>OVXK01000004.1_pt1 | contig 560629 bp, 514 predicted proteins | sample 1732021 | NCBI WGS metagenome assembly OVXK01 (sample SAMEA4413051, study PRJEB24355) | metagenome | biome: human; feature: gut; material: faeces | place: United Kingdom | collected 2010 | reverse complement strand
CATCAGGCGCGGAACTCATCAAGGCGCGGGAATAAAATCCCATTCAGACGCCGGATAGATTCAAGCAAGCCAACTTGTCGTCAAAATCGGTGTTGCAAAAACGGGAGCGACCATAGATTCCGTTTTCCCAGCGGACCCCAAGAACGCCGACGGCGAAGATCTGCGTAAGCCTGATTCGGTGAGGTGCACAAAGGGGGCGCAATTCGTCCCAACACTCTCTACCCTTGAGCGTTTACAGCAAGGTTAAGGCTGCAAGACACCTATAAGAAACCCGCCACTACCGGCGATTTTTTTGTTATGGCCATACAGGAGAAGCCCATATCTATTATCTAGTTATAAACCCTTGCACCAGGCCCTGCGGAATCTGAGCATAGCAGGGTGAGCCGACAATCATCGCAGGGCCGGGGCCGAACCGTCCCATAGGTGTTTGGCAAAACGAGCCAACAACTACTGGCTGTAACGGCGGGTTGTTGATCGGAACATATTGCGGTGGTGGCATGTTGATAACTGGAGGCGGCATAGAAACAACCGGCTGCGGATTCTGAGGGAATCCTCTTGATTGCGCCCAGGCTGCATAACGATATTGTTTGTCATAAGCGGGTTGTTCTACTGTGCCATGGTCACGTATGTATGAAATGGCAAAGTCATGAGCACCCCATCTCGAATACTGATCAACATGAGTAAGTTCGTGTGCCCAAATCGCTGGATTATTAGCACTGGCAGTATCACGAAACACTATGACGTCTATGAGGGTCACAGCACTAGCTTGCCCGGCTTGCTCAATAACACGCGACAGATTGAGGAAACCATTATCCTCGACCTTAAATCTCGCCTTATTCATTGAGTCTTCACTTGCATACCCGGTGAGCATTTGACGAATCATAGGAGGGATTGGAGCCGTCCCATTTATAGCCGTGTTTCGAGACTGAATAATCCATTGTTCCAAGGCAGGGGCACCAGCTTGTGAGACAAGTTCATTGAGGCTTGGGCCGACTATCGGCAATCCCCCGATAACCCCACCTCCGCATGTATCGCATAAATGTCCAATAGGCCCTAGATTTATATCCATACCGTTACTGTTCGAAGCAGAGATCATTAAGGCAGTAGTTAAAAGGCAAAGCCGGATGTTCTGGTACATAGCTTCATCTCCACAGAAAGCTACATAGTTAAAAAAGTATTGTAAGAATAGTTGCTTGGGCAATATGTTTCTGAATGAAATTATATTATTTTAATATATTAGGCTCCGCAGCTAAGAGCGGTATGAAAGGTGCCTTTTGCCGGACTTGATCCTCCGACCTCTAGTGCGAGGTTGTTAGATATCAGGCTGTTTTGAACGAGGCGCTGACTTATACTCGTATGGCCATTGCGAAACTTGATTAAGGTAAGGAGAGCGCTCTTGTCATCTTGGGCTGATATAAGAATTGACGGGTATGTGATTGAAGAATTTACTCATTATGGCTGTCATTTTTGGTACTTCAAACACTCGGAGCGAGTAAGGGAAGTGGTCGAGAGAACTTCTGACGAGGACTCAGATGATGTACGTGATTTTATAGGATATAGAGCAAGCGCTAAAACGATACAAAAGCGGCTGGAACTGAACGGTTTCAACTACCTGACTCTGAAGGAAGACTTTAACGTCAGTCTCGAACGCTATATCGATCAGCTTGAGTATGGACTCAGATCAGTACAGGAAAGACTTTCTAAAAACATTGATGACGCCTTTTATCTTAATATGAGGGATATACAAAGCAATATTATTCAAGTAATTAAAGGAACGTCACTTGACGAATGGCTTCAATTGCTACCGGCGGCGCGTAAGGAAAAAATAAGACGGAAGCACGATAAACCGTATTCAGATGGTACTCCAGAATGGAGCAGCTGTGATAGCTCCCCAGCATTACTTAATGCAATGCTGAGTACTCCGTTAATATATTCTGATAGCTATTTGGCGGCTGACTTTAATTTTCCGGTATCAAATCCTGATTTCTTCTCTCTGGCGCTGCTTTTAACCGTGCCAGATGATGCAATTTGTGAGCTTGACCTGACCGAGCTTATTGTCGCTGAATATCTTGATGATTTTACTGATCTTGCTGAAATAGCTTTGTCCGAAACCTCTCCTTGCAAAGCCTGCCGCGAATCGCTTGCTGAGCTGTCGGAACTTGCTGGGGTAGAACCATCTAACTCCACGCTTCAAAGGATGTGTTATGCCAGCATGATTACGGCAATGGAAACCTATCTTGGTGACATTATTAAAAGAGAAATCATGACGCGCCCTGCCTTAATGGAGCGTTTTGTAACTACCTATGAAGAATATAGTGAGATGAAGTTTCCACTCAGCAATATTCACTCTCAGCTTCGTAAGCTAGATAAACGAGTCCGTGACACCTTAGATGGAATTGCTTTTCACAATCTTGCTAAGGCTAAAGAAATATTCCGTAATGTATTGATAGTGGAGTTTGACAATAGCAGCTTTAGCAAGCTTTGTAAGGCCGTCGGTACACGAAATGATATTGTTCATCGAAATGGGAAGGACAAAAAAGGAAACATTGTCAGTCTTAGTATTGGCGATATTCAGGCGCTTAGAGGAGTGATTTTGCAGTTTATCAGCAATATTGATCAGCAAGTGCTTGATGGCCTAGCGGCAGCGTGCGCAGAAGATTAGTTGTTGACCGTCCGCTCTGGGTGAGGAGAGGAAATCACAGTCGTTGTCACAACAGTTGAGGGTCAACTTAAGTTGTGGTCTGTTACTCAACGGTGAGCAGGTCAAGTCTGTTTTTCAGTGTGACGACTCAACTAGATATCATCACGCACAGTCACTATCTCGTCTCATTTTTCTCATCAAAGGGAGAAAAAACTTTTAGGCACCCAAATAGGCACCAGCAAAAAGTCGAACTAGTAGTTACCAAAGTAAATTCAATGGATTAAAAAACCAATTCAGACTCCGCCAGCCCACCAAAATTCTCCATCGGTGATTACCAGAGTCATCCGATGAAGTCCTAAGAGCCCGCACGGCGCAAGCCCTGCGGGCTTTTTTGTGCCTTGAATTTGTCCCGCAAAATCTCAAGAAAACTAATTTAATCTGAACTTTTTAGGCCCATTGATAGGCCCAACGAAAAGCTCTATTGTTTTCGTTGGGCCTAAACGCATGGAGACTCCCCATGGCAAGAAAACCAAGCCGTTAACTGATACGGAAACCAAAGCCGCCAAACCTAAATATGATGATTAGCAGCAGTATGATGGTGACGGAATTACCCTATTAATCAAGTCCAGCGGCAGTAAGCTCTGGCAGTTCCGCTACTACCGACTTCTGACCAAACAACGAACCAAACAGAGCTTCGGTGCCTACCCTAACGCCTTTGACTCAAACCTCATATATCTGATGGATTTACTGCAGTTGGAAGCAATCGGTTAAATGCGCGCTGGGTAATAATCTGCCCGCCAGGCGATTGTTACAGAAGCAATATCCGTCCCAGGCGCGTGACTGCAAACATTTCGTATACGGGCAATGACTTTGCGGATGCGCAAATCCGGCCGGAACTCGCTATTTATCGTTTAGGGCATTAACTCGAAGGTGATGGAGATTAAAGTATCAGGATTCACGTCAGCCGGCGTGGTGCTATATAATGAGCCGGCCTGACCATACAGCGTCACCGTTCCGCCTTTAAAACCGGATGATAATACCTTAGCCAGCAGCGGATCGGTTTGTTTATCGTACACCATCGTTGAATTCATCGTATTAAGTATCGGCGTACCATCCAACTTTTTCTCCAGAATATTCAAGGATAAAGTCTCATTCTGCTTATACGGAGCTTTCCCCTTTTTATCAATCACAAAATAGACGCCATTAGGCAAAACCTCATATTTTTTGTTTTTGATTTTAGCCATGATTCTTTTTTCCATATCAACGTACTTAGACGATAGTTTTTCGTTAAGCATGTTGACGATGCTTTCAATTTCGTTTTCCTGCATTCTAAGTTTTTTATTATAGGCATCGTTAAACCCGGAAACCAACGCTGAAGGTGTCAGTTTGACATCATTGTCGGCCATTTTATTCACATCGGATAGCGCCTGAGTCAGGTAGAAAACACCCAGCGCATAGGCATTTTTGTTGCTTTTATCCGCCAGGTTTACATCGCTTTGCTTGATGGCCAGGCTATCGAGCGTAGACTGTAATTCTTTATTTTTATCATTCAACGCAGCGACTGAAGCATCATATTTTTTCTGCGCCGTTTCAGCCGCCGCGATGAGCTCAGCGTTCTTTTTCGACAGCGCGTCAAGAGCGGTTTTTTGCTGGCTTTCGCCCTGCGTGTTCTCAGTTTTCAGCGCGGCAATCTGCGCCGATAGCGTGCGGGTGGTCTCATCCAGCTTTTTCTGCGCCGCGGTTGCTGCTGCGCGAAGTTCCAGATTCTTTCCCATCAGCGTATCAATGGTGGTTTTTTGCAGGCTCTCCCCCTGCTCCTTCTGGGTTTGCAGCGCGGCGATTTGCACCGACATCGTGCGGGTCGTGTCATCGAGCTTTTTCTGCGCGGCAGCAGCAGCGGCGGCCAGCTCGGCGTTCTTTTTCGTTAGCGCATCAAGCGCGGTTTTCTGCCCGCTTTCGCGCTGCGCATACTGAGCCTTCAATGCGCTAATTTGCGCCGACAGGTCGCGGGTCGTGTCATCCAGCTTTTTTTGCGCCGCGTCGGCGGCGGCGGTCAGCTCGGCGTTTTTCTTCATCAGCGCGCTAGCGGCGGCAGGATCGCCGCTCTCTTGCTGCCCACGCTGCGCTTTCAGCGCGGCAATCTGCGCCGACAGCTGGCGCGTCGTTTCATCGAGCTTTTTCTCCGCCGCTTTGGCCGCAGCGCTCAGCTCCGCATTTTGTTTGCGCAAAGCGCTAAGCGTACTTTCAGTTTTCGTCTGATTCACTTTCTTTCTGACGACGTCCTGCTTTTGCGGTGCTTTTTTATCACGGCTATCGTTATGTTGTTTAGCCGACGCCGAATCCCCGCTGGCGGCGTCTGAGGCCGGCGGATTGTTGATTTCGAGTTTCGATATATTATCAAGGAAATCTCCTCTCTCAGCACGAGCGGGAGACATCATAATAAGGGTAAAGAGAGACAATAAAATCGCAAGACCGCGAAGATTATATATATTCAATTCCCCCTTATGGTACATCATCTGGCCAGCCCATTCTTAAGTTCGGCTTTTCTTGCCCGGATTTCGAACTCTTTAATTAATTTCTGCGAAATACTATTACACTTATCATTTATCTTGTATTCAAAAAGTGGAGTAATCGTTGACTTTACGCTGGCCGACGTTTGGCTTGAAACAGAAGCATAAAACTTAGCGTCGTTGATTAAACCATACAGCTCGTTTGAATCCTGCTGAAACTTTTTATCGAGCTTAACTAAAGCATCAACATCCTGGATACACTGCTGTAAGGCAGGAATCTGAGCCGGCTGTTCATTTTGCATCACATCTTTTTTTATTAGCGCGCTCTGTGGTTTTTTAACATTAGCGCACCCCTGTAATAAACCGACAGAAATGCACACCAATGCTAATAATCTATTTCTTATCATTTTCCCATCCATTAGAAAAAAAGTTCAAAAAATATATTTGTCGATTCCAGCAGAAAAAATTTTAACAAACAACGCCAGGCGTTAGATTTGCCATTAATTCAGAAAAAACACACAAAAAGGCTATTTTTTAACCAATTAATAGATGGGAATTATCCTGGTACCAGGCGATATTTTTATCTGAGATTTTACTCAAATTCATATTTTTAATAGCAAACCGCAGTTTATATGCCTGATATTCAACGGGCGTTTGCCAAATCAAATCAGGCATAAGTTTTTTCTAAATCCAGACCAAAAGATCACTCACTCCACTTCGGTCTGGCCACCGTATTCTTCTTCAGAAGATTGCGAAACTCCTTCAGGTAAGGTTCATTGCTGCGCCCGCGTTTGCATATCGCTGAGAAGGGAGATTGAAAGCCAAACTCATTGGGCAGCAGCACGCGCAGGCGATTCTCCTTAATCCAAGGCCAGGCGTAGTGCTCGGGAAGGTAGCCGATATATTTCCCGGACAGGATCAGCAGCAGCTGCGCATCGACGGTTTCAACGGTCGCGCTGCCCTTGCTGAAGCCGCGCCGCCGCAGATCGCTGGTATTCCAGTAGCTGCGCGTCACCAGCGGACACTGGCTGATCAGCTCTTTATCGAGCTGTCGGCTAAAGAACATAGGATGCAGGTCGCTGCAGTAGAGCCAGTGCTGCTCGCGGTAGAGCGGTTCGCTAATGATGTTATGCACCCGCGAGTTGTAGCTGCCGATAGCGAGATCGATATGGTTATTCAGTACGCCGTTTAGCTGTTCCGCCGGGGTACGGATAATCAGCTTGATATGCACATTGGGAAACTTATCGCTAAAGCTGCGCAGCACCACCGGCAGCGACAGCGCGGTTTCCGTTTCGATGGAATCAAGCGTTGAGATACAAATCGTACCGCTATGCTCGCCTTTCAGCAGCGCCGACTGGCGCTCCAGCTCGTTCAGTTCACTCAGCACGCGGATCGCCTGCTGTAAAAAATGCTGCCCTTTTTCGGTCAGCGCAAAGCCGCCGCGCCCGCGCTGGCACAGGCTAAAGCCAAGCTGGCCTTCCAGCTGCGACATCGCATTGCTGATTGCGGAAACGGAAATCCCCAGCTCCTGCTGGGCCCGGCCATAGCTCTCAAGACGGGCCACCGCCTCAAAAACCTGGAGCTGTCGAATGTTAAGCGTCGCGTCGTTAAGCATGGCGTTTTAGTTCACTAATAAATGAACTAAGTATTTGCGGCAGACGATTTAAAGTCCAGCGCATCTTTCGCACTATCCCAGTTGTTGAGTTTTGTTGGTCAGATTCAGGAGCTGAAATGGATAACGTCTTTCATCAACCGCAGGGTGGCAACGAAATGCCGCGTTTTGGCGGCCGCGCCACAATGATGCGCCTGCCATTTATTGATAACTTACAGGGACTTGATGCAGCATTTGTCGGCATCCCGCTGGATATCGGGACCTCACAACGTTCCGGAACGCGCTACGGGCCGCGCTACATTCGTACCGAATCGGTGATGATTCGTCCGTACAATATGGCCACCGGCGCCGCGCCTTTTGATTCTCTGTCGGTAGCGGATATCGGCGACGTACCGATTAACACCTACAATCTGCTTAAATCGGTGCAAATTATCGAAGATTACTACACCGGTTTGAATAGTTTTCCGCTTATCCCCCTGACTCTCGGGGGCGATCACACCATTACCCTGCCCATACTGCGCGCGCTAACCAAAAAGCACGGTCCGGTTGGGCTGATTCACATCGATGCCCACACCGATACCAACGATGAAATGTTCGGCGAAAAGATCGCCCACGGCACCACCTTCCGCCGCGCCGTCGAAGAGGGGCTGCTGGACCTCAAACGCGTCGTTCAGATAGGCCAACGCGCGCAGGGCTACGCCGCCGGCGACTTCCAGTGGGGCGTCGATCGCGGCTTTCGTCTGGTCCAGGCGGAGCAGTGCTGGCACAAATCCCTGGCCCCGCTAATGGCCGAGGTTCGCCAGCAGATGGGAGATGGCCCGGTTTATCTCAGCTTTGATATCGATAGCCTCGACCCCATCTGGGCACCCGGCACCGGCACTCCGGAAGTCGGCGGCCTGACATCGATTCAGGCGCTGGAAATCGTGCGCGGCTGCCGCGGCCTGAACCTGATAGGCTGCGACCTGGTCGAGGTCTCGCCTCCCTACGACGTCAGCGGCAACACATCCCAGCTGGCCGCCAACCTGCTGTATGAAATGCTCTGCGTTCTCCCCGGCGTGAAATACCCATAGAGGAAAAACCATGCAGCTTAACGTCTTTCGTACGCTGTGGGGCGTCACCACCCCGTGGCAGCAAACGGTCAACGAACTCAAAAGCGTCGGCTGCTGCGGCATTGAAGCGCGGGTTCCGCTGACGGTGGAAGAGCAGCGGACGCTGGCCCAACGCATCGACGCGTCCGCGCTGGAGTATATCGCCATTGTCTTCAGCGGCGGCGGCGTCATTCCGGCTCAGAGCGAAACGCCCGCGCAGCACCTGGAGCGCTTAAAAGAACGTTTTGCGGCGGCAAAAGCGCTTAATCCGCGCTTCGTAAACCTGCTGGCCGGTAACGACCGCTGGCCGCTGGCGCAGCAGGTGGATTTTCTCGGCAGGGCGCATGAGCTCGCCGCCGAATATGAGCTGTTCTGCAGCTTTGAAACCCATCGCGCCACGTCGCTGTATAGCCCGTGGCTGACGCTGGAGATCGTTCAACAGCTGCCGCAGCTGCGCTTTACCGCCGATATCAGCCACTGGATCGTGGTAAGCGAGCGCCTGCTGGATGACCCCTGCGATGACTTCAGCGCTTTTATCGAACGGGTTCACCATATTCAGGCCCGCGTCGGCTACGACCAGGGACCGCAGGTGCCGCACCCCGCCGCGCAGGAATATCAGTCGGCCCTGCAGTTTCAACAGCGCTTCTGGGAACAGATCTGGCAATCGCAGCGCCGGCGCGGCTACCAGCAAACCACCCTTACGCCGGAGTTTGGCCCCGATGGCTACCTGCATCACCTGCCGTTTACTAACGTTCCGGTCGCCGACCTGTGGTCGCTGAATGCCTGGATGGCCCAGCGTGAACAGCGGCATTTTGTTGAATTCACCTCGCTAACTGAATAAGGAACTGGAGAAATGACCGCTGCAAAAAGTTCTTTTACTGAATTACCGACCATCAATATCAGCGACCTGACCTGCGACGATCTCGCCCGACGCCAGGCGGTGGCCGACGCTATCGGCCAGGCGGCCCGCGAAGTCGGCTTTTTCTACATTACCGGCCACGGCATCGCGCCTGAACTGATTGCCGGGGTCCGCGCGGCGGCCAAAGAGATTTTCGCCCTGCCGATGGAGCGCAAGATGGCGTACTACATCGGACAGTCGAAAAGCCATAAAGGCTACGTTCCGGAAGGCGAAGAGATTTACGGCTCCGGCAAGCCGGATCACAAAGAAGCGTTCGATATCGGCTTTCAGGCCGCTGACGACCACCCGTACGTCATGGCGAAAACGCCGCTGATTGGCGCCAACGAGTGGCCGGACGTGCCGGCGTTTAAATCCCGGGTGCTGGCCTACTATGAGGCGGTCTTCGCCCTTGGACATCGCCTGTTTGACGCCTTCGCTCTCGCCCTTGGCCTGCCGGAAGGCTATTTCAGGTCGATGGTCACCTGCCCGCCGTCGAAGCTGCGCCTGATCCACTACCCCTTTGACGCCAGCGCCGAAGACGTTCCCGGTATTGGTGCACATACCGACTATGAGTGCTTCACTCTGCTGCTCGCCGACCAGCCGGGTCTTGAAGTGCTGAATGAAGATAGCGACTGGATCGACGCCCCGCCGCTGAAGAACGCGACCGGAGAAGAGGCTTTCGTGATTAATATCGGCGACATGCTCGAAGTCCTGAGCGCTGGCACATTTGTTGCAACTGCACACCGCGTACGCAAGGTGCCGCAGGAGCGCTACTCCTTCCCGCTGTTCTTCGCCTGCGACTACCACACGCTGATCCGCCCGCTGCCGGGCTTCCTTGAGGCAGGCGAAGCCAGCGAGTATCAAGAACTGAGCATTGGTGAGCATATGTGGAGCCAGGCGTTACAGACCTATCGCTACCTGCGCGAGAAAGTCACCCGAGGCGAGCTCCAGCTCCCCGAACGCGCCCGCGGCACTAACACCTTTGGTCATCTGAAAAAACAAGCACAGCAAAAAACCGTAAATAACCCGTGAGGATAAATGATGAACAAAACGCTAAAAAAACTCTCGCGCCGTGTGGCTTTATCCATCGCCGTCACCGCTTGTTTTTCACCGCTGGCTCAGGCCGCAGAGCTGCTGACCGAGGGCGTATTTAAAGTGGGGATGGAGGTGACCTATCCGCCCTTTGAGTCCTACGACAGCAATAACAACATTGTCGGTATCGACCCGGAGTTCGCGGCGCTGATCGCCGAGCATCTGAAGGCCAAACCGCAGCTTATCGACACGAAGTTCACCAGTCTGATCTTAGGCATCGGTAAAAAATACGATGCGGTGATCTCCGGTATGTACGTGACGCCCGAGCGCCAGAAGCAGGCGGACGCTATCCCTTATGCCCTGTCCGGCGCGTCAATCATTGCGCTAAAAAACAGCACTATTCAGCCGAAAACGGAAGACGAACTGTGCGGCGTGAAGGTGGGACTGCAAGCGGGTACCGCCTGGGTTTCGAGCCTGAAAACGCACTCCGACGAGTACTGTCTGAAAAACGGCAAACCGGCCATTAGTATTCAGGAATTCCCGACCGCGCCGGAAGCCTCCCAGGCCCTGCTGTCGAAAAATATCAACGCCCAGTTAGAAATCGCCCCGGCGGCGCAAATTATCGTCGAAAAAAGCCGCGGTCGCCTGGCCATTAGCTCAAACCGCCTGGTCTATCCGCTGCCGCTGGGAATTTACGTCGCCAAAGGCAATACCGAGTTGGCCGAGGCCATTAAATCAACGTTAGCCACCCTTAAAGCCAACGGCAAATACGACGCCATCATCAAGAAATACAACTTAGAAAGCATCAACTAATACAATAATGAAACGGGAGTCGGTATGGAGTTCGATTGGGGATACTTTTTCTCATTATTTAGCGTTGGGGCATTCTGGCAGGCGTGTGTCACCGTAGTTGTCGTCAGTTCATTGTCCTGGTTTATTGGCCTGATATTAGGTTTTCTTTTAGCCTGCGCTAAGCTCTCCGGCCCGCGCTGGCTGAAGGTTCCCGTCGAACTCTATATTTGGTTTTTTCGCAGCGTGCCGCTGATGGTCCTGCTGGTCTTTGTCTATAACCTGCCGCAGCTGTTTCCGGCCACCCAACCGCTGCTCGGCATTCCGTTTATTGCCGGGCTGGTATCAATGACGGTGACCGAAGCGGCCTATATGGCGGAAATCCATCGCGGCGGACTGCTTTCGGTCGCCAAAGGGCAAAGCGAAGCCGGCCATGCCTTAAGCTTTAGTTTTATCGGCGTTCAGCGCTTAATTATTATCCCGCAGGCGTTTCGTATTTCCCTGCCCACCCTGATTAACGAATACATCACCATCATCAAACTCAGCTCGATTCTGTCGGTGATTTCGCTGCCGGAACTGCTGCTGACCGGCCAGCGCCTGTATGCGCAGAATTTCCTCGTCATGGAGACGCTGCTGGCGGTCGCCGTTTATTACGTCATGGTGGTGACGGTGTTTACCTGGCTGTTCAGGGGGCTGGAAAACCTGCTGGATATTCAACGTAAGCGTCCGCAAACGCTCAATGAGAGTGAATGCGCAACCCTGCGCCAGAACCTGAAGCCGCCGGTACAGATGCAAAAAGCGCAGGCCGCCAGCGGCAACCCGCCGGCGCTGGATCTCCATGCCATCGAAAAATCCTGGGGCCAGCACCACGTGCTGAAAGGCATCGACCTGAAAGTGGAAAACGGCGAGGTGATCAGCATCATCGGCCCGTCCGGCTCCGGCAAGACCACCCTGATCCGCACGATTAACGCCCTTGAGAGCATCGACGGCGGCGAGATCATTCTTTACGGCGAGGATTATCTGAAAGGCGCATCCGTTGTCGATAAACAGCAAATGCGCGCGGGCGTACGCCGCATCGGCATGGTGTTCCAGGGCTTCAACCTGTTTCCCCACCGCACGGTGCTGGATAACGTGATGCTCGCCCCGCTCTATCACAAGCTGCTTGACCGCGCCGCCGCCAGGGAGCAGGCGCTGTGGCTGCTGGATCGCGTCGGTCTGCTGGCGCACGCCGAAAAGTACCCGTACCAGCTCTCCGGCGGCCAGCAGCAGCGCGTAGCCATTGCCCGCGCCCTGGCGCTGAAACCGGACATCATGCTGTTTGATGAACCCACGTCGGCGCTGGACCCTGAACTGGTTGGCGAAGTGCTGAAGGTCATTCAGTCCCTCGCCCGCGAAGGCATGACGATGATTATCGTGACCCACGAGATGGACTTCGCCTTATCAATTTCTGACCGGGTGGTGATGATGGAAAACGGCGTCGTGCAGAGCGATATGCCGCCGCAGCGCATTCGTAACGATGTCGCCGATCCGTCGCTGACCCGCATTCGTGAATTTATGGGAGTGCAATAAATGGCAACTGAACGGGAACTACGCCAGCAGCTGGCCGCCGCCTATCGTCTGGCGGCGCTCTTCGGCTGGGAAGACACGCTGTATACCCACTTTTCCGTACGCCTGCCCGGCGACGGCGAGCCGCGGTTTTTGATTAACCCCTTCGGCATGATGTTTGACGAAGTCACCGCCAGCAATTTAATCGTGGTCGATATGCAGGGTAAGGTCGTCGAAGGCAGCGCCCCGGCGAACTCGGCGGGCTTTACGATTCATAGCGCGGTCCATATGGCCCGCGAAGACGCCCACTGCGTGATCCACACCCATACGCTGCCGGGGATGGCGGTTGCCGCCTGCGCAGACGGGCTGCTGCAGCTTAACCAAATCAGCACCGAATTTTATCAACGCGTCGGCTACCATCCTTATGAAGGCGTGGCGTTCGATCTCGATGAACGGGTGCGGATCCAACGCTCGCTCGGCGAGAACATCGCCATGATCCTGCAAAGCCACGGCCTGCTGTCGGTCGGGCGCACCGTCGCCGATGCGTTTTATATCATGTACTACCTGAACCGCGCCTGCGAGATCCAGATGGCCGCCGCGCAGCTGGCACCGCTCAGCCCCATTCATACGATACCTGAGCCGCTGAGCCGACACGCCTGCGAGCAGCTGATGGGGGTTGAACATGAACGCCAGCTGGTGTGGCAGGCGTGGCTACGCCGCCTCGATCGTCTTGATACTTCTTATAAAAGCTAATGCCTATGACTCAGTTAACCATCGTCGTGGATTGTAACGATCCTCAGTACAGCGAGGAAATTTGCGCCGCGTTCGCGCTGTTTCCGCAAGTGAAAGCGGTTCTGCCAGAGGACCCCGCCGCCCGCGAGGCGCAATGCGCCTGCTGCTGGTTTCCCGACCCGCAGCTGCTGGCGCGCTCGCCTCAGCTGAAGCTGATCCAGGCCGCGTCCGCCGGCGTCGACCATTTGCCCGCCAGCGTTTTCGCCAGCGACGTTCCGCTCTGTCGGGTGGTGGATGAAGATTTTCGTCACGGTATGTTTGAATACGCGCTGTGGGGCGTGCTGTGGTTTCAGCGGCGCTTTGACCGGGCGCTGGCCCACCAGCGCGAGCGCGTCTGGAAAATGTATCCGCAGCGAGCGGCAGCCGATTATCACGTTGGCGTCATGGGCCTCGGCGAAATTGGCGGCTATATCGCCTCGCAGCTGGCCGGGCTGGGGTATCGGGTTTCCGGCTGGGCGCGTAGCGAAAAAGCCCTTACCGACGTGCGCTGCTACCACGGGGAGGCGCAGGCCGGCGAATTCCTTGGCCAACTGGATGCGCTGATCAACGTCCTGCCGTTAACCGAGCAGACGCGAGGCATCCTCGCCCATCCTTTACTGCAGCAGTTGCCCGACGGTGCGGCGCTGATTAACTGCGGCCGCGGCGAGCATATGGTGAATCGGGACGTGCTCGAGGCGCTGGATAGCGGCAAGCTCTCCAGCGCGCTGCTTGACGTCTTCCCCGTCGAGCCGCTGCCCCAGCAAGACCCGCTATGGCAACATCCGCAGGTGGTTATCACTCCGCATATGGCCTCCATCGCGCAGACGGAGGTGATTGCCCGCCAGCTGCTGGACAACATCCAGCGGCTGCGGCAGGCGCTGCCGCTGAAAAACCTGGTGAACAAACAGAGCGGTTATTAAGCCCGAAAACGTCAATAGTCTCATATCCGCTGCTACGCTTAATGGTCTGTCCGACAAAAAATAAGGCTGTCAGCATGAATATTGATTTATCGGGGAAAGTCGCACTGGTCACCGCCTCTACCGGCGGTATTGGTTTCGCCATCGCCAAAGGTCTGGCGGCCAGCGGCGCGGAAGTGATAATTAATGGTCGCAGCGAGCGTAGCGTGAGCGCGGCCCTCGCCCGTTTGCAAAATGCGGTTCCCGGCGCAACAACGCGTCCGGCGATCGCCGACTTAAGCAGCGCTGAGGGCGTCAATTTGCTGGTGCAGGCGGTGAGCGGGGTCGACATTCTGGTGAATAACGCCGGTATTTACGGCCCGCAGGATTTCTATGAAACCGATGATGCAACCTGGGAAAACTACTGGCAAACCAACGTGATGTCCGGAGTGCGTCTTTCCCGTGCCCTGCTACCGGCTATGGTGCAGCAAGGCTGGGGTCGGGTGGTGTTTATCTCTTCGGAATCGGCACGTAATATTCCGGCGGATATGATTCATTACGGCGTGACTAAAACCGCTCAGCTGTCGCTGGCCCGCGGGCTGGCGAAGTTTGTCGCCGGAAGCGGCGTCACGGTCAATAGCGTGCTGCCGGGGCCAACTATCTCTGATGGCTTTGCTGAGATGATGAAAGATGAAGTCGCGAAAACCGGGAAATCGCTGGAACAGCTGGCAAAAGAGTTCGTGATGGCGAACCGCCCAAGCTCGGTGATTCAGCGCGCGGCCACGGTGGAAGAAGTTGCCAATATGGTGGTTTACGTCTGCTCGACACAGGCTTCAGCGACGTCAGGTGCGGCGCTACGCGTTGATGGCGGCGTGGTGGATGATATTGTCTGATAAGCTGCGCACCATAATATTGGCCCCGGTTTTGGCATAGGGGATCGCATCCGCCTGCCGGGTACGCTCCGGTGTGATATAGCGCGCCGAGGATTAAGCTGCTGAATTTGGTATCCGCCAGCTGTAGCGTCAGGGTGGCGTCCGCCGCATTGGCCGCCGGGACAAGTCCCGATGCCAGAACCAGCGTAGTGGCGAGATAGCGCAATGAGAGATTTCTTTTCATCATAAGGCTCCCTCGTTATTTATAGAGAAATGCGCCAATGATGGGCGTCGGCAAGCTGGCACAAGAGTTCAAACATCATGGTCGCGCCGGTCAGGCTGGTGAGATTGCCCTGATCAAAGGGCGGCGAGACTTCCACTACGTCGGCACCAATCAGATTCAATCCCGCAAGCTGACGAACGCAGCGCTGCGCCTGCAGCGTGGTCATACCGCCAATTTCCGGCGTTCCGGTACCTGGCGCATAGACCGGATCCAGGACATCGATATCGAAGCTGATATAGGTAGGCTGCTCGCCGACAATCGCGCGCGCCCGCTGCATCACCTTGTCAATACCCAGCTCGTCCACCTGCTCCATGCGAATGATGGTGATGCCGTTTTCCTCCGCCCAGCAGTGTTCATCTGCGGAAAACAGCGCGCCGCGAATACCAATTTGTACCGTACGCCGTGGATCGAGAACCCCCTCTTCTACCGCACGACGAAACGGGGTACCGTGGGTAAAGCGCTCGCCGCCGAAATAACTGTCGTTGGTATCCGAGTGGGCATCAAAATGGATCATTCCCAGCGGTTTATCCCGTCCGAGCGCGCGTAAAATCGGCAACGTGGTGAGATGGTCGCCGCCAGCGGTTAAAGGCATCACCTGCTGTTCAGCCAGGGCGCGATACCAGGCCTCAATGCGCGCCAGGCTATCCTGCATATCAACCGGATTGATACGCACATCCCCCAGGTCACCAACGCGGGCGTAATCATAGGGAGAACGGCGGGTAGTCTGGTGGATCCGACGCACCAGGCTTGAGGCATTGCGTAGCTCGCGTGGCCCGTGGCGAGTTCCCGCACGGTTTGTTGTTCCGCCGTCCCACGGCACGCCTACGATGCCGATATCCAGCTCAGCGGCCTGCGGTGCGAAAGGGAGGCGGAAAAAAGTCGGCAATCCGCTAAAGCGCGGGATTTCACCGTCCTGCGGCTGCGGATAGTTTTTTTCTGTTGCGGTAGTCATTGCGGTGTCTCCATGGCTTATTGGGCGATGAAGACATACTGCTGAACGGGGAATAGAGAAAAAATAGTCAAAGCCAAAAAATTAGTTTAGAAAAATAACAACAAAACCGGAGCTTACAGCGGAGTATCCCCTTTATGTCAGTTGGAAAATTTCCCAATCTGCGGCTGTTACACGTGTTTATTACCGTAGCGAAATACCAGGGCTACGCCAATGCGCAGCAGGAGCTCAACCTGACAGTTTCGGCTATCAGCAACTATATGAGCGAACTGGAAGAGAAACTTGGGATCATCCTCTGCCGTCGCGGCAGGGGCGGTTTTTCTCTGACCGAAAAAGGGGAAACCGTACTCCAGCAAAGCATCGACCTGCTGAATTCAATGGAGGATTTTGAGCGCAATACGGCGACGCTACGCGGCGAACAAACCGGGATCTTTAACTTTGGAGTGATCGATTCAACAATTACCGACCCGATGCTGCCGATGAGCGACATCATCGCCACATTTAGCGAACGTTTCCCGCGGGTGCATATCAATTTACAGGTCAAAAGCCCGAACGCGCTTTTGCAGGGCGTACTGAACAATGAACTGGATATTGCCATCGGTACCTTCTCGTTGCAGGCCAATAGCGTGGTGTCCCATCCGCTCTATCGCGAACAAAACTGGCTCTATTGCGGCGACAAACACTCGCTATTTACCCTTAAACATCCGACGGAAGCACTGATTTCCGAGATGCGAATGGTCACCCGCAGCTACTGGAGCAGCAGCGATTTAGGGCGTAAGGGATTTAAGCGGAGCGCCGCAAGCGCGGAAAGTATGGAAGCGCAGCTGATGCTGATTCTGTCCGGCAAATACGTCGGCTATCTGCCGGAACACTACGCTTTGCCATGGGTGCAATCGCATAAGCTGCGCGCACTGCTGCCGACGGAATATGGCTATCAAGCGCCTTTTTCGCTGATTTTCCGCCGCGGCCGCAGCAAAGAACCCCTGATTCGCGCCATGCGCGATATCGTGCGCTTGCGCGTTAAATCACGCAAAAGTTAGACCCTCTGGGCTGCCCTTCCCCCCACCAGTAGCGCCGCCAGCGCAACCACAACCGGCGCCAGCGAACCCCACAGCACGGCATTCCAGCCGAAGAGATTCATCAATGCGCCGGAGGAAAACGAGCCAATCATCATGACCCCGAAGACAATAAAATCGTTCAGCGATTGCACCTGAGTTTTCTCTTCCGGGCGGTGAAAATCCATAATCTGCGCCGACGCGCCGGTAAAGCCGAAGTTCCAGCCAATGCCGAGCAGGATGAGCGACAGCCAGTAGTGCATAACGTCGATACCGGCGAGGCCAACCATCACCGACAGCACCAGCAGAATCAACCCTGCGGCGTTAATACGCCGGGCGCCGAAGCGATTAATCAACTTGCCGGTAAAAAATCCGGGGCCGTACATGGCGATCACGTGCCACTGAATGCCCAGATTCGACGCCTGCTGCGAGATACCGTGCATGTGCATGGAAAGCGGCGCGGCGGTCATCAGAAAGTTCATCACCATATAGGAGATTGCGCCGCTGAAGACCGTCCGGGAAAACCCTGGCTGGCGTACGATTTCGCCCAGTGGACGCCCGCCAGATTGGGTCTGCGCCACCGGCGCGGCGGTTTTTACCCCCAGCAAGACCAGCGCCGATAGCGCCGCCACCAGTCCCTGAGCGATAAAGGTCATTGCGAAGGTGTGCGGTGGCCACAGATTCATGGTGCCGGTCACCAGCATCGGGCCGATAACCCCCGCCGCCACGCCACCCCCCATGACCAGGGAGAGCGCCCGGGCGCGCCGCTCGCCGCTGACGCCGTCGGTGGCGGCAAAGCGGAAAGAAACCGCCACCGCCGCATAGGCGCCGCCGAAAAAGGCCGCGATACAGAATAGCCAGAACGAACCGAGCACCACCGCCAGCGCAGCCAGCACTCCCGTCAACACGCCGGCCCCGGTGCCGGTCATAAAGACCGTTTTGCGTCCGCGCCTTCTGGCCAGTGCGCCAAACGGCAGTATGCAGGCGGCCATACCCAGCACAAAAATGGTCACAGGCAGCGTTGCCAGCGTCGGAGAGGGCGCGATGGCGTTGCCAACAATCGCCCCGGTGGCGTAAAACACCACCGAGTTTGCCCCCGCCAGCGCCTGTGCCGTCGCCAGGCGAATAATATTCTGGTTTTGCTGCCCGACGGGCAGCGTTATCTCAGCGCTCATGGACTCTCTTTATCCTGAATTCGTTTTGGTTATGCCAATACCCTGACTGACATAATGAACGTAATCAGGCATTCCGACCAGCCATCACGCCGCCATCAATATCCCAAACCGCGCCGGTCACCCAGCGGGTGCTCTCGCTGAGGAGAAAAGCGACGGTCTGCGCGATATCATCAGGCGTGCCGACGCGGCCAATGGGATGGAAGCCGTCAAAGCTATTCATCACCGCCTTCACATCCTCTTCAGGAATAAAGCCTTCATAGATTGGCGTATGCACCACCGCCGGGGATACCGCATTGACGCGAATACCGCTGCCGCCCAGCTCAATCGCCAGGTTTTTCGTCAGCGCATGCAGCCCCGCCTTCGCCATGGAGTATGCCGAGGACGGCGTCGCGCCGATGGCCTGCTGCGCCCACATCGACCCGATATTCACAATCGAGCCTTTGATGCCGTTGGCCAGCATATTGCGCACCACCTCGCGGGTGATAAAAAACGTCGCGCGGTTGAGATGCATATACCGATCGTAATCGGCCATTTCATGTTCGATAAACGGCTTCGGGAAGAAGACGCCGGCGGCGTTGACCAGCAGGCTGATATCCTGATGCTCTGCATTGATGTTCGCCATAACCTGCTGCATACCGGCCTCGCTCGTCAGGTCAGCGACGATAACATCTACCTTCCCCGCTGCCGCCAGCGCCTGGCGCGCCCGTTCGGCCTTTTCCCGGCGATTGCCCACCAGCACCACGCTGCCGCCATTCTCCACCACCCGTTTGGCCGTCGCCAGCCCCATACCGCTGGTTCCGCCAACCACGAGCAGTTTTTTTCCCATAAACGTCGTATTCATCATTCACCTCTTCACGTTTGCTTGTATGGCCTCAGCATGCCTGTCCACAACCGCGCTGACGAATGAGAAGAAATAGTCCTGCAGCAAAGAAAATCTATCTTGATAGCCTATACTGGGGCGAAATTTGACTGAGGGATATCCAGCATGCGATCGCTTAACCGACTGAAATGGCTTCACGCTTTTGAAGCCGCCGCCCGCCACGGCAGCTTTACCGGCGCGGCGCGCGAGCTGGGGGTCACCCCCGCCGCCGTCGGGCAACTGGTCAGGGCGCTGGAAGAGTGGGTCGGCCATCCGCTGCTGCACCGCACCCGTGCCGGTAAAGCGCGTCTGACCCTGGTGAGCGAGGCCCAGGAAGCGCTGCAGGATATTACGCAGGGACTGGATAAGCTGGAGAGCGGGCTGAATAAGCTTCGCGGCCGCCGGGCGCGTTCGGTGGTGGTGATCACCGCCTCGCAGGTGCTGATGATGAACTGGCTGATGGAGCGCTTAAATCGCTTCTCCGCCGCCCATGAAAATATCGACCTGCGCCTCAACGTTACGGAAAAGCTGATGGATGTGGCCCACGGCGAAGCGGATTTAGGCATTCGCTGCGGCCGCGGCGACTGGCCCGGGGTCGATAAAACCTGGCTGATGGATGAGGAGGCGGTGCTGGTGTGCAGCCCGCTTATCGTCCCGGCAGAAAAAATCGCCTGCGGCGACTGGCTGGCGGCGCAAAAGCTAATTCATGATGATACGCCGCATCCCGGCGCCAGCTTTCCCTCATGGGAGGATGTGCTGGCCGCGGCTCAGGCCCCGACGGCGCGCGATAGCGGAATGCATATCGACTCAACGTCGGCGGTTATCCTTGCCGCCCTCAGCGGGCGCGGCGTCGCCCTCGTCCGCCGGGCGCTGGTAAAACAGCTCCTCGCCACGGGGCAGCTCGTCCAGCTACAGCCCGCCCGCCGCTGGCCGCTCACCTGGTCCTACTACATCGTGACGCCGCAGCATGCGGTCATGCGTCCGGAAGTGACGGTGTTTTATGACTGGCTGCTTCACGATGTGCTGGCGGAAAACCCGATGCGCTGATTATCTTCCGCCAAACCCGCATAGAAAACCTTTATTGCACTATGGTTTTACCTGGTCATGAATGCGCCACTTCTGCTTAAGCACATTTTTATCCTGGCTGGCCAGCCACTGGTTTACCTTCTCGAGCAGCTGCGGGTTATCTTTATTCATCATGTAGACTTTAAAGCTGGCGGTGCCCGGGAACGGCGTCTCGTTAGCCACGCAGAATACGCCCGGTTCATTGCTCTGGTAATAGACGCCTTCAATCAGGTCGGTCACCATCATATCCGCCGTTTTCTGCCGCAGCGCTTCAAGGTTATCGATATTGTTTTTCACCCGGATAATTTGCGCATGCTTGATATGTTCATCGACAAAGCTTTGGTTGGTTCCCCCCGGATTCACTACCACCTTCACGTTCGGCTGGTCGATTTTTTCCAGGCTACCGAGGGCTGGCGCCGACGCGCAGTTAGCCAGCGCAATCTTGCCGTTCGGCACCACCGGCTGGCTTAACGCGAAATCCTTCGCCCGCGCCGCGGTTTCCGTCACCCCGCCCATGGCGATATCAAACTTATCGGCCTGCAGATCGGCGGAGAGCGTTGGCCAACTGGTCGGCACGAAGCGCACCTTCAGGCCAAGCCGCTTGCCGAGATCTTTCGCCATATCCACATCGTAGCCCAGCAGCTCTCCGGCTTTATTGTGAAACGCCAGCGGCGCGTAGTCTCCCGGCACGCCGACTTTAAGTTCGCCGCTTTGTTGGATGCTGTTCATGTCGCGCGCCTGGGCGCCAAAGGCGATGGCGGCAATGATGAAAGCAAGACCTGACTTCAACTTCATCTTTATATCCTTGTCCTAATGTGAACCGCTTTTGATTAAACCGCGCTGCGCAGCGGGTTCTGTTTATTCGCCATAAAATCTTTAATCATGGTCGCCGTCAATACCGGCGGCGAAAAAGCGGACAGCGTCCCTTCGGCGGCGCGCCCGGCGAGCAGCTCGCAAAAGCGTTCAACCTGATTAACCGGACAAGCGGCAATATCCTGGGCAGAGTAACGCCACCAGCGTAGCGCCAGCAGCTGCGCGATAATCGCCTCGCTAAAGCGCATGCGGATGACCTTCGCCGGATTACCACCGACGATAGCGTACGGCGCGACGTCTTTGACCACCAGCGCGTTGGCGGCAATAACGGCCCCATCGCCAATCGTGATGCCCTGCGCCAGGGTGACATTCTGACCAATCCACACATCGTTGCCGATGGTGATTGGCCGGGGTGTTTTCTCAAAAGGGTAAAACTGGTTGGGCCTGCCGCTGTCGGCCGCCAGCGTCGCCATCACGCCGGAGTGATGGGCATAAAAAACCGGGCTGGCGCTGGCCCACTCCAGCGGATGCCGGTCGCCCAGCACCTGGAGCCGATCGGCAATCGAGGTGTAGCGCCCTACCCTGATGAGCGCCGGCAGCAGGGTTCGCGTATAGCTAAAAGCGCCCAGTGAGGCCAGCCGTTCGCCGCAGCGCCCCCAGTAGGTGGTATAGGCCTCGGTAGCTAAATTTTCCGGTACGTCGATCGGCAGATCATCACGGTAAAAGGCGTGGGCGCAGACCAGCTTCTGCCCGCCGACAAAAACGCGCTGCGTCTGCAATAGAGGCTTAAGATCACCAAAGGCGATTTTCATTTTCGATTTTCCCGCACAAAAGTACTCCCGGCCAGCCGCTTAATCTCTCGATCATTGATAGCGTACCGATCCGCTCACCGTGCGAAAAATCGTTATGACATCTCTTTTTTGTGAGCCACAGCGCGAAAGCGACGGTCAGTTATACTCCAGCGCAAACGTCACCATGCTATTGGCGGTGCCGGCGGTTACCGCGTCATCCGTCTGTACGTACTGGGCGTTGAAGTTGATATTTTCCGCCGCGCCGGCGCTGCTGGCGGTAATCCGCTTGAGCACAGGTAAGTTGCTGGCCTCGTTAATTTTGACGCCGGTTCCGGCTGCCGGCGCCGGGGCGCTGTTATTGCCGTAGGTGAGCCTGACGCCCACCCCGCTCGCGGAGGCATTGTCTTTGCTGAGCGCCAGGGTATCCGTTCCCCCGGTTTGCGTCGTCACGCCAAAAAAACCAATACGGATATCGGTCGGCGTGGAGCAGAAGACCGGAATGGAGAAGCTCCTGGCGCTGCCGCCGACGGTATTTTTGCCTTTAAACTCCGCTTTATTTACCGCGCCGAGGCTGACGTGAATATTCGCGGTTGAGACCTGACAGCTGCCGCTGCTGCCGATATCGACATTCAGCGCGGCCATATCGAGAGTGACCGGCGGGCTGGCGACAAAAGCGGCACTGCTGTCGGCCTGCTGCTGAATAGTCAGTTCGCCAATCTGCGGCTGCGCCGGAACGTTAGCGTGGTTACCGCTGGCCAGGGCGACCTCGCCGGTCTTATAAAACGTCACGAAGACTTTCACCACAATCTGCTGCTGCGTCAGCAGGTTAGCTATTTCATTGCTGTCGCAAACCGTCACGGACTCCGCGCTACCGGCCGCATGGCTGCCATCAATCACGCGAATGGCGCCGCCGCTGCACTGAAAACCCAACGTGTAGCCCATGCCGTCCAGCGCGGAGGGAAAAACGTGCTGGCCGCCGATCGACAGGGGCGATGAGGCGGTTTTAAGCTGCCGATACACCAGACGTTTAGCCGCCGCTTTCGGCAGCTGAAGATCGCAGGTGAAATGAATTCCGCTGCCGTTATCCGCCATCACGCTGGTCATCTGCGTATTCAGCGGCAGCGTAGGCAGGTACTTGATATTCTGGACGTTAACGGTCATCTGACCGATATCCACTTTGCAGGTTTCCGCCCACCCGCCGTGGCTATAAATCCCGGCCATTAGCAGCAATAAAAACGATACTATGCGCAAAATCACCTCTGTGCTGACCTACTGGCAGACGCCAGAGACGGTTTTTACCGGACTCTGCCCCTGCTGTACGGTATCGGTAAGATGGAAATGCAGCGCGCATTTCCGCGAGATATTGTCGGCGTTCCAGGCGACATCAAGCGTCCCTTCTTGCGGGATACCGCTCAGATAGACCTGCCCGCCATCGGCCACCATGCCGCCCGGAGCCGCGCCTTGCTCGTCTTCAGCCTTACGCAGGCGAACGCTGGCGCCAAACGGCAGCGGGCCGCGGCTGTCGCTGAGCGTAAACAGTACGCGGTTGCCGATATGGGTCTGATAGTTTGCCTGCACCACCGCCCCGCCGCCGGGGATCACCGTCTGTCCTTCCAGCTCAACATCGGCATCGTCGGCCAGCGATTCGGTATCGAGCGTAATGGTGTTTTTGCGATACGCCGTCAGCGAGGGCACCACCGCATACCCCCGCCAGTCGGTGTGCACGTTGCTGCCGTTTTGAATCGCCACATCGGCGGCTCCCGGCGCGCGTACGATGGCAAAGCTTTCGCCGACGGTCTGCCCCAGCGTCACGCCATGAGGATGGGCGACGATGGAGCCCGATGCGCCCCAGGTCAGCTGATGGCTTGCGCTATCCTGGCGATAGCCGAGCTGCGCGGTTCCGTAGCCGCCATGGTAATCTAGCGATGCGCTGCTGTTACTCCCCTGGCCGCCGTTAGCGTAGCCCTGCTGCAGGGAATAATAGAGATTGGGATTACGCGGAATCGAACCATACAGCGACGCCTGCTGCGAGGTGCGTCCGTTATTGCCGGAGGTGGTGCTGTAGCTAATCGCGCTCTCGACAAGCGGGCCGCCAAGCGGAATGCTCAGGTTGAAGGACCACGAGCGATCGGCTTTTTGGCGATCGGAAGACTGGGTGTAGTAATAACCCACGCCCCACGAAACGCCTCGCCAGGCGCTGTAGAATCCGAGATGGATTGTTTCATCGCGGCTTTGGCGGTGCCAGTATTCCTGCGACCAGGCGGAAATCGCCAGGCTGCTCATACCGCCAAACGCCTGCGATACAGAGATTTCCTCGCGGCTGCGCTTGTTGTCCACGAGACCATTGCGGCTCTCAAGCGCGTTGGCCTCGCTAAAGTCGTAATAACCGCCAGAAGAGTAGCGATAGCTGGCGAGGCTAAATGAGGTGCCGGTTCCGGCAAAATCCTTCTGGTACTGCACGCGCAGCGAGTGGCCCGCCGAGCGCTTTCCCGACGGCGTCGTGGTGTTGGCCCATGTCGCATCGCCCCCAAGCGAGCCCAGCTCGCCAAAGCCGCGTCCGACGCCGAGCGCCCAGGACTGGTAATCCTGCGCCAGCTGGCTACCGCCGTAGAGCGTGAACTCAGCCGGCAGCCCATAAAATAGCGTCCCCTGTAAAAACGTCGGCGATGGCGTCCGGCTCTGCCCCGAATGGTAGCGCCCGGCGCTCAGGCTGAATTTCACCCGTCCTTCGCGCAGCATAAACGGTACGGCTGAAAAGGGTTGGGTAAAGGTCCGCACCGAACCGTCGCTCTCTTTTACCTGGACTTCGAGGTCGCCGCTTTGCGCCGTCGGATAGAGATCGCTTATGGCGAACGCCCCCGGCGAAACGAACGTTTCATAGATAACGTAGCCATGCTGGGAGATGGTGACTTTCGCATTGCTGTGCGCCATCCCGCGGATCGTCGGGGCGAAGCCGCGCTGGCTATCCGGCAGCATTTCATCATCGGACATCAGCTGGACGCCGCGAAACTGCACGCTGTCGAAAACGTCGCCGCTCGTAAAGGTATCGCCCATCCGCAGCAGGCTTTTGAGTGACTTCAGGTCGCGCTGCAGCCAGGTGCTCTGTGAATTCCAGCGCCGGGTCCGGTCATACTCCATCGACGAGACGTTACGCAGTCGCCAGGCGCCAAAGTTCACTCCGCTGCGTAAATTCAGGTAGCTGGAGCGGCTGTTGTCATCCGACTGCCGGGTTTGCGACCCGGTCAGGTTGTAGTTAACAAACGCCGCCGGAATCCCCTCATCCCAGCGCGCCGGATCGACGTACCCGCGGCTTTGCACGTTCATTGCCGCCTGGGGAATGCTTAAGTTCAGGCGCTGAGTGGCAAAGTCAAAACGGCTGCTGGCATCGGGGATATAGCGTTCGATGTGGGTGAACGGCTCTCCCTCATGCAGGGTATTAAACGCCGGGAAAGCGCTGACGTTGACGCCATATTCCGCCAGCTGCGCCGGGGTTAACTGCGGCTGCAGCGCGCCGTTGCTGTCGACAAATGTCACCTCGCTCTGGGCTATTTCCTGGTTATTTACCCAGATGCTGACCGGATATGTCCCGGGCTGCTGGCCGCCTGATTTAGCAAAATAGTGTAAATCAGCGGTCTTTTGCTGCGGATTGGCAAATTCTAATGCCGCTGGATCAAAGTAGTCCTCCGCCCGCGCGATACCGCTTTGGCACAGCAGAAAAATCGCCGTCGGCAATAAGAAAATCCCGCCGGTTGGCGCCGCGATCGCCGAATAAACGGAAGTCATATCAGAAGTGTTATTTTTCACAATATCCCGACCAGGCGAAGCAAAATAATTACTGTTGCGCGTAATCCGTAATACCACCGAAGTCATTAATAGCGCGCCATTTAACTACCCCGGAATGAGTAATCGGCCACTCTTTATGGTCAAGGGGGCCAATCATGCCGGGTTCAGGAATGTCTGTCGCGCCAACCGAAATAACAAAAAAGGAGACAAAATAGGGCGTCGGGTTTTGGGCAACCAGTCTGGAACCTTCGATTTTAAACGTCACCTTGCGCCATGCATCGGCAGGCTCCCCCGGGAGACCATTCGGACGATAGAAAATCTTAAATTTTGATTTAATATTAACCTGAAGCTTATTCACTTCATCTTTTTTCGTGGGCGCAATGCTTTTTACGTTGAGCCAAAAAACGGATTCGCGATCGGTGGGCAGCGTTCCGCCAATATAGTTAATACGCAATACGTTCTGCTGTTCGGGATCGAGACGGAAAAGCGGCGGCGTCACAATAAAAGGCACGCGGCTTTTATTGTTTTCCGCATAGTTTTCCACCCACGATTGCACCAGATAAGGTGAATGAGTATCCGCGTTGGTGACCGATATTGCGGCTTCACGTTTCCCTTCCTGATAAACAACACGGGTTCCTCCCATGACAATACCGGCCTGTGCCGCAGTTGATAGCAATAAAAAGGCTATCGCGGCGATCGTTCGTTTCATAATGACTACCGTCCGGGAATAATAAAAGCGGGTATCACGACCTGAAGCTGATAAAAAATTTGCAGTAATGCTGCAGCCCGTATTTCAGCCAGGCGGCGGCTCGGTCTGGGAAGCCATGAATAACCGCAGCTTTACCCGCTTTTAGGGTATTAGTTGTAAACCATATTGAAGTTGGCCGTACCGTTGGCAGAACCGGCGGAAACCGCGCTGGTTGAGACATAGTCGGCAAAGAATTCCAGATCGGCGGTACCTGTCGCCGCCCCGCTCGCGCCAGCGGTAACGCTGTGGCCGCGTGACACGGCGCCGAGATCAACCGGCGTTGACTTGTCGTCTTCGTAAAGCTTTATCGCCACCCCGCTTGCGGTACCGTTAATCGCCAGCAGATCGCTATTGTTGGTATCGCGGGTACCGTCAAACAGTACCGAGACGGTGGTAACGGTGGAAGGACAATCTTTTACTTTGATGTGGAAGGCGGTTTTCGTCGTTTCAGAACCAGCGCCGGTAAAATAGCTGCTCGCCCATTTCCCCAGATCGACGCTTTGGTTCGCGCTGGTGCTATCGACATTACAGGAGGAGTCAGTAATGGAGCCGGTAAATTCTACCTGGCCGCCCGTGCCCTGGGTTCCCGCATTAGAACCGGGGTTAACGGTCATTGCTGAACTGGCCGGTTGTGAAGGGCTGGATAATGCGCTAGCGGAAACCAGAGCACCGACAAACATTGCCATAATACGAAATTGCGTTTTCATTATTCATCTCATCTCTAACTTATATTTTCGACAGATTGAGCGCGAGGGCTTAAGCCTCGTACAAATCTGCGTACAGATCCTCCATGTTAATAATATTCGCGTTCCGTCCGCAGGATAGCAGGCAGCAAAAAACCTGAGCTGCTTATTTGACTCTTTTATTAAAAAGAAAGTTACTTCGGCGTAATTGATAAACCATTCATTAAGGGAACAAATAAATAATATCCTTACCCATTACAATTCGCAATATTTTGTTATGTTAATGAAATGCTGTTTTATTTTACATATGAAAATAATATTCAAAACATTGCTCTGTTTGTTAATTAACGCAACCAAAAATCACGAGACAACAACATTAAAAATCAACATCAGACAGTGTAATTTAACAATCACACTTAAATTTACCGCGATTTTTCGGCAATCATTCTGTGAGCGGACCGTGAATTTACACAATATTAGGATAAATCCTAGATTGGTTTTAATCTTATTTTCGTAACCAAATAAACAATAATCACCTGAGTAATTATATATAGGGGATATCAATGGCAAGGGTATTTCATGTGAAAGTAAGGAAGGCAAAACGAATAACAGCACTTTCTTTGTGGAATAATAAACCCGCAATCCGTGCTGAAGATTGCGGGTTTTCCTAAAATAAATAGCTGAGGGCGCCGATCAGAACAGACCCAGCGGCGCCGTGCCGTAGCTCACCAGCAGGTTCTTCGTCTGCTGATAGGCGTTAAGCGCCATCTTATGGGTTTCGCGCCCTACGCCGGACTGTTTGTAACCGCCGAACGCGGCGTGCGCAGGGTAAATATGATAGCAGTTGGTCCACACTCGGCCGGCCTTAATGCCGCGCCCCATGCGATAGGCCAGATTGGTATCCCGCGTCCACACCCCGGCCCCAAGGCCAAACTGGGTCTGGTTAGCAATAGACAGCGCCTCGGCTTCATCTTTAAAGGTGGTGACGCCGATAACCGGGCCAAAGATCTCCTCCTGGAAGCTGCGCATATCGTTGCGCCCCTGAATCAGCGTCGGCTGAATATAGAAACCGTTATCCAGTTCGGCAGAGATACTGGCGCGTTCGCCGCCGGTCAGGATCTTACCGCCTTCATCGCGGGCGATCTTAATATAGGAAAGGATCTTATCGAACTGCTGACGCGACGCCTGCGCGCCGATCATCGTGTCGGTATCAAAGGGGTCGCCGCGGCGAATTTGCGCTACCTTATCCATGACCCGCGCCATAAAGGGCTCGTAGATAGACTCCTGAATCAGCGCGCGGGACGGGCAGGTGCAGACCTCGCCCTGGTTAAAGAAGCCCAGCACCAGGCCCTCTACCGCCTTCTCGATATACTCTTCTTCGCCTTCCATCACGTCGGCAAAATAGATATTCGGCGACTTCCCGCCCAGCTCAACGGTACAGGGGATAATATTTTCCGCCGCGCAGGCCATAATATGCCGGCCTACCGGCGTGGAGCCGGTAAAGGCGATTTTGGCGATGCGTTTACTGGTTGCCAGCGCTTCGCCCGCCTCTTTGCCAAAACCCTGCACCACGTTAAGTACGCCCGCCGGGAACAGATCGCCAATAATCTCCAGCAGCAGCGTAATGCTAAGCGGCGTCTGCTCCGCCGGTTTAAGTACCACGCAGTTGCCAGCCGCCAGCGCCGGAGCCAGCTTCCAGGCGGCCATCAGCAGCGGGAAGTTCCACGGAATTATTTGCCCGACCACGCCGAGAGGCTCATGGAAATGGTAAGCCACCGTCGTTTCATCAATCTCCGCCGTGCTTCCCTCCTGCGCGCGCAGGCAGCCGGCGAAATAGCGGAAGTGATCGACCGCCAGCGGCAGATCGGCGTTAAGGGTTTCGCGGATCGGCTTGCCGTTATCCCAGCTCTCCGCCACCGCCAGATATTCCAGATTGGCTTCAATACGGTCGGCAACCTGCAGCAGCAGATTCGCGCGATGCTGAGCCGACGTTTTACCCCAGGCGTCGGCGGCCCGGTGCGCCGCATCAAGGGCGAAGTCGATATCTTTGGCATCAGAACGCGGAAACTGCCCGATGTTGCTACCGTCGACCGGGGAGGTATTCATAAAGAATTCACCGCCGATCGGTTCGACAAATTTACCGTCAATAAAGTTACCGTAGGCTGACTTCAGTGCAACCAAAGCGCCCGGCGTGCCAGGATGTGCATAACGCATCGCGAATCTCCTTCATGTAGGGTTGAAGCGCAGCGGCGTATTAGTTTTGTACGGCTGCTCGCTGCGCCTCTCCTCCATTGCAGGGGTTATGCCATTTTTCCAGGTTTAAAATAATTATTTATTTTCAATTATTTAATAAATTCACTTTTCGTTCTGTCGCACGGAATGTCTCTTATGTGTCGCAAATCGCAACACTACAAAAACCTTATAGCTACAATATTGCAACACAAATAAAACCACGAGGTGTCCCGTGCCAGGAAATCCGTTTGCCCTGACGCCAGAGATCGAAGCGAGTCCGCTGCTGAGCGACTCCTGGTGCCGCAGCCAGCGCTATGGCCTCGACCCCGCCACGGATGACTTCCCTCGCCTGCACGCCAGCGAACTGGCCGAGAGGCTCGCCAGCCACAGCCGCCTGCAAACGCTGGCCCAGCCGGTCGTCAATGCGCTTTCCCGCAAAGTCAACGACCTGCAATCCGTCGTGGTTCTCTCCGACGCCAGCGGTCTGGTTTTGCAAACCTTTGGCGATACGCACGCCATGCAGAAAGCGCAGCGCTTCGCTTTAGCGCCGGGCAATCTGTGGAGCGAAAGCGGACGCGGAACCAACGCCATTGGCACCGCGCTGGCGATTGACGACAGCTGCGAAATCGATGGCCGCCAGCATTTCCTGACCAGCAACCGGGGACTTTATTGCGCCGCCGTGCCGCTGCAAAGCCCCGATGGCAATATCGCCGGGGTGCTGGATATCTCCGGCCCGGCGCACTATCCGCACGCGCGAACGCTGTCGTGGGTGAAAGGCGCCGCGAAGCAAATAGAATATCTGTGGTTTAAGCAGAGTCTGCATCCGCAGCAGTGGCTGATGAGCCTGCATCCTCAGCCGGAGAAACTCGACGGCGTCGACGAACTGCTGTTGGTGTTTACGGATGCGGTTCTGACGGCCGCCAACCGGCTGGCGATGCGCGAATTCTCGCTCAACGCAGAACAGTTCGGCCATCTCACCTTCCAGCAGCTTTTTCCACGGCTGCGGCAAACCGCCGTCAGCATACCGCTGCCGCTCGCCGCCGGGGATCGGCACTACTATTACCGTCTGCGCGCGCCCGCTACCGCAAGCGTCGCGGTGACCCCACGCCCAGGTATCGATCTGCTCTTCTCCAGCCAGCGCGAAGGGGAGAAGCTGCTGCGTCTGCTTAACGCCGGGATCGGTTTGTGTATCGAAGGCGAAACCGGCTGCGGCAAAGAGTACGTCAGCCGCACCCTGCACCGGCACAGCCGCTGGAGCGGCGGCAAGTTCGTCGCCATCAACTGCGCCGCCATTCCGGAATCGCTGATTGAATCCGAGCTGTTTGGCTACCAGCCCGGGGCGTTTACCGGCGCAAACAAAAACGGCTATATCGGCAAAATTCGCGAGGCCGACGGCGGCGTGCTGTTTCTTGACGAGATCGGCGATATGCCGTTAACGCTGCAGACCCGGCTGCTGAGGATCTTACAGGAGAAAGAGGTCACGCCGCTTGGCGCCAGCCGGAGCTCGCCGGTTAACTTCGCTGTGATTTGCGCCACCCACCGCAACCTGGCGCAGCGCGTCGCCGAAGGTACCTTCCGCGAAGATCTGCTCTACCGCCTGCGCGAGTTTGCTCTGACGCTGCCGCCGCTGCGCGAGTGGCCTGAACTCCCGGCGTTTATCCAGCGATTGTGGCGCGATCTTGGCGGAGAAAAGCGTCGCGTCGCGCTGGGCCCGGCGCTTGTGCAACACCTGGCGACTCAGCCCTGGCCAGGCAACGTCCGCCAGCTGCAAAGCCTGATGAGGGTACTGCTGGCGCTCGCCGAAGAGGGTGAAACGCTGGCAGTGGGTGATTTGCCCCAGGAATACCGAAGTTCGCCCGCCCCCCGCCCGCCGCGTGGGCTTCAGCAGCACGATGCGCAGCTGATTGCCGATACGCTGGCAAGCTATAACGGCAACATCAGTAAGGCCGCGCAGGCTTTAGGCGTCGCGCGCAGCACGCTGTATCGCCGCGCCGCTCGTCGCGGAAGCCGCTTCTGATTCGCTCGCGGCGTGAAGCGCAGCGGCCATATTACCGTCATTACCGTTACCAGGTTTCAGCCGCGCCATTTTGTCACTGCAGCATTCAGTGCTGGCGCACTGCGGCTTTTTATTTTAGACTTTACTAAATTTAGAAAAGACTAAAATAAATGAATACACCCGAACAGCTACAGGCCAGCGCCGGGGAAGCCGCCGCGCTGCTGAAAGCCATGAGCCACCCCAGTAGGCTATTGATTCTGTGCATGCTATGCGATGCGCCGGGCACCAGCGCCGGCGAACTGGCGCGCATCACCGGGCTGAGCCCCTCCGCAACCTCCCAGCATCTGGCGCGAATGCGCGATGAAGGCCTGATCGGCTGCGAACGTCAGGCGCAGCGCATCCACTACTTCATTACCCGGCCAGCGGTTCGGCACATCGTCACCACGCTGAAGTCAATCTATTGCCCTTAAGGAGCGTTTATGACTATTGCTACTCTTTCTCCTGCCGAAGCCCGGGCCCTCATCGACCACGGCGCGCGGCTGATCGATATCCGCGATGCCGATGAATACGCCCGCGAGCATATTCCCGGCGCGGAACTCGTGCCGCTGGCAACCCTGACGAATGGCGCGGCGCTGCGCGCCAGCCCTGAAGAGACGATCGTTTTTCACTGTCAGGCGGGTTCGCGCACGCAGAATCATGCCGCCCGTCTGGCGCAGGCCGCCGCACCGGCGCAGGCAAGGCTGCTGGCTGGCGGAATTCAGGCGTGGAAAGCGGCGGGTCTGCCGGTGAAAGAGGATAAATCTCAGCCGCTGCCGCTGATGCGCCAGGTCCAGATCGTCGCCGGGGTTCTGATCTTGCTTGGCGTCGCTTTAGGTTACGCTTTTAACAGCGGCTTTTTTCTGCTTAGCGCCTTCGTCGGCGCCGGATTAACCTTCGCCGGGATCACCGGTTTTTGCGGTATGGCGCGTCTTTTGGCTTTGATGCCGTGGAACCGCCGCTAGCCTCTACCTCTTTTGCTCAGTTGTTGGTAACGCTTTTGCTGAGCTATGGTTATTGTCAGCGAAAGATTTATCAGCACACAGGAGAAGCAGTATGTTTTCAGTCGGTGACCTGGTACAACCGCGCGCGGGTGGGCCAAAACTTAAAGTCGTTGAAGTCGAGGACGATCGCATTATTGCCGTTCAGGCAAACAACGAGCAGGGCGAGAAATATACGCTGAAGGCAGCCGATGTGACGGCATATAAAGAAGACGGCGATTTTGGCGTATGCTGATTAAGCCGGGTAACGATAACGGTGGGTTTCCCCACCGTTTTAACGATTAGATCAGGAAACTATCAAGGGATTTTCCCTCAGCCACCGCTTTCGCAAGCGGCTTCGGCATACGTCCCTGCCCGGTCCACGTTTTCTCGGCGCCGGTATGATCGGTAAAACGATATTTAGGCGGACGCGGCTGGCGCTTTTTGTTGCCTTTCGAGGAAGCGCTATTGTGGCCCACTAATTGTTCAGGCGTAATACCATCAGCAATCATTAATTCCAGCCAGGTATTTAGTTTCTCCTGATGTTCTGCCCGCAGTGCCTGAGCAGCCTGCTCTTCAGCACGTTTTTCTTCAGTGACGGTCCTTAGCTTTGCCAGCATATCTTCAAGCACGTCAATGGAGAATTCACGGGACATGGCGCGGAGTGAACGGATATTATTCAATTTCTCTAATAGTAATGACATATAATTCAAAAAATTCCCAAATAGCAAATGAAGCAAAGATTACGGCGCTAGTTTAATTGATACGATTATTTATTTCCAGCCTTTCACTAATTGCGGATATAGCATCAGCTATATTTTGCAATAAATAAGATAAACAAATCGATAAAAGCGAAATTTCACGCAGTGAATAAACCTGGGCGAAAAGAAAAATATCAACCAGCCACTACCCTTAGCTTATTACCTGCATGCTCAGCAGGTTATCCGTATATCCACGCCAGGCCATCACAAGGCGTCACTGACGCTGGCGGAATAGTCATGCAAAAAATCTGAATGCTCACCCAGCGAATAAATCAGCATATCATGCTGACATTTTGCTTTTTGACGAGTAAAAAATGCCAAAAGTGACGCTACGCCCGCCGCGACGCGATTCTGTCGCGCAATCGCCCTCTCTCGCACCGGCCTCCCGCCGATCCCTACAGCGCACAAATCAACTATCTATTTGAAATGTATTATAAAAATAAACAATGGCAACAAAAGTAGCGTAACGAACAAAAAACAGCCTGAAGCAGAGTATTTTATCGACCAAAAGCCTTTAAATAAAAATTTATAGCTAGTTGCCTCTTTTAATGTAGAGATATAATCTACGCACATCAAAACAGGCACCCAAAAACGCTGATTTCCCGCCAATCTTTTGGCATTATCGACTTCATTTTCGAGGAGCATACCGATGTTCTCTGCGCAGTCCCGCTTGCGTCATGCGGTAGCAGACACCTTTGCGATGGTGGTTTACTGCACCGTTGTGAACATGATGATCGAAATTTTTCTCTCCGGAATGACTTTTCAGCAGTCGTTATCTTCGCGACTGGTGGCGATTCCGGTGAACATTATTATTGCGGTGCCTTACGGCTTTTATCGCGATTTCGCGATGCGCCAGGCGCGTCGCATCAGCGCGTCCGGCTGGATGAAGAACATTGCCGATGTGGTGGCCTATGTGACATTCCAGTCACCGGTATACGTGGCGATTCTGCTGGTTGTCGGCGCCGACTGGCATCAGATAGCCGCGGCGGTGAGTTCCAATATCGTGGTATCAATGATGATGGGCGCCGCGTACGGCTATTTCCTCGATTACTGCCGTCGCCTGTTCCGCGTCAGCCCCCTGCCCGCAGGCCAAAGCCTGAGTTGATGCAAAAAAGCGACTGGTTCCGCCAGCCGCTTTTTGTCAGCTATACTGCGTTTCGCCAAACAGGCCACTCAGAAAACGCTCAAGCGCCATTCGCGAACTGAACCCGTGTGGAATACCATAATGCTGTTGAGCATCCCCCGCTAAATAGAGCGGGAACTGCTCATAATGATCGCAGGTTTTGATATCCGACGCGGGCTCCGCAAGCGTTGTGCTGCGCTCTTTTAAAGCCGGATGAATAATTAACGCGGTACGCCCCATACGAGCTTCACGGTTCACATAAACATAATTATCGCCACGGCGATAGCCGTACGCTTTTTGCGTCACAACATCCATGGTGAAGCCGGCTTTTTCAAGAACACGCGCCACCTCATCGGGTCTTAAATACATACTCATTCCTCATTATCTTTTACCGCACGTTAACCTTACCTTATTCATTAAAGGCAACGCTTTCGGAATATTCCATAAAGGGCTATTTACAGCATAATTCAAAATCTTGTCCTACACTTATAGACTCAATGGAATTAAGGGAGAAACCAATGGCCAACCGAGCAAACCGCAACAACGTAGAAGAGAGCGCTGAAGATATCCATAACGATGTCAGCCAATTAGCGGATACGCTGGAAGAGGTGCTGAAATCGTGGGGCAGCGACGCCAAAGACGAAGCGGAGGCCGCGCGCAAAAAAGCGCAGGCGCTGCTGAAAGAGACCCGCGCCCGGCTTAACGGCAACAACCGCGTCCAGCAGGCGGCGTGCGACGCCATGGGCTGCGCTGACAGCTACGTGCGCGACAAACCGTGGCAAAGCGTCGGCGCCGCAGCAGCCGTTGGGGTATTTATTGGCGTATTACTGAATTTACGTCGATAATAAAACTGCCAGACCCATGAAGATAACAAATACGCGTCGACCCCTGCTCTGCAGGGGTTTTTGTTATCTCTTCGCGTAAAGCGCGGCATCAAGCTTACGCACGGCCTCGTTGGCCATTTCCGCCGACGTCAGATTAGTGAAGCTCATGATCAGCCCCCCATCTCCCCGACTCTCCATCCGCCAGTCGCTCAGCGCCTGGACGGCCAGACCGGCCCGCCTGGCGCGCTGCGCCAGAAGGCGATCGTCACCGGCCACCCTGACCACCATCTGGATCCCCCCCGCTTGAGGCACCACGGTAAAGCCCTGCGCGCGCAGCGCCGACTCAAGCCACAGGCGGCGCTGGGCATAGCTGGCGCGCATTTTCTTCAGATGTCGCCAGAAGTGGCCTTCGCGAATAAAATCCGCCAGCGTCTGCTGCCACAGCGTCGGCACGCTACAGCTCATTAGCGCGGCCTGTTCACGAAACTGCGCCACCAGCGGTTCAGGCACCACCAGCCAGGCAGCGCGCAATGCCGGAAACAAAGACTTGCTGAACGCCCCGGCATAGATGACCCGCTGCGGGGCGTCGAGGCTTTTCAGCGGCGGCAGCGGCTTACCGTGATAGCGGAATTCGCTATCGTAATCATCTTCGATAATCCACGCGTTATTCTGCGCCGCCCATAGCAGGAGCTGTCTGCGCCTGGACAGCGAGAGCGCCACGCCGAGCGGGCTCTGATGAGCCGGGGTCAGCAGAGCGAAATGGGCAGTCGGGTAATGCCGCTGCGCCCAGGCAATATCCATCCCGTCGTCGTCGACCGGAACGGGGTTGATCGCTACCCCCTCGTCGTTCACTACCGGGCGGATCAGCGGAAACCCCGGATCTTCCATCCACATTTGCTGGCCAGGCCGCGCCAGCGTGCGCAATATAAGGCGCATCGAGGCCGCGTAGCTACCGGTGATCAAGACCTGCTCAGGCCGACATTCAATGCTGCGCGACAGGCGCAAATAATCGGCGATCGCCCGGCGAAGCGTCAGTTCTCCGCAGGGATCGCCTGGCGCAAGGTCAAAACGCGTTTGCGTACGCAGACGCCGCCCCATCACGCGCGCCCACAGACCGCGTGGAAACAGATCCAGCGCGGGCAGCCCCAGCTGAAACGGCAGCGGCGCCGCGGGCTCATCGCCCGCGACGGGCTGAACGGGCGCGTTTTGCTGCGGAATAAGCCGCTCGCTAACAAAGGTCCCCGCCTGTCCGCGCCGCTCCAGCCACCCCTGCGCCACCAGCTCGCCCCAGGCGTTCTCAACCGTCGCCCGCGATACGCCAAGCTCCTGAGCATATACCCGGCTCGCAGGCAGCCTGCTGCCGGGAGCCAGCTCGCCGCGTTCAATCGCCTGCTTAAGCTGCCTGGCAATGCGTCGGTAGTGGGGGATTTTTTGGGCGTCCATCATGGTCTGCTTTTTTCATCACAATATGGCTATCTTATGCAGTCCATTATAGTGCTATTTTCCTCGCGTCTTAATGAGGAGAGTAAAATGAACACACTACGTCAGCCGTACAATGAACTGAGCCCGGAAGTCTATAACGCCCTGGTTCAGGCCAAAATTGCGCTGGAAAAAAGCGAGCTGGATGGCGCGCTGATCGAAATGGTGTATTTGCGGGTGTCGCAAATCAACGGCTGCGCCTTCTGCCTGGAGATGCACAGCAAAGCCCTGCGTAAATCCGGCGTGGCGCAGAACAAGCTGGACGCGCTGGCAGGCTGGCGGGTGAGCGCCCATTTCAGCGATGCCGAACGCGCGGCGCTGGCGTGGGCGGAATCGGTCACCCATATCGCCGAAAGCCATGCGCAAGACGATGTTTATCTGCCGCTGCTGGACCATTTTAGCGCCCGCCAGATTAGCGATCTGACCTTCGCCATCAGCCTGATGAACGCCTTTAACCGCCTGGCGGTGAGCATGCGCCTGTAATCTCATGTCACAAAGTCCCGCCCCCCGCAGAATCCTTTTGCGGGGGCTAATCTTTACAAAAACCATATATATTGCGTTGTTGAACTTTTAAATAACTACATCTAGTATTTCCTTTATCGGTAACCCATAGCACGCGACGTCAGTTTTAGCGCCGTACTGCTATTTTAAATGGAAATACGAATCATGCGCATTACTATTTACACTAAAAACGACTGCGTACAGTGCCATGCCACTAAGCGGGCCATGGAAACCCGTGGGTTTGAATTCGACACGATCAATATCGACCACCATCCTGAAGCCGTCGATCTGCTGCGCGAGCAAGGTTTCCGCCAGCTGCCGGTGGTCATTGCCGGAGAGACCCGCTGGTCCGGCTTTCGTCCCGACATGATCAACCGCCTGCGCCCGACAGTTACAGCGGCCAGCGTATGAGCCTGATCGTCTACTTCTCCAGCAGTTCGGAAAACACGCACCGGTTTGTCCAGCGTCTGGGGCTGCCCGCCGTGCGTATTCCGCTTAACGAGCGCGAGCGCATCCAGGTAGACGAACCCTACATTCTCATCGTCCCCAGCTATGGCGGTGGCGGCACGGCGGGCGCGGTCCCTCGACAGGCGATCCGCTTTCTTAACGATCCGCACAACCGCCAGCTCATTCGCGGCGTCATCGCCGCGGGCAACCGCAATTTTGGCGAGGCCTACGGCCGGGCTGGCGACGTCATCAAGCAGAAATGCGGCGTACCGTATCTCTATCGTTTTGAACTGATGGGCACCCCGCAAGATGTCGACAACGTGCGTAAAGGAGTAAGCGAATTTTGGCAACGACAACCGCAGAACGTATAACCAGCGAGGCGCCGGATTTCCACGCCCTCAACGCGATGCTGAATCTCTACGACAGCAACGGCCGCATCCCGTTTGACAAAGACCATCAGGCGGTGGCGGCGTTTATGGCCAGCCACGTCGCGCCCAATACCGTGCCCTTCGCCAGCCAGGACGACAAGCTGACGTGGCTGGTCGCCGAAGGCTATTACGATGCCAGGGTGCTGGCACGCTACGATCGCCAGTTTATTCTCGAGCTATTTGCCCATGCCCGGGACGGCGGTTTTCGCTTCCAGACGTTTCTCGGCGCATGGAAGTTCTATACCAGCTACGCGCTGAAAACCTTCGATGGAAAGCGCTACCTGGAAGACTTTGCCGACCGCACCTGCATGGTGGCCCTGGCCCTGGCGCAGGGTAACGAGACGCTGGCCCATCAACTGACCGATGAGATCCTCTCCGGGCGCTTTCAGCCCGCCACGCCGACGTTCCTCAACGCCGGTAAACAGCAGCGCGGCGAACTGGTCTCCTGCTTTCTGCTGCGTATCGAAGATAATATGGAATCCATTGGCCGGGCGGTGAACTCGGCGCTGCAGCTATCCAAGCGCGGCGGCGGCGTGGCGTTTCTGCTCTCCAACCTTCGCGAAGCCGGGGCGCCAATCAAGCGCATCGAGAATCAGTCCTCCGGCGTGGTACCGGTGATGAAAATGCTGGAAGACGCCTTCTCCTACGCCAACCAGCTCGGCGCGCGCCAGGGGGCCGGCGCGGTCTATCTGCACGCCCATCATCCCGATATCCTGCGGTTCCTGGATACCAAACGCGAGAACGCCGATGAAAAAATCCGCATTAAAACGCTCTCTCTCGGCGTCGTGATTCCGGATATCACCTTTCAGCTAGCGAAAGAAGATGCGCAGATGGCGCTGTTCTCCCCCTACGACGTCGAGCGCCTGTACGGTAAAGCGTTCGGCGATATCGCGGTAAGCGAAATGTATGCGCAACTGGTGGCCTACGAGCGGGTCAGCAAACGCTGGATCCGCGCCCGCGACCTGTTCCAGCGGCTGGCGGAAATTCAGTTTGAGTCCGGCTATCCGTACATCATGTTTGAAGACACGGTGAATCGCGCGAACCCGATTGCCGGGCGCATCAATATGAGCAACCTGTGCTCGGAGATCCTGCAGGTCAACTCGCCTTCTACCTTTGACGAAAACCTGGATTACGCCAGCATCGGCCAGGATATCTCCTGCAACCTCGGCTCGCTGAATATCGCCCACACCATGGACTCTCCTGATTTCGCCCGCACGGTCGAGGTCGCGGTGCGCGGTCTGACGGCGGTTTCCGAGATGAGCGACATCCGTTCGGTACCGTCGGTAGCGGCGGGCAATGCCGCTTCGCACGCCATCGGCCTTGGGCAGATGAATCTGCACGGCTATCTGGCGCGCGAAGGTATTGCCTACGGTAGCGAAGCGGGCCTGGATTTCACCAATTTCTATTTCTATACCATCACCTGGCACGCGCTGCGCACCTCGATGCTGATAGCGCGGGAAAAAGGGACGCGTTTTGCCGGATTCGAGCAGTCGCGGTACGCCAGCGGCGACTATTTCCGCCCCTACCTGGAAGGCGACTGGCAGCCGAAAACGGCGACAGTCCGCGCGCTGTTCGCCCGTGCCGGTATTGTCCTGCCCGACCGCGATATGTGGCGGCAGCTGCGCGATGACGTGATGCGCTACGGTATTTATAACCGCAACCTGCAGGCGGTGCCGCCGACGGGCTCGATTTCCTACATCAACCACGCGACCTCCAGCATCCATCCGATCGTGTCGAAGATTGAGATCCGCAAGGAGGGGAAAACCGGACGGGTTTACTATCCGGCGCCGTTTATGACCAACGACAACCTGGCGCTGTATCAGGATGCTTACGAAATCGGCCCGCAGAAGATCATCGACACCTACGCCGAGGCGACGCGTCACGTCGATCAGGGGCTGTCGCTAACCCTGTTCTTCCCCGATACCGCCACCACGCGCGACATCAACAAAGCGCAAATCTACGCGTGGAAGAAGGGCATCAAAACGCTATATTACATCCGTCTGCGCCAGCTGGCGCTGGAAGGTACCGAAATTGAAGGCTGCGTGTCCTGCGCGCTATAAGGAGAACAGGATGACCCATTTATCGCGCATCAGCGCCATCAACTGGAACAAGATTGAAGATGATAAGGATCTGGAGGTCTGGAATCGGCTGACCAGCAACTTCTGGCTGCCGGAGAAGGTGCCGCTGTCCAACGATATCCCCGCCTGGCAAACCCTCACCCCTGCGGAGCAGCAGCTGACGATTCGCGTCTTCACCGGGCTGACGCTGCTCGATACCATCCAGAATACCGTCGGCGCGCCGGCGCTGATGGCCGACGCCCTCACCCCGCACGAGGAAGCGGTACTGTCGAACGTCAGCTTTATGGAGGCGGTGCACGCCCGCTCCTACAGCTCAATCTTTTCGACGCTCTGCCAGACCAAAGACGTCGATGCCGCCTATGCCTGGAGCGAACAAAACGCGCCGCTGCAGCGCAAAGCGCAGCTGATGCTGGAGTACTATCAGGCAGATGAACCGTTGAAGAAAAAAATCGCCAGCGTCTTTCTCGAATCCTTCCTCTTCTACTCCGGTTTCTGGCTGCCGATGTACTTCTCCAGCCGGGGGAAGATGACCAACACCGCCGATCTGATTCGCCTGATTATCCGCGATGAAGCGGTACACGGTTATTACATTGGCTACAAATTCCAGAAAGGACTGGAAATAGTCAGCGCCGAGAAGCGCGAAGAGATGAAAAACTTCGCCCTCGACCTGCTGATGGATCTGTATGACAACGAACTGGCCTACACCCGCGAACTGTACGCCGATAGCGGCTGGATTGAGGAGGTCAACGCCTTTCTCTGCTACAACGCCAACAAGGCGCTGATGAACCTCGGCTACGACGCGCTGTTCCCGGCGGAAATGGCCGCCGTCAATCCGGCGATCCTCGCCGCGCTCTCGCCGAATGCCGACGAAAACCACGACTTCTTTTCCGGTTCAGGTTCATCGTATGTGATGGGAAAAGCGGAAGAAACCGTCGACGCCGATTGGGACTTTTAGCCTTACTTTCACCAGGAATATATCAGCATATTTCCTGGTGATTTATTTCACATTATTTGTTTTCACCTCACTCAATATCTTTCGGTCATCACCGTGTCATATTCAACAACATGCCCTCGATTTTCATCTGAATTAAGGCAACATAACTAAAAAATATCGACCACAAGTCATTCGCGCTCAGCCCTTATATCACGGGGGATGTACCGGAATTCTCTCCCGCGCATTTCCCTGGCAACGCCACATAAAGGGTTGTCACAGATTCTCAGTATGTTAGGGTGTAAAAAAGCAATTATCACCACCGGGTACCATATCGATATTAATAAATAACAGGAAACACTCTCTTGCATGGCAATTAAATTAGAAATCAAGAATCTCTATAAGATATTTGGCGAGCACCCGCAGCGGGCTTTCAAATATATCGACAAAGGACTATCGAAAGAACAAATACTGGAAAAGACGGGGCTATCGCTTGGCGTTAAGAACGCCAGTCTGACCATTGAAGAAGGCGAGATATTCGTCATCATGGGGCTCTCCGGTTCGGGGAAATCCACCATGGTTCGCCTTCTCAATCGCCTGATTGAACCCACCCGCGGCCAGGTCCTGATCGACGGCGTCGATATCGCTAAAATCTCTGACGCCGAGCTCCGCGAGGTGCGCAGAAAAAAGATTGCGATGGTTTTTCAATCCTTTGCGCTTATGCCGCATATGACCGTGCTCGACAACGCCGGTTTCGGCATGGAGCTGGCCGGCGTGCCGACTCAGGAACGCCAGGAAAAAGCGCTGGAGGCGCTGCGTCAGGTCGGCCTGGAAAATTATGCTCATGCGTACCCGGACGAACTCTCCGGCGGCATGCGCCAGCGCGTTGGTCTCGCCCGCGCGCTGGCGATTAACCCCGATATTCTGTTAATGGATGAAGCCTTCTCAGCGCTCGACCCATTAATTCGTACCGAAATGCAGGATGAGCTCACTAAATTACAGGCCCGGCATCAGCGTACCGTGGTATTTATTTCCCACGATCTCGATGAAGCCATGCGGATTGGCGATCGTATTGCCATTATGCAAAATGGTGAAGTGGTTCAGGTCGGCACGCCGGATGAAATACTCAATAATCCGGCCAATGATTATGTCCGAACCTTCTTCCGCGGCGTCGATATTAGCCAGGTGTTCAGCGCTAAAGATATTGCCCGCCGCAGCCCGGTGGGGCTGATTCGTAAAACGCCTGGTTTCGGCCCGCGCTCCGCGCTGAAATTATTGCAGGATGAAGACCGCGAATATGGCTACGTCATTGAACGCGGGAATAAGTTTGTTGGCATTATCTCCATTGATTCTCTGAAAGCCGCGCTGAGCGAAGGCCAGGGAATCGATGCGGCGTTAATCGACTCCCCGCAGGCGGTGGATGCGCAAACGCCGCTCAGCGAGCTGCTCTCTCACGTCGGCCATGCACCGTGTGCGGTGCCGGTTATCGATGAAGGGCAACAGTACGTCGGCATCATTTCCAAACGCATGCTGCTGCAGGCTTTAGATCGCGAGGGGGCAAACAATGGCTGATCAATCTAATCCGTGGGACACCGCGCCGGCGGCGGATAGCGCAGCGCAATCCGCCGATGCCTGGGGCACCTCTACGCCAGCGCCGACCAACGGCGGCGGCGCCGACTGGCTGAGCAGCGCGCCCGCGCCGCAGCCGGAACACTTCAATATTATGGACCCGTTCCATAACACGCTGATCCCGCTCGATAGCTGGGTCACGCACGGCATCGACTGGGTGGTGATGCATTTCCGTCCGCTATTCCAGGGAATACGCGTACCGGTGGATTACATCCTGAGCGCCTTCCAGCAGCTGCTGCTGGGCATGCCGGCGCCGGTGGCGATTATTATTTTCTCGCTGATTGCCTGGCAGATTTCCAGCGTCGGCATGGGCGCGGCGACGCTGATTTCGCTGATCGCCATCGGCGCTATCGGCGCCTGGTCGCAGGCGATGGTAACCCTGGCGCTGGTGCTGACCGCACTGCTGTTTTGTATGCTGATCGGCCTGCCGCTTGGGATATGGCTGGCGCGCAGCCCGCGGGCGGCGAAAATCATCCGTCCGCTGCTCGACGCGATGCAGACCACGCCGGCATTTGTTTACCTGGTGCCCATCGTGATGCTGTTCGGTATCGGCAACGTTCCGGGCGTGGTGGTCACCATTATCTTCGCCCTGCCGCCGATTGTCCGCCTGACCATTCTGGGGATTAACCAGGTGCCGGCGGATCTGATTGAAGCATCGCGCTCCTTCGGCGCCAGCCCGCGTCAGCTGCTGTTTAAGGTTCAGCTACCGCTGGCCATGCCGACTATTATGGCCGGGGTCAACCAGACGCTGATGCTGGCCCTGTCGATGGTGGTCATCGCCTCGATGATTGCCGTTGGCGGTCTCGGCCAGATGGTACTGCGCGGCATCGGTCGCCTTGATATGGGCCTGGCCACCGTTGGCGGCGTCGGGATTGTTATCCTCGCCATTATTCTTGACCGTCTGACTCAGGCCGTAGGACGGGACTCGCGCAGTCGCGGCAACCGCCGCTGGTATGCAACCGGCCCACTGGGGCTGATAACTCGCCCTTTCTGTAAATAAGAGCCCATCCCCCCGGCAATCGGGGGGATAGACTCCCCTTCTGATAAGTAAAAGGAACAACGATGCGACATACAGCGATCCTTGCCACAGCGTTAACCGCCCTCATTTCCACCACCGCCTTCGCGGCGGATCTGCCTGGCAAAGGCATTACCGTTAAGCCGATTCAGAGCACTATTTCGGAAGAGACCTTCCAGACCCTGCTGGTCAGCCGCGCGCTGGAGAAGCTCGGTTATACCGTCGATAAGCCGAGCGAAGTGGATTACAACGTCGGCTATACCTCGCTCGCCTCCGGCGACGCCACCTTTACCGCCGTCAACTGGCAGCCGCTGCACGACGATATGTACGCTGCCGCCGGCGGCGATAAAAAGTTCTACCGCCAAGGCGTATTTGTGAACGGCGCGGCGCAGGGCTACCTGATTGATAAGAAAACCGCCGAGCAGTACCACATCAAATCTATCGACCAGCTAAAAGATCCGAAAATCGCCAAACTGTTCGACACCAACGGCGACGGCAAAGCCGACCTGACCGGCTGTACGCCTGGCTGGGGCTGTGAAGCGGTAATTAACCATCAGCTTGATGCCTATGGTCTGAATAACACCGTCACCCACAATCAGGGGAACTATGCCGCCATGATGGCCGACACCATTGCCCGCTATAAAGAGGGCAAGCCGGTCATCTACTTCACCTGGACGCCTTACTGGGTCAGCGATGTGCTGAAACCGGGTAAAGACGTCGTCTGGCTGCAGGTACCGTTCTCCTCCCTGCCGGGCGTGCAAAAAAATATCGACACGAAGCTCTCTAATGGCGCCAACTACGGCTTCCCGGTCAGCACCATGCATATCGTCGCCAACAAAGCCTGGGCCGAGAAAAACCCGGCGGCGGCGAAGCTGTTTAGCATCATGAAGCTGCCGATTGCCGATATCAACGCCGAGAATGCCATGATGCACGAGGGGCATGGTTCGGAAGCGGATATTCAGGGCCACGTCGACGGCTGGATCAAAGCCCACCAGCAGCAGTTTGACGGCTGGGTGAACGAAGCGCTGGCCGCGCAGAAATAATCTCCCGCTTTTATCGCGTTTCCCCGGAAAGGCTCCCGCCTTTCCGGGCCATCAGAACATACAGACTCCACCTTCGCTATCATCGCCCCGCCTTACCCGCCCGATGGGTTTATATGCAAAAAATGTGCATAACTTTAACCATCAGCCTCTTAGCGGCTGTTAAGCCGCACGGCTCTCTGCTAAGGTAAATCTACCTGTTTAATCATGTGATTTTCACGTGAGTGATTAATAAGCAATTCCTATGGAAAATTCTGACGCATTGACGCATACCCCTCCCGCCGCTGAGGCCACGCTGGCTGAAGGCCTGAAAGACAGCCTGCCTATCGTCATTAGCTATATTCCCGTGGCCTTCGCCTTCGGCCTCAACGCCACGAAGCTCGGCTTCACTCCCCTGGAAAGCCTGTTCTTCTCCTGCATTATTTACGCGGGTGCTAGCCAGTTCGTGATCGTCGCGATGCTGGCGGCGGGAAGCTCGCTGTGGGTCGCCGCGCTCACCGTCATGGCGATGGACGTTCGTCACGTTCTCTACGGCCCTTCCCTGCGCAGCCGCATCCCGCGCGCGCTGAGCAACAAAAAAACCGCGATCTGGGCGTTCGGCCTGACCGATGAGGTCTTTGCCGCCGCCACCGCTAAACTGGTACGCGACGGTCGACGCTGGAGCGAAAGCTGGATGATCGGTATCGCTTTTCTGTCCTGGGCGTCGTGGGTCTTCGGCACGCTGATCGGCGCGTATTCAGGCAGCGGCCTGCTGACCGACTTTCCGGCGGTGGAGGCGGCGCTGGGCTTTATGCTTCCCGCGCTGTTTATGAGTTTTTTACTGGCTTCTTTCCAGCGCAAGCAGTCGCTTAGCGTGACCGCCGCGCTGGCAGGGGCGCTGGGGGGAATGATTCTGTTTTCCATACCCGCCGCCATCCTGGCCGGGATTGTCTGCGGCTGCCTGACCGCTCTGGTACAGGCCAGCCTACAGGGGATGCCCGATGAACAGTGATGTCCTGACGATCGGCGTTGTGGTCGGCTGCGTAAACTATCTGTTTCGCTATCTGCCGTTGCGCCTGCGCGCCGGCAACGCGCGTCCGACGCGTCGCGGTCCGATCGGCGTGCTGCTCGATACCATCGGCATCGCCTCTATTTGCGCGCTGCTGGTGGTCTCCAGCGTGCCGGAAATTCTCCACGACGCCCGCCGCCTGCTGCCTACACTGGCTGGCTTCGCCGTGCTGGGCCTGGCCTTCTGGAAAACGCGCAGCATTATTTTGCCTACGCTTCTAAGCGCCCTAACCTACGGTGTTGTCTGGAAAATCGGCCTATGGCTATAAGCCTAAAGTATCAATTTTTGTCAATAATTCATTTGATTTATTTGTCACAATAGTTATTATATCGACTGTAATTAATGAGGTCATAACCAAAATGGATAGTTCGTTTACTCCCATTGAGCAAATGCTCAAGTTCCGCGCCAGCCGTCACGAAGACTTTCCTTTTCAGGAAATTCTGCTCACCCGCCTTTGCATGCATATGCAGGGAAAGCTGCTGGAAAACCGTAACAAGATGCTGAAAGCGCAAGGGATTAACGAGACATTGTTTATGGCGCTGATCACGCTTGAGTCTCAGGAAAACCACAGCATTCAGCCTTCTGAGCTGAGTTGCGCGCTGGGCTCTTCCCGTACCAACGCCACGCGCATTGCCGACGAGCTGGAAAAACGCGGCTGGATTGAGCGCCGCGAAAGCGATAACGATCGTCGCTGCCTGCATTTACAGCTCACCGAAAAGGGGCATCAGTTCCTGCGCGAAGTGTTACCGCCGCAGCACAACTGCCTGCATCAGCTCTGGTCTTCTTTAAGCACCAGCGAAAAAGATCAGCTCGAGCACATCACCCGTAAACTGCTTGGTCGCCTCGACCAAATGGAAGAGGATGGCGTGCTTGCGGAGTCTCTGCGCTAAGCGCGGAACCAACCGCTCAACGCTTTTTCTGGATTGACAAAGAAACGAACAGGCCAGCAGATCTTCTGCTGGCCTTTCTGATAAACAGGTCGGCTCAGCCGATGTGAAATAATAAGATCGTGGAGAATAACATGAGCGCAAATGCGGAGAGCCAAACCCCGCAGCAACCGGGCAGCAAAAAAGGGAAGCGTAAAGGCGCCCTGCTGCTGCTGACCTTGCTCTTTATTATTGTTGCCGTGGCATACGGGATTTATTGGTTTTTAGTACTGCGTCACTTCGAAGAGACCGATGACGCGTATGTGGCAGGGAATCAGGTGCAAATTATGGCGCAGGTGTCCGGCAGCGTGACGAAAGTCTGGGCCGACAACACCGACTACGTGCAAAAAGGCGATCCGCTGGTCACCCTCGACCAGACCGATGCCCAGCAGGCGTTTGAAAAAGCGCAAACCCAGCTGGCCGCCAGCGTGCGTCAAACGCGCCAGCAGATGATCAACAGCAAGCAGCTGCAGGCCAGCATTGAGGTTAAAAAAACCGCGCTTTCCCAGGCGCAGACCGACCTTAACCGCCGTATTCCGCTGGGGGCCGCCAACCTGATTGGCCGCGAAGAGCTGCAGCACGCCCGCGACACGGTTGCCAGCGCCCAGGCCGAACTGGACGTGGCGATTCAGCAGTACAACGCCAACCAGGCAATCGTGCTGGGTACGAAGCTGGAACAGCAGCCTGCTGTGCTGCAGGCGGCCACCGAAGTGCGTAACGCCTGGCTGGCCCTGCAGCGGACAAAAATCGTCAGCCCGATTAGCGGCTACGTATCGCGTCGCTCCGTACAGCCCGGCGCGCAAATCAGCAGCACCACGCCGCTGATGGCCGTCGTTCCGGCGACCAACCTGTGGATTGACGCCAACTTTAAAGAAACGCAGCTGGCGCATATGCGTATCGGTCAGCCGGCCACCGTGATCAGCGATATTTACGGCGACGATGTGAAATACACCGGTAAAGTGGTCGGCCTCGATATGGGTACCGGTAGCGCCTTCTCGCTGCTGCCCGCGCAGAACGCCACCGGCAACTGGATCAAAGTGGTTCAGCGCCTGCCGGTACGTATTGAGCTGGATGAAAAACAGCTGGCGGAGCACCCGCTGCGCATCGGCCTGTCGACCCTCGTTGAGGTGAACACCACCGACCGCGGCGGCGAGATGCTGGCAAGTCAGGTGCGTAGCTCCCCGGTTTACGAAAGTAATGCCCGCGAAATCGGCCTCGAGCCGGTCAATAAGCTGATAAACGACATCATCCAGGCCAACGCCGGATAATTCGGGGTGAGCGTAATGCAACAGCAAAAACCGCTGGAAGGCGCGCAGCTGGTCATTATGACCATTGCGCTGTCGCTCGCGACCTTTATGCAGGTGCTGGACTCCACCATCGCCAACGTGGCCATCCCCACCATCGCCGGTAACCTTGGCTCATCGTTGAGCCAGGGCACCTGGGTTATCACCTCGTTTGGGGTGGCGAACGCTATCTCCATTCCGATTACCGGCTGGCTGGCAAAGCGCGTTGGCGAAGTGAAGCTGTTCCTCTGGTCGACGGTGGCGTTCGCCATCGCCTCCTGGGCCTGCGGCATGTCAAACAGCCTGACGATGCTGATTTTCTTCCGCGTGATTCAGGGGATCGTCGCCGGTCCGCTGATCCCGCTGTCGCAAAGTCTGCTGCTCAGCAACTACCCGCCCGCCAAGCGCTCTATCGCGCTGGCGCTGTGGTCAATGACGGTGATCGTCGCGCCGATTTGCGGCCCTATCCTCGGCGGCTATATCAGCGACAACTACCACTGGGGCTGGATCTTCTTTATCAACGTGCCGATTGGCATCGCCGTGGTGGTGATGACGCTACAGACCCTGCGCAACCGCGAAACCCGCACCGAGCAGCGGCGGATCGACGGCGTCGGCCTGGCGCTGCTGATCATCGGTATCGGCAGCCTGCAGGTAATGCTCGACCGGGGTAAAGAGCTGGACTGGTTCGCCTCGAACGAGATCATCATCCTGACCATTGTCGCAGTGGTGGCGATAAGCTTCCTTATCGTCTGGGAGCTAACCGACGACAACCCGATAGTCGACCTGTCGCTCTTTAAGTCGCGAAACTTCACCATCGGCTGCCTGTGTATCAGCCTCGCCTATATGCTCTACTTTGGCGCTATCGTGCTGTTGCCGCAGCTATTGCAGGAGGTATACGGCTATACCGCCACCTGGGCCGGTCTGGCCTCGGCGCCGGTCGGGGTGATCCCGGTTATCCTGTCGCCGATTATCGGCCGCTTCGCGCATAAGCTGGATATGCGTCGGCTGGTCACCTTCAGCTTTATCATGTACGCGGTCTGTTTTTACTGGCGCGCGTGGACATTCGAACCGGGTATGGACTTCGGCGCCTCGGCGTGGCCGCAGTTTATCCAGGGCTTCGCGGTGGCCTGCTTCTTTATGCCGCTGACGACCATTACGCTTTCCGGTCTGCCGCCGGAAAGGCTGGCGGCGGCATCGAGCCTGTCGAACTTCACGCGTACCCTGGCGGGCTCCATCGGCACCTCGATTACCACCACCATGTGGACGAACCGCGAGGCGCTGCACCATGCTCAGCTTACCGAGTCGGTGACGCCGTATAATCCCAACGCCCAGCAGATGTATGACCAGCTGCAGGGATTAGGGATGACGCAGCAGCAGGCGTCCGGCTGGATCGCGCAGCAGATAACCAACCAGGGGCTGATTATCTCCGCCAACGAAATTTTCTGGTTCTCGGCGGCGATATTTATCCTTCTGCTCGGGCTGGTGTGGTTTGCCAGACCGCCGTTCAGCGCCGGCGGCGGCGGTGGCGGCGCGCACTAAGGTTTGACCTGAAGGGATCTGCGGATCCCTTTTTTATGGCCGCCGCGCAGGTTGTCCAGTTTGCACTAGTTTATGTCCAGTTCGCTGGAGATGCCTTTTCGCCTTGTCATGCACGATAAAGACTCGCTTAGAAGGAGAAAATCATGCTGACTCAACCTGGTGAAAAATACCGTCCCTATCCGCCGATTGCCCTGCCCGACCGCCGCTGGCCGGAGCAGCAAATTACCCGCGCCCCGCGCTGGCTCTCCACCGACCTGCGCGACGGCAACCAGGCGCTGGCCGAGCCGATGGACAGCGCGCGCAAACTGCAGTTCTGGGACTTGCTGCTAGAGTGCGGATTTAAAGAGATCGAGGTGGCCTTTCCCTCGGCTTCGCAAACCGATTTCAACTTTGTGCGTCAACTTATTGAAGAACGGCGCATCCCGCAGGACGTGACGATTCAGGTGCTGACCCAGGCGCGGGAAGATTTAATCCTCAGGACCTTCGAATCGCTGCGCGACGCCCACCGCGCCACCGTTCACCTCTATAACGCCACCGCTCCGCTGTTCCGCGAGCGGGTTTTTGGAATGAACAAAGCGCAGGTCGTCGAGCTGGCGACCCGCGCCACCCGCCTTATCCGCCAGCAGTGCGAACAGCAGCCGCAGACCCGTTGGCAATACGAGTACTCCCCGGAAACTTTTTGTTTTACCGAGCCGGATTTCGCGCTGGAGATCTGCGAAGCGGTGGCGGAAATCTGGCAGCCCTGCGCCGAACGGCCGATGATTATCAACCTGCCCGCGACGGTGGAAGTGAACACGCCTAACGTTTATGCCGATCAAATTGAGTATTTTTGTCGTCACTTCTCGCGCCGTGCCGATGTGTGCATCAGCGTCCATCCGCATAACGACCGGGGAACCGGCGTCGCCAGCGCGGAGCTGGCGGTGATGGCCGGCGCCGACCGCGTCGAAGGCTGCCTGTTCGGCAACGGCGAGCGCACCGGTAACGTCTGCCTGGTGACGCTGGCGATGAATCTCTACAGCCAGGGCGTCGATCCCCGGCTCAGCTTCTCTGAGATGAATCGGGTGGTCGAAATCGTCGAAAGCTGCAACCAGATCCCGGTTCATCCGCGCCACCCGTGGGCGGGAAGCCTGGCCTATACCGCCTTTTCCGGCTCGCATCAGGATGCGATCAAAAAAGGGTTCGATGCCCGCCGGCCCGGCGATCGCTGGGAAATGCCCTACCTGCCTATCGACCCGCAGGATATCGGCTGTAGCTACGAGGCGGTGATCCGCGTTAACAGCCAGTCCGGCAAAAGCGGCAGCGCGTGGCTGATTGAACAGAATCATGGCCTGAAGCTGCCGCGCGCGCTGCAGCAGGATTTTAGCCTGCACGTCCAGCGCGAAACCGATACGCATGGTAAGGAGATGACCCACAACGCGCTGTGGCAACTGTTTCGCGCACGCTACGGGCTGGTCCCCCAGCCGCCGCTGGCGCTGCTGGATTACCAAAGCGATAGCCAGCAGGACGGCCAGCTTTCTCTGCAGGCTTCCCTGCGCATCGCCGGCGAAACGCGACGTTTGCAGAGCCGCGGCAACGGCCTGCTGTCCGCAGCCGCCAGCGGGCTGAGCGGCCTGTTAAAGCAAAACATCGTGATTAAGGATTATCACGAGCATACCCTCGGCGAACGTAGCGACAGCCGTTCAGTCGCCTATATTCGCTGCGTCTTCCCGAATGGCGACAGCCGCTGGGGGGTGGGAATTGATAACGACGTGGCGCGCGCCTCGCTGCAGGCGCTGTGCAATGCGATGAGCGCAGGCCATTACTCCGGCGAACGGAAGTAGTCGCTGGGGGCGACGCCTGTTACCCGGCGAAACATAGCGCTAAAAGCGCTGTGGCTACCGTAGCCGAGATCCAGCGCCACCCGCAGTACCGACTGCCCCTGCGCCAGGCGAACCAGCGCTTCCATCAGCTTCGCCCGGCGCACCCATTCACTCCAGGTGAGCGTGGTCTGCTGCTGAAAATGACGATTCAGCGTGCGCTCGCTCATGCTGCTCTCTTTCGCCGCCTCGGCGCTGCTCCACGAGTCGCCGGGCGCTTCTCTTACCTTCTGGCATAAACGGCGCAGCGCTTCGCTTTGCGGCTCCGGCAGGCCAAACGGCAGCACCGCCATGACGCGAATTTCATCAAGGATCAGTTCGTAGATGCGTTCATCGCGGCTGCCCGGCGCGTAGGATTCCGCCAGCGTCAGCGACGCGACAATCAGTTCACGCAGCAGCGGAGTCACCTGCACTATCTGGCAGGCAGCGGGAAGATCGGCGCGCGCGAGGGGATCGATAAACAGGGTTCGCGCAGCCGCAGCGCCGGTAACCCGTAGGGTGTGCGGGGTACCGGCGGGCAGCCAGACGCCTCGCCCCGGCGGCACGACCCAGTAGCCATGCGCAGTTTCCACCCGCACCACGCCGCTGAGAATATGCAGCAGTTGGGCGCAATCGTGCTGATGCCAGGGTTCGCTATCGCCATGAGCGTAATCATGGGCAAAAGGCACCAGCGAACGGTGTTGAAAATTGAAGGTTAAAGTCGTCGACATCGCCGCGGCGTCAGGGAATAGCGGCCCGACGGGGTTCGCCGGGCCGTGGCAGAAGCACTAGATGTGCAGTTCTTGCAGTTTTTCTTTCGGCAGCGCCAGCTCATCGTTGCTATTGACGCGGACATCGCGCTCGATGATATGGCGAGCGATTTCCTGAGCTTCTTCCAGCGAGTGCATGGTGTAGGTTCCGCACTGGTAAACGTTCAGCTCCGGGATCTGGTTCTGATCTTTCACCTTCAGCACGTCGGCCATCGCCGCTTTCCAGGCATCCGCGACGCGCTGCTCGTCCGGCGTACCGATCAGGCTCATATAAAACCCGGTGCGGCAACCCATCGGAGAGATATCGATAATTTCCACACCATTGCCGTTCAGGTGATCGCGCATGAAGCCGGCAAACAGGTGCTCGAGGGTATGAATGCCTCTTTCCGGCATCACTTCCTGGTTTGGCACGCAGAATCGCAGATCGAAAACGGTGATTTCATCGCCGTGAGGCGTGTTCATTTTCTTCGCGACACGCACCGCAGGCGCTTCCATTCGGGTATGGTCGACTGTGAAACTATCTAACAACGGCATTCTTCACCTCCGATAGTGATTTTTTTAAAAATAAAATGAACTCTTTTTGAGGCAGCGAGTCTGAGTATATGAAAGACGCGCATTTATTATCATCATCATCCCTGAATCAGAGATGAAAGTTTGGCCACAGTGATGTGGCCGTTTTCTTTTTTACGGCCCGGAAAGCTACGCGTGCCTTGCCAGCAGCGCTTCAAACGGCTCGCTATCCGCCGCTTCCACCTTCTTCTGACGCTGTAGCGATGCTTCACGCTCGGCAACAAAATCCGCCTCGCTTAAAATTTCCAGCGGCTCTTCGCGCAGCATCGTCCGATAGCGATCGGCCAGCTCTCTGCCGGTACCGCCAATCCCCTCTTCAAGCATAGAACGCAGAATGCGCGCCGAGAAGGTTAATTCGGGATTGTCGAAGCAGGCGACCAGCTCATCGCAGGCCTGCTGATAGGCCTGGCATCCGTGGATGCTATCCAGCGTTTGCGCCACGCGGCGTAAATCGCGGAACAGATCTTTACCGACCTGAGCCAGCGGGAACTGCGCGGTTTCGCAGCCAATACCCAGCGTCAGGCCCGGCTTACGGCCTTCCAGAATCACCCGATTCCAGTTGGTGCGCGTGCACAGCAGCTCGTCGCTGCTCATCTCCGGCGCATCAGCCAGCACGCACCAGACCATAAACAGATCGAGGAAACGCACCTGCTGCTCGTCAACGCCAATCGGTGAGAACGGATTGATATCCAGGGAGCGCACTTCAATGTATTCAATACCGCCGCGCAGCAGCGCGTCGGAAGGCGTTTCGCCGCTGCGGGTCACGCGTTTCGGGCGAATCGGCGCGTACAGCTCGTTTTCGATCTGCAGCACGTTGCTGTTGATTTGCAGACGCTTCCCGTCTTTCTCCAGCCCGATATTTTCATACTCTTCGGAAGGCGTTTTAATCGCCCGCTTCAATCCTGCCACATACTCGTAGAGATCGTTAAACGTAATTCCGAGATTGCTTTGCGATTTATTGGTATAGCCCAGATCGCTCAGACGCAACGAGGTCGCGTAAGGCAGGTAGTACATGCCGTTGCTGGCTTCCTGAAAAGGCAACGACGTCGGTTTGCCCTGCAGGAACGACGAGCAGATCGCCGGGGAAGCGCCGAACAGGTATGGGATCACCCAACCAAAACGGTAGTAGTTGCGAATGGAGCGGAAATAGCCCGCTGAGATCGCTTCTTTACCGCTTTCGGCATCCTCCACGCCGCACTTAGCCTGCCAGAAAGCCATCGGCAGCGAGAAGTTATAGTGCACGCCGGAGATGGTTTGCATCAGCGCGCCGTAGCGATTTTTCAGCCCTTCGCGATACAGCGTTTTCAGGCGGCCGATATTAGAGGTACCGTACTGCGCCAGTTCAATATCCTGGCCGGGCGCGATATAGCAAGGCATGCTCAGCGGCCACATCCGCTCGTCGCCAATATGACGTGCGGTATAGCGATGAACATCGCGCATAAAGGTGAGCATATGCTGGATATCGCCATCAACCGGCGTAATAAATTCCAGCAAAGCTTCGGCAAAATCGGTGGTAATCCATTTATGAGTCAGCGCTGAACCCAGTGCCTGCGGATGACCGGTAGTGGCCAGCGTGCCGTCAGCATTGACGCGCAGCGTTTCGCGCTCAAGACCACGTTGAATACCCTGCAGCGCCTGCGGATTTTTTTCCAGCCAGGCCAGCGCCTGTGATACGTCCGGGATCAATTTGACCTCCCGCCTGTCGAAATCGTTTGAATTAGCATAATTGTAATGGTTGAACAATCAGTCCAATTAGTGCCACCACGTCATGCCCTGAAGCGTTATCGCCGCAACGACGATATAGCGTATTGCTTTGCCAAGGCATAAAAAAAAGAGCACTGGTCCCCAGGAAATACGCATCCATCCCGCCAGTAAACACAGCAAATCGCCTATAACAGGCGCCCAGCTTAATAATAGCGCGGCCGCGCCGTAGCGCCTCAGCCAGCCGGACGCCTTCTCCTGCCAGCGCGATGTTTTGCGCAGCGGAAACAGGCGCCCCAGAATAACGTTAGTTACCCCTCCAAGGCTATTACCGATTATTGCTATTAAAACCAGTAACCAGGGCTGGCTAGCCCCCGCCAGCAGCATGGCAATCAACACCACTTCCGAATTGCCGGGAAGCAGCGTGGCGCTCAAAAAGCTGCTGGCAAACAGCGATATCAGCGACAGCGAGTCGCTCACAGCAACCGCACGTCCACGGCATCCATTCCGGCGCGCTTCGCCGCCTGCAGACCAAAGTCCGCATCTTCAAAGACCACGCATTTCTCCGCCGCAACGCCCATGCGCTCAGCGCAGAGTAAGAAAGTATCAGGCGCGGGTTTATGGTTGGCGACATGATCGGCGGCAACTACCGCCGAAAAGTAGTGACGCAGGCCCAGATGGGCCAGCAGCGCTTCAGCAACGGCGCTCTCGCTGCCGGTACCGACCGACATCGGACGACGACCGTGCCACTCCTTAACCACCTCAATCAGCGGTAAGGGGCGGACGCTATCAAGCAGCATCGCTTTCACGGCGTCCGTTTTTTCCTGCGCCAGAGAGTGAGGATCTAAATCAGCCTGATTTAATTCGATAATGGCCTGAGCGATCCGCCAGGTAGGAGAACCGTTAAGCGCGACCATGGCCTGCATATCAAAACGCATACCGTAACGTCCCAGAACCTCGTTCCATGCCTTACGATGCGTCGGCTCGGTATCGAGGATCGTGCCATCCATATCAAAAATCAGTCCTGCGTAACGTTCGTACATCGTCTTCTCACCAACCGGTTAAGGAGGAGTTACTGTAACGCAAAAGGTCTGCTTTGTCGCTGCCAGCGGTAGATGCAACAAGGGCGCTCGATGGCGCCCTTGTTGATACAGATGCAGTGTGGTGCGTTTATTTGATTCTTAAATCGTTCTCAACCATACGAACGCCCTGCACTTTTCGCGTCACTTCTACCGCTCGTTTAGCGCTATCGACGGATGAGACAAAGCCGCTGAGCTGTACACGACCTTTAAAGGTCTGGACGCTAATTTCCGAAGACTTAATCTCTTTGTCATTGAAGAGCGCGGTTTTGACTTTGGTGGTCACGACAGTATCGTCAATATACCCACCGGTACTTTCCTTTGTGGATGAACCTGCGCAGCCCGCAAGCGTGGCGGCGACCAGAAGCGTCGCGCAACACGCAGATATTGCTTTGAACCATTTCATGGATTTCTCTCCTTGCACTTATCCCACCCAGGATCAGGTCGGTTAACAGGAATAAATTATAGTGGAAAGAGGGAGTTGCCAATGAAAAAAGTGCTGAAGGACAAGGTGAATTATTGCGTTTAAGAGGTTTTGAGACAAAGAGAGTGGCTGGAGATTATCTCGCAGACCATGAAACAACAGCGTGGCTGCTATCTCGGAGAAGATGGTGCATCCGGGAGGATTCGAACCTCCGACCGCTCGGTTCGTAGCCGAGTACTCTATCCAGCTGAGCTACGGATGCATCGGGAAACTTGCTTTACTGCCAATATTGATACCGCTGCTGAAGCCGTATCAAGTAAGAGATGGTGCATCCGGGAGGATGACTCACTCGGTTCGCCCTTCGGGCCGTTGCTGAAGCAACGTTATCCTCCCCGGTGCTGGCGATTATCTCGCAGACCATGAAACAACAGCGTGGCTGCTATCTCGGAGAAGATGGTGCATCCGGGAGGATTCGAACCTCCGACCGCTCGGTTCGTAGCCGAGTACTCTATCCAGCTGAGCTACGGATGCATCGGGAAACTTGCTTTACTGCCGATATTGATACCGCTACTAAAGCCGTATCAAGTAAGAGATGGTGCATCCGGGAGGATGACTCGCCTTGCGGCTCGCCCTTCGGGCCGTTGCTAAAGCAACGTTATCCTCCCTGGTGCTTGCGGCTAATACCGCCACCTCATCCACATCTTCGTTGCTGAAGGTACGGAGAATATGGTGCATCCGGGAGGATTCGAACCTCCGACCGCTCGGTTCGTAGCCGAGTACTCTATCCAGCTGAGCTACGGATGCATCGGGAAACTTACTTTACTGCAGATTTTGATACTGCTGCTAAAGCCGTATCAAGTAAGATGGTGCATCCGGGAGGATTCGAACCTCCGACCGCTCGGTTCGTAGCCGAGTACTCTATCCAGCTGAGCTACGGATGCAAAATGGCGGTGAGGCGGGGATTCGAACCCCGGATGCAGCTTTTGACCGCATACTCCCTTAGCAGGGGAGCGCCTTCAGCCTCTCGGCCACCTCACCACACGCCTCTTACGAGTGCTTCGAAGAACTTGTTTCTGCTCTTCGTCGCTGCGATGGCGCACATATTACTTTCTGGTACTTATAAGTCAAACCTTTTTTCGAGACCTTTTTTTCGTTTGCACACTTCCCGCGCAATTAGCCTGTGAAAACGGCAAAAAGAGTATTTTATCAACAAGAAATTGGCGATTACGCCGCTGCTAACGCAAAAGATAATTGTCGCGGACGCGGAGAAAGAGACAAAAAAGAGGGGCTATCGGAGAGGAAAAGTGGCAAAAACGGGGGATGGAAGGAGGCGCCTCACCGAATAGCGAGGCGCGAAAACCTTAGTAACTGGACTGCTGGGATTTTTCAGCCTGGATACGCTGGTAGATCTCTTCACGATGCACGGAGACTTCTTTAGGGGCATTAACGCCAATACGTACCTGGTTACCCTTCACCCCTAAAACTGTCACAGTGACCTCATCTCCAATCATGAGGGTCTCACCAACTCGACGAGTCAGAATCAGCATTCTTTGCTCCTTGAAAGATTAAAAGAGTCGGGTCTCTCGTATCCCGGCATTATCCATCATATAACGCCAAAAAGTAAGCGATGACAAACACCCTACGGTGTAAGCAGTCACGGCATCACATTCTGTTAAACCTAAGTTTAGCCGATATACACAACTTCAACCCGACTTTATCGTTATCAGTGCTTCTCGCGCAAGATGCTGTAATCCGAGAATCACAGCATCTATGCAATTATAGTTATTACAGTTTTGCGCTTACCCAGCCTTTCACACTGGCCAACGCAGCAGGGAGAGCAGACGCATCGGTACCGCCGGCTTGCGCCATATCCGGACGACCGCCCCCTTTACCGCCCACCTGCTGGGCGACCATACCAATCAGTTCCCCTGCCTTCACGCGGTCTGTCACATCCTTAGACACACCTGCAATCAGAGAAACCTTACCCTCTGCGACCGTGGCCAACACAACAACCGTTGAACCCAGCTGATTTTTCAGATCGTCAACCATAGTACGCAGCATTTTCGGCTCAACGCCAGCCAGTTCGCTGACCAGCAGCTTAACGCCGTTAATCTCTTCCGCTTTGCTGGAGAGATTTGCGCTCTCCTGCACAGCAGCCTGCTCTTTCAACTGCTGCAGCTCTTTTTCCAGCTGACGGCTGCGTTCTAACGCGGCGCGTACTTTGTCGCCGAGGCTGTGGGTGTCCCCTTTCAGCAGCTGCGCGATATCGCTCAGCTGATCGCTTTGCGCATGCAGCATCGCCATCGCACCTTCGCCGGTGACCGCTTCGATACGGCGCACGCCCGCGGCGGTGCCGGATTCAGAGGTAATGCGGAACAGGCCGATATCACCGGTGCGCGAGGCGTGCGTACCGCCGCACAGCTCGGTGGAGAAATCACCCATGCTCAGCACGCGAACGCGATCGTCATACTTCTCGCCAAACAGCGCCATCGCGCCGGATTCACGCGCAGCGTCAATATCCATGATATTGGTTTCGATCGGCAGGTTGCGGCGAATTTGCGCGTTCACCAGATCTTCTACCGCGCGGATCTCCTCCGGCTTCATCGCTTCAAAATGCGAGAAGTCAAAGCGCAGCGCTTTGTCGTTAACCAGAGAACCCTTCTGCGCAACGTGCGTACCAAGAACCTGGCGCAGCGCCGCGTGCATCAGATGCGTTGCGGAGTGGTTGAGGCGGATACGCTGACGGCGAGCCTCATCAACATCGGCCTGCACGGCGTCGCCGACTTTCAGCGAGCCGCCGGTGACTTTACCGATATGACCAATGGCCTGACCGTATTTCTGCGCGTCGTTGACCTGGAAGGAAAAACCGGCGCCCTTAAGTTCGCCTTTGTCGCCCACCTGGCCGCCAGATTCCGCGTAGAACGGCGTCTGATCGAGAATGACCACCGCTTCCTGGCCCGCGTTAACCGCATCAACCGCTTTGCCATCGATAAACAGCGCGGTGACTTTGCCGTTCAGCTCCAGGCTGTCATAGCCCTTAAACTCAGAGACGCCGTCGACGCGGATCATCGCATTGTAGTCCGCGCCAAAGCCGCTGGATTCGCGCGCGCGACGGCGCTGCTCTTCCATTGCCGCTTCAAAACCCGCTTCATCAACTTTGATGTTGCGCTCGCGGCAAACGTCCGCGGTCAGGTCAACCGGGAAGCCGTAGGTATCGTACAGGCGGAAAGCGGTTTCGCCGTCCAGCGTGTCGCCCTGCAGTTTAGCCAGCTCTTCATCCAGCAGCGCCAGTCCGCGCTCCAGAGTACGGGCAAACTGCTCTTCTTCGGTCTTCAGCACCTGCTCAACCTGAGCCTGCTGCTGTTTCAGCTCTTCGCCGGCGGAACCCATCACGTCAATCAGCGGGGCAACCAGTTTCCAGAAGAAGGTCTCCTTCGCGCCCAGCATATTGCCATGGCGAATTGCGCGGCGAATGATGCGGCGCAGCACGTAGCCGCGGTTTTCATTCGACGGGATAACGCCATCGGCTATCAGGAACGCGCAGGAACGAATGTGGTCAGCGATAACGCGCAGCGACTTGTTAGAGAGATCGGTCGCGCCGGTAACCTTCGCCACGCTCTTAATCAGATCGCGGAACAGATCGATATCGTAGTTGGAGTTGACGTGCTGCAGCACGGCGGCAATACGCTCGAGGCCCATACCGGTATCTACGGACGGCTTCGGCAGCGGCTCCATGGTTCCGTCAGCCTGACGGTTGAACTGCATGAAGACGATATTCCAGATCTCAATATAGCGATCGCCGTCTTCTTCCGGCGTTCCCGGAGGGCCGCCCCAGATATGGTCGCCATGGTCGAAGAAGATTTCGGTGCAGGGGCCGCACGGCCCGGTGTCGCCCATCTGCCAGAAGTTATCGGAAGCAAACGGCGCGCCTTTGTTGTCGCCGATGCGGATAATACGCTCGCGCGGTACGCCAACTTCATTTGCCCAGATATCGAACGCTTCATCGTCGGTTTCGTAAACGGTCACCCACAGTTTTTCTTTCGGCAGGGCGAACCAGCTTTCACCGGTCAGCAGTTCCCATGCGTATTTGATGGCGTCCTGTTTGAAATAATCGCCGAAGCTAAAGTTGCCCAGCATTTCAAAGAAGGTGTGGTGACGCGCGGTGTAGCCGACGTTTTCCAGATCGTTGTGTTTACCACCCGCACGAACGCAACGCTGCGCGGTGGTCGCGCGCGAATAATTACGTTTGTCGAGACCAAGGAAGACATCCTTGAACTGGTTCATCCCGGCGTTGGTAAACAGCAGGGTCGGGTCGTTATGCGGCACCAGGGAGCTGCTCGCAACTATCTGATGTCCTTTACTATGGAAAAAGTCGAGAAACGCCTGACGGATCTCAGCGGTGCTCTTGCTCATAATTATCCTGAAATCAAGCTAACGAAATGTCGCTGGCAGCCACTACCCAGTATCGACCGGCAGGCTACTCACGAAAATAAAGTGGGAATAAGATAAGTTTTCTTCACGGGGAAGTAAAATCCCGGATGGGTCAATCTGCAAAATTTCGCCAGATTTCCTGAATATCTTCCATCAGATAACCGCGATAGAGCAAAAAGCGCTGAATTTTGACTTTTTCGGCAAATACGGTGGGCAGGGGTTCGCCATATTTTCGCTGCGCCTGCTCTTTGGCAAGCTGCGCCCAGTCGATTTCGCACTCGCGCATGGCTGCCTCTATCGTCTCGCGGGAAATCCCCTTCTGCTTTAGCTCCTGGCGGACGCGCGCCGGGCCGTATCCCTTGCGGCTGCGGCTGGCAATAAACTGACGAACAAAGCGTTCGTCGTCCAGATAGCGGTTCTCAATACACCATTCAACGACGTTATCGACCTCTTCCGGCGTCACGTTTAACGCTTCCGGGCCGTTTTTACTCATAACCGGCGCGGCCAGTTTGCGCCTTAGCTCCTGTTCGCTGTGGTCGCGCATTGCCAGAATGCGAATCGCGCGATCCAGCAGCCTGGCGTAGTCAGAGCGGCGGGATGAAGTTTCAGTCACGGGCAGCCTCGCTAATCAAAAAAGCAAAAGGGCCGCGTAAGCGGCCCCTTGTTAGTCTGTTCAGACGATATCAGAAATCCTGTTCGGTTTCCGCTTCGCTGTTGCCATCAACCGCGAAGTCCGGCGTGGCATCCTGATTGCTCAGCAGCAGTTCACGAACTTTCTTCTCAATCTCTTTTGCCGCAGCCGGGTTCTCTTTCAGCCAGGAGATGGCGTTCGCTTTACCCTGACCAATTTTATCGCCGTTGTAGCTGTACCAGGCGCCGGCTTTCTCGATCAGCTTCTCTTTCACGCCGAGATCGACCAGCTCGCCGTAGAAGTTAATACCTTCACCGTAGAGGATCTGGAATTCAGCCTGTTTAAACGGCGCGGCGATTTTGTTTTTCACCACTTTAACGCGGGTTTCGCTGCCGACGACGTTGTCGCCCTCTTTCACCGCGCCGATACGACGGATGTCCAGACGCACGGAGGCGTAGAACTTCAGCGCGTTACCGCCGGTGGTGGTTTCCGGGTTACCGAACATCACGCCAATTTTCATACGAATCTGGTTGATGAAGATCAGCAGCGTGTTGGACTGCTTCAGGTTGCCCGCCAGTTTACGCATCGCCTGGCTCATCATACGCGCCGCGAGGCCCATATGAGAGTCGCCGATTTCGCCTTCGATTTCCGCTTTCGGCGTCAGCGCCGCAACGGAGTCGACGACGATAACGTCTACCGCGCCGGAACGCGCCAGCGCGTCACAGATTTCCAGAGCCTGTTCGCCGGTATCCGGCTGGGAGCACAGCAGGTTGTCGATATCGACGCCCAGCTTGCGTGCGTAAACCGGGTCCAGCGCGTGTTCCGCATCGATAAACGCACAGGTTTTACCTTCGCGCTGCGCGGCGGCGATAACCTGCAGCGTCAGCGTGGTTTTACCGGAAGATTCAGGCCCGTAGATCTCGACGATACGGCCCATCGGCAGGCCGCCTGCGCCCAGGGCGATATCAAGGGAAAGCGAGCCGGTGGAGATAGTTTCCACATCCATGGAACGGTCTTCACCCAGGCGCATGATGGAGCCTTTACCGAATTGTTTTTCGATCTGGCCCAGTGCTGCCGCCAACGCTTTCTGTTTGTTTTCGTCGATAGCCATTATTACTCCTCTCATGCCGGGTGTAACCGGGTAGTGAATTCTGTTCTGTTGAAGCAATTATACTGTATAGTCATACAGTATCAAGTATTTTGTAGAAATTGTTGCCAGAGGAGATTTAGCGCATAGGCCGTGGCCTGGCGGCGTACCGACTCGCGGTCTCCAGCGAAGCATTCGCGCCGGGTCACGCCCTGTCCGCTGGCGCTGGCGACGCCAAACCAGACGGTTCCCACCGGCTTTTCCGCGCTGCCGCCATCCGGTCCGGCAATGCCGCTGACCGAAATCGCATAGTCCGCGCGGGCCGCGCGCAGGGCGCCAATCGCCATCTCCACGACCACCGGTTCACTCACCGCGCCATGCTCAAGCAGCGTCGCTTCGCTGACGCCAATCATCTGCGATTTCGCTTCATTGCTGTAGGTCACAAAACCGCGCTCAAACCATGCCGAACTACCGGCGATATCGGTAAGGGTTTTGGCGACCCAGCCGCCGGTGCAGGACTCCGCCGTGGTCACCGTCGCGCCGCGCGCTTTCAGCGCCTGCCCCACCTGCTCGCTCAGCTGCATTAATTCGGAATCTGTCATTCGTCGCCCCACGTAAGCTGTACAACCTGGCCATCAAAGATAGCACTTTCAGCAGAGATATGGGGATGAGGTAACGAATTTACGAGTCGGCTTCCGAAAAACATCGACCGCGCCCGACGGCGTATTTTCGGATAGCCGCCAGGGGGCGCCGGTATACAATTCATCGCACGTATAAGGAAGAGTGAAATACGAGGTTACCAGGAATGGCTAAAGCAGCGATGACCTCCGAGCAGAACGTGAATACGCCTGCGTCTGTTTATCTGCGGCGTCGTGTCACTGTTTACCGCGCTACTGCCTATGTTTACCCGCTCATTTAACTCGCTGTACCAAGGCGTACAGATCCTGCTGGGGGTGAGCAGTATTGTCTGTGGATTGACATTAATTAAAAAAAAATTCAAACAGATACTTGCAGAATAATAAGGTCAGTTAACCGGCCCGCGGCGGGCCGGCTTCATTTATTTCATACTCGCCGCAATCAGCTCCACGTTGTGGCGCAGCATTTTCACGTAGCTGTCCGCCACGCCGCCCGGTTTAGAGAGCGCTTCAGGGTAGAGCTCTCCTCCCGGCTGCGCGCCCGTTGCGCTGGCAATCTGTTTAACCAGTCTTGGATCAAGCTGATTTTCCATAAACCAGGTATGCACATCGTCGGCTTTAATTTGCTTGATTAAGGCCGCCACCTGCGCCGCGCTGGCTTCACTTTCCGAAGACAATCCCTGCGGCGCGAGGAAGGTCACGCCATAAGCGCGGCCAAAATAGCCGAACGCGTCATGGCTGGTCAGCACCTTACGCTTTGCCTGCGGAATGGCGCTGAACCGATCTTTTGCCCAGCGATCGATCTCATTGAGCTGGCTGATATAGCGCTGACCGGAGGCCTCCAGCGCCGACTTATCCTCCGGGTCGGCTTTCACCAGGCCGTTGAGGATATTCTGCGCATACAGCGCACCGTTCGCGGCGCTGTTCCACGCGTGCGGATCGGTTACCGTTGCGCCATCTTCTTCCAGCGTATGGGTTTTTACGCCGCCGGAAGCCACCACCAGCTCGCCTTTAAACCCCGATGCCTTAATCAGCCTGTCCAGCCAGCCTTCCAGTCCCAGGCCGTTCACCACCACCACATCGGCTTTGCTCAGCAGCGCGCTGTCTTTCGGCGAGGGTTCAAAGGTGTGCGGGTCGCCGTCCGGCCCCACCAGCGTATCTACATGCACATGTTCGCCGCCAATCTGCTGCGCCATATCGCCTAATACGGAAAAACTACTCACCACGTTTAGCGTTTTCGCCATCACCCCGTGCGATGCCAGACCCAATGCCAGCGCCAGCCATATCCCGGTACGTTTCATCATGTTCCTTACCCCATTAATTTACGCCAGCCGACAACCAGCCGGCTGCGCGTGCCAAAAAACACCGATATAAAAAAGATACCGCTGGCGGTCAGCACAATAGCGGGCCCGGCTGGCAGGTTTGCCGCCCACGACAGGCTCAGCCCCATCCATGCGCAAAAGCCGCCGATGAGCGCCGCCAGCAGCAGAATGCCCGGCAGCGTCCGCGCCCAGCAGCGAGCCGCGATCGCGGGCAGCATCATGACTCCCACCGCCATCAGTGTGCCGAGCACCTGAAACCCGGCCACCAGATTGAGCACCAGCAGGGCGAGAAACAGGCCGTGCAGCAGCGCAGGCAATCTTCGCGCGTTTACCTGAAGCCAGACGCTGTCGAAGGCTTCGCTGACCAGGCCGCGATAAAACAGGGCGATGCCGATCAGCGTCAGGCTGGCGACGCCGCTCACAAACACCGCCGAATCGCTGTCCACCGCCAGAATCGAGCCGAACAGCAGATGCAGCAGGTCGACGTTAGAGCCGCGCAGCGAGACCAGCGTGACGCCCAGCGCCAGGGAGCCGAGATAAAATCCGGCAAAGCTGGCATCCTCTTTTAAAGGCGTGCGTCGGCTGACCCACCCCGCCACCAGCGCGACCGCGATGCCGGCGATAAAACCGCCGACGGTCATCGCCAGCAGCGACATCCCGTTGAGCAGATAGCCCGCGGCCACGCCGGGCAAAATTGCATGCGAGAGCGCATCGCCCATCAGGCTCATGCGGCGTAAAAGTAAGAAGACGCCGAGCATGGTGGTGCTCAGGGACAACGCCAGGCACACCAGCAGCGCGCGGCGCATAAAGCCAAATTCGATAAAGGGCTGAATGAACGTATGCCAGATCATGCCAGCCTCGCGCCGTGAAAGGCGGGAAGCACATCAGGCGTACTGCCCCAGCGGGCGCGCTGCGGCGTCAGCAGCATCGTTTCCGGGAAATAGTCGGCGACCCGCTGGTTATCGTGCAGCACCGCCAGAATCGTCTGCCCCTGCTGATACATTTCCAGGATCAGCGCCATCAGCTCGCGGCAGGTGGCTTCATCGATGCCGGTAAACGGTTCGTCGAGCATCACCAGCGGCGCGCGCTGCACCATCACCCGTGCGAAGAGCATGCGCTGAAACTGGCCGCCGGAGAGCTCCTCAATCGGCGTTTTCGCCAGCGTTAACAGCCCCACCCGCTCTATGGCTGCTACGATGCGCTGACGCACCTCTCCGCCGAGCCCACGCAGCAGCGATACGCGCGGCCAGGCGCCCTGGCTGACGACATCCTGCACCGTGAGCGGAAACTGCGACTCCAGCGCGTGCCGCTGCGCCAGCCAGCCGATAACCGGCCGTCCCTCGCGCCAGTTCAGGCGGCCGCTGACCGGCGGAATAAACCCGGCCAGCGTCTTTAACAGCGTCGATTTCCCGCAGCCGTTCAGGCCGACGATAGCGGTCATACTCCCCGTTGCAAGCGTGCCGCTAAGCGACGGCGTAATCGCCAGGCCCTCATAGCCCGCCACCAGGTGATCGAGCTCAATCATGGCAGCGATACCGCCCACCAGGTTGCCAGCCACAGAGCGGCCAGCAGCACGCAGGCCATCCCCAACCGGGCGATGCCTGAAGTCATCAATAAGGAAGTCAATGTTTACGCCTCAATAAAACGTTATAACATAACAATATTAAAAGAGGCGCGAAATGTAAATTGGCGTCAACAAAAGGAAATGCTGCAAAATGTTACAGACTCCTCTCCGGACGGAGAGGAGCGCAGAAGGCGGGATTACTGCATGCGGGCCTGAGAAACCGCCAGACCCAGCTGCCAGACGGCCATCGCGTAATGGGTGCTGTGGTTATAGCGGGTAATGGTGTAGAAGTTCGGCAGGCCGTACCAGTACTGGTAGCCAGTGCCGACGTCCAGACGCAGCAGGCTCGCCTGCTGATGGTTACCCAGCGGCTGAGTCGGGGTAAGTCCTGCCGCCGCCAGCTGCGAGACGCTGTATTTGGTTTTGAACCCATTGTTCAGCCCAGGCGCCTGGCCTAGCGCCTGTACCGCCACGAGATCGCCGCTCACCCAGCCGTGCTGCTTGAAGTAGTTCGCCACGCTGCCGATCGCATCGACCGGATCCCACAGGTTGATATGCCCGTCGCCGTTAAAGTCCACGGCGTACTGCTTATAAGAAGAGGGCATAAACTGACCGTAGCCCATCGCGCCGGCGAAGGAGCCTTTCAGATCGAGCGGGTCGTCCTGTTCGCTGCGCGCCATCAGCAGGAACGTTTCCAGCTCGCTGGAGAAGTACTCGGCGCGGCGCGGATAGTTAAACGACAGCGTCGCCAGCGCATCAAGGATGCGGGTTTTCCCCATCACCCGGCCCCAGCGGGTCTCGACGCCAATAATCCCGACGATAATCTCCGGCGGCACGCCGTATACCTGGTACGCGCGGTTGAGCGCATCCTGATACTGGTTCCAGAACGCCACGCCGTTCTGCACGTTATCCGGGGTAATAAACTGCTTTTTGTAGCGCAGCCAGGCGCCGTTTGGCCCTGACGGCGGCAGCCCGGTGGGCGCCTGACGGTCCATCAGACGCAGCACGTAATCCAGGCGTTTGGCCTGGGAGAGGATTTGATGCAACTGCTGTCGGTCGAAGCCGTGCTTGCTCACCATTTTATCAATGAACTGTTCCGCCGCCGGGTTATTGGCGAAATCGCCGCTCATCTCCATCACATTATGCTGCGGCTCGAGTAAAAAACCGCCCGTACCGCCCGCCATTTCCTTTTCAGCAGGAGTTTGAGGTTTGCTGCTGCAGGCAGCGAGGAGAACGCACAGGGGGAGTAAAGCCAGGGAACGACGCTTCAACATGGGACATCCATTTAACAAATCGGCAAGGGGTAATTATGGTAAAGCATGCGCCCGCTCACAAGGAAGCGGCGGCAATGTAAATTCTTTTTTATCGCTCTTTTTCCTCCCACCCCGCCGGATCCTTCGCTCACTTCAGCCACAATCTTTCAAAATAAAATATTTATCTTTCATTTTGCGATCAATATAACAATTTAAAACCTTTTAAAATGATTAAAATCAGCTGCCAGTTAGCAAGAAAAATAACACGCTGAAGGAGAGAACAATGATTGAAGTCGTTACCCACGGCGCCGAATGGTTTATCGGCCTGTTTCAGAAGGGAGGCGAGGTGTTCACCGGTATGGTCACCGGGATCCTGCCTTTGCTGATCAGTCTGCTGGTGATCATGAACGCGCTGATCAACTTTATTGGTCAGCAGCGGATCGAAAAGCTGGCGCAACGCTGCGCCGGTAATCCGATCTCCCGCTACCTGCTGCTGCCCTGCATCGGCACCTTCGTTTTCTGTAACCCGATGACCCTGAGCCTTGGGCGCTTTATGCCCGAGAAATACAAACCGAGCTACTACGCGGCGGCCTCCTACAGCTGCCACTCAATGAACGGCCTGTTTCCGCACATCAACCCCGGCGAACTGTTCGTCTATCTGGGGATCGCCAATGGACTCACCACCCTCGGTCTGCCGTTAGGGCCGCTGGCGGTGAGCTATCTGCTGGTGGGCCTGGTGACGAACTTCTTCCGCGGCTGGGTGACCGACCTGACCACGTCGATTTTTGAGAAAAAAATGGCCATCCAGCTTGAGCAGAAAGTGCATCTGTCAGGAGCGACATCATGACCCGTATTCGCATTGAAAAAGGCGCCGGCGGCTGGGGCGGCCCGCTCGAACTCGACGCCGTTGCCGATAAAAAGATTGTCTATATCACCGCGGGCACCCGCCCGGCGATCGTCGATAAAATTGCCCGCCTCACCGGCTGGCAGGCGGTCGATGGCTTCAAAGAGGGCGAGCCGCCGGAAGCGGAAATCGGCGTGGCGATTATCGACTGCGGCGGCACCCTGCGCTGCGGTATCTACCCGAAGCGCCGCATCCCGACCATTAATATCCACGCGACCGGCAAATCGGGTCCGCTGGCGCAGTATATCGTCGAAGACATTTACGTTTCCGGCGTCAAAGAGGAGAACATTTTCGCCCTGGAAGAGGGGCACTCCCCGGCCCCGCAGGCCGCGCCTGCCCAGCCGGCGGCCCGCGACTATGACACCAGCAAAAAGATCACCGAGCAGAGCGACGGCCTGCTGGCCAAAGTTGGTATGGGAATGGGCTCCGTCGTGGCGGTGCTGTTCCAGGCCGGGCGCGACACCATCGATACGGTGCTAAAAACCATTCTGCCGTTTATGGCCTTCGTCTCGGCGCTGATTGGCATCATCATGGCCTCCGGCATCGGCGACTGGATTGCCCACGGTCTGGCGCCGCTCGCCAGCCATCCGCTGGGCCTCGTCACCCTGGCGCTGATCTGCTCCTTCCCGCTGCTGTCGCCGTTTCTCGGCCCCGGCGCGGTCATCGCCCAGGTTATCGGCGTGCTGATTGGCGTGCAGATTGGCCTTGGCAATATTCCGCCGCATCTCGCCCTGCCCGCGCTGTTCGCCATCAACGCCCAGGCCGCCTGCGATTTTATCCCGGTTGGCCTGTCGCTGGCGGAAGCGCGCCAGGACACCGTGCGCGTCGGCGTACCGTCGGTTCTGGTGAGCCGCTTCCTGACCGGCGCGCCAACGGTGCTGATCGCCTGGTTCGTTTCCGGATTTATTTACCAATAAGAGGTGCCTGAAGATGACCGTGATTTACCAGACCACCATTACCCATATCGGCGCCAGCGCGGCGATGGCGCTGGACGAGCAGATGCTGATCACCTTCCGCGAAGGCGCCCCGGCCGATATCGAAGAGTACTGCTTTATTCACAACCACGGCGAGCTCTCCGGCGCGCTGGTGCCGGGCGCTGAGCTCCAGCTTGGCGAGCTGCGCTACCCGGTCACCGCCGTCGGCGACGTCGCCGAGCAGAACCTGCGCGAGCTGGGCCATATCACGCTGCGCTTTGACGGTCACCGCGAAGCGGAATTCCCCGGAACCGTACACGTGGCAGGCCCGGTGCCGGAAGGCATCGCCGCCGGCTGCGTACTGAAATTTGTTGCTTAAGCTGTAAGGAGAAAAGTATGAATCAGGTTGCTGTTGTCATTGGTGGGGGACAAACCTTAGGGGAGTTTCTGTGTCGCGGGCTTGCTGCAGAAGGCTATCGCGTGGCGGTGGTCGATATTCAGAGCGATAAAGCGACCCGCGTCGCACAGTCGATTAACGCGGAATATGGCGAAGGAACGGCGTGGGGCTTCGGCGCGGACGCCACCAGCGAAGCCAGCGTCGTCGCCCTCGCCCGCGGGGTGGACGACATTTTTTCCCGCGTCGACCTGCTGGTCTATAGCGCCGGGATCGCTAAAGCGGCGTTTATCAGCGATTTCGCGCTGGGGGATTTCGACCGCTCGCTGCAGGTGAATCTGGTGGGCTACTTCCTTTGCGCCCGCGAGTTTTCCCGCCTGATGATCCGCGACGGCATTAAAGGTCGCATCATTCAGATCAACTCTAAATCCGGCAAAGTGGGCAGCAAGCATAACTCCGGCTATAGCGCGGCGAAGTTCGGCGGCGTGGGGCTGACGCAGTCGCTGGCGCTGGACCTCGCGGAGTACGGGATTACCGTGCACTCCCTGATGCTCGGCAACCTGCTGAAGTCGCCGATGTTCCAGTCTCTGCTGCCGCAGTACGCCACCAAGCTGGGGATCCCGGAGGAGCAGGTCGAGCAGTATTACATCGACAAAGTCCCGCTGAAGCGCGGCTGCGATTACCAGGACGTACTTAACGTGTTGATGTTTTACGCCAGCCCGCAGGCTTCCTACTGCACCGGCCAGTCCATTAACGTCACCGGCGGGCAGGTGATGTTTTAAAACGTTGCGCACTGTTTTCCCGGAGGCGATGCTGCGCATCTGTCCGGGCTACCGATTATGCGGCTTTCTGGTAGCCCGGACAGGCGCAACGCGCCGCCTCCGGGGGAATTTTCCCACACTTTAAGGAGATTTTATGGTTACCGCGCTCATCACCGTCGCCGCCATCGCCTGGATAACCCAGCTTGCCTTTGGCGGCTGGCAAATCCGCCAGTTCAATCGCGCGTTCGATCGGCTGTGCCAGCAGGGCCGCGTCGGTGTGGGCCGCTCCTCGGGGCGGTTCAAGCCGCGGGCCGTCGTCGCCATCGCCGTCGACGAAGACGACCGCATCCGCGATACGCTGTTAATGAAAGGCCTCACCGTCTTCGCCAGGCCGCGAAAAATCCCCGCTCTCCACGGCAAACATCTTAAGGAATTGCAGCCTGATGTGATCTTTCCCAATGATCCGCTCTGTCAGAATGCACTATCATTAGCGCTTAATCCGAAACATGGATAATTTCGTTGTGAACGTTAATATCTTGCGAAATTATCATTTCGAAACTTTAAACGCAGGATACAACGCCTATGAAACCACGTCAGCGCCAGGCAGCCATTCTCGAGCACCTGCAATCGCAGGGCAAATGCTCGGTCGAAGAGCTGGCGCAACACTTCGACACCACCGGCACGACCATCCGTAAGGATCTGGTGATCCTTGAGAATGCCGGTACCGTTATCCGCACCTACGGCGGCGTGGTGTTAAATAAAGACGAGGCCGACCCGCCCATCGACCACAAAACGCTGATCAACACCCATAAAAAAGAGCGGATTGCCGAAGCCGCGGTCAGCTTTATTCACGATGGCGACTCGATCATTCTTGATGCCGGCAGCACCGTACTGCAAATGGTGCCGATGCTCAGCCGCTTCAACAACATCACCGTGATGACCAACAGCCTGCATATCGTCAACGCCCTCTCCGAACTGGATAATGAGCAAACCATCCTGATGCCGGACGGCACGTTTCGCAAGAAATCGGCCTCTTTTCACGGCCAGCTGGCGGAAAACGCCTTCGAACAATTCAGCTTCGACCGCCTGTTTATGGGCACCGACGGGATTGATTTAATCGCCGGCGTCACCACCTTTAATGAGGTTTATACGGTCAGCAAAGCGATGTGCAATGCCGCCCGCGAAGTTATCCTGATGGCCGACTCGTCAAAGTTTGGCCGTAAAAGTCCCAATATCGTCTGCGGCCTCGAGAGCGTGGACAAACTGATTACCGATGCCGATATCAGCCCGGAATTTAAGCAGGCGCTGGAAGACAAAGGCATCGAAGTCATTATTACTGGAGAACATCATGAGTAACTTTCTGTTAGAAGCCGGACGCCAGACCCTAATGCTGGAGCTTCAGGAGGCGAGCCGCCTGCCTGAACGCCTGGGCGACGACTTCATCCGCGCGGCGGAAACCATCATCCACTGCGAGGGCAAACTGGTGGTCTCCGGTATCGGCAAATCGGGCCATATTGGTAAAAAGCTGGCCGCCACCTTCGCCAGTACCGGCACCCCGGCATTTTTCGTCCACCCGGCGGAAGCGCTGCACGGCGATCTCGGGATGCTCGACAGCCGCGACGTGATGCTGTTTATCTCCTACTCCGGCAGCGCCAAAGAGCTGGATCTTATCGTCCCGCGCCTGGAGGAGAAGTCGATTCCGCTGCTGGCGATGACCGGTAAATCCACGTCGCCGCTGGCGCTGGCGGCGAAAGCGGTGCTCGATATCGCGGTGGAACGCGAAGCCTGCCCGATGCACCTCGCCCCAACCTCCAGCACCGTCAATACCCTGATGCTCGGCGACGCGCTGGCGATGGCGGTGATGCAGGCCCGCGGCTTTAACGAAGAAGATTTTGCCCGTTCGCACCCGGCTGGGGCGCTGGGCGCGCGGCTGCTGAACAAGGTTCACCATCTGATGCGCCGTGACGGCGACGTGCCGCGCGTAGACGTCGACACCAGCGTGATGGACGCGATGCTCGAACTCAGCCGCACCGGCCTGGGGCTGGTGGCGGTCTGCGATGAGCGCAATCACGTGCAGGGCGTGTTTACCGACGGCGACCTGCGCCGCTGGCTGGTGGGCGGCGGCAGCCTGCAGGATATCGTCAGCCAGGCGATGACCCGCAACGGCGTCACCCTGCAGGCGGAAAGCCGCGCGATAGAAGCCAAAGAGCGCCTGATGAAGCACAAAATCAGCGCCGCTCCGGTGGTGGATGAAAACGGCCAGCTGGTCGGCGCGATTAACCTGCAGAACTTTTATCAGGCCGGGATCCTTTAAGGCCCAGACGCTTCGCCAGCCGGTGCAGGTTGGCGACGTCGAGCCCCAGCGCGCGGGCGGCGGCGGCCCAGCTGCGGCCGTTAGCCGCCAGCGCGCTGGCTATCGCTTCGCGCTGGAACGCCTCCGTCGCCTCGCGCAGGCTCACCGCTTCCGCCGCCGGCTGCGGGCTGACGCCCGGCAAGGCAGGCGCTTCCCCGGCCAGCTGAAAATGCTGCGGCTCCAGCACGATGTCATTACCCGCCTGCGTCGCCCGCGCCAGCACCACCGCCCGATGAATCGCGTGCTCCAGCTCGCGCACGTTGCCCGGCCACGGCCAGGCCAGCAGTCTGGCCCGCGTCGCCTCGCTTAAAATCACCTGCGCCAGCCCCATGCGCAAACGGCACTGTTCGCAGAAATAGCCGGCCAGCAGCACCACGTCATTTTCCCGCTCGCGCAGCGCCGGAACCGATAGCGGAAACACGCTCAGACGATGATACAGATCGGCGCGAAAACGCCCCTCCACCACCTCCTGACGCAGGTCGCGGTTGGTGGCCGCCAGCACCCGCACATCAACCCGCAGGCTGCGATCGTCGCCGACGCGCTGAATATCGCCATACTGCAGCACCCGCAGCAGCTTGGCCTGCAGCGCCAGCGACAGCTCGCCGATTTCATCGAGGAACAGCGTCCCGTTGTCCGCCATTTCAAATTTACCGCTGCGGTTGCTGATCGCCCCGGTAAACGCCCCTTTGACGTGGCCAAACAGCTCGCTCTCCGCCACGCTCTCCGGCAGGGCCGCGCAGTTGAGATAGACCAGCGGATTGGCCGCCCGCGGCGATCCCTGATGCACCGCTTTCGCCACCAGCTCTTTGCCGGTGCCGGTCTCGCCGCTGATCAGCACGTTCAGATCGGACGCCGCGACGATGTCGATCTCTTTTTTCAGCTGCAGCATCGGCGCCGACAGGCCAATGATCTCCTGACGTTCGGCTGGCGGATACACGATAGCCTGCTCCGGCAGCACGTTTTGGCTCTCCAGCCGGGCGATCAGCAGCGCGTTATTGAGCGCCCCGGCCACCAGGGCGGCAATCAGCCGCAGCTCCTCGTCGCTGAAGCTGTCAAAACGGTCCGCATCCATGCCGTCGAGGGTCAGCGCGCCGATCAGGGTTTGCCCGGCAAACAGCGGCAGGCCGACGCAGGCGTGCACCTTCAGGCTCTCCTGACCGGGGATCAGGCCATCGTAAGGGTCCGGCAGGCTGCTATCCGCCGGGAAGCGCACCACGTCCCCCGCGCGGGCAATCGCCTCCAGCCGCGGGTGGCCTTCAAGGGCAAAGCGCCGGCCAAGCACGTCCTGGGCCAAGCCATCAATCGCCAGCGGCACAAACTGGTGCGCTTCGTAACGCAGCAGCGCCGAAGCATCGCAGCCGAGTATCTGCCGCAGGGTGGTAATCAGCCGGGAAAAACGGTCGGCGTGGCCGAGATCGCTTTGTAAATCAATGGCGATTTTCGCCAGGGCCTCGACGGAGAAACTCATTGTCGCCTCATAGTCATTCTGACAATCCACATAGTCATATCGACTATTTTAACCATTGTCATTTTGACATCAACAGATTTATCGGAAAATAAAAAACACATTAAATTCAATAAATTAAAAACATGGCACGCATCTTGATATAAGCAAAATATCTTTTTTGAACAACGCTGAATTAATTGAGGTTGCTATGTCTATTCTGGTTAAAAATAACATTCATTGGGTTGGCCAACGCGACTGGGAAGTGCGTGATTTCCACGGGACTGAATACAAAACGCTGCGCGGTAGCAGCTACAACAGCTATCTCATCCGGGAAGAAAAAAATGTGCTGATCGATACCGTCGATCATAAATTCAGTCGCGAATTCGTGCAGAACCTGCGCGGTGAAATCGACCTCGCCGATATCGATTACATCATTATCAACCATGCGGAAGAGGATCATGCCGGCGCGCTGACCGAACTGATGACGCAAATCCCGGATACCCCGATCTACTGCACCGCCAACGCTATCGACTCCATTACCGGCCACCACCATCACCCGGAGTGGAACTTTAAGGTGGTGAAAACCGGCGACAGCCTGGATATCGGCAACGGCAAACAGCTGATTTTCGTCGAAACCCCGATGCTGCACTGGCCGGATAGCATGATGACCTATATGACCGGCGACGCGGTGCTGTTCAGCAACGACGCCTTCGGCCAGCACTACTGCGATGAGCATCTGTTTAATGATGAAGTTGACCAGGTTGAGCTTTATGAACAGTGCCAGCGCTACTACGCCAACATTCTGACCCCGTTCAGCCGCCTGGTGACGCCGAAAATTAGTGAAATCCTCGGCTTCAACCTGCCGGTAGATATGATTGCCACCTCCCACGGCGTGGTCTGGCGCGATAACCCGACGCAGATCGTCGAAAAATATCTCGAGTGGGCGGCGGATTATCAGGAAGACCGCATCACCATTTTCTACGACACCATGTCCAACAACACCCGCATGATGGCCGACGCGATCGCCCAGGGCATTACCGACGTGGACCCCCGCGTGGCGGTGAAAATTTTCAACGTCGCCCGCAGCGATAAAAACGACATTCTGACCAACGTGTTCCGCTCGAAGGGCGTGCTGGTCGGCACCTCCACCATGAACAACGTGATGATGCCGAAAATAGCAGGGCTGGTGGAAGAGATGACCGGCCTGCGTTTTCGTAACAAGCGCGCCAGCGCCTTTGGCTCCCACGGTTGGAGCGGCGGCGCGGTTGATCGCCTGTCCACGCGTTTACAGGATGCAGGCTTTGAAATGTCCCTGAGCCTGAAGGCCAAATGGCGCCCGGACCTTGACGCGCTGGAATTGTGCCGCGAACACGGTCGTCAGATCGCCCGCCAGTGGGCCCTCTCCCCGCTGCCGGCGAGCGAGGCGCAACCAGCCGCGCCTGAGGCAACGCCCTGCGCCGCGCCCGCGGTAGCCGATCTCGGCCCGAAAATGCAGTGCAGCGTTTGCCAGTGGATTTACGACCCCGAACAGGGCGAACCGAACCAGGACGTTCAGCCGGGTACACCCTGGAGCGAAGTCCCGGATAACTTCCTCTGCCCTGAATGTTCGCTGGGTAAAGATGTGTTTGATGTACTGGCGTCGGAGGCAAAATGAGTGATGGCATCGTCATCATCGGCTCGGGCTTCGCGGCCCGTCAGTTGGTGAAAAATATTCGCAAGCAGGACCCGAACATCCCGCTGACCCTGATCGCCGCCGACAGCATGGATGAGTACAACAAACCGGATCTCAGCCATGTGGTCAGCCGCGGGCAGAACGCCGACGATCTGACCCTGCAAACGGCGGGCGAGTTTGCCGAGCAGTACAATCTGCGCCTGTTTCCGCATACCTGGGTCAGCGATATCGACGCCGATAATCAGGTTGTGAAGAGCCAGGACCGCGAGTGGCGCTATGACAAACTGGTGCTGGCCACCGGCGCGACGCCGTTTATCCCGCTGGTGCCGGGCCGCGAGCTGATGCTGACCCTCAACAGCCAGCGGGAATACGGCGCGGCGCAAAGCCAGCTGCGCGATGCAAAAAGGGTGCTGATCGTCGGCGGCGGGCTGATTGGCTGCGAGCTGGCGATGGATTTCTGCCGCGCCGGCAAAGCGGTGACGGTGGTGGATAACTCCGCCAGCGTGCTGTCGGCGCTGATGCCGCCGGAAGCCAGCAGCCGACTGCAGCATCGTCTGACCGACATGGGCGTGGATCTGATGCTGAAGTCGCAGCTGCAAAGCCTGGCGCAGAGCGCCGACGGAATTCGCGTCACTCTTGACCGCCAGCGTACGCTGACGGTGGATGCGGTGGTCGCCGCCGCCGGTTTGCGCCCGGAAACGGCGCTGGCGCGGCATGCGGGTCTGCAGACGCACCGCGGCGTGGTGGTGAACAGCCAGCTACAAACCAGCCATCCGGCAATTTACGCCCTCGGCGATTGCGCGGAAATCAACGGCATGGTCCTGCCGTTCCTGCAGCCGATTCTGCTGAGCGCCATGTGCCTGGGGAAAAATCTGCTGACTCAGCAGGGAGAACTGAAGCTGCCGCCGATGCTGGTGAAGGTTAAAACGCCGGATTTACCGCTGCACCTGGCGGGCGATACCCGGCGCGAGGATCTGACGTGGCATATCGTTGCCGCCAAAGACGGCCTGGTCGCGAAAGGCGTTGACGCCGAAAACCAGCTGCGCGCTTTTGTGGTCAGCGAGGATCGTATGAAAGACGCCTTTGCGCTGCTCAAGCAGTTGGTGAGTTAGCCTGTATGAACTGACGTTATTCCCGGGTCGCGGCGTAAACGCCTTACCCGGGCTACCCAGCCGCGCATACAGATTCACAGCAGCCTGCGGTCCTGTAGCCCGGGCAGGCGCTTTGCGCCGCCCCCGGGAGCAGCGCGCAGAGTGGCATAATTTCCCGGAGGCGATGCTTGCGCATCTGTCCGGGCTACCGGCCAGCAGATGGCCATTAACCTGTAGCCCGGCTAAGCGCAGCGCGAGCCGGGGAAATGCCCAACCTACCGCGCCAGGTTATCGTATCCGCGCCAGCGGTAGTTGAGTACCGACAGCACCCAGCAGGCCACGAACAGCCCGACCACCACAAAACCGGCGTCGCCGAGATGGTCATTCAATGCGCCGATCCAGCGCCAGACGCCGCCGCTGAGGGAAAACTTATCCATCACCAGTCCCAGCGCTTCCAGGCCGCCGATAAACAGCGCCACCACCACCGAGGTGCCGGTAATGGTCATATTGTAATAGAGCTTACGCTGCGGCTTACTGAACGCCCAGCCGTAGGCGCCGACCATCAGCACGTTATCAAGCGTATCCACCAGCGCCATCCCGCTGGCGAACAGCGCCGGAAAAACCATAATCGACCAAATCGACATCCCGCTCGACGCGCTGGCCGCAGAAATCCCCAGCACGCCGATTTCCGTCGCCGTATCAAAGCCGAGGCCAAACAGAAAGCCCACCAGATACATCTGCCAGCTGCGGTTAATCAGGCGGAAGGTTTTCCCGAACACCCAGCTCATCATGCCGCCGCCGGTCATGACCTCATCGCTCACCTTTTCGCCCTGCTTCCACGCCCGAAAGCTGCGCCAGACGCTGCGCAAAATGACCAGATTGATAAACGCCATAGCCAGCAGGAACAGCGCCGACACGGCAGTGCCGATAACGCTGCCGGTCTCGTGAAACCAGCTCATCTGCTGGCCAAACGCGGTGGCGGTCGCGGCAATCGCCGCCGACGCCAGCACCACAATCGACGAATGTCCCAGCGAGAACCACGCGCCAACGGCAAAAGGCCGCTTCCCCTGCTGCATCATTTTGCGGGTCACGTTGTCGATCGCCGCGATATGGTCGGCGTCCACCGCGTGGCGCAGACCGTAACCCCAGGCCAGCAGGCTGGCGGCCATCAGCGCGCCGCTGCCGCCGAACGCCGCAAACGCCCAGCCCCAGGCCAGCAAATTGGCGGCAATCAATGCCAGCACCAGCGCCGCTGCGCGCGGCTGCTGACGCAAAATCGTCACTATCATGTCGGTGTCCTTTAAGCCTGCAGGCGGGCCGCAGCGATAACCGCCTGGCCGAGGGCAATCGCGCCATCGCCTGCGGGCAGCTGCTGCGGAAAGAGCAGAGTAAAATCGGCCAGATAAAAGGTCAATCGCGCCGTCAGCAGGCGGTTGTGCAGTACCCCACCGCCGAAGGCGAGCGTGTGAATATTGCGCGCGTTCGCGTAATCGCGCATCATCGCCGCCAGCCCGCGGGCCAGCGCATCATGAAAGGCCCAGGCTTTTTGCGCCGGACTCGCCTGCCAGCTAAGCCACCGCAGCCAGAACGTCGCCAGATCCAGTTTTCCATCGCGCCACGGCAGCGTCGCCGGATGATCAACCCCTTCGCAGGTCGCCGCCAGCGCTTCCAGACGGCACGCCGCTTCCCCCTCATAGCTCAGGGTGAGCGGGGCGCAGCCCAGCGCGCAGGCGACGGCATCAAACAGCCGTCCGCACGACGACGCTTTGGGCGCATTTATGCCGCGCTCAATCGCTCGCGCCAGCAGCGGCCAGTTTTGCTGACGCAGTGCGGCGGTTGCAGGATAATCTTGCCAGTCAGGGACAAATGCCAGGCAGTGGGCGAGCAGATTGCGCCACGGCTGACGCGCCGCGAGGTCGCCGCCGGGCAGCGCCACCGCCGGCAGCCCGCCAAGACGCTCGCACTCGCGATAGTTGACCCGCAGGCATTCGCCGCCCCACAGCTCGCCGTTCTCCCCCATCCCGATACCGTCGAGGGTCAGGGCAATCACGTCGCCGCCGTCCAGCGGCCAGCGATGCTCGGCCAGGCAGGCGGCAGCGTGGGCATGATGATGCAACACGCGCTCCACCGGTAGCGCCAGCGACGCCGCCCACCGCGAAGCGCGGTAGCCGGGATGGGCGTCAGCCACCACCCGCTGCGGTGTAAAAGCGTAAATCTCCTGCATCAGACGCAGCGCCTGTCGCCACTGCTCTTCGACGCCCTCGTCGTCGAGATCGCCAAAATGCTGGCTGAGCACCGCTTCATCGCCGCGCAGCAGGCAGAAGGTATTTTTCATCTCCTCGCCGAGGGCCAGCAGCGGCGGCGCGTCGCAAAAGCCCGGCGGCAGCGCCAGCGCGTCCGGCACGTAGCCGCGGGCGCGACGCAGCATCTCGCCGCTTTGCCGTACTACAGAATCATCCATCCGCTGCACAATCTCGCGGTTATGCAGCAGAAAACCGTCGGCAATCGCGGCTAAATCCGCCAGCGCGTCTTCATTAGTCAGCGCTGGCGGGCGGCCGCTAAGATTGCCGGAGGTCATCACTAATGGGCGCGCCAGCGCCTGCGAAAGTAAATGCTGCAGTGGATTAGACGGCAGCATCCCCCCTACTTCCGCAAGCCCTGGCGCAATCAGGTCGCACAGGCCAGCCACCTGCGCTTTGTCCAGCAGCACGATCGGCGCGGCGGGAGAAGCCAGCAGCTTTATGGCCCGTTCGGGTAGTCCCGCAGTATTCGCCAGCATCACCGCCAGCGGTTTCGCCGGGCGATGCTTGCGCGCCCGCAGCGTCGCCACGGCAGCGCGATTTCCGGCATCGCACACTAGATGAAAACCGCCCAGCCCCTTCACCGCCACGATATCACCCGCCCGCAGGCGAGCAATCGCCGCGTCTAAAGCGGCCTCACCAAATAAATGCCCCTTCGGGCCGCGCCACTCCAGCCGCGGGCCGCACTCGGCGCAGGCCACCGGCTGCGCGTGAAAGCGGCGATCGGCGGGATGGCGATACTCCGCCGCGCAGGCGGGGCAAAGAGGAAACGGCGACATAGCGGTCAGCGGGCGGTCGTAGGGCATGGCGCGAATAATGGTAAAGCGCGGCCCGCAGTGGGTGCAGTTGATAAACGGATAGCGGTAGCGGCGATCCTGCGGGTTGTTCATCTCCGCCAGGCATGCCGGGCAGGTGGCGGCATCGGGCACGATCTGCGTGCGCATGCTCCCGGTCCCGCTCTGGCGGATGGTGAAATTCAGCGGCGCGACGGCCCAGACAAACGGCTGAGTTTCTGTGCTATCGATACGCGCCAGCGGCGGGCAGCGGCGGGTTAACGCGCTGAGAAAGGCCGCATCATCGCCGACAAGGCGCACCAGCACACCGTCGCCGTCGTTGCACACGTCGCCGCGCACTCCCAGCTGCTGCGCCAACTGCCAGACGAAGGGGCGGAATCCCACCCCCTGCACTTTACCGCGAATGCGGATCTGCACCCCGTTCATTGCGCGGCCGGATTACCAAGCCAGCGCGGTGCGGCGGCGTTTTTCGATATTCATCTGTTCGAGCCTGTTGCGGTCGACGCAAATCAGCGCGTGGGTCGGACAGGCGTCCATACAGGCCGGGCCTTCCTCACGGTGATAGCACAGGTCGCATTTGTTGGCTTCGGCTTTTTCCGCTATCACGTTCAGCCCCGCGCCGCTGTGGCGAATAACCGGGCGCACCACCACTTCCATGGCGCCGTACGGGCAGGCCACCACGCAGGTTTTGCAGCCGATGCAGCGCTCCTGCATCACGTGGACGAAGCCCTGGTCGCGGCTGATGGCGCCGTTCGGGCAGACGTTGGCGCACGGGGCGTCCTCACACTGACGACAGGCGGTGGCCGTCGACACGTTGACGCCTTTGATCACGTGAATACGCGGTAAAAAGGTTTTTGGCGTCAGCGCGGCGCAGTCCTGATTTTCCTGATGAGAGACCACGCAGGCCACTTCACAGGTGCGGCAGCCGATGCATTTGCTCGCGTCGGCGATAATGAAACGGTTCATCCATTTCTCCAGCTGTAAGAAGGTTACGCGCCGGAGTATGCATAATACGTTCCAACTTTTATATTACTGATATTAAAGGGGATAATTACGGGGGAGACTGTCATCGTCAGTTGTGACGATGACAGCTGTCGACGTCAGGCGTGCGGGCCGGGGACCATCGAGTCGCGTTCGATCAGCTCGCCGGGGAAGGTTTGCTGAAATTTTAAATCGCCGCCGTCGAGCATAAAGATCAGCCGGTTGATGCTCTCTTTGATCATCTCCGTCACCGGCACTTTGACGCTGGAGAGCGCCGGCACCATATACGGCGCCAGCACGATATCGTCAAAACCCACCACCGAGACCTGCTCCGGAACCTTAACGCCGAGCTGATGCAGCTGTTTCATCGCGCCAACCGCCATATCGTCGTTGCTCGCCACCAGCGCGCTGTAGCCGACGCGGCGCTGGCGCAGCGTTTCGACCCCCGCCGCGCCGGTTTCCGGCGTCCAGCGCCCTTCGACGATCAGATCGTTATTCACCGCAATGCTGTGGCGGGCCAGCGCGTCTTTATAGCCCGAGAGCCGCTCAACGCCGGTTGGCGAATCCAGCGAACCGGTAATAAACGCGATATCGCGATGGCCGAGCGCGATAAGCTTTTCCACCGCCATCGTCGCCGAGGCCTTTTGATCGGACCAGACGCAGTGGCTGGCGTTGCGGCGCAGGCGGCGGTTGAGCACCATGATCGGCCGCTCATGATTTTCGATAATCTCGTCCATCTCATCAACGCTGAGAAAGCGCGGATAGATAATAATCGCATCGCAGCGCAGATCGAGCAGATACTGAATCGCCTCGCGCTCCTCCTCCGCGCTGTGCTTGCCGTCGGCGAGGATCAGCTGCCGCCCTTTGTCTTCTGTCATCCGCGCCACGTGGTAAAGCAGTTCGCTGAAATAGACGCCGTGATAAAGGGTGTTGGTCACCACCAGCCCGAGGGTCTGCGTCTTTTTCGTCGCCAGGTTGCGCGCCAGCAGATTCGGCCGGTAGCCGCTTTCGGCCACCGCCTGGAAGACGCGATCTTTGGTCTCCTGACTGACATAGCCGTTACCCGACAGCACCCGCGAAACGGTGGCCTTCGACACCCCCGCGCGCTTCGCTACCTCCAGCATCGTTGCCATGTGGTTATTCCTGTTGCCAATGTTGCCCGCAGTGTACTGCACGCGCGGCGCTTTTTCAGCATTTGCGCGTATCCCGCGCTGACGCACACTCCGCGATCAAAATCACAAAATCGAGATCTTATTTTTTTATTTCTTGTATGCACTCATGAAACTAATCATGATTTTGTGGAACCGGTTTCCTATATATGCATCATGCCGCTCCGCTTTCCGGCGCGGTGACAAGCCAGTACCCCATTGATAAACAGGATAAAATCCGATGTCTAAAAATTATGCAACTCTGGCGCAGCAGGTTGTGGCGGCAATTGGCGGCGCAGATAACGTGGCCGCCGTCACCCACTGCATGACCCGCCTGCGTTTTGTGGTCAAAGACAACGAGCGGGTCGACAGCGCCACCCTCAAAGGGCTGAAAGGCGTACTCGGCGTCGTGCGTAGCGATAACCAGTGTCAGGTCATCATCGGCAATACCGTCTCCCAGGCCTACCGCGAGGTGGTCGCCCTGCTGCCGGGGGATCTGCGCCCTGTCGAACCGCAGGGGAAACCGCCGATCACCCTGAAGCGCATCGGCGCCGGGATCCTCGACGCGCTGATCGGCACCATGTCGCCGCTGATCCCGGCGATTATCGGCGGATCGATGGTCAAGCTGCTGGCGATGATCTTAGAGATGACCGGCGCGCTGCCGAAAGGCGCGCCAACGCTGACCATCCTGACGGTTATCGGCGACGGCGCGTTCTTCTTCCTGCCGCTGATGGTCGCGGCCTCCGCGGCGGTGAAATTTAAAACCAATATGTCGCTGGCGATTGCGATTGCCGGGGTGCTGGTGCACCCGAGCTTTATCGAGCTGATGGCCAAAGCCGCCCAGGGCGAGCACGTGGAGTTCGCCTTTATTCCGGTGACGGCGGTGAAATATACCTATACCGTGATCCCGGCGCTGGTGATGACCTGGTGCCTCTCTTATATCGAACGCTGGGTCGACCGTATTACCCCGGCGGTGACGAAAAACTTCCTCAAACCGATGCTGATCGTGCTGATTGCCGCCCCGCTGTCGATTCTGCTGATTGGCCCGCTCGGTATCTGGATCGGTAGCGCCATTTCCGCGCTGGTCTATACGATCCACAGCTACCTCGGCTGGCTGTCGGTGGCGATTATGGGCGCCCTGTGGCCGCTGCTGGTGATGACCGGGATGCACCGCGTCTTCACGCCGACTATCATTCAGACCATCGCCGAAACCGGCAAAGAGGGCATGGTGATGCCGTCGGAAATCGGCGCCAACCTGTCGCTGGGCGGCTCATCGCTGGCGGTGGCATGGAAAACCAAAAACCCTGAGCTGCGCCAGACGGCGCTGGCGGCCGCGGCTTCCGCGATTCTGGCGGGGATTTCCGAACCGGCGCTGTACGGCGTGGCGGTGCGGCTGAAGCGACCGCTTATCGCCAGCCTGATCAGCGGCTTTATCTGCGGCGCAGTGGCCGGGATTGCCGGGCTCGCCAGCCACTCGATGGCGGCGCCGGGCCTGTTTACCAGCGTCCAGTTTTTCGACCCGGCCAATCCGATGACCATCGTCTGGGTCTTTGGCGTCATGGCGCTGGCGGTCGTGCTGTCGTTTGTTCTGACGCTGATGCTCGGCTTTGAAGATATACCGGTTGAAGAAGCCGCCGCCGACGCCAGACAGCGTCAGGCCGGCGCCCAGGCTTCTCACGCCTGAACACCATTTTATTAACGAGGTAACGCATGGCGACTTTTCCACAGGGATTTTTATGGGGCGGCGCACTGGCCGCCAACCAGTCCGAAGGGGCCTGGCTGGAGGGCGGCAAAGGGCCGACCACCGTCGATATGATTCCCCACGGCGCGCACCGCCTGGCGGTCAAGCTGGGGCAAGAGAAACGCTTCGCGCCGCGCGACGATGAGTTCTACCCGAGCCACGAGGCGATCGATTTTTATCATCGTTATAAAGAAGATATCGCCCTGATGGCCGAGATGGGCTTTAGCGTTTTCCGCACCTCTATCGCCTGGAGCCGCCTGTTTCCAAAAGGTGATGAACAAGAGCCGAACCCGGAAGGGATCGCCTTCTACCGCTCGCTGTTCGAGGAGTGTAAAAAGCATAATATCGAGCCGCTGGTGACACTGTGCCATTTCGACGTGCCGATGCACCTGGTCACCGAGTACGGCTCCTGGCGCAATCGTAAAATGGTGGAATTTTTCACCCGCTACGCCCGTACCTGTTTTGAAGCCTTTGATGGGTTAGTGAAATACTGGCTTACCTTCAATGAAATCAACATCATGCTGCATAGCCCATTCTCAGGCGCCGGTCTGGTGTTTGAAGAGGGGGAAAATCAGGAGCAGGTGAAATACCAGGCCGCCCATCATGAACTGGTCGCCAGCGCCTTAGCGACCAAAATCGCCCACGAGGTGAATCCGCAAAATCAGGTCGGCTGTATGCTGGCGGGCGGCAATTTCTACCCTTACTCCTGTAAGCCGGAAGACGTGTGGATGGCGCTGGAGAAAGATCGCGAGAACCTGTTCTTTATCGATGTCCAGGCGCGCGGCGCGTATCCGGTGTGGGCGGCGCGGGTATTCCGCGAGAAAGGCGTGACCATCGCCAAAGAAGCGGGCGATGATGAAATCCTGCGCCATACCGTCGATTTCGTCTCCTTCAGCTACTACGCTTCGCGCTGCGCGTCGGCGGAGATGAACGCCGGCAACACCAGCGCCGCCAATATCGTTAAGTCGCTGAAAAACCCGTACATCAAAGCCAGCGAATGGGGCTGGGGCATCGACCCGCTCGGCCTGCGCATCACCATGAATATGATGTATGACCGCTACCAGAAACCGCTGTTCCTCGTGGAGAACGGTCTCGGCGCGCGCGATGAGATTGACGCTAACGGCGAGATCAACGACGACTACCGCATTAGCTATCTGCGCGAGCATATTCAGGCGATGGGCGACGCCATCGAAGATGGCATCCCGGTGATGGGCTATACCAGCTGGGGCTGTATCGATCTGGTGTCCGCCTCCACCGGCGAGATGAGCAAGCGCTACGGCTTTGTCTACGTTGACCGCGACGATGCCGGTCACGGCACGCTGGCGCGCAGGCGCAAGAAGTCGTTCTGGTGGTATAAGAAGGTGATTGCCAGCAACGGGGAAGATTTGGCGTAGAAATTTTCCCGGCTCGCGCTGCGCTTAGCCGGGCTACAGATTCATCAACGCCCGCGGACCGGTAGCTCGGAGAGATGCCCAGCATCGCCTCCGGGAATGGCAAACGCCAGGGTGACAAAAGTAGCCGTAGCCCGGGTAAGGCGTTTACGCCGCGACCCGGGAAAAAAGTACACTTGCTCCCTCCTGGCCGAACTCCCGGCTTGCGCTGCGCTTAGCCGGGGAACGCCGGTTCCTCAGCGGCTTCCAGCGCCGGGAAACCGCCCTGCCCCTGCCAGCCATCAAGCCGCGCGTACACCGTCGCGACCGCGTCCTTGATCGGCTGGGTCATCGGGTAATAAAAGCCGACGATATCCGGCTGAATGCCTAAGAAAATCACCTCGCCGACATCCTCTTTTAGCTGATCGATCAGATAGTTGAGCGGCATATTGTGGGTGGTCATCATAAACATCTCGGCGATATCGTCCGGGTCGACGATACGGATCTCGCCGGGGTTCAGGCCCATATCGGTAGCATCGACGATCAGAAGGCGCTCGGGGCGCAGCTCGCGAATGGCGACGATGTCGTTTTCCGGCGCGCTGCCGCCGTCAATCACCACCCACTCGCCGACGGGATTAGCCGCGCACATCTCCGCCAGCAGCGGGCCGGCGCCGTCGTCGCCCATCATACTGTTGCCGACACAGAGTAAAACGTCAGTCACGGAGTCTCCTCACCATCAGATAGATGGCGCTTTCCTGGTGAATATCATGCAGCATGCTGAGCAGGGTTTTGCTCCATGCCTGCTGCTCGGGGGTCTGCCGGGCCTGCGCTTTATCAAACGCGTTGGCCAGCATCGCCACATGATTGCTATCGATGACGATCTCGCCGTACTTCGGCACGCCTTCCATTTTGCGCCGCGCGGTGCTGCCCTCTTCGAGGGTCGCAATCCACGCCAGATACGCCTGCCACGGGCAGCTCAGCGCCGCCTCCAGGCAGTCGATCACGCCGAGGTGGTGGCCAATCGCCAGGCTGTAATAGACCACCTGCTGCGCCTGGTCGGGCGTGGCGTCGTTCTCATCAATAAATTTACGGCTCAGTTGACTGAACACCACCGTCTCGCTCATCGGATACGCGCTCCCTCGACCACCTGGTTCAGATGGGTGACGATCTCGGTCAGACGCGGATCTTTTTCCGCCTCCAGCCAGCGCACCACCTGGCTATCGCCCTGCGCCAGCAGGCGCATATAGTCGTCGGCAATCTGGCGACCATAGCGATAGCCCGCCAGGCGACGCGCTTCGCGGTCAATGCGCACCCGCAGCGGCTGTACCATATCCGGGTGCAGAAGCTCGGTCGGCCGTGCATCCTGTTCCCCCGGCAGACGGGCGTGGATTTTCTGCTCCAGCAGGCCCAGCGCCATCGCGAAGCCATACAGCGTCGCGGCAGGCGTCGGCGGGCAGCCGGGAATATAGACGTCTACCGGCACGATTTTATCGGTCCCGCCCCACACGCAGTAGAGGTCGTGGAAGATGCCGCCGCTGTTGCCGCAGGCGCCGTAGGAGATACAAATTTTCGGGTCCGGCGCGGACTGCCACGCGCGTAGCGCGGGAGAACGCATCGCCCGGGTCACCGCCCCGGTAAACAGCAGAATATCGGCGTGACGCGGCGACGGTACCACTTTGATACCAAAACGCTCGGCGTCGAACAGCGGCGACAGGGTAGCGAAAATCTCGATTTCGCAGCCGTTGCAGCCGCCGCAGTCCACCCGATAGACGTAGGCGGAACGCTTAATTTTTTTCAGCAGCGAGGCCTTCATGCTGGCGATGGATTCATCCACCGTCATCGGCAGCGGAATGCCGTTTTCATCGCGCGGGCCTAATAAATTGCTCATCAGCTGGCCTCTCTCATATGGCGAGTCAGTTCAATACGGTCGGACGGCACCAGGCACTTCTGGCGTTTACACTCCGGGCAGGTCTCAAAGCTTTCGCGATGCAGCTCGGCGCGGCTGTCGCCGTTGTGTTTGAGCAGCGCGATGGCGTAGTCGATCTCTTTCTGTACGGCGAACGGCCGTTCGCATACCCGACAGTGGCAGATGGCAAAACGCGACTGCTGGAGGAAATCCTCTTTTTTCCACACCGCCAGCTCGTACTCCTGAGAGAGCCTAATCGCCGCCGTCGGGCAGACCTCTTCGCAGCGCCCGCAAAAGATGCAGCGCCCGAGGTTGAACTGCCACCCCAGCTGGTTGGCGGCCAGATCGGTCTCCACCGTCAGGGCGTTCGACGGGCAGGCGTTAACGCAGGCGGCGCAGCCGATGCACTGCTGCGGATTATGCTCCGGTTTGCCGCGGAAGTTTTTATCCACCGGCATCGGCTCCAGCGGGTATGAGTGCGTCGCGGTGCCGGTTTTGATGACTTTTTTAATAAAGGTAAACATGGCGATTCCTTATTTCAGCGGCGAGTTCTTACGCTCGATGCTGTAGCGCTCCAGCTCTTTGTACGGCACCACTTTGCTTTTCTTCTTGCGCACGTCGACCACGGTCATGCGGTCGGTACAGGAGTAGCACGGGTCGAGGCTGCCGATAATCAGCGGCGCGTCGGAAACGGTATTGCCGCGCAGCATATAGCGCAGGGTCGGCCAGTTGGCGTAGGTCGCCGCCCGGCAGCGCCAGCGGTACAGCTTCTGGTTGTCGCCGGTCATGCTCCAGTGGATATCATCCCCGCGCGGCGCTTCCGAGAAGCCGAGCGCGAAGCGGTGCGGAATATAGGTGAAGCCCTCCACCATCAGCGGGCCGCCCGGCAGGTTATCAAGGCCGAAGTCGATCATATTCAGCGCGGTATAGACTTCGTTGATACGCACCTTGAGGCGCGAAATCACGTCGCAGCCCTGCTCGCTGTGGACGGTCATCGGCAGCAGGCCGTAGCCGACAAACGGGTGATCGGCGCGGGTATCGCGGGCGTGGCCGCTGGCGCGCACCATCGGGCCGACGTTGCTGAAGTCGCGGGCGATTTGCGGGTCGAGACGACCGATTCCGACCGTGCGCTGCTCCATATTCGGCGTGCTGAGCAGCATGTCCACCAGCTCCTGCACGTCGCGGCGCATCTGCTGCGCCAGCTGGCGGGTCTGGATCATGTCCTCTTTCAGCAGATCGCGACGAATGCCGCCAATCAGGTTCAGGCCGTAGGTTTTACGCGCCCCGGTGAGAATTTCCGCCATCTTCATCGAGGTTTCGCGCACGCGGAAGAACTGCATAAACCCGGAGTCGAAGCCGGTGAAGTGGCAGGCGAGGCCGAGGTTCAGCAGGTGCGAGTGCAGGCGCTCCACCTCCAGCAGAATGGCGCGGATCATCTGCGCGCGCTCCGGCACCACGATGCCCATCGCGTTTTCCACCGAGGTGGTATAGGCGGTGCTGTGGGCGAAGCCGCAGATGCCGCACACGCGGTCCGAGAGGAAGGTGACTTCGTTGTAGCCCATGCGGGTTTCCGCCAGCTTTTCCATCCCGCGGTGGACGTAGAACAGGCGATAGTCGGCGTCGATAATATTCTCGCCGTCAACGAACAGGCGGAAGTGGCCCGGTTCGTCGGAGGTGACGTGCAGCGGGCCAATCGGCACCACGTTGTTCTTTTTAGTCCCCAGCTCGTTGATAAACTCGTAGGTTTCGGCGTCGGTGGTCGGCGCCGGACGCTGGCGGTAGTCCATGCTGTCTTTACGCAGCGGATAGAGTTCATCCGGCCAGTCGTCCGGCAGCACCAGCCGGCGCTCGTCCGGCAGCCCCACCGGCACCAGGCCGTACATATCGCGCACTTCGCGCTCGCCCCACACGGCGGCAGGCACGCGCGGCGTCACCGACGGGTATTCCGGTTTGTTGGCGTCCACCTCCACGCGCACGGTGATCCAGCATTTCGTGCCCTGCTCCATCGACAAGACGTAATAGACGGCGTAATGACCGTTCAGCTTGCGTTCGTCATTGCCGAACAGCACCGACAGCCAGCCGCCCTGCTTGTAATACAGGAACTCGACCACTTCCGGCAGATAGTTGACCTTTACCGTGACCGTCAGCTGGTCTTTGGTCTGCCAGGCTTCATCCAGCACCACGCCCGGAAAGGTTTGGTGCAGCGCGGCGAGATAATGTTGACCGATTTTTTCTTCAGACATGCTCAAACTCTCTTAAATCACGCCACCAGCAAGGAGACGAAGGCTAAAAAGGCAAAACCAAACCCGGCCCAGGTGACGCGGGAGGTGGCGCAAAAGCGCAGACGCGCCATGCTGTTTTCGAACAGCGCAATCACCAGCACGCCAAGCACCAGCTTGACGACGGCAACCACCAGCGCCAGCAGCAGACCGCCGACGCTAAAGCTGGTCATCTGTCCCCACGGGATAAATACGCCGACGAACATCTGCAGGACCACCAGCTGCTTGAGGCTGATGCCCCACTTCAGCACGCCGAAGCCGCTGCCGCTGTATTCCGAGAGCGGACCTTCCTGAAGCTCCTGCTCCGCTTCCGCCAGGTCGAACGGCAGCTTGCCCATTTCGATAAAAGTAGCGAAGGCGCAAGCGCACAACGCCAGAATCAGCGGAAGAGTGCGGGCGGTGGGCCAGTGGTAAATGGTGTCGGCGATGCTGCTGATATGGGTGGAACCGGCGACCTGCGCCGCGACCCACAGGCCGAGCAGCAGGATAGGCTCGACCAGCACGCCGAGCATCGCTTCGCGGCTCGCCCCGATAGCGGTAAACGGACTGCCGGTATCAAGGCCGGAGATAGCGAAGAAGAAACGGGCAATGGCGAACAGGTAGATCAGAGTGATCAGGTCCCCCAGCCCCGCCATCGGCGAGTCAACGGTCACCACCGGCAGCGCGGTGGCGATGGTCAGCATCACGCCGACCATCACGTACGGCGTCAGGCGGAAGACCCAGCCGGAAGCATCCGGGCCAACGCTCTGACGGCCCAGCAGCTTCAGGATATCCCGGTACTCCTGCAGCACACCCGGGCCGCGGCGGTTATGCAGACGCGCGCGGGCGACGCGGGTCACCCCGGACAACAGCGGCGCGACGGCGAACAGCACCAGCGCCTGCAACAATGCAATTAATACGCTCATTCTCAGGCTCCTCGGGAAATCACAATCACCACCAGTACCGCCAGCTCCACCAGCGCCACGCCGCGAAACAGCGCGGGCACGGAAGCGTTCTGCCAGCCGGGCACCAGGCGTACCGGGTTCAGCCAGTGGCGCAGCTTGAGAATCGGCGCAAAGGCTTCTTTCACCGGCATGGCGAAACCGTGGGCGGTCACCACCATGGATTTTTCATGGTCGTAACCGCAGACCCAGGCCGCGCCGCGGGAGCGCGCTGGCAGGCGATCGCCCTTGAAGAGGATCATCAGCAGCAGCGGCAGCAGCGGGCAGGCAATCAGCAGAATGGCGATCAGCGGCTGGGAGACCACGCTGGAGACCTCCGCCTGCACCGGAAACGCCCCGCTCACCAGCGGCAGCAGCCACGGCGCGGCAACCCCGCCAATCACGCAGCAAACGGCAGAAAGCACCACGCTAAAAGTCATCAGCCCCGGCGCGCAGGTAGCGTTTTCCGCCTCTTTACTGCGCGGCGCGCCGAGGAAGGTGACGCCGTAGACTTTCGCCATACACATCACCGCCAGGGCGCCGGTAATCGCCAGGCCCACCGCCAGCAGCGGCCCCAGCAGGCGGCCAACAAACGCGTCGCCGGTGCTCAGCTTGAAGAAGGACTGATAGATCACCCACTCCCCGGCAAAACCGTTCAGCGGCGGCAGCGCGGCCATCGCCATCAGGCCCACCAGCATGGAGAGCGAAATCAGCGGCATTTTCTTGCCGATGCCGCCGAGCTTTTCGATATCGCGATGACCGGTGCGGAACCACACTGCCCCCGCGCCGAGGAACAGGGTGGTTTTAAACAGGCTGTGGTTGATCAGGTGATACATGCCGCCGATAAAACCCAGCACCATCAGGGTCGGGTTATGGGTCGCCACGCCGGTGACGAACGCCCCGAGGCCGAGCAGGATAATGCCGATATTTTCCAGGGTGTGGTACGCCAGCAGGCGCTGAATATTGTGTTCCATCAGGGCGTACAGTCCGCCGACGAAGGCGGTGATCATCCCCAGCACCAGCAGCATCACGCCCCACCACAGCGGCGGTACGCTACCGGCCAGCGACACCGTCAGGATGCCGTAGAGACCGACCTTCATCACCACCGTGGAAAACAGCGCGGCGGCCGGCGCGCTGGCGCCGGCGTGAGCCTGCGGCGCCCAGCCGTGCAGCGGAATGACCCCGGCCAGCAGCGCAAAGCCGATCAGGCCTGGCAGCCACAGCAGCGCTTTTTGCGGTACCGCCAGCGCCAGCTGGTTAATCTGCGCCAGCTCAAGGGTGCCGTAGGACGACCACACCAGCCAGCAGCTCCACGCCATCAGCAGCGTACCCAGACGCCCCAACGCAAACCACAGCTTGCCGGACTGCGCGCAGCCGGTAAGAAACGCGGCGCACAGGGCCATAATCTCCGCCATCACCACCAGCGCGCCGAAGTTCGTCACCACCACCGCGCAGACGGCGGCGGCCAGCAGCAGATTCACCAGCAGGCCGTTGGCTTTGACCTGCGAGTGGCGATGCCAGGCGATATTGAACAGCGAAATCGGCAGCGCCGACAGGCCGATCGCCAGCAGCCACAGCGCGTTGACGCCGCCCACGCGCAGGGTCAGGTGCAGCATCTGCAGCATACCGCCGCTGACGCGCTCCGGCATCAGCAGCGCCGTTCCGCCCGCCAGCACCAGCATCGCGCTGGCGACCGCGCCGCCGATCCCGGCGATCGCCCCGCTCAGCGGTTTGCGCAGGGCGAACAGAAACGCCAGCACCGCGCTGGCGGCGTACCAGGCCACCGCCTGATTCACTAAGGAAATCACACTCATTTCACGTCCCCTTGTTGCGCCTGGAACAGCGACAGATCGCCGAGGTCGGTATTAAAAGTCAGCTGCCGCTTACGCTTGCTGGCCTGGGCGATATCGCGGATATCCACCAGCAGCAGCGCGTTGGTCGGGCAGGTACGAACGCACGCCGGGCCCTGCTCGTCGAAGTGGCACAGGTCGCATTTAACGGCGATAGCGCGCACGCCCGGCACCCAGTCGAGCAGCGTGCTGACGCGGGCCGGCGCCGGCGGCGCGGCGGGGGCCATGGGGGTATTGGCGTTAGCCGGTATATCCAGCGGACGGCTGCCGGAAAACTCAATGGCGCCGAACGGACAGGCGATGCCGCACAGCTTGCAGCTTACGCACAGGCTCTCGTTGAGCTGCACCGCGCCATCAACGCGATTAATGGCGTTAACCGGGCAGACGGCGGCGCAGGGCGCATCTTCACAGTGGTGGCACATCTGCGGCGCGGATTCTTTTTCATTGCGCATTAAATGCAACCGGGGCATGGCTTGCAGGCCATGCTGGCGGTGAGTCTCAGCGCAGGCGGCTTCGCAGGTGCGACAGCCGATACAGACGGTGGAGTCAGCAATTACAAAACGGTTCACCGGGTCATCCTCGGGTGAAAGTCATTTTTGACGAAAACAGGTTGCGCAGGTGTCAGCTTCGACACTTGTCGACACCTGACGATTAACGGGCCAGCGTCAGGTGGCTTAAATCCACCGGCTGGTCTTGTTCGATAGCCTCATAGAGACGGTCGTAAACGCTGGCGATAGTCGCCAGATAGTGCTCGAGAACCTGCTCGCGGTCGCGGTTGCTGATCCGGCCATCGATAGTGCCATCCGAGCCCAGCGTGGCCTGGGCGATCAGACGCCTGTCGTCGCCGTTTTTGGTTTCCACGTAATACTCGATGGTGTGGCTGTTAAACCCTTCCGCCAGCGCGACGTAGACCTGAAAATGGCCAAACAGGACGAAGCACAGTTCTTTATCCGGCGCGCAGCTCATGGCGTGATGCAGACGCGCTTTCGACAGGGTTATTCCCTGTACCAGGGAGTTGCAATAGGTGTGCCACTGCTCCTGATGCTGGCGGTGACGATCGGCGATGTAGTCCGCCTTTTCACTTAATTCCCAAATAGTCATCCCGGATCCCCCGTTGTATGAGATGCACCGGTTAAGCATTTTCCATGCCAAAAATTAATTTATTGATTTTAAATGAATTTATTAAATACCGGACGGCAGAAAGACATGTCGATGACGATATCTGACGCGCGTCATCGACATTTCCGTGACATTACCTGTGACCTGGCATCGTTATTGCATTAAAGGGCCATCGCGATACGGAGGCACCATGCACGAAATCACCCTTAGCCAGCGGGCGCTGGAAATTATCGAACAGCAGGCGCAGCAGGCCGGCGCGCGTCGGGTCACCGGCGTGTGGCTGAAGGTCGGGGCGTTTTCCTGCGTGGAGGCCAGCGCGCTGACCTTCTGCTTTGAGCTGGTGTGCCGCGGCACGCTGGCGGAAGGCTGCGAGCTGCATATCGCCGAGCAACAGGCTGAATGCTGGTGTGAAACCTGCCAGCAGTACGTGCATCTCATCTCGCAGCACGTGCGCCGCTGCCCGCAGTGTCAGAGCGACCGGCTGCAGATCGTGGCGGATGACGGCTTACAGATTCAGCGAATAGAAGTAACTCAGGAGTGACATATGTGTACAACCTGCGGCTGCGGTGAAGGCAACCTTTATATAGAAGGCGATGAGCATAACCCGCATTCGGCGTTTCGCAGCGCCCCCTTCGCGCCTGCCCCGCGCCAGATGATGAACATTACCGGCGTGAAAACCGATAACTTTTCCCCCACCCGCTCGGCAGCGGGCGACCTGCACTACGGTCACGGCGAGGCGGGTACCCACGCGCCGGGCCAAAGCCAGCGGCGGATGCTGGAAGTGGAAATCGACGTGCTGGATAAAAACAACCGTCTGGCCGCCCGCAACCGCGCGCGCTTCGCCGCTAAAAACCAGCTGGTGCTGAACCTGGTCTCCAGCCCGGGCTCCGGCAAAACCACCCTGCTGACGGAAACCCTGCTGCGGCTGAAAGCGAAAACCGCCTGCGCGGTGATTGAAGGCGATCAGCAAACGGTGAACGACGCCGCGCGCATCCGCGCCACCGGCACCCCGGCGATTCAGGTCAACACCGGTAAAGGCTGCCATCTCGACGCGCAGATGATCGCCGACGCCGCGCCGCGCCTGCCGCTGGATGACCGCGGGATCCTGTTTATCGAAAACGTCGGCAACCTGGTGTGCCCGGCGAGCTTCGACCTCGGCGAACGCCATAAAGTGGCGGTGCTGTCGGTCACCGAAGGCGAAGACAAACCGCTGAAGTATCCGCATATGTTCGCCGCCGCCAGCCTGATGCTGCTCAACAAGGTCGACCTGCTGCCGTATCTCAACTTTGACGTGGAGAAATGTCTGGCCTGCGCTCGCGAGGTGAACCCGGATATTGACATCATCCTGCTCTCCGCCACCAGCGGCGAAGGCATGGACCAGTGGCTCAGCTGGCTGGAGGCGCAGCAATGTGCATAGGCATTCCCGGACAAATCTGCGCCATTGACGGCAATCTGGCGAAGGTCGAAGTGTGCGGCATTCAGCGCGAAGTCGATCTCACCTTAGTCGGCGCGGTCGACGACCGCGGTCAGCCGCGTCTCGGCCAGTGGGTGCTGGTCCACGTGGGTTTCGCCATGAGCGTAATCAACGAAGCCGAAGCCCGCGACACCCTCGAAGCGCTGCAAAATATGTTTGAAGTCGAGCCGGACGTCGGCGCGCTGCTGTACGGCGAGGAGCGGTAAATGCGTTATGTCGATGAATACCGCGCGCCGGAACAGGTGATGCAGTTGGTGGAGCATCTCCGGCAGCGGGCGCGCCTGCTGCCGCATACCGCCGACCGTCCGCTGCGCATTATGGAAGTGTGCGGCGGCCATACCCACGCCATTTTTAAATTCGGCCTCGACCAGCTGCTGCCGGAAAATATCGAGTTTATTCACGGCCCCGGCTGCCCGGTGTGCGTGCTGCCGATGGGACGCATCGACGCCTGTATCGATATCGCCAGCCGTCCGGGGGTGATTTTCTGCACCTTTGGCGACGCCATGCGCGTGCCGGGAAAAAACGGCTCGCTGCTGCAGGCGAAATCGCGCGGCGCCGACGTCCGCATCGTCTATTCGCCAATGGACGCCCTGAAGCTGGCGCAGCAGAACCCCGAACGTGAAGTGGTGTTCTTCGGCCTTGGTTTTGAAACGACGATGCCCGCCACCGCCCTGACCCTGCGCCAGGCCCGCGAGCGCGGCGTCGCCAACTTCTACTTTTTCTGCCAGCACATCACCCTGCTGCCGACCCTGCGCAGCCTGCTCGACCAGCCGGATAACGGTATCGACGCTTTTCTCGCCCCCGGTCACGTCAGCATGGTGATTGGCACCGACGCCTACGGCTTTATCGCCAGCGACTATCATCGTCCTTTAGTGGTGGCCGGATTCGAACCGCTTGATCTACTGCAAGGCGCGGTGATGCTGGTTGAGCAGACAATAGCGCGGCACAGCGACGTGGAGAACCAGTATCGCCGGGTGGTGCCCGATGAGGGTAATCCGCTGGCGCAGTCGGCCATCGCCGAGGTGTTTTGCCTTAGCGGCGATAGCGAGTGGCGCGGGCTGGGGGTGATTAGCGACTCCGGCGTGCATCTGACGGCGGCATACCAGCGCTTCGACGCCGAGGCGCATTTCCGCCCGGCGCCGCAGCGGGTCAGCGACGACCCGCGCGCCCGCTGCGGCGAGGTGCTGACCGGCCGCTGTAAGCCGCACCAGTGCCCGCTGTTCGGCAAGACCTGCAACCCGCAGAGCGCGTTCGGCGCGCTGATGGTCTCATCGGAAGGCGCCTGCGCCGCCTGGTATCAATATCGCAGTCAGGAAATCGAAGCATGAAAAGCGTTCAGTTAGCCCACGGTAGCGGCGGTCAGGCGATGCAGCAGCTGATCGGCGACCTGTTTATGCAGGCTTTCGCCAACCCCTGGCTGGCGGAGCAGGAGGATCAGGCGCGTCTCGATCTCACCCAGCTTAGCACGCAGGGCGACAGGCTCGCCTTCTCCACCGACAGCTACGTCATCGATCCGCTGTTTTTTCCCGGCGGCAATATCGGCAAGCTGGCGGTGTGCGGTACGGCCAACGATGTGGCGGTGAGCGGCGCGCTGCCGCGCTATCTCTCCTGCGGGTTTATTCTCGAAGAGGGGCTGGAGATGGCCACCCTCGAAGCGGTGGTGAACAGCATGGCGCAGACCGCCCGGGAGGCCGGTATCGCCATTGTCACCGGCGATACCAAAGTGGTGCCGCGCGGGGCGGCGGATAAGCTGTTTATCAATACCGCCGGGATCGGCGTGATCCCCACCGGTATTCGCTGGGGGGCGCAGCAGATTAGCGCCGGCGACGTGCTGCTGGTCAGCGGTACGCTTGGCGATCACGGGGCGACTATCCTCAACCTACGCGAGCAAATGGGGCTGGACGGCGCGCTGTCCAGCGACTGCGCGGTGCTGACGCCCTTGATTCAGACGCTGCGCGACGTCGCTGGCGTGAAAGCCCTGCGCGATGCCACCCGCGGCGGGGTTAACGCGGTGGCCCACGAGTTCGCCGCCGCCAGCGGCTGCGGGATTGAGCTGTATGAGAATAAGCTGCCGGTGAACGAGACCGTGCGCGGCGTGTGCGAGCTGCTGGGGCTGGACGCGCTGAATTTTGCCAACGAAGGCAAGCTGTTGATCGCCGTCGCCCGCGAAGCGGCGGAAAGCGTACTTGCGCATTTACGGTCTCATCCGTTAGGCCGCGATGCGGCGATAATCGGCGACGTTGTGGCGCGCGCGGGCGTGCGCTCCATCGGCCTGTACGGCGTCAAACGTACGCTGGATCTTCCTCACGCCGAGCCGCTGCCGAGAATTTGTTAACGAGATTCAGGAGCTTTCCCGGAGGCGGCGCGATGCGCCTGTCCGGGCTACCCTAACCCGGATCGCACGAACCTGTAGCCCGGACAGATGCGCAGCATCGCCTCCGGGGAAAAATTAGGATCTCTGCATGATTATCCCGCCCAAACCCGCGGGCAACTGCGGATGGGTGGACGGCGGTCACAACCGCTTTATAAACAGACTATTATTTGTGTCATCACTTTCTTCTGCGCCGCTTTGCGGCGCTTTTGGACTTAAGCAATGTCGTATACACCGATGGGCGATCTTGGGCAGCAGGGTCTGTTTGATATCACCCGCATTTTATTACAGCAGCCGGATCTGGCCGCGCTGAGCGAGACGCTGACCGGCCTGGTGCAGCAGTCCGCGCTCGCCGACCGGGCGGCGATTATTCTGTGGCATTCCGGCAACCATCGCGCGACAAGGCACGCCTGCGACGATGCCGGGCATCCGGTGAGCTATGAAGATGAAACCGTCCTCGCCAACGGCCCGGTTCGTCGTCTGCTGTCCCGACCGGATGCGCTGCATTGCGATAGCGCCACCTTTGCCGAGACCTGGCCGCAGTTGGCCCGAAGCGGACTCTATCCCACCTTTGGCTATTACTGCCTGCTGCCGCTGGCGGCGGAAGGCCGCATCTTCGGCGGCTGCGAATTCATCCGCGATGACAACCGGCCATGGACTGAAAAAGAGTACCAGCGGCTGCACACTTTTACGCAAATCGTCGCCGTGGTGACCGAGCAGATCCAGAGCCGGGTCAGCAATAACGTCGATTACGACCTACTGTGCCACGAGCGCGATAACTTCCGCATCCTCGTGGCGATCACCAACGCCGTGCTCTCGCGGCTGGATATCGACGAGCTGGTCAGCGAAGTGGCCAAAGAGATCCACCGCTACTTCCGCATCGATGCCATTAGCGTGGTGCTACGCAGCAACCGCAAAGGCAAGCTCAACATCTACTCCACCCACTACCTCGACGCCAGCCACCCGGTGCACGACCAGAGCGAAGTGGATGAAGCCGGCACCCTGACCGAGCGGGTCTTCAAAAGTAAAGAGATGCTGCTGCTCAATCTGCACGAGCATGACCCGCTGGCGCCGTACGAAAAAATGCTTTTCGAGATGTGGGATAACAAAATTCAGACCCTGTGCCTGCTGCCGTTGATGTCCGGCAATACCCTGCTCGGGGTGCTGAAGCTGGCGCAGTGCGATGAGAAAGTGTTCACCACCACCAATCTTAAGCTGCTGCGGCAAATCGCCGAGCGCGTCTCGATCGCCATCGACAACGCCCTCGCCTACCGCGAAATTCAGCGCCTGAAAGAGCGGCTGGTCGATGAGAACCTCGCCCTGACCGAACAGCTCAACAACGTGGAGAGCGAGTTTGGCGAAATCATTGGCCGCAGCGAGGCGATGAACAGCGTGCTCAAGCAGGTGGAGATGGTGGCGCACAGCGACAGCACGGTGCTGATCCTCGGCGAAACCGGCACCGGTAAGGAGCTGATTGCCCGCGCTATTCATAATCTGAGCGGCCGCAATAGCCGGCGGATGGTCAAAATGAACTGCGCGGCGATGCCCGCCGGGCTGCTGGAAAGCGACCTGTTTGGCCACGAGCGCGGCGCCTTCACCGGCGCCAGCGCGCAGCGTATCGGCCGTTTCGAACTGGCGGACAAAAGCTCGCTGTTTCTCGATGAAGTGGGCGATATGCCGGTGGAGCTGCAGCCGAAGCTGCTGCGCGTCCTGCAGGAGCAGGAGTTCGAGCGTCTCGGCAGCAATAAGCTGATTCACACCGACGTGCGCCTGATCGCCGCGACCAACCGCGATCTTAAGCAGATGGTCGCCGATCGCGAATTTCGCAGCGATCTCTACTATCGGCTGAACGTCTTCCCGATCCACCTGCCGCCGCTGCGCGAGCGGCCGGACGATATTCCGCTGCTGGTGAAGGCCTTCACCTTTAAAATCGCCCGCCGTCTGGGACGCAATATCGACAGCATTCCGGCGGAAACGCTGCGCCTTCTCAGCCGCATGGAGTGGCCGGGCAACGTGCGTGAGCTGGAAAACGTCATTGAGCGCGCGGTGCTGCTGACCCGCGGCAGCGTGCTGCAGCTCTCCTTGCCGGAAATGAACATCGAGCCGCAGCCGCTGGCGGCAGAAGTGCTGCCGGAGGAAGGCGAAGATGAATACCAGCTGATTGTCCGGGTGCTGAAAGAGAGCAACGGCGTGGTCGCCGGACCGAAGGGCGCGGCCCAGCGTCTGGGATTAAAGCGCACCACTTTGCTTTCGCGCATGAAACGGTTGGGCATTCATAAAGACCAGCTGCAGTAGGCGTATCTTCAGAACGCTGTTTCATTTTGATTTTAATGAAACAGCGTTCTGTGAAGCAACTCGCGTTACCCGCCGCTCATCGATGATAAATAAGCCTTTTCCTTAATGGAGATGCTTATGACGCGTTTACCTCTGGCCGCCGCCATCGCTTTGCTGTTCTCTTCTCAGGCGGCATTTTCCTCTCTGCCCACTTTTTCTGTCTGGCCCGGCGGTGAAGCGCCCGGCGCGAAAAACAGCCCGGCGAGCGAATCGCTGGTGGAGCGCAGCAAAGACCCCTCGCTGCCCGATCGCGCGGTCACCGGCGTTCGCGCTCCGACAATTACCATTTACGCGCCGGAGAAGCCCAACGGTATCGCGCTGCTGGTGACGCCGGGCGGCTCTTATCAGCGGGTGGTGCTGGATAAAGAGGGCAGCGATCTCGCCCCGGTGTTTAACGCCCGGGGCTATACCCTGTTTGTGATGACCTACCGGATGCCCGCGGACGGTCATGCGGAGGGCAGCGATGCGCCGCTGGCCGATACGCAGCGCGCGCTGCGTACCCTGCGGGCGCGGGCCGCCGAGTGGCATATCGACCCGCATAAAATCGGCATTATGGGCTTTTCCGCCGGGGGGCACGTGGCGGCCAGCCTGGAGACCCGCTATAGCGAACCGGCTTACGCCGCCGTGGATGCCATCGACCAGCAGAGCGCGCGGCCGGACTTCGCGGTGCTCGGCTATCCGGTCATTTCCATGGATCCGGCGATTGCCCATCCCGGATCGCGCAAGGCGTTGATTGGCGAAACGCCGACGGCGGAGCGGCAGCATCGTTATTCACCGGAGCAGAACGTCACGCCGCAGACGCCGCCGACCTTTATTTTCCACGCGGTAGACGATCCTTCGGTGCCGGTGGATAACGCGCTGGTGATGTTTTACGCCCTGCGCGCGCATCAGGTGCCGACCGAGCTGCATCTGTTCGCCGAGGGGAAACACGGATTTGGCATTCGCGGGACCCGGGGCCTGCCCGCCGCCGAGTGGCCGCAGCTGGCGATGAACTGGATAGCTTCGCTGGCGGAAATGAACAAATAGCGCCGATAATCCCCGGCTCGCGGCTGACGCCTTAGCCGGGCTACCTGTCCGCAGACGGCGGGGACCTCGTAGCACCGGTGGGTACGGCTTCCCGGAGGCGATGCTGCGCATCTGTCCGGGCTACAAGTTCGTGCGGTTTGGTAGCCCGGACAGGCGCGTCAAGCGCCGCCTCCGGGGGATTTTGCAGAGCTATTTATCAGAACTAAAACCGTTGCTGGTCGCCAGCTCGGCAAACCACAGCGCGTTGCGCTTTATCTGCCGCTCTCCGGTTTGCAGATTAAGCCGCCAAAAACCGTAGCGCCGCTTGAACGAATTAATCCACGACCAGTTATCGATAAACGTCCACTGATGCACGCCAAAACAATTCGCGCCGTCGGCTATCGCGCGATGCAGCTGCACCAGATGCTCTTCCATCAGGCCGATGCGGAACGAATCGTCAATCACCCCGTCTTCGCCCGGTTCGCCTTCCGACTCAATATCCATCGCGATGCCGATTTCCGCGAGGAACCACTTTTTATTGCCGTAGTTATCGCGAATATTGGCGGCAATGTCATAAATCGCCTGCGGCAGAATCTCATTATTATCGCGATAAGGATTAAAGCGCCCTTCTGGATTCACGTAGTTTTCGAAATAGAACTCCGGGGTGAAATAGTCCAGCGTATAGTCGCTTTCGCGTGCCTTGACCCGCCGCGGAACGTAATAGTTAACGCCGAGAAAATCGACGCGCGATCCGCTAATCAGCTCCACGTCGGCTTTTGTCACCTCCGGCAGGCAGTCGTGCGCGGCCAGAATTTCGCACAGCTCTTTCGGGAACTGATGCTTCACCAGCGGATCGAGAAAGCTGCGGTTGAAAAACAGATCCGCATACCACGCCGCTTTTTTATCCTCAGCGCTGTCGTTACGGGTATAGGAGGGCGTCAGGTTCAGCACCACGCCAATCTCGCTCTCCAGCGCCAGCGTGCGAAACTCGCGCACCGCTTTGGCGTGGGCCAGCATAATGTTAAACGCCACCTGCGCCGCCAGCCTGCCGTCTTTCTTGCAGGGATAGTGGAAGTCGTACAGATAGCCGCCCTCAACCGGCACAATCGGCTCGTTGAAGGTGATCCAGTATTTCACTTTGTGACCAAACAGCTCGAAGGCGGTGCGGGCAAAACGCGCGAAGAGATCCGTCACGTGCGCCGACTCAAAGCCGCCGTACTGCTTTTGCAGCGCTTCCGGCATATCAAAGTGATAGAGGTTAATCATCGGCTCAATGCCGTTTTCGATCATCTCATCAAGGTAGGCATGATAGAAACGCACCGCGTCCGGATTGGGCGCGCCGGTTTCGAAATCGTCAATCAGCCGCGACCACTGAATCGAGGTGCGAAAGGAGTTGAATCCGGTCCGCTTCATCAACGCCACGTCCTGAGGATACTGATGATAGGTATCGCAAACGGTTTGCGGCCCAATCTGCTGATAAAAACGTTCCGGCTGTTCGGCAAACCAGCTGTCCCAAATAGAACGGTGCGGCTTGTTGCTGATGCCTTCCGTTTGCGGACCGGATGCCGCCGCGCCCCAAAAAAAGCCTTCCGGAAACTGATACCGGGTCATAACGCCTCCTGTAAGTTAAAAAAGGCCGCACCCGACGGGCGCAGCCAATAAGCACTACTCTGCAACCACTTCAATCGATTTGATAAACATATAGCCCCAGTCGCCGGCGAATTTACCGAAGTCGATGCGGTTATCGCCGGCCTTCAGCTCGACCGGCACCAGTTGCTGCTGGCCCTGTTCATCGGTCTGCGGGAACTCAACCGCGATTGGCGCGCCGCCGTTGACAATAAACGAGTTTTTCTTGCCGCCCCATTTGCCGCTGAACGTTACCCGCAGCAGATACTTGCCGGCCCACGGCGCGGAAACCTGCCAGCTCACCTTATCGCCGTCGTTGGCGAACGGCCCGAGGAAGCCGTCTTCGTCAATCGTCAGCGCGTCTTTCTCGCTTTTCGCCGCCTCAATCTTGCCCTCGGTCACGTGCAATACCCCACCGCCAAAACGGCAGTAGTCGGCGGGGACTTTACCGGCGGCTTCCGTCACCGTGACCTTTACGGTTTTGCTGCTTTTGAGCAGGCCGTCATCGGCGCTAAAGGTCAGCGCATATTCACCGGGGGCGCTGAACCAGGCGCGGGTTTCGGCTTTATCCGTCGTGCAGAAATGAGCCTGCGCGCTGCCGCCGTTGCTCCAGTTCACCTTTACGTCGCGGTCCGGGAGCCCGTCATCGCGCCAGCTCGCGCTCAGCTGCACGCCCTGATCCTGGCTGGTGGTGAGCGTCTCCGCCAGCGCGACTACCGGCGCCTGATTCGCCTGGGTGTGCTTCACGCTAATCACGTTCGAAGGCGCTGAGCTGCCGCTCTCGTTCTTAGCGATGACGCGGTAATAGTACGTATTCCCCAGTTGCAGACTGCGATAGTCATCGCGGAACAGATCCATCGTCTGCGGGTTCCACTCGTTAACGCCATCGGAAATATCGCGCCCCACCACTTTCCACGGCCCGGATGCCGAATCAGCGCGCTCGACATCATAAGCGCGCCCTACCGCCGCCCCCAGCCAGTTGATAGCAAACGGTGAATCCGTCGCCCGCAGCGTCGGCGCATCCGGTTTCGGCAGCGGCGGCGCGTTCTCCTGCCCGTTCATCTGCGCCGCGGCGGTCCGCACCAGGTCGACCACTTCCATTTCCTCATTGGCCTTACCTTCCATCGGGAAGCCCGGCAGATGGTAGCTGTAGTGGCCGGTGGACTCTTTATGCCAGTAGAAACCGCCATCGTGACGATGACCGCGGAAGCCCCAAATCAAGCCGCCCGCCGCCTGCGCGCCGTTGACTTCGCTATGGACGATCGACTGCATAATGGCGTTAAGCTGCTGCGCGTCCAGCAGGCCGAATTCGCCCACCATATAGACTTTTTTACCCGCTGCCGCCGTCAGGTCTTTTTTCACCTGATCGGGATGGTTGTTATCGGCATTGGTGTAGTAGTGGTTGCTGACGATATCGACATTAGGATCGTTGAGCGCAAACCCGTTAATTTTCTTGTAGGTGCCATCGACCACCAGCTGATGCGGCGCCCACTTTTTGATCCACGCGGCGGTCTGCTGAAGGAACGCCGCGTTGGTGTCTTCCAGTTCGTTGCCGGTCTCCCAGGCCATAATCGCTTTTTCGTCGAAATAAGGACGACCGGTCACGCTGTTGGTACGGGTGATAACCTGGCGAATCACGTCAAGATAGGCCTTGAAGGTTTTACTGTCGGTACGGTAAAAATCCTCCGGCTTTTCGTGGTAGAACGCCGCCAGCTGCTCGCGACCGCCCCACCACCACCAGTGATCGATAAACGGCAGGATCAGGCGCAGCCCCTGTTTGTCCGCCTCGGCGATCATGTTGTCGTATACCCGCATCGCCTTTTCGTTCAGGCGCGGCATGCCGTCGGTGGTTTCCGGGGCCAGAATATGGGTTTCGCGACCGCAGGCCTCGTCAAACGTCTGCTGCACCGAGAGCACGTATACCCGCTGCGCCCTGGCGCCGGTTTGCACCATCGCCTTAATCCAGTTTTCCTGCTCTTCCGCCGTCGGCCAGCGGAAGTATTGCCCCCAGCCGCGCGTGTCGGCCTTACAGGTACCGCGCGCATCGTCCTCGATACGGTGCAGCTCCGGCGCGTGGATGCCCGCAAAGCGGAAAACCTTGTCGCCGTCTTTTAGCGTCGCGCCGTCGCGGGTAATAAAGTGTTCAAAGTGCGAGCGCTCTGCGGCCATCGCGCCTGCGCTTCCCAGCGCCGAAAGCAGCGCGACGAGCATCAGTTTTGTCACCGGCTTAATCATCGTTATCTCTCCTTAGAACCAGACTTCGGCCTGCACGCCAAAGTTCAGCGTGTCGGTGTCGCCGCTGCGCGAGTAGCCGCCTGCGGAAATAGTATTGGTGTCCCAGTTATAGTTGCCGTCCAGCGCGTCGGACACGCCTTTGTCCCACTTCGCGTAAGTGACGAAGAAGCGCAGCTGCGGGCGGGTCCAGAAGCCGGAATCAAAGGTCAGGGTCGGCGCGATGGTCACTTTCGTCAGGCCGCCTTTGCCTTTACCGTCCACGCCTTTGTAGTTTTTATCGTTGAGATATTCGTAGCCCAGCTCGTACTGCATGGCGAAGTTTTTGGTGATCTGCTGGTACGGGCGGATCCCCGCCACCCAGCTGGTGCGTCCCCAGCCGTCGGCATCTTCCGTCCACCAGCGGTAGTTTTTGTCTTTCTGATAGTAGGCAAACGTGGAGATTTCCCAGTCGCCGAGCGAGGCCATGTTATCCAGCACCACGCGCCAGGACTGGGTATCGTCGAGGTTTGCCCAGCCCCAGCCGTTTTTACCCAGCGAGTCCCCCGCCGCCAGGCCGCGCCCGTACTGGAAGACCACGCGAGAGTAGCCGCCGGTCAGGCCGTAAAAACCGTCAAAGTTGTAGACGCCGGTTACGCCGTAGCCCTTTTCCGCCGAGGTCGGGTGCTTCTCATTGCGGTTCATGTGGTGGCCAATCAGCTCAAGGTCGAAGCCGGTTCCGCCGATCTTTTTCAGCCACAGGTTGAGCGAGTAGTCATCCGGATAGCCCTGATCGCCTTTGTCGACCGGGTAGGCTTTGGTTTCGTCGGTTGGCGAGAAGGCGTAAACCCCGGCATCGAAGCGCGCGAAGCCAAGATCCATATTGTCGAAGCCGCCGCCGGTACCGTTGTACTGAATGTACTCCCAGTCGAACTGGTGGCTGGAGGTGTTGGAGCTGCTGTAGCGCTTACCGGCCCAGAAGGTCATTTCCGGCGCGAAGTCGAGGTTTGACAGTTCGGCGAAACCTTCGCGGAACTGCACATCATGCCCGTCGTCATCCTGACAGTTCCAGTCGGAGGTGCATTTCGACTGATGGGTAATGTTGGCCTGGACTTTAGCCACCACGCCGCTGTCCGAGGTTAACGTCACCGTCGGGATCAGTTCGATCTTGGTATCCTCTTCGTTGCCCAGACGCCACTTGCCGTCCGGCATCAGGCCAACGGAGTCGGCGCGGTTGCCGTCGGCGTTGGCGAGGATCCCCGAACGGATGTAGCCGTGGAGCATAAAATCGTACTTCGGATCGGCGATGGCGCAGTCGCTCATCACCGCGAGGGCGAGTAAAGACAGAGGTATTGAATGATTTAGCCTGATCATTTTTATTCCTTGGTTATTTTTTTATTAACACTGCCTGAGAACGGGAGGAAATTTACGGATCAAAATTGGAAATGTACATCCATTAACGGAAAGCGCTTTCCGTAATTGCCGGATGAGTTCACAATTTTAACGAGAGCGGGCGAATATTCGTGATGTGGTTCACATAATCCGGCAGAAATAAAAAAGCCCGCGCGCGGCGGGCTGTGGCAGGCAGGCGAAAAGCTTAGCGTTCGGCGTCGGCGAGCTGGCGTTCGTAGACCTTGAAGAACGGACGATAGAGCATCCAGGCGTTAAAAATGGCAAACAGGCACATGCATAAGTTTTTCCAGCTGCCGTTGGCTGACCACGCCGCGCCGAGCGGCGCCGGCATCGACCACGGCAGCATCGCCACCGCCCGATCGAGAATCCCCAGTTGGGTTAAATACCAGGCGATACAGGCATTTATCAGCGGCACAAACAGAAACGGCAGCAGAAAGACCGGGTTCATGATAATCGGAAAACCAAACAGTATCGGCTCATTGATATTAAACAGCGAGGGGAGCAAGCCAATTTTCCCCACGCTTTTCAGCTGCCGCGAACGGCTGCGCATCGCCATAAACACCAGCGGCAGGGTGGAGCCGATGCCGCCGATCAGCAGGTAAAAATCCCAGAATCCCTGCAGGTAAATATGCGGCAGCGTGGCGGAACCGGCGGCCAGCGCCTGCTGGTTTTCAAACAGATAGGTCATCCAGAATGGGTTCATAATCCCGGTGATAATCAGCGCCCCGTGAATGCCGACAAACCAAAGCAGGTTACAGATAAACAAAGAGATTAATACCGCGGTTAAGGTGTCGGACGCCACCACCAGCGGCCGCACCGCTTCGCTAATCAGCTCCGGTAAAATGCGCCCGGTGCTCTGCAACAGCAGCGCGTTGATGACGCTGATAGAGAGCATCACCACCAGCAGCGGGATCAGCAGCTGAAAGCCGTTGCGGGTCATCACCGGCACCTCTTCCGGCAGGCGGATGCACCAGCCTTTTTTGTAGAAGAAGCGCACGATCTCAATGGAGTAAGTACTTGAAATCAGCGCGGTAAAAATCCCCATCCCGCCAAGATAAAGATTGGCCGCGCCGTTGCCGCGAAAGCCGATAAACAGCAAGAACGCCAGGCAGCCGGTCAGCCCGCAGAGCCGCTCCGGCAGCCGGTACTGCTTGGCAAGACTGGCGCTGGCGCCGAAGGCCACAATCAGCGCCACCAGCCCGATGGTCAGTTCGAAAGTCGGCAGCAGAATGGGACGCAGCTGGAAATAGAACTGGCCGAAAAACGATGCGCCGTCGATGGAAACGGGCGGAAACAAAATCGGCACCAGCAAACTTCCGACAATCACAAACGGCATCGCCAGCGCAAAGCTGTCGCGCATCGCCGTGATGTGGTTATTGCGCGTCAGAACGTTGGCCAGCGGCGCCAGACGCTGCTCGATGATGTCGACGGCAACATTCATCAACTGAATGTTCATAATCCTGCCTTTCAGAATAGGTTGGTCGCCAGGATGATCGCGCACTCCCGGGTAAAGTAAAAGCCCGCCATAGGTGATCGTGGTCACAATAAATAAATCCACAACTGGAAAGCGCTTTCCGTTTTATATCCGTTATGACTATAGTCGGCGCATCCATCTCATCAGGAGCGATATATGAAAAAGATAATGTTGTGCTGTTCCGCGGGCATGTCCACCAGCCTGCTGGTGAAAAAAATGATCGCCGAAGCCGAGCAGCGCGGTCTGCCGGTGGAGATCAACGCCTTCGGCGTCGCGGAATTCGATCGGCAGGTCGGCCATTACCAGGTGGTCCTGCTGGGGCCGCAGGTGAAATACATGCAGAAAGATCTGCAAAAACAGGCGGATAAATACGGGATCCGCGTGGAGCCCATCAACATGATGGATTACGGCATGCAGAAAGGCGGCGCCGTGCTGGATTTCGCGCTTTCCCTTATCGATAACAAAAATTAAGGAAAGATCATGAGCTCTCTGTACGCGAAGCTGATCGCCGTGATTGAACAGAAGATCACCCCTATGGCGGGGGCGATCGGCCAGCAAAAATACGTCACCTCCATCCGCGACGGTTTTATTACCGCCCTGCCCTTTATGATCGTCGGCTCGTTTTTGCTGGTCTTTATTTTCCCGCCTTTTTCTCCGGATACGACGTGGGGTTTTGCCCGCGCCTGGCTGCAATTTTCCCTCGATCATCGCGATGCGCTGATGCTGCCATTTAACTTCAGCATGGGGGTGATGACGCTGTTTATCGCCGTCGGGATCGCCGCCAGCCTGGCGAAACACCACAATCTGGACTCGCTGACCGCCGGGATGCTGTCGCTGATGTCGTTTCTGCTGGTGGCCGCGCCGCTGAAGGATGGCCAGATCTCCACCGCCTACTTCTCGGGTCAGGGGATCTTTACCGCGATTCTGGTGGCGATTTACTCCACCGAACTGTACGCCTTCCTCAAGCGGCACAACATTACGATCCGTCTGCCGCCTGAAGTTCCGGCGGGCGTAGCGCGCTCGTTTGAAATTCTGATCCCGGTGCTGGCGATCGTGCTGACGCTGCATCCGCTGAATCTGTTTATCGAAGCGCAGCTGGGAATGATTATCCCGGAAGCGATCATGTCGCTGGTGAAACCGCTGGTGGCGGCTTCCGATACCCTACCGGCGATTCTGCTGTCGGTGCTGGTGTGCCAGGTGCTGTGGTTTGCCGGGATCCACGGGGCGCTGATCGTCACCGGGATCATGAATCCATTCTGGATGGCGAACCTGTCGATCAACCAGGCGGCGATGGCCGCAGGCACCGCGATCCCGCATATCTACGTCCAGGGCTTCTGGGATCACTACCTGCTGATCGGCGGCGTCGGATCCACCCTGCCGCTGGCGCTGATGCTGCTGCGCAGCAAGGCCGTGCATCTGCGAACGATTGGCCGGATGGGCGTGGTGCCGGGCGTATTTAACATCAACGAGCCGATTCTGTTTGGCGCGCCGATCATCATGAACCCGCTGTTCTTCCTGCCGTTCGTGCTGGTGCCGATGATCAACGCGACCCTGGCCTACTTTGCGCTGAAGCTGGACCTGGTGAGCCGCGTGGTGTCGATGACGCCGTGGACGACGCCTGCCCCTATCGGCGCCTCATGGGCGGCGAACTGGAGCTTTAGCCCGGTGATCATGTGCCTGATCTGTATGGCGACGGCGATGGTGATGTACCTGCCGTTCCTCAAAGCCTACGAAAAACAGCTGCTTGAGCAGGAGCACGCTAACGCGGCCGCCCAGGCCGAAAGCGCGCCGCAGTCCGCATAATTCATACTATTCAGAGGGTTGTCATGGAATTAGAAGAACAGGTGATGGGTATCATCATCAACGCCGGCCAGTCGCGTAGCCTGTGCTACGAAGCGTTGAGCTGCGCTAAAGCGGGGGATTTCACCGCCGCCGACGAAAAAATGAAAGAAGCGGCGCATTTCGCCCGCGAGGCGCATCGGGTGCAGACCCAGCTGATTGAGGCCGACGAGGGAGAGGGTAAAACCAAAATGACCCTGGTGATGGTTCACGCTCAGGATCATCTGATGACCTCAATTCTGGCGAAAGAGCTGATCGGCGAACTGATCGCCATTTACCGCTCGCGACCGCTGCACGCGTAGAGTTCCTCCTCTCCAGGGGAGAGGAGATGACGTAGCCCGGGTAAGGCGTTTACGCCGCGACCCGGGAAAACGGTAAATTCTCATGTCATCTGGCTGACTTCCCGGCTCGCGCTGCGCTTAGCCGGGCTACCTGGACTGCACGCGTAGCCTCCTCCCGGAGAAAACCGGCTGGCCCCGGGAAACCGTCTACCACGATTAAGGACAACCATGCTACATCTCGGTTTAGACATCGGCGGCACCAAAATGGAAGCCGTCCTGCTCAACGCGGCGGGCGAATGCGTCTATCGCCAGCGCCGTCCGACACATAAAGAGAGCTACGACGCGTTTATGCAGCAGCTGCTCGGGCTGATTGAGAGCGTCCGCGCCTGGAGCGAGCGTCCGTTTACCCTCGGTATCGGCCTGCCGGGGGCTATCGACCCGCAAAGCGGCCTGATTAAAAACTGTAACTGTCTGGTGCTTAACGGCCACGACCTACGCCACGACCTGATGCGGGAGCTCGGTCAATCGGTATGGATGGCGAACGATGCCGACTGCTTCACCCTCTCTGAAGCGGTGGACGGCGCGGGTGCCGGGGCGACGACCGTATTCGGCGTCATCATCGGCACCGGCTGTGGCGGCGGCGTCGCGGTGAACCAACGGCTGCTCAGCGGGCCTAACGCCATCGCTGGCGAATGGGGCCACAATCCCCTGCCGGGCTACCGCCCCGAGCGCGACGGCCCGGCGCAGCCCTGCTACTGCGGAAAAGAGAACTGCATCGAAAGCTTTATTTCCGGCACCGGCTTTGCCCGCCGCTACGGCGCGCAGGCGCGATCCGAAGCGATTATCGCCGCCGCGCAAAACGGCGATCCCCAGGCGCTGGCCCACTGGCGGCATTTTATCGACGCTTTCGCCCGCAGCCTGGCGTCGGTAATCAATATCCTCGATCCGCAGGTGATTGTGCTGGGCGGCGGGCTCTCCAACGTCGGGCAAATCTATGAGCAGCTGCCGTCGGCAATCGTCCCGTATCTCTTCTCCGATAGCTGCCGGACGCAGATCAAACAGGCCCGCTTCGGCGACGCCAGCGGCGTGCGCGGCGCGGCCTGGCTACCGGTTCTGGACAGCGCTGAAGGCCGCCGGCGGTAGACACTTTTTTCAGCAGGTATGCTAAGCTAGGCGAAAATATTCAGACAGAAAATGCCATGCCAACCATTGATGATGTTTCAAGATTAGCGAATGTCTCCCGAGCGACGGTATCCCGCGTGCTGACCGGCACCAGGGGCGTGCGCGAAGAGAGCCGGGAAGCGGTTCTGCGCGCGGTAGAAGAACTTAACTACCGCCCAAGCTTTGCCGCGCAAAACCTCGCCAGTCAGACATCCAATCACGTGGGGCTGGTGATCCCGGCGAACGATGACAGCAGCGGCGCGCGCCTGCTGCCGATGCTCTCATTAGCGCTAAAGGGGCTGAATAAAAACCTGATTGTTCAGTACGTGACGGATGCGGCGGAACAGGCGGCGGTGGTTGACGATTTACAGCGCCAGTGCGTGGCGGTGGTGGTGCTCGGCGCCGTCCCGGCGGAGGCGCCGCGCAACGTGATCTCCTTTGACCGTTTCAGCATTGCCGGGGTCAATAATCAGGGCTACGACTACGCTTTCGCCACCGAAAGCGCCTGCCGCTACGTGATCGGCAAGGGCCATCGCAATATCGCGCTGCTCGTTGATAACGACAGCGATGACGCCAGCCGCCAGATGCTCGAAGGCTATCGCAACGTTCTGCAAAACTACTCCATCCCTTTTAACCGGCAGCTGATGCTGGCGGCCAACGATAACGTTGAACAGGCGCTGCTGACGCTGATTAACAGCTTCAGCAAATACTCGGTGATTATCGTGAAACGGGACCGCTACGCCGCCGAAGCGATGCGCCTGCTGCGCGAGTTCAACGTTGCCGTACCGCAGGAGGTCTCGCTGCTGAGCCTGGAGGATTCCCCCCTCGCCTCGCTGCTCAATCCGCCGCTCACCTGTATTTCCTGGCCGCTGGAGCAGCTGATGGAGAACTGCCTGCAGCGTATTCGTAACCTGATTGACGAGCGCCCCACCTTCTCCGCCGAAGGGCGTACGCTGGCGGGGCGCCTGATCCCGCGCCAGTCGGTGGCCGATCTCTCCTGATTCTAGCGTCCGGCCTTCCGCGTGGCCGGGCCTTTCCTCTCGCGCCGCTGGTTCCCACGCTAATCATTCGCCTCACATCTAAATAAGAATTATTTTCATTTATAAATAGCGTGTGCTATATAACATAGCAATGGCTATAAATGATGATTAATTAATCGCAACGTTGTGAGGGACCTTATGCTGCACCTGCCACCCCTGAAGCATCTGATGTTTGCCGCCACGCTGGCGCTGTTGGCCGTCGCCCCCGTCCAGGCAAAAGAGAAATTTAAAGTGATCACCACCTTCACGGTAATCGCCGACATGGCGCAAAACGTCGCGGGCGACGCCGCCGACGTCAGCTCCATCACCAAACCGGGAGCCGAGATCCACGAATATCAGCCAACGCCCGGCGATATCAAACGCGCGCAGGGCGCGCAGCTGATCCTCGCCAACGGACTGAATCTTGAACTGTGGTTCGCCCGCTTTTATCAGCACCTGAACGGCGTGCCGGAAGTGGTGGTCAGCAACGGCATTCAGCCGATGGGCATCAGCGAGGGGCCGTATAACGGTAAGCCCAACCCGCACGCGTGGATGTCGGCGGACAACGCGCTGATCTATGTCGATAACATTCGCGACGCGCTGGTGAAGTACGATCCTGAAAATGCCGATGCCTATCGCCATAACGCTGAGACCTACAAAGAGAAGATTCGCCAGACCATGACGCCGCTGAAGGCGGAACTGGCGAAACTGCCGCAGGACAAGCGCTGGCTGGTAACCAGCGAGGGGGCGTTCTCCTATCTGGCCCGCGATAACGGCCTGCAGGAGCTCTATCTGTGGCCGATCAACGCCGACCAGCAGGGCACTCCGCAGCAGGTGCGGAAAACCATCGACACCATGAAGAAAGCGCATATCCCGACTATCTTTAGCGAAAGCACCATTTCCGATAAACCGGCGCGTCAGGTGGCAAGAGAAGCAGGCGCCCACTACGGCGGTGTCCTGTACGTCGACTCCCTGAGCGCCGCCGATGGCCCGGTGCCGACCTACCTCGACCTGCTGCGCGTCACCACCCAAACCATCGTCCAGGGCATCAACGACGGACTAAGGAAACAGGCATGAGTAACGAGCTGCCGGGCCTCGCGGTCAACAACGTCAGCGTGACCTATCGCAACGGTCATACCGCCCTGCGCGACGCCTCGTTCCGCGTGCCGCGCAGTTCCATCGCCGCGCTGGTTGGGGTGAACGGTTCGGGCAAATCAACGCTGTTTAAAGCGCTGATGGGCTTTGTGCGCGTCGGTAAGGGCGATATCGCGATCCTCGGCCAGCCGGTTAACCGCGCCCTGCGCCAGAACCTTGTCGCCTACGTTCCGCAGGCGGAAGAGGTGGACTGGTCTTTCCCGGTGCTGGTGGAAGATGTGGTGATGATGGGGCGCTACGGCCATATGGGCTGGCTGCGGCGGGCTAAAGCGCGCGACCATGAGATTGTCGATGCCGCCCTGGCGCGGGTCGGCATGAGCGAGTACCGGCAGCGCCAGATCGGCGAACTCTCCGGCGGGCAGAAAAAGCGCGTGTTTCTGGCCCGCGCTATCGCTCAGCAGGGAAAAGTCATTCTGCTGGATGAGCCCTTCACCGGCGTCGACGTACAGACCGAAGCGCGCATCATCGAACTGCTGCGGGAGCTGCGCGACGAAGGCTGCACCATGCTGGTTTCCACCCATAACCTCGGCTCGGTGAGCGAGTTCTGTGACTACACGGTGATGGTCAAAGGCACCGTGCTGGCCAGCGGCCCGACGGAAAGCACTTTTACCGCCGAAAACCTCGAACTGGCGTTTAGCGGCGTGCTGCGCCACGTGGTGCTGAGCGGCGCGGAAGAGCGGATTATTACCGACGATGAGCGGCCGTTTATCAGCCGCCGGGCGGCGGGAGGCGAAAGATGAGCTGGCTGCTGGAGCCGTTTGGTTATCAATATATGCTGAACGCGATGTGGGTGTCGGCGCTGGTGGGCGGAGTGTGCGCGTTTCTCTCCTGCTACCTGATGCTCAAGGGCTGGTCGCTGATTGGCGACGCCCTCTCCCACTCTATCGTGCCGGGCGTGGCGGGCGCTTATATGCTCGGCCTGCCCTTCGCGCTGGGGGCGTTTCTTTCCGGCGGGCTGGCGGCGGGCAGCATGCTGTTTCTTAATCAGCGTTCGAAGCTAAAGGAAGACGCGATTATCGGCCTGATCTTCTCCTCTTTTTTCGGTATCGGCCTGTTTATGGTGTCGCTGAACCCGACCTCGGTGAATATCCAGACCATTATTCTCGGCAATATTCTGGCCATCGCCCCGGAGGATATTATCCAGCTGGCGGCCATTGGCTTTATTTCGATGGCGATTCTGCTGCTGAGGTGGAAAGACCTGATGGTGACCTTTTTCGATGAGAATCACGCCCGCTCGATTGGCCTCAATACCAGCGGGCTGAAGCTGCTGTTCTTTACCCTGCTGGCGGCCTGTACCGTGGCGGCGCTGCAAACCGTCGGCGCGTTTCTGGTGATTTGCCTGGTGGTGACGCCCGGCGCTACCGCCTGGCTGTTGACCGACCGCTTCCCGCGCCTGCTGGCCATCGCCGTGGCGATTGGCAGCCTGACCAGCTTTTTCGGCGCCTGGCTGAGCTACTATCTGGACGGGGCGACCGGCGGAATTATCGTCGTCGCCCAGACGCTACTGTTTTTAACCGCGTTCGTTTTCGCGCCGAAGCACGGCCTGCTCGCCAGCCGTCGTCGCGCCAGGGAGGCCTCATGCTGAGCGCGCTGCTTGAACCTTTCCAGTTCTCTTTTATGGTCAACGCCATGCTGGTGGCGGCGATCGTTGCCGTCCCCTGCGCGCTGCTGTCGGTGTTTTTGGTGCTAAAAGGCTGGGCGCTGATGGGCGACGCCATGAGCCACGCGGTTTTCCCGGGGGTGGTGGTGGCGTATATCCTCGGTATCCCCTTCGCCATCGGCGCGTTTATCGCCGGGTTGTTCTGCGCCATCGCCACCGGTTATCTCGACGATAACAGCCGTATTAAGCGCGATACGATCATGGGCATCGTGTTTTCCGGGATGTTTGGCGCGGGCCTGGTGCTGTACGTGTCGATTCAGTCGGAGGTGCATCTCGATCATATTCTGTTTGGCGATATGCTGGGTATTTCCGCCAGCGATATTGTACAAACGTCGCTGATCGCGCTGGCGATTGCGCTGATTATCGGCCTGAAGTGGCGCGATTTTCTGCTGCATGCCTTTGATCCGCAGCAGGCGAAGGCCAGCGGATTGCGCTGCGGGCTGCTGCATTATGGGCTGCTGTGCATGATTGCGCTGACCATCGTGGCGACGCTGAAAGCGGTGGGGATCATTTTGTCGATTTCGCTGCTGATAGCGCCGGGGGCTATTGCGCTGCTGCTGACGCGGCGTTTTGTCAGCGCCCTGCTGCTGGCGGTGGCGATAGCGTTAAGCTGTTCGCTGGGCGGCGTGTGGCTGTCGTTTTATCTCGACAGCGCCCCGGCGCCGACCATCGTGGTGCTGTTTACCGTTCTGTTCGTTATCGCGTTTGTCTGGACCTCGGTTCGCGATAGCCAAACCACAGCCCATTCCGGCGAGGCCCCAGGTCGCGGCTGACGCCTTACCCGGGCTACCTTGACGGGCATTATTCCCGGAGGCGGCGCGTTGCGCCTGTCCGGGCTACCTCTCCCCCAGGACGTAGCCCGGACAGATGCGCAGCATCGCCTCCGGGGGAAATTCGCTATTTTTTAGGCCGGTACTTTTCCGGCAGTTCCGGCACCGGACGTTTGTCATCGATCAGATGGCGAATCGTCAGGATCGGGTGCCGCCAGAGCATCCGCGGCCCCGCCCAGCGCATAATCCGCTTCATCTCTTCGCGTTTCGCGGGCTGGTAGCAGTGCACCGGGCACTGCTTGCAGGCGGGCTTCTCTTCGCCAAAGACGCATTTATCCAGCCGCTTGTCGGCATAGTCGTTAAGCGCCTGATAGTGTTCGCCGTCGTCGCGGGCATCCGGGCAGCGGCGCTGGTAGAGCGTTATCATGCTGCTAATGGTCTTTTTTTCCCGCGCAATACGTTTGCCCGCCATCGCCTGTCCCCCCGAAAAGATGCATTCATAATACACATTCATAGAGGGCGATGCAGCCCCATACTCCCTGAGGATTATGCCGGTTTATCCACGTGCCCCAGCGGTTTTTCCGGGAAGCATACGTCGCGCACCCGGCGCTTGAGTTCCGCCGCGTCGGGGAAACCGCCATCCTGCTTGCGCTCCCAGATTTGCACATCATCAACGGCCACCACGAAGATCCCGCCGGTTCCCGGAATCAGCGTGACCGAGGCGATGTCGGTGCTAAAGCTGTGCAGCAGTTCCTGGGCCATCCACGTGGCGCGCAGCATCCAGTTGCACTGCGAACAGTAGGTAATGGTAATCGCGGCTTTGTGGCTCATCGGCGTCTCGCTGTCGGTCAAAGGGCAAATTGTAAACAACTTGCAGATTAATTGAAGAATACATGATTATTTTGTTGCAAACGATAATACCTATCATTACCATTCGCAATCAACAAACATGGAGAAAAAACGTCCAGTAACGGAATAACCGGACACACCTGCACTCTGGAAGTAACGCGTGAGCCAATACTAATAATGATTAAGGCGTGGCTACTATGTATAACTCCACTCAATCAACAGCATGGTTCAAGAAAAGCCTGCTGGTGACTTCTTTGCTTACAGCAATTTATCAAACTTCCGCCGGGGCGGCTGATACCACCGCGAAAACCACCAGCAGCGCATCTTCTGATGACAGCTCGGAACGGATGACCGTTACCGCGCCGGCGCCGTTGCTGAAAGCGGGCAGCGAACATTCGATCAGCGCTCAGGAGCTGCAGGATAAAGGGGCCAACGACTTTGGCTCCATCATGCGCTACGAGCCGCTCATTAGCGCCACCGGCGCCAGCGGCGGTTCCGGCAACGGCAAAAGCGGCTTCGACCGCGGCGGCTATACCGGCTACAACATACGCGGCATGGAGAGCAACCGCGTCGGGATCGACGTCGACGGCATCGCCCAGCCGAACGCCACCGGGCGCAGCTACGCCAGCCGCGCGGGCCTCAATACGTTCGGTATGGGCCGCGACTACATTGACCCCTACATGTACGGCAGCATCGATATTCAGTCCGGGGCGACCTCAACCGATACCGCCAACAGCGCCATCGGCGGCAACGTCTCTTTCCGTCCGAAGTCCGCGGATGACTACCTGCATCCGGGCAAAACCAGCGCCTTCGGCTACCGCAGCGGCTACGACTCATCCGATCGCAGCTGGCACAACGGCGTCACCGTTGCCGGCGGCGATGAAACCCTGCGCGGGATCTTCGTCTACAGCCGTCGCGACGGCCAGGAAACGGAAAACAACAGCGGGACCGTTGATTCATACCCGGCAAACTGGCACTCCAACGCCTTTATGGCCTCGGGGATCTGGCAGCCGAATGACGAACATAAGCTCACCAGCACCTTCGATTATTACCATAAAACGAACCACACGCATTATGACGCCTGGGACTCCAGCGGCAACAGCGTTATCGGCACGTCAAACCAGACCAGCCAGACCCGCCGCTGGGGCCTGAGCCTGAAAGACGACTGGACGCCGATGAACGACTATATCGACAGCGTATCGACCAAGGTCTACTACCAGCATACCGAGGCCCATGATTGGACATATATGCCGGACAGCGTCACCCGCGCGATGCAAACGGTGAGCTCCGACTACGATACCGACACCTGGGGCATTCAGAGCGCGCTGGCGAAATCGATAGGCCGCCACGATTTGAGCGCCGGTTTTAACGCCAGCACGACGAAAACCCAGCGCCCGTTAACCCAGTCGCCAACCCCGAGCGCCTTTAGCCAGATCATGCAGCCGGACGCCGACAGCCGCGGCTATATCGTCGCCGGCTTCCTGCAGGACAAAATTAACTTCGACCTCGACGAGCATAACTTTGCGGTTATCCCGGGCATTCGCGTGATGCATCAGTCGACCAGGCCGGAGAACGTCTCCGATCTGGCCAACAACAGCAGCGTGCTGACCGGTTCCGACGTGTCAAATCTGTACGGTAAGAACGCTGATACCCAGGCGCTGCCGTCGCTGGTCTTGCAGTACGATATCACCCCGCGCCTGATGACTTATCTGCAGTATCAGCGCGGCGCGCAGTTCCCGAACGCCAGCCAGCTGTACGGTTCGTGGAACCTCGGCTCCAGCTACGCCGGACGCGCCCAGTATGCGCTGATCGGCAACACCGATCTGAAAACCGAAACCAGCGATAACGTTGAGTGGGGGATGAAGGGCGAAGTGGCGGAAGGCATCACTATGCGCACCGCGCTGTTCTACAACACCTATAAAAACTTTATCGCCTATACCCGCTACACCCGCGCCAATAATCCGGTGCAGTTCACTAACGTACCGTCGAACATCTACACCATTTACCAGGCGGAAAACCGCGATAAAGCGTACATCTACGGCGGCGAAATCAGCGCTAAATTCAACTTTGGCACCTGGTTTGAAGAGGTTAACGGCCTGAGCGCTACCCTCGCCTACGGCTATAGCGAAGGGCAATCGAAATCGAGCTACAGCGGCGATAAGTACGTCGACCTCGATAGCGTCGCGCCAATGAAGGCCATCGTCGGCGTGGCGTGGGACGATCCGGCAAAAGTGTACGGCACCGCGCTGACCGCCACCTTTGTTAAGGGCAAGCGCGCCACCGCCACCAGCCGTGAAAGCTATACCAACACCGGCTCCGCGATTACCGATTCGACCAGCGAATATATGCGCGTTCCGGGCTACGGCATGCTGGACTGGACCGCGTACTGGCAGGTCGCGAAGAACGTACGCGTCAACGGCGGCGTATACAACATTACCGATCGTAAATACTGGGATTATCTGAGCAGCCGCAATATCGAAATGTCCACCAATCAGGACGCCAACGACCGGGCGCTGGCGGTGATGCCTGGCCGCACCTGGCAGCTGGGCGTTAACGTCGATTTCTGACCGGCTAATAATAAGAAACCTGCTCCCCGGCCGCGAGCCGGGGAAACTCATCGTAGAGAAGGATGTGAATTATGCACAACACCCAACCGCAACATACCCCGCTGTGGCAGCGCTATCTGGCCACGAAAGCGCAATCTTCCGCGAAATACGCCCGCGATATCGCCGCCGAAATGGGGATTAGCGAAGCCGAACTGACCGAAGCCCGCCAGGGCTACGATGCCGTACGTCTGCAGGACGACGCCCGCGCCATTCTGACGGCGCTGGAAGCCGTGGGGGAAACCAAATGCATCTGCCGCAACGAATATGCGGTGCATGAGCAGGTCGGCGAATTTACCCATCAGCATCTGAGCGGCCACGCCGGGCTAGTGCTCAATCCGCGCGCCCTCGACCTGCGCCTGTTTCTCAGCCAGTGGGCCAGCGCTTTTCACCTGAGCGACAACGGTCGCCAGAGCATTCAGTTCTTCGATCCGCACGGCGACGCGCTGCTCAAGGTTTACACCACCGGAAATACCGACATGGCGGCCTGGGATGCGCTGATTGCCGCGCATACGCAGCAATCGCCTGCCCCGCTGGCGATTCGCCCGGCCGATCCGCTGAAATATGCCGATGCCGCCGACGGCGAGGCGCTGGAAAACGAATGGCGCGCCATGACCGACGTTCACCAGTTCTTCAGCCTGCTGAGAAAATATAACCTGTCGCGCCAGCAGGCTTTCCGCCTGGTCAGCGACGATCTCGCCTGCCGCATTGACACCCAGACGCTGCCGGGGCTGCTGGAAACCATCCGCCAGGATGGCAACGAGATCATGATCTTCGTTGGCAACCGCGGCTGCGTACAGATCTTCACCGGCGCGCTGGAAAAGGTCGCGCCGATGCGCGGCTGGCTGAATATCTTCAACGCCGCGTTTACCCTGCATCTGCGCGAGGAGAGCGTGGATGAGATCTGGGTGACCCGCAAACCGACCTCCGACGGCCACGTCACCAGCGTCGAGCTGTTCGCCAAAGACGGCACGCAGATCGCGCAGCTGTACGGCCAACGCAGCGAAGGCCACCCGGAGCAGGCGCAGTGGCGTGCGCAGGTCGATGGTTTGACCACCGAAGGGCTACTGGCATGAAGCGCTGGCTGATATTACTTGCGGCGTTTCCACTGTTGGCCAGCGCCGCCGCCGAGCGGATTGTGTCGCTCGGCGGCGACGTCACGGAGGTGATTTACGCCCTCGACGCCCAGCGGCAGCTGGTGGCGAAAGACAGCACCAGCACCTGGCCTGCCGCCGCGCAGAGCCTGCCGGATGTGGGCTATATCCGCCAGCTGAACGCCGAGGGGATCCTCTCCCTGCGCCCGACGCTGGTGCTGGCCAGCGCCCAGGCGCAGCCCTCGCTGGTGCTGAAAAAGGTTGAAGAGAATAAGGTTAAGGTGATCAACGTACCGGGCGGCTACGACCTGCCGGCAATCGAGGCAAAAATTGCCGTGATTGCCGACGCCCTTGGTAAGCAGAGCGAAGGTAACGCCCTGCGCCAGAAGGTTCATCAGCAGATCGCGCAAATTCCTTCGCAGCCGGTGAACAAGCGGGTGCTGTTTATTCTCAGCCACGGCGGCATGAATACCATGGTGGCCGGGAAACAAACCGCGGCGGATGGCGCAATCAGGGCGGCCGGGCTGCAGAATGCCATGCAGAGCTTCGACCATTATCGCAGCATGTCGCAGGAGGGCGTTATCGCCAGTAAACCGGACCTGGTGGTGATCTCCGCCGATGGGCTGAAAGGCATGGGCGGCGAAGCCGGGCTCTGGAAGCTGCCGGGGCTGGCGCAGACGCCTGCGGGACGCCATAAGCAGGTACTGGTGATCGATGATATGGCCCTGCTCGGCTTTGGCCCGCGCACCCCGCAGGAAGTGCTCGCGCTGCGGCAAAAAGCGGAGCAGTTGCCCTGATGCGCTCCCACCCTGCCCGTCATCTGTGGTTAATGACGCTGCTGCTGATTGTCCTGACGCTGCTCGCCACGACCCTGGGCGCGATGCGCCTGCCGTTGACCAGCCTGCTGCCCGCCGGCGATGAGATCCTGAGGAACATCTGGCTGACCATTCGCCTGCCGCGAGTGCTGCTGGCGCTGCTGGTCGGCGCCGCGCTGGCGCTCTCCGGCTGCGTGATGCAGGGGCTGTTTCGCAACCCCCTCGCCGATCCGGGACTGTTAGGGATCAGCGGCGGCGCGGCGCTGGCGGTGGCCTGCTGGCTGGTGCTGCCCCTGTCGCTGCCGGCGCTCGTGGCGCTGTACGCGCCGATGCTGGCGGCGTTTATCGGCAGCACGGCGGTGATGGTGGTGATTTTTATCCTCAGCCGGGCGGGAGACGCCTCGCTGTCGCGCCTGCTGCTGGTCGGCATCGCCATTAACGCCCTCTGCGGCGCGCTGGTCGGGGTACTGGCGTGGATCAGCAACGATACTCAGCTGCGCCAGCTTTCGCTGTGGGGTATGGGTAGCCTCGGGCAGGCGGAATGGTCGACGCTGCTGGTGGCGGCCACGTTGATGATCCCGGCCTCCCTCGTGGTGTGGGCGATGGCTTCGCGGCTTAACCTGCTGCAACTGGGTGATGAAGAGGCGCACTATCTCGGCGTCAACGTTCGCGCCCTGCAGCGTCTACTGCTGCTGTGCAGCGCATTGCTGGTAGCGTCGGCGGTGGCCATCAGCGGCATTATCGGCTTTATCGGCCTGGTCGTGCCGCATTTGATGCGGATGTGGCTGGGGCCGGACCATCGCGGCCTGGTTCCCGGTTCGCTGCTGTGCGGCGCGATTCTACTGCTGCTGGCCGACACGCTGGCGCGCACCGTTGCCGCTCCCGCGGAGATGCCGGTCGGGCTGTTGACCAGCGTGCTTGGCGCGCCGTGGTTTCTGTGGCTGATTTTTCGTCAGGAGAAAGAGACGCATGGATAATCGCTATAGCGCGCGTTCGCTGACGCTGCGTCTGGGTCACCGGCAGATCGTTAACGATGTCTCGCTCCAGCTCCGCGGCGGCGAGATGGCGGCGCTGATTGGCCCCAACGGCGCCGGTAAGTCGACCCTGCTGCGCCTGTTGACCGGTTTTTTAACCCCCGACGCCGGCGAACGACTGGTGGAAGGCCGCCCGCTGGAAAGCTGGTCAGCAGAAGCGCTTTCCCGCCGCCGGGCGGTGATGCTACAGCGCACCCAGCTGCACGCCGACTGGCCGATCGAAACGGTTATCGCCATGGGCCGCTCGCCGTGGGGCGGCGCGCCAAACGAGGAGATAATCCGCCGGGTGATGAAGGAGACCGGCTGCGACCATCTGGCCGGGAGACGCTACCCTTCCCTCTCCGGCGGCGAACAGCAGCGGGTGCAGCTGGCCCGCTGTCTGGCGCAGCTGTGGCGCGATGGCGCGCCCGAGGGCTGGCTGTTTCTCGATGAGCCTACCTCGGCGCTGGATCTCTATTATCAGCAACATCTGCTGCGTCTGCTCAAACGCCTGACCCGCAGCAGCCGGCTGCACGTCTGCGTCGTACTGCACGACCTGAACCTCGCGGCGCTGTGGGCAGACCGGATTCTGCTGCTGCATCAGGGGAAACTGGTGGCGCAGGGCACGCCGCAGGAGGTGATTCAGCAGCCGATCGTCAGCCGCTGGTACGGCGCGGAGGTCAGCGTGGGCGAACATCCCGATACGTCCGTTCCGCAGGTCTATCTGGCGCCGTGAGTCGATGACATTATTCTGCCGGGCGGTGGCCTACCAAAACGTTACTTTCTGAACGGCGAAGCCGATATTGCTACCGGCTTCGCTGCGATTGCTAAATTAGAAGATCTGCCGATACAGCGTTTTAATCTCCTCCAGATTAGTGTCACGCGGGTTGCCGCCGGTGCACACGTCCGCCAGCGCCGCCGCCGCAAGCGCGTCAATATCCTCTTCTTTCATACCGACATCGCGCAGACGCGCCGGGATATTGACGTCGCGATTCAGCTGCGCCACCGCCTCTATCGCCGCCTGACGCGCTTCGGCAATCGGCATCGTTGCCGCCGACTTGTTACCAAGCGCAACCGCGATATCGCGATACTTCTCGCCGGTATATTCGGCGTTATAGGCCATGATATGCGGCAACAGCACCGCGTTAGCCACGCCGTGCGGCGTACCGTAAAATGCGCCCAGCGGGTGGGCCATACCGTGGACCAGCCCCAGACCAACGTTAGAGAAGCCCATCCCGGCAATATATTGCCCCAGCGCCATGCCTTCCGCACCCTGCGCGTCGCCCTGTACCGAAGCGCGCAGCGAGCGGCCAATCACCTCAATGGCCTTCAGATGCAGCATGTCGGTGAGTTCCCATGCGCCTTTGGTTATGTAACCTTCGATCGCATGGGTCAGCGCATCGACGCCGGTCGCCGCTTTCAGGCTGGCTGGCATGCTGGCCATCATTTCGGCGTCAATAATCGCCACCAGCGGGATATCGTGCGGGTCATAGCAAACAAATTTGCGGCGGTTCTGAACATCGGTAATCACGTAGTTGATGGTCACTTCCGCCGCCGTACCGGCGGTGGTTGGGATCGCGATCATCGGTACGGCGGCGTTTTTGGTATCGGCCCCGCCTTCGAGACTGCGAACGTCGGCGAACTCGGGGTTATTAATAATAATGCCTATCGCTTTACAGGTATCCTGCGGTGAACCGCCGCCGATGGCGATCAGGTAATCGGCGCCCGACTGCTTAAACGTCTCTACGCCCTGCTGCACAACCTCAATGGTGGGGTTCGGAACAACGTCATCAAAAATGCTGTAAGGCAGCCCGGCTCCGTCGAGAATAGCCAGGACTTTTGTCGCAACGTTAAAACGGATCAGATCCTTATCAGTGACCACCAGCGCTTTTTTGAAGCCGCGTTTTTTGACTTCATCGACAATACAGCTAATCGAGCCGGGGCCAAAATAAGAGGTTTCGTTTAAAATCATTCTGTAAGCCATGCGTGCTTCCCTCAATCTGAGTGTTTGATAACCATAATATTTAGCCCTACAGTAACGTGACTGACGTAGCCGTTTTATTATTTAATATCAAATAACGCCCTAATTGCCCTGCACGCAATCGCAGTTAATTAACCGATCGCACAGTTGTCATCAAGTTTGTCCAGCATACTGGACATCATCATCCGCAAATTTAATGAGATTGCTAAACCTCACCACAATATAAGCTGGCGAAGAACGTTAACTCACAGTAAATATTATTGAAGTTGATCACATTATTTTTCTTCTACCGCCAGTATTCGTTCGTATGGCAAAAAAGCCGTTTATGCCGGGACGAAAAATGAACAGGATAGCGTCGTACGGCCGAAGTCAATATTTCATGACCACACTCTGCGATTATTCTGCACATCCGTTGCTTACCCCTCAGCCTTATCCGTACGCTCCCGACGTACGCCGTCGCAGATTGCATACCGCAAATTTAACACCTAGTTAACAAAAAAGGTCATTTACTCAACAAAAGCGGCTATCCCCGGTGCTGGCCATCGCTTAAAAACATCTCATAAGAATTATCTGGCATTATGGATAATTGCTTATCGCCCTACGGATAGCGCAAGGGATTTTTTAAGAGCTGGGAAATTTTCATTATTAAGAATATTCTCTGTTATTTGCGAGATATTAATTCTCAAAATTCATGAAAAATTAGAAAAAACGCCTAAGAGATCTATATTTATTGCAAACATCATAGCCTCTTGTTAGTATGACTATTAGTCAATATTTTTATTATAAAAATACCATTTATGATGCTTATTAACTTTTATTCTGTTCACCTGACCATACTTTTCCAACGGCAGTAGCAAATGTCTGACTTTATATATTGACATTTCGCACCTGTCCGCTAATTCCCGAGTAAGCAACCCCTCAGGTCCATGTTCTTTTAAAACATAAAGAATATACTCCTGCTCTGGTACAACGACCCCGGAGAATTTATTGATGCCCATTGAGCTCATCAATGAGCGCAAACTCTCAACTGCGGTTACAGAATTTTGATTTGAATGTGGGGTACAGGATGAAAATGAAATCTTCATGAGTCAGCTCCTTCTGTCATTCAGTACCCGGCAGTATGGATTGCCCCCACGAAAACGGCAACATTAGCTTTAAATTTCAACTTAAACAGTACATTTATCTGAAATTCACTTTTTTTTATGATAAAAACCCTGATATAAAGAGTGAATTTTTAATTCCGTGCGGAGATAAAAATGCGGTTCGATATAGAGGGATTTATTGCATTTGATACTGAGGAAGCATCCCTGGTCAATCTGTTGACCGGTGATTGTATTGAACTCTCTGCGACTTCCACTCGCCTCCTAACCAATCTGTTACAATACCGAGGGGATATTATTTCTCGCGTTGATATTTTTCAGTCGGTGTTTGAAAAATATGGCGCCAGGCCCTCAAATAGCAATCTTAATCAATACATCTCAACGCTGCGGCGTAGTCTTGCCGATCTCGGCATTGAGAAAAATGTGATTATTACGGTACCGCGAATCGGCTTTAAGATTTCTGAGGAAGTCATTATCACCAGCGATAATGATTATTCATCCTCCTTCACTCTGCCGGTTCTTACCGCCGACCTTCCCCAGCGAAGTTTACTATGGCAGCACCGCAAAGCGGCCATTTTTTTTATCCTGCCGTTGATAGGTTTTCTGCTGCTTTTACCTTTTTTTATGTATAAAAAACAGCCTACTACGTTAGTTTTCACCCAGGATAAATGTACTATTTATGGCTCTGGCGCTCAGCGCGCGCGCGAAATCCTCAGCAATAAAAAGCTGTTCCCCTCTGGGCTTGATTGTTCGACGCCTAAGAAAATCTACCTTTTCAACCGACAATTAAATCAGCCACAAGGCTTAGGTATTTATATGGATATATTCATCCTCAAATGTGATATGAAGGACCAGCAGTGCCACAGTTACTACTATAAGGAAATAAAAAATGCGTAAATACGCTATAATATTCCTCGCCACTGCCCTGACGCTGGTAGTCGCTGCGTTCCTCTATATAGATATCCGCAGCCATGACACCTTTTCCTGTAAATCACAGTACGACCTCACAGAGGATATAAATGAGAATATTCTCCGCTCACAGGGTTTGCTATCCGCTCAGCTTGCTAATAACCGTCTTTTAATCAGTCTTGAGGGATTGCTCACCAGCAATGGCGATAAATACATTGTCTCCCGCACCATTGCTATCACATTAAAAAGAACCACTGCGACCAGTCATCTCTTTTATATCATTGATTCGCAAATCACTCGCCATCACGCTGACAATACGCCTGAAAATATCGCCCGGCAAAATCTCTTTGGCAACCAAAGTAATGATCGAATCATCTATATCAATCACGTTAATGATGATACTATTTTATTCGGTAATCAAACGTTCCCACAATATGGTTGCCAGCGTCAGAATACAATCATTGATTGAGATTCATCTCATTAATTTTAATTATGCTGATATCATGACGATACATTTACTACCGACCTTAGGCAGCATCGCGAATATCATTGATATGATTAACCCCCGGCTCAATCTGCACCATGTCAGAACGGCGTTTATTGCATCGCATCTGGCTAAGTTAGTCGATTTTTCTGCGGCCCAGCGGCGTAAAACCATTCTGGCGGCGCTCATCCATGATGTCGGAGGATTAAATGAAAAATCGCGTCTTGAACCGCTTAACTATATTGATAACGAACACAACCATCATGCGCTCATCGGCAGCGAATTACTTAGCCGCATTCCGCTGTTTCGTCCGCTCAACAAAATCGTTCGCTATCACCATACCCACTGGCGCAACGGTCTCGGGCATTATAGTGAAGGCGAGCGGGTGCCCGAAGAGAGCCATTTGTTATTCTTTGCGGACCGTCTGGATGTTCTGTATTGCCAGCACCGTACCGAACATATCCCATTATTAAGCAAAAAGCTGGTCGACATCGCCGCCGCCGGCGCCCCCATTCTCTATAAGCAAGAGTATATTCAGGCCTTCCGAATCCTCTCCGCCGATGACCATTTCTGGTCGGTCATGGCTTCCACCGACTATCGCGATTACATTAAAGCGATCTCCGGCGTGCATAACGACACACTCTCTTTGCACAACCTTCGCGACATTGCCGAGCTGGTCTCTTTTATTATCGATCAGTTCAGCCAGCAGACGCCTTGGCACTCCGCGGCCGTCGGCCATATTGCCGGTTATCTGGCAACAAAAATGGAGATGAGCGCCACGCAAGCGCTAAAAGTAGAGATTGGCGGATTACTGCATAATATTTCCTGTCTGGATCACAGCCCGCCGCCAAAGCGCGTGGGTTTATCGGATAAAGCCCAGCGTTATTTTTATCCCATTGAAGGTATTGATGATATTTCTGAGTGGCTGGCCATGCAAAATGATCCCGCGTCGGCGCAATGGCATAATAAAACTCTGCAACCGGAAGCCATGCTTATCGCGGTAAGCCGACGGGTGGTCCATGCGCTCAATGGGCCAAAAGCGGAAGAGAAATCGCTGGCGCAGTTAATTAAAAATAATCCGGGGGAGGAAATTCCCCCGTTGATGCTGGCCCTGATTGCGCAATATTCTTCACAGATTATTCAGATCCACCGTGCTACCGCGGGCGAAATAAAAAAGTTAGTGAATCGCATTGCGCAACTCACTCACTCTGTTTAAAGGCTAACCCGGCCTGATCGCACGACTCAGGCGCTCAATCCGCCGTCCAGAACCAGGGTTTGCCCGGTCATATATTGACTCCCCTCACCGATTAAAAACGCCACCGCCTGCAGCACATCGTGGGTTTCGCCCAATCTGCGCAGCGGTATCGCCTGGCGCATCTCTTTTAATTTTTGCGCGGGTATCTCTTCGAGCATTTCCGTGCGAATCAGGCCCGGCGCCAGGCAGTTGACGCGAATGCCGAAGCGCCCAACCTCCAGCGCCAGCGAGCGCGCTATGCCGCTCATCGCCGCTTTACTCGCGGCATACGCCGTCTGGCCGACGTTGCCCTTTACCGCGCTGACCGACGACATCATCACGATGGAGCCGCGCCGCTGCATCAGCATCGCCGGCAGCAGCACCCGGTTCCAGTTAAGCATTGAGATCACATTGGTGTCCAAAACCTCGCGCCAGAGCGCGGCGTTCTGGCGAATATGCAGGCCGTCGCGAGCGATCCCGGCATTGTGGATAATCGCTTCCGGCGCCCCCCGCTCGGCCAGCAGCGTCTGCGCAAGCTGCGCCACCCGCGATTCGTCGTTGCCGTCGCAGGCGTATCCCCGCACCCGGTGGCTTGAATTTTCACACTCCGCCAGGGTGGCGTTCATCGCCTCCTCATCGCGTCCGGTAAATACCACGTTCCAGCTTTGCGCCAGACCTGTGACCAGCGCCCGACCGATGCCGCGGCTGCCTCCGGTAATCAGTATCCATTTTTGTGCCATATTAGCTGCCTGACTCTTTACTGATGTGCTGGCAGAGTTCGCCAAGAGTTATCCCTGGATTGTGAATAAACCAGTCCGCTTCCAGGGTAATGTTGAATTCACGCTTTGCCAGCACCATCAGTTCGACGTAGTCGAGGCTATCCAACTTCAGCCGAACCAGCGGCGTATTCTCCTCCACCTCATCGGGCTCAAGGTCTTTCGCGTCGCAAATCATTTCGCATACTTTTTGCAGAACATCATCATAGGCAATCATAAATTATCCTTAATTATCAATTGGTCATTGGGCCAACTTTGAGCGTGACCACATTGGTCATTATCAGGTTATCCAGCTGCGCCGCCGCCGCGATGCGCACCAGCGCGCCCTGCTCAACCTGGCCGACCACCAGCGAGGGCAGCAGCCAGAGCGATAGCGATTCGGGCCAGATCGGCGTCGCTTTGCCCGCGAGATGAACATCAAACACCACCTCCTGGTGGGTTTGCAGCACCGGATAGCGGGTAAAAATTTGCTGCAACGAGGTTTCCCCCGCTCCGAGCAGAGTCGCGATATTCGCCTGGCGCAGCAGCGCGGGATCGCTAATAAGCTGGCGGAACAGCAGCGCGTCAAGAAACTGCCACTGCGCCAGGTCGGGCCAGGCGCTATTGAAATGGGATTGCAGCGCAAGCAGCGTCTTTGGTGCAAGTTCGCTGGGCTGTTTTCCCGTTAGCGATTCCGGCCCGGCGGCGAGGCTCATCTGGCATGACAAACAGACTTCATCATCCTGCGAGCTGCTGACCGACGCGGCGGACAAGACGCGATTTTTCGCGGCGCCGGGAGTGAGCAGCCAGTCGCTATCGCACCATAGCGGCCTGCGCAGGCGAACCACGCATTTCAGGTAGCGTTCAGAACCGGTGAGCGGGTTCGTCAGCCGCGACTGGACGTCGCGCTTCACGTCGAGCAGCGCGCGCATCCCGTGGACGCTCAGCCGGCCGTCGCCCATCGCGCGCGCTGCCGCGAGGTCGAAGTGAATGGGGTTATCGTCGCCGGAAAACGCCGCCCACTGCCGGGCGTCCGCAAGGGTATAGCGCAGCCGCTTCACCCGTGCTTCTCCAGTACCAGCGCGGCGTTCGCGCCGCCGAAACCAAAACTCAGATTTAGCGCCCGGCGGATCTCTCCCTGACGATGCCCTTCGGCGATATAGTCGAGATCGCACTGCGGGTCTGGCTGCGTCAGATGCGCCGTCGCCGGCATGATCCCCGCCGCCATCGCCTGCAGGCAAACAATGGTCTCGAAGCTCCCCGCGGCGGCGATCAGATGCCCGGAGTAGGCTTTGGTGCTGGAGACCGGGATGCGATATGCCTCATCGCCCAGCGCCTTTTTCAGCGACCGCGTTTCGTTAATATCGTTGAGCGGCGTGGAGGTACCGTGGGCGTTGATATAGTCGAGGTCGGCGGGCTGGAGATCCGCGGCGCGCAGCGCCCAGCGGATAGTTTGCTCGCGGGCCACGCAGTCTTCGGCCGGGGAGGTAAAATCCACCGCGTCGGAAAAATTGGCGTAGCCGGTGACCTCCGCGAGGATTGTCGCGCCCCGCGCCAGGGCGCTCTCGCGCTCTTCCAGACACAGCACCGCTCCGCCCTCTGAAAGTACAAATCCGCTGCGCTGCAGGCTGAACGGGCAGCTGGCCCGCTCCGGCGATGACGTTTCCCGGCTCAGCGCGCCAAGCACATCGATATTCCAGATAGCGCAAACGCTGTTTAACGACTCCCCGGCGCCGGCGAGCATCATGCTGGCGCGGCCAAAGCGAATCGCATCATAGGCCTCGCCAATGGCGATAGTGCCGGTGGCGCAGGCGGCGACCGGAGTGTTCTGGTAGCCGCGCAGATTCCACAGCTGGCTACAGGCCGCGGTGGTCACGTTCGGCATCGAAAAGAAGCAGCTGAAGGGCGAAGAGACGCCCGTTTTCTCAAATTCCGGTACCGCCAGATAGCTTTCATCCAACCCTGCCCAGCCGGAGCCGATGATGGCGCCACACCTCAGCGGGTCATGAGAATCGGTGGGTGGTTCGCCAGCAAAGGCCATCGCCACCGCCTCCCGCGCGGCGGCCAGCGCCAGGCGAGCGTGACGCGGCAGACGCCGACGAATGGCGGCGGGCACCCCCTTGAGGCTGGGTTCATTCTCCACCTGACCGATAAAATGGGTGTGGATGCCGTTAGCGGAGAGATCCACATAGCGGTAACCGCGTCGATAATCCATAATCGCCTGCCAGCTTTCGGCAGCGCTATCGCCAAGGGGAGTCACCGCGCCATAGCCGGTTATCACCACGCGATAAGGGGGTTTACTGTGACTCATTCTGGGAAGTCCTCTGTTGCGGGTTATTGCCTCCCTGCGCCAGCCAAAGCTGCAAAGTGGCATAAAGATAGTCGTACTGGTTCTGCGCCAGGCTGTTCTGTACGTCGAGCAGCGCGTCCTGCGCGTTCAGCAGGGTCTGGTAGTCCACCGCACCCGCCCGATAGCGGCTTTCGGTGAGCGCCAGGCGCTGCTCGCCCAGCAGCAGCGATTGCAGCAGGCGTTCGCGCTGCTCATCGGCGTTAAGCCGCTTCTCCATCGCGTTGTCCACCTCCGACAGCGCGGTATAGGCGGTGCGGCGAAAGTTAACCGCCTCCTGCTGCACCTTCACGCTGGCCTGCTCCACGGTGAGCTGTACCGTGTTCCACTGGATAAAGGGCGCGGAAACGCTGCTGCCCACGGTGCGCAGCGGGTCGTTAAACCACTGGTGAAAGAGCTGGCTCCCGGCGCTCAGCGTTCCCTGCAGCGACAGCGTGGGATAGAAGCTCAGCCGCGCCGCATCGGAACCCGCCAGCGCCGCGCGCAGCCGCGATTCCGCCGCCTGCAGGTCCGGCCGGCTGGCGAGCGCGGCCAGCGGCGTGGCGCTGGCAATGGCGATATGCTGACGCACATCCAGCGCGGCAGATTCATCGGTGTGCTGAGCTGGCGGTCTGTTGAGCAGCAGCGCCAGCGCGTTGCGGGAGATAGCCCGCTGCTGCTTGAGGCTCAGCAGCTGATTCTGACGGCTGATGACCGTCTGCCGCGCCTGCAGCACATCGAGCAGGCCCACTTTCCCCGCTCGCTGCCAGGACTCAATCTGCGCCAGCGTCTGCCTGGCGATATCGAGACTCGTTGCCTGGTAAGCCATTTGCTGATTCAACAGCGCAATGTTCCAGTAGAGCTGCGCGGTGGTATCAATCGTCGACAGGATCGTCGCCCGGTAATCCTGTTCGCTGGCTACCGCCTCCCATTCGCTCTGTTCGCGGATCCGCGCCAGCTTGCCCCACAGATCCAGCTCATAGCTCAGGGACAGTGAGGCGCTGTAGCTCTCCTGCGACCCGCCGCTGTTTAGCGGTTTTGAGTTATTGCCGGTGCCGCTCAGGGTCGCGTCGGGGCTGATATTGGTCTGGGTTAATCCGGCGGCAAGGCGCGCCTGTTTAAGCGTTAAGGCGGCAGCGGCCAGATCGTTGTTGCTTTCCAGCACCTGTCCCACCACCCGCGACAGGCGTTGGTCGCCGAAACGATCCCACCAGCGCGGCGCGTTCTCCGGCGCGAGCGCGTTGCTTTGCCCCTCCGTTCGCTGCCAGCTTTCCGGCACCGACAGCAGCGGGCGCTGATAGTCGCTGCGGGTCAAATTGCCGCAGCCCGTTAGCAATACAATGAACGGTAATAAAGTCAGCGGTCTCATTCGCGGGCCAGCGCCTCCGTCGGGTTTAGCCGCGCCGCACGACGCGCCGGGAAATAGCCAAACGTCAGGCCAATCAGGGCGGAAAAGCCGCAGGCCATCGCTACCGGCAGCCAGGTGAAGACCATAGAAAACTCCTGCGTCAACAGGGCGAACAGGTTACCGGCGGCCCAGGATCCTAAAACGCCCGTTAGTCCGCCGAGGGCGCAGATCATCACCGCCTCAATTAAGAACTGATGCATGATGTCCGAGGGGCGCGCGCCGACCGAAAGCCGGATGCCAATCTCATGGGTACGTTCGGTTACCGAAACCAGCATGATGTTCATCACCCCGACGCCGCCGACCAGCAATGAAATAGCGGCAATCGCGGTGATCAGCAGCGACATGGAGTCGGAGGTTTTTTGCAGCGCTTTGGCCAGCTGCTCATCGGTCTGGACAAAGAAATCTTTTTTGCCGTGCTCGCGGATAAGGTGCCTTTCCGCACGGCGCGCCGCGTCCTGCGGCGACAGCGTTTCCTGAAAGCGCAGCGTCAGCGCCTCCAGCGGCTTATCGCCGGAAATCCGCTGCAGTAGCGAGGTATAGGGGATCCACGCCGACATAAATCCGCTGACCACCTTCGGCCCGGGCTTGCTGGCAATGCCGATTACCCGCCACGGCGCGCCGGCGATTTGCACAATTTTGCCTAGCGGATCTTCATTGCCGGGAAACAGCGTCTCCCTGCTGGTTTCATCCAGTACCAGCACCGGTTCGCGATCCTCGACATCGCGGTGGGTAAAACCGTTGCCCTGAATAAAACGCATCCCCTGCAGTGAGAAGTACTCAGCGGAAACGCCGGAGAGAATTATCGAGGAATCAAAGCCCTGACGTACCGCGGTGGTCATGCTGGAAACAATCGGCGATACCCCCTGTACCCAGGGCTGCCTGCCGAGGCTGGCGATATCATCCAGCGACAGCGCCCGCTCCATATCCGGACGCTTGCTGCCCCAGCCGGTACCCGGGCGGATTTCCAACGTGGTATTACCGAGCTTACCAATCTCGTTCATGATGCTCTGCCGGGCGCCTTCCCCCACCGCCATTGAAGAAACCACGGACGAGATACCGATGATGATCCCCAGCATCGACAGAAAGGCGCGCATCCGATGTCCCAGCAGTGAGCGCCAGGCCATGCGCACCGACTCGCCGATACTGCGCGATAGCGAAGCCCGGCCGTTATCCTCTACCGCGGGCAGCCGCTGGACGTCACGATTATCCCGCGCGCTATAGGCGTGGTCGGCGACTACCTGCCCATCGCTGATCTCGACGATCCGCTGCGCCTGCTGCGCCACCTCGCGATCGTGGGTCACGATGATCACCGTGTGCCCGTCGGCGTTCAGCTGGTGCAGAACGTCCATCAGCGCCCGGCCGCTGACGCTATCCAGCGCTCCGGTGGGTTCATCGGCGAGAATAATTTGCGCGCCGTTGATCAGCGCTCGACAGACGCTGACCCGCTGCTGCTGGCCGCCGGAAAGCTGCGCGGGTTTATGCTGTAAGCGCCCATCAATGCCCAACTTTTCTGCCAGCAGCGCAATGCGCGCCTGGCGTTCAGCGGCGGGCATCGCGGTATAGAGCGCGGGGATGGCAATATTCTCTTCCGCGGTCAAATAAGGCATCAGGTGGTAGCGCTGAAAAATAAACCCCAGCCAGCGGCTGCGTAGCTCCGCCAGCGACGCGCTATCAGCCTGATGAATGGCGATGTCGTTGATATACACCTCGCCGCTGCTGGGCTTATCCAGACAGCCGATAATGTTCATCAGCGTCGATTTACCCGAGCCGGAAGCGCCCATAATCGCCACCATCTCGCCGGGCATAATGGTCAGGGAGACGGATTTCAGCACCGGAATAATCTGCGTCCCGGCGGTAAAATGACGCGTGACGTTGTGCAGCACGATCAGCGGCTCAGCCATCAGACAGACCCCGCGTCCTGGGGGATCACCACCCGCTCGCCGGGCCGCAATCCTTCCAGCACCTGCGCATACTGACGATCGTTAATCCCGATGCGGACGGTACGCTCCTCGCTGCCGCTCGCCGTTTGTACCATCACAATGTAACGCTCATCGCCGAGCGAACGTCCCAGCGCGGCGACCGGCACGCGCAGCACGTCTTTTACCTGCGCGATGCGTATAAACACCTGAGCGGTCATCGAGGTTTTCAGCAATCGCTGGCGGTTATCCACTTCAAAGGTGCCGTTATAGTAAATGGCGCTACTCTGCTGATTACCGGCAGAAGCGCCGGCGTTTTGCTCTTCCAGCGCCTCCTGCGGCGCGGGCTGGACATAGCCAAGCTCCCCTTCGTAACGCGTCTGCGGATCGGCAATAACGTAAAACCACAGCGGCTGTCCCGGATGGATTTTCTGGATATCGGCTTCGGAAATGCGGGTCTGGACCTGCATTTTATCGAGATCGGCGAGCACCAGAATGGTCGGCGCGATTTGCGAGGAGACGATGGTTTGCCCTTCACGGGTGACGATGCCCAGCACTTCGCCATCCATGGGCGCGAGAATGCGGGTATAGCCGAGGTTGGCGTTGGCGGACTGCACACTCATTTCCGCCTGCACTATCTGCGCCTCATTGACCGCTATCTGCTGAACCTGTGCGGCATACTGCGCCTGGGCCTGCTCAAGATCGCTGCTCACCCCTGAGCCATCGCGATTCATCGCCCGCTCGCGCGCCAACGCTTTGCGGTACTGCACCAGCGTGGCCTCGGAGGCCAGCTTTTGCGCTCTGGCGCTGGCCAGCTGCGCGGTGGCGTTGCGTAAGTCGGAAAGCTGCAGCGTCGGGTCGATTTCGGCGAGCAGCTGCCCTTTGCGCACCCGCTCACCCTGACGTACGTATAACTTGCGTAGCTGGCCGCTGACCTGCGCGCCGACGCTCACCTGGACGGCAGGTTTAATAATCCCGCTCGCCAGCACCACTTTTTCGATATCCCCCCGTTCGAGCGCAACGGCGTAGAGCGACTCGGCCTGGGCCGGAAGCGAGCGCTGATAAAAAACGGCGGCGATAGTGGCCAGGATCGCGACTAGCGCAAGTAGCCACGCTTTACGGCGGCGTAAAAATTGTCGCCTCATTGGCCCAGCGCTCCTTGGGCGATATCGCGCAGCTCGCCTTCATCCAGACGATATACCCGCGTGAAGTGATGCAGAATGGGCGCACTGTGGGTCACCACGATCAGCGTTTTGCCTTGTTCGCGACAGTGCTGGCACAGCGCGGCGATCACCGTTTCCGCGGTTTCGTCATCAAGATTGGCAGTCGGTTCATCGCAGAGCAAAATAGGCCGGTTACTGTAGAGCGCCCGCGCCAGCATCAGCCGCTGACGCTGGCCTAACGAGAGCGCCGAATGGCTCTCGCGGATCAGCGCTTCCATCCCTCCCGGCAGCGCCTGAACCACCGGCCCCAGCGCCATTTTATCGACCAACGCCTCTACTCGCCCACGATCGCTGTCGCTATACCACGGATCAAACAGGGTGATGTTTTGCAGCACCGAGGCGTTAAACAGGATGTCTTCCTGGCTCTGCAGCCACACCTGCGAGGCCAGCTGTCGGGCGGTCGCCTCTTCGCCGTCCAGCAGAATGCGCCCATGCTGTGCGGAAAAAAGCCCGGTCATCAGCCGTAGCAGGGTACTTTTTCCGGCGCCGGAATCGCCGACAATCGCCACCCGATCGCCGGGTTCCAGCCGGAGATCAACGTCATTCAGCACCGGGCTTTGCGGAGCATAATGAAAGCTCACCGCCTCAAACGCCAGCTGTGGAACCGCCTCCCCACGCAGCGGAGATAACTGAGGAGTCGCAGGTTCCTCACGGGTAAACAGGCCCTGCGCGCGGGTATCAATCACGTGCAGCTGCGATTTACGGATCACGGCATAGAATATCCGCGTGACGTAGGAGGTAAAAATCTGCCGTAAAAAGCTATAGGCAAAAAAGTCGCCCAGCGAGATAAGCTTTGCGCTCACCAGCGGCAGCACCACCAGCATAAAGACCACCATCTCGAGGCTGCCGGTGAGCTGATACAGACCTTCTTTTACCTGCTGGTAAACTTTCTGCCGCTGAAGGCAGGTGAAAAGGTCGTGTGACAAACGGGCAAACTGCGCTTTACGCTGCGTTTCCAGCCCGGCGGTTTTGATGGTTAATACCCCCTGAAGGGTTTCCATGAAAAAGTCATTCAGCGTCGCGCTTTTTAGCTGCAGCTGCTGCGTATACCAGCGGTCGCGGAAGATGGCCCAGACGCTAATCAGCCCCATCGCCACAATGCCCACGGCGGAAATCAGCGCCAGCACCGGTGAGATCCAGAACATAATGCCGATAGCGATAACGCAGATGATCCAGTCCGAGCGGAGGCCGTTATCAAGCTCGATTTTTTGCAGCATCCCGCCCTGCCAGGCGATAAAGCGGCTGAACACATCCCCCGGCGCGCGTTTTTCAAAAAAACGCAGCGGATTATTCAGCAAGCGGGAAAAACCGATATCGCTCTTCAGCAGCACAAAGCGGCGGATAAAACGCTCGCTAATGACCCTCACGCCCAGCGCCAACAGCGTGGAAATGACAAAAGCGAGGATGAACCACAAATAGGGAAACGACGTATTCTGAACGTCAGAGAAAGCCTGATTGATCGCCCGGCTGACCATCGTCGGCATTAAAAACAGCGTGAGCGACACCAGGAAGGTCAAGAGCATCAGTTTATAAATGCCCGGCACCGCCGCGGTCTCCTTCAGGCTCATCGCCCGCGGCATCTCCTGCTGTGCGCCGGTAATAACAGGCGCCTGCTGGTCAATAACGCCGGGAGACTCTTCAAGGATCAGCGCGTAGCCGCTAATCTCTTTTTTCAACGCCGAGAAAGGCAGCCACTGCTGGCCAATCGCCGGATTCATCACGCAGACGTAATCCCCTTTGCGCCAGGCCAGCAGGACATAGTGGCTGGCGCCGTAGTGCAGAATGGACGGAAACGGCAGCGCATGGAGTTCTTCGTGATCGAACAGCACCGGCGCGGTGGCGATGCCAATCTGTTGCAGAATAAGAGATAAGTCGCTTAACGAAGTCCCGTGATCGGATGCCGGGAAAATTTCCCGCAATGCCGGAAGAGAACACTGAATATTCTGGGTTTGCGCCAGCATCGCAATACAGGAAAGGCCACACTCATTGGTCTCTTCCTGGAAAACCATATCAGGGATAATCTTTTTCATTATTATGCGTCAGTGATTAATAAAGTAGAGCGAATGGCTATGCCATAAAAGCCAATCCTGCGGATAATCACGCAGGGTGTTTTCAATCATCGACGGCAGATTCGCCGCGACCTCTTTTGGCGTCAGTGGGGAAAAGATTTTTATTTTGATCCCCTGCTGATAATAGAGGTGATAAAAAACCACCTTTGCCGAGACAATGCGGGAAAAACGCTGTACGCCGCTATGTAATTTCGCCGGGCGGCCAAATAGCCGACAGCTTATTTTCCCGGACTGCGCCTCATGGGTCTGCACGGTATAGTCGGCAGGAATATCGGGGAAAATAATCATATTTTCCCGCCCTTCCGAGACGTTGCTCATTAGCGCCATCAGCTCGCTGGCAAGCGACGTATTATCCTGATGGATGGAGCAATAAGAGAGCGCGACGCCGCCCATTTTGCGGCTGGCGACGGTATAGCTTTCCGCGCTGGAAGAGACCACCACGCTGGCTTTACCCGGCGTTACCCTGGCTCCAACCATCGCTGCAAGGATATCCGACACGCAGTGCAGCGGTGCGAGAACAACCGGCGTTCTCTGCGCCGCCAGCGGAGCGACTACGGCATCAAGCGCTCGCGTGCACGCCTGCATCTGGGCCAAAGTGGCCGGATGCTGTCCCCAGGTCGCGCCCATCTCCAGCAGCTGGCGGCGCATGGCTATCCATGCGGCGTCAATTCGCCCATCGGCGCCCGTCAGGCAGCGGTAGTTTTGTGTCGCCACGGCGGTACGTCCGCGATATTGTCGCCCCAACAGCCGCAGCCGGCACAACGCCCGAGCCGCCGCCAACAGCAGCGACATAGGGGTAAAACGCATAATCCCACGCACCGCCTTTTGACCGTAGCCAGTAAACGGGCGACTGCGCCAGCTCAGCTGCGCGGACCATTTTCTTACGCTGAAGACGCTCCAGACAATCAGAAAGCGCGTCACGCTTACTCCTTGTCCTGAGTTAACAGCTGGCGCATATAGTCAGCAAATTCAGGAAACTGGCGATCTTTCGCCACCACGTATTTTTTATTCACAATAAATAGCGGCGTGGCGTTTATGTCATAGAGTTCGGTAATTTTCGCCATATATTCAAGGCGTTCAGTAACGGCTTTGCTTTGGCGTACCTGATGGTATTTTTCGACATCAATATTGTTCTTTTTCAGCCAGCCGTTGAGCGCTTCATCGTCGGCTAAATTGATACCGCGGGTCATTACCGCGTTAAAAGCCTGGTCGCGCATCTGGCGCTCAAGCCCCATGACTTCGAGGGTGGCAAAAACCGGCGCATAAATTGCCAGACCGTTTCTTTCGGCGGTGATATGGATAACTTCAAAGGTACTCTCCGCAGGCAATGTGCCGGCGAATTTCTCGATATCTTCCTCGTTCGACGCGCAGTAGTGACAGCCGTAGGACATCACTTCAATAATGCTGCTGTCATGTTTTATTGGGCTACTGGCAACGATTGCGCTGTCAATTTCCCGCAGGGCCGAAGGCTCGCTGCTGTTCGATGCAAACGTATTAAATACAAAAACGTGATAGCACAGCACGGTAATCAGCGACGAAATTAACGCCACCAGAAACGTATAGCCAACAGCGGTAATAGGTTTTATCTTCATTTGATACCAGGCTCGCGAATATGGCGGAGAAATATATGGAGGGTTTCCCCTCCATATACCGCAGCAGAAATTACTGACGGATGCTATTCGGTACAACACACATACCGTCGGACGCATCTTTCATGGTCACGGTTGAGTTGCCGTGCTTATCCGTACAGGTAGTCACTTGTTTACAGGTTGAAACACCGCCCACCACCACGGTCTCGTAAGAGCTGGTGCAAGTTTCCTTGCAAGTTCCGCCAATAATAGCTGATGCTTCAATCATACTTAATTTTTGCATTTGTTAGATCCTTAACTATTTATATTGAAATATGTTTTTCTTGCACTTACCTACTGGCTAAGTAACCTGCCAGTAATTCTTTTGATGTCATATTTATCCGCTGTTATACGCAGGGGGTAGCCACGATGCACTTGAAAATATTAAACAGCTCAACGTTGTTTTTAGCGTTTAGCTTTTTCATCAGGCCTCGTTTACAGCGGCTCAGGCGACGAACATCAATTTTTTGTTCAGAGGAAATTTGCGATAAAGATTTTCCTTTGAATATTTCTTCCATTAACCACCAGTCATCACTGGAGATACTATTATTAAAATCCCTGGCTAACCATTTCTGCCGGGTATAATTAATCAAAGAGCGACTGAAAAATATTTTTTTCGCTGGCATAGAATCAGCACCTTCGATGAACTTAAAAAAGTTATCCAGGGACTCATTCTTCAAAAGCCAGCTTGCTTCCGGGAGAAGTGAATGCAGCGCAAAGAATAACGAAATATTATTCTCGCCTAACAAAATCACTAGCTGCTGATTTTCCCGGCAGTAATACTCTTTAATGGTGTACAGCGCATTAAACCGCTCATCCGGCAAGCTGTCGACATCGCAGAGGATCCAGCGTAGTTCATCTTTCTGCTTAGGCAGACGCAGGGTGTTGATCAGTTCAGAGAAATGGTCGAGCCTTGTGAACGCGCAGTCGCCTTCATGCATGGCAAGATCGTCAACCACAGAACGTACGCCTTCCGCGAAAAAGATGTTTTTATCGTAGAGAAAGAAACGACGGCTCATTTATCATCATCCTTGATCTATTCTACTGGTAATTAAGGGTGTAATTCGCTGTTGCCTGAAAAGCGCCGGTTTCCAGGGTTTTGTTACTCAAGGCGTCCGGTTCGCCTTCAACAAAAGCTTTAAAATTTAGCTGCATGTTGGCATCGGAAATAGCGACGGCGGTGGTCGGCGTATTAAGCAAAATCGCCGTGCCGTTACTCTCTTCAAAACCTATACCAATACCGCTGGCGGTTTGAGGCGCGACCGGCGTAATCGCCAGACGGTCGCTCATATTGGCATTTTCCGTCCCGCTAAAGGTCACGGTGACGGAATTAAAAACATCGGTGCTGCAATCCTGGAGTTCAATAACAAACGCTTTGGGCTGCGATTTTCCCTCCGCATAAAGCGTGCGGGTTGAAATCTGGCCAAAATCCACGGTGATGTTTTTTGACGAAGGCACAATACTGCAACCGTGGGCAACGACGGTTCCCTTGAAGTTTAAATCGCCGCCGATCAGTTCCCCGATGGCATGCGCCGGAGCAGCTGCGGGTAGCGAACCTATGAGTATCATTGATGCGATGAGTTGACGCATGCTGTCCCCTTACTGAAACTCAGCGACCACGGTGGCCGATGCCTGGAAATCCCCTTCGAGAACGTTGGTTCCGGCATTGGCAATTGGCGCGGCGGTCAAATTCCAGGTTCCCTGATTGTTATTAAAACCCGGCACGTCATAAAACTTATTCGCGGCGACTAAATTGCCGCCGGAATCTTTCAGGATAATGCCAAGATTGGAGCGGTCGACGGCGCCGGTGGTGCCTAAATAGTCGCTGTTAAAACTGGCGGTATTGGCCTGCTGAATTCCCAGGCGAATATTTAAATTTCCGGTGGCGAAACTCCCCCCTTCGCACTTCACCTGAATCGGCACAGACTGGCTGTAATTATTGCCGTTAAGCAGCGAGCCCGCGCTGGGGATGGTATTAAAATCAACGACGATCGGCGATCCTGAGTTAACAATACATTTATCCGGAACGGTAATGACCCCGGAATTAATCGAGACAATCGACATGGGAGTGCTGCCCATCCCTGCGCTGTAATTCCCAAGGCGACCATAAAGCTTGGCGATTTCAGTACCCAGCAGGTTAACGCCGTTGACAATCGGCTTGGTGATCATAAACGTTACCCGCCCCTGAGCGCCGGACTCAAAGTTGTTAAACTGGGTGGTTGGCGGTACGCATTTATTTTGGTAAGCCTGGTTTGACTCATTATTAAAAGGCACCGGAAGATATTCCATGCGCTGGCCGCGGATATATATCTCAATTTTCACATCCATATAATCATTAAGTTTTAAATACCCCGGCGTGCTTCCCTGCTGCAGCAGCGAAGCGGTCGCAGAGTAATAAATCGCCTGGTTTTCCATAGGAATAGTGCAGCTGGCGATACCAGAATATTGTCCGCCCAATGAAAAGACATAAGGGATCGTCGCCCCAATGCTGTTGTTGGTAATATCCTGGTTGGCGACGTCAATATTGTACATTTTAGGTCCGCCAACCGGCGTAATTTCCCCTTCCACCGCCGCGCTGGCGTCGAGAGTGAATACGCCGCCGCAGAGTAATAGCGTGATACAAGATTTCCGCCCGATAACTCTCGTCGCCATCAGAGATACTCCATTTTTAAACGCAGCAGTCCGCTAAAGTTTCCTGCGGTCACGTTTCGCCCGGTCGATTCCAGCACGGCAATAAACGTCAGGCTGCTGTCGCCGGTTTTCACGATAAACGGCGGCTGCGTTTGATTAATATCCAGCGCCCGCTCTTTGACATCCAGCAGGCGAATACCGGCTCCTGAGATGCTGCCGGTCAGGCGCAACAGCTGGCGATTATGCTCATCCGACTCGCCGATGAAGGTGAGCTGAACCGCCTGCTCGCCGGTGGTATAGAGATGCTTGCTGCTGCCCGTCGTCCGTGAGGCGATGCTGTCGCGCGCCTGCGACGCGCCTTTCAGGCAATCCCTGAGTTCAACGCGAACCAGCACCGGCTGGCTACGGTCGCCCGCCTGGTGAAAACGCCGGGCGCTGATTTCGCCCATCTCAATAATCTGCAGGCGGCTTTGCGGGGCAAGCACGCAAGGCGAGGCATACACAGAGCCATTGAATATCACGTTACCGCCATCCTCCCCCTGATGATCCCGGTTATAGTGCTGCGGCTGTAGCGGAATATCAGCGTCGGCCAGCGCTGGCATACTGATACCGAATACAAACAGTGCTAATAGCGATAGGCGCGTTTTCATCATCAGGTTCCTCTTTAATTACCCTTGCTGCGATGGCGGCAGCGCTTTACAGGTGTTTCCTTCACAGCGGTATTTCAGCTCTGGATGTCCGCCATAATCATTCACGTACATCATCGCAAACTCTCTAACGCCGCCATCGGTCACGCTGAACTCCAGACTGGACTTCGGCGCAATCATAATTCCCGGGAACTTAGTGATTTTTTCACCTTTAACGCGGGACAGGCTAATAATGGTGATGTAGTAAGGCGTCGGGTTTTGCGCGGTCATCTTATTGCCGCTCTTTTGAAAGACGACCTGGTCCTGCCATATTTCGCTTTTGCTTTTGGGAATAATGGCGGTCGGGCGGAAAAATAATTTAATCCGCGACTGCATGGCCAGCTGCAGGACGTTCGCTTTATCTGGCTTAGGCGGAATTTCCCGCACGCTTAAATAAAACAGGCTTTCCCGATCCTGCGGCAGCTGGTTGATACCATCTGTTTTTGTGACCCGCGCCACCCCTTTTTGCCCGCCGTTAATCCGCTGCAAAGGCGGTAAAACCACCAGCGGAGAGGTGATCTTGTTGCCCTTGCTGTCTTCCACCCACGATTGCGCCAGGAACGGAATATCCGGGCTGGTGTTGGTTAGATTGGCGCTCGCCGAACTATCTTTACCGGTGATGATAAGACGCGTGCGATCCAGCGAAACCCCCGCCTGCGCGGTACCGCTTACCGCCGCCAGCATCAGAATGCCCATCCAGCAGAGTTTGTTGCTTGTTATGCTCATTTTTGGCCTTTTATTACTGTCACTGTCATTTACACGGCAATAGCGCGGCTGTCGAACGACGCTCTATGGTCGGCGGGATGGCAATCTGACACTGCTTTTTCCCGCTCCACACTACGCTTAGCAGCTCATGAGGATTCACCCCTGCCAGCCATCCCTGCCCACCTTCCATAATCATCGATACGCTCACGCCATCGCCGTTGATAACCTCGGCGCCGAACGGCGGATAGGTACCGTCAGCCAGGCGGATAATGCCCATCATTTTTTCGCCCTGCGCCATGCCAAAGGTCTGATAACCAATAGCGCCTTCGGTCAGCGTGGCGGTGCTGATGGCTTTTGCCGGTTCAATGGATTCCGACATCGCATCAACGTCAACCCGGGTATCAAAGCTGTTGTAGCTCACGATGTCCGGAATAACGGCAATGCCGAAATTATTGGTTCTTGATTTACCGTCATTGAGCGGCACGTCGCCGATGCCGTTGGTGTTCACCATTACGCGCGCCGTATTGAGCGTCGCGCCGCTGTTGTGGATCGCCGCCCCGTGCCGGGTCGCGGTAAAGCCGCCGCGCAGGGTGCTGCTCAGAGAGAGATAGTGATCCTGCTGATAGCTGGCGTTGCTGTTGATTTCAGCGTACTGGGAGCGGCGCTGATAGTAGCCGTCGACGTTGGCATAGCCGCTCTGGCTCGCTCCGGCACGCAGACGCCACAGGTTGTTGTAGTCGCTGCTGTCGGTATAAGAGAGCATCGGGCTGGTTTTGCCGTTATTGGTCTGCACGTCGAGGCCGCTCCATTTACTATCGCCAACCGGAATGGAAAGCGAGAAAGCAATAGAGTCGTCTTTCCGCCCTTCGTAATCCGAACGGTAGGCCGAAATATTAGTGGTGATCCCGCGAATATTACCGACGTTAAACGAGCGCCCTAGCGAGATGCCGTAGCGATCCTGGCTGCTTCGGTTCCAGTAATTCTGATGGGTGTAGGTCAAAAATACCGTGGTCGCTTTACCAGGCTCATCGGCCCAGAACGTTTTATTGCCGGTGATGGTATAAACTTCTTTTTCACGCCCAAGGCTGTCGTAACCCTCATAGCGCTCGTTGAGATATTGCGAGAAAGAGCGGAAGTCCTCCTGCGAGAAGCGATATCCGGCGAAGGTAATGGAACTATTATATTCGTCGAACGTTTTCGCATAGCTCAGCTTAAACGAGGTCCCTTTAAGCCGCTTCTGGTTTGACTGCTGACTGTAGGATTCCGTAGCGTCCAGCGAGAGGGCGCCAAGTACGCTGAGATCGCGGCCAATACCGGCGGAGACCGCGGTATATTCGGCCCCTGCGCTTTGTAAACCGCCGTACAGCGACCAGGCGTTGGTGATCCCCCAGGAGAAATCGCCGGAAGCGAAACCGGGTCCCTGAATTTTATGGCTATAGCGGGACGGCGCGCCGATCGCCACGTTGTAGCGCACGTAGCCGGGACGCGTAAGATAAGGAATATTGGCGGTGTTAACCTGGAAAGTCGAAATTGAGCCATCCTGCTCTTCCACCTGCACATCCAGCGTACCGCGCACCGAGCTGCGTAAATCCTGAATATTAAACGGCCCGGCGGGCACCGTCGTTTCATAAATGATGCGTCCGCTCTGCTTCACCGTCACTTTGGCGTTGGTCTTGGCCAGACCGCGAATTTCCGGCGCGTACCCCTGCAGGTTTGGCGGCAGCTGACGCTCATCGCTGGCGAGATTAAGCCCGGTAAAGCGCACGGTGTCGAAGACCTGAGAATCAAGATAGATCTCCCCCGCCGTCAGCTTTGCCGCCATCATCGGCAGCGGGCGGTAGGCGTAGATCTGATTCATATCGAAATCAAATTGATGCGTCGCGCTGTAATAACTGGTCTGATATTCGCCGCGCAGGCGCCAGCCGCCGAGGTTGACCCCAGTCTGACCGTATCCGCTCAGGGTGCTGTAATCTTCATGCATATCCAGCTGGCGGGTATATTGCCCGGTCAGGCTATAGTCGAGCAAAAATCCGCCGATCCCCTGGTCCCAGCGCTCCGGCGGCGTCCAGTTCGGATCGTTGTATTTCATCCACGCCTGCGGGACGGTGATGTCCAGCACCCCGGCGTAGTTACTGAGGGTGGCGCCAGGAAGGCTCAGCAGGTCATAGCAGTCGGCAAACGGCTGTGCGACCTTTTGCTGCGCGTCCTCTTTCAAAGCCAATCTGGCAAGAATTTCGCCGTTAATGCAGGCCTGGGTATGCTTCTGGTCTTTAGAAGCCAGATAGCGAACCTTTTGCTGCCCGACCGCCTGGCCATTTATTTTAATATCTAATAAGTACTCGCCCGGCGGGACATAGTTGTCGGTGGCGAAACGGGTTAAATCGATATTGTCGCGATCGGCCGCATCCAGTACGTCGGTATTAAATTCCACGTCGGTTGAGGCGTAAGCCATAGAGGTACAGCAGAAAAAAAGCATCTGAGAGAGGATTATTTTTATTTTTTGTTCTGCTGACATGACTATTCATCCCGAATCATTCAGTAAAATATCGTGCGCGACAAACAAGCTCCAACAGCAATCGCTGGCTTGTTTCTAGTTGTAATCCATAAAAAAACGAGTGACGGCGTAAAAATCCCCGGCCTTAATATGCTGCTGAACCGGCACCAGCGTAGCGGTAAATTTCAGCGTATTATTCTCATCACTCAGGAGATATCCCGATGAGGGTTCTCCAAACGTTAAAATTTCCCCATGGCGATCGCGAATCTGGATACCAAATCCCTTTCCTTCACCATCCGGAATTAATACTGTTGGGTCCTGCGATGAAGCATTGCCGGTAAACGTAATGGTGGCATAAGCCCCTGGCGTTGATTGATTTACGCTGCCGAAAGAGGTGCAGCCAATTAAGCGTACTAAAAAAGGCCGGATCAGCTTACCTTCTTGATCGCTATTAATATCGCGAGCGGAAATGTTACCGAAATCTACCCATAGCTCCCGCGAATTAGGGTCAATATCGCATGCGGCAGCCACTAGCTCCCCCGAAAGCGCCAGCTGGCCAGGCGTAAAACTAGTACTCGAAGCATGTCCGGAAAAGAGTAATCCCGATACCAATAACGCCATCAGTCTCTTTTTCTCTGTATCCTTAACCATACTCAGAATTCCATATTATCTGGCACCTACTCCAATATCGCGGGGAGAGAGATCTCTCCCCGCGAGCGATAATTCAAAATCGATTATTGATAATCGATGGTGAAATTGATCGTTGACTGGAATGCACCTGCGGTTACGGTAGTGGTAGAACCGCTCGCTGCCGCTTCCGCTTTCAGGAACGCCACGAAAGGAATGGTGTTAGTACCATCAACCAGGGTGACCGGAGTGGTCTGCGCGCCCCAGGTTACAGTCTGGCTAGCGCTGTCTTTCAGGCCGATACCTGCACCGGATGCAGTACCAGAAGTAAATGCAGCCAGAGTAGGATCGTTCGGGTTAACCGAAGTCGGGGTATAGGAAACAACGGCGCTGCTGGCAATAGTGGTATCGCAATACTGCAGCTCGATGTTTTTGGTTTCAGTTGCCTGACCACCGCCTTGCAGCAGGGAAACTGGAACCTGACCAAAATCAACGGTTACCGGGCTGGACGACGGGGCTAAACCACAAGCGGTATTCACCAGCTCACCCTGAAGCTCAATCTGGCCATTCGTGGTATCAGCCAGTGCAGACATTGAGCCGAGAGCAGCAGTTAATGCCACAGCCATAGCAACTTTATTCAGTTTCATAGAAAATTCCTGCGTTATAAATTTTTATCCTAAAAGAGTAAGGAGCTATAAAATTGCCGAAGTCTATTTACCCAACAATTTCCAGCCCTCCGCATCACCGAAAAATCCGTTTCAATAATTAGACTATTAATTAATATTAATAATTTAATTAAAGCCAGATCCCCTGGTCGACAAAAATACTAACAAATCATTTTTTAGGTAAAAAGAGATACATTTACAGAGGAATTAAAAAAAGATTTAACCTCGCGAACAATGCCACCATAGGAAATTAACTCGCAGAGCACTGAGATATATCCTAAAAACAAATTGCGTCAGGTAATTAATAAATGATAGTGGGCAGATATTCATAGTAAAATAATTGTAACATAGATCACAATTTATTAACAAATAGCTTTTCCTGATATAAGGATAGTCAAAAGCAGCCCGAGCAATGGACATTACGCAGCGGCTAAGAGGAGGGGGAAGTCGATTCATGGGCCCGTCGCGCCTTCTTGTTTTCCTGACCTGAAGACTCCGTTATCATGCGGCCTATGAGTCAATGAAAAGAAATGCACAATGTCACGGGAACCGATGAGCAATAGCGCGACGTCATGAAAACAATAAACTCCGCTAACGCGTTAAAACGTAAGAAAATGGACATCAAAAACAGATGAGTACATTAGAGAATCTCGACGCCCACACCCCCATGATGCAACAGTATCTCAAGCTGAAAGCCCAGCATCCGGAGATTCTGCTGTTTTACCGGATGGGTGATTTCTACGAACTATTCTACGACGATGCGAAACGCGCGTCGCAGCTGCTGGATATCTCGCTGACGAAGCGCGGCGCTTCCGCGGGCGAACCGATTCCGATGGCCGGGATCCCGCACCACGCGGTGGAGAACTATCTGGCCAAACTGGTTAATCAGGGCGAGTCGGTGGCCATTTGCGAACAGATTGGCGATCCGGCTACCACCAAAGGGCCGGTTGAACGCAAAGTCGTCCGTATTGTGACGCCCGGCACTATCAGCGATGAAGCGCTGCTGCAGGAACGCCAGGACAATCTGCTGGCCGCCATCTGGCAGGACAGCAAGGGTTTTGGCTACGCCACCCTTGATATCAGCTCCGGACGTTTTCGCCTGAGCGAGCCCGCCGACCGCGAAACGATGGCCGCCGAGCTCCAGCGCACCAACCCCGCCGAGCTGCTGTATGCGGAGGATTTTGCCGAGTCGTCGCTTATTGAGGGGCGCCGCGGCCTGCGCCGTCGTCCGTTGTGGGAATTTGAAATCGACACCGCGCGCCAGCAGCTCAATCTCCAGTTCGGCACGCGCGATTTGGTTGGTTTCGGCGTTGAAAACGCCCCGCGCGGCCTGTGCGCCGCCGGCTGCCTGCTGCAGTACGTCAAAGACACCCAGCGCACGTCATTGCCGCATATCCGCTCCATCACGATGGAGCGCCAGCAGGACAGCATCATTATGGATGCGGCCACGCGTCGCAATCTGGAGATAACCCAGAACCTGGCCGGCGGCTTTGAAAATACGCTGGCCTCGGTGCTCGACTGCACCGTCACCCCGATGGGCAGCCGTATGCTGAAGCGCTGGCTGCATATGCCGGCGCGCGACACCACCGTGCTGGTAGAGCGCCAGCAGACCATCGGCGCGCTGCAGGAACATTACCCCGAGCTGCAGCCGGTGCTGCGTCAGGTCGGCGACCTCGAACGTATTCTGGCGCGCCTGGCGCTGCGCACCGCCCGCCCTCGCGATTTAGCGCGTATGCGTCACGCTTTCCAGCAGCTGCCGGCGCTGCGCGCCATGCTGGCCGACGTCGACTGCGCGCCGGTGCAGCGGCTCCGGGAAAAGATGGGGGAATTTAGCGAACTGCGCGAACTGCTGGAGCGGGCGATTATCGATGCGCCGCCGGTATTGGTTCGCGACGGCGGGGTTATCGCCCCCGGCTATCACGCGGAACTCGATGAGTGGCGCGGCCTGGCCGATGGCGCTACCGATTACCTCGACAGACTGGAAGTTCGCGAGCGCGAGCGTCTGGGGCTGGATACGCTGAAGGTGGGCTACAACGCCGTCCACGGCTACTACATCCAGATTAGCCGTGGTCAGAGCCAGCACGCGCCGATCCACTACGTCCGTCGCCAGACCCTCAAAAACGCCGAGCGCTATATTATTCCTGAGCTGAAGGAGTATGAAGACAAAGTCCTGACCTCCAAAGGGAAAGCGCTGGCGCTGGAAAAGCAGCTGTACGATGAGCTTTTCGATATGCTGCTGCCGCATCTTGGCGACCTGCAGCAGAGCGCCAGCGCGCTGGCGGAGCTCGATGTGCTGGTGAACCTCGCCGAGCGCGCGGAGACCCTCAACTACTGCTGCCCGACCTTTAGCGATAAGCCGGGCATTCGGATTAGCGAAGGCCGCCATCCGGTGGTTGAGCAGGTGCTGAAAGAGCCGTTTATCGCCAACCCGCTGCATCTCGCCCCGCAGCGGAGAATGCTGATTATCACCGGTCCGAATATGGGCGGTAAAAGTACCTATATGCGCCAAACCGCGCTGATCGCCCTGCTGGCGTATATCGGCAGCTACGTTCCGGCGGAAAAAGTCGACATCGGCCCTATCGATCGTATTTTCACCCGCGTCGGCGCGGCGGATGACCTGGCCAGCGGCCGCTCAACCTTTATGGTAGAGATGACCGAAACCGCTAATATTCTGCATAACGCCACCGAGCATAGCCTGGTGCTGATGGATGAAATTGGCCGCGGCACCTCGACCTACGATGGCCTGTCGCTGGCGTGGGCCTGCGCGGAAAATCTGGCGAATAAGATCAAAGCCCTGACCCTGTTTGCCACCCACTACTTCGAGCTGACCCAACTGCCGGAGAAAATGGAAGGCGTGGCCAACGTCCATCTTGATGCCCTGGAGCACGGCGATACCATCGCCTTTATGCACAGCGTGCAGGATGGCGCGGCCAGTAAGAGCTACGGCCTGGCGGTTGCCGCGCTGGCCGGGGTGCCGAAAGAGGTGATCAAGCGCGCGCGGCAGAAGCTGCGCGAGCTGGAAAGCATCGCGCCGAGCGCTGCCGCCACGCAGGTGGACGGTACCCAGATGTCGCTGCTTTCCGCGCCGGAAGAGACCTCGCCCGCGGTTGAAGCGCTGGAGAATCTCGATCCGGATTCGCTGACTCCGCGCCAGGCGCTGGAGTGGATCTATCGCCTGAAGAGCCTGGTGTAGTTCTCGTTTAACGTGAAAAACGGCAGCGCCCTGCGGTGCTGCCGTTTTAACAAATGCAAAATGGGTGCGAGAGAATGCATCCTGACAACCAATACGCGGGGTCGCCCCCGCGCTGATGCTATTTCTTCGATTCGTAAGCGAGAACAGCTTTAAACTCCATACTACGCTCTTTAATACTTAGCTCGCACAGCGAGCTGCGCACCAAAAGCGTCAATCCCAGTACCGTAAAACACAGTACGATGATTGCCACAAGGGCATATTTTGTCAGCATGTCTTGCCTCCCTGCAAAGAAGAGACTAACATCTGAATTGTTAGGGTTCATACGCCAGCCTCGGTTGATAGAAATATCTTCTGGGGCTTTCGTCTATCTGAATCTTTATAAATGCTTAAAGCCAGATAGCCTCAAGCACCCGCCTCCATTCTATATTTTTCCGATCGCGAAGCTTATCGGCAATTTATCAAACCCGTTGATTTTATTATAAACTGGAAGAAGGCTCGCAAACGTATCTGCTCTATTAACTTTTTTGATATTTAAAAATTTAATGACTACAGATTTCTCATTGATTCATTAAATATAAAAAAGGCCCGACTGCGCGGGCCCGTTTATTTTATCGTTTATCTTCCGCCAGCAACGGCGGAATATGCGGCACCATCGGCGCGTCATCAATATCCTTCTGGGTCATGCGGAACGCTTCCGGATAATGTTCTCGGCTGGTGCGGCGTAGCGGTTCCGTATCACGCCAGGTGTAGAAACAATGCTGGCACTGGAATACCGTCCAGACATCTTTTACCGGCGATGTTGCCAGCACTTCAATATGTTCATCGGCGCAGCGTGGACAAATCATCTTTTTCTCCTTATTTACGGTTAGCCAGCATGGCGGTCAATTTTTCAGCCCAGGCTTTCGTTTCAGGGAGATCCTGTACCGGCTGGCTGTAGTGGCCGCGAAGGTCCGGCGCAACCGGGGTGGTGGCGTCGATAATCAGTTTGTCGGTGATCCCCGCCGGGCTGGAGCCTGGATCGAGCTCCAGTACCGACATATTCGGCAGCTGCACCAGGTCCCCGGCCGGGTTGACCTTCGACGACAGCGCCCACATCACCTGCGGCAGGTTGAACGGGTCGACGTCCTCATCAACCATGATCACCATCTTCACGTAGCCCAGACCATGCGGCGTAGTCATCGCCCGCAGGCCTACCGCACGGGCAAAGCCGCCGTAGCGTTTTTTGGTGGAGATAATCGCCAACAGACCGTGGGTGTACATCGCGTTGACGGCCTGTACCTCGGGGAACTCGGCCTTCAGCTGCTGATACAGCGGCACGCAGGTGGCCGGGCCCATCAGATAGTCGATCTCGGTCCACGGCATGCCGAGATAGAGAGACTCGAAGATCGGTTTGCTGCGGTAAGAGACTTTATCGATTCGTACCACCGTCATATTACGGCCGCCGGAGTAGTGGCCGGTAAATTCGCCGAACGGGCCTTCGATTTCGCGCCTGCGGCTTTCAATCACCCCTTCGAGGATCACCTCTGAGCCCCACGGCACGTCAAAGCCGGTCAGCGGCGCGGTGGCGATAGGATACGGACTTTCGCGCAGCGCGCCGGCCATCTCATATTCCGACTGATCGTATTTCAGCGGCGTAGCGCCCATCAGGGTAATAATCGGATCGTTTCCCAGGGTAATGGCGATCGGCAGATCTTCACCACGCTCTTCCGCTTTGTGCAGATGCAGAGCGATATCATGCATCGGTACCGGCTGCAGGCCGAGCTTACGTTTACCCTTCACCTCCATACGGTAAATGCCGACGTTTTGCTTGCCAAAATTGTCCGGGTCGAGAGGATCGCGAGAGACCACGCAGGCTTTGTCGAGATAAAAGCCGCCGTCGCCGTCGTTGAGACGGAACAGGGGCAGAATATCGAACAGATTAATCGCCTCGCCGTCGACGGTATTTTCCGCCCACGCCGGGTTTGCCCGCCGCTCCGGCGTCACCGGGAATTTATCCCAGCGACGAATAAATTCGTCGATCTGATTTTTCACCGGCGTATTCGGCGGCAGACCCAGCGAGATAGCGTGGTTCTGCCAGGAGCCGATGGTGTTCATTGCCACGCGCGCATCGGTAAAACCGCGAATATTGTCAAACCACAGCGCGGGAGCGCCATCGCCGATGCGCCCGGTGGCGTTTGCCGCCGCGGCAAGATCCGGCTCCGCGTTCACTTCTTCGCTAATTTTCAGCAGTTGCCCTTGGTCGTCCAGCGCCTGCAAAAAGCTGCGCAAATCATCAAAAGCCATTATTCATTCTCCTGTGAAATACTCTCTACCGCCCGTAACCCGCTCCAGCGGCGCGCTTTGTGATACTCCAGACCGAACTGATCCAGCACCCGCGTGACAACGTGGTCAGTGACGTCCTCAATGGTTTTGGGATGGTTGTAATAGGCGGGCATGGGCGGCACCATCGCCACGCCCATGCGCGACAGAGCCAGCATGTTTTCCAGATGGATAGTGCTTAACGGCATTTCGCGCGGTACCAGCACCAGCTTACGCCCCTCTTTCAGCACCACGTCCGCGGCCCGCCCAACCAGCCCTTCGGCATAACCGGCACGGATACCGGCCAGCGTTTTCATACTGCAGGGGATAACGATCATGCCGTCGGTACGAAATGAACCTGATGAGATGATGGCGGCCTGATCCGCCGGGCTATGCGAGAAATCGGCCAGCGCCGCCACGTCACGGGCGCTGTACGGCGTTTCCAGTTCAATGGTGGTTTTGGCCCACTTTGACATCACCAGATGCGTTTCCACTTCCGGCATCTCACGAAGCGCTTTCAGTAGCGCAACCCCCAGCGGAGCGCCCGTCGCTCCGGTCATCCCGACTATTAGCTTCATCATCGCCTCGCAAATCGTTCGTGTACGAACATTTTTATTAAAGCTACGCTTGATACGCTTTTCTTGCAAGTTCGTTCGTACACGGCCGCATTTTTCATCAAAACAGGAAAAATGCTCAAACGCCCTCCGAACGGCTATCATAGAACCGACGGTTTTTTTATGGAGTGGTCATGGAGTTAAAAAACGAGGCGTTCCACCTGCTGCGCCAGCTTTTTCAGCAGCACACCGCCCGCTGGCAGCTTGAGCTGCCGGACCTCACCAAACCGCAGTATGCGGTGATGCGTTCCATTGCCGAGCATCCCGGCATTGAACAGGTGACGTTAACGGAAGCGGCGGTCAGCACCAAAGCGACGCTGGCGGAGATGCTGAGCCGAATGGAGAGCCGCGGTCTGGTTCGTCGCGAACACGACCCGGCGGACAAACGCCGTCGGTTTGTCTATTTAACCGCAGAAGGCGAAGCGCTACTGGCAAGCTCAATGCCGCTGGGTCACGCCGTCGACGAAGAGTTTTTAGGTCGGCTGAGCGATGAGGAGCGCCAGCAGTTTTCGCAAATCATCCACAAGCTGATGGCGCAAGAACAGCAGCGTTAACCCACGCGTTCGCGTAAAAAATCAATAAACGCCCGCACTCTGGCAGGGATATGCTGCGCGTCCGGGTAAACCGCATATACCCCCTGGGGCGGAAAGCTAAACTCCGGCATCACCTTCGCCAGTGCGCCATCCGCCAGCGCAGCGGCCACCAGCCACTCGGGTAGCAGCGCGATGCCGCTGCCCGCCAGCGCAAAAGCCATCAGCGCGCTGGCGCTATCCGCCGACAGCCGCGGCGCCGGTTTAATCTCGAAGGCAATGCTCTCGTCATGGGGCCCGCTAAGCTGCCAGCGGAGCGGCGCGGTCAGACGTTCATGAATAATCCACGCCGATTGCGCCAGATCTTCAAGCGTCTTCATAGGATGCTGTGCCAGCCATGACGGGGCTGCAACCGGGACGATGGCAAAGCACGATATCAGCGCCGCGCGGTAGCGCGAATCCGCCAGCGTGCCGAGACGAATCGCCACGTCAAACCGCTCGGAGATTAAATCCGCGTGGTGAGAAGAGGAAACATGGCGTACGCGGAGCGCAGGATGCCGCAGGCTGAACTCCGCCAGCGCCGGAATAATCACCTGCGCGCCATATTCAGGCGTCGTCGTGATCCGCAGCTCGCCGCTCAACCCCACGTGGCTGCCCCGGACGTCGTCCTGAAGGTTTTCCGCCGCTTTCAGCAGCGCGACCCCGCGATGATAGAACAGCGAACCGGCTTCGGTAAGCGTCAGGCGACGGGTCGATCGCAATAGCAGCGTGACCCCCAGTTCGTTCTCCAGCTGGCGGACGTTGAAACTCACCACCGCCTTGGTCTGCCCCAGAGCCGCCGCCGCTGCGGTAAAACTCCCGCTATCGACTACCGCCACAAACATGTTCATCCGCTGCAGGTTCAGCATCGCGCCGCCCATTGTCAAAAAATTTCCGACAGTATATCTGCGAATGTCGTGTTTATTCGCCCTGATATTGAGGTTTACAGTAGCGGCCTTCACGGGGGATTTCATCAATGACGTATCGCAGCAAGGTCGCAACCGTTTTTCTGCTGGGTTTCTTTCTCGACTTAATCAATATGTTTATCGCCAGCGTCGCCTTTCCGGCGATGGGCCGGACGCTACACGCGTCGGTGGGCGAGCTGGCGTGGGTCAGCAATGGCTATATTGCCGGGCTCACCCTGGTGCTGCCGTTTAGCGCCTGGCTCAGCCAGCAGTTTGGGGCCCGGCGGGTATTCCTGCTTTCGCTTAGCTTGTTTAGCCTCGGGGCGCTGGCTGCCGGGATGGCCGACTCGTTGATAAGCCTCGTCATGTGGCGCGCCCTGCAGGGGATGGGCGGCGGGCTGCTGATTCCACTAGGACAGGCGTTAACCTGGCAACAGTTCAAGCCTCACGAACGGGCGAAACTTTCCGCCGCGGTGATGCTGGTTGGGCTGCTGGCGCCGGCGTGCTCTCCGGCGCTCGGCGGAGCGCTGGTGCAATCGCTGAGCTGGCGCTGGGTTTTCTTTGCCAGCCTGCCGATAGCGCTGCTGACGTTCGGGCTGGCCGCGCTGTGGCTCAAGGATGAGAAGAGCGTCGCGCGGTCGGGCGGCTTTTTACATCTCTCGTTACTGCGCGACCCGCTGCTGCGCTTTTCTATGCTGGTCTATCTCTGCGTGCCGGGAACCTTTATTGGCATCAATGTCGTCGGGATGTTTTATTTGCAAAGCGTGACGGGGATGGCGCCCTCCGCCATCGGCTCCCTGATGCTTCCGTGGTCGCTGGCCTCGTTTGTGGCGATCGCGACGACCGGTCGCTATTTCAATCGTCTCGGCCCCCGCCCCCTGATTGCGCTGGGCTGCCTTCTCCAGGCAGCCGGAATACTCATCCTGGCTGGCGTCAATGCGCATACCGCCAGCAGCGCGCTGATCGCGGCGTTTATCCTGATGGGCGCAGGCGGCAGCCTGTGCAGCAGTACGGCCCAGAGCAGCGCGTTTCTTAACGTGGCGAACCCCGATATGCCGGACGCCAGCGCGCTGTGGAACCTCAATCGCCAGCTCAGTTTCCTGATAGGATCTGCGCTACTGGCAGCCTTACTGAGCGCTTTTTTACTTTACTGGCCCACCCCGCTGGCGTGGCGCGGCGTATTTATCGCCGCCGCCGTTTTGACCCTGGTGCCGCTGCTGGGCTGCCTTAAATTCGATAACCGGGCGTTAATCATGCGCCTGCACGGTAAAATGGAGAACAAATGAATCGCTATATTGCGGAAGTTATTGCGGCCCACGTGGCTATAGAACACTGGCTGAATCAGGGGGAAGGGAGCGCCGAAGCGCTGCTGCATCGCTTTAGCCCGGAATTTAGCATGATCCCGATAAACGGTATGCGCATGGACCATCAGTCGGTCAGCGCTTTTTTTCACGGGGCTCGCGCCAGCCGCCCGGGCTTGAAGATTGTCATCGACAATACCGCCATACTTGCCGAATGGCGCGATGGCGCAGCGGTGCTCTATCGGGAAACCCACGCTTTACCCGGCAAAGCGGACACCGCACGCTGGTCGACGGTTCTTTTCCGTCTGCAGGAAGAGAAAATCATCTGGCTGCACCTCCACGAGACGGCGCTCGCATAAGCGGCGGAGGCGCAAAAAAGAAAAAGGCCCAATCAAACGATTGAGCCTTTTTTAAGAAAGGTATCTTACTCGCGGAACAGCGCTTCGATATTCAGCCCCTGGCTTTGCAGAATCTCCCGCAGGCGGCGGAGGCCTTCTACCTGGATCTGGCGCACGCGTTCGCGGGTCAGGCCAATTTCGCGGCCCACATCCTCAAGCGTCGCGGCTTCATAGCCCAGCAGGCCAAAGCGACGAGCCAGCACTTCACGCTGCTTGGCGTTCAGTTCGAACAGCCATTTGACGATGCTTTGTTTCATATCATCGTCCTGCGTGGTGTCTTCCGGGCCGTTGTCTTTTTCATCGGCCAGAATATCCAGCAGCGCTTTTTCCGAGTCGCCGCCCAGTGGGGTATCCACCGAGGTAATGCGCTCGTTCAGACGCAGCATCCGGCTCACGTCATCAACTGGCTTATCCAGCTGTTCGGCTATCTCTTCCGCGCTTGGCTCGTGGTCCAGCTTATGGGACAACTCGCGTGCGGTACGCAGATAGACGTTCAGCTCTTTGACGATATGGATCGGTAAACGGATCGTTCGGGTTTGGTTCATGATCGCCCGTTCAATCGTTTGACGAATCCACCAGGTCGCGTAAGTCGAAAAACGGAACCCACGTTCCGGGTCAAACTTCTCAACTGCGCGAATCAGCCCCAGGTTACCTTCTTCAATCAGATCCAGCAGAGCCAGACCGCGATTGCCGTAACGGCGGGCTATCTTGACGACCAGACGCAGGTTGCTTTCGATCATCCGGCGGCGTGACGCAACGTCACCACGCAGCGCGCGACGCGCAAAATAAACCTCTTCTTCGGCCGTCAGCAGCGGGGAATAACCAATCTCTCCAAGATAAAGCTGCGTCGCATCGAGCACCCGTTGGGTTGCTCCCTGCGAAAGAAGCTCTTCCTCAGCCAGATCGCTATCACTGGGTTCCTCTTCAACTAAGGCTTTCTCATCAAAAACCTCGACTCCGTTCTCATCAAATTCCGCGTCTTCATTTAAATCATGAACTTTCAGCGTATTCTGACTCATAAAGATGGCTCCTACCCGTGATCCCTAAGCAAAGCACCTTGGCTAAACATCACTCAAAAGACGCCAGGACGATAACCTTTTCTGCCCCGGTGAAGAAGGCATCGCGGCCGCCCTGGCGCCTTTGTTAGCGATACTGAGCTTATCCGTACTTTGCCAAATTATCGCTGCGGTAAATACTGCAGCGGGTTGACGGATTTCCCCTTGTAACGAATTTCAAAATGCAAACGTGTAGAGCTAGTACCTGTGCTACCCATGGTAGCGATTTTCTGCCCCGCCTTGATATCTTGTTGCTCTTTTACGAGCATCGTATCGTTATGTGCGTAGGCGCTCAGGTAATCATCGTTGTGTTTGATGATAATAAGATTACCGTAACCGCGCAGTGCGTTACCGGCATAGACGACGCGCCCATCTGCGGTCGCGACAATAGCCTGTCCTTTACTGCCTGCGATATCAATACCTTTATTGCCGCCTTCGGCACCACTAAAGTTCTCGATAACCTTGCCATCAGTCGGCCAGCGCCATGAAGAGATCGGCGAACTGGTTGACGTACTGCTTGCAGTCGATTGGGTTGTGCTGACAGCTGGGGCCGTAACTGGCGCGACGGCAGTTGTCGTCGCGGGCTTGTTATTCGGCAACATCTTATTAGCACTCTGTTCACCTGAAGATTCAGAATACGTAATAGTTGGTTGGGACGCAACCACCGCGGTGGATTTTTGTGCAGAATTTGCGGTTAACATCCCGCCATTACTGGCCTTCACGCTGGCCTGGGCGACAGGGTTATCACCGGTGATTGGCTGGCCGGACGCGTTGCCAACCTGCAGCGTCTGACCGACGTTCAGACCGTACGGCGCCGGGATATTATTACGCTGCGCCAGGTCGCGGAAGTCGTTCCCGGTGACCCACGCAATATAGAATAGCGTGTCGCCGCGTTTAACAGTATAGGTACTGCCGCCGGTATAGCTACCTTTCGGAATATCCCCATACTTACGGTTGTAGACAATTTTGCCGTTTACCGTTTGCACCGGCTCCTGGGCCATCGGCTGAATCTGAGCGGGCTGCGTCTGCACCGGTTGCGTTTGTACCGGGCGCGCCTGCGGAACGTTATTTGACGGAGGCGTGATCAGCATTCCGGAATTCGTACTGGAAGACGAAGCCCCGCCAGCCGAGCTGACCGGCGCAGGCGGATTGTTGGAGCTGCTGCAGCCTGCCAGCCAGAGTGACACCAGTGACAAAGCCGCAATGCGGCTTAAGGTAAATTTTGGGCTTCCCGCGCTCATTTATCCCCCAGGAATATGTTAACTACCAATATCTTGCTCACCGGACGGCGCCCGGCCAGGACACGAAAAATGCGTCCACCCTATGCCTAAATGCAGGCAAAAAAACCTGGAATAATCCGGGTTCAGGCCAACTCCCCTTTCACGAGGGGTACAAAGCGCACGGCTTCGACAGTATCAATGACAAACTCGTTGCCGCGCCGACGGATTCGCTTCAGGAACTGGTGCTCTTCGCCTACCGGCAGCACCAGTACGCCGCCATCGTCCAGCTGCGCCAGCAGCGCGGCCGGAATTTCCGGCGGCGCGGCGGTAACGATGATCGCGTCGAACGGCGCGCGTGCCTGCCAACCCTGCCATCCATCGCCGTGACGGGTTGAAACATTATGTAAATCAAGTTGTTTAAGGCGACGGCGCGCGTGCCACTGCAAACTCTTAATGCGCTCAACCGAGCACACGTGATGCACCAGATGCGCCAGGATCGCCGTCTGATAGCCAGATCCGGTGCCAATTTCCAGCACCCTTGACTCCGGCGTTAGCGTCAGAAGCTCGGTCATCCGCGCCACCATGTAGGGTTGCGAGATGGTTTGCCCCTGGCCAATCGGCAGCGCCGTGTTTTCCCACGCCTTATGTTCAAAGGCTTCATCAACAAACTTTTCTCGCGGCACCAGCGCGATCGCGTTCAGCACGCGCTCGTCAACAATGCCCTGCGTGCGGAGCTGATTGAGAAGACTTTCAACACGTTTATTTACCATTGCGTATCAACCCCAACGCGATCCAGCCAGCCGCTCACCACCTCATGTGCGCCGTGGGCGGTTAAATCGACATGTAGCGGAGTGACCGACACATAGCCTTCATCCACGGCGGCAAAATCGGTATCCGGCCCGGCGTCGTACTTCTCGCCCGGAGGTCCAATCCAGTACAGCGTATTGCCGCGCGGATCTTTTTGCGGGATCACCTGATCGGAAGGATGCCGGCTGCCGCAGCGGGTCACGCGGATACCTTTAATCTGCTCAAGGGGCAGATCCGGCACGTTGATATTCAGAATGCGCCCGGTGCGCAGCGGCTCGCGGCTTAAAGCCCGCAGAATCGAGCAGGTAACCGCGGCGGCGGTATCATAATGCTGATAGCCGTTTAGCGAGACGGCCAGCGCCGGAAAGCCGAGATGACGGCCCTCCATCGCGGCGGCAACGGTGCCGGAATAGATGACGTCGTCACCGAGGTTGGGGCCAGCGTTAATGCCGGAGACCACAATATCCGGACGCGGCCGCATCAGGGCGTTCACGCCGAGGTAAACACAGTCCGTCGGGGTGCCCATCTGTACGGCGATATCGCCGTTATCAAAAGTGAAAGTACGTAGCGAAGATTCCAGCGTCAGGGAATTCGACGCTCCGCTGCGGTTACGATCGGGTGCAACTATCTGAACCTCAGCGAATTCTCGTAAGGCCTTTGCCAGGGTCTGAATGCCCGGCGCATGAATCCCGTCATCGTTACTCAGCAATATTCGCATAGTCACCCGTTGTATTGATAAGCTCCCTTACTACGCTGGTGGCGAAGCTGCCTGCGGGCAGCCAGAAACGCAGTTCAACGGTAACGTCATCCCACCAGTTCCAGCTCATCTGCTGGGGATAAAGCAGCATCGCCCGGCGGGCGGCCTCTACTTTTTCACGCACCAGCAGCGCCTGTAGCTGCGTCTCTTCGGCCACTGCCGCCTGTTCAGCGGCCAGCGCGCCCCGTTGGCTTCCCCAGTCGCCGCTGCCCACAAGCGCAGCGGTAATCATCAGCTCGCGGTTATCTACCCGCGCCTGGAGTGCCGTCAGTTCTTCAGAGTCCGCAACGAACCAGCTTCCGCGCCCCGCTAATTGTAGCGCATCGCCATCAACAACCTGATTAAATTCCGGTTTTTTTAATCTAATACCAACCTGTTGATTAAACAATGCGCTGCGGGCCGCCGACAACCAAAAACTGCGTTTATTGCGATCGCGCACCGGCGCGCCGCTCTCGGCCCAGCGCAGCGCCCCCTGCAGGTTACTGCCGCCGATACCGAAGCGCTGGGCGCCGAAATAGTTGGGCACGCCATGCTCGACGATCGCCTGTAAACGCTTTTCGACATCGTCGCGGGCGCTGACTTCGCGCAGTACCAGAGTAAACTGGTTCCCCTTCAGCGCCCCGAGGCGCAGCTTGCGCTTATGGCGCGCGTACTCCAGAACCTGGCAACCCTCGAGCTGAAATTTGCTCAGGTCGGGCATCTCTTTGCCCGGCACTCTGGCGCACAGCCACTGTTCAGTCACCGCGTGTTTGTCCTTCTGCCCGGCAAAGCTCACTTCACGCGCATGAATTTTAAGGAATTTTGCCAGCGAGTCAGCAACAAAACGGGTATTGCAGCCGTTTTTCAGAATTCTCACCAGCACATGCTCGCCTTCGCCATCGGGGGAAAAGCCGAGATCTTCCACCACCAAAAAGTCCTCCGGACTGGCTTTTAGCAGCCCCTGGCCCAGCGGTTTTCCATGCAGGTAGGTGAGTTCGTCAAAAGCGATCATTTCTCCGCCTTACGCAGCAGCGCCACCGCTTCACAGGCGATGCCTTCGCCGCGGCCGGTAAAGCCCAGCTTTTCCGTGGTGGTGGCTTTGACGTTCACATCATCCATATGGCAACCGAGATCTTCGGCGATAAAGACGCGCATCTGGGGAATATGCGGCAGCATTTTCGGCGCCTGGGCGATGATGGTGACGTCTACGTTGCCAAGGGTATAGCCTTTCGCCTGAATCCGCCGCCACGCTTCGCGCAGCAGTTCGCGGCTGTCGGCGCCCTTAAAGGCCGGATCGGTATCCGGGAACAGCTTGCCAATGTCGCCCAGCGCCGCCGCGCCGAGCAGCGCATCGGTCAGCGCGTGCAGCGCGACGTCGCCGTCGGAGTGCGCCAGCAGCCCTTTCTCGTAGGGCACGCGCACGCCGCCGATAATGATTGGGCCTTCACCGCCAAAAGCGTGTACGTCAAAACCGTGTCCAATTCGCATTAAGCCTTCTCCTGGTGTCGGGAACGGGTAAGGTAAAATTCGGCCAGCGCCAGGTCTTCCGGGCGCGTCACTTTTATATTATCAGCTCGTCCGGCGACCAGTTCAGGATGGAAGCCGCAGTACTCCAGCGCCGAGGCTTCGTCGGTGATAGTCGCGCCTTCATTAAGCGCCCGCGTCAGGCAATCAACAAGCAGTTCGCGAGGGAAAAATTGCGGCGTCAGCGCGTGCCATAAATCATTACGCTCAACGGTATGGGCGATGGCCGCCCTGCCCGGCTCCGCGCGCTTCATCGTGTCGCGAACCGGAGCGGCCAGAATGCCGCCCGTACGGCTGGTTTCGCATAATTGAAGCAGGCGGCTGAGGTCATCCTGGTGCAGGCAGGGGCGCGCGGCATCATGCACCAGCACCCAATCAGCCTCGCCAAGCACCTTCAGGCCAGCGAGAACGGAATCCGCGCGTTCTGTCCCGCCATCAACGACGGTAATTTGAGGATGGTTCGCCAACGGCAGTTGGCTAAAGCGCACGTCGCCCGGGCTGACGGCGATGACCACCCGCCGTATACGCGGGTTTGCCAGCAGCGCGGCGACCGCGTGCTCGAGAATCGTTTTGTTACCGATTGAGAGATATTGTTTAGGGCATTCCGTTTGCATGCGGCGGCCAAAACCGGCTGCCGGCACCACGGCGCAAACGCCCGGAAAAGTGGCTGCCATGTTGTAATCCTGGGCCTGTTTATCGATTATTCTGCTGTTGCCCCGCGGCCTGGTTGCGTTTTGACGCATCCGGCACCAGACGATAAAACGTTTCGCCCGGGCGGGTCATACTGAGTTCATTGCGTGCGCGCTCTTCGATAGCTTCCTGACCGCCGTTGAGGTCGTCAATTTCGGCGAACAGCTGATCGTTGCGTGCTTTTAATTTAGCGTTAGTTGCCTGCTGCGCGGAGACATCGTCATCAACCCGGCTATAGTCGTGCAGGCCATTTTTGCCGAACCACAGCGAGTACTGTAGCCAGACCAGCAAAGCCAATAACAGCAGCGTTAGTTTACCCATCCTGCCCCCTGAAAAACGGCATCATCATCCCATAACTCGCCCGAGTTCTCTACTCTGGCGCGCGGACGACGCCGCGTAACGCGGGGACTGTACCACATTTTTACCGTTGATACCCAGGCTAGATTCATTCGTAAAAAGACTACCCCAGTAGCCAGAGGAACAGCAGACCGAACATCAGTCCGACGGTCAAAATCGTCGCGCAGACGCTGTATTGAAGTTTTCCGTCCATCAGCGAATGCAGCGCGATGCCAACCACGACGGCAACCGGCATTAATGCCAGAAAGAACGGCCAGGTATAGAGGAGGACAAATAGCGTATTACTGCCATAGATCAGGAAGGGAATACCCAGCGCCAGCAGCCATGAAATAAAGCCAACGGCAGCGCCCGACAGAGACCAGGTGGTCTCGTCGCTGACTGTCGGCGGCGGTTCTGAACGAATAATACTGATGTTCTGGGTATTGCGCATATCGAATCCTGTTGACCTGGCGATCGGCATCCTGTGATGATGCCGCTGCCGTTTCAGGATCTGATAATATCGCTCTGTCGTAGCAGGTCTAATAATTGGTGCACCAAATTTGTTACCAATTGTTCACCGTCGAGGTGAATTTCAGCGCGCTCCGGGGATTCATACACTGAATCTATTCCGGTAAAGTTGCGCAGCTCTCCGGCCCGCGCTTTCTTATACAGGCCTTTCGGATCCCGCGCTTCGCAGATCGCCAGCGGCGTATCGACAAAGACTTCGATAAAACGTCCTTCGCCTAAACGCTCGCGTACCATCTGCCGTTCTGCGCGATGCGGAGAGATAAACGCGGTCAATACCACCAGTCCGGCATCCACCATCAGTTTCGCCACTTCACCCACCCGGCGAATGTTTTCTTTGCGGTCGTCGTCGCTGAAGCCAAGATCGCTGCACAGGCCGTGACGCACGTTATCGCCATCCAGCAAATAGGTGCTCACGCCGAGCCGATGCAGCGCCTCTTCCAGCGCGCCGGCAACGGTGGATTTCCCCGAGCCCGAAAGCCCGGTGAACCACAGCACCACGCCGCGATGGCCGTGATGCTGTTCGCGCTGCTCCTGAGTGACAGGATGCGCATGCCAGACGACGTTTTCGTCATGCCGGGCCATTACTTGCCTCCCAGCAGGTCGCGAGCGTCCCAGTGCGGGAAGTGCTTGCGAATAAGCTGATTCAGCTCAAGCTCAAACGCGCTGTACTGGGAAGCGCCCGCCTGCGCCTGTTCGTTCGGCTCGCGTACCATGCCCGCGCCAACGGTAACGTTGGTTAAACGATCAATAAAGATAAGCCCCCCGGTGACCGGGTTATCCTGGTATTTATCCAGCACCAGCGGCTCGTCGAAAGTCAGATCTACCAGTCCGATGCCGTTGAGCGGCAGCGATTCTACTTCGCGCTGGGTCAGATTGTTGATATCAACCTGGTAGCGTACGCCATCCACGCGGGCGCGGGTTTTCTTACCGGCGATTTTAATGTCGTAGCTCTGGCCGGGCGCCAGCGCCTGCTCCGCCATCCATACCACATCAACGCTGGCGCTTTGTACCGCAGGCAGAGAGACCGCCGCGTCCACCAGCAGGTCGCCGCGGCTGATATCAATTTCATCCTTCAGCACGAGCGTGATCGCCTCCCCGGCCGCCGCTTCCGGCAGGTCGCCGTCAAAGGTGACGATGCGCGCCACGGTGGATTCCACCCCCGACGGCAGCACTTTCAGACGCTGTCCTACGCTCACGCGGCCGGCGGCAACCGTCCCGGAAAACCCGCGGAAGTCGAGATTCGGGCGGTTAACGTACTGCACCGGGAAGCGCAGCGGCTGGCTTTCCACCACGCGCTGAATCTCAACGGTTTCCAGCACTTCCAGCAGCGTCGGGCCGCTGTACCACGGCATTTTCTCGCTCTGGCTGGCGACGTTGTCCCCTTCCAGCGCGGAGAGCGGGACAAAGCGAATGTCGAGATCGCCTGGCAGCTGTTCAGCAAAGGTCAGATACGCTTCACGAATAGTGTTAAAGGTCTCTTCGCTAAAATCGACGAGGTCCATTTTGTTCACCGCCACCACCAGGTGTTTGATCCCCAGCAGCGTCGAGATAAAGCTGTGGCGGCGAGTCTGATCGAGCACGCCTTTGCGGGCGTCGATCAGCAGGATCGCCAGGTCGCAGGTTGACGCGCCGGTCGCCATATTACGGGTGTACTGCTCGTGCCCCGGGGTGTCGGCGATGATAAATTTGCGCTTCTCAGTAGAGAAGTAGCGGTAGGCGACGTCGATGGTAATCCCCTGCTCGCGCTCGGCCTGCAGACCGTCCACCAGCAGCGCCAGATCGAGTTTTTCGCCCTGCGTGCCGTGACGTTTGCTGTCATTATGCAGCGAGGAGAGCTGATCTTCGTAAATCTGGCGGGTATCGTGCAGCAACCGGCCAATCAGCGTACTTTTACCGTCATCGACGCTGCCGCAGGTCAGAAAGCGCAGCAAGCTTTTGTGCTGCTGGGCGTGCAGGTAGGCTTCTACGCCGCCTTCATTGGCAATTTGTTGTGCAATTGTGGTGTTCATGGCGGCTCCTTAGAAATAACCCTGACGTTTCTTCAGCTCCATGGAGCCTGCCTGGTCGCGGTCAATCACGCGCCCCTGTCGTTCGCTGGTGGTCGACACCAGCATCTCTTCGATAATCTCCGGCAGCGTTTGCGCGTTGGACTCCACCGCGCCGGTCAGCGGCCAGCAGCCGAGGGTGCGAAAGCGTACCATTTGTTTTTTGATCATCTCGCCGGGCTGTAAATTGATGCGATCGTCATCGATCATCATCAGCATCCCGTCGCGCTCCAGCACCGGACGTTCTGCCGCCAGGTACAGCGGAACAATTTCAATATTTTCCAGATAGATGTACTGCCAGATATCCAGCTCGGTCCAGTTGGAGAGCGGGAAGACGCGGATGCTTTCGCCCTTGTTAATCTGGCCGTTATAGTTGTGCCATAGCTCCGGGCGCTGGTTTTTCGGGTCCCAGCGGTGGAAGCGGTCGCGGAAGGAGTAAATACGCTCTTTGGCGCGGGATTTCTCTTCATCGCGACGCGCGCCGCCGAACGCGGCATCGAAGCCGTATTTGTTCAGCGCCTGCTTGAGACCTTCGGTTTTCATGATATCGGTATGCTTGGCGCTGCCGTGAACGAACGGGTTAATCCCCATCGCCACCCCTTCCGGGTTTTTATGCACCAGCAGCTCGCAGCCGTAGGCTTTAGCGGTACGGTCACGGAACTCATACATTTCGCGGAATTTCCAGCCGGTATCGACGTGCAGCAGCGGGAACGGCAGGGTGCCCGGATAAAACGCTTTACGCGCCAGATGCAGCATCACGCTGGAGTCTTTACCGATGGAGTACATCATCACCGGGTTAGAGAATTCGGCGGCCACCTCACGAATGATATGGATGCTTTCCGCCTCCAGTTGCCGCAGGTGAGTGAGTCGTTTTTGGTCCATAACCGTTCCTTAAGCCAGATTTACTACAGAAGCCTTAAAGGCCTCTGAGGATGAGGTGTGTTGATACCAGGCGAGCTGTTGATGTAATTGCACCACGTCTCCTACCACGATCAGGGCGGGCATCGGGGCGTCTTTCGCCAGGCTTTCAAGCTGTTGTAATGTGCCGGTCTTCGTTTGCTGATCGGCGCGGGTGCCGCGCGAGATCACCGCTACCGGGGTATCGCCCTCGCGGCCGTTGGCAATCAGCTGCGCGCTGATTTCCGCCGCTTTCAGGCTGCCCATATAAATCGCCAGGGTCTGGCCGCTTTGCGCCAGCCGCGCCCAGTCGAGCGGCGAGTTTTCCGCGCCGAAGTGGCCAGTAATAAAGGTTGCGCTCTGGGCATAATCACGATGCGTCAACGGAATTCCGGCATAGGCCGTTGCGCCCGCCGCCGCCGTCACGCCCGGGACGACCTGAAACGGAATGCCCGCTTCGGCCGCGGCCTGCAGCTCTTCGCCGCCGCGGCCAAAAATAAACGGGTCGCCGCCCTTCAGGCGAATCACCGTTTTGCCCTCTTTCGCTGCGTCCACCAGCAGACGGTTGATCTCCTGCTGCGGTACGGATATGCCGGAGGCGCTTTTACCGACGCAGATTGTCTCCGCGTCCCGGCGCACCAGTTCGCGCACCTCCGGGGTGACCAGGTTGTCGTAAAACACCACGTCCGCCTGCTGAAGGGCCTGCAGGCCGCGCAGAGTCAGCAATCCGGCATCGCCCGGCCCTGCTCCGACAAGAATAATTTCACCGGGGCGCTTTTCCGGCTGCCGAAGTTCATCTTCCAGCGCTTTTTCCGCTTCGGCTTTGTTGCCCGCCAGCATCAGGCTGGCAAAACGACCGGTAAACACGCGCTCCCAAAAGCGGCGGCGTTCGGCGGTGGTTTTCAGATGGGTTTTAATATGGTGACGCCAGTAGCTCGCCGTTTCAGCCAGCCGCCCCAGATTGGTGGGCAGCAGGGCTTCGATTTTTTCGCGCAAAATCCGCGACAGCACCGGCGCTTTGCCGCTGGAAGAGATGGCCACCAGCAGCGGAGAGCGATCGACAATTGATGGAAAGACAAACGAGCACAGCGCTTGATTATCCACGACGTTGACCAGCCGATAACGCGCGTTCGCCGCGACGTAAACGCGTTGGTTCAGCTCGTCATCTTCGGTGGCGGCAATCACCAGAAATACGTCATCAAGCTGCTGCTCTTCAAAAACGGTTGCCCGCCACTGAATTTCCTCGCGCTCGACCTTTTCGGCAAGTTCCGGCATCAACGTTTCGGCGACAATGTGCACCTTCGCTTCAGCGCGCAGCAAAAACGTAATCTTACGCGCGGCTATCTCGCCGCCGCCGATCACCAGCACGGGTCTGTCTTTCACTTCGGCAAATATCGGCAAGTATTCCACTGCGCAACAACTCTCTTACAATCAGCAATAGAGCGACTATAGGGTGCGGTTTAGAGCAAATGAAATTACGAAATGGAATGAGTTGTTACTCAAAAGAATAACGACCCGGGAAAGCAAATATCAAAAAGTGCTTAACACGCGGTTTTTCCACCATTTAAGAGCGATTGAAATTGTTTAACCCCGGTCACAGTTTCATACTACGCGGGTGAAATTGTTTTAAGTGCTAAAGGACCCCCTATGTTTTCCGCATTGTGCCGTCGCCTGCTCCCCCTGGCGTTGGGCGCAGGATTTGTCTTCTCCGCCGCCCCGGCATTCAGCGCCCCGGGCGAAACCGCCAATGCCCAGGCTCGTCATATCGCCACCTTTTTTCCCGGAAGAATGACCGGTACGCCGGCCGAGATGCTGTCAGCCGATTACCTCCGCCAGCAGTTCGCCCAGATGGGTTATCAGAGCGATGTGCGCAGCTTCAATACCCGCTACGTCTATACCGATAGCAGTCAGCGTAAAAACTGGCATAACGTCACCGGCAGTACGGTGATCGCCGCTCATGAAGGCCAATCTCGCCAGCAGATCATTATCATGGCGCACCTGGATACCTACGCGCCGCAGAGCGATAAAGATGTTGAAAATAACCTCGGCGGCCTGACCCTACAGGGGATCGACGATAACGCGATGGGGTTGGGCGTCATGCTGGAACTTGCTGAACAGTTAAAGAACGTTCCCACCCGTTACGGTATTCGCTTCGTTGCCACCAGCGGCGAAGAAGAAGGCCGGCTGGGGGCACAGAATCTGCTTAAGCGCATGAGCGATGCGGAAAAGAAAAACACCCTGCTGGTGATTAATCTCGATAATCTGGTCGTGGGCGATAAGCTGTACTTTAATAGCGGCCGCAGCACGCCAGCGTCGGTGCGCAAGCTCACCCGCGACCGGGCGCTGTTTATCGCCCGCAGCCACGGCATCGCGGCCTTCATCAATCCAGGGCTGAACCGGGACTTCCCGAAAGGCACCGGCTGCTGTAACGACGCCAGCGTTTTCGATAACGCCGGGATCCCGGTACTGTCGGTGGAAGCGACCAACTGGTCATTGGGCAAGAAAGACGGTTATCAGCAGCGGGGCAAATCACGCAGCTTTCCGGACGGCACCAGTTGGCACAACCTTCAGTTGGATAACCTGCAGTATATTGATAAAGCGCTGCCGGGGCGGATTGAGCATCGCGGACGCGATGTGATGAAAGTGATGCTGCCGCTGGTGAAAGAGCTGGCGAAAGTCGAAAAAGTTCAAACGGGGAAATCCTGATTTTCCTGAGGCCGGGAGACCAAACTGCGGTCTCCCTGCTCTATGCATCTACAACCGCTCTTCGCAGTATTTACGCCGTTTACCCTTCGTGCAGTCCGCACTCTCTTTTCAGGCCAAAGAAGCGCGTTTCTTCCTCCGCCATCCCCGGCTCCCATTTACGGGTGGTGTGGGTATCCCCTACCGACAAATAGCCCTGATCCCACAGCGGGTGATACTTCAGGCCGTGCTTTTGCAGATACTGATAGACGGTACGATTATCCCAGTCGATGATCGGCAGCACCTTAAACACGCCGCGCTGGATCGCCAGCACCGGTAAGTGGGCGCGGCTGCCGGACTGCTCGCGGCGCAGACCCGCAAACCAGGTTTGCGCGTTCAGCTCCTGCAGCGCCCGGTTCATCGGCTCGACCTTGTTGATGTCATTATATTTTTCAATGCCCTCAACGCCCTGCTCCCACAGCTTACCGTAGCGCGCCTCCTGCCATGCAGCGCTCTCCTTCGCCCGATAGACCTTCAGGTTCAGATTGAGTTTGTCCGTTAACTCGTCGATAAACTGGTAGGTTTCCGGGAACAGATAGCCGGTATCGGTCAGGATGACCGGAATATCCGGGCGCACCTGATTGACCAGATGCAGGCTCACCGCCGCCTGGATACCAAAGCTCGAAGAGAGCACGTATTCGCCCGGCAGGTTTTCCAGCGCCCACGCGACGCGCGCTTCCGCGCTCAGCTTTTCCAACTGGCTATTGGTTTCCGCCAGCTGCAAAACACGATCGACCTTCGGTAATGCGTTCAGCGCGTTTAGATCGAGTATGGACATAAGGACCTCGTTTGTCTGTTTCGCCGGGCGATACTGCGTTTGCCCGGCCTACAAAACCCACAGCCCCGGTAAGCGAAACGCCACCGGGCAGCTGGATGTTTATTCCCAGAAATCACGGGCTGGGTCGAGCACCGGGCGAATGATGCCCGCACGCACCGTAAAGTCGCCGAAGCCTTCACCCGCTTCGCGCTCTTTCGCCCAGCGCCCTACCAGTTCGTCGATCGAGTCGAGGATTTCCGACTCGGTAATATTTTCCCGATACATACGCGGAATACGCGTCCCGCTGCGGTTGCCGCCCAGGTGCAGGTTGTAGCGGCCCGGCGCCTTACCGACCAGCCCCACTTCCGCCAACATCGCCCGGCCGCAGCCGTTCGGGCAGCCGGTGACGCGGGTGACGATATGCTCGTCGCCAACGCCATGTTTGCTCATCACCGCCTCGACTTTATCGGTAAACGACGGCAGGAAACGCTCGGCCTCCGCCATCGCCAGCGGACAGGTCGGGAACGACACGCAGGCCATCGAGTTTTCGCGCTGCGGCGTAACGGCGTTCATCAGACCATGATCGCGCGCCAGCTTCTCGATCTTCGCCTTCTGATCTTCCGGTACGCTGGCAACGATCAGGTTCTGGTTCGCCGTAATGCGGAATTCGCCTTTGTGGATCTTCGCGATCTTCAGCAGGCCGGTTTTCAGCGGACGCCCCGGATAATCAAGAATACGACCATTTTCAATAAACAGCGTCAGGTGCCAGTTATTGTCGATACCCTTCACCCAGCCGATACGATCGCCGCGGCCGGTGAACTCGTACGGACGGATCGGCTCAAACTTGATGCCCGCCCGACGCTCCACTTCCGCCTTAAAGGTCTCAACCCCCACGCGTTCGAGGGTGTATTTGGTTTTCGCGTTTTTACGATCGGTACGGTTACCCCAGTCACGCTGGGTCGTCACCACCGCTTCTGCCACCGCCAGGGTGTGCTCCACCGGCAGATAGCCAAACTCGCTCGCCGTACGGGCGTAGGTTTTCTTATTGCCGTGCTCAATCGATAAACCACCGCCAACCAGCAGGTTAAAGCCCACCAGCTTGCCGTTTTCAGCGATGGCCACGAAGTTCATATCGTTCGCGTGCAGATCGATATCGTTCTGCGGCGGGATCACCACGGTGGTTTTGAACTTACGCGGCAGATAGGTCTGGCCGAGGATCGGTTCTTCATCAGTGGTGGCGACTTTCTTCTGATCCAGCCAAATTTCGGCATAAGCGCGCGTGCGCGGCAGCAGGTGCTCGGAGATCTTCTTCGCCCATTCGTAGGCTTCCGCATGCAGCTGAGACTCGTACGGGTTAGAAGTACACAGCACGTTACGGTTCATATCGTTAGCGGTGGCCAGCGCGTCCAGCCCCACCGAATGCAGCATCTGGTGCACCGGCTTGACGTTCTTCTTCAGAATGCCGTGGAACTGGAAGGTCTGACGGTTGGTCAGACGGATGCTGCCGTAAATGGTGTTATCGCCGGCGAATTTATCGATCGCCTGCCACTGTTTAGTGGTGATCACCCCGCCCGGCAGGCGGCAGCGCAGCAGCATCGCGTGACGCGGCTCCAGCTTCTGCGCCGCGCGCTCGGCGCGGATATCGCGGTCATCCTGCTGATACATGCCGTGAAAGCGGATTAGCAAAAAGTTATCGCCTTTAAAACCGCCGGTCAGGCCGTCGTTCAAATCTTCCGCAATGGTGCCGCGCAGGTAGTTGCTTTCGAGCTTCATGCGCTCGGCGTCAGTCAGTTTACCTTCGACCACCAGCGGGCCTGGATGTTTTTCGCTCATTAGTAGACATCTCGCTGATAACGGCGCTCAACGCGCAGCTCACTTAAAAATTCGTCCGCCGCTTCGGCGTCCATCGCGCCGTATTCGGCAATCACTTCCAGTAGGGTCTGCTCAACGTCTTTTGCCATACGATTGGCATCGCCGCAGACATAAATATGGGCGCCGTCGTTAATCCAGCGCCACAGTTCGGCCCCCTGCTCGCGCAGCTTGTCCTGAACGTAGACTTTTTGTTGTTGATCGCGGGACCAGGCCAGGTCGATGCGGCTCAGCACGCCTTCTTTGACGTAGCTCTGCCACTCCACCTGATAGAGGAAATCTTCGGTAAAGTGCGGGTTGCCGAAGAACAGCCAGTTCTTGCCTTCCGCGCCTTCCGCCGCGCGCTGCTGCATAAAGGCGCGGAACGGCGCGATGCCGGTGCCGGGGCCAATCATGATAACCGGCGTCTGAGGGTTAGCGGGCAGACGGAAGTTATCGTTATGCTCGATAAAGATGCGCACTTCGCCATCTTCTTCGACGCGGTCAGCCAGGAAGCTGGAGGCGCCGCCGGCGCGGGCGCGGCCTTCGATGTCATAACGCACCACGCCAACGGTGACGTGGACTTCGCTTTCCACTTCCGCCTGCGAAGAGGCGATAGAGTACAGGCGCGGCGTCAGCGGACGCAGCAGGTCGACCAGCGCCTGAGCATCCATCTGCGCCGGGGAGAAACGCACCATATCGACAATCGGCGTGGTCGCGGCGTAATGCTGGAGCTGCGCCTTATCGCCCACCAGCGGCAGCAGAGACTCGCTGCGGGTTAAGGTGGCGTAGTTCTCCACGATGTTGCCGGTGTTAACCGTCAGCTCGAAGTGCCACTCCAGCGCTTCGGCGAGCGGCAGCGTTTTGCCGTCAACCGTGACCGGTTCCGCGCCCGTCAGCCACAGCAGCTCCACCAGCTCTTTCACCAGAGCCGGATCGTTCTGGTACCAGACGCCCAGCGCATCGCCCGGCTGATAGCGCAGGCCAGAGTCGCCGAGGTCGATTTCAATATGGCGCACGTCTTTTTCAGAATCGCGGCCAGTGATTTTTTGATTCACCGCCAGCGTCGCGGTCAGCGGCGCTTCTTTGCTATAGGGGCTGGTGTGGATCTCGTTCACCGACCCGCTGGCGAGCAGCTGAGACGGCGCAGCGGCAGGCGCGCGCGCTTTCAGTACTTCAACCACCCGAGCGCGCCATTCGGCGGCGGCGGCCTGATACTCGACATCCGCGTCAACGCGGTCGAGCAGGCGTTCGCCGCCCAGTTCGGCCAGCTTGTTATCAAAATCTTTGCCGGACTGGCAGAAGAATTCATAGGAGGTATCGCCGAGGCCAAACACGGCAAATGCGGTATCGGTCAGCTTCGGCGCTTTCTTCGAAAACAGGAACTTATGCAGCGCAACGGCTTCTTCCGGCGGCTCACCTTCGCCCTGCGTCGACGTCACCACGACCAGCAGCTTTTCGGAGGCAATTTGTTTGAATTTATAGTCGCCTGCGTTAACCAGCTTCACGTTCAGCTGCGCGGCCTGCAGATCGTCGCGCAGCGCTTCAGCCACGCGGCGGGCGTTGCCGGTTTGCGATGCCGAAATCAGGGTGATGGACGGAACTTCCGCCGCCTGGGCTGGCGCGACAGCCGCCGCGCCGGGCTGCTGATTCAGCGCGCCCCAGAAGTAACCAGAAACCCAGGCCAGCTGGGTGGGCGTGAAGTCGGTCGTGGCCGCCTGAAGGCGCGCCATTTGCTCCGGACTCAGCGGTAGCAAATTGGAAGGTGGGGCCTGTGTCGTCATGCGTCGTTATGTTCCAGTAAGCAAAGCTGTGATTCACGCCCTGTCAGCGCGATAAAACAGAAGAAAATGTATTTACTCTAAATAATTCGAGTTGCAGGCTGGCGGCGACACAGCGCATCCCCGGGAACTTACCGAAGTAAGTGGCCGAGTATTGCCAACGCACATGCGGCTCGAAGTATGACGAGTTGGTAGGTTAACGGTGCAAATAGTAACAACTAAATAAGGGATGGAAATAACAAATAACCAAATGAACTAACCTGTTTTAGTTATAGTTATTAACAACAAAATCGATTAAATAAACACATGAAATATAAGCACTTAATTTGTATAAGTTGGATGAATACGTCTATTTTGTGTTCAGGGCCGTTTTAGTTAATGCGAAAAAAGGTGCTTTCCGGTACCCTACGGCGGTTTTTTGCCATATTGAGAATAAAAGATGTCCACCACGCTGTTTAAAGATTTCACCTTCGAAGCCGCTCACCACCTGCCGCACGTGCCGGAAGGCCATAAATGCGGTCGTCTGCACGGCCATTCATTTATGGTGCGCCTGGAGATTACCGGTGAAGTCGATCCCCATACCGGGTGGATCATGGATTTTGCCGAGCTGAAGGCCGCGTTTAAACCCACCTACGATCGCCTCGACCATTACTATCTGAACGATATTCCGGGGCTGTCCAATCCGACCAGCGAAGTGCTGGCCAAATGGATCTGGGAGCAGATGAAACCGCGGGTTCCGCTGCTGAGCGCGGTGATGATCAAAGAAACCTGCACCGCGGGCTGCGTCTATCGCGGCGAGTGAGAGCGCCTTTCGCTGAAGAAAACCCTGGTAGCCTTGCGCTATCAGGGTTTTTTATATCACGCGATATTGAGATATTTATGCGTCTGCATCGATAAGCGCCAGTTGCGGGCGATACAGGTTTCAATGCACAGGCGCGTCGCGTCATCTTTCTGGCTAATCGGCTGAAGGGCGATAATGCGCGGCTTTTCATCAGCCAGCGTTGCCAGCAGTTCATCCAGCGCTTCGATATCGCGCACGCGTCCAACCGGATGTTTAATTTCATCAGCCCGCTGTAGCGCCTGCGAGAGCACATCATAGCCGCCGCGCATGTTCACCTTTGGCGACACCGTCACCCAGGTATGAGGCGTGCAGCGAACTTCATGGGTGCCGCTGGTTTCTATCTGGCAGCTAAATCCGTTTTGCTCCAGTAAAGAAGTTAACGGCGTTAAATCATGAATACAGGGCTCGCCGCCGGTAATGACCACGTGGCGGGCCGTCCAGCCCTGACGCCCGATGATGGCCAGCAGATCTTCGCTGCTTGCCGGGCCCCATTTATCGCTCTCTTTAGTTTTCGCCAGTATGCTGAACAGCGACACTTCCCGATCGGCAAGCTTATCCCAGGTATGTTTGGTATCGCACCAGGCGCAACCAACCGGGCATCCCTGTAAACGAATAAAAATGGCGGGAACGCCGGTGAAGTAACCTTCGCCTTGCAAGGTCTGGAACATCTCGTTAATCGGGTACTGCATAATCATCTCTGCTTAGGGTTGTGAGCGCGCATTATCGCAGATTTGCCCGCGCAGATCTTGTCCCGCGCTGCGCCGCGTGATTGATTAAAAATACGCCAGGACGATACTCCTCTGGCGACGGACAGATAATATTATTCAGCGACGGTTTTTTAATTAGCCTGATAATCATAAGGCGACTATTAAGCGACATGGCTAAAATTTTTGGTGTAACAAAACATGTATAATCCTGAACGCTAAAAATAAAAAAGCCAAATTAAAAATAATAAATTTCAATGATGTACAAATGGATACATGAAATAATGAATTTATGGGATGAGCACGGGGTCAAATTCGATCCACGGCGACGCCTTTCCTTAAAATAACCTTAATAAACCGCACGTTATGTTCATCCCCCATTGAATATCCGTTTAATTTTCCGCGCCTAGAATCCAATCAACCAATACTACTGAGACTGCATTCATGAATACATTATTAATTACTGGCGCGACCGGGTTTCTGGGTGGAGCAGTGTTAGAAAGCATTCTTAATAAAATGAATGCGCCTAATCTATTACTGTTAGTTCGTGCTGATAATAGTGTAGCCGCCGTAGAACGGATTAAGGATAACCTGCGAAAATTCAATATTAGCGAAGCGAGATTAACGGCCCTGACGCCCCACAACATCCTGCTGGGCGATCTGGCCAATCCGCAGCCTTTTCTCCAGGATCCGCGCCTGAATCAGGTCACCCACGTGCTCAACTGCGCCGCCGTCGCCTCATTTGGTAACAATCCGCTTATCTGGAAAGTCAACGTCGAAGGTACGCTGCAGTTTGCCCGGCGGATGGCTCAGGTCAGCGGCCTTCAGCGCTTTCTGCACGTGGGCACCGCGATGTCCTGCTCACCAGACCCCGATTCGCTGGTAGCGGAAAGCACGGCGTTCCGTGAACGCGCCGAGCATCTGGTCGAGTACACGCACTCTAAATCAACAATTGAACGTCTTATGCGGCAGGAATGCCCGACGCTACCGCTGGCGATCGCCCGCCCCTCGATTGTTGTTGGCCACACTCATCACGGCTGTCAGCCCTCCAGCAGCATCTTCTGGGTGTTCAGCATGGGGCTGATGCTGCAAAAATTTATGTGTTCAATGGAAGACCGCATCGACGTGATCCCCGTCGATTATTGCGCCGACGCCCTGCTGATGCTGCTTATCAGCCCGCTGGCGCGCGGAGAGGTGGTGCATATTTCAGCGGGAGAGGAAAACAGCGTAAGGTTTGCGGATATCGATAACGCGATGGCCTCCGCCCTCGAACAGGCGCCGGTCGGCGATAAATACGCGCAGGTCAGCTATGAAACGCTGGTCAAAATGCGCCGTGAGCTGAAGACTATTTTTGGCCCCTGCAACGAGCGGCTGATGCTAAAGGCCATGCGTCTGTACGGCGCCTTCGCCACGCTCAACGTGCGGTTCAGCAACGACAAGCTGCTCAGCATGGGCATGCCGAAACCGCCGCGCTTTACCGATTACATTGACCGCTGCGTACAAACCACGCGCGGGCTTTCTATTCCGCAGCAAATGGCGGTAGATTTTAAGTAGTTACCGGTTTCGGGGCAAAAAAAAGCCAGCCCGAAGGCTGGCTTTTTCATATCAGAGAAAGACGGGCTTATGCCTGACCTTTGATCTCTTTACGACCGTTGTACGGTGCTTTTTCGCCCAGCGCTTCTTCGATACGAATCAGCTGGTTGTATTTAGCAACGCGGTCAGAACGGCTCATAGAACCGGTTTTGATCTGGCCTGCAGCGGTACCCACAGCCAGGTCAGCGATGGTAGCGTCTTCAGTTTCGCCTGAACGGTGAGAGATAACGGCAGTGTAGCCAGCGTCTTTCGCCATTTTGATCGCAGCCAGAGTTTCGGTCAGAGAACCGATCTGGTTGAATTTGATCAGGATGGAGTTAACGATGCCTTTCTCGATACCTTCTTTCAGGATCTTGGTGTTGGTTACGAACAGATCGTCACCAACCAGCTGGATTTTGTCGCCCAGTACTTTAGTCTGGTATGCGAAACCGTCCCAGTCAGATTCGTCCAGGCCATCTTCGATGGAGACGATCGGGTACTGTTTGGTCAGCTCTTCCAGGAAGTGGGTGAATTCTTCAGAGGTGAACGCTTTGTTGCCTTCGCCGGCCAGAACGTATTTACCGTCTTTGTAGAATTCAGAAGCCGCGCAGTCCATCGCCAGAGTGATGTCTTTGCCCAGCTCGTAGCCAGCAGCTTTAACCGCTTCAGCGATAACAGCCAGCGCTTCAGCGTTGGAGCCCAGGTTCGGCGCGTAGCCGCCTTCGTCGCCAACAGCGGTGTTCATACCTTTAGCTTTCAGAACTTTAGCCAGGTTGTGGAACACTTCAGAACCCATACGTACGGCTTCTTTCAGGGATTTAGCGCCAACCGGCTGAATCATAAATTCCTGGATGTCGACGTTGTTGTCAGCGTGCTCGCCGCCGTTGATGATGTTCATCATCGGAACCGGCATGGAGTATTTGCCCGGGGTGCCGTTCAGCTCAGCGATGTGCTCATACAGCGGCTGACCTTTAGAAGCAGCGGCAGCTTTGGCGTTAGCCAGAGAGACGGCCAGGATAGCGTTCGCACCGAAGTTAGATTTGTTTTCAGTACCGTCCAGGTCGATCATGATTTTGTCGATGCCAGCCTGATCTTTGGCGTCTTTGCCAAGGATTGCCTGAGCGATCGGGCCGTTAACAGCGCCAACGGCTTTCAGTACGCCTTTACCCATGAAACGGGATTTGTCGCCATCGCGCAGTTCCAGCGCTTCGCGGGAGCCAGTAGAAGCACCTGACGGAGCAGCTGCCATACCGACGAAACCACCTTCCAGGTGTACTTCGGCTTCAACAGTCGGGTTACCACGGGAGTCGATGATTTCACGACCGATGACTTTAACGATTTTGGACATTAGGTTTTCCTCAGTACAAGTTAAACTAAAACTCCAGACAAACAATGCACCCGGATGGGTGCATTGCCGTTCTAACTCTTTTACTTCGCCTGACGCTTCTGGTACTCGCTAGCGGCTTTCACAAAGCCGGCAAACAGCGGATGGCCATCACGCGGCGTCGAAGTAAACTCCGGATGGAACTGACAGGCGACGAACCACGGATGGTTAGGCACCTCGATGATCTCGACCAACTGATCATCCCCGGAACGGCCCGCAATACGCAGGCCCGCATTTTCAATCGGTTTCAACAGCATATTGTTGACTTCGTAGCGGTGGCGATGGCGTTCGGTAATGGTTGGCTCACCGTACAGCTGGCGCACCAGGCTATCTTCGCCCAGCTGGCACTGCTGTGCGCCAAGGCGCATCGTGCCGCCGAGGTCGCTCTTATCAGAGCGCACTTCGACATTACCGTCTTCATCACGCCATTCGGTAATCAGGGCCACAACCGGGTACTTACAGTCTGGCACAAATTCCGTTGAGTTGGCGTTTTCCATCCCGGCTACGTTGCGCGCGAACTCAATCAGCGCAACCTGCATACCCAGGCAAATACCCAGATAAGGAATGTTGTTTTCACGCGCATAGCGCGCGGTGGCAATCTTACCTTCAACGCCGCGATAGCCGAAGCCACCTGGGATCAGGATAGCGTCTAAATTCTTCAGAATTTCGACGCCGCGCGTTTCCACATCCTGCGAATCGATCAGCTTGATGTTGACGGTAACGCGATTTTTCAGACCGCCGTGTTTCAGCGCTTCAATCACCGATTTGTAGGCGTCCGGCAGTTCAATGTACTTGCCGACCATACCAATGGTGACTTCGCCTGCCGGGTTCGCTTCTTCATAGATAACCTGTTCCCATTCGGCCAGGTTCGCTTCCGGACAGTTTAAGCTGAATCGTTTACAAATATAATCGTCCAGCCCCTGCGATTTCAACAGGCCCGGAATTTTATAAATGGAATCGACATCTTTCATCGAAATAACGGCTTTTTCTGGCACATTGCAGAACAATGCAATTTTGGCACGTTCGTTCGCCGGAATGGCGCGATCGGAGCGGCAGACCAGGATGTCAGGCTGAATACCGATGGAAAGCAGTTCTTTAACGGAGTGCTGGGTCGGCTTGGTTTTGACTTCACCCGCGGCGGCCATGTACGGCACCAGGGTCAGGTGCATAAACAGCGCGTTTTCACGACCGATATCCACCGCCAGCTGGCGAATCGCTTCAAGGAACGGCAGCGACTCGATATCGCCAACGGTGCCGCCGATTTCTACCAGCACCACATCATGGCCTTCGCCGCCCGCCAGCACGCGCTCTTTGATCGCGTTGGTGATGTGCGGAATAACCTGAACAGTGGCCCCCAGATAGTCGCCGCGACGCTCTTTGCGCAGGACATCAGAGTAAATACGGCCCGTGGTAAAGTTGTTGCGACGGGTCATCTTGGTGCGAATGAAACGCTCATAGTGACCCAGGTCCAGATCGGTTTCAGCGCCGTCTTCAGTAACGAACACTTCCCCGTGTTGGATTGGGCTCATGGTGCCCGGATCGACGTTGATGTACGGATCCAGTTTCATCATGGTCACGTTAAGCCCGCGGGCTTCGAGAATGGCTGCGAGGGAAGCTGCGGCAATGCCTTTACCCAGAGAGGATACGACCCCGCCGGTCACAAAAATATAGTTCGTTGTCATGCTGAACCTGAGAAGTTAGGTTTAAAAGACGATGGAATAACCAGGACGGGAAAGCAGTATACCCGATCATGACTGACGCCACAAACTTTCATTATCCCTCCTTTTCATCAGGCCCACACAAACGCAGGGAGTGAGAAAATAGCCGCTTTTGGCGAAATGTTTTTGACGTAAATCAAGCGCTTGTTATTTAAAAAATCACACAAATAGCGCTTGATCACGAAAACTCTTTAGAGATCAGTTTCCTGGCGTTTTACTTCCTGCCACACCAGCTCCATGGTATCGAGGTCAACGCCGGTCATTTCCAGGCCCCGCGCGGCGACAATCCGCTCTACTTCGCGGAATCTGCGCTCAAACTTCAGGTTGGCTTTTTGCAGGGCAACTTCAGCTTTTACCCCTAAATGGCGGGATAAATTGACCGTCGCAAACAGCAGATCGCCCACTTCCTCCTCCAGTTTAGCTTCATCCACCACCGCCTGCTGCGCTTCGTGCATGACTTCGTCTATTTCTTCGTGCACTTTGTCCAGCACCGGCCCCAGAGAAGTCCAGTCAAAGCCGACCGCCGAGCAGCGTTTCTGGATTTTATGCGCGCGCATCAGCGCCGGCAGACTATGCGGAATATCGTCCAGCGCTGAGTGCTGGGACTTTTCCGCTCGCTCTGCGCTTTTGATCTGCTCCCAGCGGGCCAGCACTTCGCTGCTGTTCCCGGCGGAGGCATCGCCGAAAATATGCGGATGGCGGCGCTCCAGCTTGTCGCCGATCGCGGCGCAGATATCGTTAAAATCAAAGCGCCCCTCTTCCTGCGCCATCTGAGCGTAGAAGACGACCTGGAACAGCAGGTCGCCTAATTCACCGCGCAGATCGTTAAAATCTTCGCGGGCAATCGCGTCGAGCACTTCATAGGTTTCTTCGAGGGTATACGGGGCGATGGTGGCAAAAGTCTGCTCTTTGTCCCACGGGCAGCCGTTTTCCGGATCGCGCAGACGCTGCATAATGCCGAGCAGGCGGTCGATTTGGCTCATTGTCGTTTCCATTAAAGAATCAGGCCGGGGCGACCCCGGCCGACATAAAGAAAGTGAAGTTAACCGCCGTGCAGGCGACGGGCGTCGATGACATCCGGTACCTGATTCAGTTTACCCAGCACGCGGCCCAGCACCTGCAGGTTGTAGATCTCGATGGTCATATCGATCGTCGCCAACTGCTGTTTGGTATCGCTGCGGCTGGCCACGCCCAGCACGTTAACTTTCTCATTGGCGAGAATGGTGGTGATATCGCGCAGCAGGCCGCTGCGATCGTTGGCCTGCACGCGTACCACCAGCGAGTAGCCCGCCGAGTAGCTCTCTCCCCACACCGCGTCAACGATGCGCTCCGGGGCGTGAGACTGCAGTTCCGCGAGCTGATCGCAATCCGCGCGGTGCACCGAGATCCCGCGGCCCTGGGTGATAAAGCCCACAATTTCATCGCCGGGAATCGGCTGGCAGCAGCGCGCAATGTGATGCATCAGGTTGCCGACCCCTTCGACCACCACGCGACCATTGTCTTTGCTGCGATTCTGCGGAGCATGGGTTTTCTGCTGCAGCTGCTTTAACGCCGCCGCATCCTGCTCCGCCGCGCTGGGCTTATTAAACTGCGCCTGCAGGAAGTTGACCATCTGGTTGAGGCGAATATCGCCGCCGCCAATCGCCGCCAGCAGTTCGTCCTGCTCGTTGAAGTTGTAGCGCGGCAGCAGATGCTTTTCCGCGTCCTTCAGGCTAATGCCAAGGTGTTCAAGCTCGTCGTCAAGGATCTGCCGCCCGGCAAGAATATTCTTGTCGCGGTCCTGCTTGCGGAACCAGGCGTGTATTTTGGAACGCCCGCGGCTGGTGGTAACGTAGCCGAGGTTCGGGTTCAGCCAGTCGCGGCTTGGGTTGGGCTGCTTCTGGGTGATGATTTCAATCTGGTCGCCCATCTGCAGCTGATAGGTAAACGGCACAATACGCCCGCTGATTTTCGCCCCAATGCAGCGGTGGCCGACATCGCTGTGAATATGATAGGCAAAATCGAGCGGCGTCGAACCGGAAGGTAAATCCACCACGTCGCCCTTCGGCGTAAAGACGTAAACCCGATCGTCAAAGACCTGGCTACGCACCTCATCCAGCATCTCGCCGGAATCAGCCATCTCTTCCTGCCAGGCAATCAGTTTACGCAGCCACGCAATGCGATCTTCATAGCCGCGCCCGCCGCTGGCCGCTGCGCTGGCGCCCTCTTTGTACTTCCAGTGCGCGGCCACGCCCAGTTCGGCATCTTCATGCATCTGGCGAGTACGGATCTGAATTTCAATCGTTTTGCCACCGGGGCCCAGCACGACGGTATGGATTGACTGATAGCCATTAGGCTTGGGATTGGCGACGTAATCATCAAACTCGTCCGGCAGGTGGCGGTAGTGAGTATGCACTATCCCCAGCGCGGCGTAGCAATCCTGCAGGCGCTCGGCGACGATACGCACCGCCCGCACGTCAAACAGCTCGTCGAAGGCAAGATGTTTTTTCTGCATTTTGCGCCAGATGCTGTAGATATGCTTGGGACGCCCGTAGACCTCGGCTTTGACGCCCTCGGTTTTCATCTCCGTGCGTAAATGCCCGACGAATTCGTCAATGTAATGCTCACGATCGATGCGCCGCTCATGCAGTAATTTAGCAATCCGCTTATATTCCGCCGGGTGCAGATAGCGGAAGCAGTAATCCTCAAGCTCCCACTTGAGCTGGCCGATCCCCAGGCGGTTGGCCAGCGGCGCGTAGATATTGGTACACTCTTTCGCCGCCAGCACGCGCTCATCTTCCGGCGCATCTTTCACCTCGCGCAGATGGGCAATACGCTCGGCGATCTTAATCACCACGCAGCGGAAATCATCAACCATCGCCAGCAGCATGCGGCGGATGTTATCCACCTGTTCAGAGGAGACCGAATCGGTATGGGTGGCTTTAAGCTGGCGTATCGCGGCCATGTCCCGCACGCCGTGGATCAGGGTAACGACGGATTTGCCGACGCTCTCCTGCATAATTTCTTCGCTGACGACGTTGCCGTCCGCCAGAGGGAACAGCATCGCCGCCCGCAGCGTGTCGATATCCATGCTGAGCATGGAGAGAATTTCCACCATCTCCACGCCGCGCCACAGCAGGAGGTCGGCCTGCGGGTGCCCCTGCGTTTTCTCTCGACAATAATCCCAGGTTTCGGCTAAGCGTTCACACGACTGCTGGCTGGAAATTCCCAGACTCGCGATCCATTTCTTCGGGTCAAATTCACCAGCTTTATTTAAATGTGCACTTCTTACCGCAACCATTGTCCTCTCCTTAAGGGACCGCCTGCCGAAGTCGGCAAGCCTCAACTTTTACACTTCATCCTTCAAACCGCGTCAACGTTGGCTTTCGTCTTTTATCTCAGTCACCTGCTCCTGAGGATGCCGCTTCAATGCGATTTGAATAATTGTTGTGCTCAAACAACACCATTGATTCCAGATGTCCGGTATGCGGGAACATATCCAGCATCGCCAGGCGTTGAATGGTATATCCCGCCTGCAATAAAACGTCGCTATCGCGCGCCAGCGTCGCCGGGTTACAAGAAACATACACCACCCGACGCGGCGCTAATTTTATAATATGTAACATCACGCCCGCCGCGCCGGCGCGCGCCGGATCGAACAGGACTTTATCAAAACCGTGCTTCGCCCACGCCTGGCGGGTAACGTCCTCTTCCAGGTTTTCATGAAAGAAAGTCACATTGTGTAACGCGTTTAATGCCGCGTTCTCTCTCGCCTTCACGACCAGCGCGGGAACCCCTTCCACGCCAACCACCTGCGCCGCGCGTTTTGCCAGCGGCAGGGTAAAATTGCCCATGCCGCAAAAGAGATCCAGCACGCGATCCTGAGGCTGGATATCCAGCCATTCCAGCGCCGTACGCACCATGAGCTGGTTTACGCCGTCGTTGACCTGAATAAAGTCGCGCGGACTGAACACTAAGCGTAGACCGTCGGACGTATACCAGGGCGCTTCCCCGCGAATATGTTCCAGTATCTCGCTTTGCGGGGCGAGATACAGGGAAAGACCGTGAAATTGCGAAAAACGTTCCAGCTTTTCTTTATCTGCTGCCGGAAGGGCCGCGGTATGGCGTAAAACCATCAGCGGGCCGTTGTCCGCCTGCACCAGCTCCACGTGGCCAAGCTGACGCTGCGATTGCAATCCGCTGAGACATTCTCGTACCGCGGGCAGTAGCGCACCAAGAGCGGGCACCAAAACGGGGCACTGCACCACATCAACAATTTCGCTGGAGTTGGCCTTCCGGAAGCCTATCTGTAATTGTTGGGTCTTTGGCTGATAATTCAAGCTCAGACGCGCCCGGCGACGATAGCCCCACGGCGAAGCGGCTATAATGTCATCAACATCGCGCTTCATTAACCGCGCGAGGGCGGCGCGTTTGCTCTGCTGCTGCAGCTCAACGCTGGCGTGCTGCTGCTGACATCCGCCGCAGATACCAAAATGCGGACAGCGCGGCGCCTGCCGCTGCGGGCTGTCGCTAAGACGACGTTTAACCTGCGCGCGGGCATACTGTTTTTTATCCTCGACCAGGACCACTTCGGCCTGCTCTTGCGGTAATAAACCGCTAACAAACAGCGCCTTACCCTGGTGACGCGCAACGCCCTGTCCAAAGGGATCAAGGTCATTTACTGTAACGGTTATGATCTGGCGCGTCGTCACACGCCGTTTTGCAGAGTAGAATTGCGCCATCGTAGAGATTTGTCTCAATTAAATATACTGACTCTATACACGAGTTCTTTCAGGGTGAGCCAGCGTAACCAATGCCTCAGCAGCCTGTAAGGATGATGTATATATTCTCCCATAATGGAACCGCATGACCAACTACAGCCTTCGTGCCCGCATGATGATTCTTATTCTGGCGCCCACCGTCCTGATCGGTCTGCTGCTCAGTATTTTCTTCGTCGCACACCGCTATAACGACCTACAGCGCCAGCTGGAGGATGCCGGAGCCAGTATTATCGAACCGCTGGCGGTCTCCAGTGAATATGGCATGAATTTGCAAAACCGCGAGTCAATCGGGCAGCTTATCAGCGTACTTCATCGCCGCCACTCCGATAGTGTGCGCGCCATTTCCATCTACGACTCGCACAACAGGCTGTTTGTCACCTCTAATTTTCAGCTCGATCCCGGCGAACTGCAGCTGCCAAAAGGGGTCCCCTTTCCCCGCCGTTTAAGCGTGATTCGTCACGGCGATTTGATGATTTTGCGTACCCCCATCATCTCGGAAAGCTATTCACCGGATGAATCACCGGGAAGCGATGCCAAGATGCCGGGCAATATGCTCGGCTACGTGGCGCTGGAGCTGGATCTCAAATCGGTGCGGCTGCAGCAGTACAAAGAAATCTTTATCTCCAGCGTGATGATGCTGTTCTGTATCGGTATTGCGCTGATCTTCGGCTGGCGACTCATGCGCGACGTGACCGGGCCGATCCGCAACATGGTAAATACCGTTGACCGCATCCGCCGCGGCCAGCTTGATAGCCGCGTTGAAGGCTTTATGCTCGGCGAGTTGGATATGCTGAAAAACGGCATCAACTCCATGGCGATGTCGCTGGCGGCCTACCACGAAGAGATGCAACACAATGTCGATCAGGCCACTTCCGACCTGCGGGAAACGCTTGAGCAGATGGAAATCCAGAACGTCGAACTGGACCTGGCGAAAAAACGCGCGCAGGAAGCGGCGCGTATCAAATCCGAATTCCTCGCCAATATGTCACACGAGCTACGCACGCCGCTCAACGGCGTCATTGGCTTTACGCGCCTGACGCTGAAAACCGATTTAAATACCACCCAGCGCGATCATCTGACCACCATCGAGCGTTCCGCTAACAATCTGCTGGCCATTATTAACGATGTTCTGGACTTCTCTAAGCTTGAAGCCGGTAAGCTCATTCTGGAGAGCATCCCGTTCCTGCTGCGCACCTCGCTGGACGAGGTGGTTACGCTGCTGGCGCACTCGGCGCACGACAAAGGGCTGGAGCTGACGCTGAATATCAAAAATGATGTGCCGGATAACGTCATTGGCGACCCGCTGCGCCTGCAGCAAATTATTACCAACCTGATGGGCAACGCCATCAAGTTCACCGAACACGGCAATATTGACGTGCTGGTGGAACAGCGCGCCATCAGCAACTCACGCGTCCAAATCGAAGTCCAGATCCACGATACCGGTATCGGCATTCCGGAACGCGATCAGTCGCGTTTGTTCCAGGCGTTCCGCCAGGCCGACGCCAGCATCTCCCGTCGCCACGGCGGAACCGGCCTCGGGCTGGTCATCACCCAGCGCCTGGTGAAGGAGATGGGCGGCGATATCTCCTTCCATAGCCAGCCTAACCGCGGCTCGACGTTCTGGTTCCATATCAGCCTCGACCTCAACCCCAACGCGGTTCCCGATAGCGTGCCAACGCAGTGCCTGGCGGGCAAAAAGCTGGCCTATATTGAAGCCAACGCGGCGGCGGCGCAGAGCACGATGGAGCTACTGGCGACAACGCCGCTGGAGGTGGTCTATAGTCCGACGATGACGGCCCTACCGGATGCCCACTACGATATCCTGCTGGCAGGGATTCCGGTATCCATACGCGACCTGAGCCAGCATCGCGATAAGCTGGCAAGGGCCAGCAAGCTTGCCGATCACCTGGTGCTGGCCCTACCGTGCCACGCTCAGGTCAGCGCCGAAACGTTGCGCCAGGACGGCATCGCCGCCTGTTTGCTTAAGCCATTGACCTCAACGCGCTTACTGCCGGCGCTGACGGCCTCCTGCCATGCGCAGCCGACGATTCTGCCGCCGCATGCCGATAGTAAGAAGCTACCGATGACGGTCATGGCCGTTGATGACAATCCGGCGAATCTCAAGCTCATCGGCGCGCTGCTGGAGGACTTAGTCCAGCATGTCATCCTCTGCGACAGCGGTCAGCAAGCCGTCGAACGAGCCAGAGAAACGCAGCAGGATCTGATTCTGATGGATATTCAAATGCCGGAAATGGACGGTATCCGCGCCTGCGAACTGATTCACCAGCTCCCCCATCAGCAGCAAACGCCGGTGATCGCCGTGACGGCCCACGCCCTCGAGGGGCAGCGTGAGAAATTACTCAAAGCGGGAATGAACGACTATCTGGCGAAACCCATTGAGGAAGATAAGCTCCACAGTCTGCTGCTGCGCTATCAGCCGGGAAAGGCGGCGCTCCCGCAGGCCGCCGCGGAGCCTGCGGAACCGCCCATCAATCATAATGTCACCCTCGACTGGCAGCTGGCGCTGCGTCAGGCGGCGATGAAACCGGACCTGGCGCGGGAAATGCTGCAAATGCTGCTCGCCTTTATGCCTGAAGTGCGTAACAAGGTAGAAGAACAGCTGGTGGGAGAGCAGCCGGAAGGGGTGCTGGATTTAGTGCATAAGCTGCACGGCAGCTGTAGCTATAGCGGCGTGCCGCGTCTGAAGAAACTGTGTCACACCATTGAGAGTCAGCTGCGCGCGGGCACCGCCGCCGAGGAGCTGGAACCGGAGTTTCTGGAGCTGCTGGATGAAATGGACAACGTCGCGCGGGAAGCCTGTAAGCTACTGGGAATTTAAAACGCATGCCCCGGTCCGCGCTTCGCGACCGGGGGATAACCTATAATAGCCGCCCTATTTTCAGCACGGCGGCAACGTTTCTCGCCGTCATACGCACGTTTTCGGCGGCATTTTCCAGCGCCTCATCCAGCGTACAGATTGAATAAATCACGCTAAATACCGCATCCAGGCCGTGCTGATGCACGACGCCGACGTCAGACGTCAGGCTTCCGGCAATGCCGATGACCGGCAGATTATAGCGTTTTGCCACCCTCGCCACGCCAACCGGCACCTTGCCGTGCACCGTCTGGCTATCGATACGCCCTTCGCCGGTAATCACCAGATCCGCATCCGCCACGATATCGGCAAGGTGCAGAGCGTCGGTCACGATCTCAATGCCCGGCCGCAGTTTTGCGCCGCAGAAGGCGTACAGGCCCGCGCCCATTCCTCCCGCCGCGCCGCCGCCTTCAAGATGCAGCACATCCAGTTCTAAATCGCGATGGATAATCTCGGCAAAATGGGCCAGCGCGCTATCCAGACAGGGGATCATCTCCGCCGTCGCCCCTTTCTGCGGCCCAAATACCGCCGTCGCGCCCTCGGGCCCCGTCAGCGGATTGGTGACATCGCAAGCGACGTCGATACGACAGCCGGCCAGGCGCTTATCCAGTTCGCTAACGTCGATGCGCGCGAGGTTCTCCAGCGCGCGTCCGCCAGCGGCAATCTGCTGGTTATCTTTAGTCAGCAGCTTCGCCCCTAGCGCCTGTACCATTCCGGCCCCGCCGTCGTTCGTCGCGCTGCCGCCGATGCCGATAATAATTTGCGTCACGCCCGCATCCAGCGCGTGGCGAATCAGCTCGCCGGTACCCCACGAAGTGGTCAGCAAAGGATTGCGCCGCGCCGGCGGCACGCTCTCCAGGCCGCTTGCCGCCGCCATTTCGATAAACGCGCACTGTTTATCGCCCGACAGGCCGTAAAAAGCGTCCACCGGCTCGCCGAGCGGACCGGTAACGGTGACCGCTATCCGGCATCCCTGCGTTGCGGCGACCATGGCTTCGACGGTCCCTTCGCCGCCGTCGGCGACCGGCAGTTTGACATATTCCGCATCGGCGTAAATTTCTCGAAAACCTTGCTCTATCGCGGTAGCAACATCCAGCGCACTCAGGCTCTCCTTGTATGAATCCGGTGCGATCACTATCTTCATAAGCTGTCCTTAAAATGAACGATGACCCGATGCCGTGCGGTCAATCGGCCCCCGAAGGGACCGATATTTCCTTAGCGCACCATGCAGGGACGCTTGTTATCAAACGTCCAGTTCGGGATTAAATACTGCATGCCCATAGCGTCATCGCGCGCGCCCAGGCCATGTTTCTGATACAGTTCATGGGCTTTCATCACCTGATCCATATCAAGCTCTACGCCCAGACCCGGTTTTGCCGGTACCTGTACCATCCCGCCTTTAATTTCAAACGGCTCTTTGGTCAGACGCTGATTGCCTTCCTGCCAGATCCAGTGAGTATCGATGGCGGTAATTTTCCCCGGCGCCGCCGCTGCAACATGGGTGAACATCGCCAGCGAGATATCAAAGTGGTTGTTAGAGTGCGAGCCCCAGGTCAGGCCAAACTCATGGCACATCTGCGCCACGCGGACGGAACCCTGCATGGTCCAGAAGTGCGGATCCGCCAGCGGAATATCCACCGACTGCAGCGACAGCGTATGGCCCATCTGACGCCAGTCGGTCGCGATCATATTGGTCGCCGTCGGCAGACCGGTGGCGCGGCGGAACTCCGCCATCACTTCACGACCGGAGAAGCCCTGCTCAGCGCCGCATGGATCTTCCGCATAGGCCAGCGATCCCTTCAGATATTTACCAATCTTGATCGCTTCATTCAGCGACCACGCGCCGTTCGGATCCAGAGTTACGCGCGCCTGCGGGAAGCGCTTCGCCAGCGCGACGATAGATTCCGCCTCCTCTTCCCCGGCCAGCACGCCGCCTTTCAGTTTAAAGTCGTTAAAGCCATATTTCTCATACGCCGCTTCCGCCAGGCGCACCACCGCATCCGGGGTCATCGCTTCATCATGACGCAGGCGATACCAGTCGCATTTGTCATCCGGCTGGCTCTGATACGGCAGCGGCGTGGCTTTACGGTTGCCGACGAAGAACAGATAGCCGAGCATTTCCACTTCGCTGCGCTGCTGACCATCACCCAGAAGAGACGCCACGTTCACGCCCAGATGCTGGCCCAGCAGATCCAGCATCGCCGCTTCGATCCCGGTCACTACGTGAATTGTGGTACGCAGATCGAAGGTCTGCAAACCGCGCCCACCGGCGTCGCGGTCGGCGAAAGTATTGCGCACGGCGGTCAGCACGTTTTTGTACTCACCCAGCGTCTTACCGACTACCAGCGGGATCGCATCTTCGAGAGTCTTGCGGATTTTCTCTCCGCCGGGGATTTCGCCGACGCCGGTATGGCCGGAATTATCTTTAATCACCACGATATTACGCGTGAAGAACGGGGCGTGCGCGCCGCTCAGGTTCATCAGCATGCTGTCGTGGCCCGCGACCGGAATGACCTGCATAGAAGAAACAACGGGGGTCGAAAATTGTGCGCTCATAGTTAAGTCCTTATTCAAATCAGTGACGGCCGAAAACGGGGCGTTTACGGTCAAAAGTCCATCCAGGGATCAGGTACTGCATCGGGCCTGCGTCATTACGCGCGCCGCCGGGCAGCCTTTTATAGGCCTCATGCGCCTTCTGTACCTGCTCCCAGTCCAGCTCAACGCCAAGTCCTGGCGCGTCCGGAACCGCGATTTTTCCGTGCTTAATCTCCAGCGGATTTTTGGTCAGGCGGCAATCTCCCTCCTGCCAAATCCAGTGGGTATCGATGGCCGTGGGGTTACCCGGCGCCGCCGCGCCGACGTGGGTAAACATGGCCAGTGAAATATCAAAGTGGTTATTGGAGTGGCAGCCCCAGGTCAGGCCCCAGTCATCGCACAGCTGCGCCACGCGCACCGCGCCGGAAAGGGTCCAGAAGTGCGGATCGGCCAGCGGAATATCCACGGCGTTCAGCATCACCGCATGGCCCATTTCACGCCAGTTGGTGGCGATCATGTTAGTTGCCACCGGCAAACCGGTGGCGCGGCGAAACTCCGCCATCACTTCGCGGCCGGAAAAGCCCTGCTCGGCGCCGCAGGGGTCTTCGGCGTAAGTCAGCACATCGTTCAGCCCTTTACACAGGGCGATGGCTTCGTCCAACAGCCAGGCGCCATTAGGGTCGACCGTAATACGCGCATCCGGGAAACGCTTCTTCAGCGCGCGGGCGGTTTCGATCTCCTGCTCGCCGGGCAGCACGCCGCCTTTCAGTTTAAAATCTTTAAAGCCGTAGCGATCCTGCGCGGCTTCCGCCAGGCGCACCACCGCCTCGCTGTTCAGCGCTTGCTGATGACGCAGGCGATACCACTCATGGTCGCCCGGCGTACTTTCCAGATAAGGCAGATCGGTCTTCGTGCGATCGCCGACATAAAAGAGATAACCCAGCACGGTCACCGCATCGCGCTGCTTGCCCGGCCCGAGCAGTTCGCAAACCGGCACGTTGAGCGCTTTGCCTAGCAGATCCAGCAGCGCTGCTTCCAGCGCCGCCACCGCGTTCACCCGCAGTTCGAACGTCCAGGCGCCTTTACCAAAGGTGTCAAAATCCGCAGCCTGATTGCCTTTATGCACCTGCTGAACCACTTTGTTCAGGCGGGCGATTTCCTGGCCCAAAACCATCGGGATAGCATCCACCAGCGTCTGATAAATCACCTCGCCGCCGGGCGCTTCGCCGACGCCGGTATTGCCGGCGCTGTCGGTCAGCACCACGATATTACGGGTGAAATACGCGTTATGGGCGCCGCCGATATTGAGCAGCATACTGTCCTGCCCGGCCACCGGGATAACCTTCATGTCCGTGATTACGGGGCTCGATTGCGTCGTCATGATGATTGTCCTGCCACAGGTTTCAGTTCGATACGCTTAATATCGCCCACCAGCACCAGATAGCTCAGCACCGCCACCAGCGCATGGACCCCCACATAAATCAGCGCGCCGTTAAACGAACCGGTGGTGCCGACGATGTAGCCGATGGCAATTGGCGTCACGATGCCGGAGATATTGCCGAACATATTGAACAGTCCGCCGCTCAGGCCGCTGATCTCTTTCGGCGCCGTATCCGCCATCACCGCCCAGCCCAGCGCGCCAATGCCTTTACCGAAGAAGGCCAGCGCCATAAAGCCGATGATCATCCACTCCACGTTAACGTAGTTACAGAACACCATCACCATCGACAGCAGCATCCCCATCACGATCGGCGTCTTACGCGCGATGTTCAGCGAGCCGGTACGCCGCATCAGCCAGTCGGAAATAATCCCGCCGAGCACCCCGCCCGCGAAGCCGCAGATCGCCGGCACCGACGCGACAAAACCGGCTTTCAGAATCGACATCCCGCGCGCCTGCACCAGATAAACCGGGAACCAGGTGATAAAGAAATAGGTTAAAGCGTTGATGCAGTATTGGCCGATATAGACGCCAATCATCATGCGGGAACCCAACAGCTGCTTGATTTGCCCCCATTTTACGCTAAACGGCACTTTGGCTTTGGCCGCCGCCTGATCCATGTTGATCAGCGCGCCGCCTGCGGCGATGTAATCCAGCTCTTTTTGGTTCACGCCCGGATGCTGGTTCGGTTCATGAATCACCTTCAGCCAGACAAAACTGATGATAATCCCGAGGCCGCCCATAAAGAAGAACACGTGCGACCAGCCCACCTCATGGGTCAGCCAACCCATGATCGGCGCAAAAATAACCGTGGCAAAGTATTGCGCGGAGTTAAAGATAGCCACCGCCGTGCCCCTCTCCTGGGCCGGGAACCAGGCCGCGACGATACGGCTATTTCCGGGGAAAGATGGCGCTTCGGCCAGGCCGACAAGGAAACGCAGGGTAAACAGCGCGACGATAATGCCGAAGCCGCTAAAGATATCGACGAAGCCCTGCAGCAGGGTAAACATGGACCAGATAAAAATGGACCAGAAGTAGACGCGTTTTGAACCGAAGCGGTCAAGCAGCCAGCCGCCTGGGATCTGGCCGATAACGTAGGCCCATGAGAACGCGGAGAAAACATAACCCATGCCGACGGCGTCAAGACCAATATCTTTGGCCATCTCCGATCCGGCAATGGATAAGGTGGCGCGGTCGCCGTAGTTGAAGGATGTGACGATAAACAGCATCACCACTATCCAGTAGCGAGCATTGGTGCGCTTTTCAGCGCCGCTCGCCGCCTGACTTAATGAACTCATTGTTGCACTCCTGAATCATAGCGTTAGCTACGTTCATTCTGAACAGCACAACCTGTAGGGTACTCAGAATGACGTGTTAGTGTTTTTCATTGTTTTCGTTATATCTGGCACTGCATTGGGAACTGGCAGGGAAAGTATAAAAAGAGGGGCTGACGGGCTCACCGTGCAAATACACAGCTTTCACCGGCTGAGTAAATCTGATTTATGGCGTATGCCTAACGAGATGGGGGATGGTTCACGGAAATGAAAAACCGCGCCCGTTGAGAGGTGGAGAGGGCGGTACAAAAGACAGGAGTGTGAATCAACTCTCTTGACCCCGTGAAATAGCCCGGTAAAGACCCTGGCATGACACAGGTTTTAAGGCAAATGCCCGAAGCCAGGCGCACGGAGAATTGGTACGATCTTTTTGACCGTTAATCTGGCACTGGCATTGAACATTAGTAAAAAAGGGGCGCCCTCTATTGTAGGGAGAGGGCGAAACTTTTTAATCAAGCAGCGTCGCCCACTGCGTTACCCATGGGTTAGAGACGCTTTCAGGTTCCGGATCTTCGCTGGCGTCAATCATCAGCATATCGCCCACGCGCGTGCCGCCCTGCTCCTGCAATAACGCATCAAACTTCAAACCGCCGCCGCAGAAGTTGGCGTAGGTGCTATCGCCCAGGGCGATAATGCCATAGCGTAAATGCGGCTGATACATATCTTTGATGCCTTCGTACAAGGGCACAATGCTGTCCGGTAAATCGCCCTGCCCGGTGGTCGAAGTCACCACCAGCGCATATTTCCCGGTATAGGACTCCCAGTCTTTGACTTCAGGATCTTCAAAGACTTTCGCCCGATGACCCAGCCCGCTCAAAATAGCCTGCGCCTCTTCGGCGACCAGGAGCGAATTTCCATACATCGTACCGACAAAAATTCCGACTTCCGCCATGACTAGCTCCCTGAATTGACCTGTATCTCTTCATCCTGACCGCAGTCGTCGGCAAACTCAACCCTTTCATTTAGCGGGAGAAGGCCGCGCCAGCCAAACTGCGACAGCGCGCGCATCCAGACGTCGTCAAGACCGGCGCGAATAACCAGCGGTTCGCCGGTAAAGGGATGCGTTAACGAGAGCTGGCTGGCGTGCAGCATCAGCCGATCGCAGCCAAAATGCTCTGCCGCGCTGCGATTCTGCCGCAAATCGCCATGTTTGCTATCACCGATAATCGGATGGCGAAGATGGGCAAGATGGCGTCGCAGCTGATGTTTACGTCCGGTTTTCGGTTCCAGTTCCACCAGGCTATAGCGGGTCGTGGGGTAACGTCCGGTCGCCACCGCCATCTCTACCGTCGCCAGGCCGCGGTAATGGGTGACCGCCGGCTGCGGGTCTTTATTATCACGAGCGAACTTATCGGCGATTTTATCCAGCTCCTCAACCAGCGGGTAATCAAGCACCGCTTCGTCGTTCAGCCAGCCGCGAGCGATCGCATGGTAGCGTTTCTGCATTTGATGCTGCTCGAACTGCTGCGACAGCAATCTTCCCGCTTCGCTCGATAGCCCCATCAGCAGCACGCCGGACGTCGGCCTGTCGAGGCGATGGGCGGTGAACACGTGCTGGCCTATCTGATCGCGCACGGTCTGCATCACCACGACCTTTTCATCACGATCCAGCCAGCTACGGTGCACCAGCCAGCCCGAAGGTTTGTTTACCGCGACCAGCCACTGGTCCTGATATAAAATCTCCAGCATCAGGCTTCGCCGCCGGCAAACAGCGCATCCAGCAGGAGCAGTTCGGCCAGCACCCTTTCGCGTACGGGATGAGCGTTATCGAGGGCCATCTCATAATAGGGGGCAACGGCGAAGTTCTGCGGCAGCGGCATTCCGCTTTCCAGCAGCTGGCGCATACGCGGAATCAATACCCACTGCAGCCATTCAAGCGGCTCCATGGTGTCGAGGCAAAACGGCTGTTCGCTGGCAAACGCGCGACTATCGGGGGCGCTATCCTGCCAGTGTTCCGTTTCGCGCAGCAGCGCTTCAATGGCGAGCAGGCGCTCGCGCACGCGATGATCAAGAGTCATGGGAAACCTCGGTGAGTTGAAAACCGGCGCAGAATAGCAAATTCAGACGAGAAATAAAAAAAGGGAGCACTGTATAAAACAGTGCTCCCGGTTCGTTTTGCAGCAATCCAGCTACATTGGTGCTCCCTGCTCGTCCTTGAAAACTTTTCCTGAGGTCTCCTGACCATGTTCATCCATAAACAGTTGCATCCTGCTTTCACACCACCCCGATGCGAAATAACTCATCCTTAAGTCTATCCTGATCTTCCTGATCCACCGAACATCCTGCTCGGCTCTCGTTCTCCTTCCTGGAGGTGTCCTTTTACGCAATCCTGCGTTATCCTGTGCTTCATCCTGAAGCCTGTCCTTGCAACGCCATCCTGGCGGGTCCTGTAGAAGCGTCATCATCCTGATGTTCACTTCGTTTATCAACTCCCTGTCGATGTACATAGAATCCCTGATTCCGCCCCGTCTTACAACCCTTGTTAAGACAATATCTTAAGATTAATCGTCAGTATGATTAATGAGAAAATAATTAACCAATTGAAAAATAATATATTTCTTAAAATACGGTCCCTGAAGGATCGGCTTAAATGATGACGATCTCTTACAGGTCTTGTAAGAGATCTCTCACAAAAGTTTGGGTAGTCTGGATTACAGAACAGGCTTAAGGGAATTGAGGAAACTCGCAAGCGAGGGGGAAAGGGTCGTGCGTTTGCGGGTGCCAAGGGTCTCTTTGATCACTTCACCACTCATATTACAGACCGAAATGACATCCAGTTCGCTGTCCAGCGTGGCGATAAACAGGGTCGGCGACAGCTTCAAACGCTTTTGCACCAGCAGATGACCGATCAGATTTTCCTGCACCCGCTGGAAATCGTCCGGGCTCCAGGTTTGCAGCAGCGTCATGGTTTCATCGGCGAAACGCGCCTGCATATCACCGGCAAACTGAGTGGTATAATAAGCATGAAGCGGTTGTTGTACCACAATCTCCAGCGCCCGTTCAACCGCGTGAATATTTTGTTCTAATGAAAACGGCTGCGGCTGCCAGAAAACGCCGTCATCATCCGTGCCGTTGACGCACGGCGACGGGATGCCGTAAAGCTCTTCGCTGCGCGGCAGGCTGGAACGCTGCTGCTGCCACGCCTCACAGTAACGTTGGGTAAATGCTTGTAGCGCTTCTGCGGTTTGCTGATCCACCGGTTTCTCTCTTCACGTTAGACAGGATACACTTGGCATATAGTGTAACCGCTTTAACTATGGTGAAACATGTCTTCTTACGATAATCATCAGGCGCTGGCCGGCCTGACGCTCGGAAAATCAACCGATTACCGCGATACCTACGATGCCAGCCTGCTTCAGGGCGTCCCGCGCAGCCTGAACCGCGACCCGCTGGATCTGCACGCCGATAACCTGCCGTTTCACGGCGCCGATATCTGGACGCTGTACGAGCTCTCCTGGCTGAACGCCAAAGGTCTGCCGCAGGTGGCCGTGGGCCACGTCGAGCTCAGCGACACCACCGTTAACCTGGTGGAATCAAAAAGCTTTAAGCTCTATCTCAACAGCTTTAACCAGACGCGCTTTGCTGACTGGCAGGCGGTCGAGGCGACGCTGGCGCGCGATCTCAGCGCCTGTGCGCAAGGAGAAGTGAAGGTGTCGCTGTATCGCCTCGATGAGCTCGAAGGCCAGCCGGTGGCCCATCTGCACGGCACCTGCATCGACGACCAGGATATTGAAATCGATAACTACCAGTTCAGCGCCGATTACCTGCAGGACGCCGCTTGCGGCAAAGTGGTCGAAGAGACCCTGGTCAGCCATCTGCTGAAGTCCAACTGCCTGATTACCCACCAGCCAGACTGGGGCTCGGTGCAGATTCAGTATCGCGGGGCGAAAATCGATCGCGAAAAGCTGCTGCGCTATCTGGTGTCATTCCGCCATCACAACGAATTCCACGAGCAGTGCGTAGAGCGCATCTTCAACGATATTCAGCGTTTCTGCCAGCCGGAAGCCCTTTCGGTTTACGCGCGCTACACGCGACGCGGCGGTCTCGACATCAACCCGTGGCGCAGCAACACCGATTTTGTGCCGGCCACCGGTCGCCTCGCCCGCCAATAATCAACATTTTCACAATTTGCGTGCGTTAACCCGCGCGCAAGGTTGTGAAAACGCCATCAGCAGGGCTATTGTAATCACAGGAAGACGATAATCGTCCTGTAAGGAGTTCACTTGATTACACACGTTAGCCCGCTTGGTTCAATGGATATGCTGTCGCAGCTGGAAGTGGATATGCTTAAACGCACCGCCAGCAGTGACCTGTATCAACTCTTTCGCAACTGCTCGCTTGCTGTGCTCAACTCGGGGAGCCTGACCGATAACAGCAAGGAGCTTCTGTCTCGTTTTGAAAACTTCGATATTAACGTGCTGCGTCGCGAACGCGGCGTGAAGCTGGAACTGATCAACCCGCCGGAAGACGCTTTCGTTGACGGGCGTATTATCCGTTCCCTGCAGGCCAACCTGTTTGCCGTACTGCGCGATATCCTGTTCGTCTACGGCCAGATCCACAACACCGTCCGCTTCCCGAATCTCGATCTTGAAAGCTCGGTGCATATCACCAACCTGGTCTTCTCCATTTTGCGTAACGCCCGCGCCCTGCACGTTGGCGAAGCGCCAAATATGATTGTCTGCTGGGGCGGCCACTCGATTAACGAAAACGAATATTTGTACGCCCGCCGCGTCGGCACCCAGCTGGGTCTGCGCGAGCTTAACATCTGCACCGGCTGTGGACCGGGCGCGATGGAAGCGCCGATGAAAGGCGCCGCCGTCGGCCACGCGCAGCAGCGTTACAGAGACAGCCGCTTTATCGGGATGACCGAGCCGTCGATTATCGCCGCCGAGCCGCCGAATCCGCTGGTGAATGAACTGATCATCATGCCGGATATCGAAAAACGTCTGGAGGCGTTCGTGCGTATCGCCCACGGCATCATCATCTTCCCGGGCGGCGTGGGCACGGCGGAAGAGCTGCTCTATCTGCTGGGCATTTTGATGCACCCGTCGAACAAGTCGCAAGTTCTGCCGCTGATCCTCACCGGGCCAAAAGAGAGCGCCGATTATTTCCGCGTGCTGGATGAGTTTATCGTCCATACGCTGGGCGAATCCGCCCGTCGTCACTATCGCATTATCATCGACGACGCCGCGGAAGTTGCCCGTCAGATGAAAAAAGCGATGCCGATGGTCAAAGAGAACCGCCGCGAAACCGGAGACGCCTACAGCTTCAACTGGTCGATGCGTATTGCGCCGGACCTGCAGATGCCGTTCGATCCCACCCACGACAATATGGCCAACCTTAAACTCTATCCGGACCAGCCGGTGGAAGTGCTGGCAGCGGATCTCCGCCGCGCCTTCTCCGGTATCGTTGCCGGTAACGTTAAAGAGGTGGGTATCCAGGCTATCGAGAAATTCGGCCCGTATAAGATTCACGGCGATCCGGCGATGATGCGCCGCATGGATGACCTGCTGCAGGGCTTCGTGGCGCAGCATCGTATGAAGCTGCCGGGCGGCACCGCCTACATCCCCTGCTACGAAATCTGTTCCTGAGTTATCTTCTGTTCTTCTCCCGGGCGGCGGCTTACGCCCCCGGGCTATTTTTCCCGCCCTGCCGCATTCCCCCTTTTCTCTTATCTATTCGCCCGTACGCTTTCCAGATAAATCATTCCTTTTATGAATTTTTAGCACCACTCTCACAAAAGCCAATCGTTTGCGTTTCCAAAAACAGCAATAAATATCACCAGGAAAGACGACTTTTAACGTAAAAACGTCGAGAACATCGCATTTTTACAGTAAAAACCTCGTTATTACGTCCCGCCACTATTCTCTCATATGCTGAAAATGATAGCCTCCGCGCCACAAATCTCTGGCTGATCCCCAGAAACAGGCTGTTGGACTAAAATTGCTTACATTTAAAGTGGATTATTGCATTTGAGATCGCGATCACTGATGCATTCACCATATAAATGTATCTTCCCGCACCAATTGTTACGGAGAAAATGCCTAAAAAACCGTAAACAAACGAATTTCATATTATTTAGTCTTTTTTATTCAATAGATTTTGTTGCTTCCTCCAGGAGATACAGATGGAAACCACTCAAACCAGCACCATCGTTTCGGATGCTACCCGTAGCGGTTGGCGCAAGACGGACACCATGTGGATGCTGGGCCTGTACGGCACGGCTATCGGCGCGGGCGTCCTGTTCCTGCCGATCAACGCCGGCGTCGGCGGTATGATCCCGCTGATCATCATGGCGATTCTGGCCTTCCCGATGACCTTCTTCGCCCACCGCGGGATGACCCGTTTCGTGCTGTCCGGTAAGAATCCGGGTGAGGACATCACCGAAGTGGTCGAAGAGCATTTCGGCGTCGGCGCAGGTAAGCTGATTACCCTGCTCTACTTCTTCGCCATCTACCCGATTCTGTTGGTTTACAGCGTGGCGATCACCAATACCGTCGAAAGCTTTATGCTGCACCAGCTGCACATCACGCCGCCGCCGCGCGCCATTCTTTCCCTGATTCTGATTGTCGGCATGATGACCATCGTGCGCTTCGGCGAGCAGATGATTGTGAAAGCGATGAGCGTACTGGTGTTCCCGTTCGTGGTCGCGCTGATGATCCTGGCCTTTTATCTGATCCCGCAGTGGAACGGCGCGGCGCTGGAGACCCTCTCCCTGAGCAGCGCGACCGCGACCGGCAACGGCCTGTGGATGACTCTGTGGCTGGCGATTCCGGTGATGGTGTTCTCCTTTAACCACTCGCCGATCATCTCCTCCTTCGCCGTCGCTAAACGCGAAGAGTACGGCCAGGGCGCGGAGAAAAAATGTTCCAGCATTCTGGCCCGCGCGCACATCATGATGGTGCTGACCGTGATGTTCTTCGTCTTCAGCTGCGTACTGAGCCTCTCTCCGGCGGATCTGGCGGCGGCGAAAGATCAGAACATCTCGATTCTGTCTTATCTGGCGAACCACTTTAACGCGCCGGTCATCGCCTGGATGGCGCCGATCATTGCGATGATCGCCATCACCAAATCCTTCCTCGGCCACTACCTTGGCGCTCGCGAAGGCTTTAACGGCATGGTGATTAAATCCCTGCGCGGTAAAGGCAAGTCCATCGAAATCAACAAACTGAACAAAATCACCGCCCTGTTCATGCTGGTCACCACCTGGATTGTGGCGACGCTGAACCCAAGCATCCTTGGGATGATCGAAACCCTGGGCGGCCCGATTATCGCCATGATTCTGTTCCTGATGCCGATGTACGCGATTCAGAAAGTCCCGGCGATGCGCAAATACAGCGGCCACGTCAGCAACGTATTCGTGGTGATTATGGGCCTGATTGCTATCTCCGCGATTTTCTACTCTCTGTTTAGCTAATATCCCCCGCGCCGCTTAACGGCGGCGCGCCTCCCGACAGCACTGGATGCATCATGATCAGCGTATTCGATATTTTTAAAATCGGCATTGGCCCTTCCAGCTCCCACACCGTTGGACCGATGAAAGCGGGCAAACAATTCACGGACGATCTTATTGAGCGCGGGCTGCTTCCCGAGGTAACCAAAGTCGTCGTCGATGTCTACGGATCCCTTTCCCTGACTGGTAAAGGCCACCATACCGACATCGCGATTATTATGGGCCTGGCGGGCAACCTGCCGGATACCGTCGATATCGACGCGATTCCCGGCTTTATCCAGGACGTCAACACCCATGGCCGCCTGATGCTAGCGAACGGCCAGCAGGAAGTGGCGTTCCCGGTCGATCGGTGCATGAATTTCCACGCCGACAACCTGTCGCGGCATGAGAACGGCATGCGTATTACCGCTCTCGGCGGCGAGAAGGTTCTCTACAGCCAGACGTACTACTCCATCGGCGGCGGGTTTATCGTCGACGAAGACCATTTCGGCGTGACCGCCGAAGCGCCAGTCGCCGTCCCTTATCCGTATAAAAATGCCGCCGACCTGCAGCGCCACTGCCGCGAAAGCGGGCTATCGCTCTCCGGCCTGATGATGCAAAACGAGCTGGCGCTGCACAGTAAAGAAGCGCTGGAGCAGCATTTTGCCGCGGTCTGGGAGGTGATGAGCAGCGGAATTGAGCGCGGCATCACCACCGAAGGGGTTCTGCCGGGCAAGCTGCGGGTTCCCCGTCGCGCCGCCGCGCTGCGCCGGATGCTGGTAAGCCAGGACAACACCAACAGCGACCCGATGGCGGTCGTTGACTGGATTAACATGTTCGCCCTGGCGGTTAACGAAGAGAACGCCGCTGGCGGGCGCGTCGTGACCGCGCCGACCAACGGCGCCTGCGGTATCGTACCTGCGGTGCTGGCCTACTACGACAAGTTCATCCGCAAAGTGAACGCCAACTCGCTGGCGCGCTATATGCTGGTCACCAGCGCCATTGGCTCGCTCTATAAGATGAACGCCTCAATTTCCGGCGCCGAAGTGGGCTGCCAGGGTGAAGTCGGCGTAGCCTGTTCAATGGCGGCGGCCGGTCTGGCTGAACTTCTGGGCGGCAGTCCGGGTCAGGTATGCATCGCGGCGGAAATTGGTATGGAGCACAACCTCGGTCTCACCTGCGATCCGGTTGCCGGCCAGGTGCAGGTGCCGTGCATCGAACGTAACGCTATCGCAGCGGTCAAGGCGGTCAACGCCGCGCGTATGGCCCTGCGCCGCACCAGCGAGCCGCGGGTGTGCCTCGATAAAGTCATCGAGACCATGTACGAAACGGGCAAAGATATGAACGCCAAATATCGTGAAACCTCGCGCGGCGGCCTGGCAATGAAGATTGTCGCCTGCGATTAACGTCCCCCTCCCGGTATGCTGCGGCATGCCGGGCTTTCTTCCCCCTGCCCTCTTCCTTCATTTATGTTATATAAATGATAATTTAGTTATTTATTAGTTATAAAGACGATTTGTTACCTTACGGAAAACCGCTCAAGGAGAACAAATCATGCTCAGATTATCCCGCCCGGCGCTGCTGCTCCTGCTGGCTGGCTTATCCGCTTCCGCGCTAGCGAAAGCGCCGGAGACCGTGAATATTGGTTATCAGAAAGCCAATATCTTCGCGCTGCTGAAATATCGCGGCACCCTCGATGAAAGCTTCAAAAAGCAGGGGATCGCCGTACGCTGGATTGAATTCCCCGCCGGACCGCAGATGCTGGAAGGGCTGAACGTCGGCAGCATCGACCTCGCCGCCACCGGCGATGCGCCGCCGGCCTTTGCCCAGGCCGCGCAGGCGGATCTGGTCTATTTAGCCCACTCGCCGGCGAATCCTAAAACCGAAGCCATCGTGGTGGCGGAAAACTCGGCGATTAAGAGTGTCGCCGACCTTAAGGGCAAGCGCGTGGGGCTCAATAAAGGCTCCGACGTGAACTATCTGCTGGTGACCGCGCTGGAGAAAGCCGGGCTGAGTTATAAAGATATCACGCCGGTCTATCTGCCGCCTGCTGACGCCCGCGCCGCCTTCCAGCGCGGCGCCATTGACGCCTGGGTTATCTGGGATCCGTTCCTCGCCGAAGTGGAAACCAACGCCAAAGCGCGACAGATTCGCAATGCCGAAGGGCTGGTGCCGCACTACACATTCTACCTGGCCAGCCGCAAATTTGCCGACACGTATCCGGATACCGCAAAGCAGGTGGTGGATGAGCTGGGTAAACTGAGCGAATGGGCCAACGGCCATCAGGACGATGCCGCCGGGATCCTCTCCACCTCAACCGGGCTGGATAAGGCTATCTGGCTGAAAACGCTGGCGCGTCTGCCCTACGGCGCCGAGCGCATGACCCCTGCGGTCTATAACGAACAGCAGGCGCTGGCGGATACCTTCACCCGCATCGGCCTGCTGCCGGTGAAAGTCGATGTGCGCAGCGCAACCTGGTTGCTGGATAAGCAGTAAGCCTTCCCTTCCCGGGTCGCGGCGCAGGCGCCTTACCCGGGCTACCGGCCCGCAGACGACGGTGGACCCGTAGCCCGGACAGGCGCGTCAAGCGCCGCCTCCGGGAAAAAACACCTCCCCGCACTCCCGCCCCCTCGCCCTTAGGGGAGAGGGAATTAACTCACCTTCTCTTCGCTCGCGACCGCGACCTGCTCGCCGCGACGATAGCCTGCGCCCGGATGTGGCGCAGCCAGCCGCGCGCCAGCGCCAAACAGCTTCTCGCGCAGGGTTCCTTCGCGATACTCCTGCTTAAACACGCCGCGCTTTTGCAGCTCCGGGACCAGCAAATCCACCACGTCGCGGAAGGTTTCGTGGGTCACCGCATAGGCGAGGTTAAAGCCATCGACGTCGGTCTCCTCGACCCAGGACTGCAGCTCATCGGCGACCGTTTGCGGGCTGCCGACCACCAGCGGGCCGAAGCCGCCGATCCCCGCCCAGTCCGCCAGCTTCTGCACGGTCCACTGGCTATTGGGATCGGCGGTGGAAAACGCCTCCACCATCGACTGAATCGCGTTGGTATGCAGATACTCCAGCACCTGATCCGGCTGATACTGACCAAGGTCGATGCCGGTCCAGCCGGAGAGCAGCGCCAGCGCCCCTTCGTAGCTAACGTACGGTTTATACTCCTGCCATTTCGCCTGGGCTTCACGGTCGGTTTCGCCGACGATGACCGTCTGCATATTGAAGATCAGGATGCTGCGCGGATCGCGCCCGGCCTCCTCGGCGCGACGACGAATATCCGCCACCGTCTTTTTCAGCAGTACTTTCGACGGCGCGCCGACAAATACGCACTCGGCATGGCCGGCGGCGAACTGCTTGCCGCGGCTGGAGGCGCCCGCCTGATAGAGCACCGGCGTACGCTGCGGCGATGGCTCGCAGAGGTGGATCCCCGGCACCGAAAAGAAGTTGCCCTGATGGTTAATCGGATGAATTTTTCGCGGATCGCTGAAGATCTTACGTTCCCTGTCGCGCAGCACCGCGCCATCCTCCCAACTCCCTTCCAGCAATTTATAAACCACCTCCAGATACTCATCGGCGTAGTCGTAGCGGGCGTCGTGGTCGGTCTGCGCTTTCTGGCCAATATTACGCGCCCCGCTCTCCAGATAGGAGGTCACGATATTCCAGCCCACTCGCCCCTTTGTCAGATGGTCGAGCGTCGACAGGCGGCGAGCGAACGGATAGGGATGTTCAAAGGAGAGCGAAGCGGTCAGGCCGAATCCGAGATGCTCCGTCACCAGCGCCATCGGCGTGATCAGCGCCAGCGGATCGTTGACCGGCACCTGCGCCGCCTGGCGGAGCGCCGCATCGCCGTTGCCGTTCAGCACGTCATAGACGCCCAGCACGTCGGCGATAAACAGCCCGTCAAACTTGCCGCGCTCCAGCAGACGCGCCAGGTCGACCCAATACTCAAGGTCTTTATACTGCCAGGAGCGGTCGCGCGGATGGGCCCACAGCCCCGGCGACTGATGGCCGACGCAGTTCATATCAAAAGCGTTCAGACGAATTTCACGTTGTGATGACATAGCGCTCTCCACGGCGCGCCCCGCTGTCGGGACGCGCGCATAATCATTAAGGGAATCAGGGGATAAAAGGCGTTCAGAACGCCGGACATCGGGCGGATTGTTTAATGCCCAGCGCCAGCAATGCTTCGGCGGCTACGGCGGCGGCATGGTCGGCCACCTGCGGTAGCCCCATCAGTTCACCGAAACGGGCCCGCGCGGCGGGTCCGGAGACCAGCAGATTGGGCGCGGCCCGCCCTTCCCGGCCAATCGCCCGCGAGCGGCGATCGACGTCCAGTCCGAGACCAAACGCGTCGGCGCGAATCAGCCCCTCCTGGCTCAGCTGGCGCAGCAGCGGCTGGCTGTCGGTGAGGGCCCCGTGCGCCGGGCCGGTGGTTAAAATAAAATGGTCAACGCTCACCCACTGCGCTTCACCGCCCCGGGGCGAGAGGGTTAGCGTCAATTTTTGCGCGTCGTCTGCCAGCGCCGTCAGCCTGGCCGCCAGCACCCGCAGGCTGCCGTCGCGCTGGCGCTGCTCAAGAATCCCGGCGACCTGGGGAGCGATACGATAGCGGTGAACGTCCCAGTAGCTGCGTAAATGACGCAGGAAGCGCTGACGATCGGCCACCGACAGCGCCTGCCAGATCTCCTGCCCCTGATTACGTACCGCGTCCAGCACCACCTGCCAGGCCTGCCCCCGCTCCGCGGCGCGGTCGATATCCCGGCGGATTTGCCGCAGCCGCTGGCGCAGCGATCCGTGGGCATACTCGCCTTCCCAAGGGTCAGCGCTGCCGCTCAGGTTGCTGCGGGAGAGGAGCCCGCGGCGTGAAAATGCCGTTATCGGCCCCCGATGTCCCAGCCGCGTCAGCGTCGCGATGGTATCCGCCATCGTCAGGCCGGTGCCCATGACCGCGACGCTCGCCTGCGGCGCGATAGCGTCCAGCACGCCCGTTCGCCAGGGGTTAGCGATGAGCGCCGGATGGGTCGCGAACGGCGTCGCCAGCGACGGCAGCGAGGGCGGCGGATGGCTGATGGCCAGCACCAGCAGATCGGCCGGCAGCCGATGACCGCCATCGGTGATAATCTCGCCATCTTTAAACCTTAGCGCCTGCTCGCGCAGATGCGTCAGCCGCCCGCCGCTGGCGCTCGCCTCCTCGGCGAAACGCTGGGCGACGTAGCGGCCAAACTGGCCGCGCTGCGGATAGACAGCGCCGTCTTCCAGCAGAGCCTGCGGATCATCAGCAAAAGCAGGCTGGCTGCGGTACCAGCGGTCGAACGCGCCCTCCTCTTCCCCGGCAAGCTGCATCCGCGCCGCGGGAACGTTAATCCGATGGCTCGGTTCGGTCGTGGAGTAGGCCACGCCCGCGCCGGGCACCTCGCGCGGCTCCAGCAGCGTGACCCGCACGCCAGCCGGCGCCAGGCGCAGGAGATGAATAGCCACCGCCGCGCCGCTAAATCCGCCGCCGACGATCGCCACGTGCGGTTCAGTTTGCATAGCCCACCGCCTTCAGAAACCGCAGTAACATACGCGCCTCCTCAGCTTGCGCTGACCTGTTTCACCGGACGCTTATCGCCGCCGATGGTTTCGCCGAACGGGCCGGTATTGACGCTACGCGCCTTCGGCTGATCGTGGCCTGCCAGCGGCAATAGCGGCATGACCAGGTCAGCGAAACGATGGGCTTCTTCCAGATGCGGGTAGCCGGAGAAGATAAAATTGGTGATACCGAGCGCCTGATATTCACGAATGCGCTCTGCCACCTGCTGCGGATTGCCGACCAGCGCCGTTCCCGCCCCGCCGCGCACCAGCCCTACGCCCGCCCACAGGTTCGGCGCAATGCGCAGATTGTCGCGCGATCCTTTATGCAGCGAGCTCATGCGCGCCTGGCCGGTGGAGTCCATACGGGCAAAAATTTTCTGCGCCTGGGCGATGGTCTCGTCATCAAGGTGAGAAATCAGCCGATCGGCGGCGGCCCACGCCTCCTCTTCGGTTTCGCGAACAATCACATGCAGACGAATCCCGTACTGCAACGTGCGGCCCCGGGCGGCGGCGCGCTCGCGCACTACCGCCAGCTTTTCGGCCACCAGCGCCGGCGGCTCTCCCCAGGTCAGATAGGTATCGATTTGATCGGCGGCAACGTCGATGGCTTCCTCAGAGGAGCCGCCAAAAAACAGCGGCGGACCGTTTTCCTGTACCGGCGGAAACAGCACTTCCGCGCCTTCCACGTGGATATGCTCGCCGTGATAGTCCACCTTTTCGCCTTTCAGCAGGCGCGAGTAGACGTCGAGAAATTCGCGGGTGACCTGATAGCGTTCGCCGTGGCTGAGGAAAATACCGTCGCCTTTGTTTTCCACCGGATCGCCGCCGGTGACGACGTTAATCAGCAGCCGACCGCCCGACAGACGGTCGAGCGTCGTCGCCATCCTCGCCGCCAGCGTCGGCGGCTGCAGGCCCGGACGAACGGCCACCAGATAGCGCAGGCGACGGGTCAGCGGCGCCAGCGCCGAGGCCACCAGCCAGGAGTCCTCGCAGCTTTTTCCCGTCGGGATCAGCACACCGTAGTAGCCCAGGCTGTCGGCCGCCAGCGCCACCTGCTGCAGGTAAGGCAAATCAACCGGTCGCCCGCCCTCCGCGGTGCCCAGGTAGCGGCCATCGCCGTGGGTGGGCAGAAACCAGAACACGTTGATTTTATCGTCGGTTTTTTGCGTCATTATCGATTTCCTATATAACCATATCCGATATTTATCGAAGAGTTGTTTTAATTTGGTTATATGAGTGTTAGCGATAATCGTGCCAATGGTGAACGAAAAATTAACAAAACAAAATCAGTCAGTTAGATAAAACAGAACCGTATACCGCTGTTGCAAATGCAGCAGACAGTGCGTCCGGGCTGCGGCTTTTGCAACAGCGCGACGGGCTAGCCCTCTGGTTTCCAACCCCGGCACAGGATAAGTTCAGGGCATTAAAAGTCGGAGGTCAACCATGCTGAATCCTGAATTTCCATCCTCAACGCCCACGCTGATCGACCCGGCGTCAAAAGCGTTTCAGAGCCTGCTGGATAAACTGGCCCCCACCGAGGCGACCGTGCTGATCGTCGGCGAAACCGGCACCGGTAAAGAGGTTGTCGCCCGCTATCTGCATCACCATAGCCCGCGCCGCCACCGGCCGTTCCTGGCCGTCAACTGCGGCGCGCTCAGCGAGAGCCTGGCGGAAGCGGAGCTGTTCGGCCATGAAAAAGGGGCGTTTACCGGCGCGGTACAAAGCCATCCCGGCTGGTTCGAGGCGGCGGAAGGCGGCACGCTGCTGCTCGATGAAATCGGCGAGCTTAGCCTGGCGCTCCAGGTGAAACTGCTGCGCGTCCTGCAGGAGCGCGAAATCACCCGCGTCGGCTCACGCAAGGCCGTTAAGGTCGATGTGCGGGTAATCGCCGCCACCCACGTGGATCTGATGCAGGCCATCCGCGAGCGTCGTTTCCGCGAAGACCTCTACTACCGGCTGAATATCGCCATCGTGCCGCTGCCGCCGCTGCGCCAGCGTCGCCAGGATATTCCGGTGCTGGCGGACCATTTTCTCTCGCTCTACGCCCGCCGTCTGGGTCGTCCGATTCGCCGTCTGGCCCCGGAGACGCTGGCAAGGCTGATGGAGTACCCCTGGCCGGGCAATATTCGCGAGCTGGAGAACACTCTGCATAACGCGGTATTACTGAGTAAAGAAGAGGAGATCGGCCCCGCCCAGCTGCGGCTGACGACGCTGAACAACGAGCCCTCGGCAGTTGGCGATAATGAACTCGACGATTTTATTCGTCGTCAGCTTTCCCTGCCGGGCGAACCGCTGTGGGAAAGGGTCACCGGGGCGTTGATACGCGGCGCGATGGCCCACAGTGACGATAATCAAAGCCAGGCCGCAGCGCTGCTCGGTATCAGCCGCCACGCGCTGCGCACGCAGTTGGCAAATTTGGGCATCATCAAAAGCCGCCGCCGTCAGGAGCCCCTCAACAGCGCGGCGGTCAAAAAGGTCCCTCGTGACCGGGAACTGCGCATCGGCTTCCAGCGCTTTGGCAATCTTGGCATCCTGAAAGCGCGGCAAAGTCTTGAGCAAGCCTTTGCCAGCCGCGGCGTCAGCGTACTGTGGAGCGAGTTCCCCGCCGGGCCGCAGCTGCTGCACGCGCTGGCCTGCGATGAAATCGATTTTGGCACCACCGGCGAAGCGCCGCCGGTTTTCGCGCAGGCCACTAACAGCGAGCTAGTCTACGTCGCCTGGGAACCGCCCGCGCCGCAAAGCGTGGCGATGGTCGTCCCGCAGCACAGCGATATTCGCACCCTTAGCGACCTGAGCGGCAAGCGTATCGCGCTGAATAAAGGCTCTAACGTGCACTGGCTGCTGCTACATATCCTGGAAGAGGCCGGGCTGGCGTTAAACGACGTCAAAGTGGTCTACATTCCGCCGAAGTACCCGCTGACCGCCAGCGATTACCTGGCGGTGGACGCCTGGATGATGTGGGATCCGCTGCTCAGCGACGCGGAATATAGCGGTGAACTACGGGTTGTCGCCAGCGGCGAGGGGCGCGTCAATAACCACCAGTTCTACCTGTCGCGCCGCGACTACGCCAGCCGCAATAGCGATATTATGCAGCGCCTGCTGGCCGAACTGACGCAAACCGGACAGTTTATCGACCAGCATCGGCAGGAAGCCGTCGGACTGCTCTCCGCCGAGCTGGGGCTTAACGCCGCTTCTCTGGCCCGAGCCCTGGCGCGCCGCAGCCATCGCCCGCGGCCGATGGATCTCAACGTGATTCGCGCCCAGCAAAGTATCGCCGATCGTTTTTACGCGCTGGGCCTTATCCACAAACCGGTATCGGTGCGCGAGGCGGTCTGGTACGGCGAGGCCACTCATAGCGATCCCCGCCCGCTGATGCACGTTGGTTAGCCGGAAACTGCGAGGCATCTTCCTGATTTCCCTGGCGCCAATAGCCTCATCCGCGCGGTGGTGTTACCCTAAAAGCCGTTGAGAATAAGGGGGATCCGTGGCCGTTCATTTGCTAATCGTCGACGCACTTAATCTGATTCGCCGCATCCATGCGGTGCAGGGGTCACCCTGCGTCGATACCTGCCTGCATGCGCTCGAACAGCTGGTGGTTCATAGCCAGCCGACCCACGTGGTGGCGGTATTTGATGATGAAGACCGCGGCCACGGCTGGCGGCATCAGCGCCTGCCCGATTATAAAGCCGGGCGCGCGCCGATGCCGGAGACCCTCGAAGCGGAAATGCCGGCGCTGCGGGCGGCGTTTGAGCAGCGCGGGTTTCGCTGCTGGGCGCTCAGCGGCAGCGAAGCTGACGATCTCGCCGCGACCCTGGCGGTCAAAGTGGCGCAGGCCGGCCATCAGGCAACCATCGTTTCAACCGACAAAGGCTACTGCCAGCTGCTGTCGCCGACGATTCGCATCCGCGACTATTTCCAGAAGCGCTGGCTCGACGCGCCGTTTATCGCCAAAGAGTTCGGCGTGACGCCGGAACAGCTGCCTGACTACTGGGGGCTGGCGGGCATCAGCAGCTCAAAGGTTCCCGGCGTGGCGGGGATTGGCCCAAAAAGCGCCGCCCAGCTGTTAACCGATTTTCAGGATCTGGAAGGAATCTACGCGCGGCTGGCGGACGTGCCGGAGAAGTGGCGCAAGAAGCTGGAAGAACAGCAAGAGATGGCCTTCACCTGCCGGGAAATCGCGCGCCTGCAAACCGATTTACAGCTGGACGGCAATCTGCAGCAGCTGCGGCTGGCCCGGTAGCGTTGGGTCCAGAGAGCGCACGGCTTCCCGGAGGCGATGCTGCGCATCTGTCCGGGCTACCGCTCCGTAGACGGCGGTGAGCTCGTAGTCCGGGCTACCGGATCGCAGCCGGCGGTAAACCCGTAGCCCGGGCAAGGCGCGTCAAGCGCCGCCCCCGGGAGCCGAGCGCAGAGTCGCTGAATTTCCCGCAAGCCGTCGGCAGAAACCTTCGCTTACGGCATCACTCTTCGATACGTAATCCGTAGGTTTTGAATTTCTCCAGCACAACAGCGATGGCCTCGTCATCAAGAACCGGCACCGGATCGATAATCGCCAGGGTGCTGAGATAGAGCTGCGCCAGCACCTCGACTTCATGCGCCAGCCACAGGGCTTTCTCCAGGTTCTCTTCACAGGCGATCAGGCCATGGTGCTGCAGCAGCGTCGCTTTGCGGTTTTTCAGCGCCACGGCCACATGCTCAGACAGCTCGCGGGTACCAAACGTGGCGTAGGGCGCGCAGCGGATAGAGTTGCCCCCCGCCGCCGCAATCATATAGTGAATGGCGGGAATGGGACGGTTGAGAATCGACACCGCCGTGCAGTGAACCGCGTGATTATGCACCACCGCGTGAGCGTCAGGGCGGGTCTGATAGGCCGCCAGATGAAAACGCCACTCGCTGGACGGCAGTTTGCCCTGCTCATGCTGACCTTCGGCATCAATATACACAATGTGCGCCTCCGTCAGTTTCTCGTAAGGAATACCCGTCGGCGTGATCAGCATTCCCCCTTGATAACGCACGCTCACGTTGCCGGCGGTCCCCTGATTTAACCCCAGCCGGGTCATTTCCAGGCAGGTATCAATAATCTGCCGGGCCAGTCTATTTCGTTCCATTCTTTACCTCTCTTTATGATGCGCAATACGACAACAGACGGCTCGCCGGATAAGACGCGCGACGCTGTTGAATAACTCGAATAATTGCCCATCATCTTCATCCCGAATAATCAGAAAGGAATTTACATTCACCGGTTCTGTGATACCCCTCACTTATTTTAGGGTAAAAAAAAGCGTTCTCTCGTTTTTGCCTGATGAAAAATGCCCGTTCTTACTAATAGATTTAAAATCGGGCATTTTGCTGATAGTTTTAACAACTGACCGTTTTCCTTATTATAAATTAAATCGGGCATTCAACCTGTGGGTTTTAGAATTAACTTTCTCAAACGGTCATGTTTTTCTGATTATTAAAGTGATGATAATCACATAAAAGCACCGAGTGGATACTAAATGTGACCGCCATCATATTAAAAGGCGTTTTTAATTTGAAAATGCATTCATGAGTTCATTCCGTGATGTTTATTTCACTGTTGACGTCGCTGCAAGAGCTCACCTGATTATTGTGGTCTGGTGGGCATAAGCCGGCCGCTGAACACGCTTCTGAACCAATGAGGATGCTATGGGAAACACAACAATACAAACGCAGAGTTTTCGTGCGGTAGAGACAGGGAAAAGCAAGCGCTACATTATTCCCTTCGCCCTGCTGTGCTCGTTATTTTTTCTTTGGGCGGTCGCGAATAATCTCAACGATATTTTATTACCACAATTTCAACAAGCCTTTACGCTGACTAATTTTCAGGCCGGGCTGATTCAATCCGCCTTTTATTTCGGCTATTTCGTCATCCCTATTCCGGCCGGAATTTTGATGAAAAAGTTAAGTTATAAAGCCGGCATTATTACCGGACTGTTCTTATATGCTTTTGGCGCCGCGCTATTCTGGCCCGCCGCCGAGGTCATGAATTACACCTTATTTCTGATTGGCCTATTTATTATTGCTGCGGGCTTAGGGTGTTTAGAAACCGCGGCAAACCCGTTTGTTACCGTTTTAGGCCCAGAAAGCGGCGGTCACTTCCGGCTTAATCTGGCACAGACCTTTAACTCCTTTGGCGCCATTATTGCAGTGGTTTTTGGGCAAAGTCTTATTTTGTCTAATGTGCCGCATCAATCGCAGGATGTGCTCGATAAAATGGCTCCGGAGCAGCTTAGCGCCTATAAGCACAGCCTGGTGCTCTCGGTGCAAACCCCCTATATGATCATCGTCGCGGTTGTCTTACTGGTCGCTCTGTTGATTATGTTAACCAAATTTCCAGCCCTGCAGAGCGACGACCATAGTGACGCCACCCAGAGTTCCTTCTCCGCTTCCCTTGCTCGCCTGGTCCGCGTTCGCCACTGGCGCTGGGCGGTGCTGGCGCAGTTCTGCTACGTCGGCGCGCAAACCGCCTGCTGGAGCTATCTGATTCGCTACGCTATCGAAGAGATCCCCGGCATGACGCCCGGTTTCGCCGCCAACTATCTGACCGGCACCATGGTGTGCTTCTTTATCGGTCGCTTCTCCGGTACCTGGCTCATCAGCCGCTTCGCGCCGCATAAAGTGCTGGCGGCCTACGCCCTGCTTTCCATGATCCTGTGCCTGATTTCCGCTTTCACCGGCGGCCACGTGGGTCTGCTGGCTCTGACGCTGTGCAGCGCTTTTATGTCCATTCAGTATCCGACCATCTTCTCGCTGGGCATCAAAAACCTGGGGCAGGACACCAAATACGGCTCCTCTTTTATCGTCATGACCATTATTGGCGGCGGGATCGTCACTCCAGTGATGGGCTTTGTCAGCGACGCCGCCGGCAACATTCCCACCGCCGAACTGGTCCCGGCGCTGTGCTTTGCCGTCATCTTCATCTTCGCCCGTTTCCGTTCGCAAACGGCAGCTAACTAAACATTTATCCGAATAACGTGAGGAATCTGTAATGAAAAAAATCAGCTTACCGAAAATTGGCATCCGCCCGGTGATCGATGGACGCCGCATGGGGGTACGCGAGTCGCTGGAAGAGCAAACCATGAACATGGCGAAAGCCACCGCCGCGCTGATCGCGGAAAAACTGCGTCACGCCTGCGGCGCGCAGATTGAGTGCGTCATCGCCGACAGCTGCATCGCGGGTATGGCGGAGTCCGCCGCCTGCGAAGAGAAATTCAGCAGCCAGAACGTCGGCGTCACCATTACCGTCACTCCGTGCTGGTGCTACGGCAGCGAAACTATCGATATGGATCCGCTGCGGCCAAAAGCCATCTGGGGCTTTAACGGCACTGAGCGCCCCGGCGCGGTTTACCTTGCGGCGGCGCTGGCGGCGCATAGCCAGAAGGGTATTCCGGCATTCTCCATTTATGGCCACGACGTACAGGACGCCGACGACACCACCATTCCGCCGGATGTCGAAGAAAAACTGCTGCGCTTTGCCCGCGCCGGCTTAGCGGTCGCCAGCATGAAGGGCAAAAGCTATCTTTCCGTCGGCGGCGTGTCGATGGGTATCGCCGGTTCTATCGTCGATCACAACTTCTTCGAGTCCTGGCTCGGCATGAAGGTGCAGGCGGTGGACATGACCGAACTGCGCCGCCGCATCGACCAGAAAATCTATGATGAAAGCGAGCTGGAAATGGCGCTGGCGTGGGCGGATAAAAACTTCCGCTACGGCGAAGACCAGAACGCGCAGCAGTATAAGCGCAACGCCGAACAGAGCCGCGCGGTGCTGAAAGAGAGCCTGCTGATGGCGATGTGCATCCGCGACATGATGCAGGGCAACAGCAAGCTGGCGGAAAAAGGGCTGGTCGAAGAGTCGCTGGGCTACAACGCCATTGCCGCGGGTTTTCAGGGCCAGCGCCACTGGACCGATCAATACCCCAACGGCGATACCGCCGAAGCGCTGCTCAATAGCTCGTTCGACTGGAACGGCGTACGCGAACCCTTTGTCGTCGCCACCGAAAACGACAGCCTCAACGGCGTGGCGATGCTGATGGGCCACCAGTTGACCGGCACCGCCCAGGTATTTGCCGACGTGCGCACCTACTGGTCGCCGGAAGCGGTAGAGCGCGTCACCGGCCAACCGCTCACCGGGCTGGCGGAGCACGGCATCATCCACCTGATCAACTCCGGTTCGGCGGCGCTCGACGGCGCCTGCAAACAGCGCGATGCTGATGGCAAGCCAACCATGAAACCGCACTGGGAAATCAGCCAGCAGGAGGCCGACGCCTGCTTGGCGGCCACCGAATGGTGCCCGGCGATTCATGAATATTTCCGCGGCGGCGGCTTCTCCTCCCGCTTCCTGACCGAAGGCGGCGTGCCGTTCACCATGACCCGCGTGAATATCATCAAAGGTCTTGGCCCGGTACTGCAAATCGCCGAAGGCTGGAGCGTAGAGCTGCCGAAAGCGATGCATGACCAGCTCGATGCCCGTACCAACTCCACCTGGCCGACCACCTGGTTTGCGCCGCGTCTGACCGGTAAAGGCCCGTTCTCCGACGTCTACTCGGTGATGGCGAACTGGGGCGCTAACCACGGCGTGCTGACCATCGGGCACGTCGGCGCCGACTTTATCACCCTGGCGTCGATGCTGCGGATCCCGGTCTGCATGCATAACGTAGAAGAGGCGAAAATCTACCGCCCCTCCAGCTGGTCTGCCCACGGGATGGATAGCGAAGGCCAGGATTACCGCGCCTGCCAGAACTACGGCCCGCTGTATAAGCGTTAATACGGCTTTGCCCGGTGGCGCAGGCTTACCGGGCCTACAGAACCGTAGGCCGGATAAGCGCGGCGCCATCCGGCGACGTTTATGGAGTTAACGATGAAAAAAGACGTCATCCTGGTCCTCGACTGCGGCGCCACCAACGTGCGGGCGATTGCGGTTGACCGCCGGGGGAACATTATCGCCCGCGCCGCAACGACCAACGCCAGCGATATCGCCGTGGAGAACAGCGCCTGGCACCAATGGTCGCTGGAGGCGATCCTGCAACGCTTCGCCGAGTGCTGCCGGCAGATTAGCGACCCGCTCTCATCCTGCACGGTTCGCGGCATCACGGTCACCACCTTCGGCGTCGACGGCGCGCTGGTGGATGAACAGGGCAAGCTGCTCTATCCGGTCATCAGCTGGAAATGTCCGCGCACCGCGGCGGTGATGGACAATATCAGCCGTTTTATGCCCGCGCAGCAGCTCCAGCAGATCTCTGGCGTCGGCGCATTTGCCTTCAACACCCTGTATAAGCTGATCTGGCTGAAAGAGAACCACCCGCAGCTGCTGGAGAAAGCCCGCGCCTGGCTGTTCATCTCCTCGCTTCTCAACCAGCGTCTGACCGGGGAATTCACAACCGATATCACCATGGCGGGCACCAGCCAGATGCTGGATATCCATCAGCGGGATTTCAGCACGCAGATCCTGCAGGCGACGGGGCTGCCGCGCCGCCTGTTTCCCCGGCTCGTTGAAGCGGGCCAGCAGATCGGCACGCTGCAAAGCGATGCCGCGAAGATGCTGGGTTTAGCCGTCGGCATTCCGGTCATCTCCGCCGGGCACGATACCCAGTTCGCGCTGTTTGGCGCGGGCGCGGAGCAGGATGAACCTGTGCTGTCGTCCGGCACCTGGGAAATCCTGATGGTGCGCAGCGCCCAGGTGAACACGCCGCTGCTCAGCCACTATGCGGGCTCCACCTGCGAGCTGGATAGCCAGCCGGGACGCTATAACCCGGGCATGCAGTGGCTGGCCTCCGGCGTGCTGGAATGGGTACGCCAGCTGCTGTGGACACCTGAAACGCCGTGGCAAACGTTGATTGACGAGGCCCGTGCCCTCCCCGACGGCGCTCAGAAGGTGAAGATGCAGTGCGACCTGCTATCCAGCCCAAACGCGGGCTGGCAGGGCATCACGTTGAATACCACTCGCGGTCACTTCTACCTCGCCGCGCTGGAGGGATTAGCCGAACAGCTGGCGAACAACCTACAAACGCTGCAAAAAATCGGTCACTTTAACGCCAGCGAACTGCTGCTGGTCGGCGGCGGCAGCCGCAACGCGCTGTGGAATCAGATCAAAGCCAACAGGCTGGATATCCCGATTAAAGTACTGGATGACGCCGAAACCACCGTCGCCGGCGCCGCCATGTTTGGCTGGTATGGCGTCGGTGAATTCAGCAGCCCGGAGCAGGCCCGAGCGCAAGTGAGCTATCAGTATCGCTATTTTTACCCGCAAACCGAACCCGAACTGATTGAGGGAGTATGAGATGCTAAAAACGATTTCCCCGTTAATATCGCCGGAGCTACTGAAGGTGCTGGCGGAAATGGGGCACGGCGATGAGATTATTTTTTCCGATGCCCACTTCCCGGCGCACAGCATGGGGCCCCAGGTGATTCGCGCCGACGGCCTGCTGGTCAGCGACCTGCTGCAAGCGATTATTCCGCTGTTTGAGTTAGACAGCTACGCTCCGCCGCTGGTGATGATGGCCGCCGTGGCGGGCGACTCCCTCGACCCGCAGGTGGAAACGCGCTACCGCGAGGCGCTTTCCCGCCCCGCGCCCTGCCCGGAGATCGCCCGCATCGACCGCTTTGCTTTCTACGAGCGGGCGCAAAAAGCCTTTGCGATCGTTATCACAGGTGAGCGCGCTAAGTACGGGAATATTCTTTTAAAAAAAGGAGTAACGCCGTAATCTCATGCCGGAGCGCCCGTCTGATGCGGGCGCTCAGCGAACGCCAGGGTGAGAAAAATGAAAGCGGCACGACAGCAAGCGATACTAGACCTGCTCATTAACCATAACAGCCTGACCACCGAAGCCTTATCGCTACAGCTCAACGTCAGCCGAGAAACCATCCGCCGCGATCTCAGCGAGCTCCAGTCCCAGGGGAAAGTGCTGCGTAACCACGGCCGGGCAAAAGTCATTCACCGGCAAAGCCGGGACAGCGGCGATCCTTTTCATATCCGTCTGAAAAGCCACTACGCGCACAAAGCGGATATCGCCCGCGAAGCCCTTGCGTGGATAGAAGCTGGAATGACGATCGCCCTCGACGCCAGCTCCACCTGCTGGTATCTGGCCCGCCAGCTGCCCGATATCGACCTTCACGTCTTTACCAACAGCCAGCCGATTTGCCAGGAGCTGAGCAAGCGCGAGAATATTCAGCTCACCTGCTCCGGCGGTACGCTCCAGCGAAAATATGGCTGCTACGTCAGCGCGTCGCTTATCTCGCAGCTCAAAGCGCTGGAGATCGACCTGTTCATTTTTTCCTGCGAAGGCATCGACAGCGAGGGCGCGCTCTGGGACTCAAACACGGTGAACGCCGAGTTCAAATCGCTGCTGCTTAAGCGGGCGTCGCAATCGTTATTGCTGATTGATAAGAGCAAGTTTAATCGCTCAGGAGAGGCGCGGATCGGCCATCTGGATGATGTGACGCATATTGTTTCGGACGTGTCGCAGTCATAACGGCTATTTGCAGCGCCGGATAGCGGCTTAACACCTTATCCGGCCTACAAAAGCGGGCAAACTAGCGTTCGTCGCGGCGACCGCCGACGGCAGCCCACAGGCGGCGAACGTGAACCGTTACCTCTTCGCGATCGTGATACAGCTGGCGTGCCTGGATCTGCGCGTTGATACCGTGCTCGTCGAGCTGTTCCTGGATATAGGCCAGGTTGCGCGATAGCTCTTCGTAGCGTTTTTTCATCGGCAGCTTCAGGTTAAAGATGGTTTCGCGGCACCAGCCGTTCACCAGCCACTGCGCCATCAGCGCCGCCACTTTCGCCGGCTTCTCCACCATATCGCACACCATCCACGAGATGTTGCTGCGCGTCGGGCGATACTTGAAGCCGTCTTCACGCAGCCAGGTCACCTGCCCGGTATCCATCAGGCTTTGCGCCATTGGACCGTTATCCACCGAGGAGACCCACATATTGCGTTTCACCAGCTGATAGGTCCAGCCGCCGGGGCAGGCGCCGAGATCCACCGCGTACATACCGTTCGCCAGGCGCTCATCCCACTCATCCGCCGGGATAAAGACGTGAAACGCCTCTTCCAGCTTGAGAGTCGAACGGCTTGGCGCATCGGACGGGAACTTGAGGCGCGGAATGCCCATATAGAACGGCGAGTTGTTGTTAGACAACGAATAGCCGGTGTAGCAGCAGCCCGGCGCGATAAAGAATACGTGGACCACCGGACGTTTTGGCGTTTCATAGTTGGTCAGCACGCCCGCCTCGCGCAGCGCCGCGCGCAGCGGTACCGTAAACTTGCGGCAGAACTTCATCAGCTCTTTGCTTTCGTTGGTATCGGCCACTTCCACGCGCAGCTCGCCGCCCTTCTCCACCACGCCCTGCAGCATACCGACGATCGGGGAAATCCGGTCTTCCGGCGGCAGGTCACGCAGCAGTTCGCCAACCACAAACATCTGGCGGGCAAACACCAGCGAGCTGAACGGCAGTTCGCGCACCAGCTTTTCGCCGTCTTCGGCCTGATAGCACTCAAAAATCACATAGCCGGAGTCGTCTTTGACTCGGGCAAAACCAAACACCTCAAGGCGCGAGGCCTTATCGGTAATTTCTGCTGCGCACTCTTTCTCAAACCCAGGGCGACAATAGAGGACAACTTTATTCATGAACAACGCCCTTACGTTTCAGACGAATTGCACCAATTAACATTAATACCCAACCGGCGAGGAAGCAGACGCCCCCGACCGGCGTAACGAACGCCCACAGGCGTAAATGCGAGAGCGCCAGACAGTAGAGGCTGCCGCTAAAAAGAACGGTACCGAGCGCCATAAAGACGCTGCTCCAGTAAAACCAGATGCTGATGCGGCGCTGCATCGCCACCGCCAGGCCAAAGATCGCCAGCGTATGGAATGCCTGATACTGCAGGCCGGCGTGGATCCAGCCCATTTCCGCAACGCCCATCGTTTTACTTAAAACGTGCGCGCCAAAAGCGCCCAAAGCCACAAAGATAAAACCGCTTATCGCGGCGAAAATCAGCATAAAACGGCTGGTCATGTGTTTACCCTACGATGATTTATTGTTCATAACGAAAGCGAAATTTTTCTTGTTCATTAGCCGCTTTTGCCAGAATCCACTGGCGGAAGGCGGCTATTTTACCCAGTTCTGCCTGACTGTCATGACAAACGAGATAAAACGCATTCTTACTGACCAGAACATCATTAAACGGACAGACCAAACGGCCTGCCTCAATCTCGGACTGCGCCATCACATTGTTGGCCAGCGCAACCCCCTGTCCATGGATTGCCGCCTGCAGCACCATTGCGCTGTGGCTAAAGATAGGTCCCTGTTGAACATTGATATGGTTTAGACCCAACTGACGGGTATAAGTTTGCCAGTCGCGGCGGGAAGCGTCGTGCAGCAGGGTATGTTGCGCCAGATCGGCAGGCGTTTTCAACGCTTTATCGCCGGTGAGCAACAGCGGGGAACACACCGGGAGCAGATATTCGGCGTACAGTTTTTCCACCCGCAGCCCCGGCCAGTTGCCGCGGCCGTAAAAAATCGCCACGTCGACATCGTCGGCCAGCTTATCTTCCTGACGGTCCACGGCCTGGATTCTGACGTCGATTCCCGGATAAGCTGAGTTAAAGCTTGTGAGTCTCGGCACCAGCCACTGAATGGCAAAACTGGGGAGCATACTGACGGTTAAGGCCCCTTTTGCGCTTCGCGCCTGAAGCTTGCGGGTCGCCTCGGTGAGCTGCGAGAAAATCTCTTTAATATCCTGAAAATAGCTCTGCCCCTCCTCTGTCAAAAGAAGAGAACGATTGCGTCGACGGAACAGCTTGAGGCCGAGGAAATCCTCCAGGGACTTGATTTGGTGGCTGACTGCGGCCTGCGTCACAAAAAGCTCATCGGCGGCGCGAGTGAAGCTAAGATGACGGGCGGCAGCATCAAAAACACGTAATGCATTCAGAGGTGGCAAACGCTTGGACATAGTTATTCTGGCTTAGATGTTAAGGCAATTTAACAAACAGGAAACAATAGTTAACCTATTAGTTTTTTTTATCTGAGCTATTATAATTTGTCCGTTGAGCTTCTACCAGCAAATACCTATAGTGGCGGCACTTCCTGAGCCGGAACGAAGAGCTTTTTTTGGAATGCGTGTTCCAACAAGCTTTTGGCTTACGGTTGTGATGTTGTGTTGTTGTGTTTGCAATTGGTCCGGGTTTGCGGACCATGGTAGCGAAGCTACCCCTTTTCACTTCCTGTACATTTACCCTGTCTGTCCATAGTGATTTAATGTAGCACCGCACTGCGCGGTGCTTTTTTTTTGCCTGCTAAAAACCAATTACTTATCCAGCTCTCCCAGCTGTTTTACATCAGAACGGTTGATCTGCTGCTTGTTACCCCAGGCATCTTTGTACGAAATCATGCCAGTATCATTATCCGTTTGCGGTTTGCCGTCGGTCACGATGGTGCGCCCATCGTTGGTATGCATCACATAGTTAGAGGAGCAGGCGCTCAGGCCGAGGGTCAGCACACAGGCAGAAATAATTGCGGCAGTCTTATTCATTTTCATCTTTCTCTCCTTTCGACTATTTATACTGTTTATGATTCGTTCTGTACCAGGTTAAAACGCAAACCCAACACTATTCAGCATAACCATCTTTTACCCCCCCGAAGTCATATTCAGAAAATTCCAGTCGTTAGCACAAACCTTGTATCACCCGCCGATTTGCGCGACGATCCTGGTATCGATACGAGGAATCTCATGAACGCATTCAACCCCGTCCAATTTCGCGCCCAGTTCCCGGCGCTGGCCGACGCCGGCGTCTATCTTGATAGCGCCGCGACAACGCTCAAACCGCTGGCGGTCATTGAGGTCAGCGACCAGTTCTATCGCCTCAGCGCCGGCAACGTCCACCGCAGCCAGTTCGCCGCCGCCCGGCAGCTAACCGAACGCTATGAAAACGCGCGCGAACGCGTGGCGGCGCTGCTTAATGCCCCATCCGGCGAAGATATCGTCTGGACGCGCGGCACCACCGAAGCCATTAATATGGTGGCGCAGAGCTACGTGCGCCCGCGGCTGAAACCCGGCGATGAGATTATCGTCAGCGAAGCGGAGCATCACGCCAACCTGGTGCCGTGGTTAATGGTTGCAGAGCAAACCGGCGCGCGGGTGGTGAAGCTGCCGCTGGCGGGCAACCGTCTGCCGGACGTGGCGGCGCTTGGCGCGCTCATCACGCCGCGCAGCCGGGTGCTGGCGATTGGCCAGATGTCCAACGTCACCGGCGGCTGCCCGGACCTGGCGCTGGCGATTCGCCAGGCCCACGCTGCCGGGATGGTGGTGATGGTCGACGGCGCGCAGGGGGCGGTGCATTTCCCGGCGGACGTCCAGGCGCTGGATATCGACTTTTATGCTTTTTCCGGCCATAAGCTCTACGGGCCGACCGGCATCGGCGCGCTGTATGGCAAACGCGAACGGCTGGCGGAGATGTCGCCGTGGTTCGGCGGGGGAAAAATGATTACCGAAGTCACCTTCGACGGCTTCAAAACCCAGCCCGTCCCCTGGCGCTTCGAGGCCGGGACGCCAAATATCGCCGGGGTGATTGGCCTGAGCGCGGCGCTGGAGTGGCTGGAGGAGACGGATATCGCGCAGGCGGAAAACTGGTGCCGCGGCCTGGCCACGCTGGCGGAAGACGAGCTGGCGAAACGTCCGGGCTTTCGCTCGTTCCGCTGTCAGGATGCCAGCCTGCTGGCGTTTGATTTTGACGGCGTTCACCATAGCGATATGGTGACGCTGCTGGCGGAATCGGGTATCGCGCTGCGCGCCGGTCAGCACTGCGCTCAACCACTGCTGGCGGCGCTTGGCGTCAGCGGCACTCTGCGGGCCTCCTTCGCGCCTTATAATACGCAAGACGATGTTTACGCGCTGGTGCACGCCGTTGACCGCGCTCTGGAAATTCTGGTGGACTAATGACGACTTCTCACCCTTTTGGAACCCGCATCACCGAAGAGACTTTACGCCAGACGTTTACCCCGCTCAGCCAGTGGGAGGATAAATACCGTCAGCTGATTTTACTGGGCAAGCAGCTTCCCGCGCTGCCGGACGACCTGAAAGCGCGAGCCAAAGAGATTGCCGGGTGTGAAAACCGCGTCTGGCTGGGATATTCCGTTGATGCCGAGGGCAAGCTGCATTTCTTCGGCGATAGCGAAGGCCGTATCGTGCGCGGCATGCTGGCGGTGCTGTTGGCCGCCGTTGAAGGTAAAAGCGCCGCCGAGCTGCTGGCGCAGGATCCGCTGGCGCTGTTTGATGCGCTGGGGCTGCGCGGCCAGCTGAGCGCCTCGCGCAGTCAGGGACTCAACGCCCTGAGCGAAGCGGTGCTCGCCGCCGCCCGCGAGGTTTACGCTCTTTGAAGTAGCCCGGACAGGCGCAACGCGCCGCTTCCGGGGAAAGCGCCTGCTGCGGAAAGACATTTTTGCGATGGCGCCCGTGAACAATCCCGGAGGCGGTGCTGCGCACCTGTCCGGGCTACCGTCTTGCCGCAATGAGGGCCTACGCCGTCAGCCGCTCCGCCTTCGCCAGCATTTTCTTCAGCGCGTGGGAGACGGCGACAAAACCAAAGGTCGCGGTTACCATCGTCGCGGCGCCAAAGCCGGATGCGCAATCCATTCGCTTCGGCCCCTCAGCGGTGCTTTTCATCGCGCACACGCTGCCGTCCGCCTGCGGATAAACCAGCGCTTCGGTGGAAAACACGCAATCCACGCCGAGCTTACCTTTGCTGTTCTTCACCACCCCGAACTGGCTCTTCAAACGCTCGCGCAGCTTTGCCGCCAGCGGATCCTGGATGGTTTTCGCCAGATCGGCGACCTGAATTTGCGTCGGATCGATTTGCCCGCCCGCGCCGCCGGTGGTCACCAGCGGAACCTTATGGCGACGACAGTAAGCGATTAGCGCCGCTTTCGGGCGCACGCTGTCGATGGCGTCAATCACGTAGCTAAAGCCAACGCCAAGATACTCGGCGACGTTTTCCGGGGTGACGAAATCGTCCACCACCGTGACCCAGCACTCGGGGTTGATCAGGCGAATGCGCTCCGCCATCACCTCGGCTTTCGCCAGGCCAACGTTACCGCCAAGCGCGTGGATCTGACGGTTGGTGTTGGTCACGCAGACGTCATCCATATCGATAAGGGTAATCGCGCCAATCCCGGTTCTCGCCAGCGCTTCCGCCGCCCAGGAGCCCACGCCGCCGATGCCGACCACGCAGACGTGCGCGTCGGCAAAACATTGCAGCGCCTTTTCACCATATAAACGCGCCGTGCCGCCAAAACGCTGGCGCCAGGCATCGCTGATTACAACAGACATAAAACCTCAGAATAAGTGGATATTCCCGGGCCGCGGCGCAAGCGCCTTACCCGGGCTACCGTAGCCCCGGTAAGCGCAGCGCGACCGGGGAAAAGAACGTGAGTACTAGCCGCTAAAGACGTTGCCCGCGCCCGGCGCGTTTTTCAGCACCCATACGCGGCCATAGTGGTTATACCAGCCGGCACGGTGTCCGGCATCCGGACCAATGCCCTGGTAAATATCGAAGTGCTGGCCTTTAATCGCGCCGCCAACGTCGAGGGCCACCATTAAACGCAGCTCGTACTGGCCGTTGAACTTGCCGTTATTGTCCAGCAGCGGTACTTCCGCCAGCAGCGTGGTGCCAGCAGGAACAATGGAACGGTCGGAGGCCACCGACGCGCGGCCAATCAGCGGCACCGCGCTGGCGCCTTTCACCGGCGCGAAGGACTGCGGTTTAAAGAAGACGAACGACGGGTTCTGCTCCAGCAGTTCTCGGACTTCCGCCTCGCTGTGCTTTTCGCCCCATTCGCGGATCGCCTGCATCGACATATCTTCGCGCTTCACTTCGCCGCGGTCGATCAGCACTTTACCGATGCTGTAATAGGGCCAGCCGTTTTTCCCGGCATAGCTGAAGAAGTTCAGCGGCGAACCGTCGCCAAAGTCAATGTAGCCGCTGCCCTGCACGTCCATGATGAAGTTATCCATCAGCGAGTTGCTATAGGCCAGGATGTAGTTGTCGCTCAGAGCGCCGGCGTAGATGCTGGCGCGGGACGGCAGCTTGCCGCGCTTCGGCGGCATCCGGTAAATCGGGTACTGGAACTCGCCCTGGCGAGTATGACGCGCCTGCACCACCGGCGTGTAGTAGCCGGTAAACTGAACGTTACCGTAGTTATCCGTCCCCTGCATCTGCCAGGCGTCGATACCAAACTGGCTCAGCGTGCGGGTGTCGCCGCCGGAACGCAGCCACTCCTGAATCGCATTGTAGACGTTGCTCTGGCTGGTATAGAGACGCGGAGAGGCGCTACGAATCTGCCTCACCTGCTCGGAGAAGTCGCCGGCGTTAATCGGCGAGCCGACCGCATCAGGTTGGTTAACCAGTGAAAACGGCTGGGTGAGTTTACCTTCATTATACTGCTGACCGCGATCGGTCGGTTTTGAGGAACAGGCGGCCAGCATTGCCAGCATCGCGCCTGTTACTGCATATTTTGCCCAACGTCCTTTCATGGTATCTCTTCTTTATGCTGCTAAGCCCGGGTGCGTGATGAAGATAACAAACCGCCAGGGCTAATGAAATGCGCTTAGGCACCGCAAAGGCAGTTTTGCGCAAAAAACAGGCGGGAAGTGCTTCTGTATGCACCATTTTTTACAAAATCGACGATTTCTGTCAAAAAGGGTTGCATCAAAACGTTAGCGGAGTATAGTGCGCTTCCACGGACGCGGGGTGGAGCAGCCTGGTAGCTCGTCGGGCTCATAACCCGAAGGTCGTCAGTTCAAATCTGGCCCCCGCAACCAATTAAAATCAGAGAAGTAACGTTACTCGATGGAAGAGTAATGACGGACGCGGGGTGGAGCAGCCTGGTAGCTCGTCGGGCTCATAACCCGAAGGTCGTCGGTTCAAATCCGGCCCCCGCAACCAATTAAAATCTGATGCAAGTTTACTCGATGAAGAGTAAAGACGGACGCGGGGTGGAGCAGCCTGGTAGCTCGTCGGGCTCATAACCCGAAGGTCGTCGGTTCAAATCCGGCCCCCGCAACCAACATCATAAACACCCTCAAGGGTGTTTTTTTGTTTCTGCGCTCCGCAAAATCTTATGCCTGATTCAGGGAACGGCGCAGCGCCGCTCCCTAATGCCTTTCTCAGCCCTTCGGCAACACAATATTGCTCGCCGCCAGCATGCCCATCTCGTGGTACATCGCGCAGGCCGCTTCCACGATCGGCATCGCCAGCGCCGCGCCGCTGCCTTCGCCCAGACGCATCCCCATATTCAGGTAGGGCTCCAGTTCGAGATGCATCAGCGCCGTACGCGCGCCCTTCTCCGCCGAATAGTGGGACGGGATTAGATAGGGTTTCACTTCCGGCGCAATTCGGCACGCCGCCAGCGCCGCCGCGTAGGAGAGGAAGCCGTCGAGCACCACCGGCAGGCCGCAGGAGGCCGCGCCCAGCATCACGCCCGTCATCCCCAATAAATCAAAACCGCCCACTTTCGCCAGCACGTCCAGGCCATCATTCGGGTCGGGTCGATTGACGGCAATTGCCCGACGCACCACCTCCACTTTGTTAGCGACTTTCGCCAACGGCAGATTAGCGCCAATCCCCACCACCTCCTGGGCATCGCTGCCGGTCAGGACGCTGACAATCGCCGCCGCCGGGGTGGTATTCGCCATCCCGAGCTCCCCGACGCCGAACAGCGTCACGCCATCCTGCGCCAGCCCTCGGGTATAGCGCATCACCTCCAGCAGCAGCTCTTCCGCCTGGCCGCGGCGCATTGCCGGACCGACGGCGATATTGCCGCAGCCGCGCGCCACGCGCATGTTGATAACGCCCGGAATAAGCTCGGCATCGATCCCGACGTCAATGACGTGCACCTTCGCGCCCGCCTGCGCCGCCAGTACGCAAACGCCGGTTTTGCCTAGCGTCATATTCGCCGCCTGAATCGCGGTGACCGCTTTCGGCGAGATGGCGACCCCTTCGTCCCACACGCCGTGGTCGGCGCACATCACCAGCAGCGCCTTCTTTTTCACCTGCGGGACGCCGTCAAGGCCGGGCATGCCCGCCAGCTGTACGGCAAGATCTTCAAGGCGTCCAAGGCTTCCGGGCGGCTTCAGCAGGCCGTCAATATGAAGCCGGGCGCGCGCCATCGCGTTTTCATCAGGCGCAGGGATCGCACCCAGTAGAGAGGTTAAGCTTTGCATAGAGGTTCTCGTCATGTTGGCTGGCTCAGGGCAGAGCCAGCAGGAAGAATAACTCCCGGTACGGAGCGCCTGATTTACTTGATTTTCACACCGATGCCCGACACCACCAGCCAGACGTCGTCCGCCACCGCCGCAAGACGCTGGTTGACGCGCCCGGCGATGTCGCGGAAATGGCGGGCCAGACGATTCTCCGGCACAATCCCCATCCCCACTTCGTTGGTCACCAGCACCACGCGGGCCGGACAGCGCTGGCAGGCGGCGATCAGGACGTCGATTTCGGCGTCGATCGCCCGTTCCATCGCCGCATAATCCCAGCCGTCCGGTGCGCTGTCGCCGCCCAGCGCAAACAGCAGGTTGGTCACCATGGTGGTGATGCATTCCAGCAAAATCGCCTCTTGCGGGGCGATATCCGGCGTTATCAGCTCATCAAGCTGCTGCCAGCGCTCGGCGGTACGCCAGTGTGCGGGCCTGCCGTCGCGGTGGTGCTGGATCCTCGCCGCCATCTCGTCATCAAAGATCTGCGAGGTGGCGATGTACAGTACCTGCGGCGCATGGGCAATCAGCGCTTCGGCATGACGGCTTTTACCGCTGCGCGCCCCGCCGGTGACTAAAGTCAGCATATGGGCTCCTGATGCTGGCGCATGATGGCGTAGATTTTTTCGATATCGATATGCTGGCGCATCGCGTCGGCCAGCAGATCGAACTGGCGGGATTTATACTGCGCATATTCGAAATCGCTATCCAGCGCCGCCAGCCCTTTACGCTGGCGCAGGCCGTTAACCAGCGCGCGGGTAAATTCATCGCTATCAAACAGGCCGTGCAGATAGGTGCCAAACGCCAGGCCGTCATCGCTGACCGCGCCGTCCGCTACGCTCAGCCCGTTTTTATGGAGTTGCATCAGCGAACGGCAGCCGTCGCGAAGCTCGGTTTCGCCCATATGGATCTCATAGCCGCGTACGGCCAGCCCCGCCGTTGCCGCCAGCCACGCCGGCAGCCCTGGGGCCAGGGTCGCCGTCACCTGGGTCGTGGTTTTGTGCTGCGCAAAGTGGGTGACGGTATTGAGCAACCCCAGCCCCGGCTGCGTGCCAAGCCCCGACTCCACCTCATCAATAATGGTTTCGCCGAGCATCTGGTAGCCGCCGCAGATCCCCAGCACCGGTACGCCATGACGCCGGGCCTGCAGAACCGCGTGCGCCATACCGCTTTCGCGCAGCCAGCGCAGATCGCCGAGCGTGTTTTTACTGCCCGGCAGGATAATCATATCCACGCCCGCCAGCTCCTGCGGCTGGCGAACGTAGCGGACGCGGACGTCCGGCTGCGCCGCCAGCGCGTTGAAATCGGTAAAATTGGCGATGTGCGGCAGCTGAACCACGGCAATCTCAATGTCGCGCCTGTCGGTGCGCAGATATTTACCTTTTTGCAGCGCCACGCCGTCCTCATCTTCGAGATCGACGTCCAGCCACGGCATCACACCGAGCACCGGGACGCCGGTGAGCGCTTCTATCTGCTCGATCCCGGAGTAGAGCAGCGCCACGTCGCCGCGAAATTTGTTGATAATCACCCCCTTGACCCGCGCGCGCTCGTGGTCGTGCAGCAGCGCGAGGGTGCCGTAGATAGAGGCGAATACGCCGCCGCGATCGATATCCGCCACGAGGATCACCGGGCACTGCGCCATCTCGGCCATGCCCATATTGACGATGTCGCGATCGCGCAGGTTGATCTCCGCCGGGCTGCCCGCCCCTTCCAGCACCAGCACATCATGTTCGGCGGCCAGGCTGTTATAGACCGAGAGGATCTGTTCGCGCAGGCGCGGCTTATATTCGTGATAGCTCACCGCGTCCATATCGGTCGCCACCTTGCCCATCAGCACCACCTGCGCTTTGCGGTCGCTGGTCGGCTTGAGCAGCACCGGGTTCATGCGCACATCCGGCGTAATCCCCGCCGCTTCGGCCTGGAAAATCTGCGCCCGGCCCATCTCTTTGCCATCCGGCGTAATACCGGAATTGAGCGCCATATTCTGCGATTTAAACGGCGCGGTGCGCTGACCGTCCTGATAAAAAATACGGCACAGCCCCGCGACCAGCACGCTTTTACCGACGTCAGAAGCGGTGCCCTGTAACATAATTGCCAGCGTCATGACGCCTCCTTCATCGCGTTGCTTCGCATCCGCGTAAAAAATTCTTCTTCGGTTTTACACAGCGGCAGCCCGAGCTGCGCGTGCAGCTTCACCAGCCACGGCTGGGTAAGCCCGGCCTGGGCCATCAGTTCGCTGCGGGCAAACACCTCGCCGGGTTCGCCGTGCGCCAGCACTTCGCCGCGGCGTAACACGTAAACCGCATCGCTAACTTCATAGATCAGATCGATATCGTGGCTGGAGATCGCCACGTGGTTGCCCCGATCGGCAATGCGCTTAATGATGTCGATCATCTGCGCGCGCCCCGAGGGATCGAGCCCCGCCGTCGGCTCGTCGAGCAGTAAGTAGCGCGCCTGCAGCACCAGCGCCCCGGCTATCGCCACGCGCTTTTTCTGCCCGTGGCTCAGGCACTGAATCGGCTGGTGACGAAACCCCTGGGCATCGACGAGAGTCAGCGCATCGTCCACCCGCCGGGCGATTTCCTCTTCCGCAACCCCCAGGTTACGCAGGCTAAAGGCAATATCGCTGTCGATATCGGTATAGAAGATTTGCTGGTCCGGGTCCTGAAAAACGGTCGCCACCTGCTGGCGCAGCGCCAGCAGGCCGCGCTTGCTGTAGTCCAGCGGTTTTCCTTGCCACAGCACCGCCCCGCTCTGCGGGCGCAGCAGACCGCTCAGATTCATAAAAAGCGTCGATTTTCCGCAGCCGTTCGCCCCCACCAGTCCGGTCACCGCGTGATGGGAAAAATCCAGCGTCAGCCCCTTCAGCACCGGCTCGTCCTGATAGCGAAACCAGAGATCGGTCGTGGCAAGCATACTTATCCTTAGAGGTGAAAATCACCCTGATACAGTTTGATATCCAGCGTGGTGCTCATCTGCTGGTAGCGGATCATCACCCGGGTAAACAGCAGTCCTACCAGCATGGCCAGCGAACGATAGCCCTTCGGCACGCTACGGTAGCCAAAACGTAATGTTTGCGCACGGTGAATCGCCAGCGCTTCGTCTAACAGAATAAAAATAAAGCGCCAGGTCAGCAGGATTTGCTCGGTCAGCAGCCGCGGCACCCGCCCACGCTTGAGCAGCACAATAAGCTGCGGGAACGGCAGATTCAGCACCAGCCAGAAGGTGGACGCCAGCGCCGCCAGGCTGCGCCAGAAGGTCTGATTGGCGGTCGTCAGCCCCTCCGATGTGATGCCCAGCCGGACGCTGCCCAGCGGCAGGCTCACCAGCAGATCCTGCGGATCGCGGCTGACGCTAAACAGAATGGTCAACACCCCGATCAGCAGGAAGCCAAACGGCAGCGCCATCCAGCGGCACCAGCGCCACGGCGAGACCCGCAGCAGCCAGCAGGTTAAGGCGGCAATCAGCGCCATTTCGATACCCTGCCCCAGCGGTGGCAGGGTAAAGGCCAGCCCCATCAGCAGCAGCCAGAACAGGAACTTGCGCTCCGGCGCGACGTGAAACCAGCGGCTCTGGTAGCTGAGTCGGTCAAACCCGGTCATCACGGCGCTGTCTGCCTTTGCTGTAGCCCAGAATATAGAATATCACCGCCGCGCCAAGAGAGCCCTGGAGCGTAAACAGCAGGCTCTCAATCTCCCCGCTTGCCGGTTCATACAGCGGCTGGAACCACGGCTCATAATGCGGCGCGACCACCTGAATCTGGCTCTCCGCCTCGCCGTCCGAGCCGCCAAACTCGCCGCCGTGATCGACAAAGAACGGCAGGATCACCAGCGCCACCACCATGGCTAACAATATCAGCGTCTTTTTCATGTTAATGCCCCTGTGCGGTAATTAGCTGACGTTTGGTCAACTGGTCGTAGATCATGACGGTTAACAGCCCTTCAGCAATGGCGATCGGGATCTGGGTCAGGCAGAAGATCCCCATAAACTTGACGATCGAGCCGGTCGCGCCGGCAGTCGGATCCGGGAAGGCCACGCCGAGCTGGACCGAGGTGACAAAGTAGGTCACCAGATCCGCCAGCATGGCGCAGAGAAACACCCCGACATCGCGACGAATGCCCGCGCGGCAGGCCATTTTCCATACCATATAGCCGACCACCGGCCCGATGACCGCCATCGACATGCCGTTCGCGCCGAGCGTCGTCAGCCCGCCGTGCGCCAGCAGCAGCGCCTGGAACAGCAGCACGATGGCGCCAAGGATCGCCACCACGCCCGGCCCGAAGAGAATCACCGCCAGGCCGACGCCGGTCGGGTGCGAACAGCTGCCGGTGACGGAAGGAATTTTCAGCGCCGAGAGGACAAAAATAAACGCCCCGCACAGCGCCAGCAGCACCTTCTGGTTATTATCTTCCTGCACGATACGGCGCAGGCGAACCAGCCCGTACCACAGGCAGGGTAAAAACAGCAGCCACCACGCCAGGGCCCACATCGGCGGTAAAAACCCCTCCATGATGTGCATCGCGAAAGCCTTTTCGGGCACCACTATCAGCAATAGCGCCGCAGCTAAGCCGCTGAAAGACAGCTGTTTTAGCTGTTGTTCAAGTTTCATTCTGCATACTCCCACTGTTTGTTGACCAGAATGGTCGAGAAATAGGGCAGCGGCTGGTCGTCGCTGACTTCAGTCAAATGACGCCAGCACTGCTCGCCCGGCAGCGTGGCTTCGGACATCATCAGCGCGGCATCCAGCAGGCCGTTTTTCGCCAGCAGCGCTTTGATGCGGGGAAAGCGCCCGTAGACTTTCATCAGCACCAGGCTTTCATGCTGGCGCAGCGCCTGCTCGATTTCCGTTTCCGGCGCGGTGCAGGAGATCACCGCCAGCGACTGCTGTTCCATGGCCAGCGGCGTTTTTGAACGCGCGGCAATGGCGGCGAAAGAGGTGACGCCGGGCACAATCTCCAGCCACTCCGGGCAGCCGATGCGCTGGAGTAAGAACACCCAGGTGCTGAACAGCATGGCGTCGCCGAGGGTAATAAAACCGACCTGCTTGCCCGCTTCCACTTCCTGAACCAGCGCGGCGGCGACCTCGTCCCACACCGCCTCTTTTTCCGCGCTGTCGGCGCTCATCGGGAAATGGCAGCAGCGCACTTCGGTCTGTTCGCCGATATATTCGCGCACGATGGAGAGCGCGAGGCTGTCGCCGCCTTTACGTCCGGCGGGCGCGTAGAGAATGTCCAGCGTGTCCAGCACCCGCGCCGCGCGCACGGTGATCAGATCGGCGGCACCGGGGCCGGTGCTCAGGGCATACAGTTTGCCGCTCATGCCGCCTCCTCCATCGCCAGGCTCAGCGCCTGCCGCAGGTGGGCGACAAACATCGCGCGCACCGCCGGATTCTCTCCCAGTCCGTTCAGCCACGGCGTCGCCGTGATACCGGCGGCGTTGAACAGCGTTTTCCAGGAATCCTCTTCGTCCGAGGCCATATCGTTAATGGCGTGATCGCCGGCCACCAGCATCAGCGGCATCAGGTGCACGCCCTTCACCCCCTGCTGGCGCAGGCTGTCGATAAGAATATCGACCTCCGGATAGCTCTCGACCGCGCCGACCCGCGCCGGAAACCCCTTCGCCGTCATCATATGGTCCAGGCAGGCGTAGGCGGCGAAAGCGTGATGGCTGGCGCCGTGTCCCATAAAAACTACCGTTTCATCGGCGGCAAGCGGCGGCATCTGCTGGCGCAGCGCCTGCATCAGCTGGACGTAATCGTTATGGCTGCTCAGCAGCGGCGCCCCCAGCGTCAGGCGGAGGAACAGCGGGCGCAGGCTTTGCACTTCGCGGACGATCTTTTCATACTCATCGCCGTTGATAATGTGCAGCGACTGAATCGCCACATCCTGGTAGCCCTGCTCGGCCAGCTTCTGCAACGCCTGCAGCGGGGTATCAATCTCAATGCCGTCGCGCTGTTTGAGCTTGCGGATAATCATCCCGGAGGTAAAGGCGCGAAACGTGTCGCGGTCCGGGCAGCTGGCCGCCAGCTCGCGCTCGCAGGCGACGATGTTTTTTTCACAGGTGTCGGGATAGCTGGTGCCAAAACTGACCACCAGAAGCGCTTTTTTCATTTCTGACTCCTTAAGCAGCGGCCAGCCAGCGCGCTAAGCGCCGGGCAAAGGCAGCCTGACTTTCCAGTAATTCTTCACCGGTCACCAGCGGCGCCGGGCGCGTAATCACGATGCAGGGGATACCGGCATCCAGACAGGGTTGTACTTTTTCCTGATAGCCGCCCTCGGCGCCGGAGGCCTTGGTGATCACCACATCGGCCCGGCACTGGCGGTAGAAAGCGGCGTTGAACTCGGCGCTGAACGGCCCACACAGGGCGAAGATCTCGCCAACGCCGAACCCCAGCGCGGCGCACTGCGCGATGACATCGGCTACCGGCAACACCCGGGCCAGCAGCATTTTTTCGCCTAATCCCGCCCGCCAGCGCGCCAGATCTTTGCTGCCCGTGGTGAGCAGCACGCGCGGACCGAAGCGCCGCGCGACCTCGCAGGCCTGTTCAATGCTCTCCACGGTATAGAGCAGCGGATGCGTCAGGCCGCTCAGCTGTTCAGGGCGCTGATAGCGGCTCAGCAGCACGCCGGCGGTTTCGCAGGCCTGGACGATATTGCGGCTTACCGCTTCGGCGTAGGGGTGCGAAGCATCAATCACCCAGCGGGTCCGGTTGGCCTTCAGCCAGGCGATCATCTCCTCCGGCTCAAGACGCCCGCAGCGCACCTGCCCGCGAATATCGCCCGCCAGCTGCTGGCCGGTCGGCGTCGCCACCGACAGGGTGTAGCGAACCTGCGCCGCGTCAAGCTGCTGGCACAGCGCCCGCGCGTCGCTGGTTCCGCCGATCACCAGCACCTCACTCACAGCACGTAGCCCCGCGGGGTGATCATCAGGCCATCCTGGATATAGGTCGCTTTATTGCCGACGATCACCAGGCTGGTCATATCGACCGGTTCAAAATCCATTTCCCCTAAGGTGGTCAGCCATTTCTCCTGCTTTTTACGTCCGGCGGACTTCACTACCCCCACCGGGGTTTGCGCGCTTTTGCTGGCCGACAGCAGCTCAAAAGCGCGCGCCAGATGCCCTTCGCGGCCGCGGCTGCGCGGGTTGTAAAAACAGATCACGAAGTCGGCTTCCCCGGCGGCGACAATGCGCTTTTCAATCACCGGCCACGGGGTCAGCAGGTCGCTGAGGCTGATATGGCAGAAGTCGTGCATCAGCGGCGCGCCCAGCAGCGAGGCGGCGGCGATGCTGGCAGTCATCCCCGGGATCAGGCGAACTTCCACATCCAGCTTCTGCTTGCTGACCAGCTCAAGCACCAGTCCGGCCATGCCGTAAATACCGGCATCGCCGCTGCTGATCAGCGCCACGTTATGCCCGGCCTGCGCCAGCTCAATCGCCGCCTGGCAGCGTTCAATCTCTTTGCACATCCCGGTTTTGATCACCTGCTTATCGCCGGTAAAGGCTTTCACCAGGTGGGTGTAGGTTTTATAGCCAACGACGATTTCCGCCGCCTGCAGCGCCTCAATGGCCTCCATGGTCATCATTGACTGCGAGCCAGGGCCGATTCCGATTACGCTTAACATCAGTGTGAAACTCCCAAAGTAATAGTGACGCCCTGTTCGCGCAGGGTTTCGCCCAACAGTTGCCCATGGCTCAGCAGCCAGGCCGCCGGGCCGGATACGCTCCCCACGCCGACGGTGTTTCTGACGAACGATGAAGCGGGAAAGTGATGCTCATGCTCGCGCAGCGCATCAGCGGTAAAGGTTTCAAACGGCACGCGGCAGCAGGAGGCCAGCTGAATCAGCCCCTGCTCGTGCTTCTTCAGCGTGACGCTGCCGATGGCTTTCAGCGCCAGCGGATCGAGGCGCTGCGCCTCAAGCTGGCGCGCCAGTAGCGTCGCTAACAGCGGGAATGGCGTATCGCGACGGCAGCCAATTCCGGCGACCACCCGCTGCGGTACCAGCTTCCAGTGCGGCACGGCGATCGCCGGCAGTTCGTTGCGCAGGGTGACGCAGACCAGCGCGTCCAGCTCAGGAAGCTGGTGCAAATCGGTCACGGTGATAAATCCACGCCGGTCGCAGCGGCTGACGTCTTCATCCAGCTCGTCGTCCCACCACAGGCCGACGCGCTGATGGCTGACCAACATCTGGTTGACGGTTTTCACCGCCGCGCGGAAGTCGACCATTCGGGCATTAAGCTGGAACGCCAGGGTATCCAGCGCCGCCATCTCGTTGACGTCGGTGGCGGTGGTGATCACCGGATCGGCGCCGAGCATCCCGGCCAGATAGCGGCTCAGGGCATTTGCGCCCCCCGCGTGGCCGGAAAGCAGGCTAATAACGTGCTGGCCGCGCTCGTCAATCACCACCACCGCCGGGTCGCTGAACTTGTCATTCACCAGCGGGGCCAGCACGCGTACCGCGATCCCGGTGGCGCCGATGAAGATCAGCGCCGAATAGCTGCTGAAGGCCTCGCGCGCGGCGCTGGCAAAACCGTTTTCAAAGGGAAGAAACCCCTCCTCCAGCAGCTTCTCGCTGGTAAAACAGGTTAACGGCAGCATCGCCGCCAGCCGTTTCGCCAGCCGGACGCCGCCTGGGGTCAGGCAAAAAAGCGCGATTGATTCAGGCTTTACGGTATTCATGGCTAAAGTCCGCCGCGTAGAGTTTTGAGTAGTGATACTCAGAGCCCAGGAAATTCCCGACCAGAATGAGCGCCGTTTTGCGGATCCCCGCCTCGCGCACCTTGTCGCCGATATCCGCCAGGGTGCCGCGTACGGTCTGGCTTTCCGGCCAGGTCGCTTTATAGATCACCGCTACCGGCGTGGTTGCCGGGTAACCGCCTTCAATCAGGCGCTCCGCTACCCGATGAATACGCTGCACGGAGAGGTAAATCGCCATCGAGGTCTGGTGGCTGGCAAACGACTCAAGCTGCTCGCGCTCCGGCACCGGCGTGCGCCCTTCGAGGCGGGTAATAATCAGGCTCTGGGAGACTTCCGGGACGGTGTATTCGACGCCCAGCTCCGCCGCGGCGCCCAGAAACGCGCTGACGCCCGGCACCACCTGCCAGTCGATGCCGCGTTTAGTCAGCTCTTCGCCCTGCTCGCGTACCGAGCCGTACAGCGACACGTCTCCGGTCTGTAAACGCACCACCGTTTTCCCGGCGTTAACCCCGGCTTCCATCAGGTCGAGAATTTGCTCCAGATGCAGTTCGGCGCTGTCGTGGCACTCAGCGCCAGGCGGACAATACTCCAGCAGCTCGGTGTTTATCAGCGACCCGGCGTAGATCACCACCTGGGCCTGCTGGAGCAAGCGGTAGCCCTTGAGGGTAATCAGCTCACGGTCGCCCGGCCCTGCGCCAACGAACCACACACTACGGGGATCAAATGTCTCAGCCATGGTTTTCTTCCTTCTGACAGGCGATAACAAAAACGGGATTATTCGGTTTGAAATAGTGGCCGCTGCCAAGCGTTGTCAGCGCTGAAACGTTCAGCTGCAGGCAATCAACCTGTTCGATTCCCTTCAGCCGCAGATAGTCGAGAGCGGCGTTCAGGTTCTCCTGGAGGATAAAGGTCATCACCAGACGACCGCCGGGGTAGAGCTGCTGCCACGACCAGTCAATGAGCGCGTCGAGGCGGCCGCCGCTGCCGCCCATAAAAATGGCGTCGGCGCGTTCGGTGATCACCATCGGCGCTTCGCCGGGCAGGATCTCAATGTTGCCGCAGGCGAAATGCTGGCGGTTTTCGTCCAGCAGCTGCAGGGCCGCGGGGTTGCGTTCGACCGCCGTCACCTGCAGCGAGGGATACTGCAGCGCCGCCTCAATTGACACGCTGCCGGTACCGGCGCCGATATCAATCAGGTGGCTTGCCCGGTGCAGTTCAAGTTTGGCCAGCGCCAGCGCGCGAACCGCCTCTTTGGTCATCGGCACCTTCTCGCCGCGCAGAAAAAGCTCATCTTTCATCGAGGATCACCACCGCGTTCATCTCATATTCACCGTCGACCTCACTGACCGGTAGCCAGCGGATCCGCTCGTTATCCATCGCCAGATTTTCGCCAATCACCATCCAGCGATACCCTTTTCCCCGCGCCGCCAGCTGGGCGGCGATTTCCCGCGGCCCGCAGCGCCCGTCGGTCACCATCGCCACCTTGCGCTGGCGCGCCAGCTCATCAAAACAGACGTCTCGCCCGTGGCTGCTGGTCAGCCAGATATCGTTCATATCGATACCGGCCTTCGCGCAGAGATACTGCACCGCGCTGATGCCGGGAATAATGCGCACGCGATCGATGCCAAAGTGGGCTATCAGCCGCGTACCGATGCCGTAAAAGAGCGGGTCGCCGGAGGCCAGCACCACCACCTTCTGCGCGTCACGCTCGCCGAGCCAGACCAGCAGTTCGGCGATATTGGCCCCCAGCGCAAACCGTTCGCCGTCAAACTCAGGGAACTGCTGCAGATGCCGCTTGCCGCCCACCAGCGCGTCCGCACTGGCGACCGCGTCCCGCGCCGCCGGCGTCATCAGATGCAGGCCCGACGGGCCCATGCCAACCACCGTTAACATGACATCTCCCGCGCAATCTCGGCGATCGGCCGATTGCTGCCGAGGACCTTGTTATCAAAGGAGAACATGATGGCGTCGCAGACGGGCGGCGCTTTGGTAAAGCGCAGCATCTGCATCACCCGCAGGCAGATGCGTTCGGCAAGATGGTGATAGATATGCTGAAAACCGTACGCGTCGATGTGCTCCATCGCCGCTTCGGTGGTATCGCATTCGCTCACCAACTGCAGAAGCGCCAGCGGCGCGCCCAGCAGCGCCAGATGCGCGACCAGGGTTTCCATCCGCGCATCGGCGATATGGCTGTGGGTGTGGAAGATCCCGGCGGCGACTTTAATCAGCTTGCCAGGGTGGCCGATCAGCACAATCTGGCGGAACCCGAGGCGCACGGCCTCTTCAATCATGTAGCCGACGAAGTTGCTCATGGTGACCACCACCTGCGAATCGATGCCCATCTGCTCGCGGACGAAGCGCTCGCCGTGGTTGCCCGGCACCAGCACCACCCGCTCCAGCCCCGCCGCGCGCTTAATTTCCAGCTCCAGCGACAGCGAACGCTTCCAGCTCTCCTCCGACATCGGCGTCACGATACCGGTGGTACCGATAATCGAGATGCCGCCCAGGATCCCGAGCCGCGAGTTATAGGTTTTCTGCGCCCGCGCCTCGCCTTCCGGGGCGAAAATCTCGACTTCGGCCCCGCGCGACGGGCCTATCGCTTCGCGCACCGCCGACTCAATGGTATGGCGCGGAGTGCGGTTAATCGCCGGGCTGCCGATGGGCAGGCCGATGCCTTTGCGGGTGACCGTGCCGACGCCTTCGCCGCCGCGCAGGGTAATCTCGCCGGAATCGTCGAGCGTCACGCGGGCAAAAATCAGCATCCCGTGGGTGGCGTCAACATCGTCGCCGCCGTCTTTACGAATGGCGGCGATCGCCTGCTGCCCTTCGACGTGCGGCGACTCGACGTTAAGGCACAGGGTGACGCCGGAAGGGGTAACAATGGAGACCTGATGAATCAGATGCTGGCGCATCACCATCAGCGCTGCGACCTTGGCTGCCGCCGTCGCGCAGGATCCGGTGGTATAGCCTTTGCGCAGCGCCTTGCCGTTATGCCACACCGGGGCGTCAAAGGATTGCTCGCTCATCGCGCCCCCTGTAAGTGGTACAAAATGGCGTTGACGATGGCGGCGGCGACGTTGCTGCCGCCTTTACGACCCAGCGCGGCGATACCCGGCAGGCCACTCTGCGTCAGGGCTTCTTTCGACTCCGCCGCGCCGACAAAACCGACCGGCACGCCAATCACGCCGTTGACCGCGACGTCATGCTCCAGCAAACGAAACAGCGCGGTGGGCGCATTGCCGAAAACAAACACCTTCTCGCCCTCTTCGGCGACCGCGATATCGACCGCCGCCATCGAGCGGGTCATCCCCTGCGCCTTGGCCTCCGCCACCACCCGCGGATCGCTGATATAGCAGCGGCACTCGCCGCCGAATTTCGCCAGCAGGGTTTTATTGATCCCGGAGAGCGCCATGGTGGTATCGGTATAAAGCGTGCAGGGCTGGCTCAGGGCGGCGCTCAAGCGCGGAAGAACGTCGGGCGAAAACCACAGAATATCCAGCCAGTCAAAATCGGCGGTGGTGTGGATCACCCGCTTGATAATGGCTTCGTGCAGCGGGCTGGCAAAGCGGTAGTCCGGGCGGGTCTGCGCAATAATGTCGCCAATAATGTCGAAGCTTTTCGCCTCAATCGCCTGCGGTTGCTGGATATAGTGCATTCATTTGTCCTCAGGCTGCGCCGACCAGCCAGTACCGGACCGCCATAAACAGCGCCAGCGCCAGGGTCGAAGACACCCACATCAGTCGAATCGTTCGGGGAATATCGTCTACGGAAATATCGCGCGTCGCGTCGCCGATCCACGGCTTCTCCACGCGCTGACCAAAATAATCGTTAGGGCCGCCAAGCCGGATGCCGAGCGCCCCGGCGACCGCCGCTTCCGACCAGCCGCAGTTCGGGCTGCTGTGGTTGTAGCGGTCGCGCCAGCCGATGCGCAGCGCGCGGCCGCCCGCTTCACCGCAGAGGAGAGCGGCGAGGCTAATAAGCAGCCAGCTCAGGCGCGCGGGGATAAAGTTGGCGACATCATCGAGGCGGGCGCTGACCATGCCGATCGCGCGATATTTTTCGTGCTTATAGCCAACCATCGAGTCCAGGGTATTGACCGCTTTATAGGCCATCGCCAGCGGCGCGCCGCCCAGCAGCAGAAAGAAGAGCGGCGCGATAATGCCGTCGACGGTGTTCTCCGCCACCGTCTCCACCACCGCGCGGTTAATCTGCCGCGCTTCAAGCTGCGACGTGTCGCGCCCGACGATCCACGACAGTTTGATACGGCTCTCCGCCAGATCGCCCGCGCGCAGCGGATGCTCTACGTCCCGCGCCGACTGCGCCAGACAGCGTCCGGCCAGCACGGTGAAAATCATCCATACTTCAACCAGCCAGCCAAGCCACGGATGGACCGCCTGCGCCAGGGTCAGCACGCCCCAGGAGACGCCCCACGTCAGCCCGACCACCACCAGCCACATCACCGCGCCGCCGAGGCGCAGGGCCACATCGCTGTGACAGTAGCGGCGCACGCCGCGCTGAACGGCGGCGATCAGGTTACCAATCCAACGCACCGGGTGCGGCCAGCTCTGCGGATCGCCGATAATAAAATCAAGGAGCCAGGCAACGCCCCAGGCCAGCAGCGTCATAGCGCGCTCCTTGCCGCAGCCAGCCAGTGGTTAAGCATCATGGGACGCTGCGCAAAGTGCAGGTGCAGATAGCTGGCGAACGTGTTGCCCACCTGCCAGCCGCCCGACCACTGCTGAAGGGTGATGCCGTCGCGGACTTTGCGGCAGGCCAGGACCGCCGGGGACTCGGGGGTAAAATCCGAGTAGTGAAACTCGTGCCCGCGCAGGGTTTCGCCGGGCGCCGCCAGCAGAGTTTGCCGCATCGCCCGCGCCTCGCAGTAGCCAAAGCGGGTCAGCCGTTTGCCCATTTTGCTATGGCCGGGAATAAGGTTGGCCATTGGATAGATCTCACCGCTGGCATCTTCAAGGGTGCTGCCGAGATACATCAGACCGCCGCATTCGGCGTAAATCGCCACGCCACGTCGGTGCGCCTCCTGCAGCTGCGCCAGCATCGGCGTATTGGCCGCCAGCGCGGCGGCGTGAATTTCCGGATAGCCGCCGCCGAGCCAAATCATCTGGCACGGAGGAAGCTCGCTATCGTGCAGCGGGCTGAAGCGCACGATATTCACCCCGCAGCGCTCCAGCAGCGTGAGGTTATCCGGGTAGTAAAAGTTGAAGGCTTCGTCGTCGGCCAGCGCCAGCGTCAGGCCTGCGCCAGCATCAGAGCGCGGCAGCGGCGGCCACTCCCCGGCGGGTAATGAACTGAGCTGGCTGAGGGTAAGAAGTCTTTCAATATCCAGGGTTTGCGCCAGCATGTGGGCAAAATCGCGCCACGGCTGCTGGTTCACCAGCGACTCGCGGGCGGTAACCAGCCCCAGATGGCGTTCGGGTAACGCCACCCCTTCCACTCGCGGTACGTAGCCGAGCACCGGCAGCCCGCAGTAGCGTTCAATGGCGCCTTTGAGAAGCTGATAATGGGTTTCGCTGTTGACGCGATTGACGATAACGCCCGCGATGTTCAGGCTGGGGTCGAAGTGCTGAAATCCCATCACCGTGGCGGCGATAGAGGTGGAAACCGCTTTGCCATCCACTAGCAGAATAACCGGACAGCCGAGCTGTTTGGCCATCGCGGCGGTGCTGCAGTAGCCGGGGTCGGCGCCGAAGCCGTCATACAGCCCCATTACGCCTTCAATAACCGCGATATCCGCCCGCTGCATCCGTTCGCAAAACAGCGCGTTAAGCACCGGTTCCGGGAGCATAAAGCCGTCGAGGTTGCGTGAAGCGACGCCGCTGACGGCGGTGTGCCAGCCGGTGTCGAGGTAGTCCGGGCCGACTTTGTACGGCTGCACCCGCATGCCGCGCTGCTTCAACAGGCTGAGCAGGCCAAGCGTAACGGTGGTTTTACCACAACCGCTGCCGGTACCTGCGAGAATAAATGCGTGCTGCCTGGCTGCCATACCCCGATCCTGTGCCGGGTGGTAGGGCTGCGTGCATTCCCAGTCTTTCGACTGTACGCATCTGAGCAACCCACTTCCCACCGAAGTTGTTGATTATTACCGACAGGCAGGTCTTCTGGCTTAGCGTCGTCCTCCCCCATCCTTCCCAATCCGGTAAGCGGATCAGTGGCTAAATATGGGTTCGTCAGCATCACAGCAGCGGGGGCTGCGGGGGATTCACACCCCCTTCCCTGGCGCCTGTCGGTTTAGTCCGTCGTGATTCGAGCGGGACTGCCCGGCTCGAATGCTTTCATGTACATCTTACGGAAGCTGGATGACTCCCGTCGTTTGCAAAGGATGCTTCATTACGCCGATGGCGCTCTGAAAATCGTTTCAGGTATCACTCTATCCCATCAAATAAATAAAAACTGGTGCAGCTTATCGCTCACTCATTATTATTTTGTTGCGCTATGACAATTTATTGCTCTGAATGAGATATTTTCATTTTATAATGAGCCAGATACGCGGACATATCAAAAAACGGCAATAACAAAATATTGTCATTTAAATTGACTCAGTTTGTGATCTGGCGTTAATTTGCTGGCGATAGGCCTGCGGAGTCACCTGATAAGCCTGGCGAAAAACTTTGCAAAAATAGCTGGTTTGCGAAAATCCTAAATTTCGCGCGATGCTGGCGATGCTCCAGTCGCTGTGGCAAAGCAGCTCTTTGGCGCTCACCATCCGCTGATGGTTCACCCACGCGTTAAAGCCGATTCCCTGATATTTTTTGAACAGCTTACTGAAATAGTAGGGGCTGAGATAAACGTGGGCGGCGACGTCTTCCAGGCGCAGCTCGTCGGATAAATGGGCGTCAATGTAGCGCAGCGCCTTCTTCATTTTACTGTCGTGAGGACTCACCGCCCGGCTGGCGCGCGCGGGTTCAGGCTGCTGCGGATTGTCTTTAATCACTACAAAATTAAGCTGCTTTTTCAGGCAGTTCTCGACGATCAGCTTCAGTAAATCCGCAGAGGCAATCACTCTTGAGTAGTCCATCTCCGGCACGTCGCGGAACGCTTTAAGCAGCTCGGGGTCAGCCTGCCAGCGGTCGTCGACGTTGAGGATATCCACCAGCTCAACGTCATTGCTTAAGCGCACCTGGCCACAAAGCACGAAGCCCACAAGGTGTCCGGCGATAACCAGCGGAATGGAAAAATCGGTTAACCCGGCGTGGCAGCGGTAGATACAGAGCGCATCGGTTTTCGAGGCCTCGAGGCCGCCGCAGCGGTCGCTCATTCGGCAGCGGGTGCTGTGCTGGGGATGCTGGCGCATCAGCTGGCAGAAAGGGGTGAAATTAAACAGTTCGGATATTTCATCACCGTGAATATTGACAACCACAACCGCCAGACTGGTGGCCTGCGCAAAATCCTGTGCGATTTTATTAATGAGTTCTGAGTTCAGTGTGCTCGCAGAAATCATGATAAAACCTCTCAGTTAATTTTTTGTTATAAATAAAACATTTCTTTAATATTCACTTCCTTTCATCATCATTTACCGCCAACGATAAAAGAATATTACGATAGCAAAAGTCTCCCATCCGTGGGAGACGTTTTTGGCCAGTTCGTGATACCGGTTCATGAAATTTTTTAGCTATTTCAGCCGATACATTAATCCTCTAATTTACAGGTATTACACGGTAAGTTATTCCCGATCAGATAACGATAGATCGCCGCGCCGAGGCAGGCACCGATCAGCGGCGCAATAATCGGTACGATAAAATACGGAATATCCCTTCCGCCGGTCATCGCGATATCGCCCCAGCCCGCCATCCAAGTAAACAGCTTCGGTCCAAAATCACGCGCCGGATTCATCGCGAAGCCGGTCAGCGGCCCGGTTGAGGCGCCAATCACCGCCACCAGCAGGCCGATCAGCAGCGGGGCCAGCGGCCCTTTCGGTACGCCGTTGCCGTCGTCGGTCAGCGCCATAATCATCCCCATCAGCATGGAGGTGATCACCACTTCAACCAGCGCCGCGTGCCAGATGCTCAGCGACGCCGCCGGGTAGGTGCTGAAAATACTCGCCAGCTGCAGGCTCTCTACGCTGCCGCGAGCGATATGGTGGGCGGATTCAAACTCGGTAAACATAGTGCTGTACAGCACATAGGCCAGCACCGCGCCGCCAAAGGCGCCTGCGACCTGTGAAACGATATAGGGGAAAACTTTACGTCCGGGAAAGCAGGCAAATAGCCATAACGCCACGGTCACCGCCGGGTTGAGATGGCCGCCGGATATTCCCGACGTCAGATAGACGGCAAGCGAGATCCCCAGCCCCCAGATAATGCATATTTCCCATAGCCCGAGGCTCGCGCCCGCCACTTTCAACGCGCTCAGGCAGCCGATGCCGAAAAACAAAAATAGCCCGGTGCCCAGAAACTCGGCGGTACATTGCGCTTTTAACGAATCATTCATGGTGACACCTTCTTAGCAGAGTTCGTGTCCTGACCAGCCAACCTCCTGCTGGCAGTAGAGTACAACGAGCATCACTATATGAACTCCGCTCCACAAATTGTTGGCAACCTGCCGACGGCGGCCCCGGAAAATTCGGGCATCAATAACAAATTATTGTCATGGAATAAGCCGGGAAAGCTACGCTGACGCGTAGATTCTGTAATTAACCGGTCCCTTTGGCATGCAAAAATATTGCTAAAACTAACTCCTCTTTTTCCAACAAACATCACAAATTCGTTTTCCTCGCATAGCAGATAAAATTTAATCCGTCATAAACAAATTTGTAAATATGGAATATACAAAACAAGATAATCACATAAGATAAAATAAAAATAGATAATAAAATCATCATATTAAATTTATAAACGACAATTTTATATTATCCAACGCCCACTATTTTTTCATCATCAAATTCAAGTCAGCCATTCTTTTTCCTCGCATCTTCTTATAGTCCCAACTATCGGAACACTCCATGCGAGGTCTTTATGCAACAAGAAGCACTAGGAATGGTAGAAACCAAAGGCTTAACCGCAGCCATAGAGGCCGCTGATGCAATGGTGAAGTCAGCCAATGTGATGTTAGTGGGCTATGAAAAGATTGGCTCCGGGCTGGTCACCGTCATCGTGCGCGGCGACGTTGGCGCGGTAAAAGCGGCCACCGATGCCGGTGCCGCCGCCGCACGTAACGTGGGAGAAGTGAAAGCCGTACACGTCATCCCACGCCCTCACACCGATGTAGAAAAAATCTTACCGAAGGGAATTAGCCAATGAGCAGCAATGAGCTGGTTGAACAGATCATGGCTCAGGTGATTGCCCGTGTGGCAACGCCGGAACAACAGGCCATCCCTACTGAAAACCATCCAATACGAGAGACGGCTATGGCAGAAAAAAGCTGCAGTTTAACGGAATTTGTCGGGACCGCCATTGGCGACACCCTGGGCCTGGTGATCGCCAACGTCGATACCGCCCTGCTGGACGCGATGAAGCTGGAAAAACGCTATCGCTCCATCGGCATTCTCGGCGCCCGCACCGGCGCTGGCCCGCACATTATGGCGGCGGATGAAGCGGTGAAGGCCACCAACACCGAAGTGGTCAGCATTGAGCTTCCGCGCGATACCAAAGGCGGCGCGGGCCACGGTTCGCTGATTATTTTAGGCGGCAACGACGTTTCCGACGTTAAGCGCGGTATCGAAGTCGCGCTGAAAGAGCTCGACCGCACCTTCGGCGATGTTTACGGCAACGAAGCCGGGCATATCGAGCTGCAGTACACCGCTCGCGCCAGCTACGCCCTGGAAAAAGCGTTCGGCGCGCCGATTGGCCGCGCCTGCGGCATCATCGTTGGCGCTCCGGCCTCCGTTGGCGTGCTGATGGCCGATACCGCGCTGAAGTCAGCCAACGTTGAAGTCGTGGCCTATAGCTCCCCGGCGCACGGCACCAGCTTCAGTAACGAAGCCATTCTGGTGATTTCCGGCGACTCCGGCGCGGTCCGCCAGGCGGTCATCTCGGCGCGCGAAATCGGCAAAACCGTTCTTGCGACCCTCGGTGCTGAACCGAAAAACGATCGCCCGTCCTACATCTGATACCCACGAGGCTGATTCATGAGATCGAAAAGATTTGAAGCACTGGCGAAACGCCCTGTGAATCAGGACGGCTTCGTTAAGGAGTGGATCGAAGAAGGCTTTATCGCAATGGAAAGCCCGAACGACCCGAAACCGTCGATTAAAATCGTTAACGGCGCGGTAACCGAGCTGGACGGGAAACCGGTAAGCGAATTCGACCTGATCGACCACTTTATCGCCCGCTACGGCATCAATCTGAACCGCGCTGAAGAAGTGATGGCGATGGATTCGGTCAAGCTGGCCAATATGCTGTGCGATCCGAACGTCAAACGCAGCGAAATCGTCCCGCTGACCACCGCGATGACGCCGGCGAAAATCGTCGAAGTGGTTTCGCATATGAACGTGGTCGAGATGATGATGGCGATGCAGAAAATGCGCGCCCGCCGCACCCCGTCCCAGCAGGCCCACGTCACCAACGTCAAAGATAACCCGGTACAAATTGCCGCCGACGCCGCCGAAGGCGCATGGCGCGGATTTGACGAACAGGAAACCACCGTTGCGGTAGCGCGCTATGCGCCGTTCAACGCCATCGCGCTGCTGGTGGGCTCGCAGGTAGGCCGTCCGGGCGTGCTGACTCAGTGCTCGCTGGAAGAAGCCACCGAGCTGAAGCTTGGCATGCTGGGCCATACCTGCTACGCCGAAACCATCTCCGTCTACGGCACCGAGCCGGTCTTTACCGATGGCGACGACACGCCGTGGTCGAAGGGCTTCCTGGCCTCGTCCTACGCCTCTCGCGGCCTGAAAATGCGCTTCACCTCCGGCTCCGGCTCGGAAGTGCAGATGGGCTACGCCGAAGGCAAATCCATGCTTTATCTGGAAGCGCGCTGCATCTACATCACCAAAGCCGCCGGCGTTCAGGGGCTGCAAAACGGCTCGGTAAGCTGCATCGGCGTGCCGTCCGCGGTGCCGTCAGGCATTCGCGCGGTGCTGGCGGAAAACCTGATCTGCTCGTCGCTGGATCTGGAATGCGCCTCCAGTAACGACCAGACCTTTACCCACTCCGATATGCGTCGCACCGCGCGTCTGCTGATGCAGTTCCTGCCGGGAACCGACTTCATCTCTTCCGGTTATTCCGCGGTGCCGAACTACGACAACATGTTCGCTGGCTCCAACGAAGATGCCGAAGACTTTGACGACTACAACGTTATCCAGCGCGACCTGAAGGTGGACGGCGGTCTGCGTCCGGTGCGTGAAGAGGACGTCATCGCCATCCGTAACAAAGCCGCCCGCGCGCTGCAGGCCGTATTTGCCGGAATGGGGCTGCCGCCGATTACCGATGAAGAAGTTGAAGCCGCGACCTATGCCCACGGTTCGAAAGATATGCCGGAGCGCAATATCGTCGAAGACATCAAGTTCGCCCAGGAAATCATCAATCAAAACCGCAACGGTCTGGAAGTGGTGAAAGCGCTGGCGCAGGGCGGGTTTACCGACGTGGCCCAGGACATGCTCAACATCCAGAAGGCCAAGCTGACCGGGGACTATCTGCATACCTCCGCGATTATCGTCGGCGACGGACAGGTGCTGTCAGCCGTCAACGACGTTAACGATTATGCCGGTCCGGCAACGGGCTATCGCCTGCAGGGCGAACGCTGGGAAGAGATTAAAAACATCCCTGGCGCTCTTGATCCCAACGAGATTGATTAAGGGGTGAGAAATGGAAATTAATGAAAAATTGCTGCGCCAGATAATTGAAGACGTGCTTAGCGAAATGAAGGGCAGCGATAAACCGGTCTCGTTTAATGCGCCGGCGGCCTCCGCTGCGCCTGCTGGCGACGGTTTCCTGACCGAAGTGGGCGAAGCACGCCAGGGAACCCAGCAGGACGAAGTGATTATCGCCGTCGGCCCGGCGTTCGGCCTGGCGCAGACCGTCAATATCGTCGGCATCCCGCACAAAAGCATTCTGCGCGAAGTGATTGCTGGTATTGAAGAAGAAGGCATTAAAGCGCGCGTGATTCGCTGCTTTAAATCCTCCGACGTGGCCTTCGTCGCCGTTGAGGGCAATCGCCTGAGCGGCTCCGGCATCTCTATCGGCATCCAGTCGAAAGGCACAACGGTTATCCACCAGCAGGGGCTGCCGCCGCTCTCCAACCTGGAGCTGTTCCCACAGGCGCCGCTGCTGACCCTGGACACCTACCGTCAGATTGGTAAGAACGCCGCCCGCTATGCGAAACGCGAATCGCCGCAGCCGGTCCCGACGCTGAATGACCAGATGGCGCGGCCGAAGTACCAGGCGAAATCGGCCATTTTGCACATTAAAGAGACCAAGTACGTGGTGACGGGTAAAAACCCGCAGGAACTGCGCGTGGCGCTTTGATAAAGGATAACTCCATGAATACCGACGCAATTGAATCGATGGTTCGCGACGTATTGAGCCGCATGAACAGCCTGCAGGGCGAGGCGCCAGCGGCGGCTCCGGCGGCTGGCGGCGCATCCCGTAGCGCCAGGGTCAGCGACTACCCGCTGGCGAACAAGCACCCGGAATGGGTGAAAACCGCCACCAATAAAACGCTGGACGACTTTACGCTGGAAAACGTGCTGAGCAATAAAGTCACCGCTCAGGATATGCGTATTACCCCGGAAACCCTGCGCTTACAGGCGTCGATCGCCAAAGACGCGGGCCGCGACCGGCTGGCGATGAACTTCGAACGCGCCGCCGAGCTGACCGCGGTACCGGACGATCGCATTCTTGAAATCTACAACGCCCTTCGCCCCTACCGTTCAACGAAAGAGGAGCTGCTCGCTATCGCCGACGATCTCGAAAGCCGCTATCAGGCGAAGATTTGCGCAGCTTTCGTTCGCGAAGCGGCCACGCTGTACGTCGAGCGTAAAAAACTCAAAGGCGACGATTAACTACAGGGGGCGGTGATGCGATATATAGCTGGCATTGATATCGGCAACTCATCGACGGAAGTCGCCCTGGCGACTCTGGATGAGGCTGGCGCGCTGACGATTACGCATAGCGCGTTGGCGGAAACCACCGGGATCAAAGGCACGTTGCGTAACGTGTTCGGGATCCAGGAAGCGCTTGCCCTCGTGGCAAAGCGCGCCGGGATCGGCGTCGGCGATATTTCGCTCATTCGCATTAACGAAGCCACGCCGGTGATTGGCGATGTGGCGATGGAAACCATTACCGAAACCATCATCACCGAGTCGACCATGATCGGCCATAACCCGAAAACGCCCGGCGGCGTGGGGCTTGGCGTTGGCATCACTATTACGCCGCAGGAGCTGTTAACCCGCCCGGCGGAGGCCCCCTATATCCTGGTGGTGTCATCGGCCTTCGATTTTGCCGATATCGCGAACGTTATCAACGCCTCCCTGCGCGCCGGGTATCAGATTACCGGCGTCATTTTGCAACGCGACGATGGCGTGCTGGTCAGCAACCGGCTGGAAAAACCGCTGCCGATCGTTGACGAAGTGCTGTACATCGACCGCATTCCGCTGGGAATGCTGGCGGCTATTGAGGTCGCCGTCCCGGGGAAGGTTATCGAAACCCTCTCCAACCCTTACGGTATCGCCACCGTATTCAACCTCAACGCCGAGGAGACCAAAAACATCGTCCCGATGGCCCGGGCGCTGATTGGCAATCGTTCCGCCGTGGTGGTCAAAACGCCATCCGGCGACGTTAAAGCGCGGGCGATCCCCGCCGGTAACCTGGCGCTGCTGGCCCAGGGGCGCAGCGTGCGCGTGGATGTCGCCGCCGGCGCCGAGGCCATCATGAAAGCGGTCGACGGCTGCGGCAGGCTCGATAACGTCACCGGTGAGTCCGGCACCAATATCGGCGGCATGCTGGAGCACGTGCGCCAGACCATGGCCGAGCTGACCAACAAGCCGAGCAGCGAGATTTTCATTCAGGATCTGCTGGCCGTCGATACCTCGGTACCGGTGAGCGTCACCGGCGGACTGGCTGGGGAGTTCTCGCTGGAGCAGGCCGTCGGCATCGCCTCGATGGTGAAATCGGATCGCCTGCAGATGGCGATGATCGCCCGCGAGATTGAGCAGAAGCTCAATATCGACGTGCAGATCGGCGGCGCCGAGGCCGAAGCCGCCATCCTGGGCGCGCTGACCACGCCGGGCACCACCCGACCGCTGGCGATCCTCGACCTCGGCGCGGGCTCCACCGATGCCTCCATCATCAACCCTAAAGGCGAAATCATCGCCACCCACCTCGCCGGAGCAGGCGATATGGTGACGATGATCATTGCCCGTGAGCTGGGGCTGGAGGACCGCTATCTGGCGGAAGAGATCAAGAAGTTCCCGCTGGCTAAGGTGGAAAGCCTGTTCCATTTGCGCCACGAGGACGGCAGCGTGCAGTTTTTCTCTACGCCGCTGCCCCCGGCCGTCTTCGCCCGCGTCTGCGTGGTAAAGCCGGACGAACTGGTGCCGCTGCCCGGCGACTTAGCGCTGGAAAAAGTGCGTGCCATTCGCCGTAGCGCCAAAGAGCGGGTCTTTGTCACCAACGCCCTGCGCGCGCTGCGTCAGGTCAGCCCCACCGGCAACATTCGCGATATTCCGTTCGTGGTGCTGGTGGGCGGTTCGTCGCTGGATTTCGAAGTCCCGCAGCTGGTCACTGATGCGCTGGCGCACTACCGCCTGGTTGCCGGGCGCGGAAATATTCGCGGCAGCGAAGGCCCGAGAAACGCGGTGGCCACCGGGCTGATTCTCTCCTGGCACAAGGAGTTCGCGCATGGACAGTAATCACAGCGCCCCGGCCATCGTCATTACCGCCATCGCCAGCTGCGACGGCCTGTGGCGCGAAGTGCTGCTGGGCATTGAAGAGGAAGGCATCCCTTTCCTGCTTCAGCATCATCCGGCCGGAGAAGTCGTGGACAGCGCCTGGCAGGCGGCGCGCAGCTCGCCGCTGCTGGTGGGCATCGCCTGCGACCGCCATACGCTGGTCGTGCACTACAAGAATTTACCCGCATCGGCGCCGCTTTTTACGCTGATGCATCATCAGGACAGTCAGGCCCATCGTAACACCGGAAATAACGCGGCACGGCTGGTCAAAGGGATCCCTTTCCGGGATCTGAATCGCTAAGCAACAGGAGAACGGCAGAATGAATAACGCACTGGGACTGGTTGAAACAAAAGGGTTGGTGGGCGCTATTGAAGCCGCCGACGCCATGGTGAAATCCGCCAACGTGCAGCTGGTTGGCTACGAAAAAATTGGCTCGGGTCTGGTGACCGTGATGGTTCGCGGCGACGTCGGCGCGGTTAAAGCGGCGGTGGACGCGGGCAGCGCGGCGGCAAGCGTGGTGGGTGAAGTGAAATCCTGCCACGTGATCCCGCGTCCGCACAGCGACGTTGAGGCCATTTTACCGAAATCAGCCTGATTGATGGCGAATAAGGAGCACCGCGTGAAGCAATCACTGGGATTACTTGAAGTTTGTGGTCTGGCACTGGCTATCAGCTGCGCCGATATCATGGCGAAATCCGCTTCTATCACGCTGGTCGCCCTCGAAAAGACCAATGGTTCAGGCTGGACGGTGATTAAAATTACCGGTGATGTGGCCTCCGTGCAGGCGGCTATCACCACCGGTGCGCAGTTTGCCGAACAGCGAAACGGCCTGGTGGCCCACAAAGTCATCGCCAGGCCAGGAGAAGGGATCCTGCGCGCGCAGACGCCCCCGCTCTCCGTCATGCAACCTGAGCCTGAAGAGTCAGAAACGGCGGATGTCGTTTCTGAAGCGCCAGCAGAAGAGCTCCCGCAGGAACAGGGGCTGGTTAGCTGCAACCTGTGTCTGGACCCGAAATGTCCGCGCCAGAAAGGCGAGCCGCGCTCGCTTTGCATTCATCCCGGCAAGCGAGGTGAGGCGTAATGGATAAACAGCTTCTGGAATCAACGGTCAGTAAAGTTCTCGACGAGATGCGCCTGCGGCCCATCCCGCTGGGGGTTTCAAATCGTCATATCCATCTGTCCGCGGCGGATTACGAACGCCTGTTCCCCGGCCATCCCATCAGCGAGAAAAAAGCGCTGCTGCAGCCGGGACAGTACGCCGCGGAGCAAACCGTCACTCTGGTGGGGCCGAAGGGGCAGCTGAAAAATGTACGCCTGCTCGGCCCACTGCGCTCGGTAAGCCAGGTGGAAATCTCGCGTACCGATGCCAGAACCCTGGGCGTTGCGGCGCCGCTGAGAATGTCCGGCAACCTGAAGGGCACGCCGGGCATCCGCCTGGTCAGCCCTTTTGGCGAGCTGGAGCTGACGTCAGGGGTTATCGTCGCACAACGGCATATTCATATGTCGCCGCTCGATGCGCTGATCCTGCGGGTCGCCCACGGCGACAGAGTGTCGGTGGCCATTGAAGGCGACGATCGCGGGCTGATCTTCAACAACGTGGCGGTTCGCGTTTCGCCGGACATGCGCCTCGAAATGCACATTGATACCGATGAGGCTAACGCCGCTGGAGCCGATAGCCCGCAGGCCTTTGCCCGGCTGGTAGGCCCGCGATGAACGGCGAACTTCTGCAGCGCATTGTGGAGACGATCGTCTCCCGGCTGCAGCGGCGCGCCGAAAGCACGGCGACGCTGAGCGTGGCGCAGCTACGTGATGCCGACTGCCGGAGTCTGTTCTGCCAGCACGCGTCGCTGCGCGTTCTGCTCGTCGACCTGCCGCTGCTGAACCAGCTGGCGGAGGCGGACACCGACGATGCCGCCGCCAGCAACATTCACGACGCGCTGGCTTTCGGCATCCGCGTGCAGCTCACCCTGCACGGCCAGCTGCTGCCGGTTATCCCGGTTAAAAAACTGGCTCGCCTGCCGCTGACCTTTGCCGATGAACGCGGGCTGCCGCTGGTTCTGCACGCAGGTTCGGTGCTCAGCTATCGCGACGTCGCGCCGCTGGGTCAGGGGCGTCTGGTTATTCAGCGCAAATGCCTCGTGACCGCCCTGGCGCGCGACGCGGCGCGCGCGCGGAATATTCAATTAATTAAGCAGGAGTAAATCATGCATCTGGCACGAGTCACGGGCGCGGTTGTCTCCACGCAAAAATCGCCTTCCCTGGTCGGGAAAAAGCTTCTGTTGGTGCGGCGGGTCAGCGCCGATGGCGAACTTCCCGCCTCGCCCACCTCCGGCGATGAAGTCGCCGTGGACTCCGTCGGCGCAGGCGTCGGCGAGCTGGTTCTGCTCAGCGGCGGCTCCAGCGCCAGGCACGTTTTTTCCGGGCCAAACGAGGCCATCGACCTCGCCGTTGTCGGCATTGTCGATACGCTTTCACGTTAAGGAGCGACTATGGCGATTTATACCCGAACGGGTGACGCTGGCACCACCTCACTCTTTACCGGCCAGCGGGTGAGCAAAACCCACCCGCGGGTTGAAGCCTACGGCACGCTGGACGAGCTGAACGCCGCGCTGAGCCTGTGCGCCTGCGCCGCCGCGGATGAAAACCACCGCGCCCTGCTCGAGGCCATCCAGCAGCAAATTTTCTGGTTTAGCGCCGAGCTGGCCAGCGACAGCGAACGGCCGTCGCCTAAACAGCGCTACATCAGCAGCGAAGAGATTTCCGCCCTGGAAGCCGCCATCGATCGGGCCATGGCCCGCGTTGAACCGCTGCACAGCTTTATTTTACCCGGCCGCTGCGAAGCCGCGAGCCGCCTGCATTTTGCCCGCACGCTGGCCCGCCGGGCCGAACGCCGCCTGGTGGAGCTGGCGGCGGAAGTCAACGTGCGCCAGGTGCTGATGCGCTACATCAATCGCTTATCAGACTGCCTGTACGCCCTGGCCCGCGCCGAAGATAGCGACGCGCACCAGAACAACCTTATCCGTGAAATAAGCCGGCGCTATCTGGCCGCCAGCCAGCCGAGCCGCAGCAAGGAGACGACGCCCGTGGCCCTCTCATTCCACGATCTACACCAGCTCACCCGCGCCGCCGTCGAGCGCGCGCAGCAGCTACAGGTGCCGGTGGTGATCAGCATCGTTGACGCCCACGGCACCGAAACCGTGACCTGGCGGATGCCGGACGCCCTGCTGGTCAGCAGCGAACTGGCGCCGAAAAAGGCCTGGACCGCGGTGGCGATGAAAACGGCGACCCATGAGCTGAACGATGTGGTTCAGCCGGGCGCCGCGCTTTATGGCCTCGAAACGCATTTGCAGGGAAAAGTGGTCACCTTTGGCGGCGGTTACGCCCTGTGGCGCGACGGCTTATTAATCGGGGGTCTTGGCATCAGCGGCGGCAGCGTTGAGCAGGACATGGAAATAGCACGGACCGCCATCGCGGCCATTAACGTGGGAACTCATCAATGAATACTTCTGAACTCGAAACCCTTATTCGCACCATTCTTAGCGAACAGTTAACCCCGGCGCAAACGCCGGAGCAGCCGCAGGGCAAAGGGATATTTCAGTCCGTCAGCGAGGCTATCGACGCTGCGCACCAGGCGTTCTTACGTTATCAGCAGTGCCCGCTGAAAACCCGCAGCGCCATCATCAGCGCAATGCGCCAGGAGCTGACGCCGCTGCTGGCCGCGCTGGCGGAAGAGAGCGCCAATGAAACGGGCATGGGCAACAAAGAAGACAAATACCTGAAAAACAAGGCTGCGCTGGACAACACCCCCGGCGTGGAAGATCTCACCACCACCGCGCTGACCGGCGACGGCGGAATGGTGCTGTTTGAATATTCGCCGTTTGGCGTGATCGGGTCGGTCGCGCCGAGCACCAACCCAACGGAGACCATCATCAACAACAGCATCAGCATGCTGGCGGCGGGCAACAGCGTCTACTTCAGCCCGCATCCGGGGGCGAAAAAGGTCTCACTCAAGCTCATCAGCCTGATTGAAGAGATTGCCTTCCGCTGCTGCGGCATTCGCAACCTGGTGGTCACCGTGGCGGAACCGACGTTTGAAGCCACCCAGCAGATGATGGCCCATCCGCGCATTGCGGTCCTCGCTATTACCGGCGGCCCCGGCATTGTGGCAATGGGCATGAAGAGCGGTAAAAAAGTGATTGGCGCCGGCGCGGGCAACCCGCCCTGCATCGTCGATGAAACGGCGGATCTGGTCAAAGCGGCGGAGGATATCATCAACGGCGCCTCGTTCGATTACAACCTGCCCTGCATTGCCGAGAAGAGCCTGATTGTGGTGGAGAGCGTCGCCGAACGTCTGGTGCAACAAATGCAAGCCTTCGGCGCGCTGCTGCTGAGCCCGGCCGATACCGATAAACTCCGCGCCGCCTGCCTGCCTGAAGGCCTGGCCAATAAGAAGCTGGTCGGCAAAAGCCCATCGGCGATGCTGGAAGCCGCCGGGATCGCCGTTCCGGCGAAAGCGCCGCGCCTGCTGATCGCTATCGTCAACGCTGACGATCCGTGGGTCACCAGCGAACAGCTGATGCCGATGCTGCCGGTGGTCAAAGTCAGCGATTTCGATAGCGCGCTGGCGCTGGCGCTGAAGGTTGAAGAAGGCCTGCACCATACCGCCATTATGCACTCGCAAAACGTCTCGCGCCTGAACCTCGCGGCCCGCACTCTGCAAACCTCGATATTCGTTAAGAACGGCCCCTCTTATGCCGGGATCGGCGTCGGTGGAGAAGGCTTTACCACCTTTACTATCGCCACGCCAACCGGAGAAGGAACAACCTCGGCGCGTACGTTTGCCCGTTCCCGTCGCTGCGTGCTGACCAACGGCTTTTCCATTCGCTAACCGAGGTCGCGATGAAGACTTTCTCACTACAAACGCGGTTGTACAGCGGTCAGGGTAGCCTGGCGGCGCTCAAGCGCTTTACCAACAAGCACATCTGGATTATCTGCGATGGCTTTCTTGCGCGCTCGCCGCTGCTGGAGACCCTGCGCAACGCGTTGCCCGCAGATAACCGCATTAGCGTCTTTAGCGAGATAACCCCGGACCCCACTATCCACACCGTGGTACAGGGCATTGCGCAAATGCAGGCCCTGCAACCGCAGGTGGTCATCGGCTTCGGCGGCGGATCGGCAATGGATGCGGCGAAAGCTATCGTCTGGTTCAGCCAGCAGAGCGGCATCAGCATCGAAACCTGCGTGGCGATACCGACCACCAGCGGTACCGGTTCAGAAGTGACCAGCGCCTGCGTGATTAGCGACCCGGATAAAGGCATCAAGTACCCGCTGTTCAACAACGCGCTGTACCCGGATATGGCGATCCTTGACCCGGAACTGGTGGTCAGCGTGCCGCCGCAGATTACGGCCAACACCGGCATGGACGTGTTAACTCACGCGCTGGAGGCGTGGGTCTCTCCGCACGCCAGCGACTTTACCGACGCGCTGGCGGAAAAAGCCGCCAAACTGGTGTTTCAGTATCTGCCCACGGCGGTGGAAAAAGGCGACTGCGTGGCGACGCGCGGGAAAATGCACAACGCCTCGACGCTCGCCGGCATGGCGTTCAGCCAGGCGGGGCTGGGGCTTAACCACGCCATCGCGCACCAGCTTGGCGGACAGTTTCATCTGCCGCACGGCCTGGCCAACGCGCTGCTGTTAACCACGGTTATCCGCTTTAACGCCGCTGTTCCCCGTGCTGGCAAACGCTACGCGCGGTTGGCCAAAGCCTGTGGATTTTGCCCGGCAGAGGCCAACGACGTCACGGCGATCAATGCCCTGATCCAGCAAATCGAACGACTCAAGCAACGCTGCGCGCTGCCGTCACTGGCGATCGCGCTGAAAGAAGGACGCTCTGAGTTTTCCGCGCGTATTCCGGCCATGGTGCAGGCCGCGCTGGCTGACGTCACGCTACGCACCAATCCTCGCCCGGCCAGCGCCGAGGAGATTCGGGAACTGCTGGAGGAACTGCTATGAGTCGCGCCGTCAACGCTGTTGAAATGGCCCTGAGCGCCGATGACATCCGCGAGCGCGTTCGCGCGGCGGGCGTGGTCGGCGCGGGGGGCGCGGGATTTCCCGCCCACGTGAAGCTACAGGCGCAGGTAGAAATTTTCCTGGTCAACGCCGCCGAGTGCGAACCGATGCTCAAGGTCGACCAGCAGCTGATGTGGCAGCAGGCTTCGCGCCTTGTCCGCGGCGTGCAGTACGCAATGACGGCAACCGGCGCGCGCGAAGGGGTGATCGCCCTGAAAGAGAAGTACCGCCGGGCTATCGACGCCCTCACCCCGCTGCTGCCTGCCGGTATCCGCCTGCATATTCTGCCGGATGTCTATCCGGCGGGCGATGAGGTGCTGACTATCTGGCTAGCGACCGGCCGCCGGGTCGCGCCCGCCGCGCTGCCGGCCAGCGTTGGCGTGGTGGTCAATAACGTACAAACGGTCCTTAACATTGCCCGCGCGGTCGAACAGCAGTTTCCGGTCACCCGCCGAACGCTGACCGTTAACGGCGCAGTCGCCAGGCCGCTGACCGTCACCGTTCCTATCGGCATGCCGCTGCGCGAAGTGCTGGCATTGGCGGGCGGCGCGACGGTCGACGACCCCGGTTTTATTAACGGCGGCCCGATGATGGGCGGGCTGATTACCTCTCTCGATAATCCGGTGACCAAAACCACCGGCGGCCTGCTGGTGCTGCCGAAAAGCCATCCGCTTATTCAGCGGCGGATGCAGGATGAGCGCACGGTACTTTCCGTCGCCCGCACCGTCTGCGAGCAGTGCCGACTGTGTACCGATCTCTGCCCGCGACATCTGATCGGCCACGAACTCTCTCCGCACCTGCTGGTGCGGGCGGTGAACTTTCACCAGGCCGCCACGCCGCAGCTGCTGCTGAGCGCCCTCACCTGCTCGGAATGCAACGTCTGCGAAAGCGTGGCCTGCCCGGTGGGGATCTCGCCGATGCGCATCAACCGGATGCTGAAACGCGAGCTGCGGGCGCAAAACCAGCGCTACGAAGGGCCGCTCTATCCGGCCGATGAGATGGCGAAGTATCGCCTGGTGCCGGTGAAGCGGCTGATCGCCAAACTGGGGCTAAGCCCCTGGTATCAGGAGGCGCCGCTGGTGGAAGACGAACCGGCGGTCGAAACCGTAACGTTGCCGCTGCGCCAGCATATCGGCGCCAGCGCGGTAGCCAACGTTGCAGTGGGAGAAAGCGTCACGCGCGGGCAATGCGTTGCCGATATCCCGGCAGGCGCGTTAGGCGCGCCGATTCACGCCAGCATCGACGGCGTGGTTGCGGCCATCAGCGAACAGGCCATCACGGTGGTAAGAGGTTAACCATGTCTCAGGCTATAGGAATTTTAGAACTCACCAGCATTGCCAAAGGAATGGAGCTCGGCGATGCGATGCTGAAAAGCGCCAACGTCAATCTGCTGGTCAGCAAGACTATCTGTCCGGGTAAGTTTTTGCTGATGCTCGGCGGGGATATCGGCGCTATCCAACAGGCCATTGAAACCGGCGCGTCGCAGGCCGGCGAAATGCTCGTCGACAGCCTGGTGCTGGCGAATATTCACCCCAGCGTACTGCCGGCCATCAGCGGCCTGAACAGCGTGGACAAGCGCCAGGCGGTCGGCATCGTTGAAACCTGGAGCGTTGCGGCCTGCATCAGCGCCGCCGATCGGGCGGTAAAAGGCTCAAACGTCACCCTGGTGCGGGTGCATATGGCCTTCGGCATCGGCGGTAAATGCTACATGGTGGTGGCGGGCGACGTTTCCGACGTCAATAACGCGGTTACGGTCGCCAGCGAAAGCGCGGGCGAAAAAGGGCTGCTGGTTTATCGTTCGGTGATCCCGCGCCCGCATGAAGCGATGTGGCGACAGATGGTGGAGGGATAATGGAAAGACAGCCGACAACGGATCGCATGATTCAGGAGTACGTGCCGGGGAAACAGGTCACCCTCGCGCACCTGATTGCCAATCCAGGGAAAGATCTCTTTAAGAAGCTCGGTCTGCAGGATGCGGTTTCCGCCATTGGCATCCTCACCATTACCCCCAGCGAGGCGTCGATTATCGCTTGCGATATCGCCACCAAATCCGGCGCGGTGGAGATCGGTTTTCTCGACCGTTTTACCGGCGCCGTGGTGCTGACCGGCGACGTTTCCGCCGTGGAATATGCCCTCAAGCAGGTGACGCGCACCCTGGGCGAGATGATGCAGTTTACTACCTGCTCAATAACCCGGACGTAGCGCGATGAAGCGTCTGATGTTTATCGGCCCGAGTCAGTGCGGCAAGACCTCGCTAACCCAGGGCCTGCGCGGCGAAGCGCTCCATTATAAGAAAACCCAGGCCATTGAATGGTCGCCGATGGCCATCGATACGCCGGGGGAATATCTGGAGAACCGCTGCCTGTATAGCGCCCTGCTGACCAGCGCCTGCGAGGCTGACGTTATCGCGCTGGTACTGAATGCCGACGCCCAGTGGTCGCCGTTTTCTCCGGGGTTTACCGCCCCGATGAATCGCCCGACGATTGGCCTGGTCACCAAAGCCGACCTCGCCGACCCTCAGCGGATATCGCTCATCGCGGAGTGGCTTACGCAGGCTGGCGCCGGGCAGATTTTTGTTACCAGCGCGTTGAACAATTCGGGTCTCGACGCGGTGCTGGATTTTCTGAATTCGAAGGAACCCTTATGTCTTACAAAATAATGGCCATTAACGCCGGCAGCTCATCGTTAAAATTCCAGCTGCTGGAGATGCCGCAGGGCGAGACGCTCTGCCAGGGATTGATTGAACGTATCGGCATGGCAAACGCTCAGGTGACCCTCAAAACGCCGGCGCAGAAATGGCAGGAGTCGGCGCCGATCGCCGATCATCGCGAAGCCGTCACGCTGCTGCTGGAAAAGCTCCTCGGCTACCGCATTATTGAGAGTTTGCAGGATATTGACGGCGTCGGCCACCGCGTGGCGCACGGCGGCGAGCGCTTTAAAGATTCGACGCCGGTAACCGATGAAAGCTTAGCGGAAATCGAGCGTCTGGCCGAACTGGCTCCGCTGCATAACCCGGTTAACGCCCTGGGAATCAAAGTCTTCCGCCAGCTGCTGCCCGATACGCCATCGGTAGCGGTGTTTGATACCGCTTTTCACCAGACGCTGGATGAGCGCGCGTTTATCTATCCGCTGCCGTGGCGCTACTACAGCGAGCTGGGCATTCGCCGCTACGGCTTCCACGGCACCAGCCATAAGTACGTCAGCGCGACGCTGGCGGAAAAGCTGGGCGTGCCGCTGAGCGCCCTGCGCGTGGTGTGCTGCCATCTCGGCAACGGCAGCAGCGTTTGCGCAATCAAAGGCGGGCGTTCGGTGAATACCTCAATGGGCTTTACGCCGCAGTCCGGGGTGATGATGGGCACCCGCAGCGGCGATATCGATCCGTCGATTTTACCGTGGCTGGCGCTGCATGAGGGGCAAACGCCGGAGCAGCTGAATCAGCTGCTGAATAACGAATCCGGCCTGTTGGGGGTTTCCGGCGTCTCGCACGATTATCGCGATGTCGAACAGGCGGCGGACGGCGGTAATCGTCGGGCGGCGCTGGCGCTGGCGCTGTTTGCCGAGCGCATTCGCGCTACCATCGGCAGCTATATCATGCAGATGGGCGGAATTGATGCGCTAATTTTTACCGGCGGCATCGGCGAAAACTCGGCCCGCGCCAGGAGCGCCATCTGCCATAACCTGAATTTCCTCGGGCTGTCGGTCGATGAAGAGAAAAACCAGCACAACACCACCTTTATCCAGGCCGAGCATGCGCTGGTCAAAGTGGCGGTCATTAATACTAATGAAGAGCTGATGATTGCCCGCGACGTGATGCGCCTCGCGCTGCCCGCGGCGGAAACCTTAACCGTTTCAGCCTGATTTCGCCGCCCGGCAAGTTGCGGTGAATCATGGTAATAGCGGGATCGGCATGACACTATGCGCCCTGGAAACCTGAGCAATAGGTGAATATGTGGCCGTAGCGCAATGCCCCGCCTCCTGTGGGGAACTCATCCAGGGCTGGATCCTCGGCAGCGAGAAGCTGGTCTCCTGCCCCGTTGACTGGTACAGCACCGTCGAGGTGGACTACGGTTCGCCTCGCGCAGATGAACGCCCGCTGTCGCGGGCGATGGTCGACCGGCTGCTGGGCTACTGGCGCTATCCGGCGGAGCTAGGCAAAGAGATTCGGATCGATATTTGCTCCACGATTCCGGTCGCCAAAGGGATGGCCAGCAGCACCGCGGATATCGCCGCGACGGCGGTGGCCACCGCGCATCATCTCGGCCATCCGCTGGATGAAACCACCCTCGCCCGGCTCTGCGTTTCCCTGGAGCCCACCGACAGCACCCTGTTCCGCCAGTTGACGCTATTCGATCACAATACCGCCGCCACGCAAATTACCTGCGGCTGCCAGCCTCAGCTCGATCTGCTGGTGCTGGAAAGCCCCGCCACGCTGCTGACCACCGATTACCACCGCCTTCCCCGTCTTGAAAAGCTGCACGCCCATTCCGCCGCGCTGCATCAGGCCTGGGAGAAAGTTCAGCAGGCCTGTCAGACCAATGACCCCCGACGGATGGGCGAGGCGGCGACGCTTAGCGCCATCGCCAGCCAGCATCTGCTGCCGAAGCCGGGGTTTGATACGCTGCGGGCGCTGGTGGAAGAGTGCGATTTATACGGCATTAACGTGGCGCACAGCGGCAGCGTGGTCGGCCTGATGCTCGACCGCCAGCGTCACGATATTGAGTATTTGCAGCGGCGGCTGCAGGAAACGAGGCTTAGCGAGCTCTGGCCCCGGCAGCATCTGCTGCGCATGGTGCAGGGCGGCGTCGAACTGCGCTAACTCTGCCGCAGCCATACCTCCCCGGAGGCGATGCTTGCGCATCTGTCCGGGCTACCGGTCCGCAGACGACGGTGAACCCGTAGCCCGGTCAGCGCAGCGCCACCGGGAAGAACTGCAGACGAACAATGGCGGCAGACGCTCGGAACATCTACCCGTTAAAAACCCGCCTGAAAGCCGTCAGCAGCTGCGTATTCTCCTGCTGGCTGCGGATCGCGACGCGGAAGTAGCGCCCGTCAAGCCCCGGGTAGTTGGCGCAGCTGCGGATCAGGATGCGCTGTTGCAGCATCGCGTATTGCAGATCCAGATCCGGCACCTCGCAGCGCAGAAACAGATAATTTGCCTGCCCGGGATAGACCGTCAGACCGGGAACGTGGCGCAGCTGATGGTAAAAGCGCTGCCCCTCTTCCGCCAGCCACCGCCAGGTTTTCTGCTGATAGACGCTATCCTGGAGAATGATTTCCCCCGCCAGCGCGGCAAAGGCGTTGATTGACCACGGCATCTGGCGCTCGCGCATTCGCGCTACCGCCCGCGCATCGCCATTGACCAGATACCCAAGGCGCAGACCGGGAATAGCATAAAACTTAGTCAGCGAACGCAGCACCCACACGTGCGGGTTGTGGCTCAATAGCGGAATAAATCCCGTCTCATCGGGGATAAAATCGATAAACGCTTCATCGAGAATCAGGGCGATTCCCAGCGACTTACAGCGTTCAGCAATCAGTTCCAGCAGACGGCGCTCGGGCAGCAGACCGGTTGGGTTGTTCGGGGTGCAGAGAAACAAACAGTCCAGATCCGGCGTCAGAGCGTCGAGAATCGTCCCGGTGAGCTGCCAGCCATCCTCTTCACGCAGCAGAAACTCCCGCACCGTGCAGTCCACCGACTGCAGCGCCCGGCGGTATTCGGCAAAGCCGGGGGTGACGATCATCGCCTGGCGCGGCTTCAGGCCCTGAACCAGCGTAAAGATCGCTTCGGTTTCGCCGTTTCCGGCGAGGATCCACGAGGCGGGGATGTGATGGTGTTCCGCCAGCGCGAGGTGCAGCTGCTGATACTCAACGTCAGGATAGCGTTCGGCGCAGGCCATATTGTCGATGATGGCGCGCTTTAAGCTTTCCGGCATCCCCTGCGGATTGATATTGGCGCTAAAATCCAGCAGCTGTTCCGCACAGATGCCCAATAGCGCGGCGGCCTCGCGGATATTGCCGCCGTGGGCGCTCTTCAGTAGAGCCATGTACTTTTCCTGTTGCGTTACCCTCGCCTTGCCAGCGTCGCGCCGTCGGCGAAGTAGGCTTTAATCCCTGCCAGAATCGACTCTGCTACTTCCTGCTGGAATTTCGCCGTTTTCAATTTACGCTCTTCTTCGACATTACTGATAAACGCGGTTTCCACCAGAATCGATGGAATATCCGGCGCCTTCAGCACCGCGAAGCCCGCCTGCTCAACCCGATTCTTGTGCAGGTTATTAATGTTGCCCATCTTTTCCAGCACCGCCTTGCCGAACTTCAGGCTGTCGGCGATGGTCAGCGACTGCACCATGTCGAACATCGTGTGGTCGACGTAGCGGTCGCCGCTTTTGCTGACGCCGCCGATCAGATCCGAGGCGTTCTGGGTCTGCGCCAGATACTTAGCCGCGGTACTGGTGGCCCCTTTGGTTGACAGGGCAAACACCGACGATCCGCTGGGCTGACGGCTGGTAAAGGCATCGGCGTGAATAGAGACAAACAGGTCGGCGCGCTGCTTCTGCGCCTTGGCGACGCGCACCTTCAACGGGATAAAGACGTCCTCGTTGCGGGTCATATAGACCTTCATATTACCCTCTTTCTCGATCAGCGCGCGCAGCCGTCGGGCAATCTGCAGCACCACGTCTTTCTCGCGGGTGCGGTATTTCCCCACCGCGCCGGAGTCTTCGCCGCCGTGGCCGGGATCGAGCATGATAACAATGGGCCGATCGCGCCCGGCTTTACCCGGTTTAGGCCCGCTCTCCGCCGGCGGAACCTGCCGCTGAAGATCGCCTTTGTTGTAATCTTCAAGCAGCGCCAGCAGCGGATCCTGCACGTCGGTGGCGTTAGCGGGATAGAGGTCCATAACCAGACGCTCTTTAAACCCGGCGACCGGAGCCAGCGCGAACAGCTGCGGTTTCACGTTCTGTTTTAGCTCAAACACCATGCGTACGGTTTGCGGATCGAACTGCCCCACGCGGGCGGATTGAATATAGGGGTCGTCGCCGCGAATCTGCCCCCCCATGCCTTTAAGTACGGAGTTGAGATTAACCCCTTCCAGATCCACCACCAGACGTTCAGGATTGCTGAGCGCAAACTGCCGATATTTCAGGATATGGTTGGACTCCACGGTCACGCGGGTGTAGGTCGACGATGGCCAGACGCGTACGGCAACCACCTGCGCCGCGGCAGCCAGGCCAACCGGGCTCACACTCATTAACCACATGGCGCCCGCCCCTTGTAAAAAACGGCGGCGGCTTAATCCTGACTTGTATCCCGACATGCCACTCCCAAGCAGTAAGAAATCATTCGTATTGAAAACAAACAGATTGACCGGAAACTTTAACGAAAGGCGTATAACCTGTCATCAATAAAAGGGTAAACAATCTTTGACACCCTGATTTGGCTCACACCTTTTTCCTGGCTCCGCCCAAAATTGGGGCTTGCGTTTGCCGGTAAAACAGAATAAAAATACAGTAATTACGAATAATCATGCATTGAGGTTGTGTCATGGTGAAGGAACGTCGCACCGAACTGGTAGAGGGATTCCGCCATTCTGTCCCCTATATTAACGCCCATCGGGGTAAAACGTTTGTCATCATGCTGGGCGGAGAAGCCATTGAGCATGATAATTTCTCTAGTATTGTCAACGACATTGGTCTTCTTCACAGTCTGGGCATTCGCCTGGTGGTGGTCTATGGCGCTCGTCCGCAGATTGACGCCAACCTGGCGGAGCATCGCCATGAGCCGGTTTATCACAAACAAACCCGAGTGACTGACGCCAAAACGCTTGAGCTGGTTAAGCAGGCGGCGGGTATGCTGCAGCTGGAAATTACCGCGCGCCTGTCGATGAGCCTCAACAATACGCCGCTGCAGGGCGCCCACATCAACGTGGTCAGCGGCAATTTCATTATCGCGCAGCCGTTAGGCGTGGATGACGGCGTGGATTACTGCCACAGCGGGCGCATTCGCCGCATTGATGAAGAAGCTATTCACCGCCAGCTGGATAACGGCGCGATCGTGCTGATGGGCCCGGTTGCGGTGTCGGTCACCGGCGAAAGCTTTAACCTGACCTCCGAAGAGATTGCCACCCAGCTGGCGATTAAGCTGAAAGCCGAAAAAATGATTGGCTTCTGCTCATCGCAGGGCGTTTACAACCAGGATGGCGAGATCGTCCCCGAGCTGTTCCCCAACGAAGCCCAGGCGCGGGTTGAAGAGATGGAAGCGGACGAAGACTACAGCTCCGGCACCGTGCGCTTCCTGCGCGGCGCGGTAAAAGCCTGCCGCAGCGGCGTGCGTCGCTGCCACCTGATCAGCTACCAGGAAAACGGCACCCTGCTGCAGGAGTTATTCTCACGCGACGGTATCGGCACCCAGATAGTGATGGAGAGCGCCGAGCAGATCCGCCGCGCCACCATTAACGATATCGGCGGCATCCTTGAGCTGATTAGCCCGCTGGAACAGCAGGGTATTCTGGTGCGGCGCTCGCGCGAGCAGCTGGAGATGGAAATCGATAAATTCACCATTATTCAGCGCGACAACACCACTATCGCCTGCGCCGCGCTCTATCCTTTCCCGGAAGAGAAGATCGGCGAAATGGCCTGCGTGGCGGTGCATCCGGATTACCGCAGCTCATCGCGCGGCGAAGTGCTGCTCGAGCGTATTGCCGCGCAGGCGAAGCAAATGGGCCTCAGCAAGCTGTTTGTGCTCACGACCCGCAGCATTCACTGGTTCCAGGAGCGCGGATTTACGCCGGTCGACGTCGACCTGCTGCCGGAAAGCAAAAAAGAGATGTACAACTATCAGCGCCGCTCCAAGGTGCTGATGGCCGACCTGGCCTGATTCTCTCCCCCGGAAAGCGCACGGCTGACCGGGGATAACATCACCGGGCGGAAAAGATATCCGCCAGGCCGCTGCGCCGTTCGGTACGTGCGACAACTGCCTGGGTCAGCACCTGCTCATCGGCATAGATCGACAGCTGCCGTTTGGCACGCGTAATAGCGGTATAAACCAGCTCGCGGGTCACCAGCGGCACGCTGCGCGATGGCAGAATCAGCGCCGCGTGATCGAACTCCGACCCCTGCGATTTATGCACCGTCATCGCCCAGGCGGTATCGTGCTCCGGCAGACGGCTTGGCTGTACCGACTTGATGCTGCCATCGGGCATCGGGAACCACACCCGCAGGCCATCGTCTCTTTCCAGCGCGATACCGATATCGCCGTTAAACAGCCCCAGCGCGCTGTCGTTGCGGGAAATCATCACCGGACGGCCTTCATACCAGCGCGAATGGCGCGGCAGAGCAATCGCCCGCTTGCGGTTCAGCATCTGCTCCAGCTGTTCGTTCACGCCGCTGACGCCATAAGGGCCATCGCGCAGCGCGCACAGTAGCTGAAACTCGCTAAAGGCGGCAATCAGCTCTGCGGGCTCGGCCCGTTCACGCAGCAGCTGCAGAAAACGGCCGTAGCCCGCCTGCGCCTGAACGAGCATCGCTTCATACTCCTCGGTGGAGCTCAGCGGATGCAGGGCGATATCGTCGAACGACTGACGCAGCGTCTCCCTGACCGCGCGGCGTTCACCGCTGTTCACCGCCCAGGCCAGATGGCCGATACCGGAGTGGCGGCCAAAACGGTAGCTTTTTTGCAGCAGGCACAGGCTGTCGCGCAGGGCGCCGGCAATCTCGCTTTCGCCTGCCGGCACCGGCTGACCGGTCAAGCGGCCAAGCTGCGCCGCCCGCGCCGGGGTGAACCCTGCATTAACCCACGCGCAAATATCTCCCAGCACCGCGCCGGCCTCTACCGAAGCCAGCTGATCGCGGTCGCCAAGGAAAATCACCCGCCCGTGTTCAGGCAGCGCGTCGATCAGACGCGACATCATCGGCAGGTCAATCATTGAGGCTTCATCCACCACCAGCACGTCAAGATGCAGCGGGTTCCCGGCATGATAGCGCATCCGCTGGCTCCCCGGCTGCGCGCCCAACAGGCGATGGAGGGTACTGGCTTCGGTCGGCACCAGCGCCTTTTGTTCGTCGGTAAGAGGGAGGCGGCGCAGCGCCGCGCCGAGGGATTCGGTCAGGCGCGCGGCGGCTTTACCGGTCGGCGCCGCCAGACGAATACGGCAGCGCGGGCTGGCGTTGGTTTGAATCAGCGCCGCCAGCAGTTTGGCGACGGTGGTGGTTTTACCGGTCCCGGGGCCGCCGGAGATCACCGAAATCCGTCGGGTCAGGGCAACCGCGGCAGCGACCTTTTGCCAGTCGATTTCATCCCCTGGCGGAAACAGCGCGTCGAGCGTCGAGGCCAGCCGGGCTTCATCTACCTCCAGCACCTGATTGGCTTCGTTAAAGAAGCGCGCGACGGTTAATTCGTTGCGCCACATGCGGTTGAGATAGAGCCGCTCGCCGCAGAGGATCATCGGCGTCGGCCGCTCACCGCGGCTCACCGCTTCCGAATCGAGCAGCAGCGGCAACCAGCTCTCCGCAGCGCCGGTTAGTTCAAGGATTTGCTCGCTCAGAGCCGTTGTCTTTGCGCTCAGGAGCTCATCGTCGGCAAGACGTGAAATCGGCAGGCAGACGTGCCCCTCTCCGGCATCGCGGCTGAGAATGGCGGCGGTCAGCTTCACCGCCGGGTGCGCCTCCTGCGCCACCATGAGCGCAAACTGAACGTCCAGCGGGCGCAGCAGGCGCTGCTCAACCGCCTGCAGCAACAGTTCATCCATGGTCATAGCACAACCTCCTGGGTTTCCCCGGCAAACAGCGCATCGAGGCCATCAATCAGCGGCAGCGCCGGTCGGGTGGTGAAGATCCCCTGCCCGCCGTCCTGCCCGTCCATGCCGCGCAAAAAGAGATAAATAACGCCGCCGAAATGGCGTTCGTAATCATAATCGGCAATACGGTGGCGTAAATAGCGGTGCAGCGCCAGGCTATAGAGCTGATACTGCAAATCGTAACGATGCGAACGCATTGCCTGCCTCATCGCTTCCTGGGTATAGGCCTCGCGGTTTTCCCCAAGCCAGTTGGATTTGTAATCCAGCAGGTAGTAGCGGCCGTTGTGGCGAAACACCAGGTCGATAAAGCCTTTCAGCATACCGCGCACCTGGCGAAAATCGAGCGTGGGGGTATCGACGGAGAGCGGATCGTACTGCCGAATCAGCGCATCCAGACGCAGGGGATCCAGCGGCTGTTCGATGGGCAGATAAAACGCCATCTCCACCTGTTTATCACGCGCGCTAAGCTGATTGAGGGCGATCTCCGCGCCAGGCAGAGGGGTTCGCAGCACGCCGTAGAGCCATGCGGTTAGCACCGGCGTCCACTTTTCCTCGAAGCCGCTCAGCTGGAGTTTTCCCGCCATCCAGTCGGCGGGAACCGGCTGGGTAAAATCGAGATCTTCGAACAAACTGTGCAGAAACGTCCCCGGCGACGCGCCGCGCGGGAACTGGTGCGGCGTAAGCTGCGGCTCCTCCACGACCTCACCGACGCCGGCGGCATCGACGTCCAGTCGCGGCAGAAGATCCTGCGCCGCGCTGTGTCCATTCTGCTGCAGGCCGGAGTAACTGGTGACCCGCCAGTCATCGGTCACCGACCGCTCGAGCATACGGGCTGAAAGCGGCGGCAGCGCCGCCTGCGGAGCCTGCCACGGCGTCTGCGCCGCCATATCCGGCAGCTGCAGTGCAATGTCCCCGCTGCAGAACGCCTGCAGGCGCGCCATCAGCCCCGCGGCATCCATCGCTTCCCCATCCTGCAGCAGGCGGCCCAGCGCGCTGTGATGAAAATCGCTGGTGCCGGGTTTGTCGCTGCGTCGGGTGCTGAGCGGCGCCACGCCAAGGCTACAGTGCCAGACCGCGCGGGTCAGCGCGACGTAAAGCAGACGTAGGTCTTCGGCCAGACGCTCGGCCTCCGCCAGCGCCATGCTGCCCTCATCCTGGCCCAGGTCAAGAACGGCGGCAAAGGAGCTTCTGTCGTGATAAAACGCCTGATCCTGCTTACGGAACCGCGCGATAAACGGCAGCCAGACCAGCGGATACTCCAGCCCTTTCGATTTATGGATGGTGACGATCTGCACCAGATGCTTGTCGCTTTCCAGCCGCATCTGCTGGCTGGAGGCGTTGCTGTCCGGTTCGGCGATATGCTGCGCCAGCCAGCGCACCAGCGCATGTTCGCTCTCCAGCTGGTTCGCCGCCTCCTGCAGGAGCTCGCTGATATGCAGAATATCGGTCAGGCGTCGCTCGCCGCCGTTGGTCGCCAGCAGATTTTCAGCGATGCGCCGCGCGCTCATCAGCGCGCGCAGCATCGGCATGACGCCCCGCTGCCGCCAGAGTTGCCGGTATCGGCTAAACTCCTCAACCAGCTCATCCCACGCCCGTTCGTCGTGATTGAGATTTTCGATATCCAGCGCGTTAAGACCAAACATCGACGTCGCCAGCGCGCTGCGCAGCGTATTTTCGCGCTCGGGAGCCAGCACCGCCTGTAGCAGCCACAGCAGCTCCTGCGCCTCCGGCGTTTCAAACACGCTATCGCGATTGGAGAGGTACACGGAAGGAATCGACAGCAGTTGGAGGGCATCGCGGATTAAAGACGCTTCCTGGCGATTACGCACCAGCACCGTGATGTCTGAAGCCCGCACCGGCTCGGCTTTTTCACCGCGCCACAGCAGCGCCTTGCCCTGTTGGCCGGCGCTGAGCCAGTCGCGGATTTGCGCCGCGCAGAGCTGAGCCATAAACGTCTGGTAATCCCCCGCGCCCACGGCCTCGCCCGACATCAGCCAGATATTCATCGCCGGTATCGCAGCATCATCGACGGTAAAGCGCAGCCCCTGGTTTTTATCGGCCGACTTCACCGGCATAAACGGGATTTCGCGGAACATAAAGGGGTTATCGCTGAGACTAAACAGGCGATTGACGCTGTCAACCATCCCCGGCGCGGATCGCCAGTTGGTGTCGAGCGTATAATGGGCGGTGACGTCCCCGCGTGCCTTCATATAGGTGAAAATATCCGCGCCGCGGAAGGCATAGATAGCCTGTTTGGGGTCGCCAATCAGCAGCAGCGCGGTGTCCGCCTGACGCCGCCAGATGCGGCGAAAGATGCGGTACTGCTGCGGGTCGGTATCCTGAAATTCGTCGATCATCGCCACCGGAAAGCGCTGGCGAATCGCGCTGGCCAGCGCTTCGCCGCTCTCCCCGCGCAGAGCGTCATCCAGGCGGCTGAGCATATCGTCAAAGCCCAGCTCGCCGCGGCGGCGCTTCTCCCGCGCGACCGCTTCGCGGATTTCAACCATCGCCCTGGCGATCACCAGATCGGTCAAGGTTAACGGTGACGCCAGCAGCGCTTCTACCGCGCTGAACAGCGGGTGTACCGGCGGCGCGCCGTCGGCTTTGGTACGCTCAAGCAAGAAGGCCTGGGAGAACTTTTCCAGCGCATCCGGAAGCTGGTAGCTCAGGGTCTCTTCCTCGGCCCAGGCGGTCACTTTCTCCAGCCATTTCCCCTGATTGCCGCGATTGAATTTGCGCCGGTCGAGGCCCGAGTTTTCCAGCACTGCCTCAACCTCGCCCACCTGCGCCAGCCACTGCTGCTTCAGCACGTTGATACGCTCGATAATTTGCTGATGGCGTTCGGCCAGCGTTTCATCAGCCGACGGCGGAGATTTAAGCTGCGGCGCCTCCCCCTGCAGCCAGCGGTCGATGGATTTCAGCAGGTCGCGCGGCCCTTTCCACGCTTCGTGGATAACCGCCGCGATTTCGCGCGGCAGCGGGTAGCAGTGGCGACGCCAGAAGTCGGCGCAGGCCTGATAGCGCAGGCGGGATTCGTCTTCAATCAGCTGCTGTTCGAACAGCATGCCGGACTCAAAGGCATTGAGGCTCAGCATTCGCTGGCAGAAGCCGTGAATGGTAAACACCGCCGCTTCGTCCATCTGGCGTTCGGCCAGCAGCAGCGTTTGCGCGGCCTGGGTTTTATCGGCAATTTCCGCCAGCAGCCCGGCGTAAAGCGGGTTGTCGGCGCTGTCGCGCAGGCAGGCGATACGCAGCTCATGGATGTTACTGCGAATACGCCCGCGCAGCTCTTCGGTCGCCGCTTCGGTAAAGGTCACCACCAGCAGCTCTTCCACGCTGACCTGCCGGGGAAAGGCGGATTCACCGCCCAGCCCCAGCAGCAGCCGCAGATAGAGCGCGGCGATGGTAAAGGTTTTTCCGGTGCCCGCAGAGGCTTCTATCAAACGCTCGCCCGTCAGGGGCAAGCGCAGGGGGTCAAGAGACTCAGCGGTGTCGGTCATTCATTCTCTCGCATCAGGGGTAAGGATTTCTGCAATGCGCTGACGTTCTCCCAGACTTTGCCATCCTGCGGATGCGCGTACTCCGCCTTGCCATTCTGGCTACCGGAAACCTGGGAGAGAATTGCCATGCCCTGCGGATCCACCACCGTCTGATGGAAGAAGTCGGCAAGCTTTTGCGGCGTCAGCAGTTTAATCTGAGCCACTACTTTATCACGTGAATCGAAGCGCATATTACCGCGATCGAAATCTTTGCTCAGCTTCGATGCTTCATCGCCGAGAGTCTGCGGCGCCTCCAGCATCTGGCCAATCACCGCCTGCTGAATCTGCGCAAACTCTTCCGGCTTCATCGCCCGCAGTTTGGCTTCCGCCGTGGGGAAGAAGGCCTGGAAACGCTGCCAGAGGTAAGCCGGCTGCTTATCGTTGCTTTGCAGCAGGAAGCCCATCCCCCACTGGCGGCCAACGTTCATCGAGAAGGCGAAGACCGCGTAGCCCAGCTGTTCTTCCGTACGCAGCTGGTTATAGAACCACGGCTGGACGATTTGCCCGAGAAGCGAGCTGGCTGCGGAGCTGGCGTATTCGTCAACGTTCGGCGGCGCGAAGACGGCGGCCAGCGCGGAATCGGTGCTGTTGCCCGCTTTTTCAAAAATCGCCAGCTGTTTGCGGTCGACCAGCACATCTTTGTTGCGGCACCACTCGTTGCCGTCGGCGCCCAGCTGTTTTTGGATCTGCCGCGCCATGGCGGTGGATTGATCGGCGGTGAGATTACCGATGACCATCAGCTCCGGTCGCCCTTTCGCTTTGAGATTAGCGCGGTACTCCAGCACCTCTTTCAGGGCGATCGACGGCAGCAGCGCCCGCCGCTCTTCACGCTGGAAGTACGGCACCTGCGAAACCATCTGAATCGGCATGATCGCCTGATCGTAGGCTTTGCCTTTATCCGCCGAATCCATCATCTGGGCGTACCAGGATTTGGCCTGCTCCAGCTGTTCTTCGGTTGGCGTATAGCTGAAGTAGCCGTCGAGCAGGGCGTTAAACAGCTCCGGCAGATGCTGGGTATAGCCGTTGGCGTTAACCATCAGGCCGTTATTCGCGCCGGTAGAGAAGCTGATGCCGCCGACCGCCGCCTGGTTGCTGAGCTGGTCGAGCGCGATACCCGCCAGGTAATCATTGAGCGCAAATATCACCTGGCGGCGGGCGCTGTCCATCGCCTGCGGGTTGCGCAGCACCAGCGAGATATCCGCTTTCGGTTCGCTGGCGAAATACTGGCTCGGCGCGTAAATCACCCGCAGCGTCGGTTCATCAACGATCAGCTGCGGATGCGGGTAAGCCTTGTCGCTTTTGATTAAGCTGAAATCATCCGGAATATAGGGGTTCAGCACCGGCAGCTTGAGGTCGATGGCGCTGGACTTCTGCTGCCAGTCGGCAAAGGTCTGCTCGCTGATTTTATCCACCTGATAGGGCGCATTGACAAAGTAGGCGGTCTTGTTATGCGGCTCTTTCGGGCTGATGTACCAGATGCGGGCGTTTTGCGGCGTCATCATCGCCAGGCGGTCTTTTATCGCCTGCGGATCGTAGCGATCGGCAATGTTGACCACGTCCAGGGTATGTTCGACCGGCACGCGGATCATGGTGTCCGCCAGCCATTCGACGTAATCCATATTGCGGTTGATGGACGGGTAGCGGAAGTCGAGCGCCAGCACGTGGGCCAGTTCATCAAAATAGCGTTTATCAATCCCCTGGCTGCGCAGCAGATTGAGGTAGCTGAAGATGGCCGCGGTAACTTCATCGCGGTGCGCCAGCCCTTTGTCCGTCAGGGTCGCGGATATAGCCAGCACCCCGCTGTTGCCGTTGACCACCGGGTCGGAGTCCGCGCGAATGCCTTCAACCAGCCCCTGCTTTTGCAGCCAGTCGGAGAGCGTGCCGGGGCTGCGGTTACCGATCATGTAGGTCACCAGCTCATCGGTTTTGCTGCGGAACTTGTCGCTATTGTTATCAATGCGGAATTCCACGCGCAGCACTTTGCGCGGCATCGCCGGGACGTAGTGAATGATGATGCCCTTTTGCGCATCGGTCACCACCGGAACGGTAATCTCCGGTTTGCTGATATCGTGGTTCGGTACGCGACCGTAGGTGGCCGCCGCGATGCTCGCCAGCTCCGGCAAAGGCTTGTTGCTGTAGATCACCGCTTTCATCAGGTTGGCGGAATACCAGCTATCGCGGAAAGCGTGCAGGGCATCAAGCACCGGTTTGCCGGGCTTGTCGCTCAGCGTTTCAAGGTTACCGCCGGAAAACTGCGAGCCGGGGTGCGCCGGGTTGATGGTTTCCGCGCTAACCTGCGCCATCCGCATCCCGTCCCGGGTACGCGCCATCGTGAGCTCGGCGTTGACCGCATTACGCTCGCGGTCGGCATATTTTTTATCCAGCAGCGGCGCGGCGATGGCGTCAGCCAGGCGATCGACCGCGCCGTCGAGGGCATCGTTTTCCACTTCAAGATAGAAGGCGGTGCGATACGGCGCGGTGCTGGCGTTGTGGCTGCCGCCGTGCATTTTGAGAAACTCGGCGAGGCTGTCAGGCTGGGGATACTTTTTCGACCCCATCAGCGTCATATGCTCCAGGAAGTGGGCCAGCCCCTGATGCTCGGCGGGATCCTGCAGCGATCCCACGGGAACGACCAGCGCCGACAGCGATTTTACCGCCTGGGGATCGGAAACCAACAAAACCACCATGCCGTTATCGAGGCGAATCGCCTGATATTGACGGGTATCTTTGTCGCTTTTACGGATGGTTTCCTGGATCGGTTGCCATCCGGTGTCTGCCTGACTTAACGGCGCCCAGAGGGCGGCCAGTAAAACAATAACCTTGAACCATAAACTGCGGGGCATTCACGGACCTCATCATTAACAAACCTGGCGCTGCACAATAGGCAGCCTTTATAAAACATCAGTCCGTGATTCGTTGCGCATCATAAATGAACAGCCGTCCAGTGCGCAATTTTTATACTATTACAATGTTATTCGGACTGATGGAAACGAAACACCGGTAACAAATAACGCTGCGTTTGCGTCAGGATCTCTTCATAGTATTCTGGTTCCAGGGTGCGCCACAGGCGCTGATACCAGACGTCGGCGCCTTCACCGCTGACCACCATGTTCCCTTCATAAGCCTGAAGAAATTTACTGCGCGCTTTTTGCTGCGTCTCTTCGTCCATTAACATGACATCCTTTTCGGCGTCATAACAGACTTTTAGCCATGCGCCGCCGCTTTCCGGCAGCAGCAGCAGCGGTTTGGACATTCCCTGCAGGTAGCCGTCAACCAGATCGTTGAGGTAGCCCTGGGCCTGCTCCTGCGCCAGCGGAGGAAAACGCCACTCGCCCTCTTTACGCACAAACAGCCGACTTTCGCCGGTACCGCCGCTAGCACAATAGACAAGATGCTCCAGCCAAAGTTGCATCCCTTGGGCCACGCTTAATAGCGAAGGCCGCCAGCGCAGCAAACCGTCGGATTGTACCTGCTGCAGCCAGCCAGTTATGTTGACTCCGTTGCATTGCAGATCGATTTCCATGCTTTGCCCCGGCTGGCGGCAGGCGATTACCCGTTCGGCCAGGTTTTGCATCTCCTGACGCTGGGTTTCCCAGGCTAGCTCGCCGAAAGCGCCGTAGGGTAGCTCGCCGGCGGCGCGGAAACGGCGATACATCACCGAGGCGTCCTGCTCTTCAATCAGGGTGTTGAGCAGCTGCTGGTTCAGCTGATAGCGGCTCAGCCCTTCGAGGATAAAAGGTTCATCGTCGGGGATCTCGCTCTCCTCCGAGCGGAAATTCACCCGCAGCCGCTGCTGAAAGAAGGCGCGAACGGGGTGCTGCCAGAAGCGCAGCAGCTGTTCGAAAGGTAAGTGATCGATGTCCGGCGTCGGCAGCGGCTGGATGAACGCGCCGTGCGCTTCCCCCTGCTGGCTTGCGGCCGCCAGCCATTCCCGGGCATAGCTTTGATCTTCATTGGCCAGAAAATTAGCGGCATCGAAAGGCATGCGTGTATGCAGATGCGTGATGTGCTCTTTGACCCGCCGTTCGCTGGCATCGCAGTCCAGCTCTTCGTCCCCTTCCAGGCAGTGGCTCTGGCCGATGTAGTCCGCCAGCTCCTGGACCAGAACGGAGGGATAGCGTTCACTGTTATCCTGAATAGAACGGCCGATATAGCTGATGTACAGTTTCTGCTCGGCCGACATCAGGGCTTCAAGAAACAGATAGCGGTCGTCATCGCGACGGCTACGGTCCCCGCGCTGCGGCTTCTGGCTCATTAAATCGAAGCCCAGCGGCGCCAGGGTGCGCGGATAAACGCCGTCGTTCATCCCCAGCAGGCAGACCACCTTGAAAGGAATCGAACGCATCGGCATCAGGGTACAAATATTGACCGGGCCGGCAAGAAAGCGCTGGCTGATACGCTGCTGATCGAGCCTCTGGGACAGCTCATCGCGGAGTAGCGACAGCGGTACCGTTTCGCCATACTGCGCGTCGACGCCGCCGTCAATCACCGCCTGCCACTGCTGTTCTATCAGCGCCAACGCGGCCTCCGTTTCGCTGTCCGGAAGGAAGAAGTCGTTTAGCAGGTCGCGGCATACCGGCAGCCACTCGGCTAATGGGCGATCCTGGGCCAGCCCGCGACGCCAGAGATTGAGCTGCATCAGCAGCGACGCCAGGTTGCCCACCAGCTCGGCGATAAGCCCGCTCGACTCATCATAAGGCAGAACCGAGCGCCACTCCCCTTCGCTGCTGTCCATGGCGTAGCCCAATAGCATACGCGTCAGACCAAAGCGCCAGGTATGCTGGCCGGTCGCCGGGAGGTCGAGCTCACGCACGTTGTCGTCATCCATTCCCCAGCGTACGCCGGATTCGTTAACCCACTGGCGCAGGTAGCGCAGCCCCTCTTCGTCGATGTTAAAGCGCGCGGCCAGTACCGGAACGTCGAGCAGCGCCAGCACGTCTTCGCTGGCGAAGCGGCTGTCGGGTAGCGAAAGGAGAGTGATAAACGCCTGCAGCGCCGGATGCGATTCGCGGGCGCGCCGGTCGGATATCGCCCACGGCAGCCAGCGCTCGCCGCTGGCGCTGCCGAAGACCGCCTGGATATAGGGGCTGTAGCTATCGATATCCGCCACCATGACGATAATATCGCGCGGGGTGAGTTCGGGATTCTCTTCCAGCATCGCCAGCAGCCGATCGTGCAGCACCTCAACCTCGCGCTGCGGGCTGTGACAGACATGAATCGTCAGGCTGCGGTCGTCCGCGGCCAGCAGCCGCTTGCTGCCGCTGTTGGCAAACTCCTCGGCGCTGCGACCGGCCACCGCCGCATTGCGCAGCTCAAGAATATCCGCCTGCAGATTATGCAGCAGGTTATCCGGCGCGATATCGACAAAGGCGTCCAGCTCTTCATAGCGCTCAAGACCCGCCAGCAGATAAATATAGTCGCGCCCCAGCTTGCCCCAGGAGGCCAGCAGCGGATTACCCACATCCTGCTCCCCGGCGTCGTTGAACAGCCCCGGAGCCTGTTCCGTATCGCGAAACAGCGGCAGCGCCCGCGTCGTTTCGCGGTGGTGGCGCCGCTGGCGGGACAGCAGCTTCGCGAGAAATGCCGGGTCTTTAATGTCGCCCCAGTAATAGCGACACGGGTTGGTGAAGAGGACATAGACGTCGACATGCTTACCCAACGCCTGTAGCGCCTGCAGGTATACCGGCGGCAGCGCCGAAATCCCGCAGATAAAGACTCGCGACGGCAGCCCGGCAGGCGGCTCTTCGGCCGCTTCAAGCGCGCTGATAAAGCGTTGGTACAAATTGGCGCGATGCCACAGCGGCTGTCCCAGCTCGGCGGTATATTCCACCAGCGCTTTCCACAGCGGCGCCTGCCACTCCTGCGCATCGCCCAGGCCGTCCACGCGCTGGTCGGCCTCCCAGCGCATCAGCCACTCGGGGCGATAAACCAGATACTGGTCATAGAGATCGGCGACTCTGGCGGCCAGTTGGAACAGCTTACGCTTGTCGCTATCGTCGTGCAGGTAGTGGCGCAGTAGCGTAAAGGATTCATCATCAAGCCGCTGCGGTAGCAGGGTCATCAGTTTCCAGCTCATACTTTGCTTGCTGAACGCGCTTTCTCCGGGAATATCTTTCAGTACCCGCACGAACATATCCCAGATAAAGCTGGCGGGCAGCGGGAACTCAATGTTGGCCGCGATGCCGAAGCGCTGCGCCAGCGTCATCTGCAGCCACTGCGCCATCCCGGTACTCTGCACCAGCACCATTTCCGGCATAAAAGGGTCATCCAGCCGCTGGCGCTCGACGATAAACTCCATCAACGCTTCAAGCACATCCAGACGGTTTGAGTGGTACACCCTTAACATATTCGCTCCTGGCTACTGACTGACCGGGCAATGCAGCCGGGTCATCTGCGCCCGCCTGGCTGCGGGCATGGTGATCGTTACCGTGATGCTGACACATCTTTGCACCGATGTCTGCATACGGGATATCTGGCGATTCGCGGGAATCACCGGTGGGCTAAGCTGAGCGAATCGCCACGCATCGCGCCACAGCTGACGGTACTGGTTGAGCTGCATAAAGCCGTTGGCCAGCCCGCGCTGATAGCCCGCCAGCGCGGTCACGGTCACGATCAGCAGCACCAGCGCCAGCAGCGTTTCCGGCAGGCTAAACCCTCTCTGCCGCCTCAGGGCATCTGACATAAGCTCGCCTCCTTTAACGGACAAAAATCGCTCCAGCCGTGAGGCGAAAAGCGGACCCGGTTTTGTTCAACCGCGCCGGTTTGCCACAGCAGCATGTCGCCGCTGCCGCCGATCAGCAACACCGAGGCGTCGCTGAAGATCCGCAGGCAGGCGCGCCAGCCGAGCGCGACCTCCTGCTGACAGCTCACCGCTTCCCGCAGCGGCCAGGAGAGCCCCTTCCCCCACTGCAGCGCGGATTGCGCGCCGGCGGCATCGCGAAGCGCCTGCGTTTCGCTGGCCGTCTGCGCTAACAGCGAACGCTGCTGCTGGTTCAGCCCCTGGAGTAATAAACTGCCGAGCGCTAACAGCAGCAGCACCATCAGTAGCGAAGAGAGCCCGCGCTGGCGATTCACAGGTTATATCCCGTCACGGCGTATTCCGCCCGCGCGCGGATTTGCGGGTCGGCGACCGAGTGCGCCGCCAGCGTAATCGATAATTCCGGCGAGAAGCCCGCCCTCTCCAGGCGCGTCACCTGAAACGCGGTGACCTGAATCGCCGCCGGGTTGGTCATTTTCTCCCAGCCCTTACCGCTACAGGCGCTAGCTCCGCGCAGGGTTTCCAGCGCGCCGTCGCGCAGGCGGAACCCGGTGGTATCCGCTTCCGACGGCGGCGCGCTATTCCAGACGCCATCGCTGTTGCCGTCCCAACTCACCAGCAGGCAATCACCGCCGCCTGCGATATATAGCGCCTGCCCGCGACAGAAGCCACGGCAATAGCCGGCGCGCTGCAGATGCTTCGCTACGGTGTAGATTCGCTGCCAGAGCTCGTTTTCCAGCGACTGCTGGCGGGTCTGGCGAAGCGTAGCCCACTGCAGCGCCGGGAGAAAACGCGCGCTGCCGAGCAGCAGCACGGAGCTGATAGCCATCGCGATCAGCGTTTCCGGTAGCGAAAAACCGCGGCATGTTACAGGCATGATGCCGTCTCCTCGCCGCGACAGAGGCGGATTCGTCCCCAATTTGAAACGATTATGTTCCAGCCGCCGGCCGCGCTTTGCAGGCGGATATGTCCGGCCCAGGCGGTATTACGCAGGCCATAAAATCCCAGCCCCGGCGTCATCGCGCTGAGCGAAACCTCCGGCCAGAGCGGCTGCAGCGTGAAAGCGTTCCTGACTCTACAGTCGGCCATCGGCCCGCTGGCGCTCAGGCACCAGCCCGCCGCGCCCTGGCCGATGCTTAACACTCTATCGCGGTTGTGCCAGTTGGCGTCATCGCGTAGCAGCACCAGGTAGTCGCGGACCTGACAGGCGGTTTGCCACAGGCGCTGCTGCCGTTGCCAGCTCTGCCAGCCGTACAGCCCGCTGGCGCCAAGAATGACGACCACGACCATCGTGACCAGGGTTTCAATCAGGGTGTAGCCATGTTCTCTGTTCATGGCCCGAGTATGCGCAGCATTGAGGCTTTATTCGAACGGTAAAATACGGGTTTGCGTCGCGCTTCGGAGAGTATTTATGGTATTGCAACGGGTTGCAGAGACGCAGGAAACCTGCTCGCAAAAACGCCGTCTGGCAGTGGGTTACCGCACCGTTTGGCCTGGCTGGCGCATAAAAAAACCGGCGCTCGCAGGCGCCGGTTTTCGTCGTCACTTCCGGGTTAAATCGCCACTGGCGCTTTAATCCCCGGGTGCGGGTCGTAGCCTTCGATTTCGAAGTCTTCAAAACGGTAGTCGAAAATCGAAGCCGGCTTGCGTTTGATGACCAGCTTCGGCAGCGCGCGCGGTTCGCGGCTCAGCTGCAGGTGCGTCTGCTCCATGTGGTTGCTGTACAGGTGCGTGTCGCCGCCGGTCCAGACAAAGTCGCCCACTTCGAGGTCGCACTGCTGCGCCACCATATGCACCAGCAGCGCGTAGCTGGCGATATTAAACGGCAGGCCGAGGAACACGTCGCACGAGCGCTGATAGAGCTGGCAGGAGAGCTTGCCGTCGGCGACGTAGAACTGGAAGAACGCGTGGCACGGGGCCAGCGCCATTTTGTTCAGCTCGCCGACGTTCCATGCCGAGACGATAATCCGACGCGAATCCGGGTCGTTTTTCAGCTGTTCCATCACCGTGCTAATCTGGTCGATATGACGGCCGTCCGGCGCGGGCCAGGAACGCCACTGCTTGCCGTAGACCGGCCCCAGATCGCCGTTTTCATCCGCCCACTCGTCCCAGATGGTGACGTTGTTTTCGTGCAGATACGCCACGTTGGTGTCACCCTGCAGGAACCACAGCAGTTCATGGATGATGGAGCGTAAATGACAGCGCTTGGTCGTCACCAACGGGAATCCTTCCTGCAGGTTAAAACGCATCTGGTGGCCGAAGATAGAGACGGTGCCGGTACCGGTGCGGTCATTTTTTTGCGTGCCCTCGTCGAGCACTTTCTGCATCAAATCAAGATACTGTTTCATGGTTCCTCAAGAATTTTGTTGCTGCGGACGACAACGGTACGCCCAGACCATCATGATGATACCCGCAAGCACCATCGGGATCGAAAGAATCTGCCCCATGCTGATGTACTGTACCCAGCCGCCGGTGAACTGCGCATCGGGCTGGCGGAAGAACTCCACGATGATGCGGAACAAACCGTAGCCAATCAGGAACAGACCGGAAACCGAACCGGCCGGACGCGGCTTGCGGATAAACAGGTTCAGGATCAGGAACAGCACGACGCCTTCCAGCGCCAGCTCATAGAGCTGCGAAGCGTGACGCGGCAGCGCGCCGTAGGTATCGAACAGCGATTGCCACTCAGGATGCGACGGCAGCAGCGCCAGATCTTCCGCCCGAGAGCCGGGGAAAATCATGGTGTAGTGGAAGTTCGGATCGACGCGGCCCCACAGTTCGCCGTTAATAAAGTTGCCCAGACGCCCGGCGCCGAGGCCAAACGGAATCAGCGGCGCAATGAAGTCGGAAACCTGGAAGAAGGTGCGCTTGGTGCGTTTGGCGAAAATGATCATCACCAGAATCACGCCGATCAGGCCGCCGTGGAAGGACATACCGCCGTCCCAGACGCGGAACAGATAGAGCGGATCGTCGAGGAACACCGGCAGGTTGTAGAAGAAGACATAGCCAAGACGCCCGCCGAGGAAAACCCCGAGGAAGCCGGCGTACAGCAGGTTTTCCACTTCGTTTTTTGTCCAGCCGCTGCCCGGACGATTGGCCCGACGGGTGGCCAGCCACATCGCAAAAATAAACCCGACCAGGTACATCAGGCCGTACCAGTGGAGGGAGACCGGTCCAATGGAAAAAATTACCGGATCAAACTCCGGAAAATGCAGGTAGCCACTATTCATCTGTCACCATAAACACTTGTTATTCCGCCGAAAGTGGACAGCGGGGATCGTTCGCGCGCGTTTGAAACGGGCGCTCCAAAGGCTGCGAATGATAGCATAAGCGCGAAGGGCGATCCGCGCCGGACATGTAAAAGATATGTATACGAATGCGAATACGCGGCTGAGCATTCCCGGAGGCGGCGCGCTGCGCCTGTCCGGGCTACCCAACCCGCAAACTGTAGACTCCGCTACCGGCCGCCGCGAATCAGGCCGCCGAGTCCGCGTCGCTCCATAAAAGCCGCGACCTGATGGCGCACTTCGGCGGTCATCTGCGCGTCCAGGCTACGTTGGGAAAGCTCCTGAGCCTCATTAATATCGATACGCCGCAGCAGATATTTCACCCTCGCCACCGAACGACCGTTCATCGACAGATGGCGATAGCCCATCCCGATCAGGATCGTCACGCACATCGGATCGCCCGCCATTTCGCCGCACAGGCGCAGGTCGATACCAAAACGCTCGGCGTCGCGGGCAATCATCGCCAGCGCCCGCAAAACGCCCGGATGCAGGCTGTCGTACATACTGGCGACCCGGGTATTGTTGCGATCCACCGCCAGAATGTACTGGGTCAGGTCGTTGGTGCCAACGGAGATAAAATCGACGCGATTCGCCAGCTGCGGCAGCATAAACACCATCGACGGCACTTCCAGCATCACGCCGAGACGCGGACGGGGAATGGCGTAGCCGATCATCTCTTCCACTTCGCGGCTGGCGCGATCGATCAGGCGACGGGCCTCATCCACTTCATCGAGACTGGTGACCATCGGCAGCAGGATACTGAGGTTTCCGGTCGCCGCGTTGGCGCGCAGCATCGCGCGGACCTGCACCAGAAAGATCTCCGGCTGATCGAGCGTGATCCGAATTCCGCGCCAGCCAAGGCACGGATTCTCTTCGCTGATCGGCATATACGGCAGCTGTTTATCCGCCCCGATATCCAGCGTGCGCAGGGTGACCGATTTCTCGTTGAACATCTGCAGCATGCCCTGATACTGGGCAACCTGCTCCTCTTCAGACGGGAAGCCGCTTTGCAGCATAAAGGGGATTTCGGTACGGTAAAGGCCGATACCGTCGACGAAATTGCCGAGCTTTTCTTCGTGCTCAGGGCTGAGGCCCGCGTTGAGCATCACTTTTACCCGCTCGCCGCTTTTCAGTTCAGAAGCGCGTTCAAGATCGTCCTCAGCCAGGCGACTAAGCTCGTTCTCTTCGCTGATCAGGCGCTGATACTCTTGCAGCAGCACCGGCTCCGGGTCGACCAATAGCTCGCCGCGATAGCCGTCGACAATCAGGGTATGCCCGTGCAGCAGCGAAGGCTGAATATCCGCGCCCATTACCGTCGGGATCCCCAGCGCGCGCACCATAATCGCGGCATGCGAGTTGGCCGCGCCATCGCGCACCACCACGCCGGCTAAACGATCCTGAGGAACCTCCGCTAAGGTGGTGGCCGACAGTTCATCCGCCACCAGTACGATACGCTCCGGCCAGGTGTTTGGCCCCTGAATACTATCATCAAGATGGAAAAGCAGCCGCTGGCCCAGCGTGCGCAGATCGCCCGCGCGCTCTTTCAGATAGCCGTCGCTGAGCGCGGCAAACTGTTCGGCAAACTTCTCGATAATCTTCTTCACCGCCCATTCGGCCACCGCGCCTTTATCGACTTCGGCGAACAGTTCGCGGCGCAGACGCGCGTCGGAAAGCAGGTGCGAATAGAGGTCAAAGATGGCCGCCGTCTCTTTTTGCGCGCCGGCAGCGTAGCGCTTGCTGTAGCGGCGAAATTCGTTCGCCGCCTCTTCCAGCGCGCCAGTCAGCCGCTCGCGCTCGGAAGCGGTATCGAGCGTCGAGGCTTCATACACCTGCTCCATCAGCGGCAGGCTGACGTCCATCCAGCCTTCGGCAATCGCCACGCCTGACGAAGCGGGCAGCGCGCGGATGCGGGTCTGACGATATTGACCAAACAGCGCGTTTAGCTGGGACTGAGAGAGAATGCCGGCGATTTGCGTAGCCAGGGTGACCAGAAATGACTCTTCGCTTTCGTCAAACTGGCGCAGTTCGCGCTGCTGTACGACCAGCACGCCGAGCAGCTGACGCCGCTGGATAATCGGCACGCCGAGGAAGGCGCGAAAACGGCCCTCTTTTACTGCGGGAATGTATTTAAAGCTGGGGTGCTTTTGCGCGTCGGCGAGGTTAATGGGTTCCGCCAGGCGGCCCACCAGACCCACCAGACCTTCGTCAAAAGCGAGCGCAACGATGCGCCCGCGGGGCTTTTTCAACCCGCGCGTCGCCATCAGGTAATAACAGCGTCGGTCATTGTCAGCCAGATAAACCGAACAGACTTCCGTCTCCATCGCGGCGCAGATATCGGTGACCAGGATATCCAGCGCCTCGTTTAAACGCGGCGCACTCGCGACCTTCTCGACTATTTCTCGCAACCGAGTGAGCATAATGTGCGTGGCTTAACCTCTTTTACGTCGATATGCAGGCGCGCTTTGCGGCTTAGGCGTGCTTTCCGCCAGCGCCATTGTGACGCTGGCGAACTCTTTCATCACCCTGCGGTATACGTCGCGCTTAAACGACACCACCTGGCGCACCGGGTACCAGTAGCTTACCCATCGCCAGCCATCAAACTCAGGTGTACTGCTGGTTTGCATATTGACATCCGCATCGCTGCCGATCAATTGCAGGAGAAACCACTTCTGTTTCTGGCCGATACATACCGGCTTTGTGTCCCAACGCACCAAACGTTTAGGCAATTTGTAACGCAACCAGTTACGGGTTGAAGCAAGGATCCGCACATCTTTACGGCTTAACCCCACTTCTTCGAACAATTCCCGATACATCGCCTGCTCTGCTGATTCTCCTGGATTTATGCCCCCTTGCGGGAACTGCCACGAGTGCTGACCATAGCGCCTGGCCCACATAACCTGGCCCTGGCGATTACAGATTACAATACCGACATTTGGGCGGTAGCCATCGTCATCAATCACCGGACTACCTCAAAATAAGCTTCAATGTGAATGATTGTTTCACACTCGCTGGAAACGGTAAACCACTCTGTGAGAGCGATGAGTTCGAATAACATTTGAATAACTCACAGTAATACCCAGAGTTATAAACAGCGAAAGCCATACCCGGACGATTTTATTCACTTTTTCTGTGGATAGAGTTGTGAAGAAGTATGGAATTAACCAGGGAAAACCCGGAATCATCCGAACGGCGTAGTCATAACCCTTAATAATAATTACCTAATTTTCATTATGTTAGCATGTTTAAATTTCATAATTCACAGTATAACGTGATGATCATCACATAAGCGATCCTGGAACTGATGAAAGATCGAGCAATGTTGGTTTTATCCACAGATTACGCAAGCGAGCTGGGCATATTTTGTCTAAAAACTCGATTTTCCTCTCACGTCAAGGCTGTAAATGGAAACAGTAGTGGGGCTTTTCCCCAGTTATCCCATTTTTCTGTGGATAACAGGGTGTAAGATCCTGTTCATTGTCGGTGACCAGTTCTGGAAAACCCCGTTTCACCATTTTCACCGCGGCAAAAAAACGAAAAAAAAGTCATACGAATCATCAAATTGTCATACTTACTCAAGAAAAGGTAAACTCTATCCACAACGGATGAAATTACTGCTCACTTTTTAGTCAGAGGTTTTACGTTATGCCGACCATCGCGCCGCTCTTATCCCCTCCGCAAAGCCAGGAGCAGCTTCTGGCTCAGGCGCAGCAGCTGGCAGGCTATTCGCTGGGTGAACTGGCCCAGCTTGCCGGGATTCCGATTCCGCGCGATTTAAAACGCGATAAAGGCTGGATCGGCATTCTGCTGGAGATATGGCTGGGCGCCAGCGCAGGCAGCAAGCCGGAGCAGGATTTCGCCGCCCTCGGCGTCGAGCTGAAAACGATCCCCATCGATTCTTCAGGCCGCCCGCTGGAAACCACCTTCGTCTGCGTCGCGCCGCTCACCGGCAACAGCGGCGTGACCTGGGAGAGCAGCCACGTGCGCCATAAGCTCAAGCGCGTGCTGTGGGTGCCGGTAGAGGGCGAGCGTACGATCCCTTTGGCCGATCGCCGCGTCGGCGCTCCGCTGCTGTGGAGCCCCAGCGAAGAAGAAGATCGCCAACTGCGGATGGACTGGGAAGAGCTGATGGATCTGATCGTGCTTGGCCAGGTCGAACGCATTACCGCCCGCCACGGCGAAGTGCTGCAGCTGCGCCCGAAAGCGGCAAACAGCAAAGCGCTGACCGAGGCCGTAGGCGCCCGCGGCGAGCCGATCCTCACCTTACCGCGCGGTTTCTACCTGAAGAAAAACTTTACCGCCGCCCTGCTGGCCCGCCATTTTCTTCTCTCCTCCTAAATAACGGCCTGCAGATGATTATTTTTTTGTTCTGTCGTGACGGTTGCATATAATCGCATCTTTCTATTTTGCAGGACTTTGAACGATGTTATTTGCATGGGTAACCGATCCTAACGCCTGGCTGGCGCTTGGTACGCTGACGCTGCTGGAGATAGTGCTCGGGATCGATAATATTATTTTCCTCTCTCTGGTAGTCGCTAAGCTGCCCACGGCGCAACGGGCTCACGCTCGCCGCATTGGGCTAATGGGTGCGATGATCATGCGTCTGGCGCTGCTGGCGTCAATCGCGTGGGTCGTCAAGCTCACCAATCCGCTCTTTACCGTGCTAGGCCAGGAGATCTCGTTTCGCGATCTGATCCTCCTGCTGGGCGGGCTGTTCCTGATCTGGAAGGCGAGTAAAGAGATTCACGAATCGATCGAAGGTGAAGAAGAAGGGCTGAAAACCAACGTCCATTCCTTTATGGGCGCCATCGTGCAGATTATGCTGCTGGATATTATTTTCAGTCTCGATTCGGTGATCACCGCCGTCGGGCTGTCAGACCATCTGTTTATCATGATGGCGGCAGTGGTCATCGCGGTGCTGGTGATGATGGTCGCCGCCCGTCCGATAGGCGATTTTGTTGACCGCCATCCGTCGGTGAAAATGCTGGCGCTGTCGTTTTTGATCCTCGTCGGCTTCACGCTGATGCTCGAAAGTTTCGACGTGCACGTACCGAAAGGCTACATCTACTTCGCGATGTTCTTTTCGATTGCGGTTGAAAGCCTCAACCTGCTGCGCAATAAAAAAAATCCGCTGTAGCCCGCTAAAATGCAGCCCTGAAACGGGCTGCAATCCTTTTTTAAGACTTAACTGCTTTTTATGTCTCATAAATCAGGCTATTAATATACTGGTACGAGGTGCGGCTATAATAGGGGTGATAACGATGAAAAAATGGGCAGTATTGATTTCCGCCGTAGGACTGGCGTTCTCGGTTTCCGGTTGCAGCAGCGATTACGTCATGGCAACCAAAGATGGTCGCATGATTCTGACCGACGGTAAGCCCGCCATAGATGACGATACCGGCCTTATCAGCTACGAAGATCAGCAGGGTAATAAAATGCAGATCAATCGTGATGACGTTTCGCAGATTATTAAACGTTAAGACCCGCCGACAGGCAGCGATGTCTCCTTTATCGCCGGGTTGAGCAGCTTTCATTATTCTTCAGATTTAAGAAAAGAGTCGGGACATACCGGATCTGCCCGCCAGGATTAAGCGGGCCGGAGCGCGTCAACCCGGCTTTTTTGATTTTTTACTTCCCCTTTTTCTCCCCCTCTGCCATTTTTATATTCCTTTGTCGGGGAACGCCTGACCTTGTTGATAAAAAAAGGAAGCCGGCTATGCAGTATCACCGTATCCCACACAGTTCTCTTGAGATCAGCACGCTGGGGCTGGGCACAATGACGTTTGGTGAGCAGAATAGCGAGGCAGACGCGCACGAGCAGCTCGATTACGCGGTTAGTCAGGGCATTAACCTGATTGATGTCGCTGAAATGTATCCCGTCCCGCCGCGCCCGGAAACCCAGGGCCTGACGGAAACCTACGTCGGCAACTGGCTGGCGAAGCGCGGCAATCGCGAAAAGCTGGTTGTCGCCTCTAAAGTCAGCGGCCCTGCCCGCAATAACGACAGCAGCATTCGTCCTGACCACAAGCTGGATCGCAAAAACATCCGCGATGCTCTGCACGACAGCCTGAAGCGTCTGCAGACCGATTATCTCGACCTCTATCAGGTCCACTGGCCGCAGCGCCCGACCAACTGTTTCGGCAAGCTGGGCTACACCTGGGCCGATTCCGCGCCAGTCGTCACCCTGCTGGATACGCTGGACGCGCTGGCCGAATTCCAGCGCGCCGGTAAGATTCGCTATATTGGCGTCTCCAACGAAACGGCGTTTGGCGTGATGCGCTATCTCCATCTGGCGGATAAGCACGATCTGCCGCGCATCGTGACGATTCAGAACCCGTACAGCCTGGTGAACCGCAGCTATGAAGTGGGGCTGGCGGAAGTCAGCCAGTATGAGGGCGTTGAGCTGCTGGCCTATTCCTGTCTGGCGTTCGGTACGCTGACCGGGAAATACCTCAACGGCGCGAAACCGGCGGGCGCGCGCAATACGCTGTTCAGCCGTTTTACGCGCTACAGCGGCGAGCAAACGCAAAAAGCAGTGGCGGCCTATGTCGATATCGCCAGGCGGCACAATCTTGATCCGGCGCAGATGGCGCTGGCCTTCGTGCGTCGTCAGCCTTTTGTCGCCAGCACCCTGCTCGGCGCAACGACCATGGAGCAGCTTAAGACCAATGTCGAAAGCCTGCATCTGGATCTGAGCGCAGAGGTTTTAGCCGAGATTGAAGCGGTGCATCAGGTTTATACCTACCCGGCGCCGTAAGGCCGTAAAAGCGCCCGGATTGCGGCTAACTCCTTATCCGGGCTACTCCCTCTGCGCTTAGCCGGGGATATTTCCCGTACCCGGGCGACGAAATTGCGCAACCGCGCTGGCCGCTTTCCCGGAGGCGATGCTGCGCATCTGTCCGGGCTACACGTTCGTGCGGTTTTGTAGCCCGGGCAGGCGCAACGCGCCGCCTCCGGGAGATTATTTACGCCGTCCCCAAATCCACAGGGCGGCGATCGCCAGAGCAAACACCGTACCAAAGCCAATCCCCACGCCGACGACAGGAATGCCGATGCTCACCGCCAGCGAATAGAGGCCCAGCATCAGCAGCATCGCCACGTTTTCACCGAGGTTTTGCACCGCGATAGCGTTACCCGCGCCGACCGTATGTTTGCCGCGCTCCTGAAGCAGCGCGTTCAGCGGCACGATAAAGAAGCCCCCGAACGCCCCGAGCAGCAGCAGCAGAGCAAACGCCGGCAGCAGCGCCTGCTGGATGGCGAAAAAGATAACCGCCACGCCAATCAATATCCCGGCAGGCATACAGCGCGACACCGTTTCCAGCGTCACCAGCTTCGCCGCCGCGCCGGCCCCCAGTACGATCCCCACCGCCACCATCGCGTTAAGGTAAGTCGGCATGGCGTTGCTGGTAATGCCCAGCGCCACCGGGACCCACAGCACCAGCAGAAAGCGCAGCGTCACGCCCGCCCCCCAGAACAGGCTGGTGCCGACTAACGAAAAGCGCGTCTCACCGTTGCGCCATAGCGTCGTACAGGCGCTAAAGAAGCTGTGGGTCATCGGCCTGAAGCGCCACGACTGTCCGGGACGAGCCGCCGGCAGCTTCGGGATCCACAGGTTGGCGACCACCGCCCCGGCGTACACCACCGCGCAGACGCTGAGCGCCGCCACGACGTGCCAGTCGGCGAGGATACCGCCCGCCATTGAGCCGAGCAGGATCGCCGCAATGGTCGATGACTCCATCAGGCCGTTCGCTTTCACTAACTTATCGCCGGTGGTCAGCTCGCCGAGAATGCCGTATTTAGCCGGAGAATAGGCGGCGGCGCCGATACCCACCAGCGTATAGCCAATAAACGGATTCACGCCGAAGCAGATACAGCCCGCGCCGACCAGCTTCAGGCCGTTAGCCGCCATCATTACCCGCCCTTTGGCAAAGCTATCGGCAAACTGTCCGACAAACGGCGCGAAGAGAATGTAAGCGCCCACAAACAACATCTGTAATACCGGCTGGCTCCACTCCGGATAGAACAGCTGCTTCATCAGCGCCAGGGTAGCGAACAGCAGCGCGTTATCGCCAAACGCCGAAAGAAACTGGGCGCAGATAACCGCCATCATCCCTTTCGAATACAGCGAACCGTTAGTGTGTACTGACTCACTCATCCGAATCTTCCGTCTGTTCAACCATGCCTTTAAGGGTGACAAAGTCCGGCTTGCCGCTGCCCAGAACCGGGAGCTGCTTGAGCCAGCGAATGTCGCGCGGTACCGCCAGCTCCGGTACGCCGTGTTCACGGGCATAGCGCAGCAGTTTTTCACGATTCAGTTCATTATCGGTAGTAAACAGCACCAGCGCCTCGCCTTTGCTGGCATCCTGTTTAATCGCCGTAGCGTGCATTTTGTCCGGCGAAACCGCCAGCGCCACCTGTTCGACCATCTCCAGCGACACCATCTCACCGGCGATTTTGGCAAAGCGCTTCGCGCGGCCCTGAATCCGCACGTAGCCCTGCTCGTCAAAGCTGACGATATCTCCGGTGTCGTACCAGCCGGCCTCAACTTCGCCGTGCTGATTTTCCGCCGCTGGCGCTTCCAGTACCCCAGGATTTTCCACCCGCAGATAGCCGTTCATAATGTTTGGCCCTTTAAGCTGCAAACGGCCCCCTTCTTCAATTCCCGGCATCGCCAGCAGACGCGCATCCATCCCCGGCAGAATTCGGCCAACGGTGCCCACTTTCGCCGCCATCGGCACGTTGATCGAGACTACCGGCGCGCATTCGGTGACGCCGTAGCCTTCAAGAATGCGCAGACCAAACTTGTCCTGCCAGATCTGCTTCGTGCTCTCCTGCAGCTTCTCCGCCCCGGCGACAACGTAGCGCAGGCGGTAAAAATCATACGGATTTGCGAAGCGGGCGTAGTTGGCAAGGAAGGTGGAGGTGCCGAACAGCACGGTACAGTTTCGGTCGTACACCAGCTCCGGCACCACGCGATAATGCAGCGGGCTGGGATAGAGGAACACTTCCGCGCCGGTAAACAGCGGCGTCAGTAGGCCAACCGTCAGGCCAAAGGAGTGAAACAGCGGCAGCGCCGACATAAAGCGGTCATTCGCGGTAAAGTCGGCAATGGTTTTAATTTGTTCGACGTTGGCCAGCAGGCTTTTATGGCTATGCACCACCCCTTTCGGATTGCCTTCCGAGCCGGAGGTAAAGAGGATCATCGCCGCGTCTTCCGGCTGCTGCTTAACCTGAGCCAGCTTCGGCATCATCAGGTGAGCAAAAATCCACAGCTTATCGACGGCGGTGACGTCGCCTTTTAAATCTTCGAGGAACACCCAGCGCACCTGGGTCAGCTGCTCCGGCAGGTGCCAGAGTTTGCCTTTATCGAGGAAGGTGCGTGAGGTAAAGATGGTTTTGATTTCCGCGGCGGTAATGGCGTTGCTCAGGCCTTTGACCCCGGCGGTATAGTTCATCATCGCTGGGATCCGCCCGCGGGCAATCGCGCCGAAAATCACCGCCGCGCTAATTCCGGCGTTCGGCAACATCAGGCCGATTTTTTCGCCCTGGGCGCTGTATTTTTCCAGAATGCGCGCCACGAAGAGGGTTTTGGTCAGCAGCTTACGGTAGGTGTCCGGCTGAAAATTGATATCTTCCACGCAGTTTTTGCGCGCGCCGAAGCGGTCCTGGGCCGCCAGCAGCGACTCATACAGCGTTTCGCGCGGGCGCACCGCCATCCGCGCTTCCATCATGATCTGATGCAGCATTTCACCGGCAATTTTACGCCGCTCGCGGGCGCGAGGCGCATCGGGCATTGGCAGATGCGTCGGCGGCAGCAGGTGCAGCTGAATGCGCGGGAACAGACGGCGTTTGACCAGCCCTTTCAGGCGGCTGAAGGGAGTTAATTCAGCACCTTCGATTCTCAGCGGCACAATAGTCGCCTGTGACTTCGCCGCCACAAAGGCGGCGCCGTCGTAAATTTTCATCAGTGAACCGCTCACCGAGATTCGCCCTTCCGGGAAAATCACCACCGGACGCCCCTGCTCAATCAGGCGGACCAGATGCTTTATCGACATCGGTTTGGTCGGGTCCAGCGGCACAAAATCAATAATCGGCTTTAGCGCGCGCATAAACCAGCGATCGCTGATTGAGGAATAGACCGCGAAGACCGGGCGCACCGGCAGGAAAAGCGCCAGCAGTACGCCGTCAATAAAAGAGACATGGTTTGGGGTGATCAGTACCTTTTGCTGGTACAACGCCTGCGTGTCACCGGTAAGCCTTACCCGATACAATCCTTTGAAAAGCAGTCTAAAAAATCCCAAAAGCATAACAACTCCGTTTGACCGGTTAATCAGTCAAAGCAGGTTACATGAGAAGGGGCGGAAAATGCACCAGGAGGAGCGGAATTCAGGACAAAAAAAACCTGCGCATCCGCGCAGGTCGGTGCAAGATAATCAGTACGAAAAGCGTACTTAAAAAACTCACCAATCAATACCTCTGGGATCCTGATTGTCTCGTTTTTTCCGCCGCTGGCGCCAGCCATAAAACGCAAGTGAATGAGCCTAAGTGCAACCAGTTATTACTTTTTTCGCGAACTGTAACAATGGCCAACGGCGGGCAAAAAAAAACCTGCGCATCTGCGCAGGCTGGTGTAATTAAGTGGTCAACCTGAAGTTGACTCCACCTATCAATACCTCTGGGATAGCCAGAGTATCAATGCAATGAATGGGTAAACCAGCGAACATTCGCAACAGCCAATCGCAAAGTGTAAGCAAAGGTGTGAATTGTCGTTTCCCGGAATCATTCTCCGCTCGCCTGTGGGTAACTATTTCACCCGCAACGCTAATCTGCGTCACAATTGCATGAACCCAAAAGTCGCAAGCCTTGAATCTGCCGCGCTTTCCCGTAACATAAACGTTATGTAAACGCTTACCCTAAAAAAGGCCTGGTATGGCGACTATTAAGGATGTAGCCCGGCTCGCAGGAGTTTCCGTCGCTACCGTCTCCCGCGTTATCAACAATTCACCGAAAGCCAGCGAAGCGTCGCGCCAGTCGGTAGGCGCCGCGATGGAAACGCTAAATTATCATCCCAACGCCAACGCCCGCGCGCTGGCGCAGCAGTCAACGGAAACCGTCGGCCTGGTGGTAGGTGATGTCTCCGACCCCTTCTTCGGCGCGATGGTGAAAGCCGTCGAGCAGGTCGCCTACAATACCGGTAATTTTTTGCTGATCGGTAACGGCTATCACAACCTCCATAAAGAGCGCCAGGCGATCGAACAGCTGATTCGCCACCGCTGCGCCGCGCTGGTGGTCCACGCCAAAATCATCCCCGATGACGAACTGGCCTCGCTGATGAAGCAAATTCCCGGCATGGTGCTGATTAACCGCATCCTCCCCGGCTTCGAGCAGCGCTGCGTTGCGCTGGATGACCGCTACGGCGCATGGCTCGCGACCCGCCACCTGATTCAGCAGGGGCACACCCGCATCGGCTATCTCTGCTCAAACCACGCTATTTCCGATGCCGAAGACCGCCTGCAGGGCTACTACGCGGCGTTAAAAGAGAGCGATCTGCCGTGTAACGATCGCCTGGTGACCTTTGCCGAACCCGATGAGAGCGGTGGAGAACAGGCCATAACCGAGCTGCTGGGCCGCGGCAGAAACTTCAGCGCCGTCGCCTGCTATAACGACTCAATGGCCGCCGGCGCAATGGGCGTATTAAACGATAACGGGATTGATGTGCCGCGCGAGATTTCGCTGATTGGCTTTGATGATGTGCTGATTTCGCGCTACGTGCGCCCGCGTTTGACCACCGTACGCTATCCGATTGTCACCATGGCGACGCAGGCCGCGGAGCTGGCGTTAGCGCTGGCGGAACATCGCCCGCCGCCGGAGATTACCCATCTTTTCAGCCCCACGCTGGTCCGCCGTCACTCGGTGATTGCGCCTCTCGAGAGCGATAAATCGTAGCGGTATAAACTGACGGCGACGGCCGGATAATCCAGGCCTTCGCCGATATACTGCCAGCCGAAACGTTCATAAAAATCGCGGCAGGCGGAGTAGAGAAACAGCTCGCTATAGCCCTGCGTTCGGGCATAGCCGATAACGTGCTGCTGTAGTTTCCCCGCCAGCCCCCGCCCGCGCGCTTCAGGAGCCACGTAGAGCGCCGCCATCCACGGATAGAGATCCTGACGGCTGATTAAATCGCAGCGCCACAGGCCGACGGTGCCCAGCAGCATCTCCCCTTCAGCGGCAATAAAGGTTATCGGCAGCGCCCCCGGGGTCTGGCTATGCCCGACAATGCTGGCGAAGAACGCCTGCGGCAGCGTTTCACCGCCAAAAGCCTGCCATAGCCATTCCGTCACCCGTGAAGCGTGCTGCGGCGCGGCGTGGAGGGGCTGAATGATCACACCAGCTTCCCCTGAAAAATTGGGACCGATTCAAACAGATAGCCGTCAAAGTCCGGCGCGTCTTCATCGGAGAGCTCCAGCAGGCTGTTTTTGACGTTTTCAAGATGCTGCCACATTGCCTGCCAGGCCCCCATCACATCGCGTCGGCGCAGAGCGGCGAGGAGCGTTTGCCGGTCGCCGAGCCACTTCAGCCGGTACGCCCGGCTGGCGATATGCACGTTGAACTGCTGCCACAGCGGGCTGCTGTCCATCTGCAGCCAGATACGCTCGACCGTCGCCAGCAGCATCTGATTTTGCGTCGCCCCGGCCAGCACCAGGTGAAACAGACGGGCGTTATCCTGGCTGGTATCGTTGGCGGCAATGGCCCGCTGCTCCTGCTCGATAATGCGCTTCAGGTTATCGATATCGGCGCGGGTCGCCATTTTGGCAGCAAAGGCGGCGATGTTGCTCTCCAGCAGCTGGCGGGCCTGCAGGATTTCGAACGGCCCGACGTCGCTGCTCAGCATCTGTTCTTCCTCACTATCGTCCTCGTGCGGGATGCGCATGACGTACACCCCGGAGCCCTGGCGAATATCGACCGTCCCCTGCAGCTCCAGCATCAGCAGCGCTTCGCGGACGATGGTCCGGCTCACGCCGTAGGTCTCGGCGATATTGCGTTCCGGCGGCAGGCGCGACCCGATGGGGTAGCGCCCCTGCGCAATCTGTGCGCGTAAATCATCACCTATTTCCTGGTAGGGTTTCTTTTCCGGCGGAATGATAGCCTTCTCCACAATATCACCTGTGCGTTATGAACCTGCGAGTCAATATCGGCCGCTATCTTAGCAAAATTTCCGTCCGCCTAGCGCCACTCATCGTCAATATCCAGCGTCAATTCGCGACTCTCGCCTAGCTTACGGAACCAGCTGGCGGAAGCCTTGGGCCGCCGGGCACGATTATTTTGTAAATCGATTTCAATCAGCCCGTAGCGATTTTTAAACGCGTTCATCGGCGAAACGTTGTCGGTAAAGGCCCACAGCATGTAGCCGTGACAGTTGGCCCCCGCTTCCCTCGCGCGCAGCGTTTGCCACAGATGCTCGCTGATAAAACGGATCCGGTAATCGTCGGCGATGGCGCCTTCGCGATTGCGAAACTGCCCTTCGTTTTCCACGCCCATGCCGCTTTCCGCCACAAACCACGGAATATTGCGATAGTCCTGCTTGATCCGCATCGCCATATCAAAAACGATTTGCGGATAAATTTCCCAGCCGCGAGAGCTATTCATCCGCCGCCCCGGTAGCTCAAAGGGCTCATAATAGTAAGCCGGGTGGAACGGCGTCTGCGGATGCCAGGCGCGCGAGGGGGCTTTGACGCGATGCGGGTAGTAAAGGTTAATCCCCAGCTCATCGACGGTGTTTTCGCGGATAAGCGCCAGCTCTTGCGCGTCATAATCCCATGAGACGTGGTGCTGTTCGAGCAGGGTCAACAGCTCGGGCGGGTAGACGCCGTGGACCAGCGGATCGAGGAAAACCCGGTTATAAAACAGATCGTAGCGTTCGGCGGCGCGAACGTCGTGCGGCGCGTTTGAACGCGGGTAGGTGACCTCCGGGTTAAGAATGCAGCCGACCGTGCCGCGATAGCCTTTCTCGCGAAACAGCCGGACCACTTTTGCCGTCGCCAGCACCTTGTGGTGATTCCACTGCATCCAGGTGCCGGTGTTCTGCTCGTAAGGCCAGCGCAGCGCATCCAGATAAACGCGGGTCTGCACGACGATCGGTTCATTGAAGGTAAACCAGCGCGTGACTTGGTGGTGATAGCGGGCGAACACTTTCTCCGCGTACTGCACAAACAGCTCAACCACCTTTTTCGACGCCCAGCCGCCGTACTGCTCCAGCAAATAGCCGGGAAGTTCATAATGCTCAAGGCAGATCATCGGCTCGATGCCGTTGGCCAGCAGTTCATCGAAGAGCTGGTCGTAGTATGCCGCATAGTCTTCATCGACCGTGACGTTTTCATAATCGGTGAGAAAGCGCGACCAGTTAATCGACGTGCGGTAGTGGGTCAGCCCCGCCAGCTTCATCAGTTGCACGTCTTCGCGAAAGCGGTTGATAAAATCGGTCGCCACCGCCGGGCCGTAGCCGTTATGCCAGACGTGGCGGTCGTTTTTGTACCACAGATCCGGCCAGGAGTCCTGGCCCTCTTTTTTGCCGCTCCAGCCCTCGGTTTGCCACGCCGAAGCGGCGGCACCGAGGATAAAGTCGTGGGGGATCGCCATCCTTACTGTCGTCATCGTGTCCTCATATCTGTTGGCTGGTGGGTGTGCGCTGGGCGTTTTCCGCGCGGCGGGAGGCAATTTTGACGAACGGCAGATAGATCAGCACCGCGGTCAGGATGCAGATAAGCTGCGTCACCACCGCCCCCATCGAACCCGCTGTGGAGAGCCAGGCGTTGATCAGCGGCGGCGTGGTCCACGGCACCATCACCACCGCTTTACCGGCAAAACCGGCGGCGGTCGCGAAGTAGCCGATGCTGCCGGTCACCAGCGGTGTGATAATAAAGGGGATCGCGAGGATCGGATTGAGCATGATCGGCATGCCGAAAATCACCGGTTCGTTGATGTTGAACAGGCCCGGTCCAATCGACAGCTTGGCGATCTCTTTCATCTCTTTGCGTTTGGTGGCGATCATGACCGCGATCAGCAGGCCAATCGTCAGCCCCGATCCGCCGATGCTCATATAAACATCCCAGAACGGCATGGTGATGATATTCGGCACCTCTTTGCCCTGCTCAAAGGCGCTCATATTGACGGCGATCGCTCCCAGCAGCAGCGGTTCGCGGATCGGTTTGATCATCTGGTTGCCGTGGATGCCGATAACCCAGAACAGCTGCGCGACAAACATCAGCAGCAGGATCCCCGGCAGGCTTTGCACCACGCGTTCCAGCGGCTGCTGCACCACCTGATAGACCGCGTCATACAGGTACATGCCGGTGGCCTGATGGAAAATAAAGCCAAAGGTGGCGATCGCCGTGGTGGTGATAATGGCCGGGATCAGCGCGGAAAATGACGCCGAGACGTTGGGCGGCACGGTATCCGGCATCTTGATCTTCAGCCCCTTGCGGCCCTCCAGCCAGCAGTAGATCTCCACCGACAGAATGGCGATAAACATACCGAGGAACAGGCTGCGGGTATCGGAGAACTGGCGCAGCAGCACATCTTTCACTTCATGCATTTGGCCGTCGACCATCATCTCGACGGTGGTTGGCGTGACGCAGATAAAGCAGATCACCGCCAGCAGACCGGGGAACAGGCTCTTGATGCCGTTAATCCGCCCCAGTTCGATGCCGATAAGAAAGACCGCGCCAATATTGAGAAAGTTAAGGGTGGCGTAATTGATGGCGCTGGTAATGGGTTTCAGCGCCGCCAGAAACGAGAGCGCCTGAAAGCTGGCGAGCCCGTTTTTCGGATCCAGCACCATATTGGAAATCAGCACCGAAAAGGCGCCAACGATGATCACCGGCATCAGGGTAATAAAAGCGGATTTTATCGCCATGATATAGCGGTAGCTGTTGAATTTCGTGGCGAAACTCCCCAGTGAGTCGATCAGTTTGTCCTGCAATGCCATAGAGGATACCTCAGGTTTAAGGGCTTATAGCGCACCAGGTGTACAGCCAAACACCTATTGGCATACCAAAAAATAGCGACTGGTGAAAATAAGTTCTGTGATTAAGCTCCCAACCCGCTCATTGGTATTCCAGAAAGGTGATAATTGGCATACCGCATTGGCGGTTTTACTTTCCACCCGATCAATTCCTGTAAAAGCGTGATCGCGATGGTTTTTTTGCCGCGCCATGAGGCCATATCCCCCTGAATGTCTGTGATAAACTGCGGGTTACCACGTGATATCAGGAATCGGATGAATGGCTACAATGCTGGATGTCTCAATTCGCGCAGGCGTCTCTAAAGCGACGGTTTCCCGCGTGTTGAACGGCACGGGTCAGGTGAAAGAGAGCACCCGCCAACAGGTTTTTAAGGCGATGGAAGAGCTGGGCTATCGGCCTAACTTTCTCGCCCGCTCGCTGGCGAACCGCACCAGCAACAGCATCGGTCTGGTGGTTTCCACCTTTGACGGCTTCTATTTTGGTCGCCTGCTGCAGCAGGCCTCCCGCCAGACGGAAGCCTGGGGCAAACAGCTGATCGTCACCGACGGCCACGATGCGCCGGAGCGTGAAGAAGAGGCGGTGCAGATGCTGGCCGATCGCCAGTGCGACGCCATCGTGCTCTACACCCGCCATATGAGCGAAAAGAAGATCATGTCGCTGATTGAGTCCATCGCCATGCCGCTGGTGGTGATTAACCGCGACGTTAGCCAGGCGCGGGAGCGCTGCGTGTTCTTCGAACAGCAGGATGCGGCGTTCCAGGCGGTGGAGTACCTGATTACCCAGGGCCATCGCGATATTGCCTGTTTAACCGTGCCGATGCACACGCCGACGGGCAAAGCCCGCCTGGAAGGGTATCGTAACGCGCTGAAAAAGCACGGCATCAAGTGGGATCCGGCGAAAGTGAAATACGGTGACTCCACCATGAGCCGCGGCTATGAGCTGTGCTGCGAGCTGCTGGAAGAGAAGACGCAGTTTAGCGCGCTGTTTTCCTGTAACGATGATATGGCGCTGGGCGCGTCGAAAGCGCTGCATCAGGCAGGGCTGCGGATCCCGCAGGATATTTCGCTGTTTGGTTTTGATGACGCGCCGAGCGCGAAATGGCTGGAGCCGGGGCTATCGACGGTCTATTTGCCGATCGACAACATGATCACCACCGCTATCGATCAGGCCATTAAGCTTGCCAACGGTCAGCCGATCGAGACCATACCGCCGTTTACCGGCAAGCTGGTGCTGCGCGAGTCGGTGACAACCGGGCCGTATTACAAATAATTAGCTGGAATCGCCCGGTGGCGGTTAACGCCTTACCGGGCCTACAAAAATCCGCAATCCCCTGTAGGGCGGGTAAGGCGCCAGCCGCCACCCGACAGAAACGCAAAAGGCCTTCGGGTACCACTTTACAGCAGCTCAAGCGCCAGCAGCTCTTCAATGGTCTGGCGACGACGAATCAGCCGCGCTTTGCCGTTGTCGAACAGCACCTCCGGCAGCAGCGGACGGCTGTTGTAGTTAGAAGACATCGACGCGCCGTAAGCGCCGGTATCGTGCAGCACCAGATAATCCCCCGGCGCCACCGCAGGCAGCAGGCGGGTTTCCACTTTCCCCCCTTCCTGCTGGGTAAAGACATCGCCCGATTCGCACAGCGGCCCGGCCACCACGGTTTCAATCTGCGCCGCGGCGCGCAGATCGCGGCCATCCGCAGCGAGAGCGGTAATATGGTGATAGCTGCCGTACATCGCCGGGCGCATCAAATCATTAAACCCGGCGTCAATCAGCACGAAGCGGCGGCTGCCCATCTCCTTCACGCTGCGAACCTGAGAAACCAGCACCCCGGATTCCGCCACCAGGAAACGACCCGGCTCGATCTCAAGCTTCACCGGATGACCCAGATGTTTAGCGATCTGCTCGCGCGCGGCGTTCCACAAGCCGAAGTAGTGATCGGTGTCGATCGCCTCTTCATCTTCGTGATACGGGATCGACAGCCCGCCGCCGGCGGAGATCGCCTGCAGATCCTGGCCGAATTCAACCACCTGTCGCACCATCGCGCCGCAAACCTGTTCCAGGTGGCCATAGTCGACCCCAGAACCGATATGCATATGAATACCCACCAGCTGGAGCTGGTAACGGCGCATCACTTCCAGCGCCGCCGTTAAATGGCTGTGCCAGATCCCGTGCTTGCTGTTTTCACCGCCGGTATTGGTTTTTTGGCTATGGCCGTGGCCGAAGCCCGGGTTAACGCGCAGCCAGACGCGATGGCCAGGAGAAACTTCGCCCAGCTGGCTTAGCATATCGATAGATCCGGCGTTGACCGGGATCTGCAGTTCTTTAACCCGCGCCAGCGTCGCGTCGTCGATCAGGTCAGCGGTAAAGACGACATCGTCCGGATGCTGATGCGGATCGTACCCCGCCGCCAGCGCGCGCTCGATCTCGCCCAGCGACACCGAATCGACCTTCACGCCCTGCTCGCGCATCAGGCGCAGAATGTGGATATTGGAGCAGGCCTTCTGCGCAAAACGCACCACGTCGAACTTGCTCAACTGGGCAATCTGGCGGCGGATAATCTGCGCGTCGTAAACCCAAACCGGGCAGCCGAACTCGGCGGGCAGACGCAGCAGGTTTTCTGCGCTCAGGTCGGTATCGGTGGCGTAAAGCGAGTGTGGCATAAAGAACTCCGGTGCTGTGTGTGTGCGTTATCTCTGTTTTTTACGATTACGCCACAGCGCGTACGTAATAAAAAATATCGTTTTATTGCCAGTCTATGCAAAAATGATATGGCTTGCGCCACTTAAGGAACACCCATGCCCGCCGTCAACCTGCGCCATATTGAAATCTTCCATGCGGTGATGACCACCGGCAATCTGACCGAGGCCGCACGCATGCTGCATACCTCGCAGCCCACCGTTAGCCGCGAGCTGGCGCGTTTTGAAAAGGTGCTGGGGTTGACGCTATTCTCCCGTACCCGCGGGCGCCTGCAGCCTACGGTTCAGGGATTACGTCTGTTTGAAGAGGTCCAGCGCTCCTGGTATGGCCTGGACAGAATCGTCAGCGCCGCGGAAAGCCTGCGCGAGTTCCGCCAGGGGGAGCTGTCGATAGCCTGTCTGCCGGTCTTCTCCCAATCGCTATTGCCGCTACTGCTGGCGCCGTTTTTAGCCCGCTACCCTGACGTCAGCCTGCAAATCGTCCCTCAGGAGTCACCGCTGCTGGAGGAGTGGCTATCGGCCCAGCGCCACGATCTGGGATTAACGGAAACCCTGCATACCCCCGCCGGAACCGCGCGTACGCCGCTGCTGACCCTCAATGAAGTGTGCGTACTGCCGCAGGGCCATTCGCTGGCGGCAAAGCCAGCGCTGACGCCGGTGGATTTTCACGGCGAAAACTATATTAGCCTGTCGCGCACCGATAGCTATCGCCAGCTGCTCGATGCCCTGTTTGTCGAACATCAGGTCAAACGGCGGATGGTGGTGGAGACGCACAGCGCCGCCTCCATTTGCGCGATGGTGCGGGCCGGGGTCGGCATTTCGGTGGTTAACCCGCTCACCGCCCTCGATTATGCCGGGAACGGCGTGGTGGTACGCCGTTTTAGCGTTGAAGTGCCTTTTACCGTTAGCCTGGTGCGCCCGCTGCACCGTCCCGGCTCCGCGCTGGTCGATGCTTTCGCTCGCCATCTGCAAGAGAGCATGCCGCGCATCCTCACCCCGCTCGAAGCGGTACTTACGACAGAATAAATTCCACCGCGTCCGCCGCATGAATCGCGGCCGTATCAAATACCGGCAGCGGGCTGCTCTCTTCCGGCACCAGCAGGCCGATTTCGGTACAGCCGAAAATCACCCCTTCCGCCCCCTGCTCCGCCAGCAGCTCAATAACCTGAAGATAGTAGTCGCGCGAGTCTGCGCTAAAGGTTCCCAGACACAGTTCGTCGAAGATGATCTGGTTGATACGTTCACGATCTTCCGCCTCTGGAATCAGCGTGTCGATAGCGAACTGCTGCTGCAGGCGGCCGCGATAAAAATCCTGCTCCATGGTATAGCGCGTCCCCAGCAGAGCCACGCGGCGCTGGCCCTTCGCGGTAATCGCCCGGCCGGTCGCATCGGCAATATGCAGGAACGGCACATCGCAGCGCGTTTCAATGGCCTGCGCGACCTTATGCATGGTGTTGGTGCACAGGACAATCCCCTCGGCGCCCGCCTGCTGTAGCCCGAGCGCCGCCCGGGCGAGGATCTCGCCCGCCCGCTCCCAGTCGCCGCTGGACTGGCAGACTTCAATTTCGTGGAAATCCACGCTATGCAGCAGCAGGCTGGCGGAGTGCAGCCCGCCGAGGCGCGTTTTAATCCCTTCGTTAATAAGACGATAGTAAGGAATCGTCGATTCCCAGCTCATGCCGCCTAACAGACCAATCGTTTTCATCATCCCTCCGTGCGTGAAGTTTCAGTAAAACAAAGTTGTGATCGACTTTCCACTTCTCCAGGCGATCGTTTCCTTTTAGAAGATTATGCGATAGATTAAATGAAACATTGTTTCATTTAATTACAGGACCAGCGGATGTTTATTTTTCATAAAGAGACCACCCTTGAAGATCTGGGCAATGGCGTCACCCGCCGCATCCTTGCGCACGATGGCAAGATGATGGCGGTTGAAGTGAACTTTGAAGCAGGCGCTATCGGGCCGATGCACAATCACCCGCACGAGCAGCTCACCTATGTGCTCTCCGGCGAATTTGAGTTCACCATCGGTGATGAAAAGCACGTGGTCAGCGCCGGCGATACGCTCTACAAGAAACCGAACATTATGCACGGCTGCGTGTGCCTGAAGTCGGGTACGCTGCTTGATACCTTTACCCCCGTTCGTCAGGATTTTCTGCAACAGTAATCTCTCCTCCCCGGGGCATGCCGCGCATGCCCACCATTTTCTGAACTTTTCCGCTACAAATAATTGTCATAAAGTATGTCGCACCGCAATAATTAGCAGCGCAAGCAATCTCGCCTGACTAGCCTCTCTCCGTCGGACTCTCATCCGTATCTCTGACCTCTCATCTCTGCAAAATGCGCGCTCCAGCACCTTTTTGAAACATCGTTTCGACTTTGATCACATTTCCGCGATCAACCGAATGACTCCGTAATAAATAGCAATAAAATAAAATTAAAACGGCGTTTTACAAAATCAGGACGCCGGGTAAGACAAAATCAAAAAACACATGTTCTTCAGGGATAAGAAGAAAGAAAAGTTTCAACCAATCAACCATCGCCAGGGAAGGATTTACCGCTGACATACCAGGAACGCATTAACTTTCCGGCGGCACGGGCCGCGGGAAAGGCAGTAACCCCGAATCCGTATTACAAACTCGCAAGCCAGGTAGGTATGTATGAATGAAAACAAAATGCTGGGATTGGCATGGATATCGCCCTATATCATAGGGCTGATAGTCTTTACCGCCTTTCCCTTTGTTTCATCTTTCTTCCTCAGTTTCACTGAGTACGATTTGATGAGTCCACCGGTGTTTAACGGCATCGAAAACTATCGCTACATGCTGACCGAAGATGGCCTCTTCTGGAAATCCATGGGCGTGACGTTCGCGTATGTCTTTTTAACCATCCCGTTAAAACTGGCTTTCGCCCTGGGGATCGCTTTTGTCCTCAACTTTAAGCTGCGCGGCATCGGTTTTTTCCGTACCGCCTACTATATCCCGTCCATCCTCGGTAGCTCGGTGGCGATTGCCGTTCTGTGGCGAGCGCTGTTTGCTATCGATGGCCTGCTGAACAGCTTTATTGGCGTGCTCGGCTTCGATCCGGTCAACTGGCTCGGCGAGCCCTCGCTGGCGCTGATGTCCGTTACCCTGCTGCGCGTTTGGCAGTTCGGTTCGGCCATGGTTATCTTCCTCGCGGCGCTGCAGAACGTTCCGCAATCACAATATGAAGCGGCGATGATCGATGGCGCGTCAAAATGGCAGATGTTTATGAAGGTCACGGTGCCGCTGATCACGCCGGTGATTTTCTTCAACTTCATCATGCAGACCACTCAGGCGTTCCAGGAGTTTACCGGCCCGTACGTCATTACCGGCGGCGGCCCGACCTACTCCACCTATCTGTTCTCGCTCTATATCTACGACACCGCCTTTAAGTACTTCGATATGGGCTACGGCGCGGCGCTGGCGTGGGTGCTGTTCCTGGTGGTCGCAGTTTTTGCCGCCATCGCGTTTAAGTCTTCGAAATATTGGGTGTTCTACTCCGCCGATAAGGGAGGCAAAAATGGCTGATATCCAACACATGTCTGAAGCAAGGGACATCGCCGAACGCGAAGTCGCGAGGACGCTGCGTCGTGAGAAAATCAACGCCAGTATCCGCTATGTGATCCTGCTGTTCGTCGGCCTGCTGATGCTCTACCCGCTGGTCTGGATGTTCTCGGCGTCGTTCAAACCGAACCACGAGATCTTCACCACCCTGAGCCTGTGGCCTGCCCACGCGACCTGGGATGGCTTTATCAACGGCTGGAAAACCGGCACCGAGTACAACTTCGGCCACTACATGCTGAACACCTTCAAGTATGTGATCCCGAAAGTGCTGCTGACCATTATCTCCTCTACCATCGTGGCCTACGGCTTTGCCCGCTTCGAAATTCCGTGGAAGAAATTCTGGTTCGCCACGCTGATCACCACCATGCTCCTGCCGAGCACCGTACTGCTGATCCCGCAGTACCTGATGTTCCGTGAAATGGGCATGCTGAATAGCTATCTGCCGCTGTACCTGCCGCTGGCCTTCGCCACCCAGGGGTTCTTCGTCTTCATGCTGATTCAGTTCCTGCGCGGCGTTCCGCGCGACATGGAAGAAGCGGCGCAGATCGACGGCTGTAACTCCATTCAGGTGCTGTGGTACGTGGTGGTGCCGATTCTGAAACCGGCGATTATCTCGGTGGCGCTGTTCCAGTTCATGTGGTCGATGAACGACTTTATCGGTCCGCTGATTTACGTCTACAGCGTGGATAAATATCCGATCGCGCTGGCGCTGAAAATGTCCATCGACGTCACGGAAGGCGCTCCGTGGAACGAAATTCTGGCAATGGCGAGCATCTCCATTCTGCCGTCCATCATCGTGTTCTTCCTGGCACAACGCTACTTCGTACAGGGCGTTACCAGCAGCGGAATTAAAGGTTAAGAGGGAAATATCATGGCTGAAGTTATTTTCAACAAACTGGAAAAGGTCTACTCCAACGGCTTCAAGGCGGTACATGGTATCGATCTGAAAATCGCGGACGGCGAGTTTATGGTTATCGTTGGGCCGTCCGGCTGCGCCAAATCCACCACCCTGCGCATGCTGGCCGGTCTGGAAACCATCAGCGGCGGCGAAGTGCGGATCGGCGAGAAAATCGTGAACAACCTCGCGCCAAAAGCGCGCGGTATCGCGATGGTGTTCCAGAACTACGCGCTCTATCCGCATATGACGGTGCGCGAGAACCTCGCCTTCGGCCTCAAGCTGAGCAAGCTGCCGAAGGATCAAATTGAAGCCCAGGTTAACGAAGCGGCGAAAATCCTTGAGCTGGAAGAGCTGCTGGACCGCCTGCCGCGCCAGCTTTCCGGCGGCCAGGCCCAGCGCGTGGCGGTTGGCCGCGCAATTGTGAAGAAGCCGGACGTATTCCTGTTCGATGAACCGCTCTCTAACCTTGACGCCAAGCTGCGCGCTTCGATGCGTATCCGTATTTCCGACCTGCACAAGCAGCTGAAGAAATCCGGTAAACCGGCGACCACCGTTTACGTTACCCACGATCAGACCGAAGCGATGACCATGGGCGACCGCATCTGCGTGATGAAGCTGGGCCATATCATGCAGGTGGATACCCCGGACAACCTCTACCACAAGCCGAAAAACATGTTTGTGGCCGGGTTTATCGGCGCGCCGGAGATGAATATTCGTCCCAGCCAGCTGGTTGAGCAAGCGGGACGCCTGCATTTGACCGTTGGCGATGGCCTGCTGCCGCTCAACGACAGGCTGCAGAGCAAGGTCGACACCCACAAGAACCAGCAGGTGTTCTTCGGCGTGCGCCCGGAGTTTGTCTCCATCTCCGATGAACCGTTCGCCGAAGGTTCATGCACCGGCGAAATGGTACGCGTGGAAAACATGGGCCATGAATTCTTCGTCTATCTGAAGGTCGCCGATTATGAACTGACCGCCCGCGTGCCGTCAGATGAAGCGAAGCCCATGATTGAGAAAGGGCTGCATCGCAAGGTGCATTTCAAATTCGATCTCAACAAGTGTCATATCTTTGACGCCAAAACTGAACAGAACATCTCTCTGTGAACCCTGGAGTATTAAAATGAAAAAAGTGCTTTTAAGCGCCGCAATCTCCGCAACTTTGGCCCTTACCGCGTTACCTTCCATGGCGAAGGATGTCGACCTGCGTATGTCATGGTGGGGCGGCAACGGCCGCCACCAGGTGACCCTGAAGGCGCTGGAAGAGTTCCATAAACTCAATCCGGATATCAACGTGAAGGCGGAATATACCGGCTGGGACGGTCACCTTTCGCGTCTGACCACGCAAATCGCCGGCGGCACCGAGCCGGACGTGATGCAAACCAACTGGAACTGGCTGCCGATCTTCTCGAAAAACGGCGAAGGCTTCTACGATCTGAATAAGATGAAGGACGTGATCGACCTGAGCCAGTTTGACGCCAAAGAGCTGCAGTCCACTACGGTGGACGGCAAGCTTAACGGTATTCCGATCTCCGTCACCGCGCGCGTGTTCTACTTCAACGACGAGACCTGGAAAAAAGCGGGCGTCGAGTACCCGAAAACCTGGGACGAGCTGATGGCGGCGGGTAAAACCTTCGAGAGCAAGCTGGGTAAACAGTATTACCCGGTCGTGCTGGAGCACCAGGATACCCTGGCGCTGCTGAATTCATATATGATTCAGAAGTACAACCAGCCGGCTATCGATGAAAAAACCAAAAAATTCTCCTACAGCAAAGAGCAGTGGGTCGAATTTTTCCAGATGTATAAAAAGCTTATCGACAGCCACGTCATGCCGGACACCAAGTACTATGCCTCGTTCGGTAAGAGCAACATGTATGAAATGAAGCCGTGGATTCAGGGTGAGTGGGCGGGGACCTATATGTGGAACTCCACTATTAACAAATACTCCGACAACCTGAAGCCGCCGGCGAAGCTGGAACTGGGCAGCTATCCGATGCTGCCGGGCGCCACCGACGCGGGTCTGTTCTTTAAACCTGCGCAAATGCTCTCGATTGGTAAATCGACTAAAAACCCGGAAGCGGCGGCGAAGGTGATCAACTTCCTGCTGAACAGCAAAGAAGGGGTTGAGACGCTGGGCCTGGAGCGCGGCGTGCCGTTGAGCAAAGTCGCGGTGCAGTACCTGACCGAAAACGGCGCGATCAAAGAGGACGATCCGGCGGTATCTGGCCTGCGTCTGGCGCAGTCCCTGCCGGCCAAACTCTCGGTGTCGCCGTACTTTGACGACCCGCAGATCGTCGCCCAGTTCGGTACCTCTCTGCAGTACATCGACTACGGGCAGAAAACCGTGGAAGAGACGGCAATTGACTTCCAGCGTCAGTCTGACCGCATCCTGCGCCGCGCGATGCGCTAATTGCCTGTTATCGGAACCTACCCCGCAGCTCCGGCTGCGGGGTATTTTTTTAGCAAGGAGTGAAGTGAATCATGAAAGGCAAAATCATCCCGCTGAGCTTTCTGCACACGCAGGACAGCGAAACCGGTCACCAGGTGATCCGGATGACGCCACCGCATGTTATCTGCCATCGCAACTATTTCTATCAAAAATGCTTTACCCAGGATGGCGGCAAGCTGATTTTCGGCGGCGCGTTTGAAGGCCACTGGAACTACTATTTACTCGATATCGCCGGCCAGCAGGCGACCCAGCTCACCGACGGGCCGGGCGATAACACCTTTGGCGGTTTCCTTTCCGCCGACGACCGGTCGCTGTGGTATGTGAAAAACAACCAGCAGCTGCGCCGCGTGGATCTGGCCTCGCTGGAGGAACAAGTCGTATATCAGGTGGATGACCAATGGGTAGCCTACGGAACCTGGGTCGCCAATAGCGATTGCAGTCAGATGGTCGGAATCGAAATCAAAAAAAGCGACTGGCAGCCGTTGACCGACTGGGGCAAGTTCCGCGCATTCTACTTCACCGAGCCGGAGTGCCGGTTGATTAATATCGATCTGCGCAGCGGCGAACAGCGCGTGGTATTGCAGGAAAAACGCTGGCTCGGCCACCCGATTTACCGCCCGTTAGACGACAGCACCATCGCCTTCTGCCATGAAGGTCCGCGCGATGCTATCGATGCCAGAATGTGGCTTATCAACGCTGACGGCAGCAACATGCGCAAGGTGCGCCAGCACCAGCCGGGTGAGAGCTTTACGCACGAATTCTGGGTACCGGATGGCTCCGCGCTTTACTATGTCGCGCATCAGGAAAACGATCCGCATCGCTATCTGTATCGCGCCGACCCGGCAACCCTGGAAAATCGCCAGTTGATGGCGATTCCTCCCTGTTCGCATCTGATGAGCAATCACGATGGCTCGCTGGTGGTCGGTGACGGCGCGCCGCACAGCACCGGCGATATCCAGTTTAACGATCCGTTTATCTGGGTGTTTGATATTGCCGCCGATAAGCAGACCGCGGTGTGCCGCCACGACTCCACCTGGAAAGTGATTGAGGGCGAGCGCCAGGCGACGCATCCGCATCCGTCATTTTCACCGGACAACCGCTGGGTGCTGTTTACCTCCGATAAAGAGGGCATGCCCGCGCTGTATCTGGCGGAGGTGTAGTGATTCGGCAACGTCCCGGCTCGCGCGGTGCTTAGCCGGGCTACCGCCGTGTGCGATCCCCTAGCCCCTGACAAATACGCGGCATCGCCTCCGGGAATTATCACCCTGCTTCCCCGGGGGTGGCGCAAAGCGCCTGCCCGGGCTACAGGTTCAGCGCCGTGTGCGATCCCCTAGCCCCTGACAAATACGCGGCATCGCCTCCGGGAATTATCACCCTGCTTCCCCGGGGGCGGCGCAAAGCGCCTGCCCGGGCTACGAGTTCACCGCAGCCTGCGATCCCGTAGCCCGGGTAAGGCGTTTACGCCGCGACCCGGGAAAAATCGTCAGAAGAAATATTTAAACCGCACCCGCGCGCCGTAGCGTTCATCAGTATTGCCGCTTTTCGCCGCCGATGAATCGAGCCATGACGCATAGGCCCCGAGATAGATATTAAAGTTCGGCATATCCATAATATTCGGCAGATGCCATGAGGTATGAAGGGTGTGAATGTCGTAGCGCCCCGGCGCCAGAATGGCGCAGTCGCCATCGCACTCCGCGTTGACGCCGGACATATTAAACTGGTCGATTTTGTTATGCGCGTAAATGTAGCCCAGCTCCACGCGATGCCATAACGCATTGATACCGGCGCTGAAATCCTTTTCGTCCGCCGCATCCAGATACGCGGTGCTTACGTTCACCACCGCCCCGTCCTCGGCATCAGTTTTCAGCGTATTCCAGCTCATTGTCATACCGTAGCCGGTACGGCTGGACTGATCGACCCAGCGCCCGTTCTGAGTCTGATAGCCATAAGCGTTATTGACGAGGTTGCTCTCCATCGCCGCGGCCACCGACCAGGGACCGGATTGCCAGGCAGCGACCGGGCGCACATAAACCACGTTTTTGCTGTTATCCAGCGCGTTGCCGTGATAGCGCTGATCCACAAACAGCGAACTGCCGTCCTCCACCAGCGTATTGACCTCAAAGTACCAGTTATCAAGATTTTTACTGAGCAGGAAGTTGCCGCCGCTGCTGCTGCGTCCGCGCCCCTCTTTCATCATATAAATATAGCCGTAGCCGTCGCTATACAGGTCGTTCGCCGTATTACCGGAATATTCAATAAACGTATCCTGATTAAGCGGGAACATATCGTAGGCTTCGAAGCGACCGATTTTAATTTTCCAGTCATCCTGCTGACCAAAGAAAAAGGCCGCGTCATCAAGATTCATTTTGCCATTCATATCCGCCAGCGGCTGCACGCTGAATCCGGCATATTTACCGTTAGCCCCTTTGCGTAATCCATCAAAGCCGAGAAGAATACGTCCGTTAATATCCCAGCGCTCTTTATCCCCCGGCGCCCAGTTTTTATTGGCGCTGGTTTTTACCGACGTCAGGCTACCGGTACGGCTGGCGCCGTCCATATTAAACTCAACGTCGCCATAGAATTTTAACTCACCATAATCATTAAGCTGCAAAGCGGGCTTAGCCGGCACGACGCTCGCCACCGTCGCCGGCGCCTCCTGGTTTTTCAACGCGCGAATCTCCGCCTCCGCGCTGGCCGCCCGCTGTTCGGTCGCCTTCAGGCGTTGTTCCATTTGTGCCAGCCGCTCCTCAAGGGATAACGGCGCCTGAGCATTAGCCAGAGGGGTAAATAAAGACGTCAGAACACAACCGACCCAGATTTTATTCATCGGAAAACCCTTTATTATTTAGTTAAATAGTATTTTTTATTTATGGGTAAAGCTCGACAATAATAACCCGTCCACCGTCGAAGACGGGTTATTAACAACTATTCAGTAAAACTTATTCCAGCTGCCAGGCTCCTGCTTCTTTTAAATATGCAGAGCCGCTCCAGGAAAATAACGCTAATTCACGGCGAGCGGCGTCAGGATATATACGACTGCTGAGACAGGCCTCGCCATCATTCACAAACACCTCTACCGAAGAGCTATCGAAGAATATCCTCAGCTTCAGATCGGCGCCTTCGGTCAACGGGACGCTGCGGGTGCCGCAGAGGCCATACTGCGGATAGTGTCGCTCAAGCACCAGGCGCTGCATCTGCGCATCCACGTAAACGCGCAGACCATCGCCGAAGCTCAGGCCATACTGTTCAGCGCTGCTGCTGGCGCAGTCCCAGTGCAGGATCACCTCCATCGCCTCGCAGTTTTCCACCGTCGTGGTCTGCTGGTTCTTCAGCGTCGTGACCGGCCACGGGAAGCTGGCGCCGCGCATACTCTCAACCTCTTTCGCCGGACGCATCTGCAGACGGTTATCGGCGCTCAGGCTCAGCTCCCGCGGCAGCGAAAGCATGCCCGCCCAGCCGTCCTGCTGCTCCGGCAGCGGCGATTCCCACATATCCAGCCAGCCGATGACAATGCGGCGACCATCGGGCGTGAGGAAGCTCTGCGGGGCGTAGAAATCGTGCCCGTGATCCATTTCGACAAACTCCCCCTCGCGTACAAACGCCTGCCCCGGCTGCCACTCACCGAGCAGATAGCCGCTCTGGAACAGGTTGCGGTTGCGATAGCCTTTCGCCGCCAGCCCCTGAGGGGAGAACATCAGGATATGTTTGCCATTGAGGGCGAAGAAATCCGGGCATTCCCACATATAGCCCATCTCTTTTTCCGCTTCATCAAGCACGCCCGCGTCCTGCCACTGGCGCAGATCGGCTGAGCGATACAGCCGCACCTGGCCGGTATCGCCATCGCGAGCGCCGACGATCATGTACCAGCTGTCCCCTTCTCGCCACACTTTCGGGTCGCGGAAATGGTGCATGCCCGGCGGGGTGTCGACCACGATCCCCTGGCGCTCGAAGTGAATCCCGTCGCGACTGGTCGCCAGACACTGCACCTGATACAGGTTGGCTTCATCGCTGGGATCGCCGTGGAATTTATGCCCGGTATAAATCAGCGCCAGCGTATCGCCATCCACCACCGCGGAGCCGGAGAAGCAGCCGTCTTTATCCTCCGGGCCTTCCGGGGCCAGCGCTACCGGCAGATGCTCCCAGTGCACCAGATCCTTACTGCGCGCGTGACCCCAGTGCATCGGTCCCCATTGGGTGGAGTACGGATGGTGCTGGTAAAAAGCGTGATACCAGCCGTCGAACCAGACCAGGCCATTGGGATCGTTGATCCAACCCGCGCGGGCGGCCAGGTGATAGCGCGGATACCAGCGCAGGTTCAGCTCTTCATGTTTGGCCTGCAGTTCTTGCTCGGCCCGGGGAATGGAATACGTCATATTGATTACTCTTTTGATTCAGATAGCGGAAGTTTGCGGCATCAGCGGGTCCGAAGAGGACTTACTGGAACGCAACAAGAAGATGGAGATAAAGGTGGTGCAGAACACCAGCAGTCCCATAATCAGATAGGACTGGGCGAAGCCGTATTTCTCATAGCTATAGCCAGCCAGCGGCGACAGCACCGTCGCGATAACCGAGCTGGTGCAGGCAAAGCCCACCAGATACAGCGTTGAGGAGAGACGTTTGTCGAAGTTCAGGCTGTTGTATTTAAAGATGGAGACCAGCAGCACCGGCAGCTCGACCGCGTGCAGCAGTTTAGTAATGGAGATAAGCAGCGGCCCTTCCACCAGCCCGGACGCCACCATCCGCATCGCCATCACCATCCCGGCGAAGATCAGACCGTTTTTCGCGCCAATACGGTTAACCAGCCACGGCGCGCAGAACATACCGGCGGCTTCCAGGAACACCTGGAACGAGTTCAGGTAGCCGTACATCTCGTTGCCTTCCTGTAAGGTCGGGAACTGGGAAGAGAAGTAGACCGGGAACTGCTGATCGTAAACGCCGTAGATACAGGTGCCGATGACGAAGAACACCAGCGCCCAAAAGCGCGGCAGGGTCAGCAGACGCAGAGCATCCTCCAGCGTCACTTTACCGCCCGATACCGCCTCCTGCATGGCGTGCGGCGCGGAAGAGACCCGCAGTCGCGCCAGTAGTATAAAAAAGACCAGTCCGGAGCAGCTGGCCACCGCGAAGTTTAAATGCGGGTTAATATTGAACAGCAAACCGGCGAAGAATGTCGCCACCGCCCAGCCCAGCGAGCCCCACATCCGCGCTTTGCCGAATTCAAACTGGCTCTGGCGCGCGACGCGCTCGGTGTAGGACTCCAGTACGCCGATACCGCCGTTGAAGGTCAGTCCGATATAAATCCCGCCGAAGATGCTGCCGAGCAAGACGTTAATTTTGAGCAGATAGCCAAACAGCATATAGGCCGGGCCGGAGAGGATCAGCAGAACGGTAATGTACCAGAGCAGATTTTTACGCAGGCCGAGTTTGTCCTGTATAAAGCCATAACACACCTGCGCGAAAAGCGCCGAGACGGAAAGCACCGAGAAGATAATCCCGGTATCCCCCGGTTTAAGGCCCACTTCCTGGTGCAGCCAGATCGAGAGCAGCGAACCTGAAGAGGACCAGGTCACGAAAAAGAAAAACAGTAACGCGCTGAGTAACGGATAGCTTTGTGAGGGGTGCGCTTTCATCATGACATTCTCATGTAGGAGTAATGCTGATATGGTAACGTTAACAAAAAACGAATCTCATGTCGTTTTGCTGAGATTCATGATGTTAATCACAAAAGTTAACGTTAACATAACGAGAGTGCGATCGCGATCAAATATTCCTCGTCTGCATCGGCACCGGGTGTACGATAGAATATCGTATGATCCTTTTACATCAGTAACTTAGTAAAACCCGTTGCCGACGGCAGGGGTGGAGCACTTAATATGGCATCTCTGAAAGATGTGGCAAAGCTGGCGAATGTGTCGCTGATGACGGTCTCCCGGGCGCTAAACAGCCCGGAAAGACTCAAGCCGGAAACCCTGGCTCGGGTCCAGGCGGCTATCGAAGAGACTAACTACGTCCCCGACCTGTCGGCGAAGAAAATTCGCGGCGCCCACGCGACGCCAAACACCATCGGGGTGCTGGCGCTGGATACCGTCACCACGCCGTTCTCGGTGGAGATTACGCTCTCCATCGAAGAGACCGCGCGGGCGCACGGCTGGAACAGCTTCGTGGTCAACATGTTCTCTGACGATAGCCCGGAAACCATTGTCGACCTGCTGCTCTCCCACCGTCCGGACGGGATTATTTATACCACGATGGGCCTGCGCCAGGTGCCGCTTCCGGCCAAGCTGTTAACCCTCCCCTGCGTGCTGGCCAACTGCGAAAGCCTGCACGATCCGGTGGCCAGCTATATCCCGGACGACGAACAGGGTCAGTATACGGCGGTGCAGGCCCTGCTAGCCGCGGGCTACCGCCGTCCGCTGTGCCTGCATCTGCCGGCGAATCATCTGGCGACCGTCCGCCGCCGTCAGGGGCTGGAACGCGCCTGCCGGGAAGCGGGGATTGACCCGGATACGCTCGACCATAGCTATATGGCCTATGGCGATGAGCACTATCGCGATATTCCCGCTGTCGTGCTGGCGCATATTCAGCAACCCACGCTGCCATTCGACTCGGTGATTTGCGGCAACGACCGCATCGCGTTTATGGTCTATCAGACGCTACTGGCGCAGGGGCTGCGCATTCCGCAGGATGTGGCGGTGGTGGGTTACGACAATATGGTGGGGATCGGCGATCTGTTTTTTCCGCCGCTCTCAACGGTGCAGCTCCCGCACTATGATATTGGGCGCCTGAGCGCCCTGCACATTATTAACGGCGACAGCCACCGGGAGACGGTACGGGTTGCCAGCCCGTGGCTGCCGCGCGAGTCCTTATAGTTAATTGCCGATATTGCGCAGCTTCTCGCCGGACATCAGCTTGCGTTCAATATGCTCAAGGGTGACGTTTTTGGTTTCCGGGATCAGCCAGAAAGTCACGCCGATAAAGGCGACGTTCAGCGCGGTATATAGCCAGAAGGTTCCCGCCGCGCCGATAGCGTCCAGCAGCGTCAGGAAGGTCGCGCCGATAATCATGTTCGACACCCAGTTGGTGGTGGTTGAGCAGGTGATACCGAAATCGCGGCACTTCAGCGGCTGAATTTCCGAACACAGGATCCACACCACCGGCGCGGCGCTCATCGCATAGCCGGCGATACACATCATGGTCATCCCCACCGACAGCCAGGAGAGACCGCTGGAGGCGGTGCCGTTATCAAACTGCATCAGGCAGTAGCCCAGCACCAGCGTGCCGATGGCCATCACGCTAAAGCCGATTTTCAGCGCCGGTTTACGCCCGGCCTTATCGACGGTAAAGACGGCGATAAAGGTGGCGAACATAAAGGTTAACCCGACCACCAGGGTCGCCACCATCTGCTGCTCGGTAGTGGTGAAGCCGGCCATTTTGAAGATGCGCGGCGCGTAGTACATGATGATATTCATCCCGGTAAATTGCTGCATCGCCTGCAGCAGCATGCCAAGGAATACCGCCCGCCGCACGTTGCGGTTGACCTTAAACAGCGCCCAGCCGCCCTGCTTCAGCTTGAGGCTTTCACGGATCTCATTCAGCTCGTCGCGGGCTTTTTCGGACGTGTCGCGCAGCATCCGCAGCACCTCTTCCGCTTCCACGTGACGCCCTTTTTCCGCCAGCCAGCGCGGGCTGTTCGGCAGGAAGATCACCAGAATAATCAGCACCAGCGCCGGCAGCGCCAGTACGCCAAGCATCGCTCGCCAGTTGCCGCTGTAGCTGAACGCGGTATCGGAGAGAAACGCCATCACGATCCCCAACGTCACCATCAGCTGATACATGCTGATCATCTTGCCGCGTACGTTTTCGCTCGCCATTTCCGACAGATACAGCGGCGCGGTATAAGAGGCGATCCCCACCGCGACCCCGAGAACGATCCTCGCCGCCAGCAGCATTTCGACGCTGCCGGCAAAAGCGGAGCCCACGGAACCGGCCACGAACAGCACTGCGCCCACCATCAGGCTGTATTTGCGCCCGAGGCGAAAAGAGAGCCAGCCGTTAAATAACGCGCCGATAGCGGCTCCCAGCATCATGCTGCTCACCACCCACTCCTGCAGGCGGCTGGATAAAACGAAATGATCGGTAATAAAGGGCAGCGCCCCGGCAATTACGCCGATATCAAGGCCAAACAGCAATCCTGCCACCGCGGCGGCAACCGAGACAAACTGATTCATGCGCCGGGTATCGCGCTGCGTACGCGGCATGGTTGTAGAGTCGTGACTGATTGAGGTCATTTTTTTCCCGCCAGACGAAGTAAGAGATACAATGAAACTACGGGATCGGCGGCGCAAGGTGTCAGGCGTGACAAGCCAAAGATATGGATTAAGTTGCTACAGGCAATGGTTTTGTGATGGACATTCAACTTTCCAAAGAACAGAAAATAAGCATTTCAACTTCATCGGCCCTTGCTAAACATAGATACTCTGCCAGGAAACAAGTAAACCATATGGACTATTTCAATTTCATCATATGGACAATTGATATTGAGCCATAAAAAAACCCTGCCGCAGCAGGGTTCCATTTTGCGCTGATAACGCGGCAAACGTTAGCGCGCCAGCCAGCCGCCATCCACCGCCACGGTGTAGCCATTGATGTAGTCAGAAGCGCTGGAGGCCAGGAAGACTACCGGCCCCATCAGGTCGCTCGGCAGACCCCAGCGTCCCGCCGGGATACGGTCGAGGATCTCGCTGCTGCGCTGTTCATCGGCGCGCAGCTGCTGGGTATTGTTGGTCGCCATATAGCCCGGCGCCAGCGCGTTGACGTTGATGCCGTGCTTCGCCCACTCGTTCGCCAGCAGGCGGGTCACGCCCATCACCGCGCTTTTAGACGCCGTGTAGGACGGTACGCGGATCCCGCCCTGGAAAGAGAGCATCGAGGCGATATTGATAATCTTGCCGCCGGTACCCTGAGCGATAAAGTGCTTCGCCGCCGCCTGAGACATAAAGAACACGCTCTTAATATTCAGGTTCATCACGTCGTCCCAGTTTTTCTCGCTGAATTCAATCGCGTCTTCGCGACGGATCAGACCGGCGTTGTTAACCAGGATATCGATATGCCCGAACTCCGCTACCGCACGCTCCAGCAGCTGTGGAATGCCGTCAATCTGGCGCAGATCGGCGGTCAGGCTGAGAAAACGGCGGCCCAGCGCCGTGACGCGCTCAATGGTTTCCGTCGGTTCAACAATATTGATACCCACGATATCGCAGCCGGCTTCCGCCAGGCCCACCGCCATACCCTGGCCCAGACCCGTATCACAGCCGCTGACCACGGCCACTTTGCCCTGCAGGGAGAATGCGTCGAGAATCATACTTGGTTCCTTAATCTTTCAGAGCCTGTGTAGGTACAGGCAAGGTTCTGATAGTCCAGCCTGCTGCTTGTGCAGACCCTTATGGTTTGAAGAACTCTCAGGGATTGACCCTTCTAAAAATAAAACAGAGTTCCGTTTTACTGTGAGCACATCTTAGCCCCGGCTAAAGTCATTTTCAATTATTATTAAAACATCGTTTCAATTTTAAGACTGATAAATGTTAAAAATGCAAAACAGATCACGAAGCGCCGGAGGATTAATCCGGAAATGTTGATTTAATTCATTAAAATACAGTCAGTTATAGTTAACTTTAAAAAAAGACCATAGATTGAAGAAAATCGACAAGAAATCAAAGACCGCCGGGATGCGTGCCGCACGTCGCGCAAAAAACGCGATCTGCAGCAAGAAGTTGTTGCGAATTGCGTCCGCCATCACAAATAATGAAACGATGTTTTGATAAATTAACACCTATCTTTTAATTCTACTTCCACTGGCCGGTCAACGCAGGCGAGCGGCATCTCAGGAAGGCAAAGGAGTACATCATGGCTAAAGGCATGCGGGTTAAACTGAATTATGAAGTCAGCCGCGATCCGGACACCGGCGCGGAGATCACCCGTTTAACCCCACCGGAAGTGACCTGTCATCGTAACTATTTCTATCAGAAGTGTTTTTTTAACGATGGCAGCCATTTGCTGTTCGCCGGCGAGTTCGACGGCAACTGGAACTATTATCTGCTGGACCTCGAAAAAGCCGAGGCGGTGCAGCTAACGGAAGGCGCCGGTGATAACACGTTTGGCGGTTTCCTTTCCCCGGATGATAAATCCCTTTATTACGTGAAGAACGACCGGACGCTGCTGGAAGTTAACCTCACGACGCTGCAAGAGCGCGAAGTGTATCGCGTCGCCGATGACTGGGTTGGCTACGGCACCTGGGTGGCCAACAGCGATTGCACCAAGCTGGTCGGCATCGAGATTGCCAAAAGCGACTGGACGCCGCTTAACGACTGGCAGATTTTCCACGATTTCTTCCACAAAGGCCCCCGCTGCCGCCTGCTGCGCGTCGATCTGCAAACCGGCGAAAGCCGCGTGATCCACGAAGAGAAAAAATGGCTGGGCCACCCGATCTATCGTCCGTTCGATGACAATACCGTCGCCTTCTGCCATGAAGGCCCGCACGACCTGGTCGATGCGCGGATGTGGATGGTGAATGAAGACGGCAGCAACGTGCGTAAAGTCAAAGCGCATGCTGAGGGCGAAAGCTGCACCCACGAATTCTGGGTCCCGAACGGCTCCGCGCTGGTGTACGTCTCTTATCTGAAGGGCCAGCAGGGGCGAACTATCTATAGCTTCAACCCCGATACCGGCGTCAATGAAGCGGTGATGCAGATGCCGGCCTGTTCGCATCTGATGAGTAACTTTGACGGCACGATGCTGGTTGGCGATGGCTCCGGTACCCCGGTGGACGTCAAAGACACCAGCGGCTACACCATTGATAACGACCCGTATCTGTACGCTTTCGATGTCGCGAAGCAGGCCTATTTCCGCGTCGCGCGTCACGATACCTCCTGGGCAACGGTAGCCAATAGTCGCCAGGTGACCCACCCGCACCCGTCCTTTACGCCGGACGATAGCGCCATTTTGTTCAGTTCCGATAAAGACGGTAAACCTGCCGTGTATATCGCGAAGCTGCCGTCACAGCCTGAGATGCTGAAGGCATAGCGTTAGCCACTGTTTGAGTTAGTGTTTCTGTAACTGGCCTTGCCCTCCTTTTGGAGGGCTTTTTTGTGCCCGCCGTTTTCCCCGGATTGCGCTGCGCTTATCCGGGCTACATGACGTGCATAGGGGGTAGCCCGGAGAGGCGCATTGCGCCGCCTCCGGGAAGAGGGATTCATACCAACAGAAAACCCCGGCTGACCGCTCCGGGGGAAAACGATGAGGATATTTTTTAAGTTAGAACGAGTAGGCGACACCTACGCGGAAACGGGTCTGGCGGTCGCTGCGATCGTTGACGCCAACGTTGCCGAGCTCGCCGTACGGCGCCCAGTTTTTATCCAGCTTATAGGCAACCTTAAGGTTGTACTCCTGCGAGTACGGTTTATTGTCGTTACGATTAACCCCTTCCGAACTACGCGCATAAACATAGTTCAGCTCGGTACGCCAGTCGCCTAAAACAAAACCGGCCCAGGCATCGCCACGGTTAACCTTATCGTCATCTTTTCCTGCACTCGCCGGATAGCGCGTGTATTCATAACGATAGCGGGCGGCAACGTAGAAACCATTATCGAAACTGTACTGCACATGCAGATTAGGCTTATAGATTGAACGGCTATCGTTACTTTCAATAACAAATCCCGGCGTTACCGCGAAGTTCTTATCCGCCTTCCAGCGCCAGCTAATGGTCTCTTCATGACCATTACCGACAACATCCGAATAAGGCTGACTGGCGTTATCGCCACCCGATTTCCACTTCGCTTCAACGGAGAAGCCAAAGCCGTTATCAAAACGATGGGAGACGGAAACGCGGTCGGCGTTGCTCTTGTCCGACTTCCCTCCATCGATGAATTCGTGACGTAAATCTACCGTGACAGCTGAAGCCGCGAAAGACATGCCGCAGAGTGCAGCAAGGGCCAGAGATCTTGCGAACATAAATTACCCCTCATAATTAAAATATCGTTTCGTTTTTATAAAACCGCATTTTATTTTTTAGGCAATAATGTTTTAGTGATCGCGATCGTAATTATTTGTTTCAAAAAAGGTGGCACAGAAAGACGTGACAACGCTCAACAAAATAGCGCGCCAGGGAGGGATTTTGTGAGGGAAAAAGGCCAGGCGACAAAAACAAAAAAGCCTCCGCGCGGAGGCTCACTAAACTGATATCAGAAAGGGCTTATTAACGTTCAACCGCCAGCGCCACGCCCTGGCCGCCGCCGATACACAGCGTGGCCAGCCCTTTGCGGGCGTCGCGTTTGATCATCTCATGCACCAGGGAAACCAGGATCCGGCAGCCGGAAGCGCCGATCGGGTGGCCCAGCGCAATGGCGCCGCCGTTGACGTTCACCCGCCGCTCGTCCCATTCCAGCACCCTACCTACCGAGATTGCCTGGGCGGCAAAGGCTTCGTTGGCTTCGATAAGATCGACTTCATCCAGCTTCCAGCCCGCGCGCTCAAGGCAGCGGCGGGTAGCATGGACCGGGGCGATGCCCATCAGCGCCGGATCGACGCCCACGCTGGCAAAGGCGCGGATCCGCGCCAGAATCGGCAGCCCCAGCGCCTCGGCTTTGGTCTCGCTCATCATCATCACCGCCGCCGCGCCATCGTTAATGCTTGAGGCATTGCCCGCGGTGACCGAGCCCTGCTGGTCAAAAGTCGGCAGCAGGCTGGCCAGCGCTTCAGCGCTGGGGTCGACGCGCGGCTGCTCATCGGTATCCACCAGCCGCGGAATACCGTTGAGTTCGCTGGTCACCGGAACGATTTCATCGCGAAAACGGCCGGAGTCAATCGCCCGCCGCGCTTTGTGCTGCGAGCTAAGCGCCCACGCGTCCTGCAATTCACGGCTAATACCGTACTCGCGCGCCAGGTTCTCCGCCGTCACGCCCATATGGTAGTCATTAAACGCATCCCACAGGCCATCGTGGACCAGGCTGTCGATAAGCTGGCTATTGCCCAGCTGCGCGCCGGTCCGGCTATCGGTCAGCACATGCGGGGCGCGGCTCATATTCTCCTGCCCTCCGGCGATCACCACGTCCGCTTCGCCGCACTGAATCGCCTGAGTCGCCAGGTGCAGCGCTTTCAGCCCGGAACCGCAGACGTCGTTGATGGTAATGGCAGAAACGGTATTAGGCAGCCCGCCGCGTATCGCCGACTGACGCGCCGGATTCTGTCCGGTTCCTGCCGTCAGAACCTGGCCGAGGATCACCTCATCAATACTCTGCGGATCGACGCCGCTGCGCTCCACTAACGCCTTTACCACCACGCTGCCCAGCTCCACCGCAGAATGACGCGATAGCGTGCCCTGAAAACAGCCGATTGGCGTTCGCAACGCGCCGACGATTACGACATCTTTCATCCTCTACCTCTGCTCCGCCTCTGCGCAAAGAAACAGCATCATAGTAGTGAATTGTTATCAAAAAATTTCGCAATTGTTTAAAAAAAGTGAGGGAAATCACAAAGATCGTCGGCGATGGCAAAAATGGCCCCTATTTGCGCCCATGCCCCTGCAGATGCTGACGCAGCCAGCTTCCGGCTTCGCCCGGCGGCGCTTTTTTATTCCACAGCAAATCGGTAGAGATCGTCCGCGGCCAGCCGGCAATATCCAGCGCCACCAGGCTTCCGCTGCCGGCAAACTCCTCCACCAGCGCGCTGGGCAAAATACACCATCCCAGCCCCTGAGCCGCCATGCTGAACAGCAGCAGATAGTTTGGCGCTGACCAGACCAGGCCGCGCGCCGGTTCAGCCGAATTGTCCAGATAGGTGCTCAGGCGCAGTTCGCGCCAGCTGAACAGCTCGTCACGGGTGACTCTACCCTGAGCCGCCAGCGGGTGCCGGGGCGCCACGAAAATAGCCATTTCGGTTTGCATCGGCAGGCGGATGCTGCCTATTTCTGTCGGGTAGCTCTCCCTGGCCTCAATCAGCCCTACCTGCGCCCGCTCCTTTTGCAGCAGGTCGATAACGTCGTCATCTTCGCCAATCAGGCACTCAAATTCGGTATGCGGAAAACGGCGATCGAACTGCGCCAGCAGATCTTCTAGCACATCGGGATGCAGCGTATCGGAGAGCACAAAGGTCAGGCGCGCTTCGGTGTTGCCAGACAGCGAAATGGCCAGTTCATCCAGCCTGTCGCTGGCCGCCAGAATCGCCTTCACATAGCTCAACACCTGTTCGCCCTGCGGCGTCAGCGTCGGTTGCCTGGAGGTGCGATCGAACAGCGTCACGCCAAGATCGGCTTCCAGGTTGGCGATTGCGGTGCTGATGGTGGACTGGCTTTTACGCAGCCGCCGCGCCGCGCCAGAGAACGAACCGCAGGCCACGGATTCGACAAAAGCGGTTAAAGCTTCGGGAGAATAGCGCATGAACTATCTACTTTATCGATGGATACTATCTTTTGTTTATCATATTTATCCATAAAATGCCGGGTAATTTCTTATAAAGTCCGGAGGCAACAAGCCATGCAACAAGTCAACGCCCAGCGCAAAACGCTGACGGAACGGGTCATTCACGCTATCAGCTTTGAAGGTCTGGCGACGCTGATCCTCGCCCCGACCGCCGCATGGCTAATGCAGCGTTCGGTGGTCGAAATGGGCGGGCTCAGTATCCTGCTCGCGACGCTGGCGATGGTCTGGAACATTATCTATAACGCCCTGTTTGACCGCCTGTGGCCGGTTTCCCGTGTCGTCCGCAACCTGCGGGTCCGCGCGCTGCACGCGATCGGCTTTGAGTCAGGCTTTATTCTTATTGGCGTCACCATGGTCGCGCTGGTGCTGGGCATCTCGCTGATGCAGGCGTTTATGCTGGAAATCGGCTTTATGCTGTTCTTCCTGCCCTACACCATGGCCTTCAACTGGGCGTGGGATACGCTGCGCGAGCGCGCGATGAAGGTTCGCCAGCAGCGAATCGCCGCCCGCCGCTCATCCTGCACGGATCGCCCGATTGATTGACGGGCGCCCCGCCGCTTCACTTATTAGCCATAAACTATCGCCGCAGCCCATTCATAAATGTGATAAATTGCACTCCTTTTTGTTCGTTTTCTGGTTGATAAAGTCGCATAATGTCTAAAATTTGGTCTAAAGAAGAAACTCTCTGGAGTTTCGCCTTATATGGCACTGCTGTAGGCGCTGGCACGTTATTCTTGCCGATCCAACTGGGATCCGCGGGCGCCATTGTTCTTTTCATCACCGCGCTGGTCGCCTGGCCGTTGACCTACTGGCCGCATAAAGCGCTGAGCCAGTTTATTCTCTCCGCCAACATCGCCCCGGGCGAGGGGATTACCGGCGCCGTTAACCACTACTACGGTAAAAAGATCGGCAGCCTGATTACCGGCCTCTATTTCCTCGCCTTTTTCGTGGTCGTGCTGATCTACGCGGTCGCCATTACTAACTCGCTCGCGGAGCAGCTATCCCGGCATGTCCCCATCACCTCGCAGGTACGGGCGCTGCTCAGCCTGGCCGTCGTGCTGGTGCTGAATCTGATCTTTTTAATGGGCCGCCACGTCACCATCAAGGTGATGGGCTTTTTAGTCTTCCCGCTGATCGCCTGTTTCCTGTTCCTCTCCATCTATTTAATGGGTAGCTGGCAGCCGGCTTACTTGACCAGCCAGATGCAGCTGACCCCGCACACGTTCCACCAAATCTGGATCTCCATTCCCGTGATGGTTTTCGCCTTTAGCCATACGCCGATCATCTCGACTTTTGCTATCGATCAGCAGGAAAAATACGGCGAGCAGGCCATGGGTAAATGCAAAAAAATCATGAAGGTGGCCTACACCCTCATCTGCGCCAGCGTGCTGTTTTTCGTCTTCAGCTGCCTGCTGTCGATACCGGCGGGCTATATCGAAACCGCGCGCAATCAGGGGGTCACCATTCTTTCCGCCCTGTCGATGATGCCGGGGTCGCCGGCGTGGTTGGCGGTCACCGGAATTATTGTAGCGGTGGTGGCGATGTCAAAATCGTTCCTCGGTACCTATTTTGGCGTGATTGAAGGGGCCAGCGAAATCGTCAAAACTTCGCTCGCCCAGGCGGGTATTCGTAAAAGCCGCGCGTTCAACCGGGCGATGTCGATCCTGCTGGTATCGACGCTGACCTTCGTGGTGTGCTTTATCAATCCCAATGCCATTTCAATGATTTACGCCATTAGCGGCCCGCTTATTGCGATGATCCTGTTCATCATGCCGACCCTCTCCACGTACCTTATTCCGACGCTGAAGCCCTACCGCTCGGTGGGTAACTTCATTACCCTGGTTGTCGGTTTGCTCTGCGTATCGGTGATGTTTTTTAGCTGATCCTTTCTCTGCGGCGAGTGTCTTGCTCGCCGCACGTTCTGCCAACATTCTCATCCCCCCAATCTCCCTGACGGACATACACTGATCCCTTGCATACCATTAGAGCAGGGGTTTATATGTCCAGCGTAAAATTATCCGGTACCGCAACGTTAGGCGATCGTCAGGTTTATCGTCTGGGATACGGGGCGATGCAGCTTGCGGGGCCCGGCGTCTTCGGCCCGCCAAAAGATCCGCAAACCGCTATCCGCGTCCTGCAGGAAGCGGTCGAGTCGGGCGTCAATCATATCGATACCTCCGATTTTTATGGCCCGCACGTCACGAATCAGCTCATTCGCCAGGCGCTGCATCCCTATGCCGACAATCTGTGCATCGTGACCAAAGTCAGCGCTCGCCGCGATGAAAAAGGCAACTGGCTCCCCGCGATGTCTCCCGCGGAGCTCACTCAGGCGGTGGAAGATAATCTGCGCAATCTGGGCCTTGACGTGCTCGAGGTGGTGAATCTACGCAGTATGCTCGGCACTCACGGCCCGGCAGAAGGGTCGCTGGAGGAGCCTTTATCCACCCTGCTGGAGCTTAAAGAGCGCGGGTTGATTCGCCATATCGGGCTGAGCAACGTTACCGCCAGACAGGTGAGCGATGCGCAAAAAATGACGCCCATCGTCTGCGTTCAGAACCAATACAACGTGGCGAACCGTCAGGATGACCCGCTTATCGACGAGCTGGCGGCGCAGCATATCGCCTGGGTGCCCTTTTTCCCGCTCGGCGGCTTTACGCCGCTACAGGCCCGGGAGCTTAACGATGTCGCCGCTTCGCTGGACGCGACCCCGATGCAGGTGGCGCTGGCATGGTTGCTTCAGCGCTCGCCGAATATCCTGCTCATTCCGGGCACCTCTTCGCTAGCGCATCTGCATGAAAATCTCGCCGCCGCGCAATTAACGCTTCCGCCTGAAGCGCTGGCCACCCTCGATAATCTCCAGCCCCACGCCTGATTTCAGGCTTCTGCGGATGGATATTCGCAGAAGCCTTCATCTCAATATTTGCCTGGAATTACCTTAACGCCGCTGGCACTATACATCCTACAAATTAGGCGTTATCTGCTTTATTCTCTTGCGGATAACCCTATGCAAAGCATAGCTTTATACTTTTCCGACTGGCCTCCTAATTGGAGGCTTCTGTCGTTTTTGTCTCGCCAAAATTTTCGGAGTCTTGATTACAGGAAAAACAATATCTCATTCAAAGATTATACAAATCAATTTAGCTGCAAAGATAGCTAACAACATCAAACGCTCATAAAAACATCTGGTTAACACAATCAGAATGTTTGCATTGCTATATAAAAAATCAACCACACACAATAACAATTTACAAGGATTGCACATGACAGAGGGAACGATAAAGACCAGTAAGTATGAAATCATTGCTATTTTCAGGGAAGAGCTCCGAAAGCAGGCGGAGATAGAAGTTTTTGTTAATAACAAAAGCACTATTACCCAGCTAGCGCGGGTGGATTTTGCCGAGTTTCATATCTTAACTACCAGCAAAATCCCCACCGGGCATAAAGTTAAATTTATTCTGCATAGCGATTCAGGAAAAATCGAGTTTTGCTCCACGCTAAAGAAAAGCTACGCCGGCGGCGAAGGAAAATGCCGCAAGGTCGCTTTTACCTTGCCGGAATGTATCCAGGTGGTACAACGTCGGCGCGATCCCCGATTCCGTTTGCGCCACGAGCACGAATTCTTCTGTCACGGTCGACATAAAAATGGAGAAAACTATCTATTCGAAATCAAAGACATTTCGGATGGCGGTTGTGCTCTGATGACCAAGAGCCCCAATCTGAAATTCCTCAGCCATAACGCCATCCTTAAGAACGCCATTCTGGCCCTCGCTGAATATGGCGAAGTGACCGTAGATTTAGTTATAAAAAACGTTGTCATGGTGACATTAGATGATAACGAGGAGTCGGATAGCTACTACCAAATTTCCTGCCAGTTTAAATTTCGTCATCTTGATAACAAGAAGAGAATAGAGAAAGTGCTGCTCGACTTGATTATGGAAGCCAAGAGAAAAAAGAGAGTCTGAACCATTGGACAGTATATTGCTTTACACTGATGATAATATCATCGGACAATCAGTTCATGATTACTTGATCGATCACGCCACGGACATCACGACCCTGAACTTTCAGGATATAGTGAAAGGAGTCTGCGCTCCCCCGACAGCGACCGTTATTATCAATATCATCCATAAAGATATCTCAGCGGCCACAACGGTTGCCTTACTGAACACTTTGCGCAATCGCCTCGCGCATTGCGCCATGCTGGTTCTGATAGTCAAAAGCGAGCTTTCCAGCCTGTTCCGGGAACTGCTTGATCTGGAAAACCTATTGATTCTCACAGAAAAATCCTCTTTGTCAGCGTATTCAGCCATCCTCAGCAGGCCCTTAACCGCCGAGGGCTGCCAGGGTCTGTGCACCCGCAGAAAGCTAACCGCCAGGGAGCTTCAGGTGCTGGAGTTAATAATTGCCTGCAACAACAATAAAAGGATTGCAGTGCTTCTCGACATCGATCATAAAACGGTCCACAGCCATAAGGTACATATTATGAAAAAACTAGGAATGAATAGTTCGCGGATAATGAACAAAAGCATAGTCAATATGTATCAGTGTTAAAATTAAAAATATGTGGGTGACCAATCAAAGCCGATAATTTATTGGCAACAAGCCATTAATAATCATTCCCATCGGCAGAAAGGTCACCTATAATATCCTCCTCTCTTTACCTCTGACCATATTTTTGACGAGAGATAATGAACGCCACTCTGTTTTCCGACCATAATTTATCACGTAGCGATATATCCGTTCGTTATGTCTTTCAAAAAATGTTTTCCCCAGAAGGTACGCTCGTCGCCGTGGAGTGCCTGAGCCGTTTTGACCGCATGTCCATATCGCCGGAAAACTTCTTTCGCTACGCCAATACCGGATTACGTGAAAGCATTTTTATGGAACAGCTGGCACTCATTGAAAAACATAAACAGTGGTTTAAGCAAAATCGCATCTCGGCGACTATCAACGTTGATGACCATATACTTAACGTATTGCTACGCCCGGAGATTAAAGCGCTCGTCAACCATATCGGCTGCGTCCATTTTGAAGTTACCGAGAACTCCAATAAATTATTAAATAATGCACTCGCCGCCTGGAGCAATCCGCAAAGCACCACGCTCTGGCTTGATGATTTCGGTTCTGGCAACGCCGGTATTAGCGCCATTCGCGACTATCATTTCGATTATGTCAAAATCGATAAAGACTTCTTCTGGCTTTTAATGCAAAAAGATTCCGGCCGACCGTTAATGGATGCGCTGGTCACCTTTCTTGCCCGCAACCACCATAACGTAATTATTGAAGGCGTAGAAAGCGAAGCGCATAAGGCGTGGTTACAGGGGATGGAGTGGTTTGCTATTCAGGGACACTACTGGAAAGAAGTCAGCATTGAACAACTGGTTAAAGAAGGTCTCACCGTTTAAATAAATGCCGGATGATTCCGGCATTTATTGTAACATTTGCGCAAGACCATCAACCCTTCAATTATAAACAAGTTCCCAGGTCGCCCAGCTGGTCAACGGACCGCTGGTTGCTTTTTCCGGCGCTGGCGTAACGTAGCCAATGTAATAGGTAAATACGCCGCCATCCACCGCTTTTTCTACCAGCGGCACCCGGTTTTGTAAGGGGTCGGCGGGAACAATTTTATTGCTTTTATCCAGCGTATTATTGTCATTAGTCGACAGCGCGAGGAAAATATGGCTGGCGCCGTCCGCCCGCGTATTCCTCAGATAACCAGCATTTTCATTGCTGACCGCATTGACCGTAAATCCGTCAACCCAGCGGACGTTAACCAGGCGGATCGCGTTTTTATCCGCCGCGCCGCCGTCGTGTCGCAGCTGGCAGTTCGAGAGCTCCAGCGTGAAGGGCTGCGGTTTCATAAATGCCCCGGCGCCCCGTTCGTGGACTTCCGCCAGGCTGACCGGCGCCAGCCAGACGCTGCCGCTCCCGGCGTTGTTGCCGCCGTTAAGGGCCACGCTGCATGAGATATCGGTAACCCGTCCGGCAAAATCCACCCGTCCCCGATCGTAGTTGGTCTCAAAAGCCGACGCCGGGGAGGCAATCAGCATCCCGCTTATCAGGGCCAGTTGAATGAGTCGTTTGCTATTTTTCAATTGTGCTGAATCACGCATACCCGCCTCCCGAATTAATCGTACGTCAGGTTAAAGATCATATGCGACTCCACCTCACCGGTACTGGTGGTCGGCGCATATTGATAGAAGCGCGCGTGCAGAGGCAGGGTGATATAGCGCGTTTCTTGCGTGCGCAGCGTCCCGGCGCTGTATTTCTTATTGAACTCCAGCGGTACGCCATCCTTCAGAACCTGAATACCAATCCCTTTCGCCAGCGAGGAGCCGGCTTTTTCGTTCAGTAGCGCGCCCCGGCTCACCGTAGTGCCGCTCGCCAGCGTACCGGAGAAAGAGGTCTGGATATTGGCGTATCCCGACTCGCTTAGCCCGCCGCTGCACTGCAGCTCAATATTAAAATCCTTCCCGCCCGCGGTGGTGCCGACGCCGTTAAGATCGCTGCGCTTGATGGTGCCGACATCGACGTTCATATTTTTGCCGCTCAGGATGGTACATGAGGGCGATACCACGGTGATGGCGTTGGCGCTCAGGCGGGTTTCGAGGATCGGGTTATTGCCGTTCTCCCAGTCATAAGAGGTGTACTTACCTGCCGCCAGGGTACCGCTGCCGGTCACGCTCGCGGTTTTAATCACCTCCAGCGTAAAGCGGGAGCCTTCCAGCGAATAATTCGTGGTCCTGCTAACGTAGCTCGAGTAAGCGCCAGGATAGATGATATTGACCGTCGCCCCGCCGCGGCTAAACCGCAGGCCGATACCTGGCACGTTGGTGGAATAAATTTTATTGCCCAGATCGGTCGCCCCGGGGGCGACGATTTTGGCCACAAAGCGGTTAGTGCCGCTGCTACAGCTATAGCTGGCCCCGCCCGGCGCCGACATTGTCCAGTCGCGGGAAACGATCACCGACCCTACCGGCAGATCCGGTGGAACCACCACCCGGCCCACTACCATGTCGAGGCTTACCGTCGGCTGCGACAGGCGCGTACAGTACGCCCATGCCGACGTGGTCCCCATCGCCATTAAGCCAATAAAAAGCGTCATTTTTTTCATTAGCGACATAGCGTTTCCTTTGTTTTTTCCTGACTTAATTCCACCGAGCACTGTCCGCCGCTCCACTTAACCGTGGCCTTCGGCGCGCTGGCGTCGCTGATAAACATCATGCTGCCCTGCCCCACCACGCCGATCTCTTTCCCGGACGGGTTGTAAATCGTCGCGGCGAACGGTAGCGGCAGGCCGTTTGCCTGGCGCGCCTGCAGAGTGATGTTGTTCTGCAGCGTAGTATCGAAGGAGACCTTGACCACGCTGCCTTCCCATGGCACAACCTGCGCCACGGTACTGCCGAAGGCGACATCGTCGTTGCTGCCTTTCGGGTCAATCTCAACGGCGTTAATCCGGTAAGGCCGCAGATACGGCAGAATGGCGTAGCCGTTGCTATCGATACGGGTCCCCGGCGAACCAGGCAGCATCGCGCCCGCGGCGTCTTTCGCTTCGATCAGCGCCATGGTGGTGCCGCTTTCCGGCGAGAATACGACGCCGTGCTGATGCGCGATCAGCGTCCCGCTGGCGCCCACGCCGCTCTGGCGATAGCCTTCACCCTGGCTATAGCTGCCGTTCAGCGTCGTCCATGGGGTACGGTAGCTGCCGTTCAGCGCCACATCGTGCTGGCCGCCGGTGGAGGTGGTCGTCGACACGCCGTAGTTGAGGTTGTTTTCGCTATCCAGCGAACCGTTGACGCCAATCTGCGAACTGGCGAAACGCGAATTATTAAACGAGGTATTCGACGTCAGGTTAGCGGTGCGGTTTTCACCGAACCACAGCGGGTAGCTAAAGTTGAGAGAAACGCGATCGTCGCGGCGGTGGCCGGAACTATCCGGGGTATAGACGCGCTGGGCGCTGACCGACCACGAGAGCCGACCGTACATGTTGTTGTAACTAAACTGATACTGCTTTTCCGTCCCCGAACGGTTCCAGTAATCCGCTACCCGACCGCTCAGGTAAAAGCCGCCCCAGCCGTCCGGCAGGTTCTGGTTGACGGTAAACGTCATCCCGTTTTTCTGCCGCCATACGGTGTAGTTGCTGCTGTAGTTCTTCTCCTGATCGACGGCGTACAGAGCGTCGTTCAGGTTGTAGTAGCCTTTGGTGGAGTAGCGATACGCCGCCAGCACGATGCTGGTCTGGGTTTCGGTAAACATGCGGTTAAAGGTGGCGCGATAGCTCTGGCCGTGCTCGTCGAGGGTATCGCTCTTCAGCCGCGAATGGGTGACGTCGAATGACAGCGCGCCGATGCCGGTATTCATCCCGGTCCCCAGCAGGAACGCCTGATAGTCATCAAATCCGGTGACGCCGGTATAGCCGGTGAACAGGTTATTGATACCGTGCTGCCAGGTTCCCTGGTAGAGCATCGGTTTATTACGCAGCGAACTATCGTCGACTTTACCGGCAGAGAGCGCATAGCGGGTCATCCCCGGACGCAGCAGCTGCGCCACCGAGGCGTAAGGCACGCTGAATACCTCGACCGAGCCATCGGCCTCTTTAACCGACACTTCAAGGTCGCTACCGTAGCCGGAAGGATAGACATCCTGCAGGGTAAACGGCCCCGGCGGCACCGTGGTCTGATAGATAATATTGCTGCCCTGACGCACCGTCACCAGGGCGTTGCTTTGCGCCACGCCGCGAATTTCAGGGGCGTAGGAGCGCATCCCGTCGGGGAACATATTGTCATCGGTCGCCAGGTTAACCCCGCGCAGGCCGATGGTGTCAAAGAATTCGCCGTTGGTAAAAATCTGCCCGCCGCTGACTATCGAGTTAATCTGCGGAATCGGCCGCTGCAGATAGGTCTGGTTGCTATTCCAGTGCGCTTTCCCCTGCTGCTGCTGCCAGTTCAGGTTACCGATATGCTTGAGCAGCCAGCCGTCCCACGACAGGCCCGCGTTAACGCCAAGATACGCGCTGCTGTTATCGGAGCCGTTGGCCGAGGAGATATGGCTGTTCCAGGCGTTGGCCATCCAGCCTAAATTCAGCGCCGCAACGCCTTTATCCCAGAATTCCGGGCTGACAAAGTTTTTCAGGCGCTGATCTTCGTAGATTTGCGGTACGGCAATATCCAGTCTCAGGGAGGACTGAATCAGCGTGTCTTTGACGTTGGCCTCGTTGCGCCACTCCTGCAGGCGTCCGCAGAATCCCGCTTTTTCGCTGAGCTGCGGGTTAAACTTTTCCGGCGAGATCCCATATTGCATCAGCATCGCTTTGGTGTAGCAGATGCCCATTTTGCCATCTTTACCGGCGGTGATTTTCAGATCGTAGCGCCCTTTCCACTCGCCGTTGGTATACACATCAAGGGAGTAGACGCCTTCGCTAATCGCGCTGGTCGAGAAACGCGACAGGTCGACCTTTTCGCGACTGCCGACGATAAAACCATCGTTAAACTGATAGATCGTTCCCGGGTTTTCCTGTCCGCTGGAAAATGGCGGAAAGCAGCACAGCGCAACCGCGATAGCCGTGCTTAATCTTCCCGGGCAGATTGACCTCTGCTTCATGATCGTTTCCCTTATTTGACGGTAACTTTCACTGCGACATCTGCGCCATAATCATTAATGTTGTTAACGGTCAGGATCTCGCCTTTGCTCACTGCGGAAGAGAGGGCGATGGTCTGGCTGGACTGTGGGGCAAACATGACCGTTTTGCTGTTGAGCGCTTTGCCGCCGTTACGGGAGATACGGCTTACGGTGATATAAAAGGGCGTCGGGTTACTGACGGACAGGCTGCTGCCGTTAGCGGAGAGCGCTAATTTCTCTGCCGCGGCGTCGCGATTGCCTAATCCGCTGGGACGATAGATAAACTTAAAGCGCGAACGAATCGCCAGCTGCAGAATATTTTGCCCTTCATTCTTCTGGCTGGCCTCAACCGGCGGTATTTCCAGAAGGTTCAGCCACCACAGCGTCTCTTTATCTTTCGCGAGACCCGCGCTGCTGCCGAGTTTAATACGCAGAGTCTGACCGCTTTTCGCATCTACGCGGGAAATAGGCGGCGTGATAATAAATGGCGTGGTAATGGTATCCGGCGTCGCGTCGGCATTACCGTTGTCCAGCCAGGCTTGCGCCAGCGCCGGACGGTCGGCGGTGTTAGAGAGCTGCACCGTTATTTCTTTTTCATTTCCTGGATAAATAAAGCGGGTGCCGTTGACAATAATATTATTGGCGTGGGCCGCAAAACTAAAAATGAAACAGAAAAAAAGGGCAATACGCTTCATGCTGACCTCAGAATAAAAAATAAGCGGCAGCAGTGGCCGCTTTATTATTGTTGTATACCCTGAATAATTTGAATGACGGGTATAAACCGCCCCGGCGCGAGGCGGCTTTATCTCTCAGTCGATATTACTGGTAGGTAATTTCGTAAGTCGCATAGCTGTTAACCACACCGGTGGTAACAGTCGTCGGGGTGCTGGTCGCGTAGCCGACGTAGTAAGTGAAGCGCGCGCCATCCTGAACGGCAGATGCGTCGCCGACCGCTTTAGGCTGAGTGCTGTCGCCCGGGATGATTTTTTTGGTCAGCGCGGTCGCGTTGTCGGTAGACAGAACCAGCTGGATATTCTTCGCGCCAGCGGCTTCAGTGTTAGCCAGGTAGCCCTGCTGTTTAGCGGTTGCGCCAGCCAGCAGGTTACCGCCGGTCCAGTTCACGCCCAGTTTGCTCACATCATCCTGTTTAGTACCATCAGCAGCCTGGCAGTCAGAAACATCGATGGTGAAAGATTTCGGTTTCAGATAGGTATCCGCCGCGGCAGCTTTAACTTCAGTTAAAGTAACCGGAGACAGGTATACGTTCGCATCGCTGCCCTGGCCGTTTACGGAAACAGTACAAGATACGTCGGTAACTTTACCGAAGAAATTAACCTGACCGCCGCCTACATTGGTATCAGCAGCATTTGCAGCCATACCAAAAAACGCAGTCGCCATTGCAGCAGAGAGAAGAACCTTTTTCATTGCCATTTCCTTGTCAGAGTGAATTAAGTATCAATGAGCAAACAGTTAATTCGCACAAAAGTCAGAAGCGATTTGCGATGCTCACTTGTGCAACTGTTAATAGAAACTTCGACTGACCGGAAGCCGCAATATTTAAGGCGTCAGGAACGAATTCAATGAAAGAATTCGTCGAGGCTGTCGGCGTCAAAGAATGCTATTTTTCGCTGACAAATATACATATGTTCACGAGCTGTTAATCAATGTAACAGATAGCTCACAACTATTAATTGTGGGGGATTGATAGCAAGAAACAAAGGCATTGTTATTTACATTGAACGGAGAAAGGCGATATGGAATTAACAAAACAGCAACTTATCTTGCCATAAAAGGCTATTTCTCCCCATAGAGAACACGCTTAATTAATCATCCGCGACGATCTTTCCGCCAGCTGAAAATGCAGATGCAACGCGCGCCACCCTGCCGGCGTAATCGTCACTTCGCGAAATCCCGCGGTGGTGGTAAACCAGCCTTTCTGCAGACCGTGCTGCAGCAGCGCCGCCCCAGCCGCCCCGCCAAGGTGAAAGCGGCGTTCGCTCCAGTCCAGACAGCCGCAGCACGCTTTACGCCGCGAGGTGCGCTTCACCGTCACCCCCAGGCGGGCAAAATGCGTTTCTCCGGCGGGCGTCAGGGCCGTACCGTCAGGCGCTATCCACGCTTCGCGCAGCATAAAATCATATAGCGATACCGCCACTTCTCCGGCCAGATGATCGTAACAGGTGCGCGCAACGCGCAAATTCACCGGCGTGCTGGTTGAGAGCGTCACCGCGCGCTTGCCGGCCATGGTCATCATATTCTCCAGCAAACCGGCGACGTCGCTACCGGCCAGACGGTAGTAGCGATGGCGGCCCTGGGCCAGGCAAATCAATAAATCGCTGTTGACCAGGCGGCTAAGATGCGCGCTGGCGGTCGAGGGGGAAATATCCGCCACGGCGGAAAGCTCGGTGGCCGTCCACGCCCGGCCATCCATTAAGGCGCAAAGGATCTTTAGCCGCGAGGCATCGGCCATCGCCGACGCCACTGTCGCCATCGCCTCGGCCAGCGACTCGTCGTCTTCAATCAGCTCAACAGGTTTTAACATAGCGCCTCGCTTATTTTCCCCCCGCAAACCGTAGCCATATTACAGGGGATCGGAATGGGAAGAACGGTATTCGCGCAGCATCTGAGCCACCCGAATGTGATAACAGGCGAAAATACTCTCCCGCCCCTCTTTCTGCGCAGCCTGATGGCAAAGGTTGCGTTTCCATGCCAGCACCGCGTCCTCATCCCGCCACCAGGAGAGCGACAGAATTTTCCCCGCCGTGCTCAGACTTTGAAAACGCTCAATGGCGATAAAGCCGTCAATGTTGCTCAGCAGCGGCTTCAGCTCTGCCGCCAGCGCCAGGTAACGCTCCTGGCTCGCCGGAGTGACCTCGGCTTCAAAGAGTACTGCAATCATTTCGTCGTCCTCACGCAATCAGTGTGAGAGTCACAGTAGCTTTTTACCCGAGCCCAATGCTTCGTTGACGGGCGAAATATAGCCGCCCTATTCGCTCAAAAAGCGCCCATTGCATTCACAAAAACAATGATTAATGAGCCGAAGCAGGAAAATTGCGTTTCTGGTCAGATTATTTTCCGTGACGAAAAACACGTTCACGATAACTCATCCATTTGTTTTTATTGAAAATAAAAAACAAAAATTTAGTCACCCGTCATCCTGTCGTCATAAAAATGTGATCTTAATCGCACTTTTTGCAACGCACGTTATAGTTAGCAGCCTTATTATAAGTCCATCGAAAGCAAACACGCTTTCCACCATAAAAGTTAAAAGGATAAACACCATGAAAAACGTAAAATTACTTGCCGCTGCCGGTATGCTGTCTCTGGTCTCTTTCGCTAGCTTCGCTCAGCCTGTTAGCGTAACCGCAGACACTCTGGACAACGCCGAAGCCAAAATCGCCGCCATTGCTAAAGATCAGGGCCAGTCATACCACATTACCGAAGCGTATACCGGTAATCAGGTTCATATGACCGCCGAGCTGTCTAAATAACCGAATGGTTGCAGAGGGAGCTGCCGGACAGGTCGCCTGACGGCGGCTGGTCTGGCTCCCGCCACATAATAAGCACGCAGCAATGTCGAGCCCCTTAATGGGGCTTTTTTTGTTGCTGGCGAACAGTGAACCCACAGCCCGGGCGGCGAGTTCGCCGCCGTCTGCAGTCCGGTAGCCCGGACAGATGCGCAGCATCGCCTCCGGGAAATTCAGCGACTCTGCGCTCTGCTCCCGGGGGCGGCGCTTGACGCGCCTTGCCCGGGCTACAGGTTTATTACCGTCTGCAGTCCGGTAGCCCGGACAGATGCGCAGCATCGCCTCCGGGAAATTCAGCGACTCTGCGCTTTGAACCCGGGGGCGACGCTTGACGCGCCTTGCCCGGGCTACAGGTTCATTACCGTCTGCGATCCACTACGGCTCTCTTATTCGATAACGCACGCTGAATCGACAGCACGCTGAGCAGCACAATCACCAACCCTACCAGCGCCATTCCCTCAATTTTTTGTCCAAGGAAGATCCAGCCTAATAGCACCGCCGTCACCGGACTCAGCAGGCTCATCGCCGACACCGCCACCGGGGAAAGGCGGCCGATGCCGCGAAACCACAGGCCGTATGCCAGCATCGCCCCGGCAACGCACAGCCAGAGATAGCCCGCCGCCTGAGTCAGCGTCACATGGTGCAGCGGCGGATCGACCAGAAACGCCATCGGCGCCAGTACGATACCGCCAATCAGCAGCTGCCAGCCGGTTAGCGCGACGACCGGCAAAGCGATCGCCCAGCGGCGCGATAGCCAGGTTCCCAGCGCCATACTCATCGCCCCCAGAAATGCGGCGGTAATCCCCAGCGGTTCGAGGGTGGTTTGCGGCGACAGCAGCAGCATCGCCATCCCTGCGATCCCCATCAATGCCGAGAGCACCGCCAGCCAGGGCGATCGCTGACGATCGACGCACCAGGCCAGCAGCATCACCAGCAGCGGCTGAATGGCGCCGATCACCGCCGCCAGACCGCCCGGCAGCCGATAGGCGGCAATAAACAGCAGCGCCTGAAACGCGCCGATATTGAGGATCCCGGTGACGATCAGCTTCCACCACTCGGCGCGCAGCGGGAGACGGCGGCTCCAGATCAGCAGAGCGATCCCGGCCGGCAGAACCCGCAGCAGCGCGGCGATAAACGGCCGATCGGGCGGCAGAAACTGCGAGGTCACAATATAGGTGCTGCCCCAGATGACGGGCGCCAGCGCGGTCAGCAGTAAATCAACGATCAAATTACGTGAAACAAAGGCCATGATTTTATCTTCACATCAAGGTAAATTGTGGACTAAGTATGTACCGACAATTATCTTGATATCAAGACAAGTGAGCATTAATGGACAAATCACCGCAGACCGACGCCGTGGATCGCATTCTTGAACAGTGGAAACGGGAGCGCCCCGATCTCGATTGCAGCCCGATGGGGCCGATCGGCCGCCTGAAACGCTGCACGATGCTGCTGGAGCCGCGCATCGAAGCGGCCTTTGTGCGCCACGATCTGGTGCGCTGGGAGTTTGATATGCTGGCGACGTTACGCCGGGCGGGCGATCCGTTCATGCTGTCGCCAACCCAGCTCTTTTCAACGTTAATGATCACCTCCGGCACCATGACCCATCGTCTGAAGGCGCTGGAAAAACGGGGCTTGATAAGCCGCCAGCCGAACCCGGAAGATGCCCGCAGTATGCTGGTGGCGCTAACGCCAGCGGGACGAGAGCTTATCGATAAGGCGGTGGAAAGCCACGTGGAGAATGAGCGGCAGCTGCTGAGCGGGCTTTCCGCAACGCAGCGCCAGCAGCTGGATGAAGCGCTGACGGTTTTTATGCGCCTGCTGGAAAAGGGTTAACCCACGCCGGCCTGGAATAAGTCGCTGACATTGTTGCCATTATTTTCCCGGAGGCGATGCTGCATCTGTCCTCCGTGTTACGCTCACCCCTTACCGAGCGGAAATGGGCGATCCTGCACAACCGTCTTCATCACCAGCGTAGAGCGCAGGTGCTGCACGCCCGGCATCGCCGAGAGCTTGTCATCATACAGTTTCTGGAACGCCGGGAGATCGCGCGTCACCACGTGCATCAGGTAGTCCGGATCGCCAAACAGGCGCTGCGCCAGCACGATCTGCGGGATCTCTTCTACCGCGTCCTCAAACGCGCTCACCGCTTTCTTATCGCCTTCTTTTAACGTCGCGAAGACAATCGCCAGGAAGTTGAAGCCCATTTTGGCCGGATCCAGATTGGCCCGGTAGCCGGTAATGACGCCTTCCTGCTCCAGCGTCCGCAGCCGTCGATGACAGGGCGAAAGGCTGAGATTCACCCGCTCGGCCAGCTCGGTTATCGACAGTCGCCCGTCGGCCTGGAGCTCAGCAAGAATTTTTCGATCGATGCTATCCATTTGGAATATTTTCCCTCAGAAGACCGCTTAAGAGCATAACATTGAAAGCTCATTGCGCAATAAACTCGATATTCTTTCCCTCAAACAACCGCCGCTTAACGAGGGAAAATGATGAGAAACTGCCGTTACCACGCAGAGGTGCGCTGACCATGGAAATGAGCTTTATCGCCAGCTTTTGGCTGGTCTCCTTTCTGCTGATCATCACGCCGGGCGCTGACTGGGCCTATACCATCAGCGCGGGAATCAACGGACGCAGCGTGATACCCGCCGTCGCGGGACTCATGTCTGGCCACCTGCTGGCCACGCTGATCGTCGTCGCCGGAATCGGCGTGTTAATCGCCGGCCACCCGCTGGCGCTGTCGACGATTACCCTGCTGGGCGCAGGCTATCTGATGTGGCTGGGGATCGCTGTTTTGCGCCATCCGCCAACGCCAGGCAGCCAGCAATACAGCGCGGATAGCTGGAATCGCTGGGCGATTAAGGGGCTATGCATTAGCGGTCTGAACCCAAAAGTCTTTCTTCTGTTTCTGGCCCTGCTGCCGCAGTTTACCGACCCCCAGGGGAGCTGGTCTCTGGCCCAGCAGATGTCGGCGCTGGGCGGTATTCATCTGGTGACCTGCACGCTGGTCTATTTACTGGTCGGCTACGGCGCCAGAGCGCTGTTGGCGACCCGGCCTCAAATCGCACGAAAGGTCAGTATGGCTTCCGGCGTGATGATGGTCGCCGTAGCCACCCTGCTGTTCGTGGAGCAGTTGAGGTAGGGGCGGGATAATTTGCTCTCCCCCTATTAAACGAAATGGCGCCAGCGCGCTGGCGCATTTATTTCAGGCGCGGATATCGTCGTACTCGCGGGTATTATCAAATTCATGTTTGGCAAACGGGCATAGTGGAATAATTTTACGCTGCTCGCCGCGCATTTTTTCCACCACTTTCGCTACCAGCTTTTTCCCTACTCCCTGGCCTTTCAGGCTGGGGTCGACATCGGTATGCTCAATAATGCTGAGGTGCTCGCCCGTGGGCACAAAAACAATTTCCGCCACCTGATTCCCGTCGGCGTCATTGACGTAAAACTTATTATGACCTTCCAGTATTTCCATCGTTTCCTCGCTTATTTTTGGCGATACTTCAGTGCGCCGCTCGGGCAGGTATCAATAACCTTAACCACCGTGGCCACGTCCACTTCATCGGGGACGATCCACGGTTTGCGTTTCAGGTTGAAAAGCTTCGCGCTGCCGCGCACGCAGTTGCCCGAGTGCTGACAGATATCGGTGTTAAAGTAGACATCGATCTTCTCGCCGGTATAGGCGCGATAGCCCGCGTCCAGTAGTTCTTTATCCATGACATTGCCTCAGTTCTGACTATTTTTTATAGCTTTGTCTTTAAGCATAGCCCTGCCAACAACCGCTGACTATCGGCGACGGGTGAAATTTTATTTCGGTAGCCGCACGCCGTTAATGCAGAATGAATGATTTTCTATGCACTCTTTAGCCAAAGAAAATGTTCTGATTGCCGATAAAATACGGACACTTCTGTTATATCCATCTTTAATTTCCCCGGCAGTGAGATTAAACTCATTCCATCCTAACCCGAGCACTCAGGTATTTAGTCTTGAATCGCATTGTAAAGCTGGCGCGCCCTTCGCTCTTATTCTCGCTATTTACGCTCACCGGCTGCTCATTATCCCCAGCGATTCCGGTATTAGGCGCCGCCTTTCCAGGCTGGTTCTTCTGCTTATTAGGCGCCTCGCTATTACTTATTCCCTGCCATATCCTGATTGTGCGTCAAGGATGGCAGTCGCGATTTTCTCCGCTGGTCTTCAGCTATCTGGCGCTGATGTTCCTGTTCGCCACGATTCTGTGGTTCCTGTTCTTCGTAAACTAGATACCTATGACTCAATCCCGCTCAAGCGTTATCCGCAAAAAATGGCCCCTGCTGGCGCTCGTTCTCGCCGCTATCGTGGCGCTGATTGTGGTTATCTGGCAGCTGCAAACCTCGCCGGAAACCAACGATGCCTACGTGTATGCCGACACCATCGACGTGGTGCCGGAAGTGAGCGGGCGGATCGTCGAGATGCCGATTCGCGACAATCAGCGGGTGAAAAAAGGCGATCTACTGTTCCGCATCGACCCGCGTCCCTACCAGGCGATGCTTGATGATGCCAAGGCGCGGCTGACCACGCTTGATGCGCAGATTATGCTGACCCAGCGCACGATCAAAGCGCAGGAGTACAACGCGCAGTCGGTCAGCGCCGCCGTTGAACGCGCTAAAGCGCTGGTTAAGCAGACCACCTCTTCACGCATTCGTCTTGAACCGCTGGTGCCGCAAGGGTTTGCCTCACAAGAAGATCTTGATCAGGCGCGAACGGCCGAAAAAGCGGCGCGCGCCGAACTGGAGGCCACCCTGTTGCAGGCGAAACAGGCTTCCGCCGCCGTGACCGGCGTTGATGCCATGGTGGCGCAGCGGGCGGGGATCCTCGCGCAGATTGCGCTGGCCGAGCTGCATCTCGAATTTACCGAAGTCCGCGCGCCGTTTAACGGCGTGGTGGTAGCGCTGAAAACGACGATCGGCCAGTACGCCTCCGCCCTTAAGCCGGTCTTTACCCTGCTGGATGACGACCACTGGTACGTGGTGGCGAACTTCCGCGAAACCGACTTGCAGAACGTGCGGCCCGGCGTTCCGGCCAGAATCACCGTCATGACCAACCACGGCCGCACCTTCGAGGGCGTGGTCGACTCGGTCGGCACCGGCGTTCTGCCCGACGGCGGCAGCGTCATCGAGGGCCTGCCGGTCATCCAGAAGAGTATCAACTGGGTCCACGTCTCCCAGCGCTTCCCGGTCAAAATCGCCGTCAAAGACCCCGACCCGGCCCTGTTCCGTATGGGCGCCTCCGCCAGCGCCGTTCTCCAGCCGCAATAAGGAGACGGGATGCAGAGCCTGTGGCCATTTCTCACCCGTGAACTCCGCGATGCGCCGGGGCGGGCGAACTACACCCTGCGCCTGACGCTCAGCTGCGCGGTGCTGATCGTGCTGTTTATGACGCTGCATATTCCCTTCCTCGCCGTGGCGCTGATCGTGGTGTTTTACGTCAGCCAGCCTAACGTGCTGATGATTAAGCTGGTCAGCGTGGTTTTCGTGCTCACCGTCAGCGTCGCGCTGGGCGGCGTGCTGCTGATTATCAAGTGGACCTATGACTATCCGCTAATTCGCCTGGTCGCCTCGGTGATCCTGTTCTTCTGCGCCATTTACCTGATGCGGGTGCTCGGCAAGCTGGGGCTGGCGTTTTTCGTGGTGGCGCTGGCGGTCATCTACGCCCAAACCTTCCCGTCGATGACCAGCCAGAGCGAAATTCTGGTACGCCTGCTGCTGTGGCTATGGGTGGCGATTAATACCGCCATTCTGGTGACGCTGCTGGTCAACGCCTGTTTCCAGCAGGCCTTTCCCGGCTATCAGTTTAAAGCCCGGCTGGTGGTGATGCTGCGCCAGACGGCGAAGGTGCTTAGCCAACCGGATGAAGGAGAGCCGCAGCCTACCTTTACCGAGATCGCCGGGCAGTTTAACCAGCTGCAGTCCTTGTATCAGCAGGCCGCGCGCGCCACGCCGGAGATCGCCGCCAGCCCGCAGGCCTGGCAATCGCTGATGGCCGCCGCGCTGCGCTGCTACCATTTGACGGCGCTGCTCCAGCCGGGCGACGACCATCCCGATGCGCGTCGGCGGATAGCCCGCGAACTTAACGCGCTGGCGGACAATCTGCCCGCGACGGCAGCGGCGGATATTCAGACGTTGGTGGTCCCACGCGATAGTGATAACAGCGCCATTTTGCAGGAAATCGCCGAGGTGCTGGCGCGGCTGGCGCGCGGCGAAGCCGTTCCGCTGCCGCGGGGCGAAGTGGAAAAAGCGCCGCTGCTTTTGCCGGACGCGTGGTCCAACCCGGCCTATCTGCACTTTGCCCTGAAAACGCTGCTGGCGACGCTGCTGTGCTACGTCTTTTACACCGCCGCAGACTGGCAGGGCATCCACACCATCATGCTGAGCTGCGTGATCGTCGCCCAGCCGGGCCTGGGCGCCACCATGCAGAAAACGTGGCTACGCATCGGCGGCGCGCTGTTGGCCACGCTGATTGCGCTACTGCTGATCGTCTTTGTGCAGCCCTGGACCGACTCGCTGAGCGGCCTGCTGGCGATGACCCTGCCGGTTTTCGCGCTGGCGGCGTGGATTGCGGCAGGCTCAGAGCGCATCGCCTACGCCGGCATTCAGATAGGCTTTACCTTCGCGCTGGCGTTCCTCAGCTGGTTTGGCCCGCTCAGCAACCTTACCGAACTGCGCGACCGGGTTATCGGTATCCTGCTCGGCGTGCTGGTCTCCTCGATTGTTCACCTCTATTTATGGCCCGATAGCGAAGCGCCGCGGCTTAAAGCGCGTCTGGCGCAGCTCTATCGCCAGCTGGCGCAGACCCTCGCCGCCCGCGACGATGAGGTTCAACTGGTACCGCTCTTTGCCGCGCTGACCGAGAGCGAAACCTTAATCAACCGGGTGTCCGCCGAGCCGCTGGGAACCTACGCCCACCCGTGGCCGGAAGCCAAAAACTGGCCGACGCGGGCGAGTTTTCGTCAGGCAGAAGAGATCCTGCGCCTCAGTGAAGGCTATCGCCTGTACGCGGCGCCGGGGGATACCTTTTTAGCCCGCTGCGCCCCGCGACTTGAGGACTACGCCGCCGGTATCGACGCGCAGCAAACCGCCGCAGAACGCTCTCAGGCGCTTCTCCCGGACCCGGCGAATCCGTTTGGCGCGCCGCTGGTCAACGCGTTGGCAGCGCTGCCAACGTGGCCCTTTGCATCCTCCGTTATTCCGCGACAGGCAACCCGCTCATGATAAAAATCACTCCTCCTCCGCGCGTCTGGCGTACCTCGGCGCTTGCCTTCGCCCTGACGCTGTTAACCGGGTGCGCGTTAATCCAGGACGATCCCGGCCAGGTGCCGCTGGTCAACCCGCAGCAGGCCGAGCTGGCGCAGGTGATCCACCTCGCGAACAGCGGCTGGCCGACGGCGCGATGGTGGGAAGGCTATCAGGATCCCCAGCTCAATATGCTGGTCAACCGCGCGTTGCAGAATTCACCCACTATGCAGGCTGCGCGGCTGCGTATTTCACAATCGCAGTCCACGGTGGAGCTGGCGCAGTCGGCAATGGGCGTTCAGGCTACCGCCGTGGCGGCGCAAAACCGCCTGCGGGTGACCAATAAACAGTTCACCTGGCCCTACTCCTTCTCCCTGCCGGTGGATAAAAACGGCCCCTGGTACACGTTGAATACGGTCGGCGTCGGGGCAACGCTGAATATCGATTTATGGGGCGCCGACCGCGCCCGCGTCGCCGCCGCGATTGGCGAAAAGAACGCCCGCCAGGCGGAGACCGCCGGTATCGAGCTGGATCTCGCCAGCAGCGTCGCCCAGCTCTATTTCGCGATGCAGGCAACCTTCCAGAAAATCGAATTACTCAACCAACTGGAGGCCATCGCCAGTCTCTCGGTGCAGGCCCATGAGCATCGTACCGCGCGCGGCGTCGAGGATAGCGTCGATGTCGCCAACGCCCAGGATGAACTGCTGGCGGCGCAGCAGCAGGTGATTACGGCGCAGGGAACGATAACGCAGTATCGGGAAACCCTGCGGGCGCTGATCGGCGCTGATGCGCATAGCATGCCGGAGATCCACCCGGTGGCGCTGCCGGCGCTGCAGGAAACGCTCCCGGACTCGCTCTCGTTTGAGCTGCTGGCCCGCCGCCCGGATCTCCAGGCCCTGCGCGGCTACGTCAGCGCCTCGATGAGCCAGGTGGACGCGGCAAAAGCGGCCTTTTACCCGCACTTTGATATCAAGGCCTTCTGGGGCTACAACGCGCTGAGCGTCGGCGACCTGTTTAAGTCCTCCTTCCAGCAGATCAACATACTGCCGGGGCTCTATTTACCGCTGTTTGACGGCGGGCGCTTAAACGCCACCCTGAAATCGACGCGTACGGCGAGCAATATCCTGATTAAGCAGTACAACCAGGCGGTGCTGGACGCAGTGCGCGACGTGGCGATTAGCTCCAGCCAGCTGAACGATTTGAACCAGCAGGCCGCGCTGCAGCAGCAGAAAGTGACGGCGGCGATGGTGACCACCCGCAGCGCCAGCGCGCACCATCAGCGCGGGCTGGTCAGCTACTATGCGGCGCAGGAGGCGCGTCGCCCGACTATCGCGCAGCAGCTTTTGCTGCTGGATATCCAGGCCCAGCGGCTCAGCACCGATATCACCCTGATTAAAGCGCTGGGCGGCGATTACCGCGGCCCGGCGCTGAGCGAGAACGCCCCATTGCGCTAGCCTAACAGGCGCCATTCGCGCGCCTGGTTTACCGCCTGGATGCGCCCCTTCACCTGCAGCTTTTCATACAGCTGCTTAAGGTGCCACTTGACGGTTTCCGCCGAAATACCCAGCTCGCGCGCGACGCCCTTATTGGAATAGCCGTCGGCAATCAAACTCAGGGTCTGCTGCTCCCGTTCGGTCAACCGCAGGGCGAGCGGCTGCGGGCGGGCGCTATCAATCACGATCCCGGCGGCGGCGAAGCGCGACAGCAAAACGGCGATATCGGCGGTCAGCGCATCATCCGCCGCGCCGCGCTTGTGTATTTCAGCCAGCAACGCAGCCATCTCTTCCCTCCCCTCCAGCAGGCTGCGCCATAGCCCCTGATGCAGCGCGCGCGCAAGCGCCGGTCGGCAGATAGCCATCGCCAGCTCCCGCTCGCCGGCACGCCAGAGGGCCAGCGCCTGCCTGAGCCGCAAACGCACGGCGAACAGCCGCTCGCCGCTGCTTTCCCGCACGCCGGCCAGCGTATCCAGCAGCCGCGCGGCGGCCAGCGGTTCGCCGGCGGCGATAAGGAGGCGGCTCTGGCCGATGGCGATATATCCGCCGACGGATTCCGTCTGGCTGAGGCTCTGCAGACGAAGCAGCAGCGCCTCAGCGGCCTGTTTGTCGCCCGCGTGAAGCGCGACGGCGATCCGCTCCGCCAGCAGCGGCGCCTGCGCCCGCAGCCAGCCGCGCTGGGCCGCCAGTCCTTCGGCATGCAGTAATAGTGATTCGGCCTCCGCCAGCCGCCCCGTTTCCCGGGCCTGGCGGGCCAGAACGATGTAGCTGCGGCTAAGGCCATCGGGCGGACAAAAGCTGTCGATGGTCTCCAGACGCGGAACCAGTAGGCTTTGCGCTTGCTCTCCCTTCCCCTGCTCCCAGGCGATCTCCGCCAGGATGGGCGCAAGGGTTGCGCCGCTGCTGGCGTTCTCGCCGGCGTGCCGCTCCGCGTAGCGCAGCGCCCGTGCCGCCTGGCGTTCCGCTTCGGCGAGATTTCCCTGACGCAGATAGCTCTGCGCCATGACGAACGCCCGGTAAACCGTCACGAACAGGTTGCGGTTAGCGAGGCTAACGCCGGATACCCGCTGCTGCACCTCCAGCGCCTGTTGCGGCCGGGAGTCCGCCAGATGGCAGTAGCTGAGGATATTGCACACCAGACCATCGACCCAGATATCGCCGCAGGGCACCTCGCGCAGCAGCGGTTCGACAATGGCGATACTGCGGTCGATATTGTCGGCAAAGGCTTCGCAGATCGCGCGAACCACCCGCAGCTTAACCCACGCGCTGTGGGCCAGCGCCTCGCCATGCGCCGCCGATTGCATCTCAATGGCGTCCAGCAGCTGGCGGGCTTCGCTGAACCGGAAGCGGTGGGCTAGCGCCCAGGCCAGGTTCAGCTGCAGCGCAATGCGCGACGGGTCAGGATTCGCAGGCAGATAGCGGATCCACTGCACCAGGGTATCGATATCCCCCTCTTCCGCCAGCGACTGCGCGCCGGCTTCCGCATCCTTCGCCGCCGACTTCCCGGCGGCCAGCGCATGGCGTATCGCCTCGGCCCACAGCTGCTGTGAGGCGAACCAGCCGCTGGCGCGGTCGTGCAGCTGGCGAATATCAATCTCACCGCTGTGCCGCAGGCGGTGCAGCAGCGCGTCGCGCATCAGCGGGTGATAGCGAAACCAAAGGCCGCTTTCATCCAGCGCGGAAAGAAACAGGTTATGCCGCTCTATCCACGCCAGCATCGCCCTGGCGTTATTGCGGCCGCAGACGACGTCGCACAGGTCCGGATGCAGGCGATTAAGCATCGAGGTCTGCAGAAGGAAGTCGAACACCTCGGGCGGCAGCGGCGCGAAAATGACTTCATCCAGATAGCGGGAGATTGACCGTGAACCGGCGCTGAGGCCCATCGCCGCGGAAGCGTCCGCAGAGAGCGCGGCCATTTTCATTCCCGCGATCCACCCTTCCGTGAGCGCGATAAGCCGGGGGATCGCCTGCGGATCCAGCCCCGACGCGCCGGCGAACCAGGCGCGGGCTTCGCTGGGGCTAAAGCGCAGCTCGGGGTCGTACACCTCCAGCAGCTGATCCTGCATATGCAGACGGCTCAGGGCTAAAGGCGGCTGACTGCGGCTGCCGATAATCAGGTGCAGCGCCGGCGGCGCATGGTGCAGCAGCCAGCTCATTCCCTGATGAATCGCCGGGTCGCTGATACATTGATAGTCGTCGAGGATCAGGTACAGCGGATGCGGGCACTGATTAAGCTGATTAACGAGTTCAGCAAAGAACAGGGGGAGGTCGGCCGGAAGCTCGCCTTGCAGCAGCTGCAGAAACGACGGGCTCCACCCCTGCCACAATGGCCGCAGCGCCTCCTGCAGATAGCGTATAAACAGCAGCGGCGCGTTGTCATCCTCTTCAAGGCTCAGCCAGGCCAGCGCATCCCCTTGTCGAAGGCGGTGCCGGTACCACTGCGCCAGCAGGGTGGTTTTGCCAAATCCGGCGGGCGCGCGCACCAGGGTTAAACGGCGGGAGACGGCGGCGTCGAGGCGCAGCAGCAGGCGCTCCCGCGACAGCAGGCTTTCCGGCGTACGGGGCGGCGTAAAGCGCGTGGAGATAAGCGGCAGCGTCCCCGTGAAGCGTAAAGGTTCCTGATGAACAAGCGCTGTCAGCGCATCATCCGCCGAGGATAAAAAAGCCATACTGCGATTACTCCTTAATCCAGTCCGTACGCTCATTATCCCCCCCATCAGGGGGGTAGGCCACGCTTATCGCGCCCGATAGAGTAGTGCCATTCGCCGCAGCGGCTACGACGACATCGGCCGCGGGCCTCCCTAGTTTATTAATCAGTACAAGGTGAGTACAGACATGGCTATCGAAAATAAAGTTGCGCTGGTAACCGGCGCCGGTCAGGGCATTGGCCGCGGTATTGCGTTGCGTCTGGCCAAAGACGGCGCGTCGCTGATGCTGGTCGACGTGAACCCTGAAGGGATTGCCGCCGTCGCCGCCGAAGTGGAAGCGCTGGGACGTAAAGCGGCCACCTTCGTCGCTAACATCGCCGATCGCGCGCAGGTGTACGCCGCCATTGATGAAGCGGAAAAACAGCTCGGCGGCTTTGATATTATCGTGAACAACGCCGGGATCGCCCAGGTTCAGGCGCTGGCCGATGTGACGCCTGAAGAAGTAGACCGCATCATGCGCATCAACGTTCAGGGTACCCTGTGGGGCATTCAGGCGGCGGCGAAAAAATTCATCGACCGTCAGCAGAAAGGGAAAATCATCAACGCCTGCTCTATCGCCGGTCACGATGGTTTCGCGCTGCTGGGCGTTTATTCCGCCACCAAATTTGCCGTACGCGCCCTGACGCAGGCAGCGGCGAAAGAGTATGCCAGCCGCGGCATTACGGTTAACGCCTACTGTCCGGGGATTGTGGGAACCGGGATGTGGACCGAAATCGATAAGCGCTTCGCGGAAATTACCGGTGCGCCGGTGGGTGAAACCTATAAAAAATACGTTGAAGGTATCGCCCTTGGCCGCGCCGAAACGCCGGACGATGTGGCAAGCCTGGTCTCTTATCTGGCAGGCCCGGATTCCGATTATGTTACCGGTCAGTCGATTCTGATCGATGGCGGTATTGTTTACCGTTAAGGGATAAACCCGGCGCAGAACGCGCCGGGTTTTTGCGGGATTACGCGTTAGCCGCGGGCTCCTGCGGCTTGTCGCTACGGGTGTTTTCCAGCATCCGGCGAACCGGAACAATCAGCAGGCACAGCACCGCGGCGCAGATCAGCAGCGCAATGGAGCAGCGTGCGAACAGATCGGGCAGCATATCCAGCTGATCGGCCTTCACGTGACCGCCAATCAGGCCCGCCGCCAGGTTGCCCAGGGCGCTGGCGCAGAACCACAGCCCCATCATCTGGCCGCGCATTCTTTCCGGCGCCAGCAGCGTCATGGTCGCCAGGCCAATCGGGCTGAGGCACAGCTCGCCCAGCGTCAGCATCAGAATACTGCCCACCAGCCACATCGGCGAGACGCCCGCGCCGTTGTTGCTCAGGACGTTTTGCGCCGCCAGCATCATCAGGCCAAAGCCCGCCGCCGCGCATAAAATACCGATAACAAACTTGGTGATGCTGCTCGGACGCACGTTTTTGCGCGCCAGCGCAGGCCACGCCCAGCTAAATACCGGCGCCAGCAGAATAATAAACAGGGCGTTAATCGACTGGAACCACACCGCCGGGATCTCGAAGGAGCCGATCATACGGTTGGTATAGTCGTTAGCGAACAGGTTAAACGAGGTCGGTTTCTGCTCAAACGCCGACCAGAAAAAGGCGGCGGAGATCAGCAGGATAAAGCATACCAGCAGGCGAGCGCGCTCTTTGCGGCTCAGTCCGGCGAAGACGAACAGGTAGATAAAATAGAGCACCACCGACGCCGCAATCACGTAGACCAGCACGCTGGCGACCGCCACCGGGTTAATCACGATAACGCCCTGGGCAATCAGCGCGATGATAACCGCCACGCCCACCGTTAGCGCCAGCAGCCATGCGCCGACGCCGTTTCGTTTCACTACCGGACTGTTCCAGGTGGAATCGAGACCGACTTCACGGTCATAGCGTTTCATCGCCGGAACGGCAAAGACGCGGAAGATAATCAGCGCGACCAGCATCCCGATGCCGCCGATGCCGAAACCCCAGTGCCAGCCGTGAGATTTAATCAGCCAGCCGGAGATCAGCGGGGCGATAAACGACCCCATGTTGATGCCCATATAAAACAGCGAGAAGCCGCCGTCGCGGCGCGCATCGCCTTTTTTGTACAGGGTACCGACCATCACCGAAATACAGGTTTTGAACAGGCCGGAACCAAGCACGATAAACATCAGGCCGATAAAGAACAGGCTATCGCCCATCACCGCCGACAGGGCGATGGAGAGATGGCCCAGCGCGATCAGAATTGAGCCGTACCAGACTGCCTTTCGTTGCCCGAGCCAGTTGTCCGCCAGCCAGCCGCCCGGCAGCGCGGCAAGATACATGGTCCCGGCAAAGATCCCGACGATGGCCGACGCGTTCTCGCGCGCCAGCCCCATCCCTCCGTCATAAACGGTGGCTGCCATAAACAGGATCAGTAACGGACGAATGCCGTAAAACGAGAACCGTTCCCACATTTCGGTGAAAAACAGCGAACCAAGCGGGTACGGATGACCAAAAAAGGTCCGAGTTTCATTTTTATTAACAGAGGAATGCATAACTTCTCCCAGGATGTCCGCCGCGCTTTAACGCAGCGGAAAGCGTGTTGGCCTTTTATACATAAGGTCAATCATTCACATTTAATATGACGTTATTTAACCATTTGATAACCTAAAAATGGTCCTGTCTAGTCCCTTCCCCCAACTTTTTAGATGAAAAGTCGACAAACGTCTACTTTTACAGATTTAAAGTTGGCGATAGGGGAAATGTGATTGACATCATAAAACCGAGCACGTTATGTAAAATTTATCTTAATAAACAGATAGTTAATAATAGTTATTTTTATCATTAGCGGGCGAAACCCGAGGGGGTGGTAACCTATCTATAACCTTAATAAATCCATGTCTGATAGGCACAATGCCAGTAAAGACCGATAAATCTAACAATTGAAGTTGTGAAGAAAGGGTGAGCAGAGAGCAACGGCAAGCCAGTATCAGCTGCCTCTAAGCCTCAAGGGGCTTTGTATTATCCGTGCAAGGTGAGTACCGGGGACATTCGCCCCGGTTTTTCAATCAATTACTTTTGCTTTTCCAGCGCTTCCCACAGACCCATCAGGTAGGTAACGCCCAATGCGCGGTCATACAGACCGTATCCCGGACGCCCGGTTTCTCCCCAAATAAAGCGACCATGGTCCGGACGAATATAACCATCAAAACCATTATCATGGAGAGCCTGCATTATGCGGTACATATCCAGAGAGCCGTACGCGGAAGGGTGCGCCGACTCATAAAAATCCTTGTCTTTAATAAGTTTAATATTGCGTACGTGCGCAAAGTGAAGACGCTTACGCCGGGTAAATTCAGCCAGAATTTCATAGACATTATTGTCAGGATCTTCGGCAATCGACCCTGTACAAAGGGTGATACCGTTCGCGGGTGAATCAACCGTATCGCAAATCAACGCCAGATCGGCATGATTTTTTACCACACGCGGCAGGCCAAAAATAGAATACGGCGGATCGTCCGGGTGGATCGCCATTTTGACGCCCACTTCTTCACATACCGGAATGACTTCACGTAAGAAATAGAACAGATTTTCCCGAAGCCTGGTATCATCGACATCGCGATAGCGCGCGAACAGCTCCTGAACCTTCGCCAGACGCTCAGGTTCCCAACCCGGCAAAGCAAAACCGTTCGCGTTCTCCAGTACCTCTTTAACGACGTCTTCCAGAGACTTATCAATACCGCGCTTCTCAAAGGCCATGGTTAATGAGCCATCCGGAAGCACATAATTCATATCGGTTTTCATCCAGTCGAAGACCGGCATGAAATTATAACAAATGACTTTTACGCCAAACCCCGCCAGGTTACGGATAGTTTGCTTGTAGTTGTCAATATAGCGATCGCGTTCCGCTGAACCAATTTTGATGTCATCGTGAATGTTTACGCTTTCGATGACTTCCATCTTCAGGCCTGCGGCGTGGGCCTGCTCAATCAACGCCTCAATTTTTTCTACCGGCCAGACTTCGCCGGGGGCAACATCGTAAAGCGCCCCGACGACGCCTTCTACCCCCGGCACCTGTCGAATATACTCCAGCGGGATTTTATCTTCCTGCGGCCCGAACCAGCGCATTGTCATCTGCATTTTAACTTCTGCCTTCATCATTGTGATAGTTACCATACTAGTAGTAAAAAGAGTATTCAGTAAGTTTTATTAGATCAATAGTTATTTTAAAAAAATAAATCTCTCTGACGTCCCACACGTTTTAGGCATCATCTTAATAAGCGAACCACTATTAAAACTTGTTATTTATATGTGAAATAAAATGCGCATGGCGCCTATTTTAATTCATTTGCGCCCCTCTTTTTTACCATCAGTTATAAATTAGCCCTCCCCCTTACCGTTATCACAATGGCCCGACATTAAATAATATGAGTTGAGTCACATATTTCCCATTTGAACTTGTATGGTAGTAGACTAAAATTATACGCAGGGTTTAATGTCGGCGCTCACAGGCACTATCAGAAAGCAATATCCATTTAAATCAGACAGCGCTTTAGGCTAAAAAAACCGTGTTCAGCGTCTACTGGAGAACTTATGCCATTGATAAATGATAGTTTTATGATCAGCAGTCCGACAGGAAAAAAACTCTATCTTGAGATAGCGAGAGAGCAACCTATTATCGATTACCATTGCCATCTTGAGGCGAAGGCTATTTGGGAAAATGAACCTTTCGCCGACATTACGCAGTTATGGCTGGAAGGCGATCATTATAAATGGCGCGCGATGCGGGCAAATGGTATTCCCGAGGAAAAAATCACCGGTAACGCTACCGCTGAAGAAAAATTTGCGGCATGGGCGCAAACCGTTGAGGCCTGCTTCGGTAATCCTCTCTATCACTGGACCCATCTGGAACTTAAATACTATTTTAACATTGATGACACGTTAAATAGCCGTAACTGGCATGAAATAATGACGCGGTGTAATGAGCAATTACGCCGCAAAGAATTCTTACCTCAGGCGTTAATACGCCGTTCAAATGTCGAGGCCCTGTGCACAACGGATGGGCCGCTGGATAATCTGGAATATCATCAGCGGCTGACGGCAAATAGTGATTTTTCTCCGCTTGTTCTACCGACTTTCCGCCCTGACGAACTCTTTGATACCGATCCAGAAAGCTTTCAGACGTTTATTTCCCGTCTGGCGGAGAAAACCCAAATTCGTATCGCTTCTTTGCAAGACTTGCTGGCCGCTCTGGAATCACGTATCGATTTTTTCCACACTGTAGGGTGCCGCATATCCGATCACGGTCCTCTGGAAATCGTTTACAACCCTCTGGATGAAGCCGCTCTGGCCGCGCTTTTCCAGCGCCGTCTGAAGAACGAGGCCCTGACAAAAGACGAACAGCAGGCGTGGGATAGCGCAATTTTTATCGCACTCGCCAAAATGTATAAGCAGCGCGAGTGGGCTATGCAGATTCACTTTGGCGCAATTCGCAACAATAACAAACCAATGTTTAAGAAGGTGGGCATCAACTGCGGCTTTGATTCCGTTGGCGATCAAACGCTCCTCGCCGGAAGCCTGAATGCGCTCCTCAACGCCATGGGCGAGAACAATGGCCTGCCCAAAACCATCCTTTATAACCTCAATGCCGGCTATAACGATGTGGTGGCCTCTGCGATCGCTAACTTCCAGAGCGGCGAAGATGGCGTGAAATCCCCGCTGCAGTTTGGATCCGGCTGGTGGTTTAACGATACTCGCCGCGGCATGGTCAATCAGCTCAATACGCTCGCCGATCAGGGTTTACTGGCCAACTTCGTCGGTATGCTCACCGATTCCCGCAGCTTCGTCTCCTATACCCGACACGATTACTTCCGCCGGATCCTCTGCGATCTGATTGGAGGATGGGTGGAAAATGGAGAAGTTCCTGACGATAAAAACATTCTTACCTCAATGATTCGGGATATTTGCGTAGAAAACGCACGCCGCTATTTCCGTTTTTCACAAGCCTGAGACAGGTATAAACCATGACCCTTAAAAACAGAAAAGTAACCATTCCTGTCAGTATCGGCTACGGTCTGACGGATATTATGGGCGGCGGCGCCTTTACCGTCATTGGCGCGTGGCTTCTCTTTTTTTATACCACTTTTGTCGGTCTGTCGCCGATTGAAGCGGCTTCAATCGTGGCGATTGCCCGTATTGTTGATGCTATCGTTAGCCTGTTTATGGGCAGCTTCACCGATCATTTCTATAAAAATTATCTGGGTAAAAAATTTGGCCGTCGTCGCTTCTTCCTGCTGATTGGCGCGCCGCTCATGCTGGTTTATATCCTGCTGTGGATGAACGGTATGAATTTCTGGTTCTATCTCGCGGTCTACCTGGCCTTTGAAGTTATCGCGGCAATGGTGCTTATCCCATGGGAAACGCTGCCCTCTGAGATGACCAAAGATTTTAACGATCGTACCAAACTCTCCACTTGCCGAATGTTCCTGTCGGCCTCCGGCACCTTTCTCGCCACCTTTATTCCAGGCCTGTTGATCGGCTGGCTGGGCGAGAACAACGCCGATGCCTATTTAATCAACGGGGTAGTCTTTGCCGTTATGTTTACCCTCTGCGTATTCATTTCCTGGAAAGTCACCTGGGAGCGCGAGTTAACGCCGGAAATGCAGGCAGAAATCGAGAAAGAGACGCAGCCTACGACCTTCGGAGAGAAAATCACAGCCTTCGGTAACTTGTTTAAAGAGTACGCCTCTACCCTGAAGGTGCGCGCATTCCGTAAACACCTGGCTATCTATCTCTTTTCCTTCACCGCGAAGGATATCTACAACACGGTGTTTGTCTTTTTCTGCGTCTACTGCCTGAATGTGTCATCCTCTCTGGCGGGAACGCTGCTGTCGATGAGTATCGTTGGATTGCCGGTCACGCTGGCGGCGGGCGTCGCGATCATTAAATACGGCCCCTCCCGGCTTTATGTTTTCGCCTATACCCTGATGATGCTGTGTCTCGGCGGATTCTTCCTGGTCTATCAGTTCCCGACGGATAACAAAGTAATGCTGCTGGTGATCCTCGCGGGCGTTTATCAGGTCGGCCGCTGCGTACTGGAATTTACCCCGTGGAACGTATTCCCGTTTATTCCGGATATTGATGAAATGATAACCCGCCAACGCCGCGAAGGTCTGTTTGCTGCGGTGATGACCTTCTCCCGTAAAACAACGGTTGCCATTGCGACCTTTGCGGTAGGCCTGCTGTTACAGAGCGGTGGTTTCATGAAAGGTAGCCAGGTTCAGCCTCAGGAAGCCATCACCACGATTGCTATGCTGCTATTTGTCGGCACCGCCGGGCTGTTGATCATCGCGCTATGGCAAGCGCTGACTTTCCATCTGAACAAGCGTACGCACAAAATTTTAGTCGACGAGATCGAACGCCTGAAAGCGCATGGTCGCAAGCAGGATGTGACGCCTGAAGCCCGCCATGTTGTGGAAGATCTTACCGGTTACGCTTATGACAAACTGTGGTGTCAGGATGCAACTGCGCCAGCGACCTCCAATAACCCGGGGGCTGCCCTGAACGGATAGATACGGTCGGCTCCCTGCTGCGTAACGATGCCAAAAATGGGAGCCAATCTATCGCTTCTTTCTGATATCTTGCCTCCGTCTGTACAGCAGGTGGAGGCAAAATCAAATCCCGCTACCGAGGCGCCTCTTCATCCAACGAGATCACCTGAATGCCGGCGTTGCGATACGCCTGAACGTCATCGGGCAGACGATCGATCACCACGGTATCAATCCGATCCGCGGCGGTAAATTGGGCAAGGGAGGTGTTATTCAGCTTGCTGTAGTCGCAGACGATAATCACCTGGCTGGCGTGTTCAACCATGCCGCGTTTCGTTTCTGCCAGCATGATATCGGCCACGCAGGCGCCGTGTTTCAGCGACAGCGAATTGGCGCCCATAAACGCTTTATCGACGTTCAGCGTATCGAGAATGGAGCGTCCATTGATCGCCACCACGCAGTGGTACCCCTTCTTGACTATCCCGCCCAGCAGAATGGTTTGAATAGAGGGGCTGGCTTCCAGCTCGCGGGCGATTTGGTAATCGTTGGTCACCACCGTGACGTTTTGTCTGTCGCGAATATTGCGCGCGATATGCAGGGTCGTGGTGCCGGTATCCAGCACGATAATGTCACCATCCTCAACCAGCGCCGCCGCGCGCTGACCGATGCGCTCTTTCGCGCTGAGATTAACGATTTCGCGCGCGTCAGAGGCCTGTTCAAAGCTCGCCCGCGTGCGAAGAACGGCGCCGCCGTGGGTACGGGTCAGCAGCCCCTCCTCTTCCAGCTGGCGGAGATCGGCACGAATGGTGGCGCCAGATACATTAAAGACGTCACACATCTCAGAAACAGCCACTTTGCGTTTTTCCCTGAGAATACTGAGCAACTTCTCCTGTCTTTCTTCTGCAAACATTCTGCCTCTCTCTATATTTACGGCGCTCTCCGCGCGATAGCATACCTTCAGTCTGGCCCCGCGCTCAGCGCATCCAGCCTGTCGTATAAGGCGGCGGATTGCTGGTAGAGCGTATCAAAAAGCTCGCTGCAGGCCTGGTAATAATCCCGCAGACGGGGATCCGGCGAAATCAGCTTGTCGAACTGCACCGTCTGCCGCACGCCGCTGGCAAAATCCGCGTACAGCCCCGCGCCAACCCCGGCGATAATACCGCATCCGGTGACGCCATTCTCCTGATTGCGCGTCGATAATATCGGAAGATTGTACGCCGCCGCTTTGATTTCAAGCCACAGCGGGCTGCGCGCGCCGCCGCCGGAAGCGATCATTTGCTGCGGATATTGCCCGCACGCCTGCAGCTGGCGAAGGTTGCGCCAGGACGCAAAGGCCACCCCTTCCAGGACCGCGCGGAATAAATGGCCGCGGCGATGCTTGCGCTGCAGGCCGAAGAACTGCGCCCGCGAGTTCGTGTGCTCGGCCAGGCGCTCTCCCGTCAGATAGGGAAGAAAGAGTAGCCCTTCCGCGCCGGCCGGCACCGCGGCTGCTTCCTGCAAAAGCTGCGGGTGCGTTATCTGGTTATCGGCCAGCGCCAGCCGCGCCCAGCGGACGGCATCGCCCCCAGCATCCAGAATCGTAAATCCGCCCCAGGCCGCGTTGGCGAGATGGAGGTTATTGACCAGCGGATGGCGTAACGGCCGCTGCGATACCACCGTTATCAGCGTCGACGTGCCGGTGGAGTCGGACGCCATACCCGGCTCATACACGCCCGAACCGAGCAGAGAGGCCGCCATATCCGACGTACCCGCCACCACCGGGATACCGACAGGCAGCCCCGTGGTATCGGATGCGCGCGGCGTCACCTGGCCGATAATGTCGCTGGAAAGTTTAAGCTCCGGTAGCTGATCGACCCGCAGGCCAAACGTTTCGCAGGCTTGCGAAGACCAGGCGCGGGTTTCGCTGTCCATCAGAAAATAGCAGGACGCCTCGCTATAGTCGGTCGCCAGGGCGCCGGTGAGCATGAAATTAATATAGTCCTTCGGCATTAACACTTTGGCGAGCTTTGGCCAACGTTCTGGATGATGTTCACGCCACCAGGCTAATTTGAAAGCCGGCCACGCCGCCGCGGGCGGATTATTTAAATGCGCCAGCCACTTTTCCCGCCCTTCGCGCGCGGCAAAGGCATCCACCTGCGGCTGGCTACGCTTGTCATTCCACAGCAGCGCCCGGTCCTCCACCAGCTCGCCGCAGTCGTCCAGCAGGACGGTGCCGTGCATCTGTCCGCAGGCGCCAATGACCGCAATCTGCGTAACCGTTTCAGGATAGCGGTAGAGCACCTCGCGTATGCATTCGCAGGCGGCCCGCCACCATAGAGAAGGGGCCTGTTCTGACCAGCCCGCACGCGGCGTGGTCTGCTCATACTCCCTTTGCGCAAAGCCGACCATCGTGCCATCAACGCGCAAAATAGCGGCGCGGGTACTGCCAGTGCCAACATCAATCGTGAGTATTTTATCTTTCATCACTGACTCCGGTGACGTTTTATGGCGGGCCATCAGGCCCGCGGTCTCTCAGTTTAATCGGCGTTCAGCTCGGGAAAGCGTTCCGGGTGCTGCTCCAGTTCAGTCAGCACTTTGCTGACCGCGCCGTGGCTCATGCCAAAGCGGCGGACGCCAAGCTGGTAAAGCGCGCGCACCGTTGCCAGATCGCGAATGCCTCCTGCGCCTTTGATATCGATTCGGCCTTTAAGCTGGTCGGCAATGATGCTGACTTTTTCCACCGTCGCGCCGGTGGGCGCCCAGCCGGTGGAGGTTTTGACCCACTTCATCCCCACCTCTACGGCGATATCGCACACGCGGCGAATCTGCTCCTCATTGAGATAGTGCGTTTCGAGGATCACCTTCGCCGGTACCGGCGCGGCGGCGTCCACCACGCGGCGTAAATCTTCGCGCACATAGTCATAATCGCCGGATAACACTTTGCCGATGTTCACCACCATATCGACTTCGCGGGCGCCATCGGCAATCAGCTGCCGCACTTCCTGAACCTTGGTATCAGTAGCATGCCCGCCGCCGGGAAAGCCGACCGGCCCGCCGATCATCACCTCTCCCGTACCCTGCTGCGGCAGCAACGTACTGAGAAACCGCGTCCAGCAGGGCAGCACGTGGACGGAAATAATGTTGTAGCGGGCGGCCAGCTCAGCGCAGGCGCGAACGTCCGCTTCGGTACTGGTGGCCTGGACTGCGCTCAGGTCGACTAAACGTGCAAAACGACGGGTTGTTTCATTCATGGTTTCATCCTGCTCTTTGTTTTTAATTACTTTCATTTAATGCTGTTAATCGGCTTAAATCCATTTAAAAACGCATCAAATGAAAATAACGTGATCAAATTAGCATTTTTTTATTTTCATTTGTTTTTAATTAGCAGACAAGAAATGAACAGTACCCTCGCAGAGCGGGCGTAAACGGTCATAAACGGGCGCAAAGGCAATGTTGCATTTATTTTTGTTTGTTTTTGTTTATGCCTGAATAACGGGCGAGATAGCAAAAACGGTGGCGGCAGTGCAGCCGAAATGCGTGCGCTATCACACTGTCCGGCAGCGAAAAGCTCGCCTTCGTCGGACATTCCCGAGGTCTCAACGCCCTGCGCTAGGGAAAGGTAATCTGATTATGTACTTCAGGAGAGAGCTATGTTGCCGCTGGAACGTCATCGTTTGATTGTTGAACTGCTGGGCCAACGCGGCGTGATGCGGGTGAATGAGATTGCGCAAGCGACTCGGGTCTCAAGGGAAACGATTCGCCGCGATCTGAGCGAGCTGGAACGGAAAGGGATCTTAAATCGGAGTCACGGCGGAGCGCTGGCGGCGGAAAACCCGCTGCCGACGACCCGAGCGGCAGCGTCCGCCCTGCCGGTCGAAGATAGCCAGGGAAGCTTTCAGCAGAGAACGCTGCTGCACAGCGAAGGAAAAATGCGCGTTGCCCGTAAAGCGCTGCAGTTTCTGCTGCCGGGACAGACCATCGTCCTGGACGGCAGCAGCACCAGCTGGTTTTTGGCCCGGCAGATGCCGGAGATGGCGCTAACGGTGATTACGCCCTCCATCCGCATCTTGCAAACGCTGATGAGCCGACGCTCGTTGCATCTCGTAGGACTGGGGGGCGATTTTTCCCCGACCGAGGAGTCGTTCTTCGGTGAAACCACCTCACGAACGCTGCGCGAGTACGCCATCGATACGCTCTTTTTCTCCTGCCAGGGTCTGGAACGCGATAGCGGTTTATATGCGGGTACGGAAGCCCACGCCGCCCTGCTGAAACAGATGATGCTGGCCGCCCGTCAGACGGTGGCATTAGTCGACGGCAGCAAGCTGGGGCGAACAGGCGTCGCGCGGATCGGCGGCTTAGGCGAACTGGACTGTTTAATTACCGAAAAGTTTGCCGATCCGCTGCTGGAAAAAGAGATGACCTGGCATAACGTCGGCCTACAAATCGCCTGAGTACGCCGTCATGACGTGACGGCCAATACGCGCAATGTCGAAACGCCGCTTCATGCGGCAGGGCCAGACTTTGCCTGAAATCAGCCACTACCGGAATAAATGAGGCCTTATGCGTTATTACCTTTCTCCCTCGCTCATGTGCATGGACATGATGAAAGTGACCGAACAGCTGCGCTTTTTAAATAGCAAAGCCGACAGGCTCCACGTCGACGTGATGGACGGGCGCTACGTTAAAAATCTGGCGCTATCGGCCAGCTTTGTCGCGCAGATTCGTCCCTACACATCGCTTCCCATCGATGTCCACCTGATGGTCGAAGAGCCCGCCTCGTTTATCCCGGCGCTAATAGAAGCCGGCGCTGACGCTATTTCACTGCATCCGGAAACCATCTGCCGGGAAGCCTTCCGGCTCATCAATATGCTTCGCCAGGCGGGGAAAGCGGTGGGCATGGTGCTCAATCCCGCCACGCCGGTTGAGAGCATCCAGCACTATCTGCATCTGCTCGATAAGGTCACGGTGATGACCGTCGATCCAGGCTATGCCGGTCAGCCTTTTATTCCCGAAATGCTCGCCAAAATCGCGCAGCTTCATCAGCTAAAAGAGACCCGCGACCTCCACTTCTTGCTGGAAGTCGACGGCTCATGCAACCGCACCACCTACCGTGAGCTGCTGGGCGCCGGAGCGCAGGTATTGGTGATGGGCAGCAGCGGCTTATTCCGCCCGGATATGCCGCTTGAGCAGGCCTGGGAAAAAATGTCCCGCGATCTGTCCGCCGCGCTGCACTCCCCCGAGCGCGTATAAAGGAGCGAATGATGTCAGGAAAAGTCTGCGTTTTTGGTTCATTCAATTTCGACATGGTGGCCAGAGTGGAGCGCTTTCCCGTACCGGGCGAGTCGTTAGTGGCCTGCGGGAGTATGACCAGTGCCGGCGGAAAAGGGGCGAACCAGGCCACCGCTGCGCTAAAAGCGGGAGCGAATGTCCACTACATCGGCAAGATTGGCAATGATACCTTCGGCCATTTTGCCCGCCGCCATCTGAAAGGCGTGGGGTTTAACGCCGTGACGCTGCTGGTCGCCGAAGATATCCCCACCGGCAATGCGCTGATTTATGTGGCCGGCAACGATGCTGAAAACATGATCGCCGTCGATCCCGGCGCGAATATGACGGTGAGCGATGATGAAATCGCCGGCTGCGTCCCCGCTATCGGCTGCGCGGATGTGGTTCTGGTTCAGTTGGAGAACAATCTTTCCGCGATTGAACGGGTCGTTGACGCCGCTAAAGCAGCCGGGGCCTTCGTGGTGCTCAATCCCGCCCCCTGGCAGCCCGTTGATAACGCATTTCTGAGTAAAGTGGATTTGCTTACCCCGAACGCGACGGAGGCCGGGTTAATGACCGGGTGTCAGGTCGATAGTCTCGCGGCCGCGGCCGAGGCCGCCGATGCGCTGCATGCCCAGGGCGCGCGCAACGTCATTATCACCCTTGGCGCAAAGGGCGCCCTGCTGAGCGAGCAGGGCGTGAAATCCCCTATCCCGTGCTTTCCTTCTCATCCCCGCGATACCACCGGCGCGGGCGATGCCTTCAACGGCGCGCTGGCGGCGCGGCTGGCCTGCGGCGAACCGCTGCATACCGCGGCCCGATTTGCGGCGGCCTATGCCGCCGTCAGCGTCGAAAAGCAGGGCGCGTCATCCTTACCTGACTACGAAGAGGCACGAGAACGGCTTTTGCGTGCCGCCTCTGATTATGAAATGGCATAAACCCTACTGTATAAAAACCATTAAGAGGATAGCTCAATGAGTACGCTAATAACGGATAAGGTCGATAAAGCGGCGGTCCACAATGAAAAACTGGATACCAGCGCGTATTTACCGCACACCCCCTGGCTGCAATTTTTACTGGTCTGTTGCCTGTTTGCGCTATGGGGCATGGCGGGCAACCTGAATGATATTTTGATCGCCCAGTTTAAAAAGGGCTTCGATTTAACGGATACCCAGACGGCGCTGGTGCAGTCGATTTTTTTCCTCGGCTACTTTTTTGTCGCCCTGCCTGCGGCGGCGCTGATTAAGCGTTATTCCTATAAAGCGGCGATTATTATTGGGCTGTGCCTGTACGCCCTCGGCTGCTTCCTGTTCGTTCCGGCCGCGCAGATCATGACCTACGGCGCGTTCCTCGCCTGCCTGGGGGTGATCGCGTGCGGACTCTCTTTTCTGGAAACGTCGGCAAACACCTACTCAAGCCTGCTGGGCCCGATTCAATCCTCCACCCAGCGCATTAACTTTTCGCAGATCTTCAACTCGCTGGGGGTGATTTCCGGCGTGCTGATTGGCCAGGTGATGGTCTTTGGCGAGAACGATCCGAGCCATGAACAGCTGCTGGCGATGCCCGCCGCCGCCGCGGACGCCGCGCGCCATCAAATGGTCGGCCAGGTGGTCGGGCCCTATCTGATTATCGGCTCCGTGCTGGTGGTGCTGGCGCTGGTGTTCGTGTTTATTAAATTCCCGTCGTGCAAGGGCACGCCGTCACAACAGCAGCAGATCCCGACAGAAAGCATGGGGTCAACGCTGAAACGCCTGTTTGCTATCCCGCGCTTTCGCCTCGGCATCCTGTCGCAGTTTTTGTACGTCGGCGCCCAGGTTGGCGTATGGAGCTTCACGATCCGCTTTGTGCAGCTCGTGCAGCAGGGCACCAGCGAGCACTCCGCGACCTACTGGCTGCTGGCTTCTCTGGTGATTTACGCCGTGGGTAAAACCGTCGCCACCTGGCTGATGAACCGCCTCAATCCGGCGCTGCTGCTCGGCACCTTTGCCCTGGCCGCCACCGCCCTTTTATTGGTTGCCGTATTCAGCAGTTCAATGCTGGCGGTCTATGCGCTCATTCTGGTCAGCTTCTGTATGGCGCCATGCTGGCCGACCAACTTTGGCCTGGTCATTAAGGGCATGGGGAAAGATACCCAGACCGCAGGCTCGATCGTAGTGATGTCGATTATCGGCGGGGCCGTTATTCCACTGGTGATGGGCATTATCTCGGATATGAACGGCGGCAATATGCAAATCGCCTTTATCGCTCCGCTCCTGTGCTTTGTGTATGTCGCTTTCTACGGTTTCTGGTGCGTGCGTAAGGGGGTATAACATGCGCGAACTTATCAACACGATTGCTCATATTGGCTATCAGGTCAGCGACTTAACGCGTTCGCTTGCCTTCTATGAACCGCTGGGCTTTCAGCGCCAGCAGCGGTTTAGCAAGCCGTCGCCGCAGGGCACTATTGAAGTCGCGTTCCTGGAAATGGCGGGCGCCGTCCTCGAGCTGTATCAGCTTCCCGCAGGAACGCCCTTTGACGCTCCTCGCTGCGGTATCGATCATCTGGCGCTGGAAGTCCGCGACCTGGATGCGGTGCAGCAGCGGCTGGCGGCGCTCGGCTATCCGCTCGATGAAGGGCCGATTGAGGAAGAAAATGTGCGCTTCCTGCTTATTCGCGGCCCCGACGGCGAACGGCTCGAGTTCGATGCCTTTAAACGCTAAGCGGCAGGGCTGATCCCCTTCTCCCTTTTAGACCCGGTTAATACGGGTCTAAAAGCGGGCTTCCTCAGGCTTTACAAAAGCCTGCCTGATTCCAGTATTTCTCCCCCAGTATTTCTCCCCCCTATCCGGCCTCTCCTGCCTATTGTGCAATGTTACAAAATTGCTTCCGTTTTGTTGATTTTCTATTGTGAGCCATTCGGCAATTTCCTCTCCTGAATTTCCCCAGACTACTTCCAGTCAATACGCAATATCAGGAGAGACAAATGAGCAGCACCTCCGCCGACTTCCAGAATCTTTACCAGGCCCTGAGCCGCAGCGCCGCCCGCAGCCCGGATGCCCTGGCGCTGGCGTTTGAGGATCGGCGCTATCTGTACCGCGATTTTCACCTGCGGGTACAGCGAGCGATGGCGCAGCTTGACCGCATCTGGTCGCTGCGCAAAGGCGACCGAATCCTGCTGGCCTGGGGGAATCATCCCGCTTTTTGCGAAGTCCTATTTGCCGCGCTGGGTCTGGGCATCGAAGTGGTGCCTTTCAGCACTAAGCTTAAGCAGGCCGAAAGCGAGGAGCTGGTGGGCCATATCGCCCCGCGGGCCGTGCTGTTCGATGCGACCGTGCAGGACTGGCTGAAACAAACTCCCGACGCCCTCTGCGTTTCGCTCAGCGAATGGCAGGCGCTCTCTCTTCCCGATCCGCTAACCTGTTTGCCGACCCCGGTTAACCGCGATGATACGGCGGTGATGATGTTTACCTCCGGTACCACCGGAGAGCCGAAAGGGGCGATTATCACGCACCACAACCTGCTCTGCGCGATTGACGCTTACGCGCAAAAACTGAATCTCACCGCCGCGGATAGCACCATTCTGGCGGTGCCTATCTATCACATCACCGGCCTGTCGGCGCTGCTGGCGCTGTTTATTAGCCTCGGCGCGAGCCTCTGGCTACAGCACCGGTTTAACGCCCCGCAGGTAATCAACACCCTGCGCGAGCAGAACATTACCTTTCTGCACGGCTCGCCAACCATTTTTATCCTGCTGTGCCAGGCTGCGCGCGAGCAGAGCGCCAGCCATCCAGGCGATTTCCCCGCGCTACGCACGATTGCCTGCGGCGCGGGCCACCTGAGCGACGGACTGATCGCTGAGCTAAAAACCCTGTTTCCGCATACGGCGATTCAGCCGATCTACGGTCTCACCGAAACGACCTCGCCCGCCACCATCTTTCCAGGCGATGTCTGGGGCAGCGATAAATGCGGCAGCTCGGGGCAGGCGATCCCCGGCCTCGCCATTGCGATCCGCAACGATCGCCAGCAGCCCCTCCCCGCCGGGCAAATCGGGCATATCTGGCTCAAAGGCGATGTGGTGATCCGCGAATACTGGCAGCACAGCGAACGACGCCCGAGCTGCGATGCGCAGGGCTGGTTTTGTACCGGCGATCTGGGCTATCTCGACGACGAAGGCTGGCTGTACATCAAAGATCGCAGCAAGGACATGATCAATCGCGGCGGAGAGAAGATTTACTCGCTGGAGCTGGAAAACATCCTCTCTACCTATCGGGGCGTACGGGAAGTTGCCGTGATCCCGACCCCCAGCCCGGTCTATGGCGAAGAGCCGGTGGCGTTTATCGTGCCGGACGGTCAGCACCACCTGACCAGCGAAGAGATCCTCGGCTGGCTGAAGGTCAAAATCGCCCGCTTTAAGCTGCCGGCGCGCATTATTTTCACCCGCGTTTTACCGCGTACCCATAACGGAAAAGTGAGCAAGCAGCAGCTCAAAGCGCGCCTCGCGGAATCCATCATCACGCTATCAACGGAGGATAAAAAGTGAGCAGCAAATTTATCGACGCCCATCAAGCGGCGCAGTGGGTCGCCAGCGGCGACACCGTCTGCACCGTCGGGATGACGCTTATCGGCGCGGCGGAGTCCATTTTAAGCGCTATCGAAGCGCGCTTTCTGACCGCGGGCGAACCGCGCGACCTGACGCTGCTGCATGCCGCTGGGCAAAGCGATCGCCAGCGCGGCATCCAGCACTTCGCCCATCCGGGTATGGTGACGCGCCTTATCGGCTCGCACTGGGGCCTGGCGCCGCGCTGGATGGCGATGATCAACAACAACGAAGTGGAAGCCTGGTGTCTGCCGCAGGGGCAGATCGTTCATCTCTATAGCGCGATGGCCGCCGGACTTGCGGGGAGGCTTTCCCCCGTCGGGCTCGGTACCTTTGTCGATCCGCGCATGGAAGGCGGGCGGATGAACGCCCGCACCCGCGAACGGCCCGATCTGATCGAGCACGTGACGTTTCGCGGCGCCGAATATCTGTTTTACCCGGCCATTCCCCTGGACGTGGTCATTGTGCGCGGCACCCATGCTGATGAAGACGGCAACCTCACGACCGATGAAGAGGTGATGAAGCTGGAAGTTCTGCACGCGGTTCTCGCCGCCAGACGCTATGGGGCGAAGGTGCTGGCGCAGGTGAAATATCGCGTGGCGAAAGGCTCGCTGCATCCGAAAAGCGTCACCGTTCCCGGCAACCTGATTGACGCCATTGTGGTGTGCGAAGAGCCGCAGACGGATCACCGCCAGACCTCCAGTTGGGACTTCGATCCGGCGCTGTGCGGCGATATCCAACTGCCCGCCGCGCAGAGCGCGCCGCTGCCGCTCGACCTGCGCAAACTTATCGGGCGGATAGCCTGCCGCTATCTGACGCCCGGCTGCGTCATCAATCTCGGCACCGGCATTCCCAACGACGTTATTGGCGCCATCATTCACGAAGAACGGCTCGGCGAGCAGGTCACCATCACCGTGGAGTCGGGGATCTACGGCGGCCAGCAGGCGGGCGGCGTTGATTTCGGCATCGGTCGTAATCTGAGCGCGATGATAGGCCACCAGGATCAAATGCTCTATTACAACGGCGCGGGAGTCGATATCACCTTTATGGGCGCCGGCGAGATGGACCCGCACGGCCACGTCAACGCTACGCGGCTCGGCGCATCCTGCCCCGGCGCGGGCGGTTTTATCGACATCACCCAGAATGCCCGCCACGTCGTGTTCTGCTCCTCTTTTACCGCCAAAGGGCTGGAGATCGCCTGTGAACAAGGGGCGCTGCATATCCGCCGCGAAGGCGAGGTACGTAAATTCGTCGCCGGGGTTAATCAGATTTCTTACAACGGCGAGCTGGCCCGCGCCAAAGGACAAACCATGCATTACGTCACCGAACGGGCGGTTTTCGAACTACGCCCGGAGGGGCCGGTGCTGACGGAAATCGCCCCCGGTATCGATCTTGAGCGCGACATCCTGGCGCATATGGATTTTCGTCCGACGATCGCCGCGGATCTTCAGGTTATGGACAGCCGCTTGTTCACCCCGCAGCCCTGCGGCCTCGCGGAACATCTGTCCCGGAATTCATCCTCTGACTCACAAGGAAATTAGCTATGAAACTTGCCAGTAAAACCGCCATTGTCACCGGCGCCGCGCGCGGTATCGGCTTTGGCATTGCTCAGGTGCTTGCGCGGGAAGGCGCGCGCGTAATCATCGCCGATCGCGACGCGCACGGCGAAGCCGCCGCCGCGTCCCTGCGCGAATCGGGCGCACAGGCGCTGTTTATCAGCTGCAATATCGGTGAAAAAGCGCAGGTCGAAGCGCTGTTTTCCCAGGCCGAAGAGGCGTTTGGCGCGGTGGATATTGTGGTGAATAACGCCGGAATCAACCGCGACGCCATGCTGCACAAACTCTCCGAAGCGGACTGGGACACGGTGATCGATGTCAATCTGAAGGGCACTTTTCTCTGTATGCAGCAGGCCGCCATCCGTATGCGCGAGCGCGGCGCGGGCCGCATTATCAATATCGCTTCCGCCAGCTGGCTTGGCAACGTCGGACAAACCAACTATTCGGCGTCAAAAGCCGGCGTGGTGGGGATGACCAAAACCGCCTGCCGCGAACTGGCGAAGAAAGGCGTCACGGTCAACGCCATCTGCCCGGGCTTTATCGATACCGATATGACCCGCGGCGTCCCGGAAAACGTCTGGCAAATCATGATCAATAAAATACCCGCGGGTTACGCCGGGGAGGCGAAAGACGTTGGCGAGTGCGTGGCGTTTCTGGCGTCTGACGGCGCGCGCTATATCAACGGTGAAGTGATTAACGTCGGCGGCGGCATGGTGCTGTAAGGAGAAAAACGATGACACAGGCTAATGATATTGTGGTTGTCAGCGGCGTCCGTACCGCTATTGGCACGTTTAACGGCAGTCTTAAGCATACCCACCAGCATGACCTCGGGGCGGCGGTTATTCGCGAAGCGGTCAACCGCGCCGGACTTGCGCCGCAGGATATCGACGAAACGATCGTCGGCAACGTCGGGCAAATCGCCGAAAGCGGTTTTATCGCCCGCATCTGCCAACTGCGGGCGGGGATCCCACAGGAGAGCACCGCGTATTCGGTTAACCGCCAGTGCGGATCCGGGCTCCAGGCCCTCGCGGATGGCATGATGCAGCTGCAAAGCGGCCAGGCCGAGGTGGTCGTCGCCTGCGGAACGGAAAATATGACCCAGCTCCCCTACTACCTGCGTAAAGCGCGCGATGGCTATCGCATGGGCCACGGCGAGCTGGAAGATGGGCTGATCTCCATTCTCACCTGGCCGGAAGGGCCTTATCACAACGGCATCACGGCGGAAAACGTTGCGCAACGTTTCGGTATCACCCGCGAAGCGATGGACGATTTCGCCTGGTCGAGCCAGCAGAAGGCGCTGAAGGCGATCGCTGAGGAGCGCTTCCGCGAGCAGATTCTGGCTCTTGAGGTGCCGGACGGCAAAAAAGCGACCCGCCTGTTCGCGACCGATGAACACCCGCGCGACACCCCGCGCGAAAAGCTTGCCGCGCTGCGTCCGGCATTTAAAGCCGACGGCGTGGTGACGGCGGCCAACTCCTCCGGCATTAACGACGGCGCGGCCGCGCTGGTGATGATGACCCGCCAGCAGGCGGAAAAGCGCGGCCTCACCCCGCGTATGCGAATTCGCGGCTGGGCGGTTGCCGGCTGCGGCGCGGAGATTATGGGGTTTGGCCCCTCTCCCGCGACCCGACGCCTGATGGACCGTCTCAATATGGATGTTCACGCCATCGATTTAATTGAACTCAATGAGGCCTTCGCCGCCCAGGCGCTGGCGGTGATGAACGATCTGCGTCTCGATCCGGCCCGCGTTAACGTCAACGGCGGCGCGATCGCCCTCGGCCACCCGGTGGGTGCCAGCGGTGCGATCCTGCCGGTCAAACTGATGTATGAAATGGCGCGCAGCGGCGCGCGCACCGGTCTGGTCACCATGTGCATCGGCGGCGGCCAGGGGATTTCTATGCTGTTCGAGCGCGAAGGCGCTTAGGAAAAGACGGCCCGAAGTGGGGCTTCGGGCCGGGCGTCGTTCGGGTCAGCACCCGGCGACAACCTGTGAGCTGACGAACGGGATCGACGCGATCCCGGCAAGGCTTCTGACCACGAATACGGGGAAATAATAACCATGTCCGCAATAAATGAAAAGGCGGTAAACGGGACGCAGCTACAGCGCACCCATAAAAAGATCTACCGCCATTTGATGCCGCTACTTATCGTGGCGTACATCATTAGCTTTATTGATCGTACCAATATTGGCATGGCGAAAGCGACCATGTCGGTGGATATCGGCCTTTCCGCAACCGCATTCGGCCTCGGGGCCGGGTTGTTTTTTCTCACCTACGCGGTGCTGGAGATCCCCAGCAACCTGTTTTTAACCCGGATTGGCGCGCGGCGCTGGATCGCCCGCATCATGATCACCTGGGGGATCATCTCCTGCGGTATGGCGTTCGTCACCGGGCCTACGTCCTTTTACGTGATGCGCCTTTTGCTCGGCGCCGCCGAAGCGGGGCTGTATCCGGGCATTATTTACTACCTGACCCTCTGGTTTGGCCGTGAAGAGCGCGCTAAAGCCACCGGCCTGTTCCTGCTGGGGGTCTGCCTGGCCAATATTATCGGCGCGCCGCTGGGCGGATTGTTATTAAGCCTTGATGGAATGTCCGGCTGGCACGGCTGGCAGTGGATGTTCTTTATCGAAGGGCTGCCCGCGATAGCGCTGGCGTTCGTCGTCTGGCGCAGGCTGCCGGATAAACCCGCCGACGCCCGCTGGCTGGACAGCCACGACGTACAGGCAATCACTGCGGTGCTGGAGAAAGAAGCCGAGGAGACGCGCCATACGCCAAGCCGCTTTTCCCTGAAAACCGCGCTCACCACCCGCGTATTTTTGTTGCTGGTGCTGATTTACTTTACCCACCAGTTCTCGGTTTACGGCCTGAGTTATTTCCTGCCGGGGATCATCGGAAGCTGGGGCCAGCTTACCCCGCTGCAGATCGGTCTGCTGACCGCCATCCCATGGATCGCCGCCGCCGCTGGCGGGATCCTGCTGCCGCGTTTCGCCCGGACGGAACAGCGTTCGCGCAGCATGCTGATGGCCGGGTATCTGGTCATGGCGACCGGCATGGCGATTGGCGCGATTGCCGGCCACGGCGTGGCGTTGCTTGGCTTCTCGCTGGCCGCCTTCATGTTCTTCGCCATGCAATCCATCATCTTTAACTGGCTCCCCTCGATCATGAGCGGACATATGCTGGCGGGCAGCTTCGGACTGCTTAACTGCCTCGGATTGTGCGGCGGCTTTCTCGGGCCGTTTATCCTCGGCGCGTTTGAGGACCGCACCGGCGCGGCGACGTCCGGCTTATGGTTCGCCGTCGCGCTACTGATTGTCGGCGCGCTGGCATCTCTGTTGATTAAAAGTTCGTCATCCTCTACCCCCGCCTCGGCAAAACAGGCCCGCGGCGAAAACGCTTAATCAGGAGCGCCTTATGCGTATCGAAGTGTTACTGGATTTAAAAACTCGCCTCGGCGAGAGCCCTGTATGGGATATCGAGCAGCAACGTCTTTGGTGGGTAGATAGCCTCGACGGGCGCCTGTTCGCCTGTAACGCGCAGGGCGGCGCGATTAAGAGCTGGGACGTGCGGCAGAAAATTGGCTCTTTCGCCCTGCGCCAGAACGGCGAAGGCGCGGTGGTAGCGCTACAGAATGGCGTTCATCTGCTCGACTTCGCCAGCGGCGGGCTGACGCTGCTGCACCATCCGGAAGCGGACCGGCCCTTTAACCGGCTCAACGACGGTAAAGTCGATCGTCAGGGACGCTTTCTGTTCGGGTCGATGGATATGCGCGAAGAGGAGCCAAGCGGCGCGCTATATCGCCTGGACGCCGATCTGTCACTGCACGTGCTGAAGAAAAATATCATCGTCTCTAACGCCCCCTGCTGGAGCCCCTCCGGCGAAACGTTCTACTTTGCCGATACCTGGACGGGCGAAATCTGTGCCTGGGACTACAACACCGCGACCGGCGATCTCTCTGGCGAACGTGTCTTTTGCCACGTCGATCGCAGCGAAGGCGGCGCGGCGGATGGCGCCACCGTGGACAGCGAAGGCTATCTGTGGAACGCGCTGGTCTATGCGGGCAAGCTGGTGCGCTACACGCCGGAGGGCGAGGTCGATCGCATCATTGAGATGCCGGTGAAAAAAGTCACCAGCGTGATGTTCGGCGGCGAAAACCTCGACGTGCTGTACGTCACCTCAATGGCGCAGCCGCCGCTACCGCGCTTCCCGGAAGATAATCAGCTACGCGGCAGCCTGTTCGCCATTTACGACCTGGGCGTCACCGGCGTAGCGGAACGGCGCTTTGCCGGTTAAACGAATATCCGGCTCGCCGCGATAACAATAATACCCGGCGAACCCACTCTGACCCTGATACCTGGCGGCGCGCGCCATGCTGTCGCGACGCCGCGGAGTAAACACGACTATGACAACAATCAATCAAACACCTGCCGGCGAACAAGGCGCAAAAAAGCGGCTGATACATCGTTTCTCCTGGGTTTCGCTGCTGGTTTGCTGGCTAATCTGGGTGCTTAACGCCTACGACCGCGAGATGATCCTGCGCCTTGGCCCGGTCATCTCTAAGGAGTTCTCGCTCTCGCCGGAACAGTGGGGCAACGTCGTCGCGCTGATTATGGTTGCCCTGGCGGTGCTGGATATCCCCGGCTCCATCTGGAGCGATCGCTACGGTTCAGGCTGGAAGCGGGCGCGCTTTCAGGTACCGCTGGTGCTGGGCTATACCGCCCTCTCTTTTATTTCCGGGATTAAAGCGATCAGCCACGGGCTGACGGCGTTTGTGCTGCTGCGCGTTGGCGTCAACCTCGGGGCCGGCTGGGGCGAGCCCGTCGGCGTCAGCAACACCGCGGAGTGGTGGCCGAAAGAGAAGCGCGGCTTCGCGCTGGGGGTGCATCATACCGGCTATCCGATTGGCGCGCTGCTGAGCGGCGTGGTGGCAAGTCTGGTGCTTTCCGCATTTGGCGAAGGCAGCTGGCGCTACTGCTTCCTGCTGGCGCTGATCGTCGCCATCCCGCTGATGATTTTCTGGGCGAAATATTCCACCGCCGATCGCATCAACACGCTTTATCAGCATATCGATAGCCAGGGGATGACGCGCCCGGCGACCCAGGAAAGCAGCCATGTTGCCAAAGGCGAAGGGATGAAGACCTTTTTACGTACCCTGCGCAACCGCAATATTTCGCTAACGGCGGGCAATACCCTGCTGACGCAAATTGTCTATATGGGCATTAACGTTGTGCTGCCGCCGTATCTTTATCACGTCTCCGGCCTGTCGCTGGCGGCATCCGCCGGGCTAAGTATTATCTTCACGCTGACCGGTACCCTGGGCCAGATAATCTGGCCCTGGCTATCCGATAGCTTTGGTCGTAAACGTACTCTGATCGTCTGCGGTCTGTGGATGAGTATCGGCATTGCGCTGTTCTATTTCGCCACCAATATGCCGCGTCTTATCGCCATTCAGCTCTTTTTTGGCCTGGTGGCCAACGCCGTGTGGCCTATCTACTACGCAATGGCCTCGGATTCCGCCGAAGAACGCGCCACCTCTACCGCCAACGGAATTATCACCACGGCGATGTTTATCGGCGGCGGCCTTTCGCCATTGCTTATGGGCTGGCTCATCCAGTTCGGTGGGGGATGGGAAAATCCGGCGGGTTATATCTACGCCTTCTTTACCATGGCGGGATGCGCGCTGCTGGGGATGTTGTTGCAGCTGATGACCACCGATAAAACGCCGCGCAAAGCGCATTAACGCAGGAGAACGCATGAAGATTGTTATCGCGCTGGATTCGTTTAAGGGCAGCTGTAGCGCGCAGGCCGCTTGCGCAGCGGTCGCACGGGGATTGCGCCGGGTTGACGAGGCGCTGGAGCTGGTCGAAATGCCCGTGTCGGACGGCGGAGAGGGACTGCTTTCGACCCTTGCGGAAAGTCCGCAGCTGAAAGGCGCGAGGTGGCAGCAGCAGCGCTGTACCTCGCCTTACGGCCTCGCCGTACAGGCCGCGTTTCTGATCCTGCCCGGCGAGCGGGCCATTATTGAGATGGCGCAAAGCTGTGGGCTCGAGCTTACGCCGAAAGCGCAGCGGGATGTGCGTCTGGCCAGCAGTTTTGGGCTGGGCGAACAGGTAAAAGCGGCGCTGGATGCCGGTTGCCGGCGTCTGATTATCGGGCTGGGCGGCAGCGCGACCAACGATGGCGGCATCGGTTTTGCCCAGGCGCTTGGCGCACGATTCTGGCGTAAGGACGGCACGCTGCTGCCGGTTCCCGCCGCGGGCCAGGATCTTGCGCATATCCAGCGCATCGATTTAAGCGAACTGGACCCGCGTTTACGACAGGCCGAAATTCAGGCCTCCTGCGACGTCACCAACCCTCTGCTTGGAACCGATGGCGCCACCTGGGTTTATGGCGCGCAGAAAGGGGCGGATGAGGCGGCGCTGAGCGAGCTGGAGGCGGGTATGGCGCACTACAGCCGGCAGCTTACGCAAACGCTCGGCTACGACGTCAGCGAAGCGCCAGGCGCCGGGGCCGCGGGCGGTATGGGAGCTGCGCTGATCGCCTATGCGGGCGGCACGCTGCGTCCGGGCATTGACCTGGTGCTGGAATTGCTAAACGCCGACCGCCATCTTAGCGATGCCGCGCTGACCATCGTCGGTGAAGGCTGGCTCGATCGCCAGAGCGCCTTTGGTAAAGCCCCGGTGGGCGTGGCGGGCAAAGCGGCGCGCCACGGCGTACCGGTTGTGGCCCTTTGCGGCGGGCGCGATGAGAGCAGTCGGCAATTGTATCAACACCATATTGACGCGATGTGGTCTATCTGCCAGCGCCCTATGCCGCTGGCGGAGTCGATGAACACATGCGAACAGCTCCTCGCCGACGCAGCGGAGAATGTTCTACGAACCTTTCTGAGCGGACGGCGCGGAGAGGCACATAAGCGGATAACTGTATGATTATTACGACGGCGCTGGCTAATGAAATTGTCGCCCGGGCAATGGCGATAATTCATCATAACGTGAACGTGATTGACCATCATGGACAGATTATTGCCTCAGGTGAACGTCATCGTATCGGCGAGCAGCATGAAATCGCCCGCGAGGTGATACGCACCGGTAAACGTATTTGTATTAATAACACCGCGGAAGCCGCGCGTTTTCAGAATGTGCATCCCGGGATTAATCATCCCATTATGTATGACGATCGCGTGGTGATGGTGGTGGGCATCAGCGGCGACCCGGCGGCAATAAGCCGCTATGCTGAACTGGCGGTGCTTACCGCCGAACTACTGGTCCGCCAGGCCATAGAGATGCGGGAAACCAACTGGCGACAGCGTCTGCGCGACACCCTGTTTTGTCAGTACCTTGAGCAGGGAGCCGCGCCCGCCGGACAGGAAGCGCTTCATCGCCTGGTGGAGCTTGGCTTTAATTTTAATGCCCCGCTGATGCCGGTTGTGGTGACCGTGCAGGTCGAACAGCACCAGCTAAGCGAAGTATTGAGTACGCTGCTGCGGGAATTCTCGCAGCTGTCCGGGGTAAGAGACGTCATTTTGCTGGGCAGCAATGAAATACTTATCCTCAATACGCTATGCGAACCCCAGGAGACGATGCTGCGGGGCATCGAGTTTGTTCTCAGCAATCAGATCAGCCATTACCATATCGGGATTGGCGTGCAGGCGGACAACGCCCCGGATATTCGCGAGGCTATCCGATTCGCCCGTTCGGTGATTGAGGTGGGGAGCAAAGTGCAGCCGCAGCGACAAATCTACTACTTTCGCGAGATGGCGATGCTCTGCCTGTTCCGGGTGCTGGAAGACAGCTATATGGTGAATTTTTTTATCAATAACGTACGCCAGCTGCTTGAGCATGATTCCGGCGAAGTGCTGCTGGATACCCTGAGCAGCTTTATTGCCAATAACGCCGAGCCGGGCAAAACGTCGCTGCTGTTGGGGATTCATCGCAACACGCTCACCTACCGGCTGCAGCAGATTAAAAAGCATATTCAGCTCGATCCGATGGTCTTCACCGACCTGACGCAGCTGGCGGTGTCGGTACACTGCTATCGTCGGCAGAACCCGCGCCAGAGCGAATGGATTGATACCTTAAGCTAAAGAGCGGCGGGTGCTCTCGCCCGCCCTGCTGGGGAAATACCCCACAGCCATGTCCGGGAGGAAGCGGCCCAAACGTTACCGGTCGCGGTGTATCACTCTGAGATCGACGTTTATCAAAATAATAGCGCGCCCGGCGTTTTTATCACGAGCGGAGCGCCCGTCGCCGATGGCGGGCTTTTCGCCTCATCCCTTCGGCGAAGCTTGCTCGCTTCAGTCGCCATTTCTGTACATAATTTAATCAAATGGCACCTTTCTTGCCTTTTATCTACGTTCCCCGACGGCGGCGTTCGTCGGTCAATATAGATAAAAAGGACAGGAAAATGGCGCAAATGAATGAAAACGTCGCGACCGCACCGGTCTCTCCCTTACGCGATTTTTTCGCGAAACCACGCATCATCGCCAGGCCCGGTTTTAACCGCTGGCTGGTGCCCCCGGCCGCGCTGGCCGTTCATCTCTGCATAGGTATGGCCTACGGATTTTCGGTTTACTGGTTGCCTATGTCGCAGCTAATAGGAGGAAGCGAGTCCTTACAATGCCCCGTCACGATGTCGTTCTGGCAGCAGCTGTTTACCCGCGATTGCGACTGGAAGATCTCCATGCTGGGATGGACCTACACGCTGTTTTTTGTTTTTCTCGGCTGTTCGGCGGCGCTGTGGGGCAGCTGGCTTGAGAAGGTTGGACCACGGCTGGTGAGCTTTATTGCCACCTTGTGCTGGTGCGGCGGCCTGTTGCTATCTAGCGTCGCTATCTATTTCCACCAGCTTTGGTTGCTGTGGCTGGGAGCCGGGGTCATCGGCGGAATCGGTCTCGGACTGGGCTATATCTCACCGGTTTCGACGCTGTTGCGCTGGTTTCCGGATAAGCGCGGAATGGCGGCCGGGATGGCGATCATGGGTTTTGGCGGAGGCGCGCTGGTGGGGGCGCCGCTGGCAAACGGACTGATGAATTACTTTGCCGGTCCGGCCGGCAACGGGGTATGGCAAAGCATTCTGGCGCTGGCGGCGATTTATGCGCTGTTTATGCTCGCCGGAACCTTTGGCTATCGTCTGCCGCCCATGGGCTGGCACCCTTCGGGCGAGAAGGCGCAAAAAACGATGCGCAATAATCCCACGATCCAGGTGCACGTCCGCGTCGCCTGCCGTACCCCGCAGTTCTGGCTGCTGTGGATGGTGCTGTGGCTCAACGTCACCGCGGGGATCGGCATTCTCGGTATGGCCTCGCCGATGCTGCAGGAGATCTTTGCCGGTAAACTGCTGTCGCTCGATCTGAGCTGGCATGAGCTGAACGGCGAGCAGCTGAAACGCATTGCTACCATGGCCGCAGGATTTACCGGCCTGCTCAGCCTGTTTAACATCCTGGGACGTTTTTTCTGGGCATCGGTATCCGACCTGTGCGGGCGCAAAATGACCTTTGCGATTATTTTCTGCCTGGGCGCCGCGCTGTACGGGACGTTGCCGCTGGTGAATCACGGCGGCTATATCGCGCTGTATGTCTGCGCGATGTGCATTATCATTTCGATGTACGGCGGAGGCTTTGCCAGTATTCCCGCCTATCTGGCCGACGTCTTTGGCTCACAAATGGTCGGCGCGATTCACGGGCGTTTGTTAACCGCCTGGTCTGCGGCAGGGATCAGCGGCCCGGTGCTGGTCAACTATCTACGCGAGTATCAGCTGACGCACGGGGTCCCGCCCGAGCGCGTCTATGATATTACGCTGATGGTGCTGACCGGCCTGCTGGTGATGGGTTTTATCTGTAATCAGCTGGTGCGTCCGCTGTCGGAAGAGCATGCGATGACCGCGGAACAGCAGCAGCAGGCGAAAGGTCTGTACACCATCAACAAGAATGCTCAGCTCACGTGGGAGGCCCGTCCGTCCACGCTGCTGCTAACCGTAAGCTGGGTGGCGGTGAGCGTGCCGCTGTTATGGGGCGTCGGCACCACGTTACAGCAGGCCGTGAAGTTTTTTATGTAGGTTCTTGCAGCCGATGCCGCCCGTGATTCCCTGGCGGCTCTTTATGCGCTTACCGGCGTGCCTGACTGGATATGTTGAAGGATCCTCTCGACCGCCTCTTCGGCGGTCAGTACGGAGGTATCCAGAGTCAGGCTGGCGGCCAGCAGGCGAGCAAGGGTTGATTTCCCGGTACCGGGCAGGCCACCAAAGATCAGTAACATAGAGACGACAGCGTCATGTTGTTTCCGCTGGTGATGATTATTGATGATTTTCCAGCTTACCTGAACACGGATCTTATTCAGTCAGGTATGATTAATATTCAATACTGGCTGAAGCGGCATCAGGAGGCGTCTGCAGATAATCGTCACGTCCAGGGCAACGTTCAGTGATAGTGATACCGTCCCGCAGGCAATTTACTTAAGCCTTTTGCCCTCATCATCCACCACTTTCTCGCCATCTTCCTTTGCAAACGCGCCCTTTTGCGCGTCAGGAAGGATATCCAGTACCACCTCCGATGGGCGGCACAGGCGCGTTCCCAGCGGCGTCACCACAATCGGGCGGTTAATCAGGATTGGATGCTGCAGCATGAAATCGATTAACTGGTCATCGGTAAATTTATCTTCCGCCAGGCCCAGTTCTTCATATGGCTCAACATTTTTACGCAGCAGCACTCGTACCGCGATCCCCATATCGGCAATGAGTTTGACCAGCTCATCGCGTGGCGGTGGATTTTCAAGGTAATGAATAACGGTGGGTTCAGTACCGCTGTTGCGGATCATCTCCAGCGTATTACGCGACGTGCCGCAGGCCGGGTTATGATAAATGGTAACGTTGGTCATTTGTGTATCTCAAGACAAAGTGAAAGAGAGACGTAGCGCCAGCGCGGCCAGCGTTACAAACAGTACAGGCAGAGTCATGACGATCCCGGTGCGGAAGTAGTAGCCCCAGGAGATGGTCATGTTCTTCTGTGAAAGTACGTGCAGCCAGAGCAGCGTTGCCAGGCTACCAATAGGTGTAATTTTCGGCCCCAGATCGCAGCCAATCACGTTGGCATAGATCATCGCCTCTTTGATCACGCCGGTTGCGGTGCTTCCATCGATAGACAGTGCCCCCACCAGCACGGAAGGCATGTTGTTCATGATGGAAGACAGGAAAGCCGTCAAAAAGCCAGTACCCAGCGTCGCGGCCCAGAGTCCTTTATCCGCCAGCACGTTCAATACCCCTGAAAGGTATTCGGTTAGCCCGGCGTTGCGCAGACCGTAGACCACCAGGTACATCCCCAATGAGAAGATGACGATCTGCCAGGGTGCGCCACGCAGCACTTTGCCGGTATTGATGGCATGACCGCGCTTAGCGACCGCAAGCAGAATGATCGCCCCTGCCGCGGCAATCGCGCTGACCGGAATGCCAAGCGGCTCGAGGACGAAAAAACCGACCAGCAGAAGAATCAAAACTATCCAGCCGGTGCGGAACGTAGCCGGATCTTTAATGGCGTTTGCCGGCGATTTAAGCAGGACCAAATCGTAGGCCGGCGGGATATCTTTGCGAAAGAACAGGTGCAGCGTCACCAGCGTAGCGCCTATGGCGGCAATATCGACCGGCACCATTACCGAGGCATATCCAGTGAATCCCAGCCCGAAGAAATCTGCCGATACGATGTTCACCAGATTCGACACAATAAGCGGCAGGCTGGCAGTATCAGCAATAAACCCGGCAGCCATCACGAAGGCCAGCGTCGTGCCCTTGCTGAATCCTAATGCCAGCAGCATGGCAATCACGATGGGCGTCAATATTAATGCCGCGCCATCGTTGGCAAACAACGCCGCCACCGCTGCGCCGAGCAGAACAATATACGTAAACAGCAAACGGCCACGACCGTTTCCCCAACGAGCTACGTGCAGCGCAGCCCATTCAAAAAAGCCGGACTCATCGAGCAGCAGGCTGATAATAATTACCGCAATAAAGGTCGCCGTCGCGTTCCAGACGATATTCCACACCACCGGGATATCATCGACATGTACAACGCCAGCAATCAAAGCCAGTACCGCGCCCAGCGACGCGCTCCAGCCGATGCCTAACCCCTTCGGCTGCCAGATAACCAGAAAAATGGTCAGGACAAAAATAGCACCTGCCAGTAGCATACCCCCTCCCTGAAGATCACATTCGAAAAAACATATATGTTACGGCAAATTTTTAAAGGCAAAACGCTTTACCGCTTCCAGAACAGTTTGCTGATGCCAGCTTGCGGGCGATGGCCTGTACGATCTCCTGTTGGCTTAACCAGGCCTGCGCTATTACCTGTGCCGCCCATGCAGGCATATGCGGTGATAAGCGATAGTGCACCCACTTACCCTGCTTGCGATCCAGCAATAATCCGCTTTCCCGCAGCATAGCCAGATGGCGGGAGATCTTGGGCTGCGACTGATCCAACGCCGCACAGAGATCGCACACGCACAGCTCCCCCATCTCTTTAAGCAGCAGCACAATACCCAGGCGGGTTTCATCGGACAGATTTTTGAAAAGCTGTAAGGGTGTTAATGACATCATTCCTCCCGATCGTCGACGGACAGGATACTCCACAGAGATATAAGTTCAACACCACATATGAAAAATCATATGTGTTAAGTAACAAAAAACAAGAGGCAAGTATGCCAGGCGGGTTAACCAGATCAATTTATAGGGGAAGAGCAGAATTCAGAAGTCTGGAGCGGGCGAAGGGAATCGAACCCTCGTATAGAGCTTGGGAAGCTCTCGTTCTACCATTGAACTACGCCCGCAAGGAGGTGCGTGGGTCATTATAGACCTTACGCACCCGCTGACAAGCCCAAACCGGGCTAACTGCCGATAAAATAACCTTTTAGCACTTAGGCTTACTGCCCTGTGGCGGCAAATAGCGCAGCGGGTCGATCGCCGTCGCCCGGTAGCGGATCTGGAAGTGCAGGCGCACGGAATCCGCGTCCGAGCTGCCCATGGTGGCGATCTGCTGGCCAATCTTCACGCTCTGGCCGTTGTTCACCATCAGCTTGTCGTTGTGCGCATAGGCGCTGATATAGTCCTCATTATGTTTAATCATAATCAGGTTGCCGTAGCCGCGCAGCTGGTTGCCCACGTACACCACTTTGCCCGCCCCTGCCGCATACACCGGCTGGCCGCGCTTACCGGCGATATCGATACCTTTATTGCCGCCATCGCTGGTGGAGTATGGCAGCACGACTTTACCGCTGGTTGGCCAGCGCCAGCAGCGTTGCCCGACCGGCGGCCAGGAGGACTGCGGCACCGCCGAAGAGGGCGTCACGGCGGCGGTACGTTTCACTGACGATTTCTTGCCGGATGCCCCCGCCTTCGCCGTGGTTCCTGAACCGCTGTTCAGCTTCAGCTTTTGCCCGATTTCGATGGTATAGGGAGGTGAAATATTATTGAGACGGGCAAGATCCCTGACGCTGGTGCCAGTGGAACGTGAAATAGCGTACAGCGTGTCGCCGCGCTTCACGGTATAGGTGGAACCGGAATCGGATGAGCTGGAACACCCCGCGACGATCAGGCTGCTCAGCAACATTATTGCGATAACAAAGCGTTTTCTCATCAGGCGTCCTGCGCTTAACACAAACATTCACCTCAAAACCAGGGGCGATTATCATACCAGCCCGTAAGGCAATCCCCAATCGCTACCCTTCATACAGAAGTATTAAACGGATAGCCATGCGTAATAATATCCATCAGCGCGGGCAGATAAGGCATAGACGGCAATTTTACCAGCGCCGGGTAGAATATTTGCGGCGAGGGAAAAACATCGACCACGTAGCAGTGGCTAAGTTTATCGGCATCCACTTCTGAAGACGGTAGTAACGTCGCAGCCTCAAGGCCGGAGTCCAGCCAGTCGAGGATAACCCCTGGCTGCGTGATATGCATGATAACCTTCGCATTGACCCCAGATTTACAAAATAGATCCATCAGCATCTCGTAAGTCCCTGAATCTTTTGCACGATGCAACAACACTAATGGCAGCGCCGCCAGCGACGTGTAGCTATAGGGATTAGACGGCGGCTCCGGCAAGCATTTTTTATTGATCACCGCGACCAGCTTAATCGGATCAAAAGAGACATAATCAAAACCTTCGCTACGGTAGGGGCGCTGGATTAAGGCTAAATCAATTGCGCCCTCGGTTAATAACGTCTCGAGGTGGCTGGAGTCGGTAACGGAAATATTTATGGAAGTGTCGGGATGACGTCGATATACCTCCATCAGCAATGCTTTAAAATAATTCTGATAGAGATGAGTTAAGCCGATTCTCAATTCAGTTCTGTTTTTGTGCGCAATATCCGTCGTTTCCCGCGCCGTATCCTCTACCTGGCGTAATATTTCACACGCTTTTCGATAGAGAAAAAAACCGGCTTCCGTAGGCTCAATGCGGTTTCCCCGGCGAACAAAAAGCGATACCTGAAGCTCCTCTTCCAGCTCCTGAATTCGCTTGCTGAGCGGCGGCTGCGCCATGTTCAGAGACTTCGCCGCCTGGCTAACCGAACCTTGTTCCACCACCCGACAAAAATAGCGTAAGCGCTTTAAATCCATCATCATTATCCGCAGTGTAATTTATCACCAGTATCACACTTAGACGGAGAAATAAAAAGCCGCAGCGTTGCTCCTCATATTAATTAATCATTATTTAACACCTTTTTAAAATAAACTTTTTTGATCTACTGACCATCCGGTAAACGGTATTTGTTTATCCGCCGCAGTAAAAATATTGTGCTGGGAGCAAAACTTCTTTTCCGAAGGAACATCCCATGGCAAATAGTGATAACAAAACACCCTCATCGGTACATGATTTACGCTCCGCGCTGGAACTACTGAAAACCCTTCCCGGCGAGTATGTTGAAACCGATACCGAAGTCGACCCGCACGCCGAACTCTCCGGCGTCTATCGTTACGTAGGCGCCGGCGGCACCTGCCAGCGTCCAACCCGCAAGAATGGCCCGGTCATGGTCTTCAATAAAATTAAAGGCTTTGAAAATATCAGCGTGGCGATTGGCCTGAATGGCTCCCGTCAGCGCGTCAGCCATTTTCTCCAGTGTGAACCAGCTAAACTGGGGCATCTGCTGAAGGATTCAGTAGAAAACGCGATAGCCCCGGTGATGACCCAGAGCATAGCGGTTTGCCAGGAAGTGATTCATCTGGCGAGCGATGCCGATTTCGATCTGCGCAAGCTGCTGCCGGCGCCGACGAATACCGAAGAAGACGCCGGCCCCTATATTACGATGGGCCTGTGCTACGCCTCCGATCCAGAAACCCATGAGTCCGATATCACCATTCATCGCCTGTGCGTCCAGAGCCGCGACGAACTCTCCATGTGGCTAACGCCCGGCCGCCACATCGACGCATTTCGCATGAAGGCGGAAGCCGCAGGCCAGCCGCTGCCGATTTCAATCAGCATCGGCGTCGATCCGGCGATTGAAATTGCCGCCTGCTTTGAGCCGCCGACCACCCCGCTGGGCTTCAACGAGTTAAGCATCGCCGGCGCGCTGCGCGGCAAAGCTGTGGAGATGACGCAGTGTAAAACCATCAACGAGAAAGCGATCGCCCACGCTGAGATCGTGATTGAAGGCGAACTGCTGCCCCACGCCCGCGTACGCGAAGACCAGAACACTGATACAGGGCGCGCGATGCCGGAATTCCCCGGCTATACCGGCGAAGCGAAAGAAGCTATTCCGGTGATCAAGGTGAAAGCCGTCACCCATCGCATTAACCCTATCTGGCGCACCACCGTCGGGCCAGGCGAAGAACACGTCAATATGGCCGGTATCCCGACCGAAGCCAGCATCCTGGATATGGTCGAACGCGCGATGCCGGGCAAGCTGCTGAACGTCTTTGCCCATTCGGCGGGCGGCGGCAAGCTGCTGGCGGTGCTGCAGTTCAAAAAATCCTCCCCGGCGGACGAAGGGCGTCAGCGTCAGGCTGCTCTGCTGGCGTTCTCAGCCTTCCCGGAACTGAAGCACGTCATTCTGGTTGATGAAGACGTCGATATTTTCGACAGCGACGACGTGCTTTGGGCCATGCAAACCCGCTATCAGGGCGATGTCGATACAATCACTATTCCCGGCGTTCGCTGCCATCCGCTCGATCCGTCGCAGGTACCGGAATACAGCCCGAGCATCCTGCAGCAGGGAATGTCCTGCAAAACGATATTCGACTGCACGGTGCCGTTCCATCTGAAGCACAACTTCCAGCGATCCAGATTTAAAGAAGTGGACGTGAAGCGCTTCCTGGCAGATTTCGAATAAAAGGAGAACCTCATGACGGCACGCATCATCATTGGTATCAGCGGCGCATCCGGGTTTCAGTACGGCGTTAAGGCGCTGGAGCTACTGCGCCCGCATCCCGTTGAAGTCCACCTGGTCGTCTCTAAAGGCGCGGAAAAAACCTGCGAGCTGGAGACGGATTACCGCCTGGACGAGGTGATGGCGCTGGCCGACGTGGTGCATCCCATCGCCAATCTTGGCGCAGCTATCTCCAGCGGTTCATTTAAAACGCTGGGGATGCTGGTCGCACCGTGTTCAATGCGTTCTTTGGGCGCCATCGCCCACTGCCTGACCGACAACCTGCTCACCCGCGCGGCGGACGTGGTGCTGAAAGAACGTCGTCGCCTGGTGCTGCTGGCCCGGGAAACGCCGCTGAACCTCGGCCACATCCGCAATATGGCCGCTGTAACCGAAATGGGCGGGATTATCTTTCCGCCGGTCCCGGCGCTTTACCAGCGTCCGCAAACGGCGGACGACATCGTTACCCATAGCGTCAATCGCGCGCTCGATCTGTTTGACCTGCAGGTCAACAACATCCCCCGCTGGGGTGAAGGCGAGCTACGTTTTAATTAACCGGAAATCATTCAATGTTAATCGGCCCATATGTAAACGGAGCCGCCGTGATTATCGGCGGACTCATCGGCGCTGCGGCGGGCGGCAAGCTCCCCGAGCGCGTCAAAACGGCGCTGCCGATGACCTTCGGCCTGTGCTCCGTTGGTCTTGGTATTACGCTGGTGCTCAAAGTGAAATATATGCCCGCCGTCGTGCTGGCAATGGTGATTGGCGCCATCCTCGGCGAACTGCTGCATCTGGAAAAGGGCATCGGTAAAGCCGCAGGCTCCACGCGCGGTTTGATCAACAAAGTGCTGCCGCCGGTCAATGGCCTTGGCCATGAAGAGTTTACCGAGAAATTTGTCGCCATCCTGGTTCTGTTTTGCGCCAGCGGCACCGGTATTTTCGGCGCGATGACCGAAGGCATGAGCGGCGATCCGTCAATTCTGTATATCAAAACGATTCTCGATCTGTTTACCGCCGGGATTTTCGCGACGCTGCTGGGCTACGCGGTGATGACCATTGCTATCCCGCAGGTCATTATTCAGATTGCGCTGGCGATGCTGGCGGTGGTTATTCTGCCGTCGATCTCGCCTGATATGATGGCGGATTTCTCCTGCGCCGGCGGGCTGCTGATGGTGGCGACCGGGCTGCGCATCTGTAACATTAAGCTCTTTCCAGTGGCCAACATGTTGCCAGGGCTTGTTTTGGTAATGCCTTTGTCCCATTTATGGGCTAACCTAGTGGCCTGAGTACATGACCCGGCGGGTTTGTGCCGGGTCATTTTTTATTTCAGGAGTTGTCATGGCCGGGGAACATGTCATTTTGCTGGACAAGCAAGATAAGCCTTCAGGTATGCTGGAGAAGTATGCCGCTCACACCCTCGATACCCCTTTGCATCTCGCGTTTTCCTGCTGGTTGTTCAATGAACAAGGCCAACTGCTGGTCACGCGCCGCTCGTTGGGCAAAAAAGCCTGGCCTGGCGTGTGGACGAACTCAGTCTGCGGGCATCCGCAAACCGGCGAAACCTTCGAACAGGCCGTTGAGCGCCGCTGCCGCTTTGAGCTTGGCGTTGAGATTACCCGCATCGCCCCAGTCTTTCCGGCATTTCGCTATCGGGCCGTCGCGCCGAATGGCATCGTCGAAAACGAGGTCTGTCCGGTCTATGCGGCACGAATAGCCAGCGCGTTACGGATAAATCCTGACGAAGTGATGGATGTTCAGTGGAGCCATCTTGCGGATGTTCTGAGCGGGATTCGCGCGACGCCGTGGGCGTTTAGCCCGTGGATGGTGATGCAGGCAGCGGACGACAATGCGCGTAATGCGTTGATAAACTTTAGCCGTCAGGCATAAAAAACCCCAGCAGCGCTGGGGTTTCGTTTATTCGCGTAATGCTTATTTTACCGGACGCATCGCCGGGAACAGGATCACGTCGCGGATGGTGTGGCTGTTGGTAAACAGCATCACCATACGATCGATACCGATACCGAGGCCCGCGGTCGGCGGCAGGCCGTGCTCCAGCGCGGTAACGTAGTCTTCGTCATAGAACATCGCTTCGTCATCACCAGCGGCTTTCGCGTTAACCTGATCGAGGAAGCGCTGCGCCTGGTCTTCCGCATCGTTCAGCTCGCTAAAGCCGTTACCGATTTCACGCCCGCCGATGAAGAATTCAAAACGGTCGGTGATTTCCGGGTTCTCGTCGTTACGGCGCGCCAGCGGAGAGACTTCTGCCGGATATTCGGTGATAAAGGTTGGCTGAATCAGATGCGCTTCCGCCACTTCTTCGAAGATCTCGGTCACGATGCGGCCCAGACCCCAGCTCTTCTCAACGTGAATGCCGATGCTTTCCGCAATGGCTTTTGCAGAATCGAAGTTATCCAGATCGGCCATCTCGGTTTCCGGACGGTATTTCTTGATCGCTTCGCGCATGGTCAGCTTTTCAAACGGCTTGCCGAAATCGAAGGTCTGATCGCCGTAAGGCACTTCAGTGTGGCCCAGAACGTCCTGCGCCAGGGTGCGGAACAGGGATTCGGTCAGCTCAATCAGATCTTTGTAGTCCGCATAGGCCATATAGAGTTCCATCATGGTGAACTCTGGGTTATGGCGAACGGAGATGCCTTCGTTACGGAAGTTACGGTTGATTTCGAACACGCGCTCGAAGCCGCCGACTACCAGACGCTTCAGGTACAGCTCCGGCGCGATACGCAGGTACATGTCCAGATCGAGCGCGTTGTGATGGGTGATGAACGGCCGCGCGGAAGCGCCGCCGGGGATCACCTGCATCATCGGGGTTTCAACTTCCATAAAGCCGCGGCCGACCATGAACTGACGGATGCCCGCCAGGATCTGCGAACGCACTTTAAAGGTGTTGCGCGATTCATCATTGGAGATCAGGTCCAGATAGCGCTGACGATAGCGCGCTTCCTGATCCTGCAGGCCGTGGAATTTGTCCGGCAGCGGGCGCAGGGCTTTGGTCAGCAGACGCAGTTCGGTGCAGTGGATAGAGAGCTCGCCGGTCTTGGTTTTGAACAGCTTACCGCGCGCGGCAATGATGTCGCCAAGGTCCCACTTTTTGAACTGCTCGTTGTAGACGCCTTCCGCCAGATCGTCACGGGCGACGTACAGCTGAATGCGGCCGCCAACATCCTGCAGCGTAACGAAGGAGGCTTTACCCATGATACGACGGGTCATCATGCGGCCAGCGACGGCGACTTCAACATTCAGCGCTTCCAGCTCTTCGTTTTCTTTAGCATCGAAGTCAGCGTGCAGTTGGTCTGAGGTGTGGTCACGACGGAAATCATTCGGGAACGGAATACCCTGCTCACGCAGCGCAGCCAGCTTTTCACGACGGGCTTTCAGTTCATTATTAAGGTCAATTGCCGCGTCAGCGCCCTGTGCTTGTTGTTCAGACATGTTGGTTCCTCATAACCCTGCTTTCAAACTTGCTTCGATAAATTGATCCAGGCTGCCGTCCAGCACCGCCTGAGTGTTGCGGGTTTCTACCCCGGTGCGCAGATCTTTAATGCGGGAGTCATCCAGCACGTAAGAACGGATCTGGCTGCCCCAGCCGATGTCGGATTTGGTATCTTCCATCGCCTGCTTCTCGGCATTTTTCTTCTGCATTTCCAGCTCATAAAGCTTCGCTTTCATCTGCTTCATGGCCTGGTCTTTGTTCTTGTGCTGCGAACGGTCGTTCTGGCACTGGGTCACTAAGCCGGTCGGAATGTGGGTGATACGCACCGCGGATTCCGTACGGTTAACGTGCTGGCCGCCCGCGCCGGAGGCGCGGTAAACGTCAATGCGCAGATCCGCCGGGTTGATGTCGATATCGATATCGTCATCCACTTCCGGGTAAACGAACGCGGAGCTGAAAGAGGTGTGGCGGCGGCCGCCGGAATCGAACGGGCTCTTACGCACCAGGCGATGAACGCCGGTTTCAGTACGCAGCCAGCCGTAGGCGTAGTCACCGATAATCTTGATGGTCACGGACTTAATGCCCGCCACTTCGCCTTCAGACTCTTCAATGATCTCGGTCTTGAAGCCGCGCGCTTCAGCCCAGCGCAGATACATGCGCGTCAGCATGCTGGCCCAGTCTTGCGCTTCCGTACCGCCGGAACCGGCCTGGATATCGAGGTAGCAATCGGCGCTGTCGTATTCACCGGAGAACATGCGGCGGAATTCCAGCTGTGCCAGCTTCTCTTCCAGCACATCGAGCTCAGCGACGGCTTCGTTGAAGGTCTCTTCGTCGTCGGCTTCAACGGCCAGCTCCAGCAGGCCGGATACGTCCTCCAGCCCCTGAGACATCTGATCCAGCGTATCAACGATGGCTTCCAGCGAGGAACGCTCTTTGCCCAGCGCCTGTGCGCGCTCGGGTTCGTTCCAGACGTCCGGCTGCTCCAGCTCGGCATTTACTTCTTCGAGACGCTCTTTCTTAGCATCGTAGTCAAAGATACCCCCTAAGAACGCCCGAGCGCTCCGTGAGGTCCTGAATGCGGTTTTTTACCGGATTTATTTCAAACATGGTCGGTTTCTTTTAATGGATTCGTCAAAATGCGGTGATAAGAGCGGAATTCTACCGGATTCGCGCTCTCATTAATATACTGTTGTCAATTTGGCCAGAGGTGGTCAATGATCAGCTGCAGGCTGCGGTTGCCGCGGAACTCATTGATATCCAGCTTATAGGCAAGCTGAACTTCGCGAACGCCGTTATCCGGCCAAAGGGAAGTATCAACATTGAACGCGATACCGTCCAGCAGCGGGCCGCCGCCGACCGGTTCAACCATCACCTTCAGATGACGCTCACCGACCAGCCGCTGCTGCAGCAGACGAAAACGCCCGTCAAACAGCGGCTCGGGGAACATCTGCCCCCACGGCCCGGCGTCGCGCAGCATCTGCGCGACCTCCATGCTCATTTCTGCCGCCGTCAGCGGACCGTCGGAGACCACTTCGCCCTGCAGCAGCGCCGGATCGAGCCACTCGGTCACCAGCTCGCCAAAGCGCTGCTGGAACTCTTCAAAGCGCGCCTCTTCCAGCGATAGCCCTGCCGCCATGGCATGGCCGCCAAACTTCATAATCAGCCCCGGATAGAGCGTATCCAGACGCTCCAGCGCATCGCGCATATGCAGCCCCTGAATCGACCGACCGGAGCCTTTGAGCGTACCGTCGCCGGTGGGCGCAAAGGCGATAACCGGGCGATGGAAGCGCTCTTTGATACGCGAGGCCAGAATGCCGACGACGCCCTGATGCCACTGCGGGTGGTACATCGCCAGGCCGCCGGGCAGCGTCTCGCCGCTGCGTTCCAGCTTTTCACACAGGGTCAGCGCTTCCGCCTGCATCCCCTGTTCTATCTCTTTACGCGTCTGGTTCAGCGCGTCCAGCTCATTGGCCAGCATCCGGGCTTCGCCGGTGTTGTCGCACAGCAGCAGCGCCACGCCGACGGACATATCGTCCAGCCGCCCCGCCGCGTTCAGACGCGGGCCGAGCGCAAAGCCGAGATCGCTTGCCGCCAGCTTTTGCGGATCGCGGTTGGCGATTTCCAGCAGCGCTTTAATGCCCGGACGGCATTTCCCCGCCCGAATGCGGCTCAGCCCCTGCCAGGTCAGGATCCGGTTGTTGGCATCCAGCGGTACGACGTCCGCCACGGTGCCAAGCGCCACCAGATCGAGTAAATCAGCCAGATTCGGCGGCGCGATGCCGCGCTCCTCAAACCAGCCTTTATCGCGCAGAAAAGTGCGCAGCGCCAGCATCAGATAAAAAGCTACGCCCACCCCGGCCAGCGATTTCGACGGGAACTCACAGTCGCGCAGGTTCGGGTTAATAATCGCTTCCGCCGCGGGCAGCGAATCCCCCGGCAGGTGGTGATCGGTTACCAGCACCGGAATACCCAGCGCGTGGGCATGATCGACGCCAGCGTGCGAAGAAATGCCGTTGTCGACGGTCATAATCAGCTGCGCGCCGCGGGCGTGAGCCTGATCGACTACTTCCGGACTCAGGCCGTAGCCATCTTCAAAACGGTTTGGCACCAGGTACGAAACGTTGCCGTAACCCAGCGCGCGCAGAGCCAGCACGCTCAGCGCGGTGCTGGTGGCACCGTCAGCGTCAAAGTCGCCGACCACCACGATATGCAGCCCCTGCTTAAATGCGCCGTAAAGTATCTCTACCGCTTTTTCGACGCCGGTCAGCTGCGACCACGGCAGCATGCCTTTCACCCCGCGCTCCAGCTCCTGCGCGCTGCGCACGCCGCGGCTGGCGTACAGCCGCTGCAGCAGCGGCGGGAGATCGGCAGGTAAATCGACGCCGTCAACCGCCTCGCGGCGGCGTAGTTGTATCTGTTGTTTCACGCGAATCAGTTACCGCTTGTCTGTTTTTGATGCTCATCGAGGAGCGCTTTCAGGTCTTTCGGATCGCGATAGCCGGGCATAAGGGTGCCGTCGCTCAGCACCATCGCCGGCGTGCCGTTAACGCCAAGCTGCACGCCCAGCGTGTAGTGTTTAGCGATATCAACATCGCAGCTGGCCGGCTGCACGCCTTTGCCGCTCATCGCGTTATCCAGGGCTTTGTTGCGATCTTTGGCGCACCAGATAGCCTTCATGTTCTGCTCGGCTTCGCTTTGCAGCCCCTGGCGCGGGAAGGCCAGATAGCGCACGGTAATCCCCAGCGCGTTGTAGTCGCTCATCTGTTCGTGCAGTTTATGGCAGTAGCCGCAGGTAATATCGGTGAAGACGGTGATGACGTGTTTTTCCTGCGGCGCCTTATAGACGATCATCTCTTTTTCCAGCGCGTTCAGCTTACCGGCCAGCAGCGTATTGGTGACGTTTACCGGCTGCGCGCCGCTGACGTCGTACATCGGCCCCTGGATAATGTGCTTACCGTCATCGGTAACGTATATCACGCCGCTGTCCGTCAATGCGGTGCTGATGCCTTTGATCGGCGAAGGTTGCACGTCCGAACTCTGCACACCCAGCTTCGCCAGCAGTTGCTTAATCGCCGCGCTATCCGCATGCGCCGCACCGGATAAGGTGGTCGCCAGCAGAGTGAACATCAGTAAACCTTTTTTCATACTCAGTCCTTTTTTTCAGCACTCACGCACGCGGGTGATGCTGTTGATGGAGTTGTCGCAGACGCTCGGTCGCCACGTGGGTGTAGATCTGCGTCGTGGAGAGATCGCTGTGTCCTAACAGCATCTGCACCACGCGTAAGTCGGCGCCATGGTTAAGTAAATGTGTAGCAAACGCATGGCGTAACACGTGCGGGGAGAGCTTTTCGCTATCAATCCCCGCCAGTACGGCATAGTGCTTAATTCGATGCCAGAAGGTCTGGCGCGTCATCTGCTGCGCGCGCTGGCTGGGGAAAAGCACATCGGACGCCACGCCGTTCAGCAGCCAGGGGCGGCCGTATTCAAGGTAATTCTCAACCCACAGCACCGCCTCTTCGCCTAACGGTACCAGACGTTCTTTATTTCCTTTACCAATCACGCGCAGCACGCCCTGGCGCAGGCTAATGTCGCTCATGGTCAGGCCCACCAGCTCGGAAACGCGCAGACCGGTGGCGTACAGCACTTCCAGCATCGCTTTATCGCGCAGCTCCAGCGGCTGTTCAACCAGCGGAGCCTGGAGTAGCCGCTCCACCTGCGCCTCACTCAGATCCTTCGGCAGCCGCTGCGGCAGCTTTGGCGAGGCCAGCAGCGCGCTGGGATCGTCCGGACGAATTTTCTCCCGGTAAAGATGCTGGAAGAAGCGTCGCACGGCGCTTAGGAGGCGCGCGGTGCTGGTGGCCTTGTAGCCGCCGGTTTGCCGCTCCGCCAGCAGCGACTGGAGATCTTCGCCGCTGACGCTGGCAAGCGACAGGCCACGATGATGCAGCCATTCCACCACCATCGTCAGGTCCCGGCGGTAGGCGCTTAGCGTGTTCTCCGCCAGATTACGCTCCAGCCATAAGGCATCAAGAAACTGCTCGATTCGTGCGAGATCCTGTTCCACTCCGGCCTCTTTGCTTATTAAAACGGCGCCATTATACCCTAAATAATTCGAGTTGCAGGCGGGCGCGGCCTTTCTGGTACACTAAGCGCAAAGTCACAGCAAGAATTGAGACGTTTCCGCGATGAACATAGGTCTTTTTTACGGTTCCAGCACCTGCTACACCGAAATGGCGGCGGAAAAAATCCGCGATATTATCGGCCCTGAACTGGTCACGCTGCACAACCTGAAAGATGATTCCCCTGCCCTGATGACGCAGTATGACGTGCTGATCCTCGGCATTCCGACCTGGGATTTCGGCGAGATCCAGGAAGATTGGGAAGCCGTCTGGCAGCAGCTTGATACGCTGGATCTGCAGGATAAAATCGTCGCGCTGTACGGCATGGGCGACCAGCTCGGCTACGGCGAATGGTTCCTCGACGCGCTCGGTATGCTGCACGATAAGCTGGCGACCAAAGGGGTTAAGTTCATTGGCTACTGGCCTACCGAAGGCTATGAATTCACCAGCCCGAAACCGGTCATCGCCGACGGCCAGCTGTTCGTTGGCCTGGCGCTTGATGAAACGAACCAGTACGATCTGAGCGATGAGCGCATTCAGAACTGGTGCGAGCAAATCCTCGGTGAAATGGCTGAGCAGTTCTCCTGAGCCTTTGCCTACTCTTGCGTCGGTTTCTGTAACACCAGCCGACGCAGGTCGCGCCATTCTCCCGCGTCCATGCTATCCGCCGCGACCCATAAATGCTGGGTACGTTGGTTTTCCGTATTCCGCAGGCGCAGCAGCATGCCGCTGTTGATTACCCACGGCGTACCGATAATCTCCCACTCCGCCTTTTGCCAGCGCAGACGCGAATCGATCAGCAGCTTTATTTCGCCCTGACGGGCGTGGATCCGCCGCTGGCTGCGTACGCAGTCGAACACTACCAGCGACAGCAGTATCAGCCACAGCGGGGTATAGCTCAGCGGCCAGGGCATCAGCAGCACCAGCGCCGCCACCACGCCGTGCATCAGCAGTGAAAACCACTGCGCGCGCCATGAGATGCGTAAATCAGATTGCCACAGGACCACGTTCCCGATTCCGAGTCTGAATTAATTTTACCATCCGCTGCAGTTCAGCATCAGCCGGCTCGCCATGATTCATCAACCAGTTGAAGAGATCCGGATCGTCGTTTTCCAGCAGGCGGATGAATAACGCCTTATCGCCATCGCTTAGCGTATCGTACTCATGCTCGAAAAACGGCATGATGGAGATATCGAGTTCACGCATACCTCGACGGCATGCCCAATGGATACGGGCTTTATTGTTAATGTCCATGTTTTACTTCCTGCTTATAAATATCTCTTAGTTTAACCCGTTTTCGGCGCTGACTTCACTGGAATATCAAGATTCGCGAGCGCTATTCCATGAAATCCTTAAAATAATCAGGTTATTGGTTATTTCGCTCGTTTTAGCTCCGCGTTTTTTAGGGCACGAATGGCCTGTCAAAAGCGCTTGCATTGCACCATAGCTCTTTTACCATTAGTCACACACTCTGCGTTAAGCTATTCAGGATATGACTATGGCTTTTACACCTTTTCCTCCGCGTCAGCCCTCCTCTTCCGCTCGTCTGCCGTTAACGCTGATGACGCTGGACGACTGGGCGTTGGCGACGATTACCGGTCCGGATGGCGAAAAATATCTGCAGGGGCAGATCACCGCCGACGTCAGCCACCTGACCGACGAGCAGCATCTGCTTGCCGCGCACTGTGACGCCAAGGGCAAGATGTGGAGCAACCTGCGCGTTTTCCGCCGCAATGAGGGTTTTGCATGGATTGAACGCCGCAGCCTGCGTGATGCGCAGCTGACCGAACTGAAAAAGTACGCGGTGTTCTCTAAGGTGACGATCGCCGCCGATGATGAATCCGTGCTGCTGGGCGTTGCCGGTTTCCAGGCGCGCGCCGCACTGACGCCGCTGTTGGGCGAACTGCCGAACGCCGAGAAACAGGTGGTCAGCGAAGGCGCTACCAGCGTGCTGTGGTTTGAGCATCCGGCCGAGCGCTTCCTGCTGGTGACCGATGCGGCAACCGCCACCCGCATCACCGATGCCCTGCGCGGCGAAGCGCAGCTTAACAATAGCCAGCAGTGGCTGGCGCTGAATATTGAAGCCGGTCTGCCGGTTATCGACAGCGCCAACAGCGCGCAGTTTATTCCGCAAGCCACCAACCTGCAGGCGCTGGGCGGCATCAGCTTCAAAAAAGGCTGCTATACCGGCCAGGAGATGGTGGCCCGCGCTAAATTCCGCGGCGCCAACAAGCGCGCCCTGTGGTATCTGGCGGGGACCGCCAGCCGCGTGCCGGAAGCCGGGGAAGACCTGGAGCTGAAAATGGGTGAAAACTGGCGCCGTACCGGCACCGTTTTAGCCGCCGTACAGCTGGACGACGGCCGTCTGCTAGTGCAGGTGGTGATGAATAATGATATGGAACCGGACAGCGTGTTCCGCGTGCGCGACGATGCCGGTAGCCTGAGCATCGAGCCGCTGCCGTATACGCTGGAAGAGCGTTAAAGCGATATTCCCGGCCGCCTTCTCCCCGGAGGCGGCGCTACCCAACCCGCAAACCACATAAAAACCGCGGCCTCATACTTTGAGCGAATGCGCCATCTCTGGCCCCAGACCACTTTCTTGCGTAGAAGAATAGTGTATGTTCTGAACAATCATTTATTTCTTAAGCGGTAAAGAGATGAGACGGATTGAGGTCATACTGGGGGAACTGGAGCGGCTAACGCGCGGGCTGAGTCTTGCGGATCTGGAACAGGAAACGGCTTTTACGGCCGAAGCCATCGGCTTTAACCTCGGGCTGGCGCGCAACTCGGTCAGTAAGGATCTCAATCAGTTATGGAACGACGGCCTGGCGATTAAGAGCAAAGGGCGACCGGTGTTCTTTCTGCACCGTCAGGCAATAGAAACGCTTCTGGGGCGCAGACTGAATGATACCGAATGTGAAGTGCGCACGGTTAGCGACCTTCTACCGCATCAGGAAGGTCGTTCGCCGGATGACCCCTTCAGCGGCCTGATTGGCTACGACCGCAGCCTCCGTGACGCGGTGGAAAAAGGCTGCGCCGCGGTGCTTTATCCTCACGGGCTCCATGTGTTGTTGACCGGTCCCTCCGGCGTGGGAAAAACTTTCTTTGCCGAACTGATGCACCGCTTTGCCTGCGAACACGCCGCGGGCTCTCCTCCGCCGCTGGTCTACTTCAACTGCGCGGAGTATGCGCACAACCCGGAGCTGCTCTCTTCGCATTTATTTGGTCATCGGCAGGGCGCTTTTACCGGCGCGAGTGAGAATAAAGCCGGTTTGGTGGAGCAGGCGGACGGCGGATACCTGCTGCTTGATGAGGTGCACCGCCTGCCGTATGAAGGACAGGAAAAACTCTTCTCCATTCTCGATAAAGGCCAATATCGCCCGCTCGGTTCAAGCGCTACGGCGCGTTCCATCACGGTACGCTTGATTTGCGCCACTACCGAACCGGTCAGCTCGGCGCTGCTGCGAACATTCCAGCGGCGCATCCAGGTCTGTATCGATCTTCCCGGGATCCGTCAGCGCTCGGTGGAAGAGCAGGTGGAGCTTATCGTCGGTTTTCTCCAGCGTGAGAGCCGAAAAATTGAGCGTACGGTTAGCATCGACAAAACGCTGTTGCTCTGGTTGCTGAATAAGCCGCTGGAAGGCAACATTGGCCAGCTCAAAAGCGATATCCAGTTTCTTTGCGCCCAGGCGTGGGCCGCGGGAATGACCGAGCATAACGACACGCTCCAGCTGGATAAACGGCTGGTAGAAGTGCCGTTCAACGCCACTCCGGAACAGCGTCTGCTGGTCGATACCTTGTTTGACGGTCAGGAGCGGCTAAGCGTTGATGCGCGCACGTTACCCGCATTGAAAACCTCTCTGGCGACAGGAGCGGAGATCGAAGAAAGCGATCTGTTTTACAGCTTCCTGACCCGCGAATACATCAACCTGCGCAACAGCAACGTCCCACCGGCGGAAACGCTGGCGATCCTCAAAAACAAACTCAGCTCCATCTTTGAATATGGCCTCTACAGCCGCGACAGCGTGGCCCATCCGCCGCGCTATGGCGATCGGATTGAAGAGCGGGTGACCCTGCTGATTGGCTGCGTGGAACAGGTGCTGGGCTTTACGCTGCCAGAAAACCTGATGAATCCGCTGCGTAAACACTTTCTGGCGCTGATTGGCTACGTCCAGCGCGGGCTGATCCCGCAGCTTTACTCCTCCAGCCTGATCCTCGACCGCTGCAAAGATGAGTATGAAAACGCGACTCTGCTGTGCCGGAAAATCAACGAACTGCTGCATATTCAGTGCCCGGCGACGGAGGTCGTCTGGCTATGTTTGTTCCTGAAAGAGTGCCGCCATTATCGCCAGCGTATCGACGCCAGCCCCGACTGCGGCGTCATTTTAATCGCCCACGGCGCGACGACGGCGACCAGCCAGGCCCAGTACGTCAATCGAGTGCTGGAGCGCGAGCTGTTCAACGCCATCGATATGCCATTTGAGCAGTCGGTGCATGACACGCTGGAAACGCTAACCCAGCTGATCCAAACCCAACGCTACCGGCGGCTGATTCTGATGGTGGATATCGGTTCGCTGGTGCATTTTGGCAGTACCATCAGCAAACTATTCCAGATTGACGTCCTGTTAATGCCCAATATTACGCTGACCAGCCTGCTGGAGCTGGGTCTGGATTTAAGCTATGAAACCAGCGAGCTACCGCAGCTTGCGGAATTACTGCAGAGTAAAAATATCCCCTGTCAGCTCTGTACTCCGCAGCAGGAGAACGGCGGTAAGGTGCTGGTGATCTCCTGCATTACCGGCATGGGAACCGCAGAGAAAATCAAAAAAGTGCTGGAGGAAAGTTTTGGCGAGCTGATGTCGCAGGATACGCGAATGGTGATCCTCGATTACAACGAGGTTCGCAGCCTTGAGCGCGTTCAGCAGTCGCTGCTGGCCGGTGAGCGACTGGCCGGGATTGTCGGCACCTTCCAGCCGGGGCTGCCGGACATTCCGTTTATCTCGCTCGAAGAGCTGTTCTCCGAGCAGGGGCCGGAGCTGGTGCTCAGCCTGCTCACGCCGGACCTTTCAAGCGGTGAGCGCCGTCTGGAGATGGAGCGCAGCGCGATGCGATTTATCAGCGCACTGACCATGGAAAGTATCATCAACCATATTTCGGTACTCAACCCCCAGCGTATTCTTAAAGAGATGGAGGGCGTGTTTAACCATTTAACCACCTCGCTTTCGCTGAAACCCAGCCGCCAGGTGACACTACGCTTCCTGATCCACTGCTGTTGCATGGTCGAGCGTATCGTGATTAACCGAAAACCGTTACAGATGTCGCTAGAGAACAAGCCCGCTCTGGATGTCCGGGCGTTTAGTGTCATTAAATCCGCCTTTCAGCCGATCGAAGAGGCTTATGCCATTCGTTTATCCGACGCGGAATATTTTTATATCTACGAACTGCTGTATCGCTGATCCCTTAACTGACGTGGCGTAACGCCGCGCCAGCCCCCTTCTCTCTCCCGCGTGACACAAATTCTGGCACAGCCTTTGCTCTTACTACGTATGTCAACGTAATAGCGCCAGGAGGCCATTTTGATTCCCACTGAACCCTTGTCCCAGATCCTGCTGCTGACCCACGGCGGCTGGGGACAACAGCTCTGCAACAGCCTGTGCATGGTGACGGGCGAAATTAAAGGCGTAACGGAAATAGCCCTGATGCCGGTAGATACCTTGGGCGAGTTTTATCAGCGCGTAGAAGCCGTCGTGAAAACCCTGCCCGAAGGCTCACTTATTCTGACCGATTTTATCGGCGGGACCACCTCTAACGTGGCCGCGCGGCTAAGCGCCGATTATCCCGTGGCGGTGATTTCCGGACTGAATGCCTCGCTTCTTCTGGAGGCGCTGGACAAGCGTGAACAGGGGCCGCTATCCGCCTGCGTAGCCGAATTAGTTGAAGCCGCGCGCAGCAGCTGTCTGGACGTTGTCGCCCACGTTCGTCAGTTACAACAATCGCAATAAGGAAAAAATATCATGGCTAACATCGTGTTATGTCGTATCGACAGCCGCCTGATTCATGGGCAGGTGGTGACAAAGTGGGTCGGACAATCCCAGGCCAACCGGATCGCGGTAGTCAGCGATGAGCTGGACGCCGATCCATTTATGAAAAATATCTATCTGATGGCGGCACCGCCAAACATCAAAGTGGATTGCTACAGCAATCAGAGCTTTGCCGCATCGTGGAAAGAGAACCAGCTTGGCGACGGCAGCGTGCTGGTGCTGTTCCCCTCCCTCGCGGCGATTCAGGAGGCCGTACGGCTCGGGTTTGATGTTTCCGCCATTCAGGTTGGCGGCTTAGGCGGCGGGCCGAACCGCAAGGTCGTTTTCCAGAACATCACGTTGGATGAAAAAGACGTTGCTATTCTTCACGACCTGAAAAGTCGAGGGATTAAGGCGGTCTTCCAGACTATCCCGGAAGATAAGCCGCAGTCGCTGGACGATATCCTGAAAAAATTCTAATCCTCTGATAACAGGGTAAATAATTATGGATACTTTAGTCTTTGCAAGCCTGATGGGATTGTATTACTGGTTTGCCCGCTTACGCCTTGGCTACACCTTCTCCGCCATGCTGCTACAACCCGTGGTGATCGCCGTTTTTGTCGGCCTGCTGTTGGGCAACATGGAAACAGCGATGATTATTGGCGCTGGCATGCAGCTGGTTTACCTCGGCGTGACCTCAACGCCCGGCGGTAACGTGCCGTCAGATCCGGCGCTGGCCGCCTGTATCTCGATTCCTATTGCCGTAAAAGCCGGAATGGATCCGAATCTGGCCATCGCGCTGGCCATCCCGTTTGGCGTGATCGGCGTATTTCTTGACCAGCTTAGACGCACGCTGAACGCCGCGTGGGTTCATATGGCGGATAAACACGCGGAAACGGCCAACATGGGCGGCATTATGCGCTGCGCGTTCCTCTACCCGGCGTTGCTCGGCCTGGTGCTGCGTTTCCCGGTGGTGTTTGCTGCCAACTATTTTGGCCAGGACGTGGTGGAAAGTTTCCTCAAGCTGATGCCGCACTGGTTGACTCACTCCTTTGAAATTATGGGCGGAATTCTGCCGGCGCTGGGCTTTGCTATCACCATTATGGTGATCGGTAAGAAGAGCCTGCTGCCGTGGTTTATCGGCGGATTCTTTGCGGTGCTGTACCTGAAGGTGGACATCATGGCGATGGCGATCTTTGGTACCTGCGTGGCCTTCCTGATTAAAGGCCTGGCGAAAAATGAAGGAGCAGCATGATGAGCAGCGACGTAATGCAGCATGAACTGGTGGAGCGCGCACGTGAGAACGGCACGCTGACCAAAGCGGACATCACCAAGGCCTGGTTTATCTACTGGCTGGGCGCGGAAGTTTCCAGCTCCTATGAACGTTTACAAAGCCTGATTTTCTGCGCCTCCATGACGCCGATCATCAAAAAACTCTACCCGCAAAAAGAAGAACAGGTGGAGGCGCTAAAGCGCCATTTGAACTTCTTCAACTCTGAGCAGACCTTTGGCGCGGTGATACAGGGGATCTCCATTGCGATGGAGGAGCAGAAAACGCGTGGTGAACCCATCAGCGACGCTTCTATCACCGGTATTAAGACCGGGTTGATGGGGCCGCTGGCCGGGATGGGGGACTCGATCATCTGGGCGGCCGTCATGCCGTTGTTGATTGCGATTTTCATTCCGTTCGCCGCCAGCGGCAGCGTAATGGGCGGTATTGTGCCCTTAATTCTCTATCCGGCCATTACGCTGGCGATCAGCTACGGCATGGTGCACAAAGGCTATACCCTGGGACGCGACTCAATAATCGGCCTGCTCCAGGGAGGGCGAATTAAGGAGCTTATCTACGGCGCGAACGTGCTGGGCCTGATAATGATGGGCGCGCTCTCCGCAAGCTACGTCAAAATAACCACCCCTTTAAAGCTCAGCGCGCTGAAGGGCTCAGAGGTGGTGGTCCAGCAGATCCTTGACTCTATCGCGCCCGGCCTGTTACCGCTGGCGGCGGTGTTCGCCATCTATTTCTATCTGGTGAAGAAAGGGCCGCGCTACACCACCATTCTGCTATCAATTGTCGCGCTCAGCGTGGTCTGTTCGCTGTTGGGAGTACTGTAAGCCATGACGCAGAATATCTATCAACAGCTGGGGCTAAAACAGGTGATTAACGCCTGCGGCAAAATGACGATTCTGGGCGTCTCCAGCGTTGCGCCGCAGGTGATGCAGGCAACGGCGCGGGCGGCGTCGGCCTTTGTGGAAATCGACAGGCTGGTAGACCGGACCGGCGAGCGGGTCTCCCGCTTTACCGGCGCCGAGGACAGCTATATCACCTCCTGCGCCTCGGCGGGAATCGCCATCGCCGTGGCCGCCGCGATCACCCGTGGCGACCAGGCGCGAGTGATGCAGATGCCGGACAGCGCCGGTATGGCCAACGAAGTTGTCATGCTACGCGGGCATAACGTCGATTACGGCGCGCCCATCACTAGCGCGATTCGCTTAGGCGGTGGGCGCGTCGTGGAGGTCGGATCAAGCAATCTGGCGGCGCGCTGGCAGCTGGAGAGCGCGATCTCTACCAGCTCCGCCGCCCTGCTGTATGTGAAATCACACCACTGCGTGCAAAAAGGGATGCTGGGCATTGAGGACTTCGCCCAGGCCGCGCAGCGCCACAACCTGCCGCTGATTGTCGACGCCGCCGCCGAGGAGGATTTGCTCGTCTGGGTCGCGAGCGGAGCGGACATGGTTATCTATAGCGGGGCAAAAGCGTTTAACGCGCCAACGTCGGGATTTATCACCGGGAAAAAACGCTGGATTGACGCATGTAAGGCACAGCATCACGGTATTGCGCGGGCGATGAAAATCGGCAAGGAGAATATGGTCGGTCTGGTTTATGCGCTGGAACACTATCATCAGGGGCAGAAGGTGGTCACTGCCGAAGAGCTCCAGCCTGTCGCGAAAGCGATTTCAGAGATCAACGGCTTAACCGCCGATATTGAGCAAGATGAAGCCGGACGCGCTATCTGGCGTATCCGCATTCAGGTGAATGCCCGTGAGCTGGGCCTGGATGCCCGCGAAGTCGAAGCACAGCTGCGCAACGGCGATATCGCCATTTACGCCCGGCGCTATAACCTTCATCAGGGAATCTTTAGCCTGGACCCGCGAACGGTAGCTGAAGGGGAAATGGCCCTGATCGTGGCGTGCTTAAAGGAGATTGCAAACCATGCAGCAAATTAATTTTTATCGCCAACGAGCGGCAATTAACGTACTGGCGAAAGATATCGCCAACGCCCGGGAAATTTATGATGCCGCCGAAGGCCATGCGGCGATCGGCGTCCTTTCGGCACAGTTTGCCTCGGTGGAAGAAGGTGTTGAGGAAGTAAAACGCTGGATGGCGGAGATACCCTCTATCTCCGTCGGCCTGGGGGCCGGCGATCCTGCGCAGTATTACAAAGCGGCGATGATCGCGTCCGCACTTCACCCGGCGCACGTTAATCAGACCTTTACCGGCAGCGGATTTGCCGCAGGCGCGCTGGCGGCAACGGGCGGGAAGCAGACCTATATTAATGCGCTGATCAGCCCAACGGGCACGCCTGGCGAGGTTCTTATCTCAACCGGCGTCTGCAGCAGTCAGGGCACACCGGCGCGCGTCTCCTGCGATGCGGCGATACGCATGATGCAGGACATGGGGGCCCATGCGGCGAAGTTTTTCCCCATGGGCGGTGAGAAGTCATTACCGGAATTGTATATGCTGGCGACTACGGCAGCCCGTAACGGGATGACGCTGATAGAACCAACCGGCGGAATTGATCTCGATAACTTTGGCATTATTTTGCAAAGCTGTCTGGAAGCAGGCGTACCTCGCGTGATGCCTCATGTTTACAGCTCGATAATCGACCCGCAAACCGGCAATACCCGCCCAGAAGATATCCGCAGATTAATGGATATCGTGAAAGCCGTGGTCTGAATAAAAAACACCAGGCCGTAGCCCAGGCAAGCAAGCCATCACCAACGGAGAATGTCCCGGAGGCGACGCGACTCGCCTGTCCGGGCTACCAGCCCTCAGACGACCGTGAACCTGTAGCCCGGCTAAGCGTAGCGCGAGCCGGGAGATTTCTCAAAATTTAAACCTGCCCGACGTACAAATAAATGGCCAGGAAGTGGCACACGCTGCCGCCCAGGACAAAACCGTGCCAGATAGCGTGGTTGTATGGAATACGTTTGCAGACGTAGAAAATAACCCCCAGCGAATAAATAATCCCGCCAACGGCCAACAGCGTTACGCCGCCCACCGCCAGCTTAATCGCCAGTTGATAAACCACAATCAGCGACAGCCAACCCATCGTCAGGTAGGTCACTAAAGAGAGGATCTTAAAACGATGCGCAATCGTCAGCTTAAACAGGATCCCCAGCAGCGCCAGGCTCCAGATGACGATCATCAACCCGCGCGACAGCGGCGAATTTAGCCCTACCAGCAGAAACGGCGTATAGGTCCCGGCAATCAGCAGGTAGATCGCGCAGTGGTCGAATTTTTTCAGCCACAGCTTTGCCCGCTGATGCGGAATGGCGTGATAGAGCGTAGAGGCGAGGAACAGCAGAATCATGCTCCCGCCGTACAGGCTGTAGCTGGTGATGGCCGTTGCGCCGGCGTTACTATCCACCGCCTGTACTAGCAACAGCACCAGACCGACAATACCGAACACCAGCCCAATCCCGTGGCTGATGCTGTTGGCAATTTCCTCTGCCAGAGAATATCCCTGCGTGATTAACGATTTGCGAACCATATTTGACTCCGAAAACAAGTACGCTTTCAATAGCACACTTAGGTTAACTGAGAATGATTCCAGTGAACACCTGTTAGCTAAAATAAAAGGATGAATATTTATGAATATAATAAAATCAATAAGTTAAATTAAAATTTCAACTTACATTCGTTCATTATTTTATTAAAGCCTTTCGAATTCAATAACATAAAACAGCTTTTCTTCAGGGTAGATTTCCGCTATCACTTCGCGCAGCTGCGGCAGGGTCATATTCTCCTGCTGCGCGTGCCGTTCGTTCAGCGTATCCAGCGTCACCGTCGAGGTTGCGACTACGCGAATGGTGCAAAAATAGCCGTCATCTTCATAGCGACCAACGCGCAGTACATCGCCGGCTTTAAAGTGCGATTCCGCAGCATCGCGGATGGTAATGGTTTTGCGTCCGGCGAGGATGTCGTCCTGAAAACGCTGAAAAAAGGTTATGTTATTTGGCTGCATGATATCATTCCGTCCTGGTCATTATGAATTGTGAGTTTGCCACTGTGAGTATCTTCTCCCACGCCGCTATCGCCAGTCTCAATAATCTTGAGATGATGGTCTATCACTATGTCATTAAAAATCGCGACAAAGTGATGTACATGACCATCCGCGAGCTGGCGGAAGCGGCCGGAGTCTCCACGACCACCGTCCTGCGCTTCTGCCGCAAGCTGCAATGCGAAGGCTACTCGGAGTTTCGCGTACGCTTTAAATTATATCTGGAGCAGAATGAGCCTCAACAGGCAAATATCGGCGCCAGCGAAATAATGAGCTTTTTTAAAAGCGTTAATAACGATGAATTTGACCAACTGCTCGAGCAGGCGGTCGATATTATTCTGTCGTCAGAACGTATTATTTTCGTCGGCGCCGGCACCTCCGGCGCGCTGGCGAAATATGGCGCGCGTTTCTTCTCTAACGTCGGGAAATTCAGCAACCATATCGACGATCCTTATTTCCCGGTGACCAATGATATGGCGCGTAATGCGCTGGCGATTGTGCTGTCGGTCTCCGGTGAAACCGAAGAAATCCTGCGCTTTGCCAGCCAGTTCAGCCTGCATCGCTGTAAAGTGATGTCCATCACCAGCCACGAGCACTCGCGGCTGGCAAAGCTTGCCGACTTCAATCTCTCCTGGCACGTTCCGCAAACGCGCATCGGCGGCGTCTATGACATTACCACCCAGATCCCGGTCATTTATATTCTGGAAACGCTGGGGCGTAAATTAGCGCGCAAACTCCGCTGAAAATAACAGGATGTTTTTTCGATGTAACAAATTCCATCCAGGACAAATTGTTATATCGTGACATTTATATCGCCTTTGTTAGACTCGAAACCAACAAGTAATTATGACGAGATGAGCAAAGATGAAGAAAATTCCTTTACCAAAAGACTTTTTATGGGGCGGCGCCGTCGCCGCGCACCAGGTTGAAGGCGGCTGGAATAAAGACGGTAAAGGTCCGAGCATCTGCGACGTGCTTACCGGCGGCGCGCACGGCGTGCCGCGCGAGATAACCCAGCAGGTAGAGCCGGGCAAGTACTATCCAAACCACGAAGCCATCGACTTTCATGGCCGCTACAAAGAAGACATCAAGCTGTTCGCCGAGATGGGCTTCAAGTGCTTTCGCACCTCCATCGCCTGGACGCGCATTTTCCCGCTGGGCGACGAAAGCCAGCCGAATGAAGAGGGGCTGAAATTCTACGATGATATGTTCGATGAACTGCTGAAGTACAACATCGAGCCGGTAATCACCCTCTCCCACTTTGAGATGCCGCTGCATCTGGTTCAGCAGTACGGCGGCTGGACCAACCGCAAAGTGGTCGATTTCTTTGTGCGCTTCGCCGAAGTGGTCTTCGAGCGCTATAAGCACAAAGTGAAATACTGGATGACCTTTAACGAGATCAATAACCAGCGTAACTGGCGCGCGCCGCTGTTTGGCTACTGCTGCTCCGGCGTGGTCTATACCGAGCATGAAAACCCGGAAGAGACCATGTACCAGGTGCTGCATCATCAGTTTGTCGCCAGCGCGCTGGCGGTGAAGGCGGCGCGTCAAATCAACCCGGAAATGCAGGTTGGCTGCATGCTGGCAATGGTCCCTCTCTATCCGTACTCCTGTAAGCCGGAAGACGTGATGTTTGCCCAGGAATCGATGCGCGAACGCTACGTCTTTACCGACGTCCAGCTGCGCGGTTACTATCCGAGCTACGTCCTGAACGAGTGGGAGCGCCGCGGCTTCAGTATCAAAATGGAGGATGGCGATGCGCAAATCCTGCGCGAAGGCACCTGCGCGTATCTCGGCTTCAGCTACTACATGACCAACGCGGTGAAAGCGGAAGGCGGCAGCGGCGACGCAATTTCCGGCTTCGAGGGCAGCGTGCCCAACCCGCACGTTAAAGCGTCCGATTGGGGTTGGCAGATTGACCCGGTGGGCCTGCGCTATGCGCTGTGCGAACTGTATGAGCGCTATCAGAAACCGCTGTTTATCGTCGAAAACGGCTTCGGCGCGTACGATAAAGTCGAAGAAGACGGCAGCATCAACGACGACTACCGCATCGACTATCTGCGCGCTCACGTCGAAGAGATGATCAAAGCGGTGACTTACGACGGCGTTGAGCTAATGGGCTATACCCCGTGGGGCTGCATCGACTGCGTCTCCTTCACCACCGGTCAATACAGCAAGCGCTACGGCTTTATCTACGTCAACAAACATGACGATGGTACCGGCGATATGTCCCGCTCGCGCAAGAAGAGCTTTAACTGGTACAAAGACGTTATCGCCAGCAACGGCGAGAAATTGTAAGCATCTTGCCCCTTTCCAGTCGGAAGGGGGTAAAACTTCCCACAAAACAGACACTTCTTTACAGCGTTAGCGTTGCTAACGCGCGCTCAGCCGATAAGATAAACCCCATCAATCGTTGAGTCGCTGACGCTTACTCCGCGAATCAACGCCGCACGCTGCCGGCTTTTCCGGCGCATCACCATATAGAAAAATGATGCTAAACGTCTTTAGACTGATCCTGACATGGCTGCTGATCGTTGCCGCCGTCAGCCTGGCGGTGGATTATCTGCGCAAACCGGCGCTGCCGCAGAATTTCTCCAGCACGCCGCTGCAAACGCTTGATGGCCGAACGGTCGATCTGGCGGCCATGAGCCACGAACGCCCCTTGCTGCTGTACGTCTGGGCCACCTGGTGCAGCGTATGTCGTTACACCACGCCATCGGTGGCCGCGTTGGCTGACGATGGCGGTAATGTTATGACGGTAGCGTTACGTTCGGGCGATAACGCCACCCTGACGCGCTGGCTGGCGCATAAAAAAACGGCGCTGCCGACGATTAATGACGCCAGCGGTCAGCTATCCCAACGGTGGGAGGTACAGGTCACGCCGACCCTTATCGTTATCTCGCGCGGCGAGGTGAAGTCAGTCACCACCGGCTGGACCAGCAACTGGGGAATGCGCCTGCGGCTGTGGATGGCGTCGTAGGGAATTTCCCTGCTTGCTGAGCTACGGGTCGATGCGGTCTGAAGGTCTGGTAACCCGGAAATCCACAGTGTAATGGATCACAAAACTCCCGGTGGCGCTGCGCTGACCTGGCTACAAGTTCACAGTTGTCTGCGGGCTGGGAGCCCGGACAGGTGCGCAGCGCCGCCTCCGGGAAAGATTTACGGATTACTTCCCGCCCGCCAGCTCGAGGAAGCTGCCGGTAACGTAGGAAGCCTTATCGCTTAGCAGCCAGACGATGGCCTGAGCCACCTCCTCCGGCTGCCCGCCGCGCCGCATCGGCAGCATCGACTTGACGCGATCCACGCGCCCGGGCTCACCGCCGCTGGCGTGCATATCGGTATAGATTAAGCCGGGGCGCACGCCGTTGACCCGAATCCCCTGCGCCGCCACTTCCAGCGACAGGCCGGTGGTCAGGGTATCAACCGCACCTTTCGACGCGGCGTAATCCACATACTCCCCCGGCGCCCCGAGGCGCGATGCCGCGGACGACACATTCACAATCGCCCCACCCTTACCGCCGTGCTTGTGCGACATCCGCTTTACCGCCTCCCGGCAGCAGAGGAAGTAACCGGTCACATTAGTGGCCAGCACCCGGTTAATCCGGTCGGCGCTAAGGCTTTCAATCGTCCCCTGAGTAAATAAAATCCCGGCGTTATTGACCAGCGCGGAGAGCGGTTCGCCGAGACGGTCGATCGAGGCAAACATCGCCATCACCTGCGCTTCATCGCTGACGTCCGCCCGTAACGCAACGGCTTTGCCGCCGCTGGCGATAATCTCGTTCACCACGCCGGTCGCCGCGGCGCTATTCTGGTGGTAATTCACCGCCACGGTATAGCCTTCCTGCGCCAGCAGCAGCGCCGTCGCTTTACCTATTCCCCGGCTGCCGCCCGTCACCAATGCTATCGTCATACCATTCTCCCAAAATATAAAGGCGCCGCAGCGCCTTTAAAAGATAGTCTAATCAGCAGATTACTGGTATTCGCTCATCGGTACGCAGGAGCAGAACAGGTTACGGTCGCCGTAAACATCGTCCAGACGCTTAACGGTCGGCCAGTATTTGTTGTTCAGCCCTGCCGGGAAGACCGCCAGTTCGCGGGCGTACGGATGGTTCCACGCGCTCACCAGTTCACCCTGGGTATGCGGCGCGTTCACCAGCGGGTTATCCTCCAGCGGCCACTCGCCGGCTTTCACGCGGTCGATCTCGCCGCGAATCGCCAGCATCGCATCGATAAAGCGGTCCAGCTCCACTTTGCTTTCCGATTCGGTCGGTTCAACCATCAGCGTACCGGCGACCGGGAAGGACATGGTTGGAGCATGGAAACCAAAATCAATCAGTCGCTTAGCAATATCCAGCTCGCTGATGCCGGTCTCTTCTTTCAGCGGACGAATATCCAGAATGCATTCGTGCGCCACGCGACCGTCGCGGCCGGTATACAGCACCGGAAACGCGTCTTTCAAACGGGTAGCGATGTAGTTGGCGTTCAGAATCGCCATCTGGCTCGCCTGTTTCAGCCCTTCTGCGCCCATCATTCGGATATACATCCAGCTGATTGGCAGGATGGAGGCGCTGCCGAACGGCGCGGCGGAAACCGCGCCCTGGCGGGTCAGCATGCCTTCAATTTGCACCACGCTGTGGCCCGGCACAAACGGCGCCAGGTGCGATTTCACGCCAATCGGCCCCATACCCGGGCCGCCGCCGCCGTGCGGAATACAGAAGGTCTTATGCAGGTTAAGGTGCGAGACGTCCGCGCCGATAAAGCCCGGAGAGGTAATGCCGACCTGGGCGTTCATGTTCGCGCCATCGAGGTAAACCTGGCCGCCAAACTGATGCACCACTTCGCACACTTCGCGAATGGTCTCTTCGTAAACGCCGTGGGTGGACGGATAGGTCACCATGATGCAGGAGAGGTTCGCCGCATGCTGCTCGGCTTTCGCCCGCAGGTCCGCAAGATCGATATTGCCGTTTTTATCGCAGGCCACCACCACCACCTGCATTCCCGCCATCTGCGCGGAAGCCGGGTTGGTGCCGTGAGCGGAGCTTGGGATCAGGCAGATATCGCGATGCCCCTCGTTGCGGCTTTCGTGGTAATGACGAATCGCCAGCAGGCCCGCGTATTCGCCCTGCGCGCCGGAGTTCGGCTGCATGCAGACCGCATCATAGCCGGTCAGCTTAACCAGCCAGTCGGAGAGCTGAGCGATCATCTGATGATAGCCTTCAGCCTGATCGACCGGGCAGAACGGATGCAGTTCGGCGAATTCCGGCCAGGTGATCGGGATCATCTCGGCGGCGGCATTCAGCTTCATGGTGCAGGAGCCCAGCGGGATCATCGCCTGGTTCAACGCCAGATCCTTACGCTCCAGCGCGTGCATATAGCGCATCATCTCGGTTTCGCTGTGGTAGCGGTTAAACACCGGATGAGTAAGGATCGCATCGTCGCGCAGCATGCTGGCAGGGATCGAGCGGCTATCGAGGGCCACGTCTTTATCCAGGGTGTCGATATCCAGGTCACGATCGTCGCCAAGGATGGCGCGGAACAGGTTCAGGACGTCTTCACGCGTGGTGGCTTCGTCAAGGGTGATCCCGACGGCATGATGAATATCACTGCGCAGGTTAATGCGCAGCGCTTCCGCCCGCGCCAGCACAGCGGCTTTATCGGCAACCTCAACGCACAGGGTATCGAAGTAGTGCGCATGGCGGAGCTTAAGGCCTTTTTTCTGCAGACCATCGGCCAGAATATCGGTCAGACGGTGAATACGGCTGGCGATACGCTTCAGGCCAGCCGGACCGTGGAATACCGCGTACAGGCTGGCAATGTTGGCCAGCAGCACCTGAGAAGTGCAGATATTGGAATTCGCTTTCTCGCGGCGAATATGCTGCTCGCGCGTCTGCATCGCCATGCGCAGCGCGGTATTGCCCGCCGCATCTTTCGATACGCCGATAATACGGCCCGGCATGGAGCGTTTAAATTCATCTTTGGCGGCAAAGAAAGCCGCGTGCGGGCCGCCGTAGCCCATCGGTACGCCGAAGCGCTGGGCGGAGCCAAAAACGATGTCCGCGCCCTGCTTACCCGGGGCGGTCAGCAGAACCAGCGCCATAAAATCGGCGGCGACGCTGACAATCACTTTGCGCGCTTTCAGGTCAGCAATCAGTTTGCTGTAATCATGAACCTCGCCGGTGGTGCCCACCTGCTGCAGCAGTACGCCGAAGACGTCCTGATGGTCGAGCGCTTTTTCCGCATCATCGACAATCACATCGAAACCGAAGGTCTCCGCGCGGGTGCGCACTACGTCCAGGGTCTGCGGGTGAACGTCGGCGGCGACGAAGAAACGGTTGGCGTTTTTCAGTTTGCTTACGCGTTTGGCCATCGCCATCGCTTCCGCGGCGGCGGTAGCTTCGTCCAGCAGCGAGGCTGAGGCGATATCGAGACCGGTCAGGTCGAGGGTCACCTGCTGGAAGTTCAGCAGCGATTCCAGACGGCCCTGAGAAACCTCCGGCTGATAAGGCGTATAGGCGGTATACCAGCCCGGATTTTCCAGCATGTTGCGCTGAATCACCGGCGGCAGCTGCACGGCGGTGTAGCCCATGCCAATGTACGACTTGAAGCGCTTGTTACGACCGGCGATCGCTTTCAGTTCCGCCAGCGCGGCGAATTCCGTGGTTGCCTCGCCCACCTGCGGCGGCGTCGCCAGCTGGATATCCTGCGGCACAATCTGGCCAATCAGGGCGTTAAGCGAATCGGCGCCAACGGTTTTCAGCATCTCCTGCTGCTGCAGGGCGTCCGGGCCGATGTGACGTTCAATAAAGGCGTCACGGTTTTCAAGCTGGCCTAAAGTCTGGGTCATGAGCGATGGTTCCTGAACGTGCGGTGAATCGTGATTGTCTGACTGGTTTGCCCGGCGAGCGCTGATGCTTGCCGGGCCAGAATACGCAAAATCATTGGCGTTGCAGGAAGCTAACGCCCCTGCAGCGTGAAGGATGAAGCGTATTTATTCGTCTTCTAACAGAGCTTCATATGCGGTCGCATCCAGCAGCGCGTCAACCTGAGCTTCGTCGCTGGCTTTGATTTTAAAGATCCAGCCGCCGGCGTACGGCTCGCTGTTGACCAGCTCAGGGGAGTCGTTCAGCTCGTCATTGACGGCAACGATTTCGCCGCTGATCGGCGCGTAGATATCGGAAGCCGCTTTGACGGATTCGGCAACCGCGCAGTCTGCGCCCGCTTCAACGGCGGCGCCCACTTCCGGCAGGTCGACGAAAACCATATCGCCAAGCAGCTCTTGCGCGTGCTCGGTGATACCAACGGTATAAGTGCCGTCCGCTTCTTTACGCAGCCATTCGTGTTCTTTGCTGTATTTCAGTTCTGCTGGTACGTTGCTCATCAATTCATCTCCAAAAGGGAAATCACACCACGGCTTTGCCGTTGCGTACAAAAACAGGTTTAGTCACTTTGACCGGCATTTCGCGGTTGCGAATCTGCACTACGGCGGTTTCACCGATGCCTTCCGGTACGCGCGCTAACGCAATACTGTAGCCCAGCGTCGGGGAGAAGGTGCCGCTGGTGATAATGCCTTCTTTCTGATTGCCGTCGGCATCGCTAAAGCGCACCGGCAGGCCGCCACGCAGAACGCCTTTCTCGGTCATGACCAGGCCCACCAGCTGCTCGGTGCCCTTTTCGCGCTGCATTTCCAGCGCTTCACGCCCGATGAAGTCACGGTCAGTCGGTTCCCAGGCAATGGTCCAGCCCATATTAGCCGCCAGCGGAGAGACGCCTTCGTCCATCTCCTGGCCGTAAAGGTTCATGCCCGCTTCCAGGCGCAGCGTATCGCGCGCGCCGAGGCCGCATGGCTTAACGCCCGCATCGAGCAGGCCGCGCCAGAAATCTACCGCCTGCTCGTTCGGCAGCGCGATTTCATAACCCGCTTCGCCGGTATAGCCGGTGGTCGCAATAAACAGATCGCCCGCCTGCACGCCAAAGAAAGGCTTCATGCCTTCCACGGCCTGACGCTGCGCGTCGGTAAACAGCGTCGCCGCTTTCTCTTTCGCCCTGGGACCCTGGACTGCGATCAGCGAAAGATCGTCGCGCACGGTTATTTCAAGACCATAAGATTCAGACTGCTGGGCGATCCAGGCGAGATCTTTTTCACGGGTGGCGGAGTTAACAACGAGGCGGAAATAGTCTTCAGAAAGGAAATAAACAATCAGGTCATCAATGACGCCGCCGGAGGCGGTCAGCATGCCGCTATAGAGCGCTTTGCCTGGAACGGTGAGCTTCGCTACGTCGTTAGCCAGCAAATAGCGCAGAAACTCGCGGATTCGGCTGCCGTGGAAATCGACGATGGTCATGTGCGACACATCGAACATTCCGGCATCGCCGCGCACCGCATGATGCTCATCAATCTGGGATCCGTAATGCAGCGGCATCATCCAGCCATGGAAATCCACCATGCGCGCGCCGCATAGCGTGTGTTGTTCAAACAACGGAGTCTGTTGAGCCATCTTTTCCTCATCGAATAAAACGGAACCAGCCACTATTTTTGGCGTTTTTGCGCCGCGAAAAACGCCGCCGGCATCGCTAACGGACGCCGACGCAAACGTTCTCTTTGGCCTGAACTTACCACCGATATCCGCACTAAACCATAAGCCCGGTCAGGACATCACATTAGCTTATGACTAAAATCAGCCGAAGAGCCTATAGAGTTTTTAGCTACAATAAAGCGAGTTAAGCCGCATAAAATTAAACAAATAAGGTAAAAAAGCAGCGCATGATGATATTTTATGCGAAATGACGAGCCTAATTTCTATAACAAAAAAAAGGTAACATTAATAAAACTAATGCGAAAAACGAGGTGAAATTAGATTATTTCAAATGAGAGGAGAAAACCCGGCGCGAGGCCGGGTGAGAGAAGTGTGATGGACTTAACGTAACCAGGCAGGCAGGTCGTGGAACCCCATCGCCTGACGAATAAGCTGCGGCTTCACGCCGGGCAATGTATCCGCCAGCTTAAGGCCGATATCGCGCAGCAGTTTTTTCGCAGGATGGCTGCCGGAGAACATGTCGCGAAAGCCCTGCATCCCCGCCAGCATCACCGCGGCGCTATGCTTGCGGCTGCGCTCATAGCGACGCAGATACAGATGCTGACCGATATCCTTGCCCTGCGCATGCAGGCGTTTGAGCTCCTCGATCAGCTCAGCAGCATCCATAAAGCCAAGATTGACGCCCTGCCCGGCCAGCGGATGAATGGTATGGGCGGCATCGCCAACCAGCGCCAGACGATGGGCGGCAAACTGCCGCGCGTAGCGGCCAGTCAGCGGGAAAACCTGACGCTCGCTCTCCACGGCGCACAAACCCAGGCGGTTATCGAAAGCAATATTCAGCGCCTGGTTGAAAGCGGCATCGTCCGCCGCCCGCATCCGCTCCGCCTCTTCAGGAGAGAGCGACCAGACGATAGAGCAAAGGTGCGGATCGCTCAGCGGCAGGAACGCGAGGATCCCTTCGCCGTGGAACGCCTGACGCGCCACCGCTTCGTGCGGCTCTTCGGTGCGAATAGTGGCAACCAGCGCATGATGGTGATAATCCCAATAGGTCAGCGGAATATCGGCTTTGTTGCGCAGCCACGAATTGGCCCCATCGGCGCCAACCACCAGCCGGGCGGTTAACATGCCGCCGTCCTGCAGGCTAAGAAAGGCCTCATTCTCTCCCCACGCGACCTGCTGCAGCTGCGCCGGAGCCAGCAGGGTGACGTCCGCGCAGCGCTGCGCTTTTTGCCACAGAGCATGATGCACCACGGCGTTTTCAATAATGTGCCCAAGGTGGCTAAAGCCCATGCTCTGGTCATCAAAGCTGATGCGGCCAAAACTGTCTTTGTCCCACACCTCCATACCGTGGTAGCAGCTGGCGCGCTGGGCGATAATATCCTGCCAGACGCCCAGTTTGTTCAGCAGCTTCTCGCTGGCGGCGTTAATCGCCGACACCCGCAGCGCCGGCGGCGCATCCTCGCTCAAAGGCTGAGGCGCGGCCTGTTCCAGCACCGCAACGCGCAGCCCGCTGCCCTGTAAACCGCAGGCAACCGCCAGCCCCACCATTCCACCGCCAACAATAGCGACATCAACACTTTGCACGTTTCACTCCTTAACGGGGAACCCAACCGAGGGTACGCTGCGCCAGCGCATCGCGCGCCGGGGTAAATAATTCCATCGCCATCAGGCCCAGGTTGCGCCCCGCCACCAGCGGCGCCCAGCGATTGGCAAACAGATGCACCAGCCCGTCGGTGACGCCGATAGTGGCGGCCTTATCTTCGGCGCGCCTGGCCTGATAGCGACTTAAAAGCGAATAGCTACCCGGATCCTCTTCGTCAGCATGCGCCTGCGCCAGCATTTCCGCCAGGCTCATCACGTCCCGCAGACCGAGGTTAAACCCCTGTCCGGCGATAGGATGCAGCGTTTGCGCCGCGTTGCCGACCAATGCCAGCCGATGCGCAACCGTGCGGGCAGCCGAGGTCAGCGACAGCGGATAGACGCTGCGCTTTCCGGCCTGGACGATCCGGCCAAGACGCCAGCCAAACGCCTGCTGAAGTTCATGACAGAAGCGTTCATCCGACCAGCTCAGAACCTCTTCGTGCCGCGACTGCGAATGACACCACACCAGCGAGCAGCGGCCCTGCGACATGGGCAGCATCGCCAGCGGGCCGTGTGGGGTAAAGCGTTCAAATGCGCGCCCGCTATGCGGCTGAGCGGTACTAACGTTAGCGATAATCGCCAGCTGTTCATAGGGTTGCTGCTGCCAGCTGATACCACAGCGGGCTCCCAGAGTGGAGCGCGAACCGTCGGCGGCGACCAGCAGCTTACCGCGGAGCGTTTCGCCGTTATCCAGCTGCAGGCTCACGCTCTCTTCGCTGCGGCTGACATTTTCTACCCTGGCCGGGCAATGCAGCGTCACGCCCGGCGCTTTACGCAGTTGCGCAAACAGGCGCTGGCCGACATCGTGCAGCTCAACCACCTGACCCAGCGCCGCCAGCCCATAGTCCTCAGCCTCGAGGGTGACAAACCCCGCATGGCCGCGATCGCTAACGTGCACGCGCCGAATGGCCGTGGCGCAGTCGGCTATCTCTTGCCAGATATCCACGCGCGCCAGCTGCTGGCAGGTACCGGCGGCCAGGGCGATGGCGCGCGCGTCGAAGCCCGGATGCTGCGCGGACTCCGGCGCGGATGCTTCAACCAGATGCACCGGCAGCTTACCGCCGGTTAAGCGAGATATCGCTAACGCCAGGGTCGCGCCGGTCATTCCGCCGCCAACGATCAGGACGCTCATAGCTGGCGCGCCGCCGCCATCAGCGCCTCAATATCATCAGCCTTTTTCACTACCCCGGCGGTGAGGTTCTCGTTGCCGTCCTCGGTAATGACAATGTCGTCTTCAATACGAATGCCAATGCCGCGGTACTGGACCGGTACGTCAGCATCCGTGGCGATATACAGCCCGGGCTCAACGGTCAGCACCATTCCCGGTTCGAGAATACGCGAACGTTCAACGTCATAGCTGCCGACATCATGCACGTCGAGCCCCAGCCAGTGGCTCAGGCCATGCATAAAGAAAGGACGATGGGCGTTATTAGCAATCAGCTCATCAATTTCGCCTTTCAGGATCCCCAGGCGCACGAGGCCGGTAATCATAATCCGCACCACCTGCTGGTTAACCTCGTTGATCGAGGTTCCGGGGCGATAGAGCTTCAGTGAGGTTTCCAGAGATTCAAGGACGATGTCGTAAATATCGCGCTGCGCCGGGCTGAACTTGCCGTTAACCGGGAAGGTTCGGGTGATATCGCCCGCGTAGCCGCGGTATTCGCAGCCTGCGTCAATCAACACCAGATCGCCGTCGCGCAGCTCGCATTCGTTTTCGGTGTAGTGCAGGATGCAGCCATTTTCGCCGCCGCCCACGATAGTGTTATAAGAAGGGAAGCGCGCGCCGTGACGGTTGAACTCATGGAGGATCTCGCCTTCCAGATGATATTCGAACATTCCAGGACGGCATTTTTCCATAGCGCGGGTGTGGGCCAGCGCGGAAATCTCACCTGCGCGGCGCATCACCGCCAGCTCTTCTGGCGACTTAAACAGGCGCATCTCATGCACCATCGGTCGCCAGTCAATGACCGAGTTCGGCGCCTGCAGATTCTGCCGCACGCCTTTGCGCAGTTTTTCCAGCGCGTTAAACACAATTTCGTCGGCGTAGGCATATTCGCCTTGCGCAAAGTAGATAGCGTCGAGGCCGTTAAGGAGCTGGAACAACTGCTGATTAATTTCACTAAACGCCAGCGCGCGATCGACGCCCAGCTTCGCGGGGGCAGCTTCCTGCCCAAGGCGGCGGCCAAACCAGATTTCAGCGGTCAGATCGCGCACGCGGTTAAACAACACGCTGTGGTTATGCGTCTCATCGCTTTTAATCAATACCAGCAGCGCTTCGGGCTCATTAAAGCCGGTGAAGTACCAAAAGTCGCTGCTCTGGCGGTAGGGATATTCCGAATCTGCGCTGCGTACCGCTTCCGGCGCGGCGAAAATAAGCGCTGCGCTGCCCGGCTGCATCTGCGCCAGTAGAGCCTGGCGACGAGAGAGAAATTCCTGCTGAGTCATGACGCCCCCTGAACGATTTAATGAATAATTAATGTAGCGTCGGCTTTTGCACTTCCGGCGCAGTGGGTTTCTGAAGAGAGAAGGTGTCGTGACACAGTAGCGCGGCAACGCGTACGTATTCGATAATCTCCTCCAGAGACATTTCGAGCTCTTCCTGATCCTCGTCTTCGTCATACCCAAGCTGAGCAATATTGCGCAGGTCGTCGATAGCTTCGCCGGTTTCGTCTTTGACTTTATCCAGCTTGGGCTGCGTCACGCCCAGCCCCAGCAGGAAATGGTTTACCCAACCCGCCAGCGCATCGGCGCGATCGAACACGCTCACCTCGTCGCCATCCGGCAGGTAGAGCTGGAATAAGAAACCGTCATCCTCCAGCGAATCGCTAGTGGCGGAATGCATGTTACGCAGCGCCTGCGCCAGCTCGTGACCAAAGGCCAGACCTTCGTTGGTCAGATCGTGCACCAACGGCTGCCAGCTGCTGTCTTTGTTGCCGCCGCACAGGATCCCGCTGATCAAACCGTGCATTTCGGCAGGGGTTAATCCCACCCCTTGTTGGTTCAGTAACTGGTCTACAGCGTTGTAGCCAGGCATTTCGTTCTGTATAGACATGCGCATTCGTCATCGTTGGGAGGAATATTCATGATATGCTACCACTTTGGACCCTGGTGAACCAGAATAGGGCTTGTATCTTAAAACCAGGGTAGCTATAGTGTCGCCCCTTCGCAGACCCTCCCAGGGCGTGAAGGCCGCGCAGTCAATCAGCAGGAAGGTGGCATGTCTGCACAACCCGTAGATCTCCAAATTTTTGGCCGTTCACTACGAGTGAATTGCCCGCCTGAACAAAGGGATGCCTTAAACCAGGCAGCTGACGACCTGAATCAGCGGTTGCAAGATTTAAAAGAACGCACTAGAGTCACAAATACTGAGCAGCTGGTCTTCATCGCCGCGTTGAACATCAGCTATGAGTTGACTCAGGAAAAAGCGAAAACCCGCGACTACGCCGCCAGCATGGAGCAGCGTATTCGGATGCTTCAGCAGACCATCGAACAAGCGTTGCTTGAGCAAGGTCGCATAAGCGAAAGACCCGGGCAGAAGTTTGAATAACACTTTGCATTTAACTGTGTTAGAGTAATCGCAAGAACAAAATTTCTCTGAGATGTTTGCAAGCGGGCCAGTCCCCTGAGCCGATATTTCATACCACAAGAATGTGGCGCTCCACGGTTGGTGAGCATGCTCGGTCCGTCCGAGAAGCCTTAAAACTGTGACGACACATTCACCTTGAACCAAGGGTTCAAGGGTTACAGCCTGCGGCGGCATCTCGGAGATTCCCTTCCTTTTTCGTTTCATCCCCTCTAAGTTAATTTTCGGCTTTTGCCGTCGTGTATTAAACTACGCCTGTTTGTATCGTTTGCTTACCGATGAGACTCAGGTATGACTCTACTGTCAGATCCCCCCTATACCAGACAGCAAATTCGCCAGCAGATCCGCCTGCGCCGACGCGCGTTAACGCCGGAGCAGCAAACGCAGTTCGCCCTCCTGGCGGCGGACAGAATGATGGCGTACCCGCCGGTTCTGCTCGCGCATACGGTCGCGGTATTTCTGTCGTTTGATGGCGAGCTGGATACGCGGCCGCTGATTGATCAGCTCTGGCGGGCGGGCAAACGGGTGTATCTCCCCGTGCTGCATCCGTTCAGCCCCGGCAATCTTCTGTTTCTCCACTACCACCCGAGCAGCGATCTGGTGGTGAATCGCCTGAAAATCCGCGAACCGAAGCTCGACGTGCGCGATGTTCTCCCGCTTAGCCAGCTGGATGTACTGGTTACGCCGCTGGTCGCGTTTGATGCCGACGGACAGCGTCTGGGAATGGGCGGCGGATTTTACGACCGGACGCTGCAAAACTGGCGGCAGCATCGCCTGCAGCCGGTCGGCTACGCCCATGATTGCCAGCAGGTCGACGCGCTGCCGACGGAGCAGTGGGATATCCCGCTGCCTGCGGTCATCACGCCGTCAAAAACCTGGCTCTGGTAGAATGTCCGAACAATTGACATTGCTGTTTTTTTCACCTAAATTTGGGTAAAGGGTGAGGGAGGCGAACCTCCCTCCTGCTTCCTCTCTGTTAATATGCTGGCCAGGCGATGATTAACAGGATAAGCAGCATGATGAAGAGTCTCATCATCGTCCCTTTCCTTTTAGAGCCCCTGCCTCGGTAGGGGCTTTCCCGTTTCAGCCCCACGCTGAGTCTTTATCGTAAATCCCTTTCTTTCAGGCACAACGACATCCGACGGTTTTAATCGTCGTTTGCGGCAAGCCTCGCAAAGCGTTTGGGTGGCGACGGGAAATTGCTGAAGGGTCTGTCAGGAGAAAAGGGGCAGGTCGATGACCTGCCCGCTGGCAAAAAAGGCGTTAGAACAACAGACGGGCGCGGATGGTGCCAGGAATAGCCTTCATCGCCTGCAGCGCAGCCTGCGCCACATCTTCTTCGGCTTCGATATCAATCACCACGTAGCCCATCTGCGGAGTGGTCTGCAGATACTGCGCCGCGATGTTAATGCCCTGGGCCGCGAAAATCTGGTTAAGCGCGGTCAGTACGCCCGGACGGTTTTCATGGATATGCAGCAGACGGCGCCCGCCGTGCAGCGGCAGAGATACTTCCGGGAAGTTAACCGCGGAGAGTGTTGAACCGTTATCCGAGTATTTCGCCAGCTTGCCCGCCACTTCCAGGCCGATGTTCTCCTGTGCTTCCTGAGTTGAGCCGCCAATGTGCGGGGTCAGGATAACGTTGTCGAACTCGCACAGCGGAGAGTTGAACGGATCGCTGTTGGTGGCCGGCTCGGTCGGGAATACGTCGATCGCCGCGCCCGCCAGGTGTTTGCTCGCCAACGCATCGCACAGCGCCGGGATATCCACCACGGTGCCGCGAGAGGCGTTGATCAGCAGAGCGCCGGGCTTCATCAGCGCCAGCTCTTCCGCGCCGATCATGTTCTTCGTCGAGGCGTTTTCCGGCACGTGCAGACTCACCACATCGCTCATGTTCAACAAATCAGAAAGATGCTGAACCTGAGTGGCGTTACCTAACGGTAGCTTGCTTTCAATATCGTAGAAATAGACGTGCATCCCCAGCGATTCAGCCAGAATCCCCAGCTGCGTGCCGATATGACCATAGCCGATGATACCCAGCTTTTTACCGCGCGCTTCAAAGCTGCCGACCGCCAGCTTGTTCCATACGCCGCGGTGCGCTTTAGCGTTTGCCGCCGGTACGCCGCGCAGCATAAGCAGCAGCTCGCCGATTACCAGTTCAGCAACGGAACGGGTATTGGAGAACGGGGCGTTAAACACCGGGATACCGCGTTTTGCCGCCGCGTTTAAATCAACCTGGTTGGTGCCGATACAGAAGCAGCCGACCGCGACCAGCTTCTCCGCCGCCGCGAAGATCTCTTCCGTCAGATGAGTACGGGAACGCAGGCCGATGAAATGGGCATCACGGATGGACGCTTTCAGCTCTTCGCTATCCAGCGCGCCTTTATGAAATTCGATATTGGTGTAGCCCGCTGCGCGGAGGCTGTCCACCGCTTTTTGGTGCACACCTTCAACCAGCAGAAATTTAATCTTGTCTTTTTCCAGTGATACCTTAGCCATTTCCCCGTCCTGTTTTTGTCTTAACTGATGTCGTGCGGAACGAAAGTTCTTCTCAGCAACATATCAAAAAAAACTATTGCGGCAATATGAACGTTTGCGTCGGCATCCTGAAGAAATATCAATCAGCGGGAAATAGCAGGACAAAACACCAGAAAGTAAAAGAAAGGTAGATTGTTACTGAGACAAGGCGCATAAATGTGACAGAAGTCACCAAAATAGGCCTGGAGAAAAAATATTTGCGAGGGAGCGATTCGCTCCCTCGGATCAGACTATTTAGTGATAGTTTTTACACCATCAGCGGTACCAATCAGCGCGACGTCCGCACCGCGATTCGCAAACAGGCCGACGGTCACGACGCCCGGAATACCGTTAATGGTATTTTCCAGCGCAATAGCGTCCAGAATTTCCAGACCAAACACATCGAGGATCACGTTACCGTTATCGGTCACGACGCCCTGACGATACTCCGGACGGCCGCCCAGCTTAACCAGCTGACGCGCTACGGCGCTGCGCGCCATCGGAATCACCTCTACCGGCAGCGGGAATTTACCTAAAATATCCACCTGCTTGGAAGCATCGGCGATGCAGATAAATTTATCGGCGACCGAGGCGATAATTTTCTCGCGCGTCAGCGCGGCGCCGCCGCCCTTGATCATCTGCATATGGCCGTTGATTTCATCAGCGCCGTCCACATAAATACCAAGACGGTCAACGCTGTTCAGATCAAAAACCGTAATACCGAGGCTTTTCAGTTTTTCAGTAGAGGCGTCGGAGCTGGAAACCGCTCCTTCAATCTGCCCTTTCATGGTACCCAGCGCATCAATAAAGTGCGCCGCCGTCGAGCCCGTGCCGACCCCAACGATGGTGCCCGGTTGTACATACTGCAATGCCGCCCAGCCTACTGCTTTTTTCAGTTCATCTTGCGTCATGATTATGGTCCGAGATGTGAATTCCTGTGGCGCATTATAGAACATCCGGGGTGCCATTGTCCCTGCGACGGCGATCACACAACGCAGTCGCCAATTTTTCATCTTCATCAAAAACAAATTTATGTCATAGTGCGAGTTAACGAAAAGTATTAGGGGGCACGCCAGAGCAATGAAACGACCGGACTACAGAACACTACAGGCGCTGGACGCGGTAATCAGGGAACGAGGGTTTGAGCGCGCCGCGCAGAAGCTTTGTATTACGCAGTCCGCCGTCTCTCAGCGCATCAAACAGCTGGAAAACATGTTTGGACAGCCGCTGCTGGTGCGAACCGTACCGCCGCGTCCCACCGAACAGGGGCAAAAGCTGCTGGCCCTGCTGCGTCAGGTTGAGCTGCTGGAAGAGGAGTGGCTGGGCGATGAGCAAACCGGCTCCACGCCGCTGCTGCTATCGCTGGCGGTCAACGCCGACAGTCTGGCCACCTGGCTGCTGCCCGCGCTCTCAAGCGTGCTTTCCGACTCCCCGATTCGCCTGAACCTGCAGGTGGAAGACGAGACCCGGACTCAGGAACGCCTGCGCCGCGGTGAAGTGGTCGGCGCGGTCAGTATCCAGCCGCAGGCATTGCCAAGCTGCCTGGTCGATCAGCTCGGCGCCCTCGACTATCTGTTCGTCGCCTCGAAGGAGTTTGCCCAACGCTATTTCCCTAATGGGGTGACCCGCTCGGCGCTGTTGAAAGCGCCGGTGGTGGCATTCGATCATCTCGATGATATGCATCAGGCCTTTTTGCAGCAGAACTTCGATTTGCCGCCGGGCAGCGTGCCCTGCCATATCGTCAACTCGTCTGAAGCCTTCGTGCAGCTGGCCCGCCAGGGAACGACCTGCTGTATGATCCCGCATCTGCAAATTGAAAGAGAGCTGAACAGCGGCGAGCTTATCAACCTCACGCCGGGCCTGTTCCAGCGCCGGATGCTCTACTGGCACCGTTTTGCGCCGGAAAGCCGCATGATGCGCCGGGTGACCGATGCGCTGATCGATTACGGCCACAAGGTGTTGAGGCAAGATTAACCCCCGCAAGCAGGCCGGAGTCATCCGGCCCGTGTGACCCACTATCCTCTTCTCATATCTTTGAAATACATCACAAAATAAAACATTCTATCCGGCAAAAAACGACGCATCGATGGCTGTTTTTTGCTGGCGACAGGGCCGATGAAAAAGCTCACCGTATTCGCAATACCCCATTTTATTGCGAATACGGAGCACAACATGTCTGAGTTGCAGGAGTGGCAAACGCTCGCCAACAAAGAGCTTAGCCGGCGAGAAAAAACCGTCGACGACCTGGTCAAACAGACGGCAGAGGGCATTGCCGTTAAGCCGCTGTATACCGAAGCCGATCTTGATAATCTGGAAGTGACCGGCACCCTGCCCGGCCTGCCGCCTTACGTTCGCGGCCCGCGCGCCACCATGTACACCGCACAGCCGTGGACCATCCGCCAGTACGCCGGTTTCTCTACCGCCAAAGAGTCCAACGCCTTCTATCGCCGCAACCTCGCCGCCGGGCAGAAAGGGCTTTCCGTCGCCTTCGACCTCGCGACCCATCGGGGCTATGACTCCGATAACCCGCGCGTGGCGGGCGACGTCGGTAAAGCGGGCGTGGCGATCGATACCGTCGAAGATATGAAAATTCTGTTCGATCGGATCCCGCTGGATAAGATGTCCGTGTCGATGACCATGAACGGCGCGGTGCTACCGGTGATGGCGTTTTATATCGTCGCGGCGGAAGAACAAGGGGTTGCGTCGGAGCAGCTCACCGGGACAATCCAGAACGATATTCTGAAAGAGTACCTGTGCCGTAACACCTACATTTATCCGCCGAAGCCCTCCATGCGCATTATCGCCGACATCATTGCCTGGTGTTCGGACTACATGCCGCGCTTTAACACCATCAGCATCAGCGGCTACCACATGGGTGAGGCGGGGGCTAACTGCGTGCAGCAGGTCGCCTTTACGCTGGCGGACGGTATCGAATATATCAAGGCCGCGCTCTGCGCCGGGCTGAAAATTGACGACTTCGCTCCGCGCCTGTCGTTTTTCTTCGGCATCGGCATGGATCTGTTTATGAACGTTGCGATGCTGCGCGCCGCACGCTACCTGTGGAGCGAAGCGGTGAGCGGCTTCGGCGCCACCAATCCGAAATCCTTAGCCCTGCGCACCCACTGCCAGACCTCCGGCTGGAGCCTCACCGAGCAGGATCCGTATAACAACGTGATCCGTACCACCATCGAAGCCCTCGGCGCCACGCTTGGCGGCACCCAGTCGCTGCACACCAACGCCTTTGACGAGGCGCTCGGCTTGCCCACCGACTTTTCCGCCCGCATCGCGCGTAATACGCAGATCATCATTCAGGAGGAGTCGGAGATCTGCCGCACCGTGGATCCGCTGGCCGGATCGTATTATGTGGAGTCGCTGACCGATCAAATCGTCAAGCAGGCGCGGGCCATTATTCAACAGATCGCCGAGGCGGGCGGAATGGCTAAGGCGATCGAGGCCGGGCTGCCGAAACGGATGATCGAAGAGGCCTCCGCCCGCGAACAGTCGCTGATCGATCAGGGCAAGCGCGTCATCGTCGGCGTTAATAAGTACAAGCTGGAAAAAGAGGATGAAACGGCGGTGCTGGAGATCGACAACGTCAAGGTGCGCAACGAGCAGATCGCCTCGCTGGAAAAAATCCGCGCTCAGCGTGACGATGTGACGGTAAAAGCCGCGCTGAACGCCCTCACCCACGCCGCGCAGCATCATGAAAATCTGCTGGCCGCCGCGATCAACGCCGCCCGCGTTCGCGCCACCCTGGGGGAAATCTCCGACGCGCTGGAGGCGGCGTTTGACCGCTATCTGGTACCCAGCCAGTGCGTCACCGGCGTGATTGCGCAAAGCTACCATCAGTCAGACACAGCCGCCGGCGAATTTGACGCCATCGTTGCGCAAACCGAACGGTTCCTGATGGATAACGGCCGCCGCCCGCGCATTCTGATCGCCAAAATGGGCCAGGATGGCCACGATCGCGGCGCCAAGGTGATCGCCAGCGCCTATTCCGATCTCGGCTTCGACGTTGACCTGAGCCCGATGTTTTCCACGCCGGAAGAGATTGCTCGTCTGGCGATAGAAAACGACGTGCACGTGGTTGGCGCCTCATCGCTGGCGGCAGGCCACAAAACCCTGATCCCCGAACTGGTCGCCGCGCTGAAAAAATGGGGGCGGGAAGATATCTGCGTCATCGCCGGCGGCGTCATCCCGCCGCAGGATTACGCCTTTCTGCAGGCGCGCGGCGTGGCCGCCATTTACGGCCCCGGCACGCCGATGCTGGAGAGCGTGCGCGACGTCCTGACGAGGATTAGCCAGCATCATGATTAACTCATCCACCCTGAGCGACGCCGTTCGGCGATTACGTTTGGGCGAGCGGGCCACGCTCGCCCAGGCCATGACGCTGGTAGAGAGTCAGCATCCTCGCCACCAGGCGCTGAGCGCCCAGCTGCTGGATGCGATTATGCCCTTCACCGGCAACGCCCTGCGCCTCGGCGTCACCGGCACGCCGGGAGCCGGAAAGAGTACCTTTCTGGAAGCCTTCGGCATGCTGCTGATTCGCCATGGCCTGCGGGTTGCGGTGATCGCGGTCGATCCGAGCAGCCCGGTCAGCGGCGGCAGCATCCTTGGCGACAAAACGCGCATGATCGACCTGGCGCGATCGGATTCGGCCTTTATCCGCCCGGTGCCCTCCAGCGGCCATCTCGGCGGCACCAGCCTGCGCGCGCGGGAGCTGATACTGCTGTGCGAAGCGGCGGGCTACGACGTGGTGATTGTCGAAACCGTCGGCGTCGGCCAGTCGGAAACGGAGGTCTCCCGCCTGGTGGACTGCTTTATCTCGCTGCAGATCGCCGGCGGCGGTGACGATCTGCAGGGCATCAAGAAAGGGATCATGGAGATGGCGGATATCGTCGTCATCAATAAGGATGATGGCGAGAACCGCGCCAGCGTCGCCATCACCCGGCATATGTATGAATCCGCCCTGCATATTCTGCGCCGCAAGCACGCCGCGTGGCAGCCGCGCGTTTTGAGCTGTAGCGCGCTGGAGCGGCGCGGCATCGAAGCCATCTGGCTCGCTGTTCTGGATTTCAAAACAACCCTGACTGACAGCTGCGATCTTGAAAAACTGCGCCAGCGCCAGGCGCTGGAGTGGCTGCAAAAGCAGACCGAAACCGAGGCGCTGCACCTGCTGTTTGCCCGAACCGACTTCGAGCGCTACTTCCAGCAAACGCTACAGGCGGTGAAAAACAACGGCCTCTCGCCGCGCACCGGCCTGCGGCAGATTAGCGAATTCCTTCAGAATCATTACTTTGCGTAAAAGGATATTTATGTCTTATCAATATGTTAATGTCGAAATTATCCGGAAGGTTGCGGTCATTGAGTTCAACTATAGCCGCAAGCTCAACGCCTTAAGCAAGGTGTTCATCGACGATCTGATGCAGGCGCTGAGCGACCTCAACCGGCCGGAAATACGCTGCGTTATTTTACGCGCGCCCGGGGGCGCAAAAGTCTTCTCCGCCGGCCATGATATCCATGAACTGCCCGGTGGGCGCCGCGATCCGCTCTCCTATGACGATCCGCTGCGTCAGATCACCCGCATGATCCAAAAATATCCGAAACCGGTGATCTCCATGGTCGAAGGAAGCGTCTGGGGCGGCGCGTTTGAGATGATCATGAGTTCCGATCTGATCATCGCCGCCAGCACGTCCACTTTCTCCATGACGCCGGTGAATCTCGGCGTGCCCTACAATCTGGTCGGCATTCACAACCTGACCCGCGACGCCGGTTTTCACATCGTCAAAGAGCTGATTTTCACCGCCCTGCCGATTACCGCCCAGCGCGCGCTGGCGGTCGGTATTCTCAATCATGTGGTGGACGCCGACGAACTGGAGGATTTTACCTTACAGATGGCGCACCACATCTCCGAGAAGGCGCCGCTGGCGATTGCGGTCATTAAGGAAGAGCTGCGCGTGCTTGGCGAAGCGCACACCATGAATTCCGATGAGTTCGAACGTATTCAGGGGATGCGCCGCGCCGTCTACGACAGCGAGGATTATCAGGAAGGCATGAGCGCGTTTATGGAAAAACGTAAACCTGAGTTCGTCGGCCATTAATCACGCCGGGTTAAGGAGTGCAAAATGAAACGGATGAGCGCCGATGAAGCGGCGGAGATTATCCAGCATGACCAGATGGTGGCGTTCAGCGGGTTCACGCCCGCCGGTTCGCCTAAAGCGCTGCCCGCGGCCATCGCTCGCCGCGCCGGTGAATTACATCAGGCGCAGCAGCCATTCCAGATCCGCCTGCTGACCGGCGCCTCCATCAGCGCTGCCGCCGATGATGCGCTCTCGGCGGCCGATGCCGTCTCGTGGCGCGCGCCGTATCAGACCGCCTCCGGCCTGCGGCAAAAAATCAACCAGGGGAAGGTGAATTTTGTCGACCTGCACCTGAGCGAAGTGGCGCAAATGGTCAACTACGGCTTCTTTGGCGAGATTGATGTCGCGGTGATCGAAGCCTCGGCGCTCGCGCCGGATGGACGGGTCTGGCTCACCAGCGGCATCGGCAACGCCCCAACCTGGCTGCTGCGGGCGAAGAAAGTGATCATCGAGCTGAATCACTACCACAATCCGCGCGTCGCCGAGCTGGCTGATATCGTGATCCCCGGCGCGCCGCCGCGGCGCAACAGCATCGCCATCTTTCATACCATGGATCGCGTGGGCAGCCGGTACGTGCAAATCGATCCGCAAAAGATTGTCGCGGTCGTGGAGACCGAACTGCCCGACGCCGGCAACGCGCTTGATAAAATCAATCCCGTGTGCCAGCAAATCGCCGATAACGTGGTCACCTTTCTGCTGGATGAGATGGCTCGCGGGCGCATCCCGCCTGAATTTCTGCCGCTGCAAAGCGGCGTGGGCAATATCAATAACGCGGTCATGGCGCGGCTGGGTGAGAATCCGGATATTCCCGCTTTTATGATGTATTCGGAGGTATTGCAGGAGTCGGTGGTCCATCTGCTGGAAAGCGGGAAAATTACCGGCGTCAGCGCCTCCAGCCTGACGGTATCCGCCGATGCTTTGCGCAAGATTTACGACAATATGGATTTCTTCGCCAGCCGTATTGTCCTGCGCCCGCAGGAGATCTCCAATAATCCAGAAATTATCCGCCGCCTCGGGGTTATCGCCCTCAACGTGGGGCTGGAGTTTGATATCTACGGCCACGCCAATTCCACCCACGTGGCCGGGGTGAATCTGATGAACGGTATCGGCGGCAGCGGCGATTTTGAGCGCAACGCCTGGCTCTCCATCTTTATGGCCCCCTCCATCGCCAAAGAGGGGAAAATCTCCACCATCGTACCGATGTGCAGCCACGTCGATCACAGCGAGCACAGCGTGAAGGTGATCGTGACCGAGCAGGGAATCGCCGACCTACGCGGGCTATCGCCGCTGCAACGCGCCCGCGTCATCATTGATAACTGCGCGCATCCGCTCTATCGGGACTATTTACACCGCTACCTGGATAACGCGCCCGGCGGGCATATTCATCACGACCTCACCCACGCGTTCGACCTGCATCGTAATCTGCTTGAGCACGGCTCCATGCTCGGCTAGCCCTCCGTACCGTCGCGATCTTCCGTAATGTGCTGAAGCATCGTGGCGGTATAGCGATGGTTTTTCAGCGAATAGAGATACTCCTGCATATACATCGCGCTGCCGGGCGCATCGAAGTACTTCAGCTTCGCCGGGTTGACCAGACGCCAGGCGAAGTAGGGAATAACCGTCAAAAACTGCCCCCGCTCTACGGCGCTAATTTTGGCCATAAAGCTGTAGGGACGATAGATAATCGTCGGGTTGATCCCGCTGGGGCGCATATACGCGTCCAGCATCGCCTCAAAATTGGCCCGGTTCTGGAAGCGCATCTGCAGCCAGGGCAGCTCACGTAAAAGTTCCTGCGGCGGCCTATCTTCATAACGGCGGGAAACCAGAAACCCAAGACGCAGCGGCGCGAGTTCGCTAATGGTCAGATTTTCCAGCTCCTGCACGCGGGCCGAAACGTGCTGCGGCGAGATAATAAAATCGAGCTGACGGTCGAACAGATTATCAATCACCCCGTTCTCGCTGAACTCCACGGCCTGGGTGGTCACCCCATCGTATTTATCGCCCAGGCTGATGAGCTGATCGAAAATAATCGTCGGATAGGTATTATCGATGCCGATAACAACGTTGCGCGATCGGCGCGCGGAAAAGTGAATTTCGTTATCGATGGCCGATAAGCGCTGATAAATGGGAAACAGCTTCTGATAGAGCTCCTGCCCCGCTTTATTGAGGCTGATGCTGTTATCTTTGCGGGTAAATAGCGTATAGCCTATTCGATCCTCGAGCGCAGCAATGCTTTTGCCGAAGGGAGACGCGGTCATATGAATTTTTTCCGCCGCTCTGGCGATGTTGTTAGTCTGCGCCAACAAAATGAAATTGCGCATCTTTTTCGAAATAAAGATATCCATGCTCACCTCATAGTAGAACAGGGATATATCCTTACCTCATTCAGGGAAAAGACTTGTGTCGCGCTCTCACTTTTACAGATAGTCACAGAAAAAAGCCCGGCGCGAAGGCCGGGCGATAGGATTACTGCGCCGCTTTGGGTTGTTCGGCGGGTTTCGCCGGCTCCGCAGCTGCTGGCGCAGGCTGGGTCGACTGCAGCTCAAACACCACGTCCACCTGGTCATCAAACTGAATGGTCGCCTGTTCGTAGGTTTCCTGGGCAGAAACCGGCGCCGCATCGGCTTTCATCATCCGCACCATCGGGCTTGGCTGGTAGTTGGAGACATGATAGCGAACGCTATAGACGGGCCCCAGTTTGCCGTGGAAGCCGGTAGCCAGCTCCTGAGCCTGGTGAATGGCATCATCAATCGCCGCTTTACGCGCTTTATCTTTATAAGCGTCCGGCTGCGCCACGCCCAGTGAGACGGAACGGATCTCATTCAGACCGGCTTTAAGCGCGCCATCTAACAGACCGTTGAGCTTATCCAGCTGGCGCAGCGTCACTTCAACGCTACGCACCGCGCGGTAGCCCTTAAGAATGCTTTTGCCGTTCTGATAGTCGTAATCAGGCTGGGTACGCAGGTTGGCAGAGTTAATGTCTTTCTTCGCAATACCGCTCTTCTCCAGGAAGGAGAGATACTGGGCCACGCGCTCATCGGCCTGTTTTTTAGCGGATGCTGCGTCTTTCGCGGAGACGTTAACTTCAATCGCCAGCGTAGCGATATCAGGAACCGCCGCAACGCTGGCGGTACCTGAAGTGACAATATGTGGGCCGTTCGGCAACTCATTTGCCTGAGCTGCCATTGCGCTAAATCCGAGTGCCGCCGCCAGGGCCATGACTTTTAACTTCACTGTCGTTTCTCCATATTACATTGGTCGTCTATACACAGACGCATGCCAGCAAGCTTAGCGCTTACGCGGAGAAAGTCCATCGGACAAGGCTTAGTTAAGCAGCGCCTGCACGTGGGCCAGGCCATCTTTCGCCAGTTGCAGAGCAATGATCCACATCACCAGACCCACCAGCATGTTAATTATTCGCTGCGCCTTCGCCGTACGCAGGCGCGGGGCCAGCCAGGCGGCCAGCAGGGCCAGGCCAAAGAACCATAAGAACGACGCGCTGATGGTGCCTAACGCAAACCAGCGCTTTGGCTCCATCGCCAGCTGGCCGCCGAGACTACCAAGAACCACAAACGTATCCAGATAGACGTGGGGATTCAGCCAGGTCACCGCCAGCATGGTGACGATAATTTTCCAGCGCCCCTGCTTCATCACTTCCGCGCTGGCCAGCTCCAGATTGCTGCTAAAAGCCGTTTTCAGCGCGCCAAAACCGTACCACAATAAAAAAACGACGCCGCCCCAGGTCACCAGCGCCAGCAGCCACGGCGACTGCATCAGCAGCGCGCTGCCGCCAAAAATCCCGGCGCAGATCAGCAGCAGATCGCTGATGGCGCACAGCAGCGCGATCATCAGATGGTACTGACGGCGAATGCCCTGATTCATCACAAAGGCGTTTTGCGGGCCAAGCGGCAAAATCATGGCCGCTCCCAGAGCAAGGCCCTGAAAGTAATAAGATAACATGGGGAGTGATTTCCACTGAAAGAGTCAATGCCGGGGAATATAGCTCGCAAATATCATTAGAGGAAATTTAAAATATTAATCATTAATAAGCCAATCTAATGATCAGATTCGAATAAAAGGCCGGGCGTACCGGCCTTTTAGAGGGGAAACTACTCTGCTTTTTCCTGCGGACGAATCACATGCACATCCATCTGCGGATACGGGAAGCCGATGCCGTTGGCGTCAAAGTCGCGCTTAATGCGCTCCAGAACATCCCAGTAAACGCTTTGCAGATCGCTGCTTTTACTCCATACGCGTACCACGTAGTTCACCGATGACGCGCCCAGTTCATTCAGACGAACGGTCATTTCACGATCTTTGAGGATGCGTTCATCCGATTCGATAATATTGGTGAGCAGCTGCTTCACTTTATCGATATCAGCATCGTAGGCCACGCCGATGATAAACTCGTTGCGGCGCACTGGCTCGCGGGAGAAGTTGATGATATTCCCGGCGATGATTTTGCCGTTCGGCACCACCACGATTTTGCCATCCGCGCTGCGCAGGGTCGTGGAGAATATCTGCACATTCAGCACGGTTCCCGCGATGCCGCCAAGGTCAACGTATTCACCGGCGCGGAACGGGCGGAAGACCACCAGCAGAACGCCAGCGGCAAGGTTAGACAGCGAGCCCTGCAGCGCCAGACCAACGGCTAAACCCGCGGCGCCGAGGACGGCAATGACCGAGGCGGTTTGCACGCCCACGCGGCCCAGAGCGGCTATCAGCGTAAAAGCAATAACGGCATAGCGCACCAGCGCAGAAAGAAAATCGGCAACGGTGGCATCAATATGCCGCGCCCGCATCAGGCGATTCACAGTATTGGAAACAATGCGCGCCACGATCAAACCGACAATAATAATCGCGAGAGCCGCGACGATGTTGACGGCATAGCTCAGCAGTAATGCCTGATTGCGCACCAGCCATGAACCGGCGTTATTTATGCTATCGACAACGTTCAAATCTTCCATTCAACTTTCCTTATGGATACCCGGACGGGAAATAAAATAACCAAACCTGTAATGTCAGCCTGGTTAAGGGTAAACAATAACAGTGCGTTTTGCCAAATTGATCACATTTATTTAGCAACATTTCATATTGTTCAGATAATAAAAAAGCCCGCATTTCTGCGGGCTTCCGGGTAAGAAACGAAATTTTCTTACAGAACGTCGATCGCGTTCAGCTCTTTAAATGCCTGCTCCAGACGCGTCACCATGGAAGTCTGTGCAGCGCGCAGCCATACGCGCGGATCGTAGTATTTCTTGTTCGGCTGGTCTTCGCCTTTCGGGTTGCCCAGCTGGCCCTGCAGGTAAGCTTCGTTAGTTTTGTAGTACTGCAGGATACCGTCCCAGGTTGCCCATTGGGTATCGGTATCGATGTTCATTTTGATCACGCCGTAGCTTACGGAGTCTTTGATTTCCTGAGCGGAAGAACCGGAACCACCGTGGAATACGAAGTTCAGGCTGTTGTGCGGCAGGTTGTGTTTCTTAGAAACGTATTCCTGAGAGTCGCGCAGGATAGTCGGGGTCAGTACTACGTTGCCCGGCTTGTAAACGCCGTGTACGTTACCGAAGGAAGCGGCGATGGTGAAACGCGGGCTGATTTTGCTCAGCTCGGTGTACGCGTAATCAACGTCTTCCGGCTGGGTGTACAGCGCAGAAGCGTCCATGTGGCTGTTGTCCACGCCGTCTTCTTCGCCGCCGGTGCAGCCCAGTTCGATTTCCAGAGTCATGTCCATTTTGGCCATACGCGCCAGGTACTTAGAACAGATCTCGATGTTTTCGTGCAGGGACTCTTCAGACAGGTCGATCATGTGAGAAGAGAACAGCGGTTTGCCGGTTGCAGCGAAGTGTTTTTCACCGGCGTCCAGCAGACCATCGATCCACGGCAGCAGTTTCTTCGCGCAGTGGTCGGTGTGCAGGATAACCGGAACACCGTAGTGCTCAGCCATCTGATGAACGTGATGCGCGCCAGAGATAGCGCCCAGGATGGCTGCGCCCTGAGGAACGTCAGTTTTCACGCCTTTACCCGCGATGAACGCAGCGCCGCCATTAGAGAACTGAACGATAACCGGAGAACGAACTTTTGCAGCTGCTTCCAGAACGGCGTTGATGGAATCAGTACCCACGCAGTTTACCGCTGGCAGAGCAAATTGGTTTTCTTTAGCGACCTGGAACACTTTCTGAACGTCGTCGCCAGTGATGACGCCCGGTTTTACGAAATCAAAAATTTTAGACATGTTACGTAGTCCTGTATCTGTATCTTCGACCGTTGAAGAAGGTTCGCGAGCTTTTACGCGCGCTGAAAAACAGGCGGGTCTCCCCGCCTGAACTGAATTACTGCTTAGCGCGCTCTTCGAGCATAGCTACTGCCGGCAGAACTTTACCTTCCACGAATTCGAGGAATGCGCCGCCGCCGGTGGAGATGTAGGAGATTTTGTCAGCAATGCCAAACAGGTCGATTGCTGCCAGAGTGTCGCCGCCGCCGGCGATAGAGAACGCTTCGCTGTCTGCGATGGCGTTAGCCACGATTTCAGTCCCTTTGCGGAAGTTCGGGAATTCGAACACGCCGACCGGGCCGTTCCACAGGATGGTTTTCGCATTTTTCAGGATTTCAGCCAGTTTCTCTGCGGAAGCATCGCCCAGGTCCAGAATCTGCTCTTCATCTTTGATGTCGTTAACAGATTTCAGCGTCGCGGTTGCGGTTTCAGAGAACTCGGTTGCCACGCGAACGTCAGTCGGAACCGGGATATCGCAGGTCGTCAGCAGACGTTTCGCTTCGTCAACCAGATCGGCTTCGTACAGGGATTTACCCACGTTGTGGCCCTGAGCGGCAACAAAGGTGTTGGCGATGCCGCCGCCGACGATCAGTTGGTCAGCGATTTTAGACAGAGAATCCAGAACGGTCAGCTTAGTGGAAACTTTAGAACCGCCCACGATAGCGACCATCGGACGGGCCGGTTCTTTCAGCGCTTTACCCAGGGCGTCCAGCTCAGCGGCCAGCAGCGGACCTGCGCAAGCGACGTCAGCGAATTTGCCGATACCGTGAGTAGAAGCCTGCGCGCGGTGAGCGGTACCGAACGCGTCCATGACGAATACATCGCACAGCGCAGCGTATTTTTTCGACAGCGCTTCGTCGTCTTTCTTCTCGCCTTTGTTAAAGCGAACGTTTTCCAGAACCACCAGCTCACCGGCAGCGACTTCTACGCCGTCCAGGTAATCTTTAACCAGACGTACCGGGTTAGACAGTTTGTCTTTCAGGTAGTTAACAACCGGCAGCAGAGAGAATTCTTCGTTGTACTCGCCTTCGGTAGGACGACCCAGGTGGGAAGTGACCATCACTTTCGCACCCTGCTTCAGGGCCAGTTCGATGGTCGGCAGAGAAGCGCGGATACGCGCGTCGCTGGTTACTTTCCCTTCTTTAACCGGTACGTTCAGATCCGCACGGATAAAAACGCGTTTACCAGCCAGATCCAGATCGGTCATCTTAATTACAGACATGGTGAATCCTCTCGTTGATTCTTGATAAAGTTTTGCAGGCGCCTGCGCGCCTTACCTGAAACCTTGTGCGGCCATCGCTAACGTGGTGTCGAGCATCCGGTTAGCAAAGCCCCATTCGTTATCGCACCAGACCAGCGTTTTGATCAAATGCGCGCCACTTACCCGCGTTTGCGTGCCATCGACGATGGCGCTATGGGGATCGTGGTTGAAATCTATCGAGACTAACGGCAATTCCGTATAGTCAACTATACCATGAAATACACCCTGCGCTGCTTTTTGCAGCAACTGGTTGACTTCACTTGCTTTTACCGGTTTTTTCACCGTGACGCTAAGGTCGATTGCCGTCACATTAATCGTCGGTACCCGGACCGCAATCGCTTCAAAACGATCGTTAAACTGAGGGAAAATACGCGTGATCCCCGCAGCAAGCTTAGTATCAACCGGGATGATCGACTGGCTGGCCGCTCGCGTCCGACGTAAATCCGGATGCCAGGAATCAATGACCTGCTGATCGTTCATTGATGAGTGGATCGTCGTTACCGTACCCGACTCAATGCCATAGGCATCATCTAACAGTTTAATGACCGGAATAATGCAGTTGGTGGTGCAGGAGGCGTTGGAGACGATACGATGCTCAGCGCGTAGCTCATCATGGTTTACGCCAAACACGATCGTCGCGTCGAGATCGTTGCCGCCAGGATGTGAAAAAAGCACTTTCCTGGCGCCGGCCTGAAGATGGGCTTCGCCATGTTCGCGGCTGCCGTAAACGCCGGTACAGTCAAGTACCACATCAACCGCCAGTTCCCGCCAGGGCAACGCCTCAAGGGAAGGTTCATGCAGCAGACGGATGGCATCATCGCCAACAAACAGCTGCTCTCTCTCCTGACGCACATCCCAGGCAAAGCGCCCATGGCTGGTGTCATATTTCAATAAATGCGCGATGCCGGCAGCATCCGCCAGTTCATTGATTGCCACCACGGTAATTTCCGCACGACGCCCGGATTCATACAAAGCACGAACCACGTTACGCCCGATGCGACCGAAGCCATTAATCGCAATGCGTATGGTCATAGGTCTCCTGCAAGGCTGTCCATGATAAGAGGTGGCTGACAGAGTAATGCAGCAACGCTCTAAGGGAAACCTTACCTGTCGCAAACTGCGACTGATTGATTAATTGTCGAACATTTAGTCGACTGAAACGCTTCAGCTAGAATAAGCCAAACAAGGAATAAAAGGAATGATTGTCCAGCTGGAGAAAGCATTTATCTGACTTACATCACACTTTCACGCTATCTGCTGGGGAATTTATTCCATATTCCAGAATGACGAATAAGCGTAGCAATATCTTTTCGTTGCCGGACCGCTAATACTGATTTATATCAGAAACTATACTGAAGAGCGGCGATATTATTACCGTTACGTCCGAGTTTCGGAGTCCCTCTAAAATCATGACAATTCCCCACATTCAGCCTTCTGCGGCACGTTACTATGCGCTTCGCTTACTTCCGGGCGAGGAGGTTTTTTCCCGCCTGCGCGCGTTTGTGCAGCAACACCATATTCAGGCCGGCTGGATAGCTGGCTGCACCGGCAGCCTAAGCAACGTAGCGTTACGCTTTGCCGGTCAGGATCAAACCGCCTTATTGAACGGAATATATGAGGTGATTTCTCTGAATGGCACGCTGGAATTAGCCGGAGAACATCTCCATTTATCCCTATCCGATCCGCAAGGCGCCATGCTCGGCGGCCATATGATGCCCGGCTGTACCGTCCGCACCACCCTTGAGCTGGTGATCGGCGAACTGACCTCCGTGGCGTTTAGCCGTCAGCCGTGTGCGGTGTCCGGCTATGACGAACTGGTCATTTCATCCCGCTAACGTTTCACTTAAACGAGGTCTTCTATGGCGCGTCGCCAATTTTCCAGCCAGTCTCTGGTCCTGATTGTCATTGCTATCGCCATCAATATGGTCGGCGGCCAGCTGATCAGCATGCTGAAATTACCGATTTTTCTCGACTCTATTGGCACCTTAATCAGCGCGGTGCTGTTAGGCCCGGTGGTCGGAATGCTGACTGGCCTACTCACTAACCTGCTGTGGGGGTTATTGACCGATCCTATCGCCGCCGCCTTCGCTCCGGTGGCGATGGTTATCGGGCTGGTGGCTGGATGGCTGGCGCGGGCGGGATGGTTTCGCACCTTACCGAAAGTGGTGGCCAGCGGTGTCATCATTACTCTCGCCGTCACGCTTGTCGCCGTGCCTATTCGCACTACGTTGTTTGGCGGCGTCACCGGCAGCGGTGCCGATCTCTTTGTCGCCTGGATGCACTCGGTCGGCCAGAATCTGGTGGAGTCCGTCGCGATCACCGTGCTGGGCGCGAACCTGGTCGATAAAATCCTGACGGCGGCCATCGTCTGGGTCCTGTTGCGCCAGCTTCCGCTACGCACAACGCGCCATTTCCCAACCATGTCTGCTGTACGCTAAATGCATCCCTTTACCTCATTAAGCCTGTGGGCGCTCGCCGCCTGCTCCACGCTCCTGCTACCCGCGGGTGCGCCATTAAGCCTTTACAGCGCGCTGACTTTCATCTCTTTACTGGGAATCAAGGCCACGCGACCGCGGGCAAAATACGTACTCTGGCTGATGATCCCTTTAGGGTTAGGCCTGTGGCTGGTGCACGGCGGCTGGTTGAGCGAATGGATCGCTGGACAAGCGCGTGAACCTGAACGTTGGGCCAATGCCGTCACGCTCTGGCTGCGGATCCTGGCCATCGTATCAACATCGCAGCTGTGGATGCACTACGTGCCGGTTTCGCGGTTTATGCGCGCCCTGTTTGCCTCCCGCTTGCCGCCGGGTCTCGCCTATCTGTTTGCCGGCCCGTTGCTGGTTGTCGAGCAGCTCAAACGCCAGCTGGCGATTATTCATGAGGCCCAGTGCGCACGGGGCGTCCCGCTGGATGAGGCCTGGTATCATCGTTTACGCGCGATGCCTGCATTAATTGTGCCGCTTACCCATAATGCGCTCAACGATTTAGCCGTACGCGGTGCGGCGTTGGATATGCGAGGATTTCGCCTGCATCGGACACGCACCACGCTGTGGGCACCACCGGACAGCACCTTACAGCGTTGGGCACGCTACGCCATGGTGGCGCTGATAGTCACCGAGACCGGAGTCTGGATATGGTTACATTAGAACAGTTTCGCTATCTTCCAACCCATGCCACGCGCCCACCTGCCTGCTTCGATTTTCACTACGCCGAGCCCGGTATGGTGGCGATTTTTGGCGATAACGGCAGCGGAAAAAGTACGCTTGCGCAGTTGACGGCGGGCTGGTATCCGGATTTCCTCCCCGGAGAAATTGAAGGTAAAGGAACGTTACTCGGGAACCCTATCGGACAGTTGTCGCTCGTCGAACAGGCGAGCACCGTCCAGCTGGTTCAACAATCCCCCTATCTCCAGCTTTCCGGCTGTACATTCAGCGTCGAAGAAGAGGTCGCTTTTGGTCCTGAAAATCTCTGCCTCAGCGAAGACGAGATTATGCGTCGTATTGATGAAGCGCTGACGCTGACGGCATGCCAGGCGTTACGTCATCGCCACCCGGCCACTCTCTCCGGCGGAGAAACCCAGCGGGTAGTCATTGCCAGCGCGCTTGCCATGCAGCCCAGGATATTGATACTGGATGAAGCGTTTAGCCGTTTGACGGCGCAGGCTAGCGCCATGCTTCTGGAGCGCTTGCGGCACTGGGCGCAGGCGCAGCGTTCCTTGATTATCCTTTTTGAACGAACTCCCTCGCCTTTTCTTGCCTGGTGTCAGCAGGGATGGCGACTGCATGATGGAGCGCTTTCCCCGCTATGCTGACGTTGAATCAGGTGACTTATCGCTGGCCCGGCGCGGCGGCAGACTGTTTGCAAAACATCTCGCTAAACCTCGGTGAAAACGAATGGCTGGCGCTCACCGGCGATAACGGCGCGGGGAAATCCACCCTGCTGCGGGTGATGGCCGGACTGCTACCCGCCACGTCCGGTACCGTCAATTTGCTGGATAAGCCGATGGCGCATTATAAAAATCGCCATCGCGCCGGTATGCTCGGCGTCCTGTTTCAGGAAGCTGAAAATCAAATCTTTCACAGCAAGGTGGCTGAAGAAGTCGCCTTCGGGCTGCGGCTACAGAAACGGTCTGCCGCAGAGGTTGCGCAACGCACCGCGGCAGCGCTGCAGCTTTGCCAGTTAGAGGACGTCGCCGATGCGCATCCGCTGGATTTGCATACCGCCCAGCGCCGCATGGTGGCCGTCGCCTGTCTGGAAGCGATGGCGCCAGCAGTTCTGCTGCTCGACGAACCCAGCCGCGATTTTGACCAGCACTGGCTGACGATATTTGAGGAGTGGCTTGCGGTTTGCCGCAAAAGGGGGACCAGCGTAGTGGCTATCAGCCATGACCCGGCTTTTATACAGCGCAACTTTTCCCGCATGGTGCGCCTGGAAAAGGGAAGGCTACTGAGTATTTCCTGAAAAAGAAACGGGCCGCCTGAGCGACCCGTTTTTTACGGTGACAACTAAAGTCTTTACCCGGAGGCGGTGCTGCGCACCTGTCCGGGCTACCCGACCGCACAGGCCCCGTAGCTCGGACAAGGCGCGGCTTTACCGCGCCGGAAGAGTGAATGGACTACAGCAGCGCTTTCGCTTTCGCGACCACGTTGTCCACGGTGAAGCCAAACTCTTCAAACAGCAGCTCCGCCGGCGCAGACTCACCGAAGGTGGTCATGCCGACGATCGCGCCATTCAGGCCCACATATTTGAACCAGTAGTCAGCGATACCCGCTTCGATAGCCACGCGCGCAGAGACGGCTTTCGGCAGCACGGCTTCACGGTAAGCGGCATCCTGCTTGTCGAACGCGTCGGTGGACGGCATGGAAACCACGCGCGCCTTCACGCCTTCGGCAGTCAGTTTTTCGTAAGCGGCGACCGCCAGCTCAACTTCAGAGCCGGTGGCGATGAAGATCAGTTCCGGCTGACCGGCACAATCCTTCAGCACGTAGCCGCCGCGGGCAACGTTCGCCAGCTGCTCTTCGGTACGCTCCTGCTGCGCCAGGTTCTGACGGGACAGAATCAGCGCGGTCGGGCCGTCCTGACGCTCTACGCCGTATTTCCACGCGATGGCGGATTCCACCTGGTCGCACGGACGCCATGTGGACATGTTCGGGGTGACGCGCAGGGAAGCCACCTGCTCTACCGGCTGGTGAGTCGGGCCGTCTTCGCCCAGACCGATGGAGTCGTGGGTGTAGACCATCACCTGACGCTGTTTCATCAGCGCCGCCATACGTACCGCGTTACGCGCGTACTCGACGAACATCAGGAAGGTGGAGGTATACGGCAGGAAACCGCCGTGCAGGGCGATACCGTTGGCAATCGCGGTCATACCGAATTCGCGCACGCCGTAGTGAATGTAGTTACCGGCAGTGTCTTCGTTGATCGCTTTAGAACCGGACCACAGGGTCAGGTTACTTGGCGCCAGGTCAGCAGAGCCGCCGAGGAATTCCGGCAGCAGCGGGCCGAAGGCTTCAATGGCGTTCTGGGACGCTTTACGGCTGGCGATTTTCGCCGGGTTAGCCTGCAGCTTAGCGATGAACTCGTTCGCTTTCGCGTCGAAGTCAGCCGGCATGTCGCCTTTCATACGACGAGTAAACTCAGCGGCTTCCTGCGGGAAGGCTTTGGCGTAGGCGGCAAATTTCTCGTTCCACGCAGACTCTTTCGCCTGGCCGGCTTCTTTGGCATCCCACTGGGCATAGATTTCAGACGGGATTTCAAACGCCGGATGTTTCCAGCCGAGCGCTTCGCGGGTCAGCGCGATTTCCGCGTCGCCCAGCGGCGCGCCGTGGGAGTCGTGGGTACCGGCTTTGTTCGGCGAACCGAAACCGATAATGGTTTTGCACATCAGCAGGGACGGTTTGTCGGTGACCGCACGCGCTTCTTCTACCGCGCGTTTAATCGAGTCAGCATCGTGGCCGTCAACGCCGCGCACCACGTGCCAGCCGTAGGCTTCAAAGCGCTTCGCGGTGTCATCGGTGAACCAACCTTCTACGTGACCGTCGATGGAGATGCCGTTGTCGTCATAGAACGCCACCAGCTTGCCCAGCTTCAGGGTACCGGCCAGGGAGCATACCTCGTGGGAGATACCTTCCATCATGCAGCCGTCGCCCATGAACGCGTAGGTGAAGTGGTCAACAATGTCGTGGCCCGGACGGTTAAACTGCGCCGCCAGAGTTTTCTCCGCAATGGCCATACCGACCGCATTCGCAATACCCTGACCCAGCGGGCCGGTGGTGGTTTCAACACCCGCGGTGTAGCCGACTTCCGGGTGACCCGGCGTTTTAGAGTGCAGTTGACGGAAGTTCTTCAGCTCTTCAATCGGCAGATCATAACCGGTGAGGTGCAGCAGGCTGTAAATCAGCATGGAGCCGTGACCGTTGGACAGGACAAAACGGTCGCGGTCGGCCCAGGACGGGTTCTGCGGGTTATGATTCAGGAAATCACGCCACAGGACTTCGGCAATGTCAGCCATACCCATCGGGGCACCCGGGTGGCCGGATTTGGCTTTCTGTACTGCGTCCATGCTCAGCGCACGAATAGCGTTAGCAAGCTCTTTACGTGAGGACATTTTGACTCCAGATCGGATAATGAAGGCCATGCCCGCAACGACTTGACGACAGCGCGTTTTGGGCTACGCCGGAAAAAAGTGTGAACAATGTAACCTAAGCGGCAAAGCATGTACATGGAGCATCCTTTTGCCGTTTAAGAAATCTCTGGAACACGTTGTGCTACGGCGTAATCCTCTCGCCCGCATTCTCATATAGTATTTATAATTTGCACAGGATACGGCAGGCAGCCATCGCCGTTTTTTCGGATAAATAACCATAAGATTGTGGAAGATAAAAAATGAAATTTCGTTCAGCTATTCTTGCCCTTGGGATCGCAGCAACGCTAACCGGATGCCAGAACATGGATTCCAACGGCCTGCTTAGCTCCGGCGCGGAGGCCTTCCAGGCTTACTCGCTCAGCGACGAGCAGGTGAAAGCCTTAAGCGACAAAGCCTGTCAGGAGATGGATGCGAAAGCGACTATCGCGCCTGCCAGCAGTGAATACAGCAAACGTCTGGGTAAAATCGCCGCCGCGCTGGGGGACAACATCAACGGCCAGCCGGTGAACTATAAGGTGTACCAGACCAAAGACGTTAACGCCTTCGCCATGGCTAACGGCTGCATCCGCGTTTACAGCGGGCTGATGGATTTGATGAATGATAATGAAGTTGAAGCGGTCATCGGCCACGAAATGGGTCACGTCGCGCTGGGCCACGTGAAGAAAGGGATGCAGGTAGCGCTGGGCACTAACGCGGTACGCGCGGCGGCGGCCTCCGCGGGTGGCATCGTCGGCAGTCTGTCGCAATCGCAGCTGGGCGATCTGGGCGAGAAGCTGGTGAACTCGCAGTTCTCCCAGCGTCAGGAATCGGAAGCGGACGACTACTCGTACGATCTGCTGCGCAAGCGCGGAATCAATCCGGCGGGTCTCGCCACCAGCTTCGAGAAACTGGCGAAGCTGGAAGCCGGACGCCAAAGCTCAATGTTTGACGATCACCCGGCATCGGAAGCACGCGCTCAGCATATCCGCGATCGCATGGCGGCGGACGGCATCAAATAATTCTCGCCCCGGTTTGTAACAAATCGGACGTTATGGGCGGGCTCCGGACAGCGCACCGCCACCGGAGCGTACACGTCGTACGTGAGGATAGCGAGCGCTGCCCGGCTGCAAAATGGCGAGTAAAATAGTCCGCTTACTCGCCTTTTTTCGCCGCCTGGATATACAGCATTTCCAGCGCCAGCGTCGCCGCCGCCAGGGCGGTGATTTCAGACTGGTCGTAGGCCGGAGCGACTTCCACCACGTCCATGCCGACGATGTTCAGATCCTTGAGGCCACGCACCAGCTTGATCGCCCGATCGGAGGTCAGCCCGCCGATCACCGGCGTACCGGTACCCGGGGCAAACGCCGGATCCAGACAGTCAATATCAAAGGTCAGATACACCGGCATATCGCCGACGATCTGTTTCACCTGAGCGATCACGTCGTCAACGCTGCGATCGTTGACCTGGCCCGCATCCAGCACCGTGAAGCCGTTGTCCTTATCAAACTCGGTACGGATACCGATCTGCACCGAATGATGCGGATCGATCAGGCCTTCGTTCGGCGCGGTGTAGAACATGGTGCCATGGTCAAATTCGCAGCCGTTAGCGTAGGTATCGGTGTGGGCATCGAAATGTACCAGCGCCATTTTGCCGAAGTGCTTAGCATGCGCGCGCAGCAGCGGTAGCGTCACAAAATGGTCGCCGCCGAAGGAGAGCATGCGTTTACCTGTCGCCAGCAGTTTTTCCGCGTGGGCCTGCAGCTTTTCACTCATTTCACGCGCGTCGCCGAAGGCATAAACCAGATCGCCGCAGTCCACGACGTTCAGGCGCTCGCGCATGTCAAAATTCCACGGGAAGCGGTTATGCTCCCACGCAAGGTTCGTCGACACCTGACGGATCGCCGCCGGGCCATGACGGCCGCCCGCGCGTCCGGAGGTCGCCATATCAAACGGTACGCCGGTGATGACCCAGTCCGCATCGCTGTCATACGGCATGAAATTCATCGGTAGACGCAGAAAACCAAATGCGTTGGATACCAGGGAGTTATCGTATTGATGACCTAAGGTGCTCATGGATATGACCTCTTTTACCGTCGTTGTATTGAAATACAAATATAAAAAAACCCCTCCGCGTCGTTAGGCCCGACGAGGAAGGGTTTTGAATGGGTTTACTGCTTAATTGGGCGAATTATCGCCGCAAATTTCTACGCGTTCAAGCAAGTTTGGCGAATGGCGCAATCGGCTTCGCCTTCCTCTTCCCTCTCCATTACGGAGAGGGCGTATATCACTCGTCTTCCAGATAAGTGTAGCCGTATAAACCCGCTTCGAACTCTTCAAGGAACTGCTGCTGCAGGGCGGCGTCCAGGTCCGTATTTTTCACCTGATCGCGGAATTGGGTCAACAGCGTGTTCGGATCGAGCTGCACGTACTGCAGCATGTCCGCAACGGTATCCCCTTCATCAGACAGCTCAACTTCCACGCTGCCGTCAGGGAAGACAAACACGTCTACGGCTTCCGTATCGCCGAACAGGTTGTGCATATTGCCGAGGATCTCCTGGTAGGCGCCCACCATAAAGAAGCCCAGCATCGGCGGATTCTCCGGATCGTATTCCGGCATCGGCATGGTGGTCGCAATACCGTCGCCATCCACATAGTGGTCAATCGCGCCATCGGAATCACAGGTGATATCCAGCAGCACCGCGCGGCGTTCCGGCACCATGTTCAGCCCTTCCAGCGGCATCACCGGGAACAGCTGATCGATACCCCATGCATCCGGCATCGACTGGAACAGGGAAAAGTTGACGTAAATCTTATCCGCCATGCGCTCCTGCAGCTCATCGATAATCGGACGATGCGCGCGGTTGCTGGGGTCGAGCTGCTTCTGGACTTCATGACACATATTCAGATACAGCTGCTCGGCCCAGGCGCGCTCCTGAAGATTAAAGGTGCCGGAGGAGTAGCCGATGTGGATATCGTGCAGATCCATCTGGCTGTCGTGCAGCCATTCGCGCAGCGAGCGGCGGTTGCCGGTTTCCTGCATCTCCAGCCAGGTTTCCCACATGCTTTGCAGCGGACGCGCGGCGTCTTCCGCAGGCGGAGTCGCCTCGGTATATTCGTTACGCTCAACGCCGATAATGTTCGATACCAGCACGGTGTGGTGCGCCGTGACCGCACGACCGGATTCGGTGATCACCGTCGGATGCGGCAGACCGTTCTCTTCGCAGGCATCGCCAATCGCCCAGATGATGTTGTTGGCATATTCGTTCAGGCCGTAGTTCACCGAACAGTCGGACTGGGAGCGGGTGCCTTCATAATCAACGCCGAGACCACCGCCAACATCGAAGCACTGAATATTCACGCCCAGCTTATGCAGCTCCACGTAGAAGCGCGACGATTCACGCACGCCGGTGGCGATATCGCGAATATTGGCCATCTGCGAGCCAAGGTGGAAGTGCAGCAGCTGCAGGCTGTCCAGATGCCCGGCTGAGCGCAGAATTTCAACCAGCTGCAGAACCTGGGTCGCCGCGAGACCGAATTTGGATTTTTCGCCGCCGGAGGACTGCCATTTGCCAGAGCCCTGCGAAGCCAGACGCGCACGCACGCCAAGACGCGGCACCACGTTCAGCCGCTCGGCTTCTTCGAGCACGATGGCGATTTCCGACATCTTCTCGATGACCAGATAGACCTTGTGGCCCATTTTTTCGCCCACCAGCGCCAGGCGGATATATTCACGGTCTTTATAACCGTTACAAACAATCACGCTGCGGGTCATACCGGCGTGCGCCAGTACCGCCATCAGCTCGGCCTTCGAGCCGGCTTCCAGACCCAGCGGTTCGCCGGAGTGGATCAGCGATTCAATCACGCGGCGATGCTGGTTAACCTTGATCGGATAAACCAGGAAGTAGTCGCCGTTATAGCCATAAGATTCGCGCGCCCGTTTAAAGGCGGCGTTAATCGAACGCAGGCGGTGCTGCAAAATCTGCGGGAAGCAGAACAGTGCAGGCAGGCGCTGCCCCTGAGCTTCACGCGCTTTCACCAGCTCGGCAAGGTCAACGCGCGCTTCCGGGACGTCAGGATCCGGGCAGACGCTAATATGGCCCAGTTCGTTAACGTCGTAGTAGTTATTACCCCACCAGGCAATATTGTAAGTACGTAGCATCTTGCTGGCTTCCTGGGAGCTCATCGCAACCTCCTGCATGGAACGTAGTACACCGTGATCGCCTGCTGACGAAGGCGAAGATAAAGACATGTCGTCAGACATAGCGAACCTCAAATTTTAGTAACAAGTGTAAAACAGTTGACTACTATCGCAATCCGAAGAAGCGATAACAACCCATAAACAGTCCGAAATCCCAGTAGATAGTGCTGGTCTTGCGGCTGAGCGACCGGTTTCTTATTCATATCATCGTAAAACACGTACCCGAACGGAGTATGACAGTCCGGAGAAACCACGAGAAAACCCTTGCTATCGCAAGAGCGCCCTTGTTCAGTGTTCCAGCAGCCTGCCGGCCCGGGAATCCTGAGAAGCGCCGAGATGGGTAGAACATCGGCTGGTTTGCATGAGAGAGATGCGGGTTGCGGGATAGTGACGCGCGACGGAACGACGCGACGAATCAGGCGAAAAACGTGGGTTCATTATCTGGTATCACCTCCACACTGCCCCGAGACGGGCCAGCGACAAGCCAAAGCTATACGTTCCAGACAGCCAGCGAAAACGCCGCCGCGGGACTCTGTCAATACAGACTGCTTAACCCGGCTGGAAGTGGCGTCACGAAGCAAATGCTCGTGCGCTGTTTTAATGAGCCGCGCGCGGCGTTTTATACCGAGAAGCGGGGTAAAAAGCAAAATAAAAATATGCGCGTTGCCGGGGATTGTCAGGAAAAATTGCCACCGCCCTTTTTCTATAAATGCGACGAATATCAAAAAAGGCTGGAAATGGGGTCAAGAACTGCCCTAAAATAGCCGTCCAGAAGTTAATCCATCTATACTGATTAACACTCAGACTGCTCGTGTCGCTACCTGCAAGCTTTGGTAGAGTCATCCGTCAAAGCCATTCTACACAACAGTATGAGCTACCCGAATCGTCCACAGGTGAAATAAAACATGGCAAAACACCTCTTTACGTCAGAGTCCGTATCAGAAGGGCATCCCGACAAAATTGCTGACCAAATCTCCGACGCCGTGCTGGATGCGATCCTCGAACAGGATCCGAAGGCGCGCGTAGCTTGTGAAACCTACGTCAAAACCGGCATGGTTCTGGTCGGTGGCGAGATCACCACCAGCGCATGGGTTGATATTGAAGAGATCACCCGCAACACGGTCCGTGAAATTGGCTACGTGCATTCCGACATGGGCTTTGACGCCAACTCCTGCGCGGTCCTGAGCGCTATCGGTAAACAGTCTCCGGACATCAACCAGGGCGTTGACCGCGCCGATCCGCTGGAACAGGGCGCGGGCGACCAGGGCCTGATGTTTGGCTATGCCACCAACGAAACCGATGTGCTGATGCCGGCGCCGATCACCTATGCCCACCGTCTGGTGCAGCGTCAGGCTGAAGTGCGCAAAAACGGTACCCTGCCGTGGCTGCGCCCGGATGCGAAAAGCCAGGTCACCTTCCAGTACGACGACGGTAAAATCGTCGGGATTGACGCGGTAGTCCTGTCGACCCAGCACGCGGAAGATATCGACCAGAAATCGCTGCAGGAAGCGGTGATGGAAGAGATCATCAAACCGGTCCTGCCGACCGAGTGGCTGAACAGCGCCACAAAATTCTTTATCAACCCAACCGGCCGTTTTGTTATCGGCGGACCAATGGGCGACTGTGGCCTGACCGGGCGTAAAATCATCGTTGACACCTACGGCGGCATGGCTCGTCACGGCGGCGGCGCGTTCTCCGGTAAAGATCCATCTAAAGTGGACCGTTCCGCAGCCTACGCGGCGCGCTATGTAGCGAAAAATATCGTTGCCGCTGGCCTGGCCGATCGTTGTGAAATTCAGGTTTCCTACGCCATCGGCGTGGCAGAGCCGACTTCAATCATGGTTGAAACCTTCGGTACCGAAAAAGTGCCTTCTGAGCAGCTGACCCTGCTGGTGCGTGAGTTCTTTGACCTGCGTCCGTACGGCCTGATTCAGATGCTGGATCTGCTGCACCCGATCTACAAAGAGACGGCGGCATACGGTCACTTCGGTCGCGAACATTTCCCATGGGAAAAAACCGACAAGGCAGCCCAGCTGCGCGAAGCGTCCGGTCTGAAATAATCTCCGCACTCCCTCGATTTCAAGGCCAGCCCCGCGCTGGCCTTTTTACTTTAGCTCCCCTTCGCTGACGCCGAATCCTGCCTTCGCCTGCTCAAAATGGAAGCGATTACATCATATACAGAGCAAATATTTCCCTTAAATACGTGCAAAATGTAATAACGCTTCACTTTGTTACACAATATTTCAGCAAAGTCTGATTAGCGCTTTTAATTTCTTAAGCTAAACTCAATTAATATACTGATTTAAATACGTTTATAGTAATTACGTTTCTTTACTCTAGTGTAACCGATTACACAGCCGTGATTACTATCACATTTTTTTACTACGTATTTACCTACCCTACGCATCGACAGGATCAATAACTCAACCGGAGGGCGTTATGCCTGACAACAAAAAACAAGGGCGTTCGAACAAGACGATGACGTTCTTTGTCTGCTTCCTCGCCGCACTGGCTGGCCTGCTGTTCGGCCTTGATATCGGTGTTATTGCGGGTGCCTTACCCTTTATTGCCAATGAGTTCCAGATAAGCGCCCACACTCAGGAATGGGTGGTCAGCTCTATGATGTTCGGCGCCGCCGTCGGCGCGGTGGGCAGCGGCTGGCTCTCCTTCAAACTCGGGCGTAAAAAAAGCCTGATGATTGGCGCCATCCTGTTCGTTGCCGGCTCGCTGTTCTCCGCCGCCGCGCCGAACGTAGAAGTGCTGCTGATCTCCCGCGTGCTGCTCGGCCTGGCCGTGGGCGTCGCCTCCTACACCGCCCCGCTGTATCTGTCTGAAATCGCACCGGAAAAAATCCGCGGCAGCATGATTTCGATGTACCAGCTGATGATTACCATTGGTATTCTCGGCGCCTATCTTTCCGATACGGCATTCAGCTACAGCGGCGCCTGGCGCTGGATGCTCGGGGTGATTATTATCCCGGCGGTGCTGCTGCTGATTGGCGTGGTTTTCCTGCCGGACAGCCCGCGCTGGTTTGCCGCTAAGCGCCGCTTTGTCGATGCCGAGCGCGTTCTGCTGCGCCTGCGAGACACCAGCGCTGAAGCGAAACGCGAGCTGGATGAGATCCGCGAAAGCCTGAAGGTAAAACAGTCCGGCTGGTCGTTGTTCAAAGAAAACAGCAACTTCCGCCGCGCGGTATTCCTCGGCGTCCTGCTGCAGGTGATGCAACAGTTCACCGGTATGAACGTCATCATGTACTACGCGCCGAAGATTTTTGAACTGGCGGGCTATACCAACACCACCGAACAGATGTGGGGCACCGTCATCGTCGGTTTGACCAACGTGCTGGCGACATTTATCGCCATCGGGCTGGTCGACCGCTGGGGTCGCAAGCCGACGCTGATCCTTGGCTTTATCGTCATGGCGCTCGGCATGGGCATCCTGGGCAGCATGATGCATATCGGCATCCACTCCGCCACGGCGCAGTACTTTGCCGTCCTGATGCTGCTGATGTTTATCGTTGGCTTTGCCATGAGCGCCGGCCCGCTGATTTGGGTGCTGTGCTCCGAAATCCAGCCGCTGAAAGGGCGTGATTTCGGTATCACCTGTTCGACGGCCACCAATTGGATTGCCAACATGATCGTCGGCGCGACGTTCCTCACCATGCTGAACTCGCTGGGCAGCGCCAACACCTTCTGGGTCTATGGCGGCCTGAACATCCTGTTCATCTTCCTGACCCTGTGGCTGATCCCGGAAACCAAAAACGTTTCGCTGGAGCATATCGAACGTAACCTGATGAAAGGCCGCAAGCTGCGCGAAATCGGCGCGCGCGACTAGCCTGATACGCTTCCTCCCGCCCGGGAGGAAGCTTCTTCTTGCTCTCCTCACCCCGCCGCACTATCCTCTGGCGCTATGAAAACACCCCGAATTCCCATTGCCCTCCAACAGGCCGTTATGCGCAGCCTGCGGGAGAATCTGGCCAAAGCGAACCTCAAGCTGGGACGCCATTACCCTGAACCGGCGCTGGTTTATCAGCAGCGGGGAACCTCCGCCGGTACCGCCTGGCTGGAGAAAAACGAAATCCGCCTTAACCCGGTGCTGCTGCTGGAAAACCAGCAGGCGTTTATTGATGAAGTCGTGCCGCACGAGCTGGCCCACCTGCTGGTGTGGAAACACTTTGGCCGCGTCGCGCCGCACGGTAAAGAGTGGAAATGGATGATGGAAAGCGTGCTGGGCGTTCCGGCTCTGCGCACCCATCGTTTCGAACTCGATTCAGTCCGTAAAAATACCTTCCCCTACCGCTGCCAATGCCAGCAGCACCAGCTTACCGTCCGCCGCCACAATCGCGTGATGCGCGGGGAGGCCACCTATCGCTGCGTGCGCTGCGGAGATGTTCTGGTGGCGGAAAAGTAATCTCCGGAAATAATTGGAAATTTTCTGATCTGACTGATTGCGTCTGGCAATCACATTCGTTACGTTGCGGGCTCGTTTTGACACGGAGTTAACGATGTCCCGTATTCATACTTTTGCTGCCGCGTTTCTTAGCGCGGCAGTATGCGCCCCGCTTGCAGCGGAAGGAATCAACAGTTTTTCTCAGGCCAAGACCGCTGGGGTCAAGGTCAATGCCGACGCCCCCGGCGATTTCTACTGCGGCTGTAAAATCAACTGGCAGGGAAAAAAGGGGGTTATCGACCTGGAATCTTGTGGCTATAAAGTGCGTAAAAATGAAAATCGCGCCAGCCGGGTCGAGTGGGAGCATGTGGTTCCCGCATGGCAGTTTGGCCATCAGCGGCAGTGCTGGCAGGACGGCGGGCGCAAAAACTGCGCCAAAGATCCGGAATACCGCAAGATGGAAAGCGACATGCATAACCTGCAGCCGGCGGTCGGCGAGGTCAACGGCGACCGCGCCAACTTTATGTACAGCCAGTGGAACGGCGGCGAAGGCCAGTACGGCCAGTGCGCAATGAAGGTTGATTTTAAAGATAAAGTTGCCGAGCCGCCGGCGCGCGCGCGTGGCGCCATCGCCCGTACCTACTTCTATATGCGCGACCGCTACCAGCTCAATCTTTCCCGCCAGCAAACCCAGCTGTTTACCGCCTGGGATAAGATGTACCCGGTCACGACCTGGGAGTGCGAACGCGACGCGCGTATTGCCAAAGTTCAGGGCAACCATAATCCTTATGTCCTGCAGGCTTGCCAGGCGCAAAAGAGCTAACCTACACTAGCGGCAATTGTTAATTTGCAGCTTCACTCCTCCCCCTTGACTGGGGGAAGAGATATCTGCGCTAAGAACGGAACATCAAGCATGCGCATTCCTCGCATCCATCACCCGGAACGTATTACCATGGGTAGCCAGATAGCGCTTTCCGACGACGCGGCCAACCATGTCGGTCGCGTTTTACGGATGGGTAAAGGCCAGGCAATAGAGCTTTTTGACGGCAGCAATCAGATCTTCGAGGCGGTCATTGTCGAGGCCGGTAAGAAAAATGTTCTGGTTGAAGTACAGAGCAGCAAAGTTGATAACCGTGAATCCCCGCTGCATATCCATTTGGGCCAGGTGATGTCCCGCGGCGAAAAAATGGAATTCACCATCCAGAAATCGATCGAACTTGGTGTAAGCCTCATAACGCCACTGTTTTCCGAGCGTTGTGGCGTTAAACTGGACGCCGAACGTTTGCAGAAAAAGATCCAGCAGTGGCAGAAAATCGCCATTGCCGCCTGCGAGCAAAGCGGCCGCAACGTGGTGCCGGAGATCCGCCCGGCCATGCAGCTTGAAGCCTGGTGTGCGGAGCAGGACGAAGGTCTGAAGCTTAATTTGCACCCTCGCGCCAGCGCCAGCATTAACACGCTGCCCCTGCCGGTCGAACGCATCCGGCTGCTGATTGGCCCGGAAGGCGGCCTGTCGGCAGAAGAGATAGCGATGACCGCTCGCTACCAGTTTACTGATATCCTGTTGGGACCGCGCGTTCTGCGTACAGAGACAACTGCGCTCACTGCCATAACCGCCCTGCAGGTGCGTTTTGGCGACTTAGGTTGAAGCGTTAACGGAGAAGAACAATGATTAAGCTCGGCATCGTGATGGACCCCATCGCAACCATCAACATCAAGAAAGACACCAGCTTCGCCATGTTGCTGGAAGCGCAGCGTCGCGGCTATGAACTCCATTATATGGAGATGAACGATCTGTACTTAATCAACGGCGAAGCCCGCGCCCGTACGCGCAAGCTGAGCGTCGAGCAGAACTACGACAAATGGTACGCGTTCAACGGCGAGCAGGATCTGCCTCTCGCGGACCTTGACGTCATTCTGATGCGTAAAGATCCGCCATTCGATACCGAGTTTATCTACGCGACCTACATCCTCGAACGCGCCGAAGAACAAGGCACGCTTATCGTCAATAAGCCGCAGAGCTTGCGCGACTGTAACGAAAAGCTGTTTACCGCCTGGTTCTCCGAGCTGACCCCGGAAACGCTGGTCACCCGTAATAAGGCGCAGCTGAAAGCCTTCTGGGAAAAACACGGCGATATCATCCTCAAACCGCTGGACGGTATGGGCGGCACCTCCATTTTCCGCGTTAAAGAGGGTGACCCTAACCTCGGCGTCATCACCGAGACGCTGACCGAGCTGGGCAACCGCTACTGCATGGCGCAGAACTATCTACCCGCCATTAAAGATGGCGATAAGCGCGTGCTGGTGGTTGACGGCGAGCCGGTTCCTTACTGCCTGGCCCGTATCCCGCAGGGCGGCGAAACCCGCGGTAACCTTGCGGCCGGCGGTCGTGGCGAAGCGCGCCCGCTGACCGAAAGCGACTGGGCCATCGCCCGCCGCGTTGGCCCCACGCTGAAGGCCAAAGGCTTAATCTTCGTCGGCCTGGATATCATCGGCGATCGCCTGACGGAAATTAACGTCACCAGCCCCACCTGCGTTCGTGAAATCGAAGCCGCCTTCCCGATTTCCATTACCGGGATGCTGATGGACGCCATTGAGCAGCGCCTCAATAAATAAAGCGCTTATTCCGGCTGCAGGCCTGCGCCTGTAGCCTGGAGCCAGCGCAGACGATTCGCTATCAGGTTCAGGCAGGCAATGCGCCTTGAGCCTGAAAGATAAAGTGAATCGACACTCCCTTGCTTTACCCGCATACTGGGTGCTGCTTTTTTGAACCAGGAACAGAACCTCTGACAATGAATTTACAGCATCACTTTCTAATTGCCATGCCTGCTCTCCAGGACCCGATGTTCCGTCGCTCCGTAGTCTATATCTGCGAGTATAACGATGACGGTGCCATGGGCATCATCATCAATAAGCCGATGGAAAATCTGCAGGTTGAAGGGATCCTGGAGAAATTAAAAATCACGCCTGAACCGCGCAATCCCGAGATCCGCCTGGATAAACCGGTGATGGTTGGCGGTCCGCTGGCCGAGGATCGGGGTTTTATACTGCATTCGCCGCCCTCCGATTTTTCCTCCAGCATCCGTATTTCCGATAACACGGTGATTACCACCTCCCGCGACGTGCTCGAAACGCTGGGTACGGATAAACAGCCAGAGAACGTACTGGTTGCGCTGGGCTATGCTTCCTGGGAGAAAGGCCAGCTGGAGCAAGAGATACTGGATAACGCCTGGCTCACCGCGCCGGCCGAACGGAATATTTTGTTCAGCACGCCGATAGCCGACCGCTGGCGCGAGGCTGCGAAGCTGATTGGCATTGATATCGTGACCATGCCAGCCGATGCGGGGCACGCGTAATGAGCGGCACTTTTTTAGGCTTTGATTTTGGTACCAAAAGCATTGGCGTCGCCGTAGGGCAGCGCATCACCGGCACCGCCCGCCCTCTCCCCGCGTTGAAAGCGCAGGACGGTAAGCCTGACTGGAACGTTATTGAGAAACTGCTGAAAGAGTGGCAGCCTGAAGCCGTGATTGTCGGCCTGCCGCTGAATATGGACGGCACGGAACAGCCCCTGACCGCCCGTGCGCGCAACTTCGCGAATAAAATTCATGGCCGCTTCGGTGTGCAGATAACCCTGCATGATGAACGTCTGAGCACGGTTGAAGCCAGAGCTGGGCTATTCGAACAGGGTGGATTCCGGGCGCTCAATAAAGGCAGCGTGGATTCCGCTTCCGCCGTTATTATTCTGGAAAGCTACTTCGAGCAGGGTTACTGAAGCTGAATGATGGCGCCCCATACCAGCGGCAGGCGCCATCATCCTGATTTCATGTTTAGTGGCGCAGATGTTCATTCGCCCAGCTGACCGCCTGAGTGCGGTTCTTCACGCTAAGCTTACGGAACACGTTGTACAGATGGGTACGCACCGTGTTTTCACTGATAAACAGCGCGCGGGCAATATCCAGATTGGTCGCCCCGCAGCGCAGTTCATTGAGGATTTCACATTCACGCTCGGTCAGCGGTGAATTTTCCGCAGGCGCCGATACATGATCCGCCGCATACATCGCCGGGTGCATCACGCTCAATTCAGCCGTCTGTTCGCCGTTCAGCACAGCCTTAACGCCCTCAATTAAGCGCGATTCATCATCGTCATGACGGAAAACACCATACAGCGCTGGCCACTGCGCCATTTCGTAGAGCTCATACTTTTGTGCGCTATTGATAATCAATAAACGGGGGTTATCTGCCTGCATGCGAATAATATCGCGCCATACGCTATTCAACTTTTTATTTGAAACCGCAATATCAAATAATATTACAGAATCTTTCAAAAGGCGTTGCGCGAGGGGTTTGTTAATATTTTGCAGAATGACCGATGCGGATAACCTTTCGGCCAGCCAGGTCGCAAATGCTTTGCTTTGAATGGAGGGGTGAGTAATAAAAGTAACCTGGTGAGAAAAAGCCGAATTCTCAGATAAATTAATCACTTAAAACTCTCCTTAGTTGATTTCCGCCTTCATAGCGGTTAAATGAATTAACAAGAATACGATCGCCTGTGTATTTATAAAAACAAATCATTTTTACACATTGAAACAATATTCCATGGGAATCTTCCTATCCCTGCAAACAGCATAAATCGAATGCCTTAAGAGAGTCAAAAGATTATCAAACTTTTTTCCTGGTTATGAGAGGTTTATGTCAATTCGTTTTTCATGGAATAGATTACTCGGCTTAATCTTAGGTGTTTATTTGTAATATCAAATAAAGGTACCAAACATTAATAAAACATTATTATAACAAGCTATTGGTAGGATCTCTGAATATAAAAAGCGCAGCTATAAAAGCCCCGCGGCCGTACGTTGCTGAAAGCTTTGCGTAAATGTTTGCATGCCCGATTGCTGCCCGGTTTGCATCACGCCGGGCAACTGATGCGTTTTCCCCTCTCGGATCAAATTAGCCACCGCCGGGGTGTTAACCAAAAGCTCGTATAACGCAACTCTGCCGCCAGCAGCATCTGGAAACAGTTTTTGTGCCAGCACCGCGCATAAGCTCCCCGCCAGTTGGCTGCGAACCTGCTCTTTCTCCTGCGCCGGGAAGACGTCCACCAGCCTCTCAACCGCCTGCGCTGCGCCGCGCGTATGCAGCGTCGCCATCACCAGATGTCCGGTCTCCGCCGCGGTTAATGCCAGGCGGATCGTTTCGCTGTCACGCAGCTCCCCTAACAGAATGACATCCGGGTCCTGACGCAGCGCGGCGCGTAGGGCAGCGGCAAATGAGGGGCAGTGGCGGCCGATTTCCCGCTGCTGGATCAGACAGCGCTCGCTGCGGTGAATAAACTCAACCGGATCTTCCAGCGTCAGGATATGGCCGCTGAGGCGCTGGTTAAGATAGCCCACCATCGCCGCCAGGGTGGTTGATTTTCCGCTACCGGTAGCCCCCGTGACCAGGATAAGCCCGCTCTCTTCATTGAGCAGCTCCGTTAAGGCGGCCGGCGCGCCGAGATCCGCCAGCTGAGGGCAGGTTTCCGCCAGCAGACGCAGCGCCAGCGACAGACCGCGATTGTGCGCAAATGCGCTGGCGCGCAGGCGCGGCCCGTCCGCCGGAGTCAGCGCGAAATCGACCTGCCCGCAGGCCTGCCACTGCGCGAGCTGCTCGGCGTTGAGCCAATCAGTGAGTATCTTGCCAATATCGGGAGAGGTAAACGGCGCGGGCTCCAGCTTGCCCTGGCGACGCCAGCGCGGCGCTGAAGCATTGCACAGGTGTAGATCGGAGACGTTATGCTTTACACTAAGGGCCACTATTTCTTCCAGTTCCATAACTCATCCTCGGTATATGAACGATATTGCGCATAACCTGGCACAGGTCCGGGACAAAATCTCAGCCGCTGCCGCACGCTGCGGCCGTGCTCCAGAAGAAGTTACGTTGCTTGCAGTCAGTAAAACGAAACCTGCGAGCGCTATCGAAGAAGCGATGGCCGCCGGCCAGCTCGCGTTTGGCGAAAACTATGTTCAGGAAGGCGTGGATAAAATCCGCTACTTTCAGGAAACGGGCGCCACCGGGCTACAGTGGCACTTTATTGGTCCGCTGCAGTCCAATAAGAGCCGTCTGGTGGCCGAACATTTTGACTGGTGCCATACCGTCGATCGTCTCAAAATCGCCGTCCGCCTGAGCGAACAGCGCCCGGCTCAGCTGCCGCCGCTCAACGTGCTGATTCAAATCAATATTAGCGATGAGCAGAGCAAGTCGGGTATTCCGCCTGAAGAGCTGGACGCGCTGGCGGCAGAAATCGCTAAACTCCCTAATCTGCAGCTACGCGGTTTAATGGCCATTCCCGCGCCAGAGTCAGAATATGTAAGGCAGTTTGCCGTCGCCCAACAAATGGCGGTAGCATTTGCGCGGCTAAAAACGCACTACCCTACCGTCGATACGCTGTCGCTGGGAATGTCGGATGATATGGAAGCCGCCATCGCGGCGGGAAGCACTATGGTGCGCATCGGAACCGCAATTTTCGGCGCGCGCGACTACAGCAAAAAACAAGGAATCTGAGGAACGCCATGAAGACGTTGACTTTCCTGCTCTCAACGGTCATTGAGCTTTACACAATGGTCGTGTTATTACGCGTCTGGATGCAGTGGGCGCGCTGCGACTTTTATAACCCGTTTTCGCAGTTCGTAGTCAAGGCTACGCAGCCTGTCGTTGGGCCGCTGCGCCGCATTATTCCGGCGATGGGGCCTCTCGATAGCGCTTCCCTGCTGGTCGCCTTTATTCTCTGCGTCGTGAAAGCTATCGTGCTGTTTATGGTCGTGACCTTCCAGCCGATTATCTGGATTTCCGCGCTGCTGATCCTCATTAAAACCGTCGGCTCGCTGATCTTCTGGGTTCTTCTGTTAATGGCGATTATGAGCTGGGTAAGCCAGGGCCGCAGTCCGGTGGAATTTGTTCTGATGCAGCTGGCCGATCCGCTGCTGCGCCCGATCCGCAGATTGCTGCCATCGATGGGCGGCATTGATTTCTCGCCGATGGTGCTGGTTCTGCTGCTGTACGTGATCAACATGGGTATCGCCGAACTGTTGCAGGCTACCGGCAACGTTCTGCTTCCGGGGCTGTGGATGGCGCTATGAGTGCCGTCGAAGCCTGCGCTGACGGGTTGGTCTTACGGCTGTATATTCAGCCCAAGGCCAGCCGCGACAGCATCGTTGGTTTACATGGCGACGAGCTCAAAGTCGCCATTACCGCGCCACCCGTTGACGGCCAGGCCAACGCCCATCTGGTAAAATTCCTCGCCAAACAGTTTCGCGTAGCGAAAAGCCAGGTGCTTATTGAGAAAGGCGAACTGGGTCGCCACAAACAGATAAAAATCATTCATCCGCAGCAGATCCCGGACGGGGTCGCCGCGCTGACGGAATAAACAGGATCTCTTATGCAAAAAGTTGTTCTCGCTACCGGCAACCCCGGAAAAGTGCGCGAGCTGGCCTCGCTGCTGGCAGATTTTGGCCTTGATATCGTTGCGCAAACCGAGCTGGGCGTGGATTCCGCAGAGGAAACCGGCCTGACGTTTATCGAAAACGCCATTCTGAAGGCGCGCCATGCCGCGCAACTGACCGGGCTCCCGGCCATCGCCGATGACTCAGGTCTGGCCGTCGATGCGTTAGGCGGCGCGCCGGGCATCTACTCCGCCCGTTATTCCGGTGAAGGTGCGACCGACCAGCGGAATCTGGAAAAGCTGCTCGACGCGCTTCGCGACGTGCCGAACGATAAGCGTCAGGCGCAATTCCACTGCGTGTTGGTCTATCTGCGCCATGCGGAAGATCCGACGCCGCTGGTTTGCCACGGCAGCTGGCCGGGCATCATCGCTCGCGAAGCCGCAGGCAGCGGCGGCTTTGGTTACGATCCGATTTTCTTTGTTCCGACGGAAGGTAAAACCGCAGCGGAGCTAAGCCGTGAAGAAAAGAGCGCCATTTCCCACCGCGGACGCGCGCTTAAACTGTTACTGGAAGCCTTACGTAATGGCTAATTTGCCGCCCCTGAGCCTCTATATTCACATCCCGTGGTGCGTGCAGAAATGCCCGTACTGCGATTTCAATTCGCATGCGTTGAAAGGCGAGGTGCCGCATGACGACTACGTTCAGCATCTGCTGAACGATCTGCGAGCCGACGCTCACTATGCGCAGGGACGTGAAATCGGGACTATTTTCATTGGCGGCGGTACGCCGAGCCTGCTCTCCGGCCCGGCGATGCAAACCCTGCTCGACGGCGTGCGCGAGTCTCTTCCGCTGGCGTCCAACGCGGAAATCACCATGGAAGCCAACCCCGGCACCGTGGAAGCGGATCGCTTTGTCGAGTACCAGCGCGCGGGCATTAATCGTATCTCCATCGGCGTACAGAGCTTTAGCGAACAGAAGCTGCAGCGGCTCGGGCGCATCCATGGGCCACAGGAAGCCAAACGCGCGGCAAACCTGGCAAGCGGCCTGGGGCTACGCAGTTTTAACCTCGATTTAATGCATGGCCTGCCGGACCAGTCCCTGGAAGAGGCGCTGGACGACCTGCGCCAGGCGATTGCGCTCAATCCGCCGCATCTCTCCTGGTATCAGCTGACCATTGAGCCAAACACCCTGTTTGGTTCGCGGCCGCCGACCCTGCCCGATGACGACGCGCTGTGGGACATTTATGAACAGGGGCATAGCCTGCTCAGCGCGGCGGGCTATCAGCAATATGAAACCTCCGCCTACGCTAAGCCGGGCTATCAGTGCCAGCATAACCTGAACTACTGGCGCTTTGGCGACTACCTCGGGATTGGCTGCGGCGCGCACGGCAAAGTGACGTTCCCGGACGGGCGCATACTGCGGACGGCGAAAACCCGGCATCCACGCGGTTACATGGAAGGCCGCTATCTGGAGCGCCAGCATGATGTGGAAGATGCGGATAAACCGTTTGAGTTCTTTATGAACCGTTTCCGCCTGCTGGAAGCCGCCCCGCGCGATGAATTCAGCCGCTACACCGGCCTTGATGAGCGTACGATCCGTCCGCAAATCGATGCCGCCATCGCCGAAGGCTACCTGACGGAAGATGAGCGCTACTGGCAAATTACCGAGCACGGTAAGCTATTTTTGAATTCCCTTCTCGAACTCTTTCTCAGCGAATAACGCCCTCTCCGCCTATCCCGTTATAAAAATAACGGGATAATTAATTGCTCGACATTCTCGAAATATCAATAGCGCTATTTCCGAACTATTTCAATTCAACATTCATAATAAAAATATGTTCACATTAGTTTATTGAAAATAAATATAACCAACCGCACAAAAATACCTATTTGATCGATTCATTGAGAAAAAGTGTGAGTCAGACGGCTTAAAGATGTCAGACAACAAGGATAATATGTCATACAGAAACAAAGAATGACTCTTAAGATATTGACCAATTACCCCAAGTGCATGGAGCCGACTCATGAAAAAACTCTCTTTTTCTCGTTCTCTGGTGTGTGTATCTTTACTTTCCCTGCTCTCTTCAGGCGCCAGCGCGGCTGAAAAAGTCACGTTAAAACTGGCACATAACCTTGAACGCAGCCATGTTGTTCATCAGGCCTTTGAGGAGATGTCCAAAGAGGTTAACCAACTTTCCAACGGGGCTATGAAGATCCGTATTTATCCCAGTAGCCAAATGGGCAGCGCGCGAGAAACGCTGGAGTTATTACAAAATGGCGCGCTGGATATGACCAAAGGTTCCGCCAGCGATCTGGAGTCATTCGATAACGTCTACGCGATATATAATTTACCGTTCCTTTTTAAGGACCAGAATCACTTCAATAAAGTCGTTTTCGGTGAAGTAGGCAAAGAAATAATGGAGTCCACGAAAGATAAAGGCTTCTTTGCGCTTTCCGCTTATGTTGCCGGAACCCGCAGCTTTTACGCCAAAAAGCCCATCACTAAACCGGAAGATTTAAAAGGATTGAAGATCCGCGTCCAGGCCAGCCCGACAACCTTAAAAATGGTCGAATTAATGGGCGGTTCGCCAACGCCCATTTCCTTTGGTGAAGTTTATACCGCCATGCAGCAGGGCGTGGTGGACGGCGCGGAAAATAACGTGCCTTCCTGGGTGCAAACGCGCCATATCGAAATCGCTAAAGTGTTCTCTGAAGATGAACATGCCTCCATCCCGGATTTCCTCGTTATCTCCAGTAAAACCTGGGACAAACTGACGCCGGATCAGCAGCAAATCCTGATCAAGGCGGCGAAAGCTTCCGAAGTTTATCAGCAAAAACTGTGGGACAAGATCGACGCCGACACCCGCGCGCAGGCCAAAGCCATGGGCGGCGAAATCGTCAAAGTGGATAAAGCGCCGTTCCGCGCCGCCGTGCAGCCGCTGTTTGATGACTTCAAAAAAGATCCGAAGCAGGCTGCCCTGCTGGCCAAATTTGAAGCCGCTGCTGAATAACACTTAGCGGGCCAGCCGCTGGCCCGCTTTCACCGGGAAAACAATGATGATACTTAACCGCATAAAGCTGGCGGTGGACCGCGCGATCGCCGCATTCTCCGTCGCCGTTATGATTGCGCTGGTGGTCTGCGTCGTCTGGCAGGTGTTCAGCCGCTACGTGCTAAACCAGCCAAGCACCCTGACCGACGAGCTGGCGCGCTTTTTGATGATCTGGGTCGGGCTGCTGGGTGCGGCATATACCGTCGGCGCCCAGCGTCATCTGGCGATCGATTTACTCGCCATGACGCTTCCTCCCCGCAGGCAGGCACTGCTCAGCGTCATTATTAATCTGCTGATCTTTATTTTTGCCGGGTCAGTGATTGTCACCGGCGGCGTGAAGCTGATTGAAAAAACGCTATCGACATCGCAGGTCTCGGCCGCGATGCAGATCCCCATGGGCTATGTGTATCTGATCCTGCCGCTAACCGGCATCATTATGATGTTTTACACGCTCTGTTTTATCAGCAACGGGCTGAAAAATATGAAGAACGAAGAAGCGGGGGCAAATTGATGGACAGCTATATCGCACTGATGCTATTTGGCTCTTTCTTTATTCTGGTTTTTATTGGCGTCCCCATCTCCTTCTCCATTGGCATCGCCACCGTCGGTTCAATGCTGTTGATGTTCCCGTGGGATATTGCCGTGATTACCGTTTCTCAGCGTCTGGCGAACGGCCTCGACAACTTCGCCCTGCTGGCGATTCCATTCTTTATCTTCGCCGGTACCCTGATGAACAGCGGCGGGATTGCCATCCGCTTAATCAATCTGGCGCAGGTGATGGTCGGACGCGTGCCGGGATCGCTGGGCCACGTTAACGTGCTGGCGAACATGATGTTCGGCTCGATTTCAGGTTCGGCGGTCGCCGCGGCGGCGGCGGTAGGGGGAACGCTTAACCCCATTCAGACCCGGAAAGGTTACGATCCGGCTTTCTCCACGGCGGTTAACGTCTCGTCGTGCATCACGGGCCTGCTCATCCCGCCGTCAAACGTCCTGATCGTCTTCTCTCTGACGGCTGGGGGCGTCTCCGTCGCGTCGCTGTTTATGGCCGGTTATCTGCCGGGCATCCTGATGGGCCTGGCCATTATGGTGGTCTGCGCCATCATCGCTAAGCGTCGCGGCTACCCGGTTTCAGAACGTCCCACCTGCGCCCAGGCGGCAAAAGCGTTTTTCGACGCCCTGCCCAGCCTGCTGCTGGTGATCATTGTGATGGGCGGGATCCTCGGCGGCATTTTCACCGCGACCGAAGCATCGGCTATCGCCGTGGTTTACACCTTTATTCTGTCGGTGCTGATTTACCGGGAAGTGAAGTGGCGCGATCTGCCGAAGCTGATCCTTGAGTCGGTGGTGATGACCTCCATTGTGCTACTGCTGATCGGCTTTTCCGTCGGCATGTCGTGGGCGATGACCAACGCCGATATCCCCTACATGATAAGCGATGCGCTAATGGGGATTTCTGAAAACCCGGTGGTGATTCTGCTGCTGATTAATATCGTGCTGTTAATCGTCGGGATCTTTATGGATATGACCCCGGCGGTACTGATTTTCACGCCGATATTCCTGCCCATCGCGCAGGATTTGGGGATGGATCCGGTGCATTTCGGCATCATGATGGTCGCTAACCTGTGCATCGGTCTGCTGACGCCGCCGGTAGGCAGCGCGCTGTTTGTAGGCTGCTCTATTTCCGGCGTTAAAATTCAGCAGCTCATCAAACCGCTGCTGCCGTTCTACGCCGCCCTGCTGATCGCGCTGATGATGATTGTCTATATCCCGCAGATCTCGCTGTTTATTCCGCAGCTGCTGGGGCTGATGTGACCGACTGACCATAATCGCTACCTGCGCCCGCAGGTAGCGAATTAAAACTTACTTTAACGACCCCACCAGCGCTTTGCGGCTCTCCTCAAGGGAGACCACGCGGCCGCAGACGTCCTTACCAAACTGCTGGAAATCAGCCTCCTGGTTTTTCCATTCGTCCTGAATGGCCGTTTGCAGGCCGCCGAGGCTACCGAGGATCCCCTGCAGCGGGTTACCGCCGCCTTTGAGAACCGCCTTCGCGCCCATCTCGTTGATGCTGTCCTGCAGAATACCGCCCATCGCCTGGTTTACCAGCTGCTGGCCGTCGGCGCGCACCTGATCGATGGCTTTATAGTGGAAGGTCAGCCCATCGTTGCGATGTTCAATAATGCGGCCCATTTGCGCTTTCAGCTGCGCATCAAGCTTGGTCAGGCGGCTATGCATGCTGCTGCTGGCCCCCACCTGTTCGGTAATGATTTTATCCAGCGCGGCGCGGCCTTTTTCTACCCGCGTGCGGGCGCCTTCATCAATCCACGGCAGGCTGCTGCGAAGGCCAGCCTGATAGTCCTGCGCCTGCTCGCGCTGAGCGGCGTTCAGCGCATAGGCTTTCCCGTTAAAGGTCAGATTGCCGTCCGGCTTAATCACCAGATCGCCGTTTTCGCCTTTCACCTGCACCTGCTGCGGGCTGAGGATGACATCGTCACGCGGCGTGACGCTACACTGGTAGTCCGCATGCGCGGACAAAGCGGTGACGGAAAGCGCCACTGCCAACAGCGTTTTGCGCATCATTTAACTCCCTTCAGACAAAACGGGCCGGCAGCTGCCGACCCTTGTCAAACTTAGTCCCACCAGATATCAAAAAGTTCGCTGGTGCGCACATCGGCAAGCCCGCGATCTTCCAGCCACTTACGCACGATGGCCTGGTGTTCTTCGGTGCATTTGCCGATTTCCTGCAGGCAGATCAGCCCTTCCCAGGAAAGATAGCCGCTGCCGTCAAAGGCCAGCTTATTAGGCTCAATCACTTCCTCAATCAGATCGTTAACGGTCTGGTCGATCTGCTCTTCGCTGGTTCCTTCCGCGAAGCGCCACGCGACGGAGAAACCTACTTCCTGAAACTCGTCGATATGCATTTTTTTACGCAGACGACGGCTACGATTCGTTGCCATTATTTCACCCTCTCGAACATTAAGTCCCATACGCCGTGGCCAAGACGATGACCACGCTGTTCAAATTTGGTTACCGGGCGCGATTCCGGGCGCGGCACATAGTCGTTGCTTTCTGACCGGTTACGATACCCTTCAAGCGAGGACATCACTTCCAGCATATGCTCGGCATATTGCTCCCAGTCGGTCGCCATATGGAAGACGCCGCCCAGCTTCAGTTTACTTTTCACCAGTTCGGCAAAAGGTGGCTGAACGATACGGCGCTTATTATGACGCGCTTTGTGCCACGGGTCAGGGAAAAACAGCTGCACCATGCTCAGGGAGTTATCCGGAATCATGGTATGCAGCACTTCCACCGCATCGTGGCACATGACGCGCAGGTTTTGCACGCCCTCTTCTTCGGCGGACGCCAGACAGGCGCCGACGCCCGGCGAATGCACTTCAATGCCGAGGAAATTCTGCTGCGGCTTCTCTTTCGCCATCGCCACCAGCGACGCCCCCATACCAAAACCAATCTCCAGCGTGACCGGCGCTTCACGGCCAAACAGGGCGGCGAAATCGAGCGGCGCTTCGTTGAATTCAACGCCCATCACCGGCCAAATAGTGTCCAGCGCGTGCTGCTGACCTTTGGTCAGGCGGCCCTGACGACGGACGAAGCTGCGAATACGGCGCAGCGGGCGGCCGTTTTCATCGAATTCCGGAGATATGACGTCGTTTTTCATAAAAGTTAAGTCTGCTTGTGAGATGTGTTCGGAAAACGGGCATTATCCAAAGTTACCCGGCGGATGCAAGGGTTTACAGCCCCTCGCCCTTGTGCTGCAATCTGCCACCTTATAATCGCTTTCCCGGAGCCGTAGCTTTGACTTTTCTCGCCGCGCAATTTTCAGCCCAGGTACTGGACTGGTACGACAAATACGGGCGTAAAACCCTGCCCTGGCAAATCGGCAAGACGCCTTACAAAGTATGGCTCTCCGAGGTGATGTTGCAACAAACGCAAGTGGCGACGGTTATCCCCTATTTTGAACGCTTTATGGCGCGTTTCCCAACAATTACCGATCTGGCGAACGCGCCCCTCGATGAAGTCCTGCATCTGTGGACCGGACTCGGCTATTACGCCCGCGCGCGCAATCTGCATAAAGCGGCGCAGCAGGTGGCCACCCTGCACGACGGAAAATTCCCGCAGACCTTCGATGAAGTCGCCGCGCTGCCGGGCGTAGGCCGCTCCACCGCCGGCGCGATTTTGTCCCTTTCTCTCGGTCAGCATTATCCGATTCTCGACGGCAACGTGAAGCGCGTGCTCGCGCGCTGCTATGCTGTCAGCGGTTGGCCGGGGAAAAAAGAGGTTGAGAAACGCCTGTGGGATATCAGCGAAGACGTCACGCCAGCCAATGGGGTCGAGCGTTTTAACCAGGCCATGATGGACCTTGGAGCGATGGTATGTACCCGCTCAAAGCCGAAATGCGAGCTTTGTCCGCTGAATAACGGCTGCGTGGCCTACGCAAATCATTCATGGGCTCAATATCCAGGCAAAAAACCGAAACAGACGATCCCCGAGCGTACCGGCTATTTCCTGCTGATGCAGCACGGCGACAAGGTGTTTCTCTCCCAGCGCCCGCCGGTGGGATTATGGGGGGGATTGTTCTGCTTCCCGCAGTTTGAAGATGAAGATGCGCTGCGGGAGTGGTTGGCCCAGCGGCAGATCGGGGCCGAGAATCTGACGCAATTAACCGCGTTCCGCCACACTTTCAGCCATTTCCATCTGGATATTGTGCCGATGTGGCTTACAGTGCACTCATCCGGCGCATGCATGGATGAAGGGGGCGCACTCTGGTATAACTTAGCGCAGCCGCCGTCCGTCGGTCTGGCGGCCCCCGTGGAGCGCTTGTTGCAACAGTTAAAAGCCGGAGCACCGGTTTAGCTTTCTGGCGATTAAAGAGGATTAAGAATGAGCAGAACGATTTTTTGTACTTTCCTGCAGCGTGAAGCCGATGGCCAGGATTTTCAGCTATATCCGGGCGAGCTGGGCAAACGCATCTATAACGAAATCTCCAAAGAAGCCTGGGCCCAGTGGCAGCATAAGCAGACGATGCTGATCAACGAGAAAAAACTCAGCATGATGAACCCTGAGCATCGCAAACTGCTGGAGCAGGAGATGGTTCAGTTCCTGTTTGAAGGCAAAGACGTGCACATCGAAGGCTATACGCCGCCAGAAAAACAGTAAGGGCCTGACGGCCCTTTACAACAATAAACACAACACGCACTCCCGGAATGATGAAAAAATACTTAGCGCTAGCGCTGATTGCGCCTTTGCTCGTTTCGTGTTCCAGCTCAACCAAAAAAGGCGCCGAGTATAACGAGGCGTGGGTGAAGGACACCAACGGCTTTGATATCCTGATGGGCCAGTTCGCCCATAACATCGAGAATATTTGGGGTTATAACGAAGTTCTGCTCGCCGGGCCGAAGGACTACGTCAAATACACCGACCAGTATCAAACCCGCAGCCACATCAACTTTGATGCGGGGACGATTACCGTTGAAACCATCGCCGGCACCGACCCGGCCGGGCGCCTGCGCCAGGCGATTATAAAAACCCTGCTAATGGGCGACGACCCTAACTCCATCGACCTCTATTCCGACGTCGATGATATTCAGATTTCAAAAGAGCCGTTCCTGTATGGCCAGGTGGTGGATAACACCGGCGAGGCGATTCGCTGGGAGTGGCGCGCCTCGCGCTTCGCCGACTATCTGCTGCAAACCCGCCTGAAAAGCCGCAGCAACGGCCCGCGCATGATCTACAGCATCACCATTAACCTGGTGCCGAACCACCTCGACAAACGCGCGCATAAATACATTGGCATGGTCCGTCAGGCGTCGCGCAAATACGGCGTTGATGAATCGCTGATCCTGGCGATTATGCAAACCGAATCCTCCTTTAACCCCTATGCGGTCAGCCACGCCGACGCCCTCGGGCTGATGCAGGTGGTGCAGCACAGCGCCGGGAAGGACGTGTTCCGTTCACAGGGGAAATCAGGCCTGCCGAGCCGCAGCTACCTGTTCGACCCGGTCAATAACATCGACACCGGTACCGCCTATCTGGCGATGCTGAATAACGTCTATCTGTCCGGTATCACCAACCCTACCTCGCGTCGCTATGCGGTTATCACCGCCTATAACGGCGGCGCGGGCAGCGTACTGCGGGTCTTCTCCAGCGATAAGGTTCAGGCGGCGAATATCATCAACAACATGACGCCGGGCGATGTTTATCAAACCATCACCAGCCGTCACCCCTCCGCCGAGTCGCGTCGTTATCTGTACAAGGTTAACTCTGCGCAGAAAGGCTACCGCCGCAGGTAATCTCCCTCCAGCGCCCTTGTTTCCTCAAGGGCGCATTCCTTCTGCTATACCCAATAGAGTTGCGCAACTCTTTTACGATTTTCTGCGGCAGTTAACAAAAGCATCCACCGCATAAATGATAGAATCCAACCAAAATAACGCTATAAATGTTATTTAAAACACAAAACAATTCTATATCCGTGAGGATCAAAACATGAATCTTAAGCTGCAGCTCAAAGTACTGTCGTTCCTGCAGTTCTGCCTCTGGGGAAGCTGGCTCACCACGCTCGGCTCGTATATGTTCGTCACCCTCAAGTTCGACGGCGCGGCCATCGGGGCGGTGTATAGCTCGCTCGGTATCGCCGCGGTGTTTATGCCGACGCTGCTCGGTATCGTTGCCGATAAATGGATCAGCGCCAAGTGGGTTTATGCCATTTGCCATCTGGTCGGCGCGCTGACGCTGTGGCTCGCCGCCCAGGTCACCACGCCGGGCGAGATGTTCCTCGTCATCCTGCTCAACTCGCTGGCCTATATGCCAACGCTGGGGCTGATTAACACCATTTCGTACTACCGCCTGCAGTCTGCGGATATGGATATCGTGACCGATTTCCCGCCGATTCGTATCTGGGGCACCATCGGTTTTATCCTCGCCATGTGGGCCGTCAGCTTCTCCGGCTTTGAGCTGAGCCATATGCAGCTTTATATCGGCGCGGCGCTCTCCTTACTGCTGGTGCTCTTCACCCTGACGCTGCCGCATATTCCAGTGGCTAATCAGCAGAAAAACCAGAGCTGGACCGCCATGCTGGGCCTCGATGCCTTCGCGCTGTTTAAAAACAAACGCATGGCCATCTTCTTTATTTTCTCGATGATGCTGGGCGCCGAGCTGCAGATCACCAATATGTTCGGCAACACCTTCCTGCACAGCTTTGATAAAGATCCGCTGTTCGCCAGCAGCTTTATCGTGCAGCACGCCTCGGTGATGATGTCGATTTCGCAGATCTCGGAAACCCTGTTCATCCTGACCATTCCGTTCTTCCTCAGCCGCTACGGCATCAAGAACGTGATGCTGATCAGTATCGTGGCGTGGATGCTGCGCTTCGGCCTGTTCGCTTACGGCGATCCGACCCCGTTCGGCACCGTGCTGCTGGTGCTGTCGATGATCGTTTATGGCTGCGCCTTCGACTTTTTCAACATCTCGGGTTCGGTGTTTGTGGAAAAAGAGGTTCGCCCGGAAATCCGCGCCAGCGCGCAGGGGATGTTCCTGATGATGACCAACGGGTTTGGCTGCATACTTGGTGGAATGGTGAGCGGCAAAGTCGTAGAGCACTTTACCGTCGAAGGGATCACCGACTGGCAAACCGTGTGGCTGATTTTCGCCGGCTATTCGCTGGTGCTGGCGTTTGCCTTTGTGGCGCTGTTTAAGTACAAGCACGTCCGCGTACCAACCGGGGCGCAGACCGTCGCACATTAAATAAACGGCTTACCCCAGATTTACGAATAAAAAAACGCGCCCCGGTGTTATCAACGGGGCGCGTTTTTTATGCTTTCAGCACATAGCCATATAGCCGCTTAATGCCGTCAGGGTCCGTTTCGCTGTAGACCCCCTGGAGCTCCGGCGAGAAGCCCGGCAGCATATTGACGCCTTCCTCCAGCGCCAGGAAATAGCGCAGCACCGCCCCGCCCCAGATCTCTCCGGGCACGACGCACAGCACGCCAGGTGGATACGGCAGCGCGCCTTCCGCCGCAATCCGCCCTTCGGCTGCGCTTAAGCGCACCAGCTCAACGTTACCGCGAATAAACTCGCTGTTGGCGTCCTGCGGGTTCATCACCGCGCGCGGGAAGCTCTTCTTGCGGAACATCTCTTTTTGCAAATCCTTCACGTCAAAGCTGACGTACAGGTTATGCATCTCCTGGCACAGCTCGCGGATGGTGTAATCCCGATAGCGCACCGGATATTTGTTAAAGATGGTCGGCAGAACGTCGGCCAGCGGGGTATCGGATTCAATATGCTGCTCAAACCGGGCGAGCATCGCCACCAGCTGCGCCAGCTTCTCCGCGCTCTCTGCGGGCGTCAGCAGGAACAGAATGGAGTTCAGATCGCACTTCTCCGGCACGATGCCGTTTTCGCGCAGATAGTGCGCGAGGATGGTCGCCGGAATGCCAAAATCGGTATATTTCCCGCTCTCGGCGTCGATCCCCGGCGTCGTCAGCAGCAGTTTGCAGGGGTCAACGAAGTACTGATCGCTGGCATAACCTTCAAAGCCGTGCCAGCGCGCGCCCGGCTCAAAGCTAAAGAAACGCCGTTCGCGGGCGATGGCTTCGGTAGGATGATCCTGCCACGGACGCCCCGCCACCACCGGCGGAATAAACGGCTGGATCATTTTGCAGTTGGCGATAATCGCCTTGCGCGCTTCGATACCCAGCGCCACGCACTCCGCCCACAGGCGGCGCCCGCTCTCGCCTTCGTGAATTTTGGCATTCACGTCCAGGGCGGCGAACAACGGATAAAACGGGCTGGTCGAGGCGTGTAGCATAAAGGCGTTGTTCAGCCGCTTATGCGGGCAAAAACGTTCCTGTCCACGCAGATGATTGTCTTTTTTGTGGATCTGCGACGTTTGCGAAAAACCGGCCTGCTGTTTATGCACCGACTGCGTGACAAAAATGCCCGGATCGTCCGGCGTCAGCTCCAGCAGCAGCGGTGAACAATCGGCCATCATCGGGATAAACTGCTCGTAGCCGACCCACGCCGAGTCAAACAGGATGTAGTCGCACAGACTGCCGATTTTGTCGACCACCTGGCGGGCGTTGTACACCGTCCCATCATAAGTCCCGAGCTGGATCACCGCGAGGCGGAACGGCCGCGGCGCATTGGCTTTATCCGGCGCCGTCTCGCGTATCAGATCGCGCAGATATTTTTCATCGAAGCAGCGATTGTCGATACCGCCGATAAAACCGAACGGGTTGCGCGATGCTTCGAGATAGACCGGCGTTGCCCCGGCCTGAATCAGCGCCCCATGATGATTGGATTTATGGTTGTTACGATCAAACAGCACCAGATCGCCGCGCGTCAGCAGTGCGTTGGTGACGACTTTGTTCGCCGCCGAGGTGCCGTTAAGGACGAAATAGGTTTTATCGGCGTTGAACACTTTCGCCGCGAACTTTTGCGCGTGTTTGGCAGACCCTTCATGAATCAGCAGATCGCCAAGCTTAACGTCGGCGTTGCACATGTCGGCGCGAAAGACGTTTTCGCCAAAGAAGTCAAAGAACTGCCGTCCCGCCGGATGCTTCTTAAAGAAGGCGCCGTGCTGATGGCCCGGACACGCGAAGGTGCTGTTATCCATCTCAACGTATTGGGTCAGCGTATCGAAGAACGGCGGTAGCAGATTCTCTTCGTAGCCGCAGGCGGCGGCTTCCAGTTCGAGCCACTCCTGCTCTTTGCCGCTAACGATCGCCGTGACGCCCTGCGGTTTTTCGTGGTCAGCTTCACTGAACAGATAAACCGGCAGGTTGAACCCGGTGCGTTTCAGCAACGCAAGGATGCCGCTGCGGCTGTCCGCTACGGTAATGACGACTGCCGCCACATCGGTAAAATCGGTACTGTCCAGGGCCACCACGCGACGATGGGTGGACAGGCGGGATACCAGCTCGCGGCTGGCGGCAATGTGCATTGATTTCATGAGCGCGAATACCCGTTTCCGGAGAGTAAAAGGCTTAGGCCAGGGCATCTGTGCTCTGGCCAACGAACTGTCAGGGTCTGGCTGGATCCCAGCTCCGACCGCCAGACATCAGTAAAAGCAGACCGCGTCCGATCTTACTGTTGTCCTGCAGTGAGCCTGCGTTACGCTCACCGCATGGCGGGCAGAAGTTGCAGAGTAAGGGTAGCAAGACGAGGCTGCCTGCGCATCTGTACGCAGCGGCAACGGCGATGTAGCGGCGATGTCGTCATCACGGCGGCCTCATTCAGGAGAGGAGAAAATTCGCGCAATCATGTCACCTTTAAATCTACCGCGCAAGATGAATTACGTATGCAGCCACACCACGGATGCGCAAGCCTTTTTGCCCGTTTGGCGTCATAATAATGCAGTCATTAGGGATAATTAACAGGAGTCATGCTGTGGTTACAGGGCCATTTATTAACGCCGGCGCGGTCCTTTTGGGCGGCGTGCTCGGCGCGCTTTTAAGTCAAAGATTGCCGGAACGGATTCGGACATCAATGACCTCTATTTTTGGCCTGGCGTCGTTAGGCATCGGCATTCTGCTGGTGATCAAATGCGCCAACCTGCCGGTGATGGTGCTTTCAACGCTGGTGGGCGCGCTGCTCGGCGAAGTGTGCAACATGGAGAAAGGCATAAATACGCTGGTCAGTAAGCTCCAGCAGCTGCTTTCGCCCAAAAAGGGGCAGAAAAAGGTCTCAGCGCATGAGTCCTATATTCAAAGCTACGTCGCGATTATCGTGCTGTTCTGCGCCAGCGGAACCGGGATTTTCGGCGCGATGCGCGAAGGGATGACCGGCGACGCCAGCATTCTTATCGCCAAAGCGTTTCTCGACTTCTTTACCGCCACCATCTTCGCCTGCACCCTGGGGCTGGCGGTCTCGGCCATTTGCGTACCGATGCTGGCCATCCAGCTGGCGCTGGCGGCCTGCGCGTCGCTGATTATGCCGTTAACCACGCCGATGATGATGGCGGATTTCACCGCCGTCGGCGGCATGTTGCTGGTCGCAACTGGTCTGCGCATTTGCGGAATTAAAATGTTCGCAGTGGTGAATATGCTGCCGGCCCTGGTGCTGGCGATGCCGATTTCAGTGGCCTGGACGGCGTTTTTCGCCTGAAGATGCGTGCTTTTGACGCAATCTGGTGATAGATTGTTCAGTCTGCTGCGAAACAGATAAATTTCGTTGACGAGGTGCGGTGAATCAGGTTTAATGCGCCCCGTTGCCCGGATAGCTCAGTCGGTAGAGCAGGGGATTGAAAATCCCCGTGTCCTTGGTTCGATTCCGAGTCCGGGCACCACTATTTAAAGAACCCGCCCACAAGGCGGGTTTTTGCTTTTCTGCGACCGGACTCTCCATCGAACTGCGTTCGATTATTCGCCGCAAGGTAGTCTTCATTTGCAATGATATTGGGTGGAAACTCGCTTATTAAAAGTTATACCCAAAACAACATGCTAAATCCGGTCAAAACGATAATACAGGCGATATTCAAAAACAGGCCGGCGCGCATCATCTCCTGCTGCTTGATATGACCGGTGGCGAAAACGATAGCGTTTGGCGGCGTCGCCACGGGCAGCATAAAAGCGCATGAAGCCGCAATGGCAATCAATACCGACAGAATCACAGGAGACATGCCGAACGCTTCGGCCACCGAGGCAAATACGGGAATGAGCAACGCAGCGCTGGCCGTATTACTGGCAAACTCGGTCAGAAACACCACGAATGTTGCAATCACCAGGATAATAATAAATATCCCCATATGAGCCACCATCCCGCTAATCTGGTTTGCCAGGAACAAGCTGGTGCCGGTCTCTTTCAACACATTACTTAAGCAGATACCGCCGCCGAATAATAACAGCACACCCCAGTCTGCCGTTTTTTCTATATCCTTCCAGTGAACCACCCGGGCGAAATTGACCAATATAATGGCGCCTAAAGCCACGATGGTATCGAAGGATTTAAAACCGCCCAGCAGATCGTTAATGGGTCCGCTGAAAATCCAGAAGAATACGGTAAGCGCAAAAATAGCCAGGGTGACTATTTTGCCTTTATCCCAATCGACCCGTTCACTATTCGTTTCGAAGGTCCCCTTAAGTTCCGGCCTGAACACGAGGTAAAGAATCGCAATAGCGACAGGCAGTAAGACGATCATTGCCGGGAAACCGAACTTCATCCAGTCAAAGAAGGAGAGCCCCACCTCGGCGGCGGCAATCGCATTCGGTGGACTGCCGACGATAGTCGCCATCCCGCCAATGCTGGCGCTATAGGCAATCCCCAGGAGCACAAACACATAGGTCGAATGGCTGTTTTTGCTATCGACTTTGCTCAGGATCCCCAATACCAGCGGCATCATCATTGCGGCCGTCGCCGTATTACTGATCCACATTGACAGCAGCGCCGTCACGCCAAACAGCATAAAGACCGCGAGGCTCATTTTACCCCTCGCCATCGCTAATACCTTATCAGCAATGACTTTATCCAGCCCCTGCACATGCATCGCCGCCGCCAGAGCAAAGCCGCCGAGGAAAAGAAATATCGTAGAGTTGGCAAAACTGTTTAGCGCCGCCTGGGTATTAAATACCCCCAGCAGCACGGCCATGACGGGAACCATTATTGCCGTAACGGTCACATGCAGCGCTTCCGTTAACCATAATACGGCGATAAAAGCGAGCATACTCAGTCCCATGACCACCTTCGGCTCATAGGGTAGCGTGTTGTAGAGAACGATAAACAGAACAATATCGAGCAAAATGATGATGCTGTTACGATTAAAAAACCACTCGTGGGTATTGGTGGGTAAAGGACTCATGTCGTTTTTATTCATAGTAGCTTCCTTGTAACTGGTTACGACTGAATCATTACATGTATATGTCTTGCAGGTATAAATTATGTTCCTGTTCTGTTAACTGGATCGTACCAGACAATTTTCCGACTGATTAACTACTGGGCAGGATATTTTTGGAAATAGGGTTCCTGATATAGGTTATTTATTGAAGCGAGCAGGAACATCTTATCAGGATTAATTCACTCACCTGAATTTCCGTCGTTGAACAATGCCCCGGTATACCGGGTACTGATATTTTCGCTGGCACCTGAAAGTTGCCGCTGGGAACTATCGATTATTTTCAGCAATCCTTTTCTGAAATAGAGATAAAGCAGCGCGTAAAAACGGATAATTCGGTGAAAAACCCGGCAAAAAAGCTATTTTCTGGAAATCGACACGCCCAGGCGGCTAACAACCTTTCCCTCCGGATGGCTAAAAAGCATCTTATATTCCTTTTTGCTCTTAACGGCAGACAAAAGTTCTTTAAAATGCCAATTTTGCAGCCCTACCATTCAAATCATCTCGATACGAATGGGCAAAATGTTATGTCAGTTTTTCATTCCGTTAGCGACCTGATTGGTCATACTCCCCTGCTGCAGCTGCATAAGCTGGATACCGGCCCCTGCAACCTGTTTCTAAAACTGGAAAATCAAAATCCCGGCGGCTCGATAAAAGACCGCGTCGCGCTATCCATGATTACCCAGGCAGAGCGCGAAGGAAAATTAAAGCCCGGGGGCACGATTATCGAAGCCACCGCCGGCAATACCGGCCTCGGGCTGGCGCTGATCGCCGCGCAGAAAAATTATCGCCTGATCCTGGTGGTGCCGGACAAAATGAGCCGCGAGAAGATTTTCCATCTGCGCGCGCTGGGAGCGCAGGTGCAGCTTACCCGCTCGGACGTTAACAAAGGCCATCCCGCCTACTATCAGGACTACGCCCGGCGTCTTGCCGACGAAACGCCAGGCGCCTTTTATATCGACCAGTTTAATAACGAGGCCAATCCGCTGGCGCATGCCACCACCACTGCCCCGGAAATCTTCCAGCAGCTGGAAGGCGATATCGACGCGATCGTCGTCGGCGTCGGCTCCGGCGGAACGCTCGGCGGGCTACAGGCCTGGTTTGCTGAACACTCCCCTAAAACGGAATTTATCCTCGCCGATCCGGCGGGCTCCATTCTGGCGGACCAGGTCGAAACCGGACGCTACGGTGAAACCGGCTCCTGGCTGGTTGAAGGGATCGGCGAAGACTTTATTCCGCCGCTGGCCCATCTTGAAGGCGTCCGCAGCGCTTACCGCGTCACCGATAGCGAAGCTTTCGCCACCGCCCGCCAGCTGCTGCAGGTTGAAGGTATTCTGGCAGGCTCCTCTACCGGAACATTGCTCACCGCCGCCCTGCGCTACTGCCGGTCGCAGACATCCCCTAAACGCGTGGTGACCTTCGCCTGCGACAGCGGCAATAAATATTTATCAAAGATGTTTAACGATGACTGGTTGCGCCAGCAGGGCTTTTTAAGCCGCCCATCGCGCGGCGATCTCAGCGATTTTATCGCTCTGCGCCACGACGAAGGGGCAACCGTCACCGCCGCGCCGGACGATACCCTGGCGGCCATCCTCGCGCGTATGCGCCTCTACGACATCTCGCAGCTGCCGGTGCTGGAAAACGGCCGCGTCGTCGGCATCGTCGACGAATGGGATCTGATTAGCCATGTCCAGGGCGACAGCCAGCGCTTTGCTCTGCCGGTCAGGGAAGCGATGACCCGTAACGTGGAAACCCTGGATAAGCACGCGCCGGAAAGCGCGCTGAAAGCCATTTTCGATCGCGGCCTGGTAGCCGTTATCGCCGACAACGATCGTTTTCTTGGCCTCATTACCCGCAGCGATGTGCTGACCACCTGGCGTAACCGACTCGAACAGTAAGGACTTTTCAATGACAAATTTGCATACTCTGAGCGTACATAGCGGCACATTTACCGATGAACACGGCGCGGTGATGCCGCCTATTTATGCCACCTCTACCTTTGCCCAGCCCGCGCCGGGCCAGCATACCGGGTACGAATATTCGCGCAGCGGCAACCCGACCCGCCACGCGCTGGAAACGGCAATTGCCGACCTGGAAAGCGGCACGCGCGGCTACGCCTTTGCTTCCGGCCTTGCGGCCATCTCAACCGTGCTGGAGCTGCTGGATAAAGATAGCCACCTGGTCGCCGTCGACGATGTCTACGGCGGCACATACCGGCTGATTGAAAACGTTCGCCGCCGCAGCGCCGGCCTGCGGGTGAGCTGGGTGAAGCCCGACGATCTGGCGGCCATCGAAGCGGCCATTCGGCCCGATACGCGCATGATCTGGGTCGAAACGCCGACCAACCCGCTGCTTAAGCTGGCAGACCTCAGCGCTATCGCCGCCATTGCCCGGCGGCACAATATTATCAGCGTCACCGACAACACCTTCGCCTCGCCGGCTATCCATCGTCCGCTGGAGCTGGGCTTCGATATCGTGGTGCACTCGGCGACCAAATACCTCAACGGCCACTCCGATGTGGTCGCCGGGCTGGCGGTGGTCGGCGACAACGCCGCGCTGGCGGAAAAGCTGGGCTATCTGCAAAACGCGGTTGGCGGCGTTCTCGATCCGTTCAGCAGCTTCCTGACGCTGCGCGGTATTCGTACCCTGGCGCTGCGTATGGAGCGCCACAGCAGCAATGCGCTGCTGCTCGCCGAGTGGCTGGAGCAGCAGCCGCAGGTCGAAAAGGTCTGGTTCCCGTGGCTGGCCTCGCATCCGCATCATCAGCTGGCGCGCAGGCAGATGGCGCTTCCCGGCGGGATGATCTCCGTGGTGGTCAAAGGCGACGACGGCTACGCCGAGCGGATCATTCGTAAACTGAAGCTGTTTACCCTCGCGGAGAGCCTCGGCGGCGTGGAAAGCCTGGTGAGCCAGCCGTTTAGCATGACCCACGCGTCGATCCCGCTGGAGCAGCGGTTAGCCAACGGGATTACTCCGCAGCTGATTCGTCTGTCGGTAGGGATTGAAGATCCGCAGGATCTGATCGCCGACTGGCGCCATGCGCTGCGCGACTAAGCAGATTGCCCGGCAGCAGCTAACGCTTTGCCGGGCCGACAAGCCCCCCATCACATCAGGCCCGCCGCCCGGCAGAGAATTAAGCGGTCAGCCCGTTCTGGCGCTGCCCCTGCAAAAGATGCTCAACAAACCGCGTCAGCTTCGGCAGCGGGCGCAGGTCCTGCCGCCAGAGTAGATGAACCGGCCTCGGCTGCGGAGTATAAGCCTCCAGCACGCGCACCAGTTGGCCGCACTCGAGCGCATCTGCCAGCAGCACTTCCGGCTGCAGCAGCAGTCCGGCGCCGGCGATCGCCGCCGTTCGCAGCGCGTAGCCATCATTACAGCGCAGAACAGCGTCGCGCTTCCAGCGGACGCCCTCCTCCGCGCCCGGCAGCTTCCACTCATTGCGCGCGGTCCACACCGTATGCGACAAACAGAGGTGATCGGCCAGGTCCGCAGGCGTTGTCGGCGTACCGTGGCGGGCTAAATACCCGGGCGCGGCGCAGATCGTCATCCGGTAGGGCGCGAGATACTTTGCCACCAGATCGTTATTGCGGATCTCGCCGATACGGATCGCCAGATCGATACCTTCATCCACCAGATCGACCATCCGGTTGGTCAGATCCAGCTCCACGCGCACGTCGGGCCAGGCCTGGAGAAAAGTGGCGGCCAGCGGTGCGATCACGCAGGCGCCAAACGACGTCGGCGCGCTTACCCGCAGCGTCCCCGCGGGCGCGATCCGCAGCCTCTCCACCGCGCTTTCGGCGATTGAAACCTGCTCAAGGACGCGTTTCGCCTCGTCAAAATAGACCCGCCCGGCGTCGGTGAGGCTCTGGCGGCGGGTATTGCGCTCAAGAAGACGGGTATTAAGCTGCCGCTCGATCAGCGCGATATATTTCCCGACCATCACCGCCGACATATCGAGCCGCGATGCGGCTTCGCTAAAGCTTCCGCATTCCACCACCGCAATAAAGGTCTCCATCGCCCGCAGCTTATCCATATTGCAAACCTCAGGTTAGTAATCATTTAACTTTTAGCCAGTTTATCCGATATCTGTTTTATTAAAGAATAGCCTCTCACCCGAGAGAGGAACCTGCTATGAAAATCATCGTTATTGGCGCCAGCGGTACCGTTGGCCGCGCGGTTGCGCAAGAGTTAAGTCAGCGTCATGAGGTTATTCACGTCGGCCGCACTCAGGGCGACTATCAAGTGGATATCACCTCACAGCAAAGCGTAGAGAGCCTGTTTGAGAAAACCGGCCGGGTAGACGCGATTGTTTCCGCCACCGGTAATCTGTTCTTTGGCCCACTGGCAACCATGACCGACGGCGATTTCAACCAGGGCTTACAGGATAAGCTATTGGGGCAGATTCGCCTGGCGTTGACCGGCCAGCATTATCTGAACGATGGCGGATCTATTACGCTGATTAGCGGGATCGTCGCCCATGAGCCCATCGCTCAGGGCGTCAATGCCACCACCGTCAACGCCGGGCTGGAAGGATTCGTTCGCGCCGCCGCCTGCGAACTGCCGCGCGGAATACGCATTAACCTGATTAGCCCGACCGTATTAACGGAATCGGCGGCAGCCTACGACGGTTTCTTCCCCGGTTTTGCCAGCGTCCCCGCCGCCAGCGTGGCTCAGGCCTACCGCCGCAGCGTAGAAGGCATCCAGAACGGACGGATCTATAAGGTCGGCTACTAACCGGCCGCTGCGGGCTGGAATCCCCCTTCCGGCCCGCGACGGCGCTTACATCCTGTTCCATCAACAGTTACACTGGCCCTTCAATTTGCCTTTTTGAACCACTCATGTTGAAAAAACTCGCTTTTATTGCCCCGCTTTTGGCGCTTATCGCCCTGCTTATCTGGTGGTTCACGCCCCGCTACGCCGAAGAGGATGTTGCGTACTACCGCTCCGTCTTCTGCGCGATCGACCATCAGGACAGCCGCGCGTTTCTCCGCGATATGGAAAATATGATTGAAGGCGGCAATTCGGACTATGCGCTACATAAGACCCATTACGTGCCCGCCCTGGGCCAACGGATGCTGGACACCTGGCAGCAGCTCACGCCGGAAGAACAGAAAAGTATCAGCAAGGACCAGCAGCGCTGTCGCCAGCTGATGAGCGAAAAACAGCGTTCGCGCTAAGAATTCGCGCTGAGCAAAACGAAACGCTGGCAGGAAAGGTTAAACAGAAATTATGTTTCAATTGGCTATTGGCGGCGGCAATCATCAATCTGACGCCGGATTGCCCTTATCATAAAAAGTAGTTGATCTGGTATCGACAAGCTCTTATTTTGCTTCTCAGTTTTTCAACGAGATGAAACTGATGCCTACTATTACAGCCAGTAGTATGAAAGAAGCAAAAGAGTTAATGAATTGCGGGAAGTACAAAGAAATCGTCCTCAATTTCGATATCGATGCTGACGATTTTTTCACCCTCGCCACATCCCAGTCAGCAACCAAAGTCACCATCACAGACAGAAATAATCGCTCATCGGTCAACGCAGAAAAATAATAAAAACCCCTGAGGCTCTTCTTATGCTGTTAGCTATTGGTACCGTCGCTGTTGCTTTTCTTTCCGCATTGATGCTGATCTGGCTTGACGATCGCATTGCCGACCAGGATTAACGACCCGGGCCGACGATAAGTCGCAGAAGGCCCGCCTCTGTGTTTCTCTCGCCCGTAGCCAAAGGCTACGGGCGATTCAAAAACCCCGCCCAGGCCATTTTCACGTTACTCATTGCTGTTTTTCGCTCAACGGGCAGACCATGCATTCGCATGAAGATGGGGGGCTTAGAGAAGAGAACGGCAAGGAAGCCCCGCGCCGCCAACGGCGCAGAGCAGGGCGATTACAGCGACTTCGCCAGACGCTCGACGGCGGTCATCAGACCGTCTGCCGACACCGTAGAGTAGGAGAGACGCAGCGTGCGGGTATCCGGGTTATCGTTATAGAACGCTTCCCCAGGCACGTAGACTACGCCGTTTTCCAGCGTTTTCTTCATCCATTCCATGGTATCGAACGGATAACGGAAGCGAGCCCACAGGAACATACCACCTTTAGGACGGCTGAACTCCAGATGCTCGCCAAGCTGCGATTCCAGCGCGTCGGCCAGCGCCACGCACTTCTTACGATAATCTTCGCGAATCAGGGCAATCTGGCTTTCCAGACGGTTCATGCTCAGGTATTCCGCGGTGATCACCTGCGAGAGCATGTTAGTGTGCAGATCCGCCGCCTGTTTGACGATCACCGTCTGCTGCGCCAGCCAGTCCGGCATGACGATCCAGCCAATACGCATCCCCGGCGCGAGGATCTTGGAGAAGGTGGAGGTATAAACCACCTGATCTTCACAGCCCAACTCAACCGCGTACTGATACAGCGGGCGGCGTACTTCGTCAGTGAAGCTGATTTCACCGTACGGATCGTCTTCAATGATGACGAAGTCATGCTTTTTCGCCAGCTCTACCAGGCGGCGACGGCGCGCTTCGCTCAGGGTTTTCCCACCGGGGTTGCCAAACGTCGGCACCAGGTAAACGGCTTTCACCCGGGTGGTTTCCAGCAGGTCGGCCAGTTGCTCCACCAGCATACCGTCATCATCGGTATCGACGCTGAGAATGTTCGCCTGCGCCAGCTGGAAGACCTGCAGCGCCGCCAGATAGGTCGGGCGCTCAACGACGATGGCATCGCCCGGATCGAGCAGCGTGCGGGCGACGATATCCAACGACTGCTGCGAACCGGAGGTGATATAGACATGGCTTGCCGGGCAGGCAACGCCGCGCGCCTGACACAGTTCGCTAACGGCCTGACGCAGCGGCGGATAACCTTCGGTCAACCCGTACTGAAACGCATCGTTAAAGCGCCCGTTCATCACCTGCTGCACCGCCAGGTTCAGGCCTTCGGTATCAAAAAGCTCCGGGGCCGGAATGCCGCCGCCCAGGGAGATCACGCCGGGCAGTTTACTGTGCTTGAGGAGTTCGCGGACGGCGGAGGGCTTAAGTTCACCCGCGCGGGCGGCGAGTCGCCGATCGTGCATACTATTTTCCTTTTCTGTCTTGTTGTTGTGATGTTTTATCTATTTTTTACCGATAATTCTCCCGGTCGCACTATGCTCACTGGGGCTACGGGTTCGTATGTTCGGTAGCCCGGACAGATGCGCAGCATCGCCTCCGGGATATTCTTCAGCATCCTGCGGCCTTCCCCCGGGGGCGGCGCGATGCGCCTTGCCCGGGCTACAAATGCCGCAGGTGACGAGAACCGCAGCCCGAATAAGGCGCTCATCGCCGCAATCCGGGCCAAACTTAACGGCTATCTGTGTCTTTTAGCACGATTAACGGCTCAATATCGCTCTCTTTTTTAACCACCAGAGAATCATCTCCGCGCAGGCAGGTCCCGCCGTAGTTACCGCCGACGGTGAAGGTGCAAACCTGGATGTATTTGCCATCCACTTTTGGCAGGCACCACAGCTGCTGGTAGATATTTTTGCGGTCGAAAAACTGGCCGCTGGTTTTATCCAGCACTTCGTCCTGCGGGCCAATCAGGTCGATATTGTTGCCGCAGCGGCCTGAGATAGGCTTAACCGCATAGCCGCTTTCCGCCAACTGCTCGTTGACCACAAAATCGGTATCCAGAAGATAGCGATGGTTGGGGAACAGCGACCACAGCACCGGCAAAATCGCCTTATTGCCGGGGATGACCGTCCACAGCGGCTCGAAGACTAATACTTCCGGGCGCAGCAGAACGTCTATCAGGCGAACTTCATTATTCGGGTGTCCGGTACGGATCGGCACCGCCGCGTACTCATCGGCGCTGACTTCCCGCACCTGCTCAATGGCGGTTTCCCATGCCCAGGTTTTCCAGACGCAGTTAACCAGACGACCGTCGGCGTCGATCAGCTGCCCGGCGGCATCCCAGCGCAGCTCATCAAGGCCAAACAGAATTTTGCTCTCAAAACCGGCCTGGGTCAGCGAACGCTGGATAAACTGCGCGTGGTAGTTCTCCTCCAGATCCTTATCCTGCATGATGTGCACGAAAGGACGCGCCCGGCTGTGCTTCCACGCCCCAGCCAGCTCATCCAGCAGGTTTTCCGCCGGGTTGTGGCCGGTGCCGTAGTAGCCCTGTTTCAGCCACTGTTCGAGGATCAGCCCGCCTTCGGTATGGCAGGACGCGGAGTCGGCGTTGTACTCATATACCTTCAGCCCGCGCTCATCCATACAGAAATCCATGCGGCCGGTAATCATATGATGGCGACGCCGCTGCCACGAGAGGCGCAGGCGCGGCCAGAGAATTTTCGGAATATCGAACAGCGCCAGCAGGCTGTCATCCTTCATCACCTTGTCGGTGGCGTGCAGGTACATCAGATGCAGCTCGTTGGTGGCCTTGATAAGCTCCTGCTCGGCGCTTTCGGTGATGGTGAAATACTGGTAAGGGTCTTTATTGATGACGTGGCCGTTGGCTTCCACGTAGGCTTTTTGCAGCGAATCTTTCTCGTTGAGCCAGTTGCCGCGGTATTGGCCTTTATTCGGCAGCCGCGCGCCTTTGATGGCCATCGCCTCACCCGGCAGCACCGGCTGCGGCAGGCTGTGCTCGGTATCGGCGGTTTGGATCATCCAGCCGAGGATTTCGGTATCGGCAAAGGTGTCTTTAATCGTGTAGATGCCGTTTTTCACTTCCAGCGTCAGCTCGCGGGTCCACTGCTGGCCCTGCGGCAGCGGCGAGTGAATCACGTTCTGTTCAGCGATCCTGACCTTATTGCCTACCAGTTGCGTAATCACCGCCACGTGACCAGTGTGCTTAAACTCGCCGCCTTTCTGCCAGATCAGCAGCGAGCCGGCGATCGGCGGACGGCGGGAGCCGTTGGCGAACGCCTGCAGCGGCAGAATATTGTCGTTGACCACCTCGCGTAAAAAACGCAGGGAGAAGATTTCGTAGGCCATGCCGACATCGGTGAAAACAAAACCGTAGGTGAGGAACAGAAAGCGGCGCGCGAACTCCACGCACTGCCATTTGTGCCCCATATACTCATTACCGATATAGCTGCGGAACGTGGCGTCATCCGGGTAATCTTGCGGATTTAAGCTACTGTAATTCGAAGAATAAATCGCCACGCCGCCCGGTGCGTAGCCTAAGAGTGTACCAAACGGGGCGTCACTGCTTGTCGAACCTTTGCTCATTTAGCCTGACCTCAAATTAATGCAGCCCGGGCAGTTGGCGAAACAAAACTCCCTCTTCTTATCCTGCCGCAGGCACTTACCAGACAGAGGTGGAGTGATGATACCACTCATTCGATTCGCTAATCGTGCCCTTAAGGAAAATAAGCCTGCGCCGCCGGGCAAAAGTGATATCGTTATTTGAGATAAAAAAACAGGAGTCGACAATGAGCACACCTTCGCATCTGACTGCCCAACCGCTGGTCTGGGGGCATGGCCCACGCACCTTTGAGGTGTTCCTCGAACCCACCTGCCCTTTCTCCGTGCGCGCCTTTAATAAGCTGGATGATCTGCTGGATGAAGTTGGCGCGGATAACGTGACGATCAAAATTCGTCTCCAGTCCCAGCCCTGGCATCTGTTTTCCGGCGTCATCGTGCGCTGCATTCTCGCCGCTTCCACCTTGCCGCACGGCCGGGAGCAGGCGCATAAGGTGCTTAAAGCCGTCGCCGACCACCGCGAAGAGTTTGAGTTTACCGACCACTGCAGCGGGCCAAACATGGACGCCACGCCGCAGCAGATTATCGAGCGTATCGAACGCTATAGCCACGTTTCGCTGGCTGCGGCGTTTGCCCGCCCGGAGCTGCAAAACGAGATCAAATGGCACAGCAAGTATGCCCGCCAGAACGGCATCCACGTGTCGCCGACCTTTATGGTTAACGGCCTGGTGCAGGCGGATCTCGGCAGCGGCGACGACGTCAGCGTATGGGCCGCGCGGATTCTGGCTTAGACCGGCGCACCGAAAGTTTAGCGCCACGACTTCAACACCTCACTAAAAAGGCAGATCAGCATGTCAGAGAATAACTACCAGCCACCTAAAGTGTGGGAATGGAAGCAAAACAACGGCGGCGCATTCGCCAATATCAACCGTCCCGTTTCCGGCGCAACGCACGATCGGGTGCTGCCGGTGGGCGCGCACCCGCTTCAGCTCTATTCGCTGGGGACGCCTAACGGGCAGAAGGTGACCATTATGCTGGAAGAACTGCTGGCGTTAGGCGTCAGCGGCGCGGAATACGACGCCTGGCTGATTCGCATCGGCGAAGGCGACCAGTTCTCCAGCGGCTTTGTCGAGGTTAACCCGAACTCGAAAATCCCCGCGCTCCGCGACCACTCCACCACGCCGCCGACCCGCGTTTTTGAATCCGGCAGCATCCTGCTCTATCTGGCGGAAAAGTTCGGCTTCTTCCTGCCCAAAGATCCGGCAGGCCGCACTGAAACTCTCAACTGGCTGTTCTGGCTGCAGGGCTCGGCCCCGTTCCTCGGCGGCGGTTTTGGCCATTTCTTCAGCTATGCGCCGGTGAAAATCGAATACGCGATCGACCGCTTTACGATGGAAGCCAAACGCCAGCTTGACGTACTCGACAAGCAGCTTGCCCGCGGCCGTTTTGTGGCAGGAGAGGAGTACACCATCGCCGACATGGCTATCTGGCCGTGGTACGGCAACGTGGTGCTGGGGAACGTTTACAACGCCGCCGAGTTCCTTGATGCCGGTAGCTATAAAAACGTGCTGCGCTGGGCGCAGGACGTCGGCAACCGTCCGGCCGTTCAGCGCGGACGTATGGTTAACCGCACCTCTGGCCCGCTCAACGAGCAGCTTCACGAGCGCCATGACGCCAGCGACTTCGACACGCAAACCGAAGATAAGCGCCAGGCGTAACGCTCTGGCCCACCGGAGGCGCCCACCTCCGGTTTTTAGCTTTCCAGCCGATAGCCCGCCATAAAGTAGCGCTGCGCGGTAGACGAATTTCCCTCTTTAAAGAAGTCCATCACCCAATCTCTTTCCAGACCGTAGCGACGGGTGAGGATCCCCGCTTCCCAGGCGCTAAGCTGGCGATCGCCGGTTTTTTCAAACATGCGGTGCGAGTAGCCAAGCACAAACCCGCGTTTATAGTCGGCGCAAAAGTTCGCCGCATGCGTAGCGGTATCAGCATAGGATGCCTGTAGCCCCGCCATTAAGCCTTTACCAAAATGATTTTCCATCGCGCCCTCCCCACCCAATCGCTATATATTAAATTATATAGCGTTTTTTTAAGCGAGCGGTAGCGCTATTTCTGACGAGTTCGCTAACGTAAATACCGTTCAAACCATGCCAGCGTGCGTTGCCAGGCCAGGTCAGCCGCAGCCCGATCGTAGCGCGGCGTGGAATCATTATGAAAGCCGTGATTCACGCCCTGATAGAGATAGGCCTCGTAAACTTTATTATGCGCCTTCAGCGCCTGTTCATAGGCGGGCCAGCCTTCATTAATGCCGCTATCGAGGCCGGCATAGTGCAGCAGCAGCGGCGCTTTAATTTTATCGACCTCCTTCAATGGCGGCTGGCGGCCGTAAAACGGCACCGCGCAGGCCAGCTCAGGGATAGCCACCGCCGCCGCGTTGCTGACGCCGCCGCCGTAGCAAAAACCGGTGATACCGACCTTCCCCGTCGCCTGCGGATGCTTCGCCATAAACGCGACCGCCGCAAAGAAATCATTCATCAGCTTCACGGGATCGACTTTCTGCTGCAGCGCGCGGCCTTCATCATCATTCCCCGGATAGCCGCCGACGGAGCTCAGGCCATCCGGCGCCAGCGCGATATAGCCCGCTTTTGCCACCCGCCGGGCAACGTCTTCAATATAGGGATTCAGGCCGCGGTTCTCATGAACCACCACCACGGCAGGCGCTTTGTCGGCTATTTTCGCCGGCATCACCTGATAAGCCCGCACTTCGCCGTGGCCGTCAGGAGAGGGATAATGAATATACTCCGGACGGATATCCGGGTCGGTAAACGCCACCTGCTCCGCCAGAGCATAGTCGGGCTTCAGCAGATTAAACAGCGCCAGCGCGGTCATCCCGCCGACGGTATATTTCCCCGCCAGCTGGAGAAACTCGCGTTTGCTGATTTTGCCGTGGGCGTAGTAGTCATAGTATTCGAGCAGCTGCTGCGGGAAATCTTTGGCCGTTAATCGCGTCATCACCCTGCCTCCGTTGTTAAGCGCCCTTTAAGCAAAGCAGAAGCCCGGACATACGCCAGCGCAGAAAAGCAGAAACGGGGAGTAAAAAGCCCAGCGGCCAACGCCGCCGGGAGAGAAGGGATCAGTGTTTCACTTTGGTCAGACGATCGAGGTAGCCCATCACAAAGGCTGACAGCACAAAGGTCAGGTGGATGATGACGTACCACATCAGCTTATTGTCCGGGACGTTTTTCGCGTCCATAAACACCCGCAGCAGGTGAATAGAGGAGATCGCCACGATGGAGGCGGCCACCTTATTTTTCAGCGAAGTGGCGTCCATTTTGCCCAGCCAGCTGAGCTTCTCCTTACCTTCGTTGATATCCAGCTGCGAGACAAAATTTTCATAGCCGGAGAACATCACCATCACCAGCAGACCGCCCACCAGGGTCATATCCACCAGCGACAGCAGGGTCAGAATCATATCCGACTCACTGACGCTGAAAATATGCGGCAGTATGTGGAAGATCTCCTGAAAAAATTTGATCGTCAGCGCAATCAAACCGAGCGAAAGGCCAAAATAAACCGGCGCCAGCAGCCAGCGCGAGGCGTACATAGCATTTTCCAGAAAGCGTTCCATAAGATCCTGTCAGTTAACATAAACGACCGCCATTATACCGCAACAGGCTAACGTTATAGCAACAGTCGTCCAACAGGAGAGCGATTCGAGGAGATAAAAAAGGCTGGCGCAAGGCCAGCCTGGGAGATGAGTCGGTAAGGGGTTACTTGGCTTTGACAGTCTCCTCGCCCACCAGGCCAATCTTCAGATAGCCCGCCTGGTGCAGGGTATCCATGACCTTCATCATCGTCTCGTAGTCCACGGTTTTATCCGCGCGGAAGAAGACGGTGGTATCTTTCTTGCCTTCGGTCAGGGCATCCAGGGACGCAATCATGCTCTCTTCGGTGATGGGGTCATTACCGAGGAACATGGTTTTGTCCGCCTTCACCGACAGGTAGATCGGTTTTTCCGGGCGCGGCTGCGGCTGGCTTGAAGAAGCCGGAAGATTCACCTTCACGTCTACGGTGGCCAGCGGCGCCGCCACCATAAAGATGATCAGCAGCACCAGCATGACGTCGATAAACGGCGTCACGTTGATGTCGTGCATTTCACCGTTATCATCGAGGTTTTCGTTAAAATGCATGGCCATAAAGCATCAACCTACGCGGAGTTTCTGGGCGGTACGCACCGGCTTAACGCCGCTGGCGCTCAGGTCCAGGTCACGGCTTTGCAGCAGCAGAACCTGGGCGGCGACATCGCCAAGTGAAGCTTTGTAGCTGGCAATCATACGGGCGAAAATGTTGTAGATGACCACCGCCGGAATCGCAGCGAACAGGCCAATTGCCGTAGCCAGCAGCGCTTCCGCGATGCCTGGCGCCACGACCGCCAGGTTGGTGGTCTGGGTCTGGGCAATACCGATAAAGCTGTTCATGATGCCCCAGACGGTACCAAACAAACCGACGAACGGGGAAATCGCGCCGATGGTCGCCAGATAACCGTTGCCGCGCCCCATGTAACGACCCACCGCCGCCACGCGACGCTCCAGTCGAAAACCGGTACGCTCTTTAATGCCTTCGTTATCTTCAGAACCTGCGGACAGCTCCAGCTCGTTCTGCGCTTCGTTGATCAGTTGGGAAGTCAGGCTTTTCGCCTCGAACGCGTTAGCGATATCGCTGGCCTGGTCGAGAGAGCGTGCTTCGGCAACCAGCTGCTGTTCACGCTTGAGGCGACGCTTGCTGGCCAGGATCTCTGCGCCTTTGCCGAAAAAGATAGCCCATGTGACCACCGACGCCAGAATCAGGCCGATCATCACTACCTTAACGACAATATCGGCATGATGATACATACCCCAAACGGAGAGATCCGCCTGCATCAAATTATTACCCACACTGTATCTCCAGGACGTAAATCACAAAAACTGCGCACAATAATATCAAAACGGCATCGAATTGATAGTGGTTCTCATTAGTATTTACACTGTGCAGTAAATCACGATTATTTTCCTTGCGCTTACGCAGTAAAAAAGTTGCTGACCCCGCCGTTGGTAAAATTTTTACCTGTATCCGCCGCGACCCGGTACATCAACGGGTATTCATGTTAGTTTAGACGTCCAGACGTATAAAAACAGGTTATCTGAACATGGCTGATAAACATCTTGATACTGCGCTGGTTCACGCCGGGCGCAGCAAAAAATACACCCAGGGCTCGGTAAACAGCGTCATTCAGCGCGCCTCATCGCTGGTTTTCGACACCGTCGAAGCGAAAAAACACGCCACCCGCAACCGCGCCAAAGGCGAGCTGTTCTACGGGCGTCGCGGGACGCTGACCCACTTTTCTCTCCAGGAAGCGATGTGCGAGCTGGAAGGCGGCGCCGGCTGCGCGCTCTTTCCCTGCGGCGCGGCGGCGGTCGCCAATACCATTCTGGCGTTTGTCGAGCAGGGCGACCATATTCTGGTGACCAACACCGCCTATGAACCTACCCAGGATTTCTGCACCAAAATCCTCGCCAAACTCGGCGTCACCACCGGCTGGTTCGACCCGCTCATCGGCGGCGATATCGCCCGTCTGGTACAGCCGAACACCCGCGTGGTGTTCCTCGAATCCCCCGGTTCCATCACCATGGAAGTTCATGATGTTCCGGCGATCGTTGCGGCGGTGCGCCGCGTCGCTCCAGAAGCCATCATTATGATCGACAACACCTGGGCGGCGGGGGTGCTGTTCAAAGCGCTGGAGTTTGGTATCGATATCTCCATTCAGGCCGGCACCAAATACCTGATCGGCCATTCCGACGCCATGGTCGGTACCGCCGTGTCCAATGAGCGCTGCTGGGCGCAGCTGCGCGAAAACGCCTATCTGATGGGGCAAATGGTGGATGCCGATACCGCCTATATGACCAGCCGCGGTCTGCGCACCCTGGCGGTGCGCCTGCGTCAGCACCATGAAAGCAGCCTGCAGATTGCCGAATGGCTGGCGCAGCATCCGCAGGTGGCCCGCGTGAACCACCCCGCTCTGCCCGGCAGCAAAGGCCATGAGTTCTGGCAGCGCGACTTCACCGGCAGCAGCGGCCTGTTCTCTTTCGTGCTCAATAAACGCCTGACCGACGCCGAATTGTCCGCTTATCTGGACCACTTCAGCTTGTTCAGCATGGCCTACTCCTGGGGCGGCTTTGAATCGCTGATTTTAGCCAACCAGCCGGAACACATTGCCGCAATCCGACCTGATGCTGAAGTTGATTTCAGCGGCACGCTGATCCGCCTGCATATCGGGTTAGAAAATGTTACCGATCTGCAGGATGATTTAGCGGCGGGCTTCGCGCGTATCGTGTAAAGTGACACTCAGTGGCAACAATAGCGGACGTTTTTAGAAAAACGGCCGCTTTAGTTGCGCCCGGGATCAAGGTGCCCGAGCCTCTTCAGGAGTACACTAGACAAAAAACACGGTACCACTTAGGAAAGTCCATGGTTGTCATTCAAGAAATTGTCGCCGCGCTGTGGCAGCATGATTTTGCCGCGTTGGCAAACCCCCACGTTGTGGGCGTTGTATATCTGGTCATGTTCGCAACCCTGTTTCTGGAAAACGGTCTGCTGCCCGCCTCATTTTTACCGGGCGATAGCCTGCTGCTACTCGCCGGGGCGCTGATCGCCAAAGGCGTAATGGACTTTGTACCCACGGTCGCCATTTTAACCGCCGCGGCCAGCCTCGGCTGCTGGCTGAGCTATATCCAGGGGCGCTGGCTGGGTAACACCGTCACGGTTAAGCGCTGGCTTGGGCATCTGCCGCATAAGTACCATCAGCGGGCAACCTGCATGTTTGACAAACACGGCCTGCTGGCGCTGCTGGCCGGGCGTTTTCTGGCGTTTGTTCGCACCCTGCTGCCCACCATGGCGGGCATTTCCGGGCTGCCAAACCGCCGCTTCCAGTTCTTCAACTGGCTGAGCGCGCTGCTGTGGGTTGGCGTGGTTACCGGCCTGGGCTATGCGCTGAGCATGATTCCCTTCGTTAAGCGTCATGAAGATCAGGTCATGACCTGCCTGATGATTTTGCCTATCGCGCTGCTGATCGCCGGGCTGCTCGGTACGGTTATCGTGGTGATTAAAAAGAAATACTGTAACGCCTGAGCGTTTCCAGGGCGGCGCGGATTCGCCGCCCTCACATCCCCTGAATCGTTCTGATTCGCGCCGCATCTTCCCCCGGCGTCATGCCGAAATAACGCTTAAACTCGCGGCTGAACTGCGACGCGCTTTCATACCCTACCCGCATCGCCGCCGCGCTGGCCTTCATACCATCGTGGATCATCAGCATGCGCGCTTTGTGCAGACGGTAGGTTTTCAGATACTGCAGCGGGGAGGTGCTGGTGACCGATTTAAAGTTATGATGGAACGCCGAGACGCTCATATTGGCTTCCGCCGCCAGCTGATCGACGCTGAGGTTTTCCGTGTACTGGCTTTCAATACGCTTCAGCACGCGGCTGATCAGGCTGAAGTGGGTCTGCCGGCTGACCAGCGCCAGCAGCGCCCCACCGCACGGCCCGGTCAGCACGTGATAAAGGATTTCGCGGATAATCTGTTTGCCCAGAATGCGCGCGTCCAGCGGGCGCTCCATCACATCCAGCAGGCGCTCCGCCGCGCACAGAATCTCTTCGGACAGCACCGCGGAGTTGATCCCGCTCGACGCCATGGACGGCTGAAACTGCTCATCTTCACCGATATCCATCAGCAGCTCTTGCAGCTGCAGAATATCGACGTTCAGCCGAATCCCCGCCAGCGGCACTTCCGGGGTGGCGAAGGTTTCGCATTCAAACGGTAGCGGTACCGTCAGCAGCAGATACTCATTGGTGTCATAGCGAAAGGTACGCTCATTAATGTAGCCAATTTTATGCCCGGAAAAGAGAAAAACGATCCCCGGCTGATACATGACCGGCGTCCGCGTCCCCGGCTGGGTACCGTACAGCAGGCGAATATCCGGCAGCAGACCATTAAGCATTTCTTCTTTATCTTTCAGCTGATTAACTTTATGCGTTAATAGCTGGCATATCTCAGCGCGGTTCATTTTTCGGGCCTCTGCGAACGTTTTTATACCTCCGTATTGTGCGCACTTGCGGCGCATTTCTCCAGCCCCAAGGAGAAATGGGCAAGACAACGGCAGGAATGTGCATTGAGGGGAACGGGCGACGGGAACACAATGTCCGTCATCTGACAGAGGGATTGTCTCTGTTGGCGGTTTTATCTATTTGAGGGCACCAGCCATGAATAATTTCGACCTACATACCCCAACCCGCATTCTGTTCGGTAAAGGCGCGATTGAAAATCTGCGCGATCAAATCCCGGCGGATGCTCGCGTGCTTGTCACCTACGGCGGCGGTAGCGTGAAGAAAACCGGCGTGCTTGATCAGGTTCTTAGCGCGCTGAACGGCATTGACGTCCGGGAATTTGGCGGCATCGAGCCCAACCCATCCTACGAAACGCTGATGAACGCGGTGAAAATCGCCCGTGATGAAAAGATCACGTTCCTGCTGGCGGTGGGCGGCGGTTCCGTTCTCGACGGCACCAAATTTATCGCCGCAGCGGCCCACTACAATGCCGACAGCGATCCGTGGGAAATCCTCGAAACTTACGGTAGCAAAGTGGCCAGCGCCATCCCGATGGGCTCCGTGTTGACGCTGCCGGCGACCGGTTCCGAATCCAATAAAGGCGCGGTCATCTCGCGCAAAACCACCGGCGACAAACGCGCGTTTATGTCCAGCCACGTCCAGCCGGTGTTCGCTATCCTGGATCCGGTTTACACCTACACCCTGCCGCCGCGCCAGGTGGCTAACGGCGTAGTCGACGCATTTGTCCATACCGTTGAGCAGTACGTCACCTATCCGGTCGACGGCAAAATTCAGGACCGCTTCGCCGAAGGCATTCTGCTGACCCTGGTGGAAGATGGCCCGAAAGCGCTGAAAGAGCCAGAAAACTACGACGTACGCGCCAATATTATGTGGGCGGCCACCCAGGCGCTGAACGGCCTGATTGGCGCAGGCGTGCCGCAGGACTGGGCGACCCATATGCTCGGCCACGAGCTGACCGCCATGCACGGTCTCGATCACGCCCAGACCCTGGCTATCGTCCTGCCTGCGCTGTGGAATGAAAAACGCGACGTTAAACGCGCCAAGCTGCTGCAGTACGCCGCTCGCGTCTGGAACATCACCGAAGGTTCTGAAGAACAGCGTATCGATGCCGCCATCGCCGCAACGCGTGATTTCTTCGAACAGATGGGCGTCCCGACGCGCCTTTCCGCCTACGGTCTGGATGGCAGCTCTATCCCGGCGCTACTGGCGAAGCTGGAAGAGCACGGCATGACCCTACTGGGCGAAAACCAGGATATTACGCTGGACGTCAGCCGCCGTATTTACGAGACTGCGCGCTAATCAACCTCCTCTCCGACGCGTAAACTCGCGCAAAGGAGAGGAGTTTAACTACCGTTTTTAGCTATTTCGTCCAGACTTAATGCTACCCCTCGGCGGATTTTATTCCGCTGAGTTCATTAACAGGAGGAAGGCATGACACATCCAACCGTTATAAAACTACACGACGGCAACCTGATGCCGCAGCTGGGGCTCGGCGTGTGGAAAGCAGGCAACGAGGAAGTCGTCTCCGCCATTCATAAGGCGCTGGAAGTCGGTTATCGCTCGTTTGACACCGCCGCCGTGTACCAGAATGAAACCGGCGTCGGCAACGCATTGAGCAGCGCAGGCGTCCCCCGCGATGAGCTGTTCGTCACCACGAAACTGTGGAATGACGATCAAAAGCAGCCCAAAGAAGCGCTGCAGGAAAGCCTGAAAAAACTGAAGCTCGACTATGTCGATTTATATTTAATTCACTGGCCGGTTCCGGCAACGAACCACTTCGTCGACGCCTGGAAAAGCTTAATTGAGCTGCAGCAGCAGGGGCTGGCAAAAAGCATCGGCGTGTGTAATTTCCAGGTTCATCATCTGCAAAAAATCATCGATGAAACCGGCGTCGCGCCGGTGATAAACCAGATTGAACTTCACCCGCTGATGCAGCAGCGTCAGCTTCACGCCTGGAATGCGACGCATAAAATTCAGACCGAGTCCTGGAGCCCGCTGGCGCAGGGCGGCGAAGGGGTATTCGATCAGAAAATTATTCGTCAACTGGCGGATAAATACGGTAAAACCCCGGCGCAGATCGTTATTCGCTGGCATCTGGACAGCGGCCTGGTGGTGATCCCGAAATCGGTGACGCCATCGCGCATTGCCGAGAATTTTAACGTCTGGGACTTCCGTCTTGATAAAGATGAATTAAGTGAAATCACTAAACTGGACCAGAACAAACGCCTGGGGCCAGACCCGGATCAGTTTGGCGGCTAAACCGTAAAAAAGCCGGATAGCGCTGGCGCTTATCCGGCCTGGAGATGTTTTGTAAGCCCGGCAGACGCTAGCGCCGCCGGGCAATGCAGCCGAATTAACGACCGGCGACCTTACCGCGTTTTACGGGCTTCTTCGCCGTCGCCCCGCCGTTCGAGCGCTGGTGCACAATCGGCGTATGCTTGGTCAGCGCCGGACGGGTATGGCGGTTCTGGCGACGCGCTTCGCGCATTTCGTCGATCGTCGGCGCCGGTACCAGACAATCGCGACGGCTGCCAATCAGGTGCTTTTTACCCATGGTTTCCAGCGCCTGGCGGATCAGCGGCCAGTTAGCCGGATCGTGGTAGCGCAGCAGCGCCTTGTGCAGGCGGCGCTGTTTGTCGCCCTTCGGCACCACCACATCTTCACTCTTATAGCCAATCTTACCCAGCGGGTTCTTACCGGTGTAATACATGGTGGTTGAGTTCGCCAGCGGCGACGGATAGAAGTTCTGCACCTGATCCAGACGGAAACGATGCTGCTTCAGCCACAGCGCCAGGTTCACCATATCTTCATCGCGCGTCCCCGGGTGTGCGGAGATAAAGTAAGGGATCAGATACTGCTCTTTACCGGCCTGTTTCGAATAGGTATCAAACAGCTCTTTAAAACGATCATAGCTGCCCATTCCCGGCTTCATCATCTTCGACAGCGGCCCCTCTTCCGTATGCTCCGGGGCAATCTTCAGATAGCCGCCGACGTGATGGGTGGCCAGCTCTTTGATATAGCGCGGGTCTTCAACGGCGATGTCGTAACGCACGCCGGACGCGATAAGGATCTTTTTGATGCCTTTCAGGTCACGGGCGCGGCGATAAAGATTAATCGTCGGTTCATGGTTAGTGTCCATATGCGGACAGATATCCGGGTAAACGCATGACAGGCGGCGGCAGGTCTGCTCGGCGCGCGGCGACTTGCAGCGCAGCATATACATGTTGGCCGTCGGACCGCCAAGATCGGAAATAATGCCGGTAAAGCCGGGGACCGTGTCGCGAATCGCTTCGATTTCATTGATGATCGAATCTTCGGAGCGGCTCTGAATGATACGGCCCTCATGCTCGGTAATCGAGCAGAAGGAACAGCCGCCAAAACAGCCGCGCATAATGTTAATCGAGAAGCGGATCATCTCGTAGGCCGGAATGCGGGCATCGCCGTATGAGGGATGCGGAACGCGCTTATACGGCAGGGCAAACACGCTATCCATCTCTTCGGTGGAAAGCGGAATAGCGGGCGGGTTAACCCAGATATAGCGCTCGCCGTGTTTCTGCATCAGCGCGCGGGCGCAGCCGGGGTTGGTTTCATGGTGCAGGATCCGCGACGCATGGGCGTAGAGCACCTTGTCGCCCTTCACCTTTTCAAAGGAAGGCAGCAGGACGTAGGTCTTCTCCCACGGCTTCGGACGCGGCGGCTGCACGGTGACGCGCTTCGCTTCCTGTTTTGGCGGTGCGACGGTTTTGTTATCCGCGCACGGCAGATCTTCACCGTACGGATGCGGGATTGGGTCGATTTTCCCCGGCGTATCCAGACGCGTGGAATCGACTCCGCTCCAGCCCGGCAGCGCCTCTTTCACCATGATGGCGGTGTTGCGAACGTCGCGAATTTGCCCGATAGGCTCGCCGGCGGCCAGACGGTGCGCCACTTCCACCAGCGGACGCTCGCCGTTGCCGAACATCAGCATATCGGCCTTAGAGTCCACCAGCACCGAGCGGCGCACGGTATCGGACCAGTAGTCATAGTGCGCGGTACGGCGCAGGCTGGCTTCGATGCCCCCGAGGATCACCGGCACATCTTTCCACGCCTCTTTGCAGCGCTGAGTGTAGACCAGCGTAGCGCGATCCGGGCGCTTGCCGGCCACGTTACCCGCCGTGTAGGCATCGTCGTGACGCAGCTTACGGTCAGCGGTGTAGCGGTTGATCATCGAGTCCATGTTACCGGCGGTGACGCCGAAGAACAGGTTCGGTTTACCCAGGCGCATAAAGTCGTTTTTATTATTCCAGTCCGGCTGGGAAATAATCCCCACGCGGAATCCCTGGGATTCCAGCATGCGTCCGCAGATCGCCATGCCGAAGCTCGGGTGATCGACATAGGCATCGCCGGTAACCAGAATAATGTCGCAGCTATCCCAGCCAAGTTGATCCATCTCTTCTCGCGACATCGGCAAGAACGGCGCGGGGCCAAAGCAGGCGGCCCAGTACTGCGGCCAGGAGAAAAGGTCACGATCCGGTTGGATCAGGGATATTGCGCTCATATTGCTTCCGGGGAAATGATAAAAAAATAATCAAAAAGGGCGGCGATTATAAGCCGGAACGATGGAAGAAATGAAGGAGGTTTTTCCGATCCCGGCCAGCAGGGGCCGGGACAGAACACATTACGGCGCCGGATTCACCAGAATCTGGCCAATAGAGCCCCGGTCGGCAAGCTCCAGCGTCTGACTTAAGTACTGGAACGGGAAGTGCGGCCAGGAGGGCTGATTGTAATAGACCAGCAGCTCAACCTGGCCATCGATCCAGACGGTATCCTTCCAGCCGCGATCTTCTGGGAACGGCGCGGAGCCGTTGACGTTACGCACCTGGAACATGACGCCTTCAATATGGAACGACTGCGGCCGGTCGGCGCGCACCGTCCAGCGCTCCCAGGTTCCCTGCTGCGCCGTAATATCGATACGCTGCGGATCCCACAGCTGACCGTTAATACCCGGATCGTCGCCAAGCGTGATATCGCGGCTGCGAATCGCCGCGCCGGCCAGAATTTCCGTCGGCAGCAAACGCACGGGCAGGCTATCGGTCACCAGCGGCAGCAGGCCCGTCGGGCGCAGCGTCAGAATCAGCGTGGAAATCAGGATGCTCGACGGTTCGAAAAAGCCGCGAATACGATCGACGATGCTGGCCGCTTCCCCGCAGGTGATCGACACTTCATCGCCGTTGGTCATATCGACCAGAATTTCACGACGCTCGCCCGGCGCCAGCGACAGCTGCTTCAGCGAAACCGGCGCCGGCAGCAGCCCCTGATCGCCGGAAATCACGTGCAGCAATCGACCATCGCTCATCTGCAGTTGATAGCGACGGGAGTTGGACGCATTCAGCAGGCGCAGGCGCACCCAGCCGCGCGACACTTCCACGAAAGGCCCCTGAACGCCGTTCACCAGCAGCGTATCGCCAACGAACCCTCCGCTACCGGGCTCGCTATACTCAGGCGTACCGAAGTTATCCAGACGCTTGTCCTGAATAATCACCGGGAAATCATCCACGCCGTAGTGATTGGGGATCGGCAGATTTTTACTGACATCATCTTCCACCAGCCACATCCCGGCCAGGCCGTTATAGACCTGTTTTGCCATATGGTTTGGCGTGTTGGCCTGATACCACAGCGTCGCCGCGCTTTGGCGGATTGGTAGTACCGGAGCCCAGTCGGCGTTGGCGGACATCATGCGCGCGGCACCGCCAATCAGCGGACCGGGAACCTGCAGACCGCGGATGGTCATCGCGACGTTTTCCGTCAGGCGGTTGCTGTAAATCAGCTTCACATCGTCGCCGTTCCAGACACGAATAGTTGGCCCCATATAGCGGCCGTTAATCCCCCACACCGATGCGCGGGTTCCGGGCGTAAACGACCAGTGCGCTCGCTGTAGCGTCAAAAATAACGGCTGCCCGCGGCGGGACTCCAGCAGAGGAGGGATCGGCAGCGCAGGCTGCTGACCAGCGGCCTGTGCCTTCAGCGGCGCGGCGCCTGCGCACAGCGCTACGCCTGAAGCCTTAATGAACTGACGCCGACTGAGTGACATATTTACTCCATGAAATACTGACTAATTAACAAGGGAATTCGTTTCCCGCCAGCAATACGCGCGCGGTTCGCGGCGTTTCCTGTGTTATTTCTTTGCGGCCGCTTCGCGTTCGGCAACTTCTTTATCCAGCTCAGCGATTTTAGCGGACATCAGCTCGCGACAGTGCGTCGCCAGCGCGCGAACGCCCTCTTTTCCATACTGGCTGGTGTCTACCGGCGGCAGCATTTCTACAATCACCAGACCGTTATTCAGGCGATTGAGATTAATTTTATTCGATGTATTAGACACGCACACCGGAATAATGGGCACGCCAGCCGCGACAGCCGCATGAAAAGCGCCGGTTTTAAAAGGCAGCAGACCGCGACCGCGGCTGCGGGTCCCTTCCGGAAACATCCAAAAAGAGATATTGCGCTTTTTAAACGCGTTCACGACTTCGGCAATAGTGCCGTGCGCTTTTGCCCGGTTATTGCGGTCAATCAGCAGGTTCCCCGTGAGCCAGTAGAGCTGGCCGAAAAATGGGATCCACGCCAGGCTCTTTTTACCCACGGTAACGGTCGGCGGCTGCACGATATTTGATGCCGTCACCATATCATAGTTATTCTGGTGGTTAGCGATATAGATGGCGTTGCCGTAGCTTTCCGCATCGGCCGGCTTGCGCAGCTCGACTTTCAGGCCGAAAACCGGCGACAGTTTGCCAAACAGGTGACCGAAGGTGGCGACGTGCTTAGGATTACGCGGACTGAACAGACAATAAATACAGCCGAAGATGCAGACCAGAATACAATAGATGACAACGATAATTAGTCGAAAAATAAATAGCATAGCTACCTCTAAAACCCAAACCGCTTAGAATTATACTCGCTGTTTCGCAGATTGCAGGCATCGGGCATCATTGCAAAGCGCGTTAAGCACCCGAACGATGCTGGCGGATATTGTTAATCGCAATGCCTGAATAAACAACGATTTTGCGGTAAATATTAACCTCCCCCGCCGAACTGCGAGGGAGGGTCATCCTACTCTTCGCTATCGCCCGCGGAGGCGCGACGCGGTGGATCAATCTCCACCCGGTCGATCTTCTGCAGTCCGCGCATCAGAGAGCCGCGGCGGCCGCGCTCGCCGGTGACTTTTTGCAGCTCTTCCGGACGGAGTTTGATTTTCCGTTTGCCGACGTGAATCGTCAGCGTACTTTGCGGCGGCAGGACAAACAGATGCGCCAGGCCATCCTGGCCCGCAGCCGCTTCCGCCGACGGGATGTTGATAATCTTGTTGCCTTTGCCTTTCGACAGCTGCGGCAGGTCGCTGACCGGGAACATCAGCATGCGGCCGGCGGCGGTAATGGCCAGCAGCATATCGGACTCGTCCTCAATCACCAGCGGCGGCATCACGTGGGCGTTATCCGGAAGGCTAATCAACGTCTTACCGGCGCGATTGCGCGCAACCAGATCGTTGAAAGTACAAATAAACCCGTAGCCTGCGTCGGAAGCCAGCAGCAGTTTTTGATCATCGGCCTCCATCAGCATATGTTCCACCGTCGCCCCCGGCGGCAGCGTCAGCTTACCGGTGAGCGGCTCGCCCTGCCCGCGTGCGGACGGCAGGGTGATCGGGTCAATCGCGTAGCTGCGCCCGGTGGTGTCAATGAAGACCACCGGCTGATTGCTCTTCCCTTTCACTGCGGCTTTAAAACTGTCGCCCGCTTTATAGTTCAGCCCCGGCGCGTCGATATCATGACCTTTGGCGCTACGAACCCAGCCGCTCTGCGACAGAACGATAGTGACCGGCTCGGACGGCAGCATATCGTGCTCGCTCATCGCTTTCGCTTCTTCACGCTCGCGCAGCGGCGAACGGCGATCGTCGCCGTAGGCGTCAGCGTCGGCCTGCAGCTCTTTCTTCAGCAGGTTATTCATCTTGCGTTCTGAAGCCAGAATGGCCTGCAGATGGTCGCGTTCTTTTTCCAGCTCGCTTTGTTCACCGCGGATCTTCATCTCTTCCAGTCGGGCGAGATGGCGCAGTTTTAACTCCAGAATCGCTTCCGCCTGGGTTTCGCTGATGCCGAAGCGCGACATCAGGGCCGGTTTCGGCTCATCTTCGTGGCGGATAATTTCGATAACTTCATCGATATTCAGAAAAGCCACCAGCAAACCTTCCAGGATATGCAGGCGCTTGAGGACTTTTTCCAGACGGTAGCTGAGACGACGGCGTACGGTATCGCGACGGAAAGTCAGCCATTCCGAGAGGATTTCCAGCAGGTTTTTTACCGCCGGACGGTTATCGAGACCGATCATATTCAGGTTGATACGGTAGCTCTTTTCCAGATCGGTCGTCGCGAACAGGTGGTTCATCACCTGCTCCATATCCACGCGGTTAGAACGCGGGACAATCACCAGGCGAGTCGGGTTTTCGTGATCCGATTCGTCGCGCAGGTCATCCACCATCGGCAGCTTTTTATTGCGCATCTGGGCGGCGATCTGCTCCAGCACGCGGGCGCCGGAAACCTGATGCGGCAGGGCGCTGATCACCACCGCGCCGTCTTCTTTCGTCCACACCGCGCGCATACGCACCGAACCGCGGCCATTCTGGTAGATTTTACGGATCTCGGCGCGGGGGGTAATGATTTCCGCTTCGGTCGGATAATCCGGCCCCTGTACGATATCCAGCAGATCGTCGAGCGACGTTTGCGGTTTTTCAATCAGGGTAATGGCCGCCTGAGCGACTTCACGCAAGTTGTGCGGCGGAATATCCGTCGCCATGCCGACGGCGATGCCGGTAGTGCCGTTGAGCAGAATATTGGGCAGGCGCGCAGGCAGCATTTTCGGCTCCTGCAGGGTGCCGTCAAAGTTCGGTACCCAGTCAACAGTGCCCTGCCCCAGTTCGCTCAGCAGCAGTTCAGCATACTTCGACAAACGGGATTCGGTATAACGCATCGCGGCGAAGGATTTAGGATCGTCCGGCGCCCCCCAGTTCCCCTGACCGTCGACCAGCGGATAGCGGTAAGAGAAGGGTTGCGCCATCAGCACCATGGCTTCATAACACGCGCTATCGCCGTGCGGATGGTATTTACCCAGCACGTCGCCGACGGTGCGGGCGGACTTTTTGAATTTGGCGCTGGCGTTCAGACCCAGTTCAGACATCGCATAGACGATGCGACGCTGGACCGGCTTCAGGCCATCGCCAATAAACGGCAGCGCCCTGTCCATGATGACGTACATGGAGTAGTTAAGGTAGGCGTTTTCCGTAAATTCATGCAGCGCGAGGCGCTCTGCCATATCGCTCATTAATCGTGAATCCTCAATCTGCGTACCGGCCGTTCGGACGGCAAAACTACCGGCGATAATACCCTATCTAACGCCCTGAGTCACAGGGCGTTAGGCCGGTTGAGGATCCCTGATTCACGGGTTATGCCCCGACATGAGATCGGGGCCAAATATTATTGCGCGATTTTACGAATCTGCTTTACGTCGATTTCCACAGAGTTCCAGTCTTTATCGACTTCACCCTGAATCTCTACCGTGTCCTGCGGGGTTACGGTCACGCCGTTCCAGCGCTTATGATCGATATCGACGTTCACGATGCCGGAGCTGTCCTGGAATTTATACAGGTCGTCGGAAATACGCTCCACGATTTTACCGCGCAGGGTCACCCAGGTATCGTCACGCAGGGTTTTCGCATTGGCGACCGTTGTTACGCTCCCGTTCGGGCCAATGAACCCGCCGTTTTGCGTGGTCGTCTGGCTGGTTGGCGCGGATCCAGGTCCGGAAAATCCGCCCTGCTCAGCGGCCAGTACCGGCATGGAAACTAAGGCGATGATAGCGGTCATTGCGGCGATTTTCTTCATGATGTGTTCTCCCTTTGTGTTTATATCGTCACTATTACACCGGGCAAAACTTAACAACTTCTTAAGCGGAAAAAATAATTTTTTTTCCTGTACAGCGCGCGCCGCGACGCGCTTTACTGCTGGAATAGCCGAGGGACACAGGAGCAGGAGAATGCGCATTTTACTGGTGGAAGACGACAAACTGATCGGTGACGGCCTCAAAACCGGACTGGCCAAACTGGGCTTCAGCGTCGACTGGTTTACCCGCGGCGAGGAAGGCAAAGCCGCGCTGTACAACGCCCCGTACGACGCCATTGTCCTGGACCTGACGCTCCCCGGTATCGATGGGCTGGATATTCTGCGCGAATGGCGCGACAAAGGCCGCCACGAACCGGTACTGATCCTGACCGCCCGCGACGCGCTCAGCCAGCGTGTCGAAGGGCTTCGGCTCGGCGCCGATGACTATCTTTGCAAACCTTTCGCGCTGGTTGAAGTTGCCGCGCGCCTGGAAGCGCTGATGCGCCGCGCCCACGGCCAAAGCAGCAGCGAACTGCGGCACGGCAATGTGGTCCTCGATCCAGGCCGACTCACAACCACCCTGAACGGCGAGAGCCTGGCGCTCAAGCCAAAGGAGTTTGCTCTGCTGGAGCTGCTGATGCGCAATGCCGGACGCGTGCTGCCGCGTAAGCTTATTGAAGAAAAGCTCTATAGCTGGGATGACGACGTCTCCAGCAACGCCATAGAAGTGCACGTCCATCATCTGCGCCGTAAGCTCGGCAGCGCTTTCATTCGTACCGTACACGGCATCGGCTATACCCTGGGGGACGCATGAAGCGGCTGGGAAAACTGAGCCTGCGGGTCCGCCTGACGCTGCTTTTTTTGCTGCTGACCAGCGCCGCCTGGGGCATGGCCAGCTTTGTGGCCTGGCAACAGACCACCGACAAGCTGGATAAGCTGTTCGATACGCAGCAGCTGCTTTTCGCCCGCCGCCTAAGCGCGATGAATTTCGACGAGCTGCATACTCTCGCGCCGCAGGTGCGGACGAAGAAAAAGGTCAAGCACGGCCATCTCGACGACGATGCGCTGGCTTTCGCTATCTTTACGACCGACGGCAAAATGGTGCTTAACGATGGCGAAAATGGCCAGGATATCCTGTGGGGTAACGACCGGGAGGGGTTCAGCGACGGCTATCTGCGCGGCGACGATGACGAGTGGCGCTTTCTGTGGCTCACCACCCGCGACGGGCGCCATCGTATCGTCGTCGGCCAGGAGTGGGATTACCGCCGCGAGATGGCGCTGGATATCGTCACCTCACAGCTTACGCCCTGGCTGGTGGCGCTGCCGCTGATGTTTTTACTGCTCATCGTGCTGTTAAGCCGGGAACTGGCGCCGCTGAAAAAGCTGGCCACCACGCTGCGCACCCGGGCGCCGGATTCCGCCGAAACGCTAAATAGCGACAACGTGCCTAATGAGGTCCGTCCGCTGGTCGACGCGCTAAATCAGCTCTTTACCCGGACGCACGACACCATGATCCGCGAGCGTCGCTTCACCTCCGATGCCGCCCACGAACTGCGCAGCCCGCTGGCGGCGCTGAAGGTGCAGACTGAAGTGGCCCAGCTCTCGCTGGACGATCCGCAAGGGCTGGATAAAGCGCTGGAGCAGCTCCATCAGGGTATCGATCGCGCAACCCGCCTGGTCGACCAGCTACTGACTCTATCGCGCCTGGATTCGCTGGCGCAGCTGGATGATGTTCAAACGATCGCTCTTGATGAACTGCTCCAGTCGGCGGTCATGGAGATGTACCACCCGGCGCAGCTGGCCGGAGTTGAGCTGCGCCTGCACCTGAACGCAAAGAGCATCATGCGCACCGGGCAGCCGCTGCTGCTAAGCCTGCTGGTGCGCAATCTTTTAGATAACGCCGTGCGCTACAGCCCCGCCGGAAGCCAGGTCGACATCACCCTGGATGCCGGTGAATTCCGCGTACGCGACAACGGCCCGGGCATCAGCGCCGAGGCCCTGACGCGCGTCGGCGAGCGCTTTTATCGTCCTCCTGGCCAGGAGCAGCCCGGCAGCGGCCTCGGGCTCTCCATCGTCAAACGTATCGCCGCGCTGCACGGGATGACGGCAAGTTTCGGCAACGCCCGGGACGGCGGATTCGAGGCGCGCATTCGCTGGTAGCGGCATTATTGCTATAAAAGCAAAAGACTTTGCACATTTTGCTCATTTTACCGCTCTGCCCGACGGGGTAAAATTAACCACAAAATTGAAAAGTTGAGGATAAAAAATGAGCAACATCCTGATTATTAATGGCGCAAAAAAGTTCGGCCACTCTAACGGCCAGCTGAACGACACCCTGACTGAAGTCGCGGAAACCTATCTGCGCGACCTCGGGCATGATGTTAAAGTGGTCCGCGCCGATAGCGACTACGACGTGAAAACCGAAGTGCAAAACTTCCTGTGGGCCGATTCCGTTATCTGGCAAATGCCGGGCTGGTGGATGGGCGCGCCGTGGACGGTGAAAAAGTACATCGATGACGTCTTTACCGAAGGTCACGGCGCGCTGTATGCCAGCGATGGCCGCACCCGCTCCGATGCCAGTAAGAAATATGGCTCCGGCGGCCTGATTCAGGGCAAAAAATATATGCTGTCCCTGACCTGGAACGCGCCGATGGAAGCCTTCACCGAGAAAGATCAGTTCTTCCACGGCGTTGGCGTCGATGGCGTTTACCTGCCGTTCCATAAGGCCAACCAGTTCCTCGGGATGAGCGCCCTGCCGACCTTCATCGCCAACGATGTGATCAAAATGCCCGATGTTCCGCGTTATACGGCAGAATATCGCAAGCATCTGGCTGAAATTTTTGGTTAACTGTAATGAGTTATGAAAAGACGACAAGCGCGGCTAACCGAGCGGCGGCTTGAAGTATGATGAGAATAGACAGAAGGAGTTGAGTTAACCATGTTGACAGTGATCGCTGAAATTCGCACTCGTCCGGGCCAACACCACCGCCAGGCGGTGCTGGATCAGTTCGCAAAAATTACCCCGACCGTTCTCCAGGAAGAGGGCTGCCACGGCTATGCGCCGCTGGTGGATCACGCCGCTGGCGTCAGTTTTCAGACCACCTCGCCGGACTCAATTGTGATGGTCGAGCAGTGGGAAAGCGTCGCGCATCTTGAAGCGCACCTGCAGACCCCGCACATGAAAGCCTACAGCGAAGCCGTGAAAGGCGACGTGCTGGAGATGAGCATTCGTATTCTGGAAGCGGGCATTTAAGCAACGCTGGCCGCCCGGTAAGCGCACGCTACCGGGCAATAGCGTTACCAGTACAGTTTCCAGCTCTGCGTCATGCGCATCAGCGCTTCAACGTAAAAATAGTCCCCCCAGCTACAGCACTCATCGACGCCTTTATTACTCGCCAGATGGTAGACCGAGTGCTTGAGTAAACCATTACCCTTGTCACTTTTTGCCATCAGATAGCCCTTCGTCAGCGAGGCCATTATCGCCATCGCCCACTGTTGATAGCGTTCGCGATCCGGGTCGGTCGTTGGCAACTGCTTAACCAACTCCAGCAGACCGCATACGGCGATAGCAGCCGAAGAAGAGTCTCGCAGCGCATCGGTGTTTATCAGCGCCAGATCCCAATGACAGACATAGTCCTCTGGCAGGCGGTTGAGGAAATAGTTGGCCAGTTTTTTTGCCAGGCCGACCAGCGCCCTGTCGCCGGTATACATATAGCTGAGCAGAAAACCATAAATTCCCCACGCCTGGCCGCGGGACCAGCAGGAATCATCGGCATAACCCTGCTGAGTATTCCCATAGCGCGGCTTCCCGCTGACAACATCCATATAATAGGTGTGCCAGGTCGAAGCATCTTCACGTACCAGAAAAGCCGCCGATTGCCTGACGTGCGCCAGAGCCGCATCCCTGAAGCGCGGGTCGCCCGTTTGCTCGCTTGCCCAATAAAGCAGCGGCAGATTCATCGTGCAGTCAATAATCATCCGCCCGGCCTGGGCGGGATCGTTGAGATCGCCCCAGGCCTGAATAATCTGCGCCTTCGCGTGAAAGCGCTCCAACAGAGCCTCCGCCGCCATCAGCGAGAACCCGCGCGCGTCGCGATTACCGGTTAAACGCCAGGCCGCCACGCAGGAAAGCGTGTAGAGAAAGCCCAAATCATGCGTATTGGTGTCGTGACGCCCTGCAATACGCAGACCGAAAGTCCGCACGTTTTTCTCCGCCATCTGGCGAAACTTATCTTCACCGCTCATCTCCCACGCCAGCCATAGCTGTCCGGTCCAAAAACTGGTCGTCCACTCGACGTTTTCAGTCAACGGATAATAACCTTCGACGCAGGTCTCAGCGGGAAATTGTTCACCGAATTCCGTTAAATGACGGCCAATCAGTTCAAGGACATCTTCACGCGCCCGCTTCATTTCTTCCCGGAAGCAATCCATTGAGATCGGCTCGCCGGGGAAATCGCGCAATGGTTCCTCTACGATATTATTTAACATATTTCGGTTCCTTATCGCTTAGCTTATTTTGATGCGTTATTTTCTGAAACATTGAGGGTGGCAGAGCTGCGCCGTTTACTCTGGCATGACGATAAGGTAAATGCCGATATCACGGTAAAAACCAGCGCAATCATGCCCATAATAATATACGTTTTCTCAAACCCGATACGATCGTACATAAACCCGGCAGGTGACGAGACGACCACATTACCAACATATAACATCGCCTGATAACCTAACAAATACATCGTTGCATTAACGCGTTTGTCAAAGTGCTCGGCGATATACTTAAATACTGAAACCAACAGCAGGCATATTTCCAGGCCATACAATGGTTTTAATAGCGAAATCAACAGATGGGAATCACACAGGCCAGAAATCACCAACCTGGCGCCTACCAGCAGGCCAACAATTAATAATCCACGTTTTGCGCCAATGTAGTTAACAAAGAATGGAATGACCATATACATAATAAATTCCATCCCGGACTGTACCGTTCCCAGATAACCAAAAATGGCGTTGCCTTTATGGACATCGGCAAAGAACGTGACAAAATAGCGCGAAAACTGCTGCTCCGCGATAAACATCATCCACGCCACCCCGGCCACGTACAGGCAGAATGCCCAGAATTTACGGTTACGCAGAAGGGTATAAACATCCGCCGGAGAAATTTTATCTTTGACCAGCACCTGCGCGGCGTTCTCCGCATTTTCGTTGACTTTCAGGCTTAATAAAACGGCCAGCATCACTATCGACGTGACGCTTCCCAGGATAAAGTTATACGCTGGCGAGAGGTTAAACAGCAGGCCAGAGAAAGAAGACGCTACCGCCCATCCGAGCGATCCCCACATGCGAATTTGCCCAAACTCCATATTGTTCAGACGGCTGTAACGGTCGGTATAGGATTCACAGGCCGCGACGCCCGCATACCAGGCGAAGCTTAAATAGATCGCACCGACAATAATACCCAGCATCGTCTTGGTTAACAGTAGCGGCTGATAAACATAAATAAAAAAAGGCGCCATTAATGCCGACATCAGCACCACAAAATAGAGCAGATATTTACTCATCCCTATTTTATCAAGTATATAGCCATAAATGGGTTTAAGAACAACTGAAAATACGCCATTTACGGCAAAGACGGTGCCAATAACCGCGCCGCTTAGATTCGCTTTTTGCCCTAACCATATGGCGAGCAGGCCAATACTGGCAGACCAGGTGAAAAAATACAGAAAAATGAAGGCGCTTATTTTGTAATACTCAACTTTGTTATTCGTATAGGTACTTTCCATACTATCCTCAGCGAAAGCATGTAAAAAATCGAATAATGAGTTGCCGGGCGTTAGCCCGACCGCGTTTAAAAATAAATAGTTTGCTGGGTTTCTTTTTGGCTATCCATAATAATAAAGCGGCGATCTTGTCGAATGAGTAACGGCATATCGGCAAAAACTTTATTTATCTCAGCGCTGGCGATAACCGCACAGGCCAACCAATGTTCGCCAGGAGCCAGCTCGGTGGTTAAAGTGGGAATGGCCGCGCAGGGCGCAAACATGATACTGCTATTGGGCGGCGTGATAACGGCCTCGCCCTGCCTGGCGATACCGGGAGCAAGATTGGCTATCATGCTGCTCCCATTGCTGGCCAGAATCAGGCTGCTGCCGGCCTCCAGGCAGGGCTCCGCCTTCAGTACCGCAAAGCCCCCCTCCACGGACTGTAGCCGTCGAGCGCTGGCAATGTGGTGTACCCGAACGTGCCAGTCGCCGCAGGGGATAAGCCAGGTGCGGATATGTACGTCTGACCACGGCGACCAGCGGCAGAAAATCGCGTTCTCCGCTACCGTCACTTCCTCGCATTCGCGCCGTCCGCGCCAGTAATTATCGTTGTCAGATAGCAGGAGCATCGAGTCGCAGGCGGCATGCTTAAGGCCATACCGCCCCCGCTCAAGGGTAAAACCAAAGCGGCTGGAGTAGGCAAACCGGGTATATTTGGCTTCGGTATTGACGTAATTATTTAACTCCAGCTGGCCCGACGTCAGCATCGTTACATGGCGAGAATGGCGATCGTGCTGCAAAATTTGCGCCGCTTGGGGTATCACGCGCACCTTAGCCAGCGGCGGCAGCGGTAACTCTTCCGCTAGCCAAAAATCATGATCTGCCGGTAACGCCAGAATCAGGAAAACCTTCAGCGCCCAGTAAGGGGACCCGGGCGAATTATAGTCCTCGCACATCGCCAGATTGGGATAGGCAAAACCCAGCGTCAGAATACCGTCGCGATCGAAAATCGGCTGCTGCTGCCACCAGCGTAAATGGCGTAGGATCAGTCCTTTCACCACGCCAGGAGAAAATTCGTCCACCCCGGAAAACGCCACCGCGCTCCAGAAGGCAATCATGGCGAAACGATAGGTCAGGCTGCGCCCAAAGGGTACGGATGAACCATCCGCCGCCGACATATAGATAAAATCCCGGGCAAACAAACGGGAGCGTTCGCGTAACGTGGCGGCCCGCTCTGCATCATCCGGACTCAGGGTGGCGTACAGTAGGCCGTAAAAATGAAAAGCCATAGAGATGTAGTAATCTTTTGGCCGCCCCGGCCCATCGGAGTACCATCCTTCGCCCAAATAGTAGGCTTCCATCATCGCAAACCGGCGATCGATGGCGGCCTGATCGAAGGCTAATCCCGCGCGCTTAAACCCAAGCTGAACGATAATAGCGAAATAGTTCCAGTTGCTGTCGGGCATCTGCGCATCGGTGATTTGATTCAGCCAGCGGTGGAAATTCGCCAGTTCCTTTTCGCTGAATACATCCGTCAGGCGCGTCTGCAGTAACGCCAGGCCCAGACCGTAGGCCGCCATCTCCACCAGCCGCTGATCGTATGGCCCCGTATCGCCCCAATACTGTGGGCTATCGGGATCGGTACCTAGCTTAATCGCCTGGATATATTTCTCAGCAAAAGGCGTCTCTTCACCGCCCGCCCACAGCGGAAATAGCGCCCATAGCGCTCTGGATAACCCCTCCATACCGGCAATATTCGTATCATAATGCGCGCAGGTATCGCCGAGCGTGAACTGCGCCTGACCGGCCGGAAATTGGGCGTCGAGCGCGCTCAGCATCGTTGTAACAGCGCGAATAACGTCGTCACGCGATGACAATGGATTTGATTTTTCTTTCGTTGCCGACCACATAGCTCCCCCCTGATTTAATGGGCAAAGCATAGTGAATCGCCGGGGATGAGAAATGTTACCTCAGTCACACCGGCAGGATAAAAATAAAACAGCAATTGATAAAATTTAAAAAGGTAGTTTATAAAACGAATAATCCCTGCAAAAGTTTAAATTTATTGCACTATGGCGCAGACCTTAAATGAAGAACGTCTGGAACTGATAACCCTCAATGACGCAACGGCGTCGTTTAGCCGGTTATTCGCCAATACGGTCCGCTATCATCACTGGCATCAGTGTCTTGAAGTACTGTACGTAGAGGAGGGGTTCGGCGTGGTGATTGTCGATCATAAGCAATACACCATGCGCCCGGGGAGGATGTTTTTCTTCCCTCCCTTTACGCTGCATAAAATCATCGTGGATGAGCAGGCGCAGGATCGTTACCGGCGAACCATCATTCATCTCGACCAGTATGCCCTGCTGAAAGGATTACGTGATTTCCCCTACTCCCGCCAGCGGCTCCATAATCTGACCCAGCGAGCGGGCCAATCCTGGGTAGTGGACATCGCCGATATTCACCCCCACATCGATTTTTTATTCAGCCGCTATGAAAAGCTGGCCGGAGACTCGCCGCTAAATAGCGAGCAGGTTTCCTGTCTGCTGCTCTCTTTACTCAGCATGCTGAGCGAAGATCATCCCAGCATGTCGGGAATAACCGATGGTACCGCAAGCCAGGTGATGTTCTGGCTTGACGAGAATTACATGCGAAAATTTAGCCTGAGCAGGCTGGCGGAAGAGTTGGGTAAATCGAAGAGCTATATTTCGCGCCGCTTTCATCAGGAAACGGGCGAAAGTATTGTCAATTATCTCAATACGATACGCCTAAGAAAAGCGTGCGAGGCGCTATTGCATAGCCAGCAGAGCGTGCACGAGATCGCCCGAATGGTCGGGTTTTCAGATGTCACCTATTTTATCAGCGCGTTCGGCAAGGGCATTGGCGAAACGCCGCTGCAGTACCGGAAAAGACATAAAATTTAAAACTGTATCCCGGACGGGGCACGCGAGCCGCCGTCCGGCATTCGCCTGCGTTACCCTTCGATATCCGCCAGATCGCCCTTCTCCTGCAGCCAGTTACGCCGATCTTCAGAGCGCTTCTTCGCTAACAGCATATCCATCATAGCGGTTGTCTGCTGTTCATCTTCATCGTTGATAATCAGCTGTACCAGACGGCGGGTATTCGGATCCAGGGTAGTTTCACGCAGCTGCAACGGGTTCATCTCGCCCAGCCCTTTAAAGCGCTGTACGTTCGGTTTGCCTTTCTTACGCTTGAGCTGCTCGAGCACGCCCGCTTTTTCTTCTTCCGTCAGCGCGTAGTAAACCTCTTTGCCGAGGTCGATACGGTACAAAGGCGGCAGCGCCACGTAAACGTGGCCGTGTTTAACCAAAGTGCGGAAGTGCCTGACGAACAGCGCGCACAGCAGCGTCGCGATGTGCAGACCATCGGAGTCGGCGTCAGCCAGAATACAAATCTTGCCGTAACGCAGCTGGCTCAGGTCATCGCTATCCGGATCGATACCAATCGCGACGGAAATATCATGCACTTCCTGGGAAGCGAGCACTTCATCGGAAGAGACTTCCCAGGTGTTAAGGATTTTACCTTTCAGCGGCATGATCGCCTGGTATTCGCGGTCGCGCGCCTGCTTGGCAGAGCCGCCGGCGGAATCTCCTTCCACAAGAAACAGTTCGGTCCGATTCAAATCCTGAGCGGTGCAATCCGCCAGCTTGCCGGGAAGGGCAGGACCGCTAGTGAGCTTTTTACGCACCACTTTTTTCGCCGCGCGCAGACGACGCTGGGCGCTGGAAATCGCCATTTCCGCCAGCAGCTCCGCCGACTGGACGTTCTGGTTTAGCCACAGGCTGAACGCGTCCTTAACGACGCCGGAAACAAACGCGGCGCACTGACGTGAAGAGAGGCGCTCTTTGGTTTGCCCGGCAAACTGCGGATCCTGCATCTTCACGGAAAGCACGTAAGCGCAGCGCTCCCAGATATCTTCCGCCGATAGCTTCACGCCGCGCGGCAGGATGTTCCGGTATTCGCAGAACTCGCGCATAGCGTCCAGTAAACCCTGACGCAGACCGTTAACGTGGGTGCCGCCCTGCATGGTAGGGATCAGGTTGACGTAGCTTTCGGTCAGCAGCTCGCCGCCTTCCGGCAGCCACAGCAACGCCCAGTCGACCGCTTCGGTATCGCCAGAGAAGGTGCCGACGAACGGTTTTTCCGGCAGCAGAGGCAGGCCGTTAACCGCTTCGCTAAGATAGTCGGTCAGTCCATCGGCGTAGCACCAGCGTTGTTCACTGTCGTTGACCAGATCGCGGAAAACAATCTCTACGCCCGGGCAAAGAACGGCCTTGGCTTTTAACAAATGCGAGAGGCGTGAGACGGAAAAACGCGGGCTGTCAAAAAAGCTTTCATCCGGCCAGAAGTGCACGCTGGTACCGGTATTGCGCTTACCGCAGGTGCCGGTCACATGGAGATCTTCTACTTTATCGCCATTTTCAAAGGCGATGCTGTAGATCTGACCGTCGCGGCGCACGTTCACTTCAACGCGTTTCGATAGGGCGTTGACCACTGAAATCCCTACGCCGTGCAGGCCGCCGGAGAACTGGTAGTTCTTATTGGAGAATTTCCCCCCCGCGTGCAGGCGGCAAAGAATCAGTTCAACTGCCGGAACCCCTTCTTCAGGATGGATATCCACCGGCATTCCGCGGCCATCATCGATAACTTCCAGCGACTGGTCGGCATGGAGAATGACCTCCACGCGTTTCGCGTGACCGGCCAGGGCCTCATCCACGCTGTTATCAATAACTTCCTGACCAAGATGATTTGGACGTGTGGTATCAGTGTACATTCCCGGACGGCGGCGAACCGGCTCTAGCCCGGTGAGTACCTCAATGGCATCAGCGTTATATGAAGATTGCGTCATGGTGTGTATTCGTAGGTCGTTCCGAACCGCTCAGCGCAGGCCCAGAAAATCGATAATCTGAGTGAAATGATCTTCAAAGCCAACAAATGCGTGATTACCGCCCTCCTCTACCGTCTGTCGGCAGGAGGCGAAATAATCAACGGCCTGGCGGTAATCAAGCACTTCATCGCCCGTTTGCTGCAATAACCAGATTAAATCCGGCGCTTCCAGCGGGTCAATTTGCATGACTTTGAGATCATAAATATGGCGAGACTCTAGCACATATTGCTGCCCCGTGTATGGATTCTCATTGGGGCCAAGGAAATTGTTCAATAGCTCAAACGGGCGCACCGCAGGGTTCACGACCACCGCCGGCAGCATAAAGCACTGCGATAGCCAGGTCGCGTAATATCCCCCCAGCGAGGAACCGACAACGCCTAGCGGTTCGCCGCCGTGCTCCAGCACGATGGCCTCCAGATATTCCGCCGCTTGCGCGGGGTAAACCGGGAGCTCCGGTATCACCATTGAGATGTCAGGATAGGTCCGCGCCAGCCACTCTTTCAGCGCAGTCGCTTTTGCCGAGCGCGGCGAGCTGTTAAAACCATGCAGATAGAGAAGCGTAGACATCAGTATCCTTCTGAAGCGATATCCGGGTGAAATTTCACGCCTTCAAGGCGGCAAACTTCAGTGGTCAACGTGCCATCAGGATGCAGATCCAGCCAGCGCCAGCCCGGAGAGACGGTATCCAGCGTGAAGTTAGCGCAGTGCGGCTTAAACTGCACGCAGGTGGATGGCGTGGCCATCATGCGCCGACCATTCCAGTCAAGATCCAGTTCCTGATGAATATGGCCGCACAGCAGATGCTTAACGCGAGGAAACGCGGCCAGCGCGCAATCAAGCGCCCCGGCATTGCGCAGGCTATGCTGATCCAGCCAGCTGCAGCCTGACGGCATAGGATGGTGGTGCAACAGCAGCAGCGTATACCGCTCCGGGACTTCCGCCAGCTTCTGCTCAAGCCATTCAAGCTGGAAATCGCTCAGCTCGCCGTGCGGCACGCCGAACACCTGGCTATCCATGAGCAATATTTGCCAATGGTCGCCCAGCAATACGCGTTTAGCGGGGGAGATGCCTGATTCCTGCAGCGTGCTATACATCGCCGGTTGAAAATCATGATTACCCGGCAGCCAGACGCAAGGTGCAGCAAAACTCGCGATGCCCTCAGCAAAATGCTGATAGGCCGCGGCAGAGTGATCTTGCGCCAGATCGCCTGTAGCAACAATCAGGTCGCATTCTCGCTGTGAGGCGTGGATAGCATCCAGTACGGCCTGATAGCTTTCCCAGGTATTGATGCCTAACAGCGTTTCGTGTTTTTCAGCAAACAGGTGAGTATCGGTAATTTGTAATATCCTGACTCTGGCCTCACCAGCCAAAGGTAGGTTTAACAGGCTTTCCAAATGGTGTCCTTAGGTTTCACGACGCTAACAAACCGGAATCGCCATCGCTCCATGTGCTAAACAGTATCGCAGCCAATCGGCCAAAAACTGATTAATTTGATGCTTTTCGTCGCGTTGATGCAACTTTTTATTAGGATAATCATACCGCGCTTTGAAGCGAAAGATCTGCTGGCTTGAACACACTTCAGCGACCATTGCATCGTGATAGAGCCGTACCGTCATTGACGGCAGACTCCAGTAGCTCACCGACGGAGCCGTCTGCTCAATCGCCACTAACGTAGTGTAGCGGGTCGATTCGACGATGGTTAATCGGTATTGCGCGTTGCCCACCTGGTAACTCACCTTTTCTCCCGCTGCATCCGTTCGCGGCAACAGGCGGCGCAGCTGGGCAAAGTTGGTTTCACACAGGCGCATCATTTCAGGAAAGTCAGGCGTATAACGCTTCATTTTGTCCACTCGTTGCGTAAATTGTGATAATGCAGTTGCAGCCATTGCAGCGCGATGACAGAGGCTGCGTTGTCGATTTTCCCCTCTTCCACCCATCTGTAAGCCTGTTCCCGGCTCACCACGTGGACGCGAATATCCTCATTTTCGTCGGCCAATCCATGAATCCCTTTTGCCGTCGTGGCATCGACTTCCCCCACCATAATAGACAGTCTTTCACTGGTACCGCCGGGGCTGGCCAGGTAGCTCAGGACCGGTTTAATCCGGCCAACATTAAGCCCGGCTTCTTCCACCGCTTCACGACGGGCGACATCTTCAGGAGATTCGCCTTCTTCTATCATACCGGCGACCATTTCAAGCAGCCACGGGCTCGCGCTGGTATCGTACGCCGCAATACGGATCTGCTCGACGAGCACAACTTCATCGCGCACCGGGTCAAAGGGTAGCAAGACTGCGGCGTGCCCGCGCTCAAAAATTTCACGCGTCACTTCATCACTCATGCCGCCGTTAAACAGGCGATGGCGAAAACGATATAAATCGAGCGAAAAAAAACCGCGATAAAGCGTTTCGCGTGCAATAATTTCTACATCGTTTTTAGAGAAGGTAATCCCCTGCTGATTGACGTCGCTCATTTCGATATCCTGTAGAACATGAAGTTATGAATTTATAGGCGGTGTGGCTACCGTTTTACGGTTCGTATGTTAGATTGGTGCAAATTACCGCCCCATGGCACATTACGCCAACTTTTTACGGTAACAGACTCTATACAATCAGTGATTATTTTTAGAATTTGAGTAGCGCTAAATGCTTCACAACAAGGAATGCAAATGAAGAAACTCTTTCCCATCCTTATCGGCCTGGGCCTGACTGGCTTCAGCGCCATGAGCCAGGCAGAAAACCTGCTGCAGGTTTATCAGCAGGCGCGTATCAGCAACCCTGATCTGCGTAAGTCAGCAGCCGATCGTGATGCCGCATTCGAGAAGATCAACGAAGCGCGTAGCCCATTACTACCACAGCTCGGTCTGGGTGCTGATTATACCTATACCAGCGGCTTCCGTGATTATAAAGACCAGAATTCAAACGTCACCAGCGGCTCGCTGCAGCTCACGCAGGTTCTGTTCGATATGTCGAAATGGCGCGCGCTGACGCTGCAGGAAAAGAACGCTGGCATTCAGGACGTCACTTACCAGACGGACCAGCAAACGCTGATCCTGAACACCGCGACCGCCTATTTTAAAGTGCTGGCCGCTATCGATACGCTCTCCTTTACCGAAGCGCAGAAACAGGCTATTTATCGCCAGTTAGATCAGACCACCCAGCGCTTTAACGTTGGCCTGGTGGCCATCACCGACGTGCAGAACGCCCGTTCACAGTACGATGCCGTACTGGCAAATGAAGTGACCGCACGCAACAGCCTCGATAACGCGGTTGAAGAGCTGCGCCAGGTGACCGGTAACTACTATCCGGAGCTGGCCTCGTTGAACGTGGATGGCTTTAAAACGACTAAACCTTCAGCGGTTAACGCGCTGCTGAAAGAAGCGGAAAACCGCAACCTGTCGCTGCTGCAGGCCCGCCTGAGCCAGGATCTGGCGCGCGAGCAAATTCGCCAGGCGCAGGATGGTCATCTGCCAACCCTGAATTTAAACGCGTCCAGCGGAGTGTCAAATAACCGCTACAGCGGGTCTAAAAGCCTTGCGCAAGATGCTGACGTAGGGCAGAACAAAATCGGCCTGAGCTTCTCCCTGCCGCTGTATCAGGGCGGGATGGTGAACTCCCAGGTTAAACAGGCGCAGTACAACTTTGTCGGCGCCAGCGAGCAGCTGGAAAGCGCGCACCGTAGCGTGGTGCAGACCGTTCGTTCCTCGTTTAACAACGTGAACGCGTCCATCAGCAGCATTAATGCCTACAAACAGGCCGTGGTCTCTGCCCAGAGCTCTCTGGATGCCATGGAAGCCGGTTATTCGGTGGGTACGCGTACCATCGTCGATGTCCTGGACGCGACGACCACGCTGTATAACGCCAAACAGCAATTGTCCAACGCCCGTTATAACTACCTGATTAACGAGCTGAATATCAAGTCTGCGCTCGGTACGCTGAACGAGCAGGATCTGGTTGCGCTGAACAATACGCTGGGTAAAGCGATTCCGACCTCACCGGACAGCGTCGCGCCGGAGAACCCGCAGCAGGATGCCAGCGCTGACGGCTACAGCAACACCGCCGCGGCAAAACCGGCATCAGCGCGCAGCACCAGCGGCAGCAATCCTTTCCGCCAGTAATCAAGTTTGCGCAGTCCGCGCTTCGCTTACCCGCCGGGTAAGCGAAGCGTTAAACGTAAGGCAACGTAAAGATCCCCCGCTTTCCGCCCCTATTCGCTTCATTTTCCACCACTCATCCTCTATCCTGAGCGTTAACAAAACGCATACCACTGGGTCCAGGAAGACAAATATGAAACGGACAAAAAATATTAAACACGCCTACTTCCGCAAAAGCTGGAGCGCTCGACATTTAACTCCCGTCGCGCTTGCCGTGACGGCGGTATTTATGCTCGCCGGTTGTGAACAAAGCGATGAAACGGTTTCTCTGTATCAAAACGCCGATGACTGCTCTGCCGCTAACCCGAGCAAATCCGCAGAGTGCACCACCGCTTACAATAACGCGCTTAAAGAAGCGGAACGTACCGCGCCGAAATACGCCTCTCGTGAAGATTGCGTCGCCGAATTCGGTGAAGGTCAGTGCCAGCAGGCGCCGGCTCAGGCTGGCATGGCTCCGGAAAACCAGGCCCAGGCGCAAAGCAGCGGCAGCTTCTGGATGCCGCTGATGGCTGGCTACATGATGGGCCGGATGATGGGCGGCGGAATGGGCGCTCAGCAACCGCTGTTCAGCTCAAAAAATCCGGCCAGCCCGGCGTATGGTAAATATACCGACGCAGGCGGTAAGAGCTACGGCGCAGCGCAGCCGGGCCGTACCATGAACGTGCCGAAAACCGCGATGGCGCCGAAACCGGCCACCACCAGCACCGTGACGCGCGGCGGGTTTGGCGACTCGGTCGCTAAGCAATCAACTATGCAGCGTAGCTCAGCAAGCTCCTCTTCTTCACGCTCGATGGGCGGCTAAGCGACATGGAAAGAATCAGCATTACCGAGCGCCCGGACTGGCGTGAAAAAGCGACAGAATATGGCTTTAACTTTCACACCATGTACGGTGAGCCGTACTGGAGTGAAGAAGCCTATTATAAGCTGACGCTGGCGCAGGTTGAGAAGCTCGAAGACGTCACCGCTGAGCTGCATCAGATGTGTCTGCAGGCGGTAGAGAAAGTCGTCGCCAGCGATGAATTAATGGCCAAATTTCGCATCCCCAAACATACATGGGGTTTCGTGCGCCAGTCGTGGAAAACCCATCAGCCTTCGCTGTATTCGCGTCTCGATCTCGCATGGGACGGCGTCGGTGAGCCGAAGCTGCTGGAGAACAACGCCGATACGCCGACGTCTCTGTATGAAGCGGCATTCTTCCAGTGGATCTGGATGGAAGATCAGCTCAACGCAGGTCAACTTCCGGCGGGCAGCGATCAGTTCAACAGCCTGCAGGAGAAGCTGATCGATCGCTTCGGCGAACTGCGCGAGCAGTTCGGTTTTCAGCTGCTACATATGGCCTGCTGCCGCGATACCATTGAAGACCGCGGTACCGTGCAATACTTGCAGGACTGCGCCGCAGAAGCGGGCGTGGCGACCGAATTCCTTTACATCGAAGATATCGGTCTTGGCGAAAAAGGTCAGTTTACCGACCTGCAGGACCAGGTGATTGGTAATCTGTTCAAGCTCTATCCGTGGGAGTACATGCTGCGCGAGGTGTTCTCCACCAAGCTGGAAGATGCCGGCGTGCGCTGGCTGGAGCCGGCATGGAAGAGCATTATCTCCAATAAAGCGCTGCTGCCGCTGCTGTGGGAGATGTTCCCCAACCATCCGAACCTGCTGGCCGCTTATTTCAGCGAAGATGCGCATCCGGAGATGGACAAGTACGTTATCAAGCCTATCTTCTCCCGCGAAGGCGCTAACGTCTCTATCGTGGAAAACGGTAAGGTGCTGGAGGCGGTAGAAGGGCCGTACGGCGAAGAAGGCACCATTGTACAGGAGTTCTATCCTTTGCCGAAGTTTGGCGATAGCTACACGCTCATCGGCAGCTGGCTAATTAACGATCAGCCTGCGGGGATTGGCATTCGCGAAGACCGGGCGCTGATCACGCAGGACCTGTCGCGCTTTTATCCGCACATTTTCGTCGAGTAACATTGAACCCCGGCAGCACCGCTTACTGCCGGGGTTTTGTTTTTTCTCAAGCACCAATCACTACTGACAGCATACTCAACGACCCCATCTCTATTCCTTCAACCGGAATAGTGATCGGCTCCTCGCCGTCCCAGGCGCCAAGAACATACAGCAGCGGCAGAAAGTGCTCGGCCGTCGGGTTAGATAACGACCCGCCTTCATGCGCCAGGTAATTCACCAGCGGATGCTCGGCCACGGGCCCTTGCCAGGCGAGGTTCGCCTTCACGTAGTCATTAAACGACTCCGCCCAGGGATAGGGCGTATTCTCGCCGTGCCAGCGCGCGGTACGCAGGTTATGCACCACGTTGCCGCTGGCCACCAGCATAATGCCTTCATCACGCAGCTGAGCCAGCTTACGCCCCATTTCTAAATGCCATGCGGCGGGTTTCGTACTATCAATACTCAGCTGCACCATCGGAATATCGGCATCGGGATACATTTTAATCAACACGCCCCATGAACCGTGGTCAAAGCCCCAGGCTTCTTTATCCAGCGTCACCGGCACCGGCGCCAGCAGCTCAACCAGGCGTTGGGCCAGCTCAGGTGAACCCGGCGCCGGATAATGCGTATCGTAAAGCGCCTGTGGAAAACCGCCAAAATCATGGATTGTTTTCGGCGCCTCCATCGCGGTCACTCCCGTACCGCGTGTAAACCAGTGCGCGGATATCACCACAATAGCTTTAGGCCGCGGCAGCGTCTCGCCCAGATACCGCCAGGCGCGGGTATAGATGTTATCTTCCAGCACGTTCATCGGACTACCGTGGCCTAAAAACAGTGCCGGCATGCGGATACGTGACATAGTAATATCCTTGGTTGAGAATAGTGGATGCATTTACCTTACGCGCTTTTTATTCAGGATAAACTCAGATAAGCATGATGATGATCGTCAGAAAATTTGAATATCAATAAAATTGGATTGCAACCAGAATAGAAATTTAAATTTTCATTTAAATTCAACAAATTACCATGATTACACGCTGTTTATTTTCCGCATCTTAAACGTTTTGCAAAATCAGTCCACGGGCAACGTGAGTCACAGAAAGAGGCTTACTGGCAAAAACTTTCAATACTGACTGAGCCGATAAGCATTCTCTGTTATTTGTCGACAAAGAGGGAGCATCTTGTAGACACTCTATATCGCGTATTCGCATGTAGATGACAAGATCAACTCTGCATAGCGCACCCGCTCTATTTTTAATCAGCTCGTAATCATTACCTATCAGGAAAAGCTCACTAACGCTATATTTCTGCAGGATATTTTATTCATAACCATTCATTAAAAGAGAATAACCAACTATATACTCTGACAATGAGTATCGAGTTTTCCATATACATAGATTATACTAATAAATTGGTGTTAGCCGCCAACTGAATAAAGTCATGCTCTCCAATAACGTAGTCCAGACCATACTATTTTATGAGATTAATGGGTTAAAAGACCTACATATTAAGAACCGTGTCGCCATAAGACATATTCTATGGTTGATTGGCAGATAAAATCATTTTATGTCAGGATCGGCATAGTCAATTCATCTCGTGAATCCATAACAAATAAGAAATAAGTTCAAATTATCCAATTTAACATTAAGTAATAAAAATAGTCAGCCGCATATTCTATAGTAAAGGACAATTTTAAGTTAACAGCTATTATGGTGATAAAAATCCGATAGCAAAAAGAAGAAGTTACATTCACATAAAATATATTAAAAGTTAAAAATCGCGCTAAACATGCTTAGCAATTCAGACTATAGTCTAAGAAACGCAATAATAACATATATATTAACTTAAACTAAAGATAAATGTTAACTATAAATAACGAGTGTAACAGATGGTGACATGATAATTTCGCGCCGTAAGTTAATATTAACCCCCAGGTTCTAATATTTAACTTTCAGGATTTTGTTTATATTCGCTAGATATGATTAATCTATAAAGGATTATATTCCATGTTAAAGAAAACACTGCTCGCTGTTGCCACCACTACCCTTTTATCTACAGCTGCTTTTAATGCAAGCGCAATCGATCAGGGTCACGGTATCGTTAATTTTTCCGGCACAGTAATTACTGCACCTTGCTCTGTTGCTCCGGAAAGCTCTCAGATTGACGTAAATCTGGGTCAGGTTGCTGACACCGTGCTGAATGGCGGCCAGTATTCTCAGTCTGCTGACTTCACTATTCAACTGCGTGATTGCGTACTGACCAGCACTGATACTGAAGGTAAAACCACTACTATTAACAAAGTTAATGTGACTTTTACCTCTGCTAACGTTGATGTTTCCGACACTAGCCTGATGTCCAACACCAAAGAAAACAACTACGGCGGCGCAACTAACGTTGGCGTGCGTATCCTGGATGCAGGTTACAACACCGTTACTCTGGGCACCGCAGTTCCGGTCATGTTTACCGATACCAACCCGACTCAGGATCTGAACTTCCACGCACGTATGGAATCTCCGACCAAAAAAGCTACCGAAGGTGATGTTTACGCTCAGGCAAACTACGTTCTGGCTTATCAATAATCACTATTTGTTGTCTTGCTTGATTAATCCAGGCCGGTGAAAACTCACCGGCTTTGTTGGCCTACTTTATTAAAAGAAACGGATTTTATGCGTAATCTCATTTATTCCGATTTAACGCCCAAAGGATTATCTCTTTTAATAAAGCGGGCCCTCTATTCTGTATGTATGGTATTTTCTTTATCAACGTCGATTTATGCCATTGAATTTAATACAGATATGATCGATGCCGAAGATCGGGAAAACGTCGATCTCTCGCAATTTGAAAAAAAAGGCTACATCCCTGTTGGTACCTATTTAGTACGCGTACAAATAAACAAAAATACGCTTCCGCGCGCCTATAATCTCGAATGGATAAAATCGGATAATGAAAATGGGTCTCTGCTTTGCCTGACTCAAGAACATCTAACAGAATTTGGTTTTGCGGATGCGTTTATCTTGTCTCTACAGCCGCTGAACCCGCAAGGTTGCCTCGATCTGAGCCATAAATCGGACCTGGTCACTCGCCTGGACAAAGCGAATATGATACTAACCTTAACGGTTCCCCAGGCGTGGATGAAGTATCGGGCCAAAAACTGGACCCCGCCGGAGTTCTGGGACGTGGGGGTTACTGGTTTTATCATGGATTATAACCTCTACGCCAGCCAGTATGTTCCCAGCCATGGCGACAGCAACCAAAACGTAAATACCTACGGTACGCTGGGTTTCAACTTAGGCGCATGGCGTCTACGCAGCGATTATCAGTACGATCAGTCGTTTACTGAAAATAACTCCAACGGCAGCAACAGCAGTCTGCCGCGAACCTATCTGTTCCGCCCTATTCCATCCCTGGCGTCGAAACTCACCATGGGGCAGTATGATCTCAGTTCCGATCTCTACGATACGTTCCATTTTACCGGCGCTTCACTGGAGAGCGACGAACAGATGCTACCGCCGGACCTGCGCGGATACGCGCCGCAAATAAGCGGCATCGCTCAAACAAACGCCAGGGTCACCGTTTCACAGAATGGCCGTACTTTGTATCAAACTTCCGTTTCCCCCGGACCGTTTACAATTACCGATCTGGGGACCACGTTGCAGGGGCAACTGGATGTCACCATTGAAGAAGAAGATGGGCGTAAAAGCACGTTTCAGGTCGGTTCAGCCTCTATCCCGTTTCTGACGCGTCAGGGCCAGATACGTTATAAAAGCTCCGTGGGCAAGCCTACATCAACCACCCACAACGACATTAACAACCCACTCTTCTGGACGGGAGAGATTTCATGGGGCTGGCTGAGCGATATCTCTTTATACGGCGGCGCGATCGTTACCGCCGACGACTACCAGGCGGCGACCAGCGGAATCGGCTTTAACCTGAATAGCTTTGGCTCCCTCTCCTTTGATGTCACACGGGCAGAGGCCAATTTACGCGATGACAATGAAGGCAAGCAGCGTGGCTTCAGCTATCGCGCAAACTATTCTAAGCGCTTCGAGGAAACGGGCAGTCAGATAACCTTCGCGGGTTATCGTTTTTCGGATAAAGAATATGTCACGATGAGTGAATATATCAATTCGCGTGATGGTAACAATACCAACAATAATGAAAAAGAGAGCTATGTCCTCTCATTTAACCAATATATCGAACCGTTGGCGCTAAACAGCTATCTGAGCATTACGCGCAATACCTACTGGAATAGTGATACCAATACCAACTATTCATTCTCCGTTAGCCGCAACTTTGATATTGGCGATTTCAAGAATATGTCCGCCTCTCTGGCAATGAGCCGCGTGAGCTGGGGCGATGATGAAGAAAATCAATACTATTTCTCTATTTCAGTACCATTTGAAAACAACCGCAATGTTACCTACAGTTTGCAACGCTACGGCGACGACGCCGCTACACAAACTGCAACATACTATGACAGTTCGGACCGCAACAACACCTGGAATTTATCCGTATCTGGCAGCGATAAAGACTATAGTGATGGCGAAGCGGCCTTGCGCGGTTATTACCAACACTACTCTCCCTGGGGCCGACTAAATATTAACGGCAGCGTGCAGCCAAGCAACTATCGCACATTAAGCGCGGGCTGGAACGGTTCGTTTACGGCAACGCGTTATGGGGCGGCATTCCATGATTATAGCCCCGGTAATAGTTCCCGCGTCATGGTGGATGCGGATAGCATCTCTGGCGTTGAAGTGAATAACAATCGCAGTAAGACTAATATATTTGGTATTTCCGTGGTCCCATCGGTGGGTAACTATACTACCGCCACGGTAATGGTAAATAATAACAACTTACCTGAAGGTGTCGATGTCACTAACTCAGTTATTCGCACCACGCTAACCGAGGGAGCCATTGGTTATATGCCGCTCAGCGCGACCAAAGGCTATCAAATTATTGGCGTCATCCGCCTGGAAGATGGACGCTATCCGCCGTTGGGCGTTACCGTGACAGATAAATCGACCGGTCGTGATATCGGACTGGTGGCCGATGATGGCTTCGTGTACCTCAGCGGCGTGCAGGAAAATAGTATCCTGACGCTCAAATGGAACGATAAAGCCTGCGACATTACACCACCTAACCACAGTAATGCTGATGGTCAGGCCGTTATTTTACCGTGTAAGTCTCAACATTAATTCAGGATGAAGACAATGAAGATAAACGTAATGACAAAAGGAATTTTATGCCTGGCGGGCGCCAGTTTTGCGGCCAATGCCGCCGTATCTCCTGACAGAACACGCATCATTTATAACCAATCGGATAAAAGCGTCTCGGTGCGTCTGACCAACCAGAGTCCCGACACGCCTTTCCTTGCCCAATCATGGATAGAGGACAAGGATAATAAAAAATCTCGTACTTATATCACCGCAATACCACCAATGTTGCGCCTTGAAGCCGGCGAGCAGGCGCAGGTGCGCCTGATGGGGCAAGCAACGCTGGCGCAGCTTCCTGCCGACAGAGAATCGCTATTTTATTACAATATTCGGGAAATTCCGCCGCGTTCAGAACAGAAAAACGTTATGCAGATTGCCATGCAGAGCCGGATTAAGCTTTTCTGGCGACCAAAGGCTATCGAAATACCTGATGGACAGGTAAATCTGGTCGGCAAAGTCGACATTAGCCGAACCGCCAGTGGATTGACGCTGAAGAACAAGTCTCCCTACTTTATTACTGTCGGTTATATCGGCGTTAACGGCAAAACATTGCTACCGAAAACCGCCAGCATGATGGCGGAACCCTTTGGCCAGGCGGTCCAGGAAATTAAAAATTTACCGGCGAATTTCCAGGTCGGCTATATTGGCGATTACGGTGGCCTGCATATGTTTAAGATCAGCTGCAACTCTGTTCAGGCAACATGCCAGTCCGAACCGGTGAAAAAGGAATAATAATGAAAAAAGTAATCAGTTTTTTAGCATTATTAGCCTGCCTGTTTTCATTCCCTGCGTGGGCGGTTGACTGCTATCAAAATACCTATGGCGGCCCGGTGAGCGCAACGCTAACTCTCCCCCCATTCACCATCCCTAACGACATCCAGCTAGGGAAAAAGATATGGGAAAGCTCGGACATTAACATTACGGTTTACTGCGATAACGCGAGCGAATGGTCTCCATCGAAACCCACAGAAAATATCTATGCGTGGATAAAGTTATCAGCTTTTAATAGCGGCGATGTGCTCAACAATCCCTATTTTACTTTTGGCGTAACATATGCCGGTGTCGATTATGAAGGCATTAATCAAGGGATCAACACCGGCGCCTGTCTTGATAGACAGGATCACTATCTAATCCCAAGTATCTTTCATGATCCTGTATGTAATGGTTCGTCATTGCAAAAAAATATAACCTTTAACGCCCGCTTCCGCCTGTACGTTAAAATAGCAGCGATTCCTCCTGATAGCTCAACGGTCTATAATTTTGGCGATATTAACGTACTGCAGTTTGATGGTGAAGGGGGAGCGAACCTGCTTAGCAACGCTAAAAATTTACGTTACTATATTTCAGGGCTGGATAATATCCATATTCTGACCTGCACAGCATCAGTTAAGCTGTATCCTGAAAATCAAACTGTTGATTTCGGAGCTATTTATAACTACGAAAAAAACATGCCGGTCCTGAAAAAAAACTTTAGTCTTTCAACTATTCGAGATCAAACTGCAGGCTGCACTGAACGATTTGATATTACTACCAGTTTCTATATTAATGAAAATCTCTACGATTCCACACATCTGGATATAGGGAACGGGCTATTATTAAATATCGTAGATGACACGGCTAATACTGATGTTCTTTTCAACCAATATATGCCTTTTACAACATATATACCCGGTGAACCTTCAACAGTAACGCATAACTATACCGCCGAACTCACTAAAAAACCGTCTGAATCTGTGGCCGATGGGCCATTCAGTAAAGATGTCATCATCAAGATAAATTATCAATAGTCATTAAAAATTTCATGACTGACAATAATAAAGCCGGGATAACCCGGCTTTATTATTTGGCGCAATGTCAGCGATCAGCTGGCTTTACGTTCGTGCTCACGACGGTAAGCCGCTAAATCTTCGATAGTGACCACAGCCATATTATGCTGCTGAGCAAACTCGATGCACTGCGGCGCGCGGGCCATAGAGCCATCATCGTTGGTCAGTTCGCACAGTACGCCAGCCGGTTTGAAACCTGCTAACGTCACCAGGTCGATAGTCGCTTCGGTATGGCCGCCGCGGGTCAACACGCCGCCCGGCTGCGCGCGCAGCGGGAAAACGTGGCCAGGACGGTTCAGGTCGGACGGCTTCGCGCCATCGGCAATCGCCGCACGCACGGTGGTCACGCGGTCAGCGGCGGAAACGCCGGTGGTCACGCCTTCAGCGGCTTCGATGGTCACGGTAAAACCGGTACCGTAGGCGCTGGTGTTGTTCTCAACCATCATTGGCAGGTCGAGCTGTTTACGGCGATCTTCCGTCAGGCACAGGCAAACAATACCGCTGCCGTGACGAATAGTCAGGGCCATTTGCTCAACGGTCATGGTTTCAGCGGCGAAAATCATATCGCCTTCGTTTTCACGATCTTCATCGTCAAGTACCATCACACCGCGGCCTTCGCGCAGTGCATCTAAAGCGTGTTCCACACGTTCAAAAGCGGTACCAAAAGAGGAAAGTAGCGTCTGATTCATGGTAAAAAAAACCTCATTAATTGTATGGTTACCAGAATCAGGGCAGTCTTAGGAGCGCCGGTTTAGCGGCAAAAGTCAACGCAAGCGGGCAGAAACCCGACTGAGCCGTTACTCTCTCCCATCCGGACTCTAACCGTCGGCCCCGGAATTACACCGGATCTGCTGACCTTTCTGCATTCACAGAAAGCGCTCGCGGGCTTTCAACGCTATGGTTGATTTACCGCCGGTGGGGAATTTCGCCCCGCCCTGAGAATAAGCAAAGTCACTATAACGCTATTGACTATCGTCGGCAATGCATAAGCTTCAAACATTTATGGTTTATAGGCACCGACGATCGCACTACAATGAGCCCATAACCGACCAGAGCAGGATACCACCATGATTGACCCGAAAAAAATTGAACAAATCGCCCGTCAGGTTCATGAATCGATGCCGAAAGGGCTCCGCGATCTGGGGGAAGACGTGGAGAAAAAAATTCGTCAGGTGCTCCAGTCGCAGTTAACTCGCCTGGACCTGGTAAGCCGCGAAGAGTTCGACGTGCAGACGCAGGTGCTGCTGCGCACGCGTGAAAAGCTGGCGCTGCTGGAGCAGCGTCTTAACGATCTGGAAAGCCGTTCGCTGAGCGCGCCGGCGACGCCTGACGCAGAAGAGAAGCAGTAAAAACAAGCAACGGGCCGCAAGGCCCGTTGTCATATCGGTAAGGTGGAAAGTTGATTAGTGCTCCAGCTCCGCTTCTGGCGTCATCGCGCTGTTCGCCTGCCGGCAGTACAGCTCATAGCGTTGACAGAACCATTCACGATGCGCTTCATCCATATTGCCAACAATGGCCTGAAGATCGACGGGCTGACCTTGTGCGTTCATTCTGGCGAAACTCTGGGCCAGGAAATCAAAATTCTTCATTAAATACATATCGTTATTCTTCATACGCATACTCCTTCAGCCGTTGGTGTTCTGATTGGTCATATGCTTTTTACTTACTTCAGTATTTATCCTTACCTTAACGTTTTTTGTACGAAAAATGCGCCCAACATGGTGATTTATTGCGCCAAATCATTTATGCCGTCATTAAATAAAAAGAGGCCCGCGATTAGGCGATCGCGGGCCTCTTTTGCACTACTTTGTAGCGGAATCGTCGGTTACGCGGCGTTTAGCGCGATAATCCCGGATATACCGCCGCTACGGTGGGGAGAGAAAACATTACTGTTTGTTATCTTTCTGGATCTTCTTAATGATGTTGGTCGTCGAACAGCCGTCTTCGAAGTTGAGCACCAGCACCTCGCCGCCGTTTGCCCATACCTCTTCACTACCGGCAATCTGTTCCGGCTTATAGTCGCCGCCTTTCACCAGCAGATCCGGCAGAATGCCGGCAATCAGCCGCTGCGGTGTGTCCTCTTCAAAAGAGACCACCCAGTCGACGGCTTCCAGCGCGCCCAGCACGATCATACGCTGATCCAGCGGGTTGACCGGACGAGACTCGCCTTTCAGACGCTTCGTTGATGCGTCGCTGTTCACCGCCACAATCAGCCTGTCGCCCAGCTTGCGAGCGTTCGCCAGGTAGGAAACGTGGCCCGCGTGTAAAATGTCGAACACGCCGTTGGTCATCACCACTTTCTCGCCGCGCTTGCGCGCCGCGGCGACCGCCAGCTTCAGCTCCTCTTCGCCCATCACGCCAAAACCGGTCTCTGAGCGCCCGCGCACCGCGTTCTCCAGTTCGATAGGCGAAACGGTAGAGGTACCGAGTTTACCCACCACGACGCCCGCCGCCGCGTTGGCAAAATAGCAGGCCTCTTCCAGCGTGTTGCCGGAAGCCAGCGTCGCCGCCAGCACGCCGATGACCGTGTCGCCCGCGCCGGTAACATCATAAACTTCCTGCGCCTGAGTAGGCATATGCAGCGGCGGCCGCCCAGGCTGCAGCAGCGTCATCCCCTGCTCGGAACGGGTCACCAGCAGCGCGGAGAGATCGAAATCGGCAATGATTTTCATCCCGCGCTCAACGATCTCTTCTTCATCCTTACATTTACCCGCTACCGCTTCAAACTCTGAGAGGTTAGGCGTCAGCAGGGTGGCGCCACGATAGCGTTCAAAATCCGTGCCTTTCGGGTCAATGAGCACCGGAACGCCCGCGTCGCGAGCCAGCTTAATCATGGTCTGAACGCTGGTCAGCGCGCCTTTGGCGTAATCAGAGAGTACCAGCGCGCCAATGGAGCCCAGCGCCTGCTGAATACGTTCGTGCATCGGCTGCGGGTCAACGCCGGAGAACCCTTCTTCAAAATCGAGACGAATCAGCTGCTGGTTACGCGACAGCACGCGCAGTTTGGTAATCGTCGGGTGCGTCGGGACGGAGACAAAATCGCACTTCACGTTAACGTCGGCCAGCGCCTTACTCAACGCGCGGGCGGCATCGTCAATCCCGGTCAGGCCAACGAGGCGAGAGGTCGCGCCGAGGGACGCAATGTTCATCGCCACGTTTGCCGCGCCGCCAGGACGTTCTTCGATATTTTCCACCTTCACCACCGGCACCGGCGCTTCCGGCGAAATGCGGCTGGTGGGACCATACCAGTAGCGGTCCAGCATCACATCGCCAACCACCAACACTCCTGCACGTTCAAACTCTGGCAGCGTTACTTTCATTCCTCTCTCCTGCGAGACGCAAACTTTGCGCGCGATAATAGCACACCCGGTTTTTTAGTTAAGCCATCAACCACTTCTGCCAGCTGGCGCTGACCTGTTCACGCTCCTCGCTAAACGCCTCTGGCGCCACGTGCCCCGGCTGTTCCTGCAGCGCCAGGTGATGTAGCGCATCGCGCAGCGTAGTGTAAGCGTGAGTTAACGCCCTCACCTCTCCCTCGTCCATAATGTCATTCTGCGCCAGCAGTTCCAGAATACGGACGTTATCGGACCAGCGCGTGAGCTTCGGTTTATCACTGGCATAGCGTAGGACCAGATACTGGGTAATAAATTCAATATCGGTGATCCCCCCGGCATCGGCTTTAATATCAAAGCGATCGGGATGCTTATTCCCCAGATGAGCGCGCATTTTTTCACGCATTTCCCGCACTTCGGTTTGCAGTTTTTCGCCTTCCCGCGGGGCGGTGAGAATATCCCGACGAATCGCGTCAAAGCGCGCCTGTAGCTCAGGATCGCCGTACACCACGCGGGCGCGAACCAGCGCCTGATGCTCCCAGGTCCATGCCTCGTTTTGTTGATAATCAGCAAAGGAATCGGCGGTAGTCACCAGCATGCCCGCCGCGCCAGAAGGACGTAAGCGAGCGTCCACTTCGTACAGAATGCCCGACGAGGTGCGGGTGCTGAAAAGATGCATGATGCGCTGCGCCAGGCGCAGATAAAACTGCCGACCGTCGATTTCGCGCTCGCCGTCGGTCATCACCTCCATCGGACAATCGTGGAGGAATACCAGGTCGAGATCGGAACTGTAGCCCAGCTCCCAGCCTCCCAACTTGCCGTAGCCGACCACCGCAAAACCGCGCCCCTGGCGCTCGTGAAGGTGCGTCGGCTGCCCGTAGCGGGCCACCATCTGCAGCCAGGCCTGCTGGACGACCGCATCAATCATCGCCTCCGCCAGCCAGGTCAAGTGATCGCTCACTTTCATCACCGGCAGGGTTCCGGCGATATCCGCCGCGGCAATATGCAGCAGCTGCGCCTGCTTAAACTGGCGAAGCGCCTCCAGCTGCTGCTCTTCATCCTCTTCCGGTACGCGCAGCAGATACTGCCGAAGCTCGTCGCGATAGGCATCGGTGGCCGTCGGCTGATAAAGCGTATTCGGGTCCAGCAGCTCGTCCAGCAGCAGCGGGTGACGGGCCAGCTGGCTGGCGACCATCGGCGATGCGGCGCACAGGCTAATCAGGTGCTTTAGCGCGCCGGGGAACTCGCTCAGCAGCTCCAGGTAGGTTGTACGGGTGACAATTCCGGTCAGCAGCGGCGTGATGCGCGCCAGCGGCACCGGGGCATCGGCGCGCGAACAGATTTCGCTAAGCAGATGCGGCATGAGCTGATCGAGTACCTGACGGCCGCGCGGACCAATCGTCCGCCGATCCAGCTCTTTACGAAAATCGGCGATCAGCGCCAGCACGCTGCGGCGATCGTTATCAGCAAGATGCGCCAGCGCCGGGCTGGTATCGTCCTCCTGCAGCGCGTCCTGCCACAGTTCGCGCCAGTACTCTTCAAGCTGTTCATCCGGCGACTGCGTTTCATCGTCGCCGATCAGTTCATTAAACACGCGCCGCACGTTGGCCATCTGCTCCGCCAGCCGCGCGCTGAGCGTCTCCCAGTCGGCAGCGCCCATCCCCCAAGCCAGCCGGGCGCGATTAAGCTCATCCTGCGGCAGAGTTTGCGTCTGCTCATCGTTGATACTCTGCAGCAGGTTTTCGAGGCGTCGCAAAAACAGATAGGCTTCGCGCAGCCTCTGCGCATCGCCTTCCGGCAGCAGGTGCAGCTCCTCGATGGCGGCCAGCGTCGGCAGCAGGGCCCGCTGTTGCAGCATCGGCTCGCGACCGCCGCGAATCAGTTGAAAGACCTGGACGATAAACTCCACTTCGCGGATACCGCCCGCGCCGAGCTTGATATTATCCTTCAGACCCCGGCGGCGCACCTCGCGGGCAATCATTCCCTTCATATTACGCAGGGACTGAATCACGCTGAAATCAATATAACGGCGGAAGACAAATGGCCGCAGCATAGCGCGCAGCTCGCCGGCATAAACACCATCGTTATCGCCCATGATGCGCGCTTTCACCATCGCATAGCGCTCCCAGTCGCGCCCCTGCTCCTGGTAATAATCTTCCAGCGCGGCAAAGCTCAGCACCAGCGGGCCGCTGTCGCCAAACGGGCGCAGGCGCATATCCACGCGGTAGACAAAGCCATCCTGGGTGGGCTGATCCAGCACCTTAATCAGGCGCTGTCCGAGACGGGTAAAAAACTGCGCGTTATCCAGCTCGCGACGGCCGCCGCGGGTGGAGCCGTGCTCCGGCCAGGCGAAAATCAGATCGATGTCGGAGGAGAAATTCAGCTCGCCGCCGCCGAGCTTGCCCATGCCGAGGATCAGCAGCGGCTGAGCTGAACCTTCCGCATTACACGGCGTCCCCCATTCGCGGCAGCAGGCGGCGTAAAGCCAGTCGCGCGCGGCGACGATTAAGGTCTCCGCCAGCGCGCTGAGCTGCTGTAGACTGCTCTCTTCGCTGACCAGCGATAGCGCCTGGGCCCAGGCGATGCGCACCATAATCCAGCGGCGAAACTGGCGCAGCTCGCGCATCAGCGCGGCCTCATCATTGACCTCGGCCAGGCGAACCCGCAGCCACTCGGCGTAGTGATGCCACTCCAGCGCCTCGGGAGGCGCACTTTCAAGCTCCGCCAGCCACTGCGGCTGCGCGATCAGACTCTGCGCGACAAAATCGCTGAAGGCCATAACCGATTGCGCCCGTTCGCTCAACGTCGATACGGGAAAATCCGCTGGCAGTCGGTCTATGACCGTCTGCCAGTGCTGCTGTAACTGCGAAGAAAGCGGCATCTTAGGGGCTCCCTGGCCTGAAATTATCGTTTTCCACTATGCAGCCAGAACGGCTCCGCTGCCAGCGCCTGGCGACGAAAATATTCGATAACGCTACTGTCGTTATGCGCAATCGCCCGGCGGGTCTCTTGCCAGTTTTCCAGCCACGGCCCGGCGACGTCGAGATAAGCTCCGGATAACAGTTGAACGGTGTCAATTTCGCGGGTCAGGCGCGGAAGCTGATCGACATAACCGTCAGCGGACGGCTGGCGGAAGGCGTTTTTCAGCTCCGCCGCCGCTCTGGAGAGCTGAATATCCGCGAAGCGTTTAAACGATCCGGCAATCTTCTGTTCCCCGGCAGCGTTCAGGAAAGGACGCCAGCCGCGGTTTACCAGCAGATCGGTGAGCGTCAGCTTCGCTCTGACGGTTGCCACGCTGAAAAGCGCCGCCTGGGCCGTTTCGGCCTCCGCCAGCGCCGTTTCGGCTTCGTTCAGACGCTCACGCAGCAGCGTGGTGGCCTTGCGCGGGACAATGCCGCCAAACAGCACCAGCGCATGCCGCACGCGGGCGATGGCGTGCAGAATCTCCGCTTTCGCTTTCGCATTGCCGCGATTGAGGAGTTCATCATGATACAGCCAGTGCGCGAGCGCGCTTTCCAGCGCCGCTTCCAGTGCCTGTTCGACGCTGGCCTTCGGCGCGACGCGAAGGATAGACAACGCGGTGAGCGGACGTTCTTCATTGCCCTGCGCCAGATGATAACCGCGCGCCGCCTTGCTCAGACTACCCTGGCGCAGTACGCTGGTATCCAGCAGGCGACGGGCAAGGGTCAGAATGTCCTGCGTTTTACCGGACAACAGTTCCAGCTCCAGTTCACAAATCGGCTCCTGGTGTTCACCGGCTTTGACTGCGCCGCGGTCGAGCGCGATTTCAATTTCGCTATCGCCTTCCTTTACAACCCATCTTTCACGCGCAAAATCAGTGCTGAAAAGCGGCTGTACGTTCTGTGCGAGCTCCGCCGGCAGTTCTCCCTGCGGCCAGACCTCAGCCGGCAGTTTCTCCAGCGCCAGCTCCGGCGTGTCCAGCGGAATGTTGTATTCCGGACGCTGATGCAGGCCGCCGACGACGCGCCCGGCGATTTTCAGCGTCATTTCATAGCGTCCCTGGTCGCCGCGAATGCGCAGCCCCATGTCGTGGCGGCGCAGCCAGTTATCCGCCGTTTCATAGTAAATATTCAGCAATTGACCCGCGGGCGTATGCTTTGCCTCCAGCGTGTTGAGGTGCTGACGCAGCGCGTCAACGCCATCCTGAGCGACGATAAACTTTAATTCGATTTCTTGAGCCATGACTGAATTCTTCCGCTTATATGCTGTGCCGGGAAATTGCGGCGAACTAACAACGATATTTCTTGTCAGTAAATAGTATTTTGCGGCGAATCGCCATGCAATGCGCATTTTGCCGGGCCACCTCCTGGATGATTCCGATTGTGGCGGAAAACTTTGCGTCGCTTCGGCGATGCCACTACTATCGTTCAACTTTTTATGACCAAACGATGACCTGATGCCTAAATTACGCCTTATTACATTGACTTTGCTGGCGCTGAGCGCCGCCACGGCGGTTCACGCGGAAGAAAAACGTTACGTTTCAGATGAACTGAATACCTGGGTGCGCAGCGGTCCGGGCGATAACTATCGTCTCGTGGGCACCATCAACGCCGGTGAGGAAGTCGCGGTGCTGCAAACCAACGACAGCACGAACTATGCTCAGGTACGCGACGGCAGCGGCCGTACAGCCTGGATCCCCCTGAAAGAGCTGAGCAACGAGCCCAGCCTGCGCACCCGCGTGCCGGATCTGGAAAACCAGGTCAAAACCCTGACCGACAAACTGAACAATATCGACACCACCTGGAACCAGCGCACCGCGGACATGCAGAAGAAAGTCGCCGGTAGCGACGCCGTTATCAACGGCCTGAAAGAAGAGAACCAAAAGCTGAAAAATGAGCTGGTTGTCGCGCAGAAAAAGGTAAACGCCGCGAATCTGCAGCTTGATGACAAACAGCGCACCATTATCATGCAGTGGTTTATGTACGGCGGCGGCGTGCTGGGCGTCGGCCTGATCCTCGGACTGGTGTTGCCGCACCTGGTACCGAGCCGCAAACGCAAAGACCGTTGGATGAACTAATTCGTCTTCTCTGCCAGACTTACGTATCATCGTAAGAAAATGAAGACGGGAGAGTAAGGCGTGATGGTTTATCTGGTCGGTGGTGCAGTACGAGATGCGTTATTAAGGCTACCGGTTAAAGACAAAGATTGGGTCGTGGTTGGCGCCACGCCTCAGCAACTTCTCGACGCGGGCTACCAGCAGGTAGGCCGTGATTTTCCCGTGTTCCTTCATCCGCAAAGCCGCGAAGAGTATGCCCTGGCGCGTACCGAGCGCAAGTCAGGTTCCGGTTACACCGGCTTTACCTGCTATGCCGCAGCCGACGTTACCCTTGAACAAGATCTGCTGCGCCGCGATCTGACGATCAATGCGCTGGCCCAGGACGCCGACGGCCAGATTATCGATCCCTACGGCGGCCAGACTGACTTACGCCAGCGCCTGTTGCGCCACGTCTCGCCCGCTTTTAGCGAGGATCCGCTACGCGTCCTGCGCGTGGCGCGCTTTGCCGCCCGCTACGCGCACCTGGGTTTCCGCATCGCCGATGAAACCATGGCGCTGATGCGCGCGATGGCCGATGCCGGCGAGCTGGCGTACCTCACGCCTGAGCGGGTGTGGAAAGAGACGGAAAGCGCCCTTGCCACCCGCAACCCGCAGGTCTTCTTCCAGACACTACGCGACTGCCGGGCGCTCAAGGTGCTGTTCCCGGAAGTCGACGCCCTTTATGGCGTACCGGCTCCGGCGAAATGGCACCCGGAAATCGACACTGGTCTGCACACGCTGATGACCGTCACCATGGCGGCGATGCTCTCTCCGGAAGTGGATGTCCGTTTTGCCACGCTATGCCACGACCTGGGGAAAGGGCTAACGCCGAAAGCGCTCTGGCCCCGCCATCATGGTCACGGCCCGGCGGGGGTTAAGCTGGTCGAGCAGCTCTGCGCCCGTCTGCGAGTACCGAACGACATTCGCGACCTGGCTAAGCTGGTCGCCGAATTTCACGATCTGATTCATACGCTCCCCATCCTGCAGCCGAAAACGCTGGTCAAGCTGTTCGATAATATCGACGCCTGGCGCAAGCCGCATCGTGTCAGGCAAATCGCCTTAACCAGCGAGGCCGACGTGCGCGGGCGCACCGGCTTTGAAGCCTGCGATTATCCGCAGGGACGCCTGCTGCTGGAAGCCTGGGAAGTTGCCCGGTCGGTTTCAACAAAAGAGGTGTTGGCGGAAGGTTTTCAGGGCGTTGAGATTCGTGAAGAGCTAACGCGTCGGCGAATTCAGGCCGTCGCCCGCTGGAAAGAAAAGCGTTGCCCTCAGCCGCGCGACTGAGGGCGGGCGCTTAGAAGAAGACCACGTAGACCGCTGCCGCGACGATAAAGCGGTAAATGGCGAACGGGATAAACGAAATACGTTTAATCAGCTGCAGGAAGGTTTTAATCGCAATCAGCGCAACGATAAACGCCGTGACAAAACCGACGGCAAACATCGGAATATCGCTGGCGTTGAGGAACCCAATGCTCTTGTACATATCCAGTACGGTTGCGCCCATCATCATCGGCACCGCCAGCAGGAACGAGAACTCAGAGGCCGCATAGCGGCTTACACCCATCAGCATCCCGCCGGAAATCGTCGCTCCGGAACGCGAGAAGCCCGGCCATAGCGCCAGACACTGGAAGCAGCCGATGACGAACGCCTGACGATAGGTCATATCATCAATGCCCACCGCGCGCGGCTGTTTTGGCTTCAGCACTTCCGCCGCGATCAGCAGCACGCCGCCCACAATCAGCGCATACATCACGTTAATCGGGTTAAACAGCGACTTGATGGTATCGTGGAAAATTAGCCCCAGCACCACCGCCGGGACCATCCCCAAGAGAATATGAATAAGCGACAGGCGACCGCTGCCCTGGCCTTCATGTTCGGGCTTTTTACCAAAATGAATGCCGATAAGGCCAAACAGACGGCGCCAGAACATCACCACAACGGCCAGAATGGAACCAAGCTGAATCACTACTTCAAAAGTATTTGCGGTATCGCCTTCAAAACCCAGCAGATGACCGACAATAATCATATGACCAGTACTGGAGACAGGTAAAAACTCTGTCAAACCCTCAACCACACCCAATATTGCCGCTATCAGCAGCGAGTGTATATCGCTCATCCAATTAAACCCTTTAAAAAGTAAAATGAAAAAAACCAGGAACGAAGAACCGAGCTATCAGGCGTGCTTATTTGGCCACAGACAGCGCGCAGAAAACTGAGCGTACAGGTTGTACGCAAGGATTTCGAGCGCTGTTCAGGAACAAAACGGCAAATAGCATAGCCTGATAGCCGGATTCTATGACCGGTATAAACACGCTTTGTTTAACGAGTATGACCTGAAAAGTTTTGTTTCAGATTAAGGCCACGTTCAATAATGACGCCAACGTTGGCCGCTCGCGCTACCGCGCCGGGCTTGCTGACTTTAATACGTACCCATGGCGATTGAAACTTTTCCAGCAGCAGGTCGGCGATCTCTTCCGCCACGCGCTCCACCAGCGCAAAGCGCGCTCCCTCAACGTGGTTGATCACCAGCTCGCTGATATCAGCATAGCTGAGGCAATCGCTGACATCATCGCTGGCCGCCGCTTTGCGGTTATCCCACGCCATTTCGATATCGAACACCAGCTTCTGTTCGATGGTTTGTTCCCAGTCGTAAACACCAATTGTGGTGATTACCGAAAGTTGCTCTATAAATACAATATCCATCACGACCCGCCTGCTTTTTGACTAAACCGGATACCACTTCTGACCAATTATGCGTATTATCCACAGATGCAAAGACATCCCCTAAATAATTTGCGTTGCAGTAAGACCGCGACGCGGCAAGGCTCCAGGCGCACGGCGTTGCGATGCGTCCGGGCGGGCCAGCGCGCCGACAGCGCTGGGGATAAACCAACTTTTTCTAAATGGAACAGCTGATGAGTGCAATCGCGCCTGGACTGGTTATCCTCGCCTACCTCTGCGGCTCAATCTCCAGCGCCATTCTCGTTTGCCGCCTCGCTGGCCTTCCTGACCCTCGCGACAGCGGCTCCGGCAATCCTGGGGCGACGAACGTCCTGCGAATTGGCGGCAAAGGCGCAGCCGTAGCGGTACTGATTTTTGATGTGCTGAAAGGCATGCTGCCGGTCTGGGGCGCGTGGGCGCTAGGCCTGACCCCGTTCTGGCTCGGTCTGGTGGCGATTGCCGCCTGCGTGGGCCATATCTGGCCGGTATTTTTTAACTTCCGCGGTGGTAAAGGCGTGGCGACCGCCTTCGGCGCCATTGCCCCAATCGGCTGGGATCTTACCGGCGTAATGGCCGGAACCTGGCTGCTGACGATTCTGCTCAGCGGCTACTCCTCTCTTGGGGCCATCGTGAGCGCGCTGATTGCGCCCTTCTATGTCTGGTGGTTCAAACCGCAGTACACTTTCCCCGTTTCGATGCTGTCGTGCCTGATCCTGCTGCGCCATCATGACAACATTCAGCGTTTGTGGCGTCGTCAGGAAACCCGAATCTGGTCTCGTTTCAAAAAGAAGAAAAAAGCGCCGGAGCAGAAATAACCTTTGCTTCGCCGCAAGGCGGCAATGAGCTTACTCCAGTCAGTGATTCGGGCGAGCGACAAATCTGCCGGGAGCAGATTTGAACGTCGCTTGCGACGGCCCGCCAGGGCGAGGCCCATGGATGGGCCGAGTAGCCCGTAGCCAACGCCGCTGCGGCTCGAAGTATGACGGGCATAAGCTTTTCATATGATCGGGATGATTGCCCCCCGATCAATACTCTTCGCTGCTGTTTAATCTTGATTTTGCAGGGGCGCGACATTGCACGGCACCGTGTTAGCACAGAATAAAAAAGGCTGGCAGGCCACGCTGGACCTCCAGTTTCAATTTCTCGGCGGGAAAACCACGCTCGCTTCCCGTCGCCATGTCGGTCCCCTCACCGTTCAGCGCCCGTTTTATCCCGAAGCAGAGACCTGCCACCTCTATCTGCTTCATCCGCCCGGCGGCATCGTCGGCGGCGATGAGCTCACCATTAGCGCGACCATTGATGCCGATTGCCATACCCTGATCACCATGCCCGGCGCCAGCAAGTTTTATCGCAGCAGCGGCGCGCAGGCGCGGCTTCAGCAAACCCTGACGCTGGCCGAAAACTCGACGCTCGAGTGGCTGCCGCAGGACGCGATCTTCTTTCCCGGCGCCAACGCCGCTTTGTCTACCGCCTTTCATCTCGCCGCCTCCAGCACGCTGCTGGCCTGGGACCTGCTGTGCCTTGGCCGACCGGTTATCGGCGAAGCTTTTAGCCACGGCGCGCTCGCCAATCGGCTGGAAGTGTGGGTCGACGGCTCTCCGCTGCTGATTGAGCGCCTGAGCCTGGCCGATGGACAGCTGGCCTGCGTCGCGCAGCAGCCGTGGGTGGGAACGATGCTGTTCTACCCGGCGAACGAAACGCTGCTGGAAGGCGTACGCGAAAAGCTTACGCCGCTGGCAAATTACGCCGGCGCTACGCTCACCGACGGCCTGCTAACGGTACGTTTTTTAAGCGATGATAATCTGCTTTGCCAGCGGGCGATGCGCGATATCTGGCAATTCATGCGCCCGCATCTGACCGGCAAATCTCCGGTACTTCCCCGAATCTGGCTGACTTAAGAGAACGCTATGGAACTGACACCCAGAGAAAAAGACAAGCTGTTGCTGTTTACCGCCGCACTGGTGGCGGAGCGTCGCCTGGCCCGCGGCCTGAAGCTCAACTATCCCGAATCCGTGGCCCTGATTAGCGCCTTTATTATGGAAGGCGCGCGCGATGGCAAAAGCGTCGCCGAGCTGATGGAAGAGGGACGCCACGTCCTGAGCCGTGACCAGGTCATGGAAGGCGTGCCGGAAATGATCCCCGATATCCAGGTCGAAGCCACCTTCCCGGACGGCTCGAAGCTGGTCACCGTTCATAATCCGATAATCTGAGGTAACGCGATGATCCCTGGAGAATATCAGATAAAGCCCGGACAGATAGCCCTCAACGCTGGCCGCGCAACCTGCAGCATTATTGTTGAAAATCACGGCGACCGGCCGATTCAGGTCGGCTCGCATTACCACTTCGCCGAGGTCAACCCGGCGCTGAAGTTCGATCGCCAGCAGGCGACCGGCTATCGGCTGAATATCGCTGCCGGCACCGCAGTGCGCTTCGAGCCGGGTCAAAAACGCGAGGTGGAGCTGGTGGCGCTGGCCGGAACCCGTGCGGTGTACGGTTTTCGCGGCGAGGTGATGGGCGCGCTGGAGGCAAACGATGAGTGAAATTTCACGTCAGGCCTATGCCGACATGTTCGGCCCTACCACCGGCGATAAAGTTCGCCTGGCCGACACCGAGCTATGGATCGAGGTCGAAGATGATTTGACCACCTACGGCGAAGAGGTCAAATTTGGCGGCGGTAAAGTGATCCGCGACGGAATGGGGCAGGGACAGATGCTTTCCGCCGGGTGCGTGGATCTGGTGCTGACCAACGCCCTGATCGTCGATTACTGGGGGATCGTCAAAGCCGATATTGGCGTCAAAGACGGACGGATCTTCGCGATCGGCAAAGCCGGCAATCCGGATATTCAGCCCAACGTCACGATCCCGATCGGCGCGGCCACGGAAATTATTGCGGCGGAAGGTAAGATCGTCACCGCCGGCGGCGTCGATACGCATATTCACTGGATCTGCCCGCAGCAGGCGGAAGAGGCGCTGGTCTCCGGCGTCACCACCATGATCGGCGGCGGGACCGGCCCGGCGGCGGGCACCAACGCCACGACCTGTACGCCAGGGCCGTGGTATATCTCGCGGATGCTGCAGGCCGCCGACAGCCTGCCGGTCAATATCGGCCTACTGGGTAAAGGCAACGGCTCGAATCCCGACGCGCTGCGTGAGCAGGTCGCGGCCGGGGTTATCGGCCTGAAAATTCACGAAGACTGGGGCGCGACCCCGGCGGCAATCGACTGCGCGCTGACCGTGGCCGACGAAATGGACGTGCAGGTCGCGCTGCACAGCGACACCCTCAATGAGTCCGGATTCGTTGAGGATACCCTGGCGGCCATCGGCGGGCGCACTATCCATACTTTCCATACCGAAGGCGCGGGCGGCGGCCATGCGCCGGATATTATTACCGCCTGCGCGCACCCCAATATTTTACCGTCGTCGACCAACCCGACGCTGCCCTATACCGTCAACACCATTGACGAACATCTGGATATGCTGATGGTTTGCCATCACCTCGATCCGGATATCGCCGAGGACGTGGCGTTTGCCGAATCGCGCATTCGGCGGGAAACCATCGCCGCGGAAGACGTCCTGCACGACCTCGGCGCCTTCTCCCTTACCTCGTCAGATTCGCAGGCGATGGGGCGCGTCGGCGAAGTGGTGTTACGTACCTGGCAGGTAGCGCACCGGATGAAAGTTCAGCGCGGCCCGCTGGCGGAAGAGAGCGGCGATAACGACAACTTCCGCGTAAAGCGCTATATCGCCAAATACACGATTAATCCGGCGTTGACCCACGGTATCGCCCACGAAGTCGGCTCGATTGAAGCCGGTAAACTGGCGGATCTGGTGCTGTGGTCCCCGGCGTTCTTCGGCGTGAAACCGGCGACAATCGTTAAAGGCGGCATGATCGCCATGGCGCCGATGGGCGACATCAACGCCTCTATCCCAACGCCGCAGCCGGTGCACTATCGCCCGATGTTCGGCGCGCTGGGCAGCGCCCGTCACCGCTGCCGTTTGACCTTCCTGTCGCAGGCGGCGGCGGAAAACGGCGTCGCTGAACGGCTGAACCTGCACAGCGCGACGGCGGTGGTGAAAGGCTGCCGCGAGGTACAAAAAGCCGATATGCACCACAACGGCCTGCTGCCCAATATTACCGTGGATTCGCAAACCTACGAGGTGCGCATCGACGGCGAACTGATTACCAGCGAACCGGCGGACGTGCTACCGATGGCGCAACGTTATTTCCTGTTTTAAGGAGCGCACATGCTTTATTTAACCCAACGGGTGGAGACCCCGGCGCAGGCCACGGCCAGCGTTACCCTGCCGATTGACGTGCGGGTAAAAAGCCGCATAAAAGTCACGCTTAACGATGGTCGTCAGGCGGGCCTGCTGCTGCCGCGCGGCCTGCTGCTGCGCGGCGGCGATATTCTCAGCAACGAAAACGGCTGCGAGTTCATCGAAGTGATCGCCGCCGATGAAGCCGTTTCGGTCGTACGCTGCGATGACCCCTTTGTGCTGGCGAAGGCCTGCTATCACCTTGGCAATCGCCACGTGCCGCTGCAAATTATGCCCGGCGAGCTGCGCTATCATCACGATCACGTCCTGGACGATATGCTGCGCCAGTTTGGTCTGGCCGTGGATTTCGCGCATCTGCCGTTTGAACCGGAAGCCGGCGCCTACGCCAGCGAATCACACGGCCATCACCATCATCACCATCATGAGCACAGCCACTAAATGCCGACGCCGGAAAAACGTCTGCGCTTAATGCAGCTTGCCAGCAGCAGCCTCCCGGTTGGCGGCTACAGCTGGTCCCAGGGGCTGGAGTGGGCGGTGGAAGCGGGCTGGGTAGCGGATACCGCCGCCTTTGAGCGCTGGCAGCTGCGGCAGATGGAGCAGAGCTTTTTTACCGTCGATCTGCCGCTGTTCGCCCGGCTTTACCGGGCCTGCGAAGCGGGCGATCTGGCCTGCGCCAGGCGCTGGACCGCTTACCTGCTCGCCTGCCGGGAAACCCGCGAGCTGCGCGATGAAGAGCGCAACCGCGGCGCGGCCTTCACCCGGCTGCTGGCCGACTGGCAGCCGGACTGCCCGCCCGAGTGGCGCAAGCTGTGCCAGCAAAGTCAGCTAACCGGCATGGCGTGGCTCGGCGTACGCTGGCAAATCGCCATTCCTGACCTGGCCCTGAGCCTTGGCTATAGCTGGATTGAAAGCGCGGTGATGGCGGGCGTCAAGCTGGTGCCCTTTGGCCAGCAGGCGGCCCAGCAGTTGATTCTACGCCTGTGCGACCGCTACGCGGCGGACATGGACAGCGCCCTCGCCGCCCCGGACGACGCCCTCGGTTCGGCGACGCCGCTGGCGGCTATCGCTTCCGCCCGGCACGAAACCCAGTATTCCCGATTATTCCGTTCTTAGGAGAAGGTATGAATATGATTAAGCAACCGCTGCGCGTCGGCGTCGGCGGCCCGGTCGGCTCCGGAAAAACGGCGCTGCTGGAAGCCCTCTGCAAAGCCATGCGCGACACCTGGCAGCTGGCGGTGGTGACCAACGATATCTATACCAAAGAAGATCAGCGCATTCTCACCGAGGCTGGCGCCCTGGAGCCTGAACGAATTGTCGGTGTCGAAACCGGCGGCTGCCCGCATACCGCCATTCGGGAAGACGCGTCAATGAACCTTGCCGCGGTGGAAGCGCTGAGCGAGAAATTCGGCAATCTCGATCTCATCTTTGTGGAAAGCGGCGGCGATAACCTGAGCGCCACCTTCAGCCCGGAGCTGGCGGATCTCACCATCTACGTCATCGACGTGGCGGAAGGGGAAAAGATCCCGCGCAAAGGCGGACCGGGGATCACCAAATCCGACTTCCTGGTGATCAATAAAACCGATCTTGCACCGTACGTGGGCGCGTCTCTGGAAGTGATGGAGCGCGATACCCTGCGCATGCGCGGCGAACGCCCGTGGAGCTTCACCAACCTGAAAAGCGGCGACGGCCTGCAAAATATCATCGCCTTTATCGAAGACAAAGGCATGCTCGGCAAGTAACCCCTGCACCATCCCGGCGCAGAGGTGTCGGGATGGTGCATGCCCCGCCCTCTCTTTAGCCATCCCCTTCATGAAGCCCTGATAGCGCCTGCCCTGCGATGTGGCATAAGGTTTGCTAATTCCAGTCATGCCTAACCATTAAGGAATGACTATGTCATCACTGGATATAAAAACTGATTTACCTGCGCAAACCAGTGCCTCCGGCTCAAAAGAAACGCTGGAAGATTATACCCTTCGCTATGCTCCGCTGAGCTTTCGCCGCTGGGGACCGGAGGTTGTGGCGGTGACCGCCTTAGGCGGCATCGCCTATCTGGCTGACTTTTCTATCGGTGCCAGCATCGGCATGGCGTGGGGCACCACCAATGCGATTTACGCGATCCTGCTGGCGGCGCTGGTTATTTTTCTTACCGGTATCCCGCTGGCGATTACCGCCGCGCGCTATAACATCGACCTCGACCTGATCACCCGCAGCGCCGGTTTCGGCTACTTTGGCTCGGTGATCACTAGCATTATCTTCGCCGGATTTACCTTTATCTTCTTCGCGCTTGAAGGCTCGATCATGGCGCAGGGGCTGCTGGTGGGCCTGGGGATCCCGCTGTGGATGGGCTACCTCATCGCCACGCTGATGGTATTGCCGCTGGTGGTCTACGGCATGAAGGCGCTGACTCGCCTTCAGGTCTGGACAACGCCGCTGTGGCTGGTCCTGATGGTGGTTCCGGTGGCCTGGCTTATCGCCAAAGACCCGGATCTGGTGGATGGGTTTATGAACTTCGCCGGTAAAAACAACGCCGCAACGGTAGACTTGACCGCCATTATGCTCGGCGCGGGGGTATGCCTGTCGCTGATCATGCAGATTGGCGAGCAGATCGACTACCTGCGCTTTATGCCGCCGAAGACCGCGGAAAACAGCAAAAGCTGGTGGCTGGCGGTGTTCTCCGCTGGTCCGGGCTGGGTCGTGTTAGGCGCGATTAAACAGATTATCGGCGCTTTCCTCGGCTTCTATCTGCTGACCCGCTTCCCGGCAGTGCATAACACCGAGCCGGTACAGCAGTTCGTCAGCGTCTTCGATAACCTGGTCCCCGGCTGGCTGGCGCTTACCCTCGCGGTGGTACTGGTGGTTATCTCGCAGATTAAAATTAACGTCACCAACGCCTATTCCGGCTCGCTGGCGTGGACCAGCGCCTGGACGCGCACCACCAAGCGCTACCCGGGGCGGATTATTTTCGTCATCGTCAACCTGACCATTGCCCTTGCCCTGATGGAAGGCGACATGTTCAGCGCTCTGGCGTGGATCCTCGGCTTCTATTCCAACTTTGCCATCGCCTGGGTGGTGGTAGTCGCCACCGATATCACCGTCAACAAAGGCCTGCTGAAGCTGGCCCCGGCGCAGCCGGAGTATCGTCGCGGGATGATCTATAACGTCAACCCGGTTGGCGTGGTGGCTTTTGCCCTCGCAGCAGGCCTGTCGATTAGCGCCTTCTTCGGCCTGTTGGGCGAAACGCTGGCGCCGTTCTCGCCGCTGATCGCGCTGGCGGTGGCTTTCGTAATGACGCCGGTCATGGGGATCACCACCCGCGGGCGCTATTACATTAAACAGCGCGATGACGGGATCCCCGAGCCGCGCTACGATGCGCAGGGCAACGCGTCGACCACCGTTTACCGCTGCCTGAGCTGCCGGGAGGAGTACGAACGTCCGGACGTAATGCATTCGCACAAGCATCAGGGCGCGATTTGCTCGCTGTGTAAGAGTATGGAATAAGTAGGAAGGCAGGCCGACAGGACGTCGGCCTGTGAAACAGAAGACGTTATGCCGCCGGGAGTTCAGCCAGCGGCCAGCGCGGACGAACGGTCACGCCGAGCTCCGCTTTCGCCCCGGAGCGCAGACGAACCATCCCGGCATAGGCAATCATCGCGCCGTTATCGGTGCAAAATTCAGGACGGGCATAGAAGACTTCCCCGCCGCGCTTTTGCATCATTTCCGCCAGCTTCGCGCGCAGCGTACGGTTAGCGCTGACGCCCCCCGCCATCACCAGCCGTTTAAAGCCGGTTTGCTCCAGTGCGCGGCGGCACTTAATCATCAGCGTATCCACGACCGCGTCTTCAAACGCGCGGGCGATATCGGCGCGGGTCTGGTCGTCATCGCCGTTGTTGCGGATGGTGTTCGCGGCAAAGGTTTTCAGACCAGAGAAGCTGAAATCCAGGCCGGGGCGGTCGGTCATCGGTCGCGGGAAGACAAAGCGCCCTTCGGTGCCCTGAGAAGCCATCTTCGACAGCATCGGGCCGCCGGGATAATCCAGCCCCAGCAGTTTAGCCGTCTTATCGAAGGCTTCGCCCGCCGCGTCGTCAATAGACTCGCCTAACAGCTCGTACTGGCCAATGCCGGTGACGCTGATCAGCTGGGTATGACCGCCGGAAACCAGCAGCGCGACAAAAGGGTACTGCGGCGGATTATCTTCCAGCATCGGCGCCAGCAGGTGCCCTTCCATATGGTGTACCGGGATCGCCGGCACGTTCCAGGCGAACGCCAGCGATCGGCCAACCGTGGCGCCGACCAGCAGCGCGCCAACCAGACCCGGGCCCGCCGTATACGCAACGGCATCAATATCCTTTGCCGTCAGCCCGGCTTCCTTGAGCGCCGCCTGAATCAGGGGGACAGTTTTACGCACGTGGTCGCGCGAGGCCAGCTCAGGCACCACGCCGCCGTAGTCAGCGTGCAATTTCACCTGACTATACAGCTGGTTGGCTAACAGACCTTTTTCGTCGTCATAAATGGCGATGCCGGTTTCATCGCAGGATGTTTCAATTCCCAGTACACGCATGGCTAGTTTTACCTCGTTTCAATACCGCGCAGTGTAGGACCAATGCGGGTTGATGTAAAACTTTCCTCACCCCTGGCGTTCACTTCGTGTATACTCCCTGTCCTTATAAAAGTCCCTTTCAAAAATCGCGTCGGTGCTTTACAAAGCAGCAGCAATTGCAGTAAAATTCCGCACCATTTTGAAATAAGCTGGCGCTGATGCCAGCGGCAAACCGAATTTATCAAAGGTGAGAGTTACATGCCGGTAATTAAAGTACGTGAAAACGAGCCGTTCGACGTAGCGCTGCGTCGCTTCAAACGTTCATGCGAAAAAGCAGGTGTTCTGGCGGAAGTTCGTCGTCGTGAGTTCTATGAAAAACCGACTACCGAACGTAAACGCGCTAAAGCTTCAGCAGTGAAACGTCACGCGAAGAAACTGGCTCGCGAAAACGCACGCCGCACTCGTCTGTACTAATCTGTTGGGAGCATAGCTCTCAATTCAGACCGAGTTGTAGTTGTAAGGCCGTGCTTCCGAAAGGAATGCGCGGCTTATTTTCGTTTATGCATTAGCATATACACGACATCATTCAGGATGCACTCAGGCAGCAAGGGAGTGAGTCCCGGCGCTTACTCAAGTAAGTGGCAGGGGTGAACGAACTTAGCCAACGCAGAGGCAATCTGAAGGTTCAAGTGTATAAAACGGGGCATATGGCTGGACGAATCCCACGAGTATTTATCAATGACCTGCTGGCGCGCACCGACATCGTCGATCTGATCGATGCCCGGGTAAAGCTGAAAAAGCAGGGCAAGAATTATCACGCGTGCTGTCCGTTCCATAACGAAAAAACCCCCTCTTTCACCGTCAATGGTGAAAAACAGTTTTACCACTGCTTTGGCTGCGGTGCGCACGGCAACGCTATCGACTTCCTGATGAACTACGACAAGCTCGAGTTCGTGGAAACCGTCGAAGAGCTGGCCGCCATGCATAATCTTGACGTGCCGTATGAAGCAGGTAGCGGGCCCAGCCAGATTGAGCGCCATCAGCGGCAAAATCTTTATCAGCTGATGGATGGTCTGAACACGTTTTATCAACAGTCTCTGATGCAACCCGCCGCCGACCCCGCGCGCCAGTATCTGGAAAAACGCGGCTTAAGCAGTGAGGTCATTACGCGCTTTGCGATTGGCTACGCCCCTCCCGGCTGGGACAACGTTTTAAAACGTTTTGGCGGTAATCAAGAAAATCGCCAGTCGCTGATTGATGCAGGCATGCTGGTCACGAACGATCAGGGGCGCAGTTACGACCGCTTCCGCGAACGGGTGATGTTCCCCATCCGCGATAAGCGAGGCCGGGTGATTGGTTTTGGTGGTCGCGTGCTGGGTGATGCCCTGCCGAAGTACCTGAACTCCCCGGAGACCGATATTTTCCATAAAGGCCGCCAGCTGTACGGTCTTTATGAAGCGCAGCAGGACAACGCTGAACCGTCCCGCCTGCTGGTGGTCGAAGGCTATATGGACGTGGTGGCGCTGGCGCAATTCGGCATCAACTATGCCGTTGCGTCGTTAGGAACGTCGACGACCGCTGACCATATTCAGCTGTTGTTCCGGGTCACCAATCAGGTGGTTTGCTGCTACGACGGCGACCGGGCTGGCCGCGATGCCGCCTGGCGCGCGCTGGAAACGGCGCTGCCGTATATGACCGACGGGCGTCAGCTACGCTTTATGTTTCTGCCGGATGGCGAAGATCCGGATACGCTGGTGCGCAAAGAGGGGAAAGCCGCATTTGAAGCGCGGATGGAGCAGGCTCAGCCGCTCTCCACGTTTTTGTTCAACAGCCTGCTACCGCAGGTGGATTTGAGCACCCCGGACGGACGCGCGCAGCTGAGTACGTTAGCCTTGCCGCTAATAACTCAGGTACCGGGCGAAACGCTGCGCATTTATCTGCGTCAGGAGTTAGGCAATAAGCTGGGGATTTTAGACGATGCGCAGCTTGAACGTTTAATGCCAAAACAGTCTGAAAATGGCATCCAGCGCCCTGCTCCGCAGCTAAAACGCACGACCATGCGTATACTGATAGGACTACTGGTACAAAACCCGGACCTGGCCCCGCTGGTACCGCCTCTCGAAGGGCTGGACCCGCGTAAAATGCCCGGGCTTGGTTTGTTCAACGAACTGGTTAAAACCTGTTTAGCACAGCCGGGCCTGACTACCGGACTGCTTTTAGAGCAGTATCGCGGCACAAATGAAGCCGCAACCCTTGAAAAACTGTCGATGTGGGACGATATAGCAGATAAGGATATTGCTGAAAAAACCTTCACCGACTCGCTCAACCATATGTTTGATTCACTGCTGGAACTGCGGCAAGAAGAGTTGATAGCTCGCGACCGCACGCACGGTTTAAGCAGTGAAGAACGCCGGGAGCTCTGGACTATCAGCCAGGAACTGGCCAAAAAATAAGCGAAAGATTAAATCATTCAAGTTGTATCAAGGCAGCAAGAGAACGAACTCCTGGAAGGAAACATAAATCCATGACCAGGATGAAGGAACGCAGCTAACGCTAAGACAACTTGAAGGATGACGTATTTAACGGCTTAACTGCCGAATATCGTTCGGGAAGCCCCCGACAGCCGCTCGAGGCGCAGCGGCAATAATATAAGTACGCCCTCGCTTTAAATGTTGGCAGTTCGCCTGCTTACACCAATCAAACGAATTAAGTGTGGATACCGTCTTATGGAGCAAAACCCGCAGTCACAGCTGAAGCTTCTTGTCCAACGTGGTAAGGAGCAAGGCTATCTGACCTATGCCGAGGTCAATGACCATCTGCCGGAAGATATCGTCGACTCCGACCAGATCGAAGACATCATCCAAATGATCAACGACATGGGCATTCAGGTGATGGAAGAAGCACCGGATGCCGATGATCTCTTGCTTGCTGAAACGAACAACAATACCGACGAAGATGCGGAAGAAGCTGCCGCGCAGGTTCTCTCCAGCGTTGAGTCTGAAATCGGACGCACAACCGACCCGGTGCGCATGTACATGCGCGAAATGGGTACCGTCGAACTGCTGACGCGCGAAGGCGAAATTGACATCGCTAAACGCATCGAAGACGGGATTAACCAGGTCCAGTGCTCGGTTGCGGAATACCCGGAAGCGATCACCTATCTGCTGGAGCAGTACGATCGCGTTGAAGCGGAAGAAGCGCGCCTGTCCGATCTGATCACCGGCTTTGTCGACCCGAACGCTGAAGAAGATCTGGCGCCAACCGCCACTCACGTCGGTTCTGAACTCTCTCAGGAAGAGATGGATGACGACGAAGACGAAGATGAAGAAGAAGACGACGACAGCAGCGATGACGACAACAGCATCGACCCTGAGCTGGCGCGCGAGAAATTCGCCGAACTGCGTACGCAGTACGAACTGACCCGCGACACCATCAAAGCGAAAGGTCGTAGCCACGCCGCAGCGCAGGAAGAGATCCTCAAGCTGTCTGAAGTGTTCAAACAGTTCCGTCTGGTGCCGAAGCAGTTTGATTACCTCGTTAACAGCATGCGTGTCATGATGGATCGCGTTCGTACTCAAGAACGTATTATCATGAAGCTGTGCGTTGAACAGTGCAAAATGCCGAAGAAAAACTTCATCACTCTGTTCACCGGCAACGAAACCAGCGAAACCTGGTTCAACGCGGCCATCGCTATGAACAAGCCGTGGTCAGAGAAGCTGCTTGACGTAAAAGAAGACGTCCAGCGCGGCCTGATGAAGCTGCAGCAGATTGAGCAAGAGACCGGCCTGACCATTGAGCAGGTAAAAGATATCAACCGTCGCATGTCCATCGGTGAAGCGAAAGCCCGCCGTGCGAAGAAAGAGATGGTTGAAGCGAACCTGCGTCTGGTTATCTCGATCGCCAAGAAATACACCAACCGCGGTCTGCAGTTCCTAGACCTGATCCAGGAAGGCAACATCGGTCTGATGAAAGCGGTTGATAAGTTTGAATACCGCCGCGGCTATAAGTTTTCCACCTACGCAACCTGGTGGATCCGTCAGGCGATCACCCGCTCTATCGCCGACCAGGCGCGCACCATCCGTATTCCGGTGCATATGATTGAGACGATCAACAAGCTCAACCGTATTTCCCGCCAGATGCTGCAGGAGATGGGCCGCGAGCCGACGCCGGAAGAGCTGGCCGAGCGTATGCTGATGCCGGAAGATAAAATTCGTAAGGTGCTGAAAATCGCCAAAGAGCCGATCTCCATGGAAACGCCGATTGGCGACGATGAAGATTCGCATCTGGGAGATTTTATCGAGGATAACACCCTCGAGCTGCCGCTGGACTCTGCCACCACCGAGAGCCTGCGCGCCGCCACCCATGACGTTCTGGCTGGCCTGACCGCCCGAGAAGCGAAAGTCCTGCGTATGCGCTTCGGTATCGACATGAATACCGATCACACGCTGGAAGAAGTGGGTAAACAGTTCGACGTTACCCGCGAACGTATCCGTCAGATCGAAGCGAAGGCGCTGCGTAAACTGCGTCATCCGAGCCGCTCTGAAGTGCTGCGTAGCTTCCTCGACGATTAATTATCGCCGCGTACCGCAAAAAGCCAGTCAAATGACTGGCTTTTTTTATGCCTGAACGGTAATCATTTATTTAAGAAATATTAAAACCAAAATATAAAACCCTTAAAAATATATTCAGGCCATATTCTTAATTACTTCTTTATAGGCAGATAAACAACTGGACTCACCGTTTTACGTTTGTACTATGGGTTTATGGATAGCCCGTAGGGCCTAAAACGGAAGATAAATCATAGGGAAATGGAATGAATAGCAAGCGTAAAATTCAGCTGGCTGATTTTAATAGAACGGTTATTTTAACCACATCTAATACCTTATTTCTCAGTCGCGGAATAGAAAATACCACCATGGATGTGATCGCCCATGAAACGGGTTTTAGCAAAACAACGCTTTATACCTATTTTGAAAATAAAAAAGATATTCTGGATCATCTTATCCTTCAGGGAATGGAGCATTTCCATCAGGAGGTGCTAAAAATAGCCAATCGGCAAAATTCATTTCGCGACTTTTATCGCGAGCTATGCCATGCGCTGATCGCTCTCCACGAAGCGAGCATTGCCTATTTTCCCGCTATTACAGGCAAAATCGCGAGTTCTGAAAAAATCACTAAAAACAATAAAGCGTTGAAAAGTATCTCTATGATTGGTGAACAGATAAACCATATTATCGCCGCGCAAATTACCGACGCCGCCGAAAAAAAAGAGATCGCGCTGAATGCTCCCGCCGCGGACGTCACGATGCTGTTCTGGCTCTGCCTGACCGGACTCGTAGAAAAATCCTCACATAGAGAATCCTATCTTTTACGTCACCTTGAAAAAGACCGTAAATCCTTTCTCGACTTCGCTTTTAACTCAGTACTATTAATGATAGAAAAAGGGAATATTAGCGATAACGCAAAAGCTGGCTAAAGCCTCAGGCTTTAGCCAGCGCAGAGTCGTCCGCAGTGCCTTAAAGCCCTCGCGTTGCCAGCGCCTCGTCAAGCTCCCGGTAGGCCTCCACCAGCTTATCCAGCGTCGCCCGGTTGAGCCCGCTGGGATTTGGCAACACCCATACTTCCGTCGCGCCTATGGTCACCTGCTGTTTACCCCATTTTACGCCGCGTACCTGAAACGCTTTCTCGAAGGCCTGTTTACCGAGGATCGCCAGCGCATACGGCTGATACTCTTCCATTTTTCTGACCAGCTCCCGGCCACCGTCACGGAGCTCCAGCAGCTCGACCTCGCTGGCCTGCACCGTTGGGCGCTCGACGAGCATGGTGATCCCGCAGCGAGTATCCAGCAGCTGAAGTTCCTCCTCGGGCTTCAGCAGACGGTCGGTAAACCCGGCCTGGTGAATCACCTTCCAGAAGCGATTTCCCGGATGGGCGAAATGAAAACCGGTATGGGCGGAAGACTTCCCCGGATTGATACCGCAAAAGACGACCCTCAGGTTCGGCGCCAGAATATCGTTAATCATATTTTCCCCAGCTCAATACCTAAAAGGTCATTATAAAGGATTGAAAATGCGTTGTTTATAAAAACAGCAGGCGTGCGTTTTAGGCTGGATTGCGGGGAACAGTTACTTTATAATCCTTCGCCACGGCCCCTTAGCTCAGTGGTTAGAGCAGGCGACTCATAATCGCTTGGTCGTTGGTTCAAACCCAACAGGGGCCACCAAATAAAACAAGGAGTTAGATGAGAAATCGTCTGACTCCTTTTTCTTTGGATGTGATTTGGGTCAGGTAATGGGTCAGGTAAGGAATTGCCTCTCAGCGCTCTTCATCTCGCTGACAGCGCTCCCGGATAGTGCCGGGCAATGATGTCATTCAGTTTATCGAGCAGTTCAGGCCGCTTAAAGTTGATGTGCGCGGTTCCTTTCTGAAAATACTTGATTGCAAACATCTCATCCTCGTAACGATTACTGTGTCGGTTTGTATGAATATGATCACTAAGACGACGTGTGACGTCGGCGCGGTTGTCGGGAATGGGCTGACCATCAAGGAGCATCAGCATGCGCTCAAGGTCGGCTAACCGATCCCGTTGCCAGCCCCAGTTCAGCCCAAATCCCCATCTGTCACATTTGACTAGTCCCGTAACAATGATTTTTGTGCCAAATTTGCAGGGACTATTGGTCTTATAGTTCCAGGATAGCCCCTTAAATACATTGATTACTCCTCGCTCAAACACCTCACCTTTGCTCTGATGCAGTTGCTCAAATGTGCTCAGAATGTTGGCTTCGCTAACAGCCGGAATATCCTCCCCTTCAAGGTTTTTGTACCACTCATCACGGGCCTGAGCATCCATCAGGCTTAGCATCCCCGATTTCTTCATCAGGTCTTTCCAGATACCACGATCAATATTGTGGGTGATCGCCTTCATCGCGGTTTCAGGTTTCTCCATCAGCCAGCAGTCGTAACGGTATTGCCGCACTCCCCATTCATTCGATTTGCCCCCGCCAATACTGTCGGTTAGTGTAGAAATATCACTAAGCTGATGGATAAGGATTTCTGTCAGGCTCAACGCTGCATTACGTCCGGTAACAATGCGCTCAATGCTGGTGGAGCAAATAACATCAGTGTGATCGGTTAATACCTCAGGTTCAATTGTGCTCATATTCAGGGACTCCATAAATGCACAACACCAGCCGGTTTACGGGCTGGCGCATATGCAGGTAGTGTGTGAAATGGTGGGTTATTTCGTCTTTGCGTCTTGCAGAAGTTGAAGATGACGGAGGTCACTGACATCTTTAAGCGCCTTTTCAATCCATGGCAGCAGCGCTGTCGAATCCGTCCTGTCTTCGTCGTTGTCGAAGATAATCTCGCTGCCGCAATCGATGTTGTCCTGCAGCCAGCGAATCAAAATATCGAGAGCGGTTTCAGTGGTCAATTCCGGCATGTGAAAACCTTGCGGTGATTGAGGTGGGGTTACCAGTCGAAGGTGGCAAAGCCCGGCAGCACTTCGCCAAAGGCATCCAGATGAACAATGCCAACGGCGTAGCGACGGATAAGCGTCACCACTAACCGGCGGCATGCTTTCGACAGGCCGAGACGTTTGAGATGCAAGACCGGAAACGACCATGCGCCAAGGTAGAGCAGATAACCCGAGCCGGTATAGCTAATCCATTCCGACTCGCCAAAGTCTTCATGCTGGTGTGCAAGGGTAAACAGCAGAGCATTGTCTTCCGCCGTGATATGCGCGGTGCTGCACTGGATGCCATTAACGCGCGCGAGGGGTGGCAGCGGATCTTCAACAACCAGCTTTCTGGGCTCGTCAGCAACACGCAGGGAATACCCGTTATCACAGACCACATCAATCAGCGCAGCTAGTTCAATGCCATCAATATCCACGGCGATCCGGCCCGCATTCAGAGCCAGTACGTTGAGGGTATCGGCTTCTACCGTCAGGGACAGCTTCATGGCTGCACCTCCCGGTATTTACCGGTGGTGATGTCGGTCACCGTTCTGTAATCGTTTCGGGTCATCAGTCCGGTGGCTTTGCGGGCGCGGAGAATATCGATACTGCTGAGAAGAGGCGACTGTGTTTCTGCGTTAAAACCGCGACGGTCGGTTCGTACCAGATCGTATTTCTCCACGATAAAATTCACCGCGTCGCACAGTGAGATACCGGCGTCGATATGCTCCTGAATCACGCCATCGTTGCCGAACGGAGTGTCGTTGAGTGTCAGACCGTAGTGACGATCCAACAGGTGGCTCAGAAGCCGTTGCCAGATCTCCACCGGTGACGGGCGTGGTGTAGCCTCCTGAGTTGAGGATAGTGGTTGGGTTTGCATAGTGGGATCTCTTTGTTGATGGGTAAAACGAGGGTAAGTAGTAAGAAGCTTTATGCGGTTGCCGCTGGTGTCGGATAAATCGCCAGGTATACGTAACCATGCGAGCCGAGGGAGTCGGCCTCGCAGGTCAGCCCTTTTGCATAGAGCGTGACACAGTGCTGATGGCAGGGATTGAGTTCACCGCTGGTGAGCATCAGTTCAAGCTGTTTGAGCAGCAGTGGAAATGCCTGGTCGAGATACCGTAAATCAGCGTCGCTGAACTGTCCGGTGATGTTGGCCCGGTCAGCGAGATAATGCAGACGGTTGCCCGCCTGTACCAGCCGTGCGCCAAAACAGGGCGTGATACTGCGTTTAAGCCCCCACCAGGGTTCAGTGATATCGTGGTTTACTGTCGGTATTTCATTCGACAATTTTAGCCTTCCTTAAACGTGTGTTAATTCAGCGTGACGCTGCGTAATACGACATAGGGGCCGTTGCGGCTCTGACGGCGTTCAGCGAAGACCGCGAGCACACCGCTGATATCCTGAACCTCCTGTCCGGCGTAGTGGCAGATGCTGCCAGACCATTTGTATTTACCCGTGCAGAAGGGAAACAACCGGGACTGCGGATACTGGCGGTATATCGCCATCGCCTGACGTTTACTGATAATTTTCATTGGGTTATTCTCCTGTTGTGCTACAGCCAGCCACGATCTGCAAACGAGGTGATCTCCATGCCGCCGACCACCAGGTGGTCCAGCAGGCGGATATCAACCAGGTCCAGCGCCTGCTGAATACGCGTAGTGACCTGACGGTCTGCCTTGCTGGGTTCAGCCTCCCCGGAGGGATGGCTATGGGCGACAATAACAGCGGCGCAGTTATGCTTCAGACCGGCCTTCACCACTTCGCGGGGATGGACCTGCGTATGGTTGATGGTGCCGGTAAATAGCGTTTCGTGGGCTATCAGGCGATGCTGGTTATCGAGAAAGAGCGCGGTAAACTCTTCCCGCTCCAGTGACGCGAGCTGCAGGCGCAGCCAGTCGCGGACGGCATGGCTGGAAGTAAATGATGCGCCGGTTTCACGTAGCTGGCACTCCAGCAGAGATAAGGCTTTCCAGACTGTCTGCTGGTCGGCAAGGGCTAATTCACGGGCAAACAACGGTAACTGTTGCTCCATAGCGGCTGACCTCAGTCGATGATGTGCATGATGGCGTTGCATTCCGCGTGGTTGAGCGCGAAGTCCCGCAGGCGGTAGTAGTGCTCCGTCATGGCGTCGCATTCGGTACGGCAGGCATGGTGGCTGTAAGCCATCAGACAGACCGCAATCCCTGCAGCTTCGGCACTCATGTCACCGCCGTTGCCGTTCATCGTGTTAAACAGCGACCAGAGTTCATCGTTCTCCACTTCCGGGGCCATAAACGCGCCGCCGTTGCTCAGCGTGTAAAAATTCCAGATGCCGCCGCTGTAGTCCGTGCAGAAGCGGTCCATCCACGCGAAAACGGTGGGTTCAAGGATTATCCACTGCGGTATGCTGCCGAAGTACTGCGACCAGAAGCCGATGCGTAACTCGTCAGGGACCACCGAGGCAGTAATTGCGGTATGCTCCGCAAACTGATGATTTTGTGTATTCATTAAACTATCTCCTTATGCCGGAACTGTTGTTTAACGCCCGAAAAAATCGAGCATGTTTTCTGCCATAACCCACAGGGCGCGATTAAGCTTCACATCGCCATCAATACCGGTAACAGCACGGGTGCGGCTGCTTTTCCCCTGAGCGGTTCGCCCCGACAATCCACCTTTCATCAGGTTCTCCTGCACGCGCTGGTATACGGTCCACAGGTCATCGCTGTAGTCCTCCCGGCGACGTGGGGTCAGCAACTGCGATACCGTGACCGGCTGGTGCTCCTCACCAAATCGATACTTCAGTGCGGCATTTGCCAGCGCGTGACGGGCCGGGGCTGGTAACGCCAGAGACTGCATTGCATCACGCTTCTCCTCCACCCGGTCAAACACACCGAGCACTTCGTAAGCCCCTTCAATCACCTTCTCAACAACATTCCCTTTATGCGGTACCCGCACTTCTCCGAATGACTGACCGCAGACCAGGCCATTGGTACAGACGCCGCGAAATAACCCCGGCAGCATCTGGTAGCTTGATGAGCCGTCATGGCTGTTAAGTAGAATGATTTCCGGCACCTGATGGCCGGTAAGTTGACCGGCACGACGCAGGCGAAGCATGTGTTTGGTGTGCTCCCTCTTGCTCTGGTCGCGAACCTTTGTCTGGCAGGCAAAGAACGGCTCAAAGCCTTCACGCTGCAGGCTTTCGAGGATGGTGATGGTCGGGATGTAGGTATAACGGTCTGAACGAGATTCATGCTTGTCACTCCCGAACACGCTGGGAACATGACTCATCAGCTCTTCGTGGGTCAGAGGCCGGTCACGACGTATCTGGTTTATACGGCCAAAGCGGCTGGCTAATCGCATGGGTAACTCCTTATGCAGTGGGTAAAAAGACAAAAGGCCACACTTCCCGAAGGAGGTGTGGCCTGACTTTGTTTATATCGATGATGTGCTGGTGGTGGTTATGCAGGAAATTTGCGGATGCCATCACGAGTGATATACCGGTTCAGCCAGTAACCGGCATCCGACTCAAAGTTCCAGGCTCGCCAGACCATGCGACACTCATGACGGATAACCAGACGGAAATGTGTCCCCTTGCTAATCCTCTATAGCAACACTGGTATATTGAGACGCAACCACCTCTGCCTGCTGACGCGTAAATGGCCCCTCAGGTAATTCAGTAAGTTCAGTCATACTGGCTCCTTAAAACAAAAAGCCCCTGTGGCATAAGCGACAGGGGCTGAAACGGACGAGTAATGATGGCATCAGGATGTCTTACCTCCGGCAACCGACACCGGTAGTGGGTGATAATACTGCGGATCAAACACTGACAGCGGCAGGTCAGTCTGGTAACCATCAGAGGCTTCCGTTGCCTTCATGATTTCGACGGAACTGACGTTTTCCACGCATTCGTTCTCCAGCGAGGCTTCCTGAGAGCGAGTGGCATCGCTGTCGCCAAATGCAGCCACTGCCATATTCCCCATCGCCAGCGTGTTCCCCCCTTTATCTTTCAGACGCAGGGAAAGTGTCAAAGGCCCGAATCCTTCACCACTTCCGCCGTTGTCCAGGCGAAACTGCCAGACGCAGACATTGCCTGGCACCCAGACCATGTCTGTGTTGCGGATACTGATGTAACGCTGTTCTTCGGCCTGAGCCGGTGACAGCAGACAAAGACTCAGAGCGAAAACTGAGATAACGCCTTTCAGCTTCTTCATGGATTTTTCTCCTGATTCTCCGGCAGATAGAGTTTTCCCATTTCCTTGCCATCGTGCGAATACACCACCGATTTTTCACCCGTATAGCTGTCGGTTTCAATCCTGAAACTCAGGGTGATATTGTCCGCAAGGCACAGGGCTGCCATCAGTGGTTGTACTGTTTTCTGCTGCATGTCAGCAATGTAGTAATAATTGCCTGACTCACAGCCTTCCGGTGACTGGCGGGTTTTCATCACCGTATATTGCGGTGTACCAAAGGCATCCTTCTTTACCCATTCCCGGGCAATATCGGATTTATGCGAGACAACCTTGCTGAACGGTGGTGGAGTCAGGTCCTTAAACCTGGCTATCGCTTTCACGCCAGCATCTTCCTTGCTGTCACAACCGGAAACACTGATAGCACTGATAACGGCCAGAACAGTGACAACAATACGCGGGTATGTTTTTTTCATGACGTTGATCCCTTGCTGATAATATCGTTTTGACTGCGTCAGCAGTTACCGGTACGACGGCATAGCTCAGCAAGACTCTGCTGTGCCACCCACTGTTGCAGTTCCCTGTCTTTTTCAGTACGCCGGGCTGCAAGCGCTGCCTGCTGCCGTTTGTTAACACAATTGTCCTTTACCATCATCATGACTTCCGGCGTGAACTGTTTTTTGAGTTCAGCCGCTTTTTCATCAACATTTTCAACGGCGGGATACTGGTAGAGCAGCTTGTCTTCAACGGCTGTCCAGTAGTTAGCCATCCGGTCATCAACGACAGCGAAATAACAGCCCTGACCTTCATTATTGCCCTGATAAATAATCCGGAGATGTAGCGGATATTCGTCACGGGGTTTTATATCAATGTATCTGACCGTCAGGGATTTTTTGTCTGCCAGATAAAGCGAGCCTCCATCTCTGCTGCGAAGAAAAAAGTGATTCGTCCAGGGATAATTGTCGAGTACAACCGCCTGATAGAGTGCGTTATGCATATGGTTATCATCGTATCCATCAGCGGATGTCCAGCCATCTGCCTGCATGTACTGCCAGGCCTTAACTGAACCCACGATATTTTCTGCGATGGCCGGGGTCACAGAGGTAATGCAGAGGCTGGCGGCCAGCGCCGCCGAGGTGAGTAATTTCATGCCTGTTCCTTATGGGTAAGCTGCCCGTAACTGCCGTCAGCGAGTAGTGAATGAAAAACATGAAAATGAGGTAACGCCTGTAAAAAATCCGGGTGTGACAGAATGCGGGTGAAATGTCCGTCTGGTGTGAAGGTTTCCGCGTGAAACGTCACGGAGTGAACTGTGTGCAGTGCAAAAACGGTTATCCGGGCAAGGTGTTCCCCCACCAGAAACCACTCACCGCCGCTGAAAATCAGCCGGTAGGGGGCAAGGTTGTCGCAACGGCATCCGTCAGCCAGCAGGGTTATCCTCCGCTGCTCTGATACTGCCCTGACCAGTCGCGTGAAGATGCCTGGCCGGGAAGACGGTACGGATGCCCCCTGATGCCAGATAAGGCATGGCGAGGAGTCCTTGCTACTCAGCAATGAACTGACCAGATGGTGATCCATATCAGGAAACAACGCGCCAGTGCCTGACTGACGGGCAAACTGCATTGCGGCCTCCTCCTGAATCTCCTGACGGCCTCCGGTCAGCAGACGGCAGCAGCCATCCTGATATTCGAGGTCGAGATAAATCAGACGCTCGCGGAAATCACGATGTAGGGTACGCTCCGAGACGCCAAACTCCGCCGCCAGTTTGCGCATATTCAGCGTTTCCCCCGCAAGCAGACGGCTGATAATCAGCGACAGCCGGACAGACAGGCGGTCATAACGACGCTCAGCCTGAGACATGTATTATCTCCGTGTCGGGTAAGTAGTTAATTAAGAAGGTATTACTGTAAAGGATGAGACTGACAGGTTGTGTCCGTTATACGTAGCGAAACGCCTGGCGCGAAAAGGCCGTATGGATGCCCTGTCGGCAGCAGTAACGTGCTTATGACTGGTGGTATCTTTTGCTGGTGCAGACAGGTTATGTCTGCCACATAAAAATCATCTACCGGGTGGTGAATAAACAGAGTAATCCACCACTAACCTGATAACCTTTTACTCATTCAGAAGAAAATCCAGTCCCAGACCGCGCGGGCCACCGACACCACAGTATCACGCACGGTACGAATCACAGTCTTCAACGGCGCAGGCAGAAACGATGATGATTCTGCCGTATCAAACACCCGGCCCACGGCCTCACCGAAGCCATCACGGGCCTGCGACTTTACCGGCTCCGTGCAGAGCCTCCCGTGCAGCTGTGTCGCCACCGGGCTGGTGGCGCGGTCCGGCAGACAGCGCATCATGGTCGCCACCATCTCTTCAGTACCCCAGCCGCTACAGGCAGATACCACACAGACCGGATGATGCGGTTTAAACATCGCGCTAATGGCAGCCTGCTTTTCCTGAAGGTTAGTCCATTGCTGTGCAGAAGGCGTGCTGGTGCGAGCCTCCCATTCATGGCAGGGTTCTATTTTGTCGGCCTGATTCAGCACGAACAGCACCTGCTGCTGGTAAGGTTGCATCACCCCGTGCCAGAAATGTTCATCCACCGACAGCGCCCGGTCGTCGGCTTTAATGACCCACAGCACCAGGTCCAGTTCCGGCAGCATACGCCGGTACAAGGCACGGTATTCATGGTCCCGTTGCCCGTTTTCTCCCACACCCGGTAAATCAACAATCACCAGACTGTGACGACCACTGCGCAGCCGGAAGCGCAGTATGTCGCGGGTGCAGGCGTTCACATCACTGACGGCGGAGACTTTCCCCCGAAAGAGTTCGTTACAGAGCGACGACTTACCGGCACCACTCTTGCCCATGATGCCAATCACCGGCTCGTAGTGGGTCAGATTCTGAATACGTTCAAGAATAAGCTGGCGAAGCGTATCGGGAAGCGACGCCAGCGGTTTTTCCAGGGCCTGAAGGCCATCAGTTTTATTCATACAGGGTTCTCAGCGTGAAAAACAAAAATTCCCGCGCTCCGGTCAGGGAGGCGGGGGATTCACGGAGATAATATCTATCTGAATTTATTTAGAATATAAGCAGGCTCATGTAACTGTAGCAGTGTCAACTTTACATCACAGCTCATGTTGGCTGGTGGTATTTTGCCAATAATAGACATTTACGCTTGGGTTTAGAGTAAGCGTTGTCTCAAAAACGTCTGGCTCTGAAACCACTATCCTGTAACTTAAGCCCCCGCTTAATTTGCAGGTGGACACCTAATGCGCGCCAAAGAAAGACTTCCCCGAAAACGATATTCCCCTGAGTTTAAAATGGAACTGGTCAGGCTGGCACTTGAAAAAGAAGGAAGTGTTGCTGCGCTGGCCCGACAACATGATGTCAATGACAACCTGCTCTTTAAATGGATAAGGCTCTGGCAACGTGAAGGGCGGGTCTGCCACCCACGGAAAAACGCATCGTCGCTTCCTGCTCTCATACCCGTGCAATTTCGGGCAGAGCCATCTCCCCCAACGCCCGAACCGCCATCCTGTTCACCTCAGACTGCCTGTCACATAAAATGTCGGGGCGGAGATATAACACTGACTCATCCCTCAACTGAACTCATCACCACTGTCCTGCGCGAACTGATGCGAGGGACTGTATGATAAATCTTCCTGCAGGCACTAAAATCTGGCTGGTTGCCGGTATCACCGACATGCGCAACGGCTTCAACGGGCTGGCGGCAAAAGTGCAGACGGCACTGAAAGACGACCCGATGTCCGGCCAAGTCTTCATCTTCTGGGGCTGCAGTGGCAGTCAGGTAAAATTGCTGTGGTCTACCGGCGACAGGCTGTGTCTGCTGACCAAACGGCTGGAGCGTGGTCGCTTCGCCAGACCCGCACCCGTAAACCGTTCCCCGAATCACTCCCTCGTGACGAAAAACGGCTGTTGTCGGCGGCATCATGCTGCCCGGACTGTGGCGATTCACTGCGCTGGCTGGGTGAAGATACTGCTGAACAGCTGGAGCTGATGCGCAGCGCCTTCCGTGTTATCCGGACCGTGCGGGAAAAACACGCCTGTACAAAATGCGACGCTATCGTGCAGGCCCCCGCGCCTTCACGTCCCATCGAGCGGGGTATCGCCGGAGCGGGGCTGCTGGCCCGGGTACTGGGCTCAAAGTATGCAGAGCATACCCCGCTGTACCGCCAGTCTGAAATATATAGCCGCCAGGGTGTGGAACTGAGCCGCTCCCTCCTGTCGGGCTGGGTGGATGCATGCTGCAGGCTGCTGTCACCGCTGGAGGAGGCGCTTCGGGGCTATGTCCTGAGCGACGGCAAACTCCATGTCGATGATACCCCGGTCCAGATGCTGCTGTCGGGCAATAAGAAGACGAAGTCCGGGCGATTGTGGAAGTACGTTCGTGATGACCGCAACGCCGGGTCAGCAGTCGCACCGGCGGTGTGGTTCGCTTACAGCCCGGACAGAAAAGCCATCCACCCGCAGACCCATCTTGCCGGCTTCAGGGGAGTGCTGCAGGCGGATGCGTATGCAGGATTCAACGAGTTGTACCGCGGTGGCCAGATAACGGAAGCCGCCTGCTGGGCTCACGCCCGCCGTAAAATCCACGATGTGTACGCCCGCACGCCGTCGGCGCTGACGGAGGATGCCCTGAAGCGTATCGGCGGGTTGTATGCCATCGGGGCGGAAATAAGGGGAATGCCGGCGGAGCAACGTCTTGCTGAACGTCAGCAGAAAGCGAAACCGCTGCTGAAATCCCTGGAAAGCTGGCTGCGTGAAAAGATGAACACCCTGTCACGACACTCAGAGCTGGCGAAAGCGTTCGCGTACGCCCTTAACCAGTGGCCGGCCCTGACGCACTATGCAGGCAATGGCTGGACAGAAGCCGATAACAACATCGCTGAAAAGGCGCTGCGGATGGTCAGTTTGGGGAGAAAAAACTGGCTGTTCTTCGGCTCAGACCACGGAGGTGAGCGTGTAGCGCTGATGTACAGTCTGATCGGGACGTGCAAACTAAACGGCGTGGATCCAGAAAGCTACCTTCGTCATGTGCTTGACGTCATAGCTGACTGAACAGTCAACCGGGTCAGGGTCAGCGGGGAAAACCATATTCGGTGCAACCTTAATACGTTTTAAGAAAACCAGAAATAAGAACGGAAGTTACTCACATGCGAGCGTCTCATATACCATGAATTTAGCAGTCTTTAATTGGCTGAAAATATGTATATTTTATCGAAAATATCTCAATGCTAAAATTCTCGCCATAAATACATAATAGGGCTTTCTGAAACGTGGATCTGAGACTGAATCAGCTACAGCGCTGGGTTCTATTCTGTTAAACTTACGGTCAAAAATTTCCAAGAAAACCTAGGATATGACATGAGTTCACTGCACACCAGTAGCAGCAGGGCGGTCACATGCCAATGGAGAACTGTAAGCAAATGAACGCCGTAGAAATTGAACAAGCCATCACGGATCTTGCAGAGCAACCCTTTGATCCCATAGAGTTTCCTTATGCTTTCCTTGAAGCCTTTGGTAACAAGGAAACGACTATCAAACGCTTGCGAGCCGGAGCATCGAATAAGTCCGATTTGGGCGGCGTTCTTCAGACCAATAACATTCACATTTTGGCTAGTGAAGAAGGGCAAGTAACACAAATGCTTGCTTCACTCAAGGCCAGCCCGGCAACAGGCAAGGCCAAGGCCAAATTCATCCTCGCCACAGATGGAAAAGACTTCGAAGCTGAAGACCTCATCAGCGGCCAGACTGTCGCTTGTGCCTTTAAAGACTTTCCCGATCACTTCGGTTTCTTTTTGCCACTGGCAGGTATCAGCACTGTTCGGCAGATCAGCGAAGACGCCTTTGACATCCGGGCTACAAGCCGCCTGAACCGCCTTTACGTTGAACTGCTGAAAGACAACCCTGAATGGGGTACTGCGGAGCGTCGTCATGACATGAATAAGTTCATGGCGCGTCTAATATTCTGTTTTTTTGCTGAAGATACTGACATATTCATAGGCAAGGGGCGCTTTACTGACACCATTGCACAGATGAGTGAGCGCGATGCTTCTAATATGCACGAGGTCATCGGCACGCTCTTTCGTGCTATGAACACTCCAGACTATGAGCGTGCCGCAGTAGGTATTCCGCGCTGGGCTGCAGAATTTCCATATGTTAACGGCGCTTTGTTCTCAGGTACGGAAGAGGTGCCGCGCTTCAGCCGTATCGCGCGCTCCTACCTGCTTCACGTTGGCAATCTGGACTGGACCAGAATAAATCCGGACATATTCGGCTCGATGATTCAAGCAATTGCCGAAGATGAAGAGCGCGGTGAATTAGGGATGCACTACACTAGTGTTCCCAACATCCTGAAGGTACTGAACCCACTATTCCTCGACGAACTGCGTTCAAAGCTGGAAGATGCGGGCGAAAATCCACGCGCTTTGCTCAATTTGCGCAAGCGTATCGCCCGTATACGCATTTTTGATCCAGCCTGTGGTTCGGGCAACTTTTTGGTCATTGCTTATAAAGAAATGCGTGCCATTGAAGCTGAGATTAACTGGAGGCGAGGCGAACCTGATCGCCCATCTGATATTCCGGTCACAAATTTTCGTGGCATTGAGCTGCGCGACTTCCCGGCAGAGCTCGCCCGCCTTGCGTTGATTATCGCAGAATACCAGTGTGATGTACTCTATCGTGGGCAGAAGTTGGCCTTGGCCGAATTCTTGCCACTACGCAGCGAGAATTGGATCACTTGTGGAAATGCGCTGCGGATCGATTGGTATAGCTTAATGGATGTGAGTGGCTCAGGAGTTAAGGTGGTTTCAGACGATATCCTGCAAACTCCACTTGATCAAGCTGAAATCGAGTTTGAACATGAAGGCAGCGAAACATATATCTGTGGAAACCCTCCTTATAAAGGAACCAAAAATCAATCCGCTGAACAGAAGGCAGATCTATTGTTTGTCTTTTCTAAATATCCTGGAACTTTCAAAGTGCTCGACTACGTGAGCGCATGGTTCGTGAAAACTGCGGAGTACCTCTCCCATGTAAATGGAGCAGCCGCTTTCGTCAGTACAAACTCGATTTGTCAAGGGAACCAAGTTCCTGTGCTGTGGCCACTGATAATGGGACTAGGTGTCAGGATCTCGTTCGCGTACACATCTTTCAAATGGTCTAACCTTGCAACCCACAATGCTGGTGTAACAGTCGTTGTAATTGGGTTGACGCGTAGTTTTGGAACGAAGTGTAGATTATTTGAGCATCAAGGTGAGGGAATAGTCGAGAGAGAGGTAGATAATATCAATGCCTACTTGGTTCCAAATGCAGACATCTTTATAAACAAGAAATCTGATCCTCCTCCTGGCTGCGCCCCGATGGTACTTGGTAATCAGCCATACGAAGGCGGTCATCTAATTTTCGATAGTAAGGGGATTGAAGCCCTTTGCATCCCAAAGGATGTTCGAGAGACGATCACGCGCAAAATCTTAGGTTCGAGCGAGGTAATTAACGGTAGCGAGAGATACTGTCTCTGGATTGAGAATGAGAATTTTGCGCTGGCCACATCGTTTCCAGCAGTCTCAGCGCAGATCAATAAAGTCAAAGAATGGCGCTTAAAGAGCGAGCGGCAGGCAACGCGTTCTATGGCCACTCGACCGCATCAGTTTTGTGAGATGAAGTGTGGAAATCAGTCGGTAATAATTGTTCCAATCCGGAGTTCTGAGAATCGGGAATACCTTCCCGTGGCTCTATTCGATGAGCGGACTACAGTAAATAACCTTGCTTATTCGATCTATGATGGATCTTTGTTTAATTTGGCACTAATAGCATCAAGATTGCATCTAATCTGGATTAGCACCGTCTGTGGAAAGCTAGAAACACGATTTAGTTACTCAAACAAAATGGGTTGGAACACTTTTCCGGTGCCAATGCTTACAGATAAGAATAAGGAAGACTTAACACGCTGTGCCGAGGACATTTTGCTGGCGCGAGAACATCATTTCCCAGCAACAATTGCAGAGCTGTATGACCCCGAAAATATGCCCGCTGATCTACGTGCCGCGCATGCTCGCAACGACGAAGTGCTTGAACGCATCTACATCGGCCGTCGCTTTAAGAATGATACCGAGAGGCTTGAGAAGCTGTTCGACCTCTATATCAAGACGGCCACCTCGGCTGTACCGGCTAAGGGAAAAAAGAGTTAAGAAGGAGCCAACATATGAGCGTCAAGATCAATTCAGTACCATCCGTTTCCGTTACTTATGCACGCAACGGAGCATCGACCAAGGCTAATGCCCTTGGGATGCGCCCTATGCAAGAACGGGCCTATGAGAAGCGCGGAGAACAATATCTTCTCATAAAGTCGCCGCCCGCCTCTGGCAAGAGTCGTGCGCTGATGTTCGTCGCACTCGATAAACTCGCAAACCAGGGGATCAAACAGGCAATCATTGTCGTGCCGGAAAAATCTATTGGCGCGAGCTTCAACGATGAACCACTATCGCAGTTTGGATTCTGGGCTGATTGGCATGTCGAACCTAAGTGGAACCTATGCAACGCGCCCGGTAACGACAACGGTGGCAAGGTAAGAGCTTTCGGCTCTTTTCTTGAAAGTAGCGACAAGGTGCTTGTTTGCACACACGCAACCTTTCGCTTCGCGGTCGATGCCTACGGCGTAGAAGCGTTTGACGATCGCCTGATCGCCGTCGATGAATTCCACCATGTGTCAGCTAACCCGGATAACAAGCTTGGTCAGCATCTGGGGCAGTTCATCGCGCGTGACAAGACACACATCGTTGCCATGACCGGCTCCTACTTCCGGGGTGATGCGGAGGCCGTTTTGGCTCCTCAGGATGAGTCCAGGTTCGATACCGTCACCTATACCTACTACGAACAACTCAACGGTTACGAATACCTCAAGCAACTTGACATCGGCTACTTCTTCTACAGTGGCTCCTACGTCGATGACATCCTTAATGTCCTCGATCCTGACAAGAAGACCATTATCCATATACCCAACGTCAATTCGCGCGAGAGCACGAAGGATAAAATTAAGGAAGTGGAACATATTCTTGGCGCGCTTGGCGATTGGCAAGGTGCGGATCCTGCGACAGGTTTCCAGTTAGTCAAATGCCGCGATGGCCGAATGTTGCGTATCGCTGATCTGGTGGACCCAACTAGCCAAGGCAAGATTCAGGAAAGCCTTCGAGCTGTAGAAATGAAGACAGACCGTGATTATGTGGACATCATTATTGCACTTGGTATGGCGAAGGAAGGTTTCGACTGGATCTGGTGCGAACATGCGCTGACTGTGGGCTACCGTGCTAGCCTGACTGAGATCGTGCAGATTATCGGTCGCGCCACTCGTGACGCTCCGGGTAAAACCCGCGCGAGATTTACTAACTTGATCGCCGAGCCGGACGCTGTAGAGGGCGCAGTTACTGAGGCAGTCAACGATACCTTGAAAGCTATCGCGGCGAGCTTGTTGATGGAGCAGGTACTGGCTCCGCGCTTCGAGTTTAAGCCCAAGAATCCAGAAAGCGGCCCGACTCCAGGCTTTGATTATGGTGATGGAGGATATGACCCGGATAGCTGCAATTTTGGTGTTAATGAGCAGACAGGGACGTATCAAATCGAGATTAAGGGACTTGCCGAGCCCAAGAGCAAAGAAGCGGCACGCATCTGCCAGGAAGATTTAAACGAAGTGATCGCGGCCTTTGTGCAGGATAAGCCCGCCATCGAACGAGGTCTGTTCGATGAAGAGCTGATCCCTGAAGAGTTAACACAGGTTCGTATGGGTAAGATCATCAAAGAAAAGTATCCTGAACTTGATGCTGAAGATCAGGAGGCTGTACGTCAGCATGCTATCGCCGCCCTTAACCTCACGCAGCAGGCCAAGCGTATTGTCAACGGCGAGAACGATGGGACGCTCAATACTGCCCTTATTGACGGAGTGCGTCGCTTTGCGATGGACGTACGCGATTTAGACATAGACCTTATCGACCGCATCAATCCCTTTGGTGAAGCCTACGCCATACTTGCTAAGACAATGAGCGAAGATAGCTTGAAGCAGGTCGCGGCGGCCATCTCGGCCAAGCGTACCTCGATCACGCCTGAAGATGCCAAAGTGATCGCCAAGCGTGCTGCTGAATTTAAACGTGAACGTGGGCGACTCCCATCGTTAACTTCGGCGGATGCCTGGGAAAAGCACCTTGCAGAAGGTGCAGCCGCGTTTATGCGTTTTAGGGCGGAGGGACGTTATGAGTAATTCTGATTTAGACGATTTGGCGGCAGAACTTGCTGAATTTGCACCACCGGAGAAGAAAAAAGGACGTCCAGCCAGCGAGGAACGCATCATCGCAGGTTTTGAGGAAATCCAGCGCTTCGCTGACCAACATGGACGTGCGCCGCAACACGGCGAAGAGCGTGAGATCTTTGAGCGCCTCTATGCAGTGCGGCTCGACCGGCTACGCAGTCTCCCAGACTGCCGTGCCTTGCTAGAGCCGCTGGATTATCAGGGCTTGTTGGCCGGAGGGGGGGATGGAGCGGAGTCAGCGGACGAATTTATCGATATCGATAATTTGGCTGCCGAACTGGCGGATGTTACCAGCGAGGACGATATCACAGTCTTGCGTCATGTTCGTGCTAGCGCCGAAAAGCGTGCTGTACAAGGGATCGCGGATCGCAAGCCGTGCGAGGATTTTGATACATTCAAACCGCTATTTGAACAGGTGCGCAGTGATCTAAGTTCAGGGTTAAGAGTGACCCGACCTTTTGGACAGTATGCAACGATTGAAGTGGGCCATTGGTTCATCCTGGATGGTCAAACGGCTTATGTGGCTGAGGAAGGTGAAGAGTTCGATTCGCCACAGGGGAAGAAAGATGCTCGGCTGCGTGTCATTTACTCGAATGGTACGGAAAGCAACCTACTTCGGCTGTCACTGGTTCGTGCTTTGTATAAAGACGAAACAGCACGCCGAATTACCGATCCAGACATGGGGCCTTTATTCAGCGATGCTCTAGAAGAGAGCGATCTAGAAAGTGGCACCATTTATGTGTTGCGTTCGCTATCTGATAACCCTTATGTAGCTGAACATCGTGATGTCATTCACAAGATTGGAGTTACTGGCGGCAAAGTTGAGGCGCGTATTGCCAATGCGGAACACGATTCCACCTATCTGTTAGCGAAGGTCGAGGTGGTAGCTTCATACAAGCTTGCAGGCATCAACCGCACCCGGATGGAAAACCTGTTTCACAGGTTGTTTGCACCCGCAAGGCTTAACATTACCATTAACGACCGTTTCGGCCATCCAGTACAGCCCGAGGAATGGTTTCTCGTTCCGTTATTCGTTATCGATGAGGCTGTTGCACGTATTAAGGATGGTAGCATCATTGGGTATGTTTATGACCCCATGTCTGCGAAACTGGTGAAGGCATAGTGAAGTGACACACTGAATTTGGCCACCTGTTCTGAGGTGATATACTCACCTCAGAACAGCACAGGAAAAAAGATACTGATTTGAATGTGCCTATACTTTGCGATGTGAGGATCAATGAATAGTAACCTGACCAAGGGAAGGTGCGAATAAGCGGGGAAATTCTTCTCGGCTGACTCAGTCATTTCATTTCTTCATGTTTGAGCCGATTTTTTCTCCCGTAAATGCCTTGAATCAGCCTATTTAGACCGTTTCTTCGCCATTTAAGGCGTTATCCCCAGTTTTTAGTGAGATCTCTCCCACTGACGTATCATTTGGTCCGCCCGAAACAGGTTGGCCAGCGTGAATAACATCGCCAGTTGGTTATCGTTTTTCAGCAACCCCTTGTATCTGGCTTTCACGAAGCCGAACTGTCGCTTGATGATGCGAAACGGGTGCTCCACCTTGGCCCGGATGCTGGCTTTCATGTATTCGATGTTGATGGCCGTTTTGTTCTTGCGTGGATGCTGTTTCAAGGTTCTTACCTTGCCGGGGCGCTCGGCGATCAGCCAGTCCACATCCACCTCGGCCAGCTCCTCGCGCTGTGGCGCCCCTTGGTAGCCGGCATCGGCTGAGACAAATTGCTCCTCTCCATGCAGCAGATTACCCAGCTGATTGAGGTCATGCTCGTTGGCCGCGGTGGTGACCAGGCTGTGGGTCAGGCCACTCTTGGCATCGACACCAATGTGGGCCTTCATGCCAAAGTGCCACTGATTGCCTTTCT